>OCRL01000005.1_pt1 | contig 797711 bp, 721 predicted proteins | sample 1496021 | NCBI WGS metagenome assembly OCRL01 (sample SAMN04168690, study PRJEB22393) | synthetic metagenome | isolation source: purchased from BEI Resources HM-276D
CTACTCTTGGAGCTTCTATATCCATTGAAAATATATTATTTGTTAGCTCCTTTTTATTCACTATTTTATACATTTACGTTCCTCCTAATTTAACCAAGTAAACTTGATTCAGATGATTTTTTCTATTCATCTGAATCTTAGTATAATTTTTGTTCTTGCGAGAATATACTTTATCTATAAGTACTATTTAATATCTTTATTGCTAATTGCAAATTCTATATAGATTAAGATTTAGATACAAGTTCTTTGTCTGGAGATACTAATATCTTAACATGTTTCTTCTTTTCTGGACCTGTTAATGCTCCAAACCCTTCTTCAACTATATCATCTAAATGTATTTTCTTTGTTACATATCCTTCTGCTTTTATTCTTCCATCTTTCATTTGAGCCATAGTTGCTGGGAATTCATGTCTGTATGCTAATGTTCCAATGATTTTCTTCTCAGTGAATACTAATACATTAGGATTAAATTTAACATCATTTTCCCATATGCTAGTTACAACTAAAGTTCCTTCAAACTTTAAGCTATCTATACCTGTATCAAAACCTATTTGAGCTCCTGTAGTTTCAAACGCCACGTCAACTCCTAATCCGTTAGTAAGCTTCTTAACTTCCTCTGCTATATTTACTTCATTAGGATCTAATACTACATCTGCCCCTGCTCTTTTAGCATACTCTTGTCTTATAGATTTTCTTTGTAATACTATTATTAATTTTGCACCGGCTGCTTTTAAGCACTCAATAGTTGCTAGTCCTATTGGACCAGATCCTAGTACTAACGCAGTATCCCCTGTTCTAAAATTACCAATTCTAATTGAATGTAATGCTACTGCCATTGGCTCAACTAAAGCAGCTTGTTCGTAAGACATTTCATCTGGAATCTTATGTACGAATTCTTCTGGGAAAACTGTATATTCAGCAAGTCCTCCACCACTTCCGCAAAGTCCATGGAAACCTAATGATGAACATAAATTATATTTTCCTTCTAAGCACGCTGGACATTTTCCACATGCAACTATAGGTTCAACTATTACTCTATCTCCTGGTTTAAAATTCTTTACATTAGGACCAACTTCAACGACATCTCCTGAAAATTCATGTCCTAGAACTACTGGAGCAGTTGTACCACTTAATGGGTGAGGTTGTCCTACTGGTATAAATATAGGTCCTCCTAAATATTCATGTAAATCTGATCCACATATTCCACACCATTTTACTTTAATCTTTACACCATTAACTGTAACTTTAGGTTCTTCAATTTCCTCTACTCTAACATCTTTCTTTGCATACCATAATGCTGCTTTCATCTTAAAACTCCTCCTTGGATAAATTGTTAATTAATTCACATATATTTATTAAGCAATTTTCGTGCCAAGTTATGACTAGAATTATATTTTTTTGCGTTATTTAGGTTGTTTGCTTGATATAATTTTATTTTACCTATTATTTATATATGATTTTATATATAAACTATTGAACTACAAAAGAAAAATGTATCAAAACGATACATTTTATTTTCTCATTTTGATACACAGATTTTTCTTTTCTCATTTTGATACATCTATATGATATTTTTTTATCTTTCTATATAAAGTTGCTCTACCTATACTTAATAATTTAGATGTTAGTTGAAGATTTCCATCACATTTTTTTATAGCATCCCTTATAGCATTCTCTTCTAATAAATCAAGAGGAATTATTTTAATCTCCTCTTGATTTATAGGCTCTTGATGCAAAGTTTGTGTCATATTATTGTAATCTAAATTGTTTATATCTATATTCATCATTTCATCTTCACTCAAGTAATAATCTCGCTCAACAACATTCTTAAGTTCTCTTATATTTCCGTCCCAATCGTATTTCTTTAACTTATCAATATATTCCTTACTTACAGTTATAATCTTATTTTTGTTTTTTATGTTTAGCCTTTGAACAAAATCATTTACAAGTACATCTATATCATCTTTTCTTTCTCGTAATGGAATAGTCTTTATTTCCATTACACTTAACCTATAATATAAATCCTCCCTAAAATTTTTCCTTCTTATTTCATTTTTCAATATTCTATTAGTAGCCCCAATAACTCTAACATTTAGCTGCTTCTCATAAGTCCCACCGACTCTAACGATCTTTCCATTATCTAAAACCCTAAGAAGCTTACTTTGAATATCTAATGGTAGCTCACCAATTTCATCGAGGAAAATTGTCCCTCCGTCTGCTAATTCAAACTTACCTGGATGCCCTTCTTTTGATGCTCCAGTAAAAGCACCCTTTTCGTATCCAAATAATTCACTTTCAACTAATTCGCTAGGTATTGATGCACAATTTACAGCGACAAACGGACCTCTAGCCCTATCACTATAATTGTGTATTGACTGAGAAATCAACTCTTTACCAGTACCGCTTTCTCCTTGTATTAGTATATTGCAGTCACTTTTTGAAGCCTTTTTAGCGAAGGCTATCATATTTGCCATCTCTTTGCTTGTTGTCATAATGTCTTTAAATTCATATTGTGCTTTATATCCCACAAACTTATTTACTAGCTTATGCACAATTTTAACTTCTGTAAAAGTTATTACCATACCACTGCTCTTACCATTTTTATTTAATGGTAAGACATTTATAACACATTTTATTATGTCATTATTTATGGAAAAATCCCATTCTATATTATTTAAAGATTTATTTTTTTCTTGCAATAATTTGTGAAAGTCGACGCCATTTAACACTTCATTAATATTCATATTCATTGCTTCTTCCAATGATATGTTTAAAATTTTTAAAGCTCGTCCATTTATTCTTTTAACTTTCATATACTCATTAATAACTATCATACCTTCTGATATGGAATCAAATGTCACATTAAGTAACTTATACGAAATAGCGAGTGCCATTTGCTTCTGTATTGATTGTGCCGCAGCAGTTACAATTCCTAACGTATGAGAATGTGCATTATAATAATTTCCAGACATATTTATACATCCAATTAAATTATCATCTTCATCATAAATAGGAGATGCAGAACAAGTCCAAGAGTGTTGATTTACCCCATAATGTTCTGCTCCTATAGTCTGCACTGGTTTTCCAAGATATAATGCCGTCCCTATAGCATTAGTTCCAACTACATTTTCCGACCATAATTCACCCTTAAGGAAGTTTAATTCCTCAATTCTCTTCATTATATCGTTATCGCCTATTACGTCTACTATATATCCATCTTTATCTGTTAAAAATAATGCAAATCCTGATCCTCGAACCATACTATAAATACTTTCCATAATGGGTCTAGCCACAGATATAAGTTCATTATTTTTATCAATTAATTCTTTTATATTAGAATGTCTAACATGACCCTTACCATCATAAGGATTAACACCATAGTTCATGCATCTTATCCATGAATCACCAATTTCACTTCTCACCTTAGGATTGACATTTCCTGTAGAAATAAAGTCTTTCCAAGCCTTATTAATAAAATCCACATAATTCTCCATATATTTCTCCTATGCCTACACAAAGATAAATTTATCATTTATTATATCTTATATGATAAACTTATTAAATATATATGTCGAATTTAATAATATTTAAATTTGATGTTAGTTTTTGAATAATATAAATACATCACTCTAAAATTTGAAAATCATTTACTATCCATACATAATTCTAATCCAAAGTAACGCTTATGTTCATCATCAATAAATTTTAAAGGTCCATTATAAAGTATTGTTCCTGCATATTTCCCCTTCGTTATAACAATAAAATTATTCAAATTATGGTCTGATGATCGTAAATTAAATTGAAATTCCCTAAGTTCTTTAATAATATTCACCGTTTCACTCAGCATACTGATATCACTTTTAAAGTCATCAACTGCGAGGCTACTACTATTTGTACATTCAATAGAATTATAGAACCTTACTATACTTGTCAAAAAAATAATTAACAATAACAGGAGAAAAAGCATTTTTATTAGATTAATTTTTCTTATAATCATGCTATCTATATTAGACTTATAATTATAAGACAGTAAATTTCTAGTATACATTCTTTCACCTATCCTTTAAAATCTATTTATTTACATTATTAAGTGTAATACCCGATTATTAATTAACACTTGTTTCCTTGTAAAAAGCATGTTAAAAATCCTCCTGTTTTTACTGATTTTATATAGATAATTCAACTAAGACCTTAACCTATGCATATAACTCGCCGAAATGAATAATAAGGCTTAGAAATGTAATTCAATAACATTTCTAAGCCTTATTTTGAAATAAATATTATTCACTGATCTATTCTTATTAATTTAACTTTTTTTTGTTTATGTACTTTATATTCTATATATTCTATTTATCTAATTTTTTATTCTTTTTTGCCGTATCTTTGTTGTGCACCTTATGGTTCAACTTATTATCATCACTATCTATCTTAATTTTCGCCTCTTTGGTTTCAGAAGCTTCTACTTTATCATTAGCATCTATATCTTCTTTGCGTAATTTTATTTTATCACTATCCTTAACTTTTAAAGTACCACACTTAGTATCCTTTTTAGCTTTTATATCTTCGCTATCTATTATTTCTATCACTGAATCCTCAAGTATACGGGTTTGGCATGCCAATCTATATCCATCATCAATTTTTTCTTTTCCTAAAACTTTTAATTCTTCTTTAGTTGGTTCAGAAAGTTTTCACTCTATAACTTTAATAACACACTTTCCACATTTTCCTTTTCCTTCACATGAGTCATTAATTTTTACCTTAGCATTTTTAGCAGCTTTTAAAACCTTTTTCTCATCCTTAACTTCTACTTCACTTATAAACTTAACCCTTACTGACATTCTTTCCCTCTCCTTTAAATCTTATATTGATAATTTTAAATTGACAGTTGTAACTTTAGTAAATCTACCCTCTAAAAATTATATGATTGTTTACATCTACAACTTCCTAATTAAAACTTAAATCCAAAATTACTACTCTAAATACATATCTTTATTAAAATTATATACTTTAAATCATGATGCTATACAAAACCTACTGCGTTCTATGCTTCAATATCACAATATTTCTATTTTCAACTTTCCCTCCACATTTTTTATCAGTAACGATGACATAAATAGCAAATCAATGTACTTATTTCAAATAACATATAAATGAAAAATAGAGTCACCTTTTGTTGGTAACTCTATTTATTATATAATCCATATACTCGATCTATATTTAAATCATTACCATCTACTTCCTCCAACCCTAACACTCCAGTTCCTCATTTTCTTTGCAGTTTGGTCACTTTGATAAGCTTTAATCTCATTTTCAGCTCTCTTTCTTCTTTTAATTATATCCTTAACTGTTTTTTGAGTTAGTTCTTTTGGAGTCATATTATCCCACCATCCTTTTTATTTTTGAAATTAAATTTCATCATTACATAAAGTCAATGGTAAATATATTAAGGTTGTACACATTAATTAATTTGTATAGTATTAAAATCACATCATTTATTCTATAAAACGCTGTACTTAAAATTTATTTATCTTTTACTGTAATTATACATCACATTTCTAATTCTTCACCATAATGCCGTATAAATTATATTTAATATAAGCATTAAATTAGTAAGTTGTTTTAAATACAACCTTTCTAAATCTATATGCTCATATCATACAACAAAATTGTTAAATTTCTGCACGTAAAATTTTAAGATAATGTTAAAAATTCCATATTAATAACTATCATAAACTAACATTATTTTATTATTCATAAAAGTAACACAACATTAACATACCTTTAATGCTATCTTAGCTTTTTATAAATATACTATATCTATAAAGAATTTAACCATTCTTTGCTTCCTCAATTAAGAATAACCCTGTGGAAGCTTTCTAATATAAATATTTAATAAAGGAGATGTAAATAAAATGAATACTTTAAATATCTGTATTGATATCGACGGAACGATAACTAAGGCTTATGACTGGCTGGATATGGCGAATAAATATTTTAAGAAGAATATAACCGAAGATCAGGTAACAGAATATGAAATTCATGAAGTTATGGGTATAAAAAGGCAGGAATATGACGATTTCTATAATAAAAATAAGTTCAAACTCCACTCAGATCAAAAACTAAGAGATGGTGCTAAACTTGTTATAACTGCATTGCATCAATTTCATAATATATATTTTGTGACAGCTAGAGATTTAGAGCTAAAAACACTGACTCATCTATTTTTAAGAAACAATGAAATACCTTATGATAACTTATTTGTTTTAGGTAGCCACTACAAGGTTGACAAAGCACACGAATTAGATTGTAATGTTTTTATTGAAGATAACTACAGTAATGCAATTCAGCTATCGGAGGCAGGATTCAACGTTCTTCTTATGGATACAAATTATAGCAGAAAACCTATAAATGATAAAATAACTAGAGTTAATAACTGGAATGAAATATTCTTAATTATAACAGAACTATCTTCACAAATTAAAGCTGTTTAAAACAATTTATTTTCTATTGCCACATAAAGTTTATTCTGATTAACTTATACTATTAAGTAATAGATTTCAATGATGATTTAACCTTTTTTATCCTTTCACCATAGCAAACTCATTTCTTCTAATATAATTAGAAATTTTTTCTATATTATCTCCCAATATAATATCTTATAATCTCATCTTAATTTTAAAATTCTTATATTCCTAAAATTTTTAGTACTACATTACAAAAAAACAAAAGCTTCTCCTTAAAAGAATTAGGATAAGCTTCTATCCTATATAACTTATTATCTACCAGTCTGTATCCAACATCAACTTTTGAATGTAAAATCTTTTTTCATGTAATGTTACTAACACTTCTTCTGACGCAACTACATGCTCCTCAGAAATGAATGTTATACTTTCCGTTTTATGGCTAGCATTGGTAAATGATTTAGCAAGAAACTCAGTCTTATTAAATTCACTTTTGATAAGTATATCTATTTCATTAAAGAATCTATTTATATCTTCAAAACTTTTATTTACTTTACCTAGGCTTACTTTTCCTGTTTTAGTTGCATAATTACCTTCCTCCACTTTCTCAAGTATTGATTTCATGGTGATTTCTAACTAATTTTCTCTGCTATGTTTTAATAAAACTCATTATTAAATAAAATATACAGCTTATCAGAAATATGTATACTTTTCCTCAGTTTTCAAATAATAAATGAGATAAATAAATTATGATTTTCTATACGAAATAGAAGAGGAGGATTAGCCTAATGCAAAAAATCACAAAAACAATGGACGGAAATCAAGCCGCAGCATATGCTTCCTATAATTTTACTGAAGTAGCTGCAATATATCCTATAACTCCTTCTACACCTATGGCCGAGGGGGTTGATGAATGGTCTGCTCACGGAAAGAAAAATATGTTTAATCAACCAATTAAGGTTGCTGAAATGCAATCTGAAGCTGGTGCAGCTGGCGCAGTACACGGATCACTTCAAGCTGGTGCACTAACTACTACATATACAGCATCACAAGGCTTGCTGCTTATGATACCAAATATGTATAAGATTGCTGGAGAACTTTTGCCTGCAGTATTTCATGTAACTGCTCGTGCGATTGCAACTCATGCTCTATCAATTTTCGGAGATCACCAAGATGTTATGGCAACTAGACAGACTGGATTTGCTATGCTTGCATCAAGCAGTGTTCAAGAAGTAATGGATTTAGCATGTATAGCCCATTTAAGTGCAATTAAAGGAAGAGTTCCATTTACTCATTTCTTTGATGGATTTAGAACATCACATGAATACCAAAAAATTGAGGTACCTGATTTTGGAGAAGTAACTAAACTCGTAGATAAAGCTGCTTTAAAAGCTTTCAGAGATAGAGCTTTAAATCCTGAACATCCAGTTGCCAGAGGTACAGCACAAAATCCTGATATCTACTTCCAAGGAAGAGAAGCACAAAATCCTTTCTTTAATGCAGTGCCTGATATAGTAGAAAATTACATGAAAGAATTAAAAAATATTACTGGAAGAGAATATCACCCATTTGACTACTATGGAGATCCTGAAGCTGAAAGAGTTATAGTAGCCATAGGTTCAGTGTGTGACACTATAAGCGAAGTTGTAGACTACTTAAGAGAAAAAGGCGAAAAAGTAGGTATGATAAAGGTTCATTTATACAGACCTTTCTGTGATAAGTACTTCTTTAACGTTTTACCTAAGTCTGTTAAGAAAATAGCAGTATTAGACAGAACAAAAGAACCTGGCGCACCTGCTGAGCCATTATATTTAGACGTTACTAAGCTTTTCTATAACGAAGACAACAAACCAGTGATAGTTGGTGGAAGATATGGTTTAGCATCTAAAGATACAAGACCATCACAAATTATTTCTGTTTTTGGTAATTTAAATTCAGATAAGCCAAAAGATAATTTCACTGTTGGTATAGTTGATGATATTACTAACACTTCTCTGCCTGAAGGAGAAATAATTGATACTACACCACAAGGAACTATAAGCTGTAAATTCTGGGGGTTAGGATCAGATGGTACAGTTGGAGCAAATAAGAGTGCTGTTAAAATTATAGGTGATAATACGAATTTATATGCTCAAGCATATTTTTCTTATGATAGTAAAAAATCTGGTGGTACTACAGTGTCCCATTTAAGATTTGGAAAGAGCCCTATAAAATCTCCTTATTTAGTTTATAATGCAGATTATGTTGCTTGTCACAACAAATCCTTTATCTATAATTTTGATGTGTTAAAGGGACTAAAAAATAATGGAACTTTTGTACTTAACTGCCCATGGAATAAGGATGAAATTGAAAATAAATTACCTGCAGCATATAAGAGATATATGGCAAAAAATAATATTAAATTCTATACTATAGATGCAATTGCTATTGCTGGCGAAATAGGTCTTGGAAATAGAATTAATATGATAATGCAATCTGCATTCTTTAAACTTGCTAATGTTATTCCTGTTGAAGATGCAGTTAAATATTTAAAAGATTCAATTTCCCACTTGTATGGTAAAAAAGGTGATAAAATAGTAAAAATGAATCATGATGCTGTTGATAGAGGAGTAGATTCATTGAACGAAATTAGTATACCTGAATCTTGGGCCAATGCTAAAGATAGTGATAAACCAGTTAAAGACGAACCAGACTTTGTTAAAAATATTCAACGTCCTATGGCAAGACTTGAAGGTGATGAATTACCAACAAGTACATTTAAAGGAATGGAAGATGGTACTTTCCCTCTTGGAACTACAGCCTATGAAAAACGTGGTATAGCTGTTAATGTTCCTGAATGGCAAACAGATAAGTGTATACAATGTGGTCAATGTGCATTCATATGCCCTCATGCTACAGTACGCCAATTCTTAGTTGATGAAAGCGAAATGAAGAATGCTCCTGAGGACTTCATTACAAAGAAGGCTGCTGGAAAAGGTCTAGAAAACTACGGTTATAGAATACAAATAGCTCCTCTAGACTGCACAGGCTGCGGCAACTGCGCTGATGTATGTCCTGCTCCTGGTAAAGCTCTTATAATGAAACCGGCTGAAGAACAAATATTAGAGCAAGCTGAAAACTGGGAATACGCAATGAAGCTTACACCTAAGGAAGACTTGATTGATAGAAATACCTTAAAAGGCAGCCAATTAGTTAGACCTCTCCTAGAATTCAACGGTGCTTGCCCTGGATGTGGAGAGACTCCATATATAAGACTTCTAACACAACTTTTTGGTGAAAGAATGATAATCGCTAATGCAACTGGATGTTCATCTATATGGGGTGCAAGTGCTCCTTCTATAGCTTATACCACAAATGCTGAAGGAAAAGGTCCAGCTTGGGCAAATTCATTATTTGAAGACAATGCCGAATTTGGATATGGTATTTTCCTAGGTGTTAAACAAATAAGAGAAAAGCTAGCAGATTTAATGAATGAAGGTTTAGAATCATCTGACTTTAATGACGAGATTAAGAATGCTTTCCGCGATTGGCTTAATAACTTCAATGATGGAAACGGATCAAAAACAGCTTCTTCTAAAGTTTTAGAAGTTCTAAAAAATTCTAATAATGAAATTGCAAAAGAGATATTAGAAAGAAAAGATTATTTAGTTAAAAAGTCTCACTGGATACTCGGTGGAGACGGATGGGCTTACGATATAGGCTACGGTGGAGTGGATCAAGTGCTTGCTATGGGTGATGATGTAAACATATTTGTAATGGACACAGAAATCTACTCTAATACTGGAGGGCAGGCTTCAAAATCTACTCAAACTGCTCAAGTTGCTAAATTCGCAGCAGCAGGTAAGAAAACTAGAAAGAAAGATTTAGGACTTATGGCTATGAGCTATGGCTACGTGTATGTTGCTCAAATAGCTATGGGTGCAAACATGAATCATGCCATTAAGGTAATAGCTGAAGCTGAAAAATATCCAGGACCATCAATCATTATAGCTTATGCTCCATGTATAAGCCATGGTATAAAAGTTGGTATGGGTAACAGTATAAAAGAAGAAAAGAAAGCTGTTGAGTCTGGATATTGGCATCTATATAGATATAACCCATTATTAAAAGATGAAGGTAAAAACCCATTCTTACTTGAATCAAAAGAACCTTCTGCTCCATATAAAGACTTCTTACATGGAGAAATACGTTACTCATCATTAATGAACGTATTCCCAGAGGTAGCCGATAAATTATTTGATGAAGCAGAAAAGAATGCAAAAGAAAGATATGAAACTTATAAGCGCTTAGCTGATATGCAATATTAGTAAAAAGCTCCAAATAACATACATGTAAATAGTAACCAAAATAAAAAATCCCCGATTTTCCGGGGATTTTTCTATAGATACCTCAATTTCAAGTTACATTTATAGTTTAAAATATATTCCTCACCAGAAATGGCAGGTACTCTTTTGTGCAGTGTTGCATTTAGAATGGAGTCGTAGCAATTTCTTCAGCAAAAGTTGTTCCATTCTCGCTTGTCCTTAGCTCGTCTAAGGAGCATGCGTAAATGGGTACAACTTTTGCTGTTAGAAATTCACAACTCTATTCTATAGCAACCGAAGCAACAGAGTACCTGTCATTTCGGTTGACTGAATCTTAAACTATAGATCTTACTTTTGATTTGTATCTACATATTCTTTTGCATTTCTAACTTGTACTTCGCTAGGAATGTTCACATTAGATACAGGTTGTGCGTCTTCCATATTAGCCCATGCTGCTGCATCATGCTTTTCTATTGGCATGCCAACGAACTTTTCTTTAAATTTATTTGTCATGTGTAAACCTCCTTTTACTATCCAAAATTATTCTAATAAATTTAGATCAGTAATAGTATTTACTTAAAAATGAAAAGTATGACTAGAGTTGATTTGCAACATCACAATTATTTAATTACATATTTGGTTAAGCTCTAAATAAACTTGTAATAAAATCTTCAGAAATAATGCAAGTTCTGATATGAGACTTTATTATTATATAAAGAAAATTTTCTTAATTAAATACTCATATTTTTTATTTTAATATTTCAATATTTGTTTTCGGAAGTCTTATAAATAGATTTCTCACACTATATTCAATACAGTCTTTTCCAATGCTGACTTCATCTTTTTCTTTTAGATCTAGATTCATTCTATAACTTCTGCTAATAATATTAAATGTACCAAGTAAATCAAAAAATCCATATCCAATTTCCCTATTAGGATATCTATATGTCGAGTTACTTCTATCGGCACCCAAAATCAAATATGCTATAACTTTCGCCGAAAACATAGTTTTGTCATTTCCATTAACAATTCCCCACTGCAACAAAAGTGCACAAGCTCCAGAAATTATTGCAGCAGCTACTGAGCTACCAGAAACAGTTGTAGTTCCCCCTCCTACTTTTGTGGTTAATACATCCATCCCTAAAGTCGCTAAATCGGGATTATTTATTTCTACATTAACATTAGGACCTTTTCCAGACGCTGCGATCAACGCATTATCATTTCCATAATAAGCTATTGTAGCTACTCTCCTGGCTGTAGATGGTACTGTCAGTGTAGTAAATGGATCTGCTTGAAGAAATCTTGTATTCTCTGGTAATGTTTTCTGAGGCGGCAGCCAAATGTGATATCTTCCATCAGTTATATAATCTCCTCGTAACTGCAATGTCCATATTCCAGCTTTTATGCTATCAAAATTTATGGCTATTGCTTCATGGCCTGTAAAATATTCCGGAACATAATATTTCACAGTCATTCGAGTCTTAAAAAATACAAAATTAACATTTTGTACTTCATTGGCTTTCGCTTTAATGAATTTAGATGATTCTCCATTAGGAGAAATTACATTTATAGATGCTCTATTAGGTTTTATTACCCAAATTGTAAAGGAAAAATATTTCATTTCCTTTGATATCCTCAATTCAATAGAAACTATATCCCCCGTTTGCTTTATAATTCCAGAAGCATGACCTTCTGAAGCTCCCTCATTCCCAACACCGGCAACTGTAATTAGTCCTCTAAGCCTTCCTAGAGATGATATATACCTTGAAATTAAATTATTACCATCATGACTACCTTCTGTTGTTCCAACTCCAATATATATAACCATTGGTCTATTAAGACTTACTGAAGCATTTCTTAAATAATCTATTGCTGCTAATACCTCTGAATCATTATATACTGGTGTATATGGAATACCATTTGCTATGAGCTCTTCCCTGAATTCCATGGACTCATAAAGCTTTACAACCACAAACTCACATCCAGAAGCTATCCCTTGAACATCGGCATTATACCCCCTTGCTCCAATGATACCGGCCATTTGAGTTCCATGCCCAACTTCATCTCTTGAAGGTACAATTAAATATGGATCCTGTTTATTTCTATAAGCCTTGACTGCATTAGTAATCTCTTCATTATTAAAGGTTTTTCCTATGTAAACTGAGATATCATCAGAATCAGGAATAGTTTGATCCCAAAGACTTATTATTCTTGAAGTATCATCTTCCCTTATAAATTCTTCATTTAAATAATCTATTCCAGTGTCAACCATGCCTATAAGGACACCTCTACCATTTAAGTCCAAGTAAGGATTAATTTTAATTGCATTTATATTATCTACACTTGACGGAGATATATCTTGTAATACGTACTTACTTCTAGGATCTATGTAAAGAATCGATGGTACATCCTTAGCCAATCTAACTAAATCTTCTGGTGAAGCAGATACGACTGCTATAGTATCAGTAATTACATCTCCACACGCATAAGATACTTTGTCTATTTGACCTCTAAAATCTCCTCTATATTGAACTAAATAATTAGGCATTCCTCCATAATATAAACTACACTTCTTAAAACTAGGCACAGCAGACTCCTTAGTATTACTTATATTTAATAGTATTTAGATAAAGTACAAATTATTCATTATGAAAATATAAATATAATTAAATGGCCTTATCATATTTATAAAAATGCGACCCATACTAATATTTATAAATATTAGTATGGGTCATAAATTTATTAAAAATATATATGTTAATTAGCTGTATTATAGATAACCCAACTAAGACCTGAACTTAAGCATATAACTCGCCGAAATGAATAACATACTTTTGTTCCAGTTTCTAGGTAATTCTGATGGGTGATTCTAAGGCTATAAAGTTGCTAAAACTTTAAGTTCATATCTTCATTAGAAATCATAAATATATTTGTGGAGAAAACATTTGAAAATGAGCTGTTAAAGGTTCTTAGCTGTAGGTTGTTCCATTTTAGCTTGTCAAACTGAAAGTTGGAGCACGCTAAAGTGGATACAACCTGCTGCTTAGAACCTTCAGCAATATTTGCATAGCTTTTCGGAACAAAATATTTATGATTTCGGTAAGTTATCACATAAATCTAGTTTTAAAGTTAGATATATATACCAATATTTCTAAATAAAAACTTTACATTAAGCATTTTATGAATTCTACTTAATCCAAGCACCATTAGATCCTAATCTATACCCACCAATAGTGGTATTGTATGCCATAGCTCCATTACTATATAAGTAATAATACTTTCCGGACACATCCTTAATCCATCCTGTTTGCATTCTTCCTTCCGAATCCATATAGTACCAATTACCATTAACTAATTGCCAGCCTGCTTTTTTTGCTCCGTCGCCACCTAAATAATACCATGTACCTCCATAGTTTAACCACCCTGTGGCCATGTTTCCATCTGATTGTAAGTAGTAATTACGTATCCAATTATTTTTTACTGGATTACCCATAGAATCGTTGTATTGCCATCTTCCATTGACCTGTACCCATTGATTTGTCTTAATATTCTTAGTTGGCAATTGTGTACCACTGCTATTAGAATTATTGCTACTTCCACCTCTATAAATGTTCAATGTATATGTTCTCTTATCATCATCATTTTTAACAGTTATCTTTATATCATTCTTTCCTTTATTTAAAGATACTGTTTTTCTAAATTTATCACTTTCATCAACAGTACTTCCATCTATTCTTACTTCATAATCGTCATACTCATCGCTATCACAATCTGGCTTTGCGGTTATTTTAATTTCATCAACAGATCCAGAAACATTCACACTATAATCAGAAGTATTTTTAGAAAAACTCAAATCCCCATCGCTAAGTGAAATGCTCTTCAAATACACATCTTTATTATCATCTTCATCATCACTAGAAGAACTTGCTGTACACTTCACCCTAATAGTGTATTGACTAGAATATGAATCATCACTGTATTTGACCGTTCCTGGATTATCGTTATATGTTCTTATTGTAAGAACTGTTGTTGATCCTTTGGATAGTTCAATAGTACTGCTTGTTTTTACACCTTTAGTAGAACTTGTTTTTCCTTTAAAGATTCTAACATTACTTGAGTCAGCGCCATTTACACTTATTTTTATTTTACTAGATGAAGTCTTAGCGTAATAAGTTTCATTATTTTTCAACTCATCGTCATCAACTTCATTTTTACTTTTATAATTATCATCACTATAAGTCTTTATTGTGCTTCCGCCTGATGTCTTTAATTTAATGCTTGATAAATCACCTGTTGACGCATAAGCTGTTGTAGTTAAAGTTAAGCTTGTTGCTGGTACAATTGCACTAAAGGCAGTTGCCGCAATTGTTAATGCAACTATTCTTTTAATATTTCTATTCATATTATATCCCCCTAAATTATTGTATTAGCACCAAACAATGCTATTCACTATATAATACAATATCAAATACCATTTATAGTACCTTTTAGTTGGTAAAATAGGATTTTTTTCTTTATATTACATATTTTCTTATTTCAATGTGCAATTTTAAACAAATGTATTGTTTTTTAACATTTATATTTCTTTAGGAATTCTTATAAATAATGCTTTTACACTGTATTCAATATACTTATCCCCTTTTTTACAATCTTCCCTTGACTTATTTTCTAGGCCTAGGTCCATTCTATAGCTTCTGCTTATTATATTAAAAGTACCTAGTAAATCAAAAAATCCATATCCAATTTCTCTAGTAGGGTATCTATAAGCCAAATTGCTCCTATCTGCACCAAGCACTAAATAAGCTATAATTTTTGCTGCAAACATAGTTCTATCATTTCCATTAACAATCCCCCATTGCAATAAAAGCGCACAAGCTCCTGCTATTATAGCAGCTGCTACTGAACTGCCAGAAACAGTAGTAGTCTTGCCTCCTATATTCGTTGCTAATATATCTGCCCCCAAAGTAGCTATATCCGGGTTTTCTACATATGTATTAACATTAGGGCCCTTTCCAGATGCTGCAACCAAAGCATTGTCATTTCCATAATAAGCTGTTGTGACTACACTTCGCGCCGTAGATGGTATTGTCAATGTAGTAAATGGATCTGCTTGAAGAAATCTCGTGTTTTCTGGCAATGTTTTTTGTGGTGGAAGCCATATATGATATCTACCATCTGTTATATAATCTCCCCTTAACTGAAAGGTCCATATTCCAGCCTTTATGCTATCAAAGCTAATTGATATGGCTTCATGGCCTGTGAAATATTCAGGAACATAATATTTTACAGTCATTTGAGTTTTAAAAAATACAAAATTAACATTCTGTATTTCATTTGCCTTCGCTTTAATAAATTTTGATGATTCTCCATTAGGCGAAACCACATTTATAGATGCTCTATTAGATTTTATCAACCAGATTGTGAAAGAAAAATATTTCATCTCTCTAGGTATTCTTAATTCAATAGAAGCCACATCCCCAGTTTGTTTTATGATTCCAGAAGTATGACCTTCTGACGCTCCTTCATTTCCGACACCAGTAACTGTAACAATACCTCTAAGTTTTCCAATAGAAGTTAAATACCTTGAGAGCAGATTATTACCATCATGACTGCCTTCGGTTGTACCTACACCCAGATATATAACCATAGGTCTATTCAGTCTTACTGCAACACTTTGCAAATAATATATTGCTGCTAAAACTTCTGAATCATTATATACTGGTGTATAAGGAATGCCATTTGCCTGAAGCTCGTTTCTAAAATTGATAGATTCAAAAAGCTTAACAATTACAAATTCGCATCCTGATGCAACGCCTTGAACATCAGCATTATATCCTCTTGCACCAATAATACCAGCCATCTGTGTTCCATGTCCCACTTCATCCTTTGATGGGACAATTAGATATGGATCTTGATTATTTCTATAAGCTTTGATTGCATTAGTAATTTCTTCATTGCTAAATGTTCTTCCAATATAAACTGATGTGTCGGTAGAATCTGGTACTGTCTGATCCCAGAGACTTACTATTCTTGAAGTATCATCCTCTCTTATAAATTCTTCATTTAAATATTCTATTCCGCTATCAACCATACCTATAAGCACGCCTCTTCCATTTAAGTCTAAGTATGGATTAATTTTGATTGCATTGATATTATCTACACTTGATGGCGAGACCTCTTGTAGTACGTATTTGCTTCTAGGATTTATATAAAGAATTGATGGAACATCCTTCATTAAACGGTTTAAATCTTCTGGTGCTATAGAGATTACTGCAATTGTATCAGTAATTTTGTCGCCACAGGCATATGATATGTTATCAATTTGTCCCTGAAAATCTCCTCTATATTGCACTAAATAATTAGGAAATCCAGCATAATATAAATTACATTTTTTAAAACTAGGCACATTAAACTCCTTAGTATTGCTATATCTAATAATATTTCCGTAAAATATAATTTATTCATTTAGTACACATTAATAAAACACAAGCGAATGCATGCGAACCTATACTATTTAAATTTATTTCACTTTCACAAATAAAGTAAAAGGGAGAATTTATAATATATAATTGATTAATTAATATTTATATTTGCATAATAATGCACATTGACTTATACATATATTGACTCAAATATTTAAAAATGATATGTTTATATATAAGATATTAATAATTACAAAATGATATATGTAACGCTTAATCACTTTGAACGGGAGAACCATTTTTTGGGGTGAATCTTATTACACGATAATAAGTAGGGTTAATTTTCTTCAATCCGAATCCGTCAGCTAATCTCGTAAGCGTAGAAGAGAAGTTTTGGTATACTTTGATATTTTTTATGTATGCCTATAAATATTATTGCTTTACAAGCTATAGAGACTTCTCTATAGCTTATTATTTTTTTATAATTATAAACTTAAACTTAGGACAAACTTTTGAGGCTGGAAAAATATCTTATAGTTAAGAAACTTTTTCCTAACTTCAAGTAATACATTATGATAAAAGGAGAAAGCAATTTAATGAGAGCAAGTAGATGTGAATTAAATAATACTTTTTACGCAAAAATAGATCGGACTAAAATATTAGTAGATTTACCTAACAAGCGAATAAAAATAATTGACTTTAATGCCATATCAATGCAAAACTTGAAAAGAATAATTCACTTTGCATCAAAACAACATTTAAGTAAAATTATTTGTAATTGTGATACTAAATCATTTGAAACTTTTATTAATGCGGGATTCAATTCCGAAGGCAAGATCAATGGATATTTTAAAGGTAACGATGCTTTTTGTATGTCATACTTTATTAATAGCGATAGAAAAGTTTGCAGCAATTTTGCAAGAAAAGAACTATTAATAAAAGAATGTCAGAATGTTAGGAACACATATGCGCATCAAAAAAATAATTTAGGATACCTTATTCGAAACGCAAATAAAAATGATATAAAAGAAATGATAGATTTGTTTTCCACCGTTTTTTTAACTTATCAATCACCTATTTATGATGAAGAATATTTAAAACAAACAATGAATGATAAAGTTCTATACAAAGTTGCCGTATATAATGGAAAAATAATCAGCATAGCTTCAGCGGATATGAATAAAGAAAATTTGAATGCTGAAATAACTGACTGTGCTACTCATCCATCCTATAGAGGCATAGGCATATTATCAAACATTATTTATTCTTTAGAATCAGACTTAAAAACTAAGGGCTTTCTCTGTTTATATAGTTTATCTAGATCAATAAATCCTAGCATTAACTTTGTTCTAAGTAAGCATAATTATGATTTTGCTGGCAGACTAGTAAACAATTGTAATATATGCGGTACCTTTGAAGACATGAACCTTTGGGTAAAAAACATAAATAGTACAATCTTTTAAATTAGTTTTATTATAGTAAAAAATATTATTTATTTGCATGAAGCAAATAAACAATATTTTTTAATCCCCTCTTTTATCATGCTATTTTGCATATTCATTCAAAATATTATAAGCATATTCTATAATTTCATCACAAGTTATACCTTTTTTCTTAAGCTCAATACACTCAAGAGTACCATACTTCTCTTTAACTTTATTTATAATTTCTCTAGTTAATACTCTTGAATTATTTTTTTCTTCACTGCTATTTCTTCCTTTTAATGCACCTACCGCCATTAAAGTTCCAGTGATTGCTCCGCATGTACTTCCAATAGTCATGCCTCCTCCAAAAGGACTTGCTATTGCAATTGGAATTTCAGATCCTGTATCCTCATTAAATGCTTTAAGTATAGATTCTGCACAATTATATCCTTCTCTATGAAATTCAATAACTTTCTTCATGTTATATCCCCTCAATCTAGCAAAATAATTATTATTTATAAAATAATAATAATACTACTTAGTATTATGTACTTTATTTTCTTTTGTTTCCTATATAAGAGCCCATTCCTCCTGCAACATTTATAACCTTGAAACCCTGATTTCTTAGATTGTTGCACGTTCTTGCACTTCTTCCCCCTGATTGGCACATTATATAGTATTCTTTGCTTTTATTTAAGTATTTCTCTGGTTCATCTAAAAGCTCTCCCATAGGAATATTTTGGGCACTTTTTATACTTCCACCTTTATACTCATATTCTTCTCTTATATCAATCAATTCAACTTTTCCTATTAGATCATCAATTTCATTTACATTAATAACTCTTCCATCATCTTTTTTTAAAAATTCAAACACTATAACTTCCTCCTAAAATACTTTCCTAATTTCTCATCTCTAATTATCTTTTAATATTTTATTTAAATCCTTAAGTATGATTATTTTGCCTCTTTCTAATTTTATATACCCAAGCTTTTCTAAATTCTTTAGCTTTCTACTTATAACTTCACGAACTGAATCAATTTCAAAAGCCAATTCACTATGAGTCGCATAAATTATTTTGCTTTTCTTGCTTATTAGCAATTTTATAAGCCTTGTTTCAAGGGATTCATGAATAATTTCTTCTTTATTCCCTATGATAGTATTAAACTTATTATACAAATCTTTATATATATATAATAAGAAGTCATTATCACTAATAAAATATTTTTTAACCACTTCAAAAGGAATTATGCATACCTTAGAATCTTGAATTGCCTTACCTGTTATATTTAATGATTCCAAATCTGATAAGCAGCTTAAGGCTTCATGACAAAATTCACCTTGGCTTATATTATAAAGGTTAGTTTCTTCACCATTCTTATTAATTTTTTGTATTTTTATTACACCTTTTATAACAAATAATATCCCTTTACACGCTTTCTCTGTAGCTTCTACATATTCATCAGCATATAAAGTTTTAAAATTAGCTTGTTCGTTTATTACTTCATTATTCTTTTTATTAATCTCATATAACACCGGATATACCTTATATAGAGATTTTATATATTCCAACCTATTCCCACTTGATATTTCAATTCTATTATTCACTTCATCCCTCCTTTATTGTATTATATTCTTTTTTTTAATAAATTTGTGTGACTTAGTCACATAACAAAAAAAATTTGCATTTAAAAAGTGTAGTCATAGCAATATTATGACTACACCAATCTATAACTATATATTATCTACTTTCATAGCTCTCATAGCATTTAAGACTGCAAGCAATGCAACTCCAACATCACCAAATACCGCTTCCCACATAGTGCCCATACCTACAGCTACAAGCGCCAATATTATCAATTTAATACCTAATGCGAAAACTATATTTTGCATTACTATAGTTCTAGTCTTCTTTGCAATCTTTATAGCCGAAGCTATTTTTGATGGTTCATCTGTCATTATAACTACATCAGCAGCTTCAATTGCTGCATCTGAGCCAACACCGCCCATTGCTATACCTATATCAGCCCTCGCTAGAACTGGCGCATCATTTATTCCATCTCCAACAAATACTATCTTGCCTCTAGGTGATTTTTCCTTAAACAATAGCTCTAGCTCTTCTACTTTTTGATCTGGTAATAGTTCAGCATGAACTTCATCCAAACCTAATTCTTTAGCAATTTTACTTCCAACAGTTTTATTATCACCTGTAAGCATTACTGTCTTCTTAATACCTATTTCTTTTAAAGCTTTTATAGCCTTTAATGAATCTTCTTTTACTTCATCTGAAATAACAATATAACCTGCATATTTCTTTTCTATAGCAATATGGACTACAGTTCCTATTTCATCTACTTTGTTATAAGATATATTCTCCTTATCCATTAACTTGTAGTTTCCAGCAAATACCTCTTTTCCATCTAGAACAACTTTTACGCCGTGCCCTGATATTTCTTCATAACCTGTTATCTTATCTGTAATTATCTCTTTATCATAAGCTCTTAATATAGAAGTTGCTATTGGATGATTTGAGTAATTTTCTGCATAAGCCGCACAAGCTATGAGTTCATCTTTTGAAATATTATTTTCTGGCCTTATTTCTGTCACTTTAAATATTCCTTTTGTAAGAGTTCCTGTTTTATCAAACACAACTGTTTCAACATTATTTAATGCTTCAAGGTAATTCCCACCTTTAACGAGTATCCCATTTTTTGATGCTCCGCCTATTCCTCCAAAAAATCCTAGAGGTATAGATACAACTAATGCACATGGACAAGATACAACTAAGAATGCTAATGCTCTATAAATCCACTGTGAGAATGTTGCTCCCTCAATAACAATTGGTGGTATTACAGCTAGTGCTAAAGCTGCAAAAACAACAGCAGGAGTATAATATCTAGCAAACTTTGTTATAAAATTTTCTGTCGGAGCCTTTTTTCCACTTGCATTTTGAACTAAATCCAGTATCTTAGCAACAGTAGAATCTCCAAATTCTTTTTCTACCTTTATTGTTAAAAGTCCATTTTTATTAATTACTCCACTTAAAATACTGTCTCCTACCCCTACTTCTCTAGGAACAGACTCACCTGTCAATGCAGCAGTATCAACCATAGAGTTTCCTTCAATTATTTCACCATCTAATGGCACTTTTTCGCCTGGTTTAACTAATATAATATCTCCAAGCTTAACTTCTTCTGGATCTACTTTTTTGAAATCATTATTTATTTTTAAATTAGCAAAATCCGGTCTTATATCCATAAGTGATGTGATGGATTTTCTAGAGCGATTAACAGCCATATCTTGAAACATTTCTCCTATTTGGTAGAAAAGCATAACTGCAACTCCTTCTGGATATTCGCCTATTGCAAAAGCACCAATAGTTGCTATAGTCATCAAGAAATTCTCATCAAATACTTGACCTTTAGCTATATTTTTTAGAGCTCTTAAGACCACTTCTCCACCTATAAGAATATAGCTTATTAGATATAATAATAATTCTATATAATTTGAAAATTTAAAAATAGTAGCGGCTCCAAAAATTATAGCACCAATAGCTAATCTTATAATTTCCAACTTATCATTATCCTCTTCAACCTTTTCATTCTTGCTCATAGCTCTTCTATCTATTCCATCAATTTCAACAACATTAACATCTGGTTCTATTCTTTTGACAATTCGTTTAACATTATCAATAATGGCATTTTCTTTTGCTGGGTCTTCCATCTCTATAATAAGCTTTGTTGATATAAAGTCCACTAGTGCAGATTTCACACCATCTATATTATTTGATTCCCTTTCGATTTTTGCAGCACAGTTACCACAGCATAATCCTTCAAGTAAAATTTCTTTTTTCAAAATTTTTTCTGTTACCTTTTCTACAACTTTAACATGAGATTCAATATTAGTTACAATGTTAGTTACTGCTCCTATCAGCTCTTCTAATTTATTAACTTCATTTGTTTCTAATATTAAAGTTTTAGTAAGAAAATTTACATTGGCAAAATTAACTCCATCTAATTCATTTATTTTTTGTTCTATTTTAGCTGCACAATTGGCACATCCAAGTCCTTCTAAGATAAATTCTTTCTTTACTTTCTTTATACTATCTTTCTTTGATAATTTTGCGTTAACAGGACCACTAGCTATTTTTATATTGCTTGCCATAATGTTTCCCCCAATCTAAAACTTATTTTTTCTCAGATATATGAATCAACCCTTGATCAAAAATACTTTTAACATGTTCATCATCTAGTGAATAGTAGACTACCTTACCATTTCTTTTATATTTCACTAATCTTGCTTGTTTTAAAACTCTTAATTGATGTGAAATAGCAGATTGAGTCATGCCAAGCAATGCTGCTATATCACAGACACACATTTCAGCCTCAAATAATGCACATAATACTTTTATTCTTGTTGAATCCCCAAGCACTTTAAATAAATCTGCTAAATCATAAAGTGTTTCTTCCTCTGGTATAGATTCCTTAACCTTATTAATTATATCTTCATGAATTATAGTGCAGTTACAAACTTCAATATTATTATTTTCCATACTCTTCACCTCTTCGTTTGAACATATGAATATCTGTTCATACGTTTATTATATTCGACATTACTTTATTTTGTCAATAGAAATGAGAATAATTTTCAGCCTTTCCAATAAAAAATCACAGGCGACTGTGGAAACAGAGATTTTATTCTTTTTAAAATACCAAAACTATTTAATCAACCTTTTTAAGTCATCCACAGATTTCACTGAAATATAAATTCCTAAAGAATAAAAAAACAATAAGCTCAATACTTATTGTTTACATACTATGCCGAAGTTATATAAAATTATATACTCATATATATCGCAATTTACAATGCTCATTTCACAATTCACAATTACTGCTAAAATTCTTACAATATCTTTAGAATTATGATGACGAATTATTTTTGCAATATATATAATTATTAAAAATTAAATTTATCATTAATAAAGGAACTCGTTGCTAAAGTAAAATTTTGCTTTTTACATTGAATGTATGTAATCTAAATAACAGATGTACTGAGAATAAACTCAGTACATCTGCTTTTATTTATCTTCTATAGTCCTTGTTCATAGCTTTCTATCATTCTTTTTACCATTTCTCCACCAACGCTACCGTTTTGTCTTGAAGAAAGGTTTCCTTTATCCATGCTTTCATAATTGCTTAATCCAACTTCTGAAGCAACCTCTGTTTTTAATCTGTTTAATCCTTGCTTTGCTTCTGGTACCAATGTTCTGTTTGTTCCACTATTTTTTGAAGCCATATAAATCTACCTCCCTTAAATTTTTGATTTTGTTTGGCAGTAATATCTTAACCACTATCACAAAATATAACCTATAAAAATCTTAACAAAACTAGCACAGATGGCTTGTATTACAAATCTTTAACTATTCTTCCTTTGTCTTTATTCTTAGAAAAATAAGTTTTAATTTTTCATGAAATTTATACTACACTCGTTCTTCATTTTTAAATTTTATTATTTTAAATATTGCAGCTCCAAATGCAGCAGATAAAATAGAGGCGATTATAATACTTATTTTAGCCATGGATAAAGCACTTTCCTCTGTAAATGACAAGGATGAAACAAAAAGTGACATAGTAAATCCAATTCCGCCAAGTACACTTGCTCCATATAAATGCCTCTTAGTTACTTTAGATGGCAATTTTGCAATTTTTAATTTCACTAAAATATACGAAGCCCCAAAAATACCAATTTGTTTTCCTATAAATAATCCAAAAATTATACCTAGACTGACTGGATTCATTATTGCTGCTGATAAACTATTAATATCTATAGTTATGCCTGAATTCGCTAATGCAAATATTGGCATAATTATAAATGAAGATAATGGCGTTAGGACATGTTCAAATCTATATAAAATTGATGTTCTAAATTCCTCCATATTTTTTCCTATAGGTAATCCCATTCCAAGTAATACTCCAGCAATTGTCTCATGTACTCCAGATTTTAAGAAACAAATCCATAACGCAATTCCAAAAATAATATATAGCCATTTATTCTTAACATTAAGTTTATTAGCCAAGATAATCGCTAAAAAAATAATCAAACCTAAGATTAATGCAATCCATGAAATTTCACTTGTATAAAATATAGCAATTACTATAATAGCTCCCAAATCATCAACTATAGCTAATGCTGTAAGAAAAATTATTATTCCTTTTGGTGCCTTTTTACCAACCAAAGAAAGTATTCCTAATGCAAACGCAATATCTGTAGCCATTGGAATTCCCCATCCTATTATAGTCGGTTGGTTAAAATTGAATAGCGCATAGATTATAGCTGGCACGACCATTCCGCCTATAGCTGCTGATACAGGCAATATAGTTTTCTTAAAAGACTTGAGTTCTCCAAATACTATTTCTCTTTTTATCTCCATTCCAACTACTAAAAAAAATATAGCCATCAACCCATCATTAATCCAATGCAAAATTGACATAGATAAAGAAAAATCCTTATACCCAATAGTTATATAAGTATGAATTATATTATTATACATACTAGAAAAATTTGAATTTGCAATTATTATTGCAATAATTGCACAAAACATCAGCACTATTCCACTCGAAGACTCATTCTTAAAGAATTGCAAGAATGGATTTTTAATTTTATTTTTAATTTTGTTTTTCATACTTTACTCTCCTTCACATAATTATTTATTCCCAAAAATCAGCAAAAATAAGATATTAATTTAATCTCTTATTTAACCATTAATTTATTAAAAATCTATACAAAAAAAGAGATGGGAATACTCAAAAAGAGTTTCCCACCCCAGAAACCAAAATTGCTTGAAAGCAAATTATATAATTTGCCCAACCGTACAACTTAATATATTCATTTATTTCTTATTAATAATTATATCATATATTACTATAATACTCAAGAATGGTAACTAAAATTCACATTTTCTTACTTTAACTAAATTATACTAATATAAACTTTTAATCTGTTACTTAGAAAATGCACCTTTAATTGAACTTAAAAAATCAGAGAACATTTTTTCTAACTTATCAAAAAAACCTTGTGCTTCTTTGCTTGTTAGCTTATCTTTTAATTGATTCGTTACATCGTCCATCTGCGCTTTTAAATTATTATAGTTAAGGTCTAATGAATTTATTTTACTCATTACATCTTTAATTTTAGCTATATCATCATCTGATAAATTGCCTTTATAGTCTTTAACAGCTTTATCTACTATCTTATTTAATTCTTCATCTGTTTTTGGTTTTTCCTTTACTACATCTTTTTTTATGTCATTCATTAAATTACTAGCATCATTTTGCCCTATCTTCTCTGCGATATCTCCTGTAGTAACCAATTCTTCATTAGCTGCTTCTTTTTTATTTTCATCAATCTTTTTTCCTGTACTGCTGTTTTCAAAGCCTTTTAATATTCCTGTAAGAGCAGCAGTTCCTGACACTTTAAATGGCGCAGATGCTTTTACATTAGCATTTTCTACTCCTGCTGTAATCAATGCATTTTTTATCATGCCGTCATTAACCCAAGTAAGATTGTTTGTAGTAACATTTATTCCTCCTTTTTCAGTCGGTTCTACATAAGAACATGATATTGCTTTATTACCAAGTTGAGCTTCTGTTGCAACTTTGCCTAAATATGAATGTTCTTCCTTTGATGTTACCTCTAATACATTAGCATCACTTTTTGTTACTTCAAAATATTTTAACATTTCTGCCTTTTGAGCATCACTTAAATCAGCTCCTAACGTAACAGATTTAAATGAATCTGCAAACGCCTGTCTTCCTATAACTGAAGTAAAAAACAAACTCAAAGTTAAAGATGAAATAATTGCTTTTGATATAAATGATTTGAATTTCATATTTTCTATTCTCCTTATATTATTATGCTATAAATTATGTCCAAAAATTTAATTTCCTTTATTCCCGTTCATTATAGCACAAAAATAATTAAGTTTTATTTATTATTATATTACTTTTATATTAATATTTTAGTATGCAATAAAGAATTCTCTCCAGGTCTTTTGGAGAGAATTCTATTATATTTATTCAATTTTATACCGTAAGCATATTACCTTTACTAAACTTCAAGAATAAGTACTTGATATCCTTGCAATATGATTTTATTCTTATCTTTCTTTATTTCTTCACAATTATTGATTAACACTTTAACATATTGTTTGTCTAACTCAATAATTTGCTCTTCCTTTTGGTAATTTGCAAGTATCATTAATTTCTTAGATTCTCCTTGTCTATAAAAAGCAAACAAGTTATCATATTCCTCAAATGTCGGTACGAATTCTCCGTATACTATGGCATCTTTAAATTCTTCTGACTTTCTTAAATTTATCAGCTTCTTATAAAAATTAAATACTGATTCTTCATCTTCAATTTGTAAATTTGCATTAATAACTTTATAATTTTCATTGACTTTAAGCCAAGGCCTGCCAGTTGTAAAGCCTGCATTTTCACTTCCACTCCACTGGAACGGTGTTCTAGCATTGTCTCTGCTAAATATATTTATAATTTTTAGTGCTTCTTCATCACTATATCCTTTTTCAATAGCTACATTATATTGGTCTATTGTTGCAATATCGTCAAATTCTTTTATGGAATTGAATTTGTTATTTGTCATTCCAATCTCTTGTCCCTGATAAATAAACGGTATTCCTCTAAGCATAAGCGATATTGCCCCAAGCATTTTCTTGCTTCTATCATTTAAGCCTTGTTCAGGAATATATCTACTTACCCCTCTCGGCTCATCATGATTTTCAATAATATTAGCCTTAAAACCTACTCCACTTGTCTCTAATTGACTGTTAAAAATAGCTTTTCTTAACTCGTTAATTGAGAAAGGTTTATTATCATACCAACCAAATTCACTTTTTCCCAAGACTTCCATCTCAAAATCGAAGATAGAAGAGAAGTATCCGTCTTCACCTATAAATTTATCAAGTTCTCCTTCTTTTCTGTTGAAGACTTCTCCAACTGTAAATGCATCAAATTTTTCGAAGGTTTTCTCTTTTAACTCATGTAACATGTTCCCTACACCTTCTGCTGCTTCTAGCATTCTATCTATACTGCAAAGTCCATCTTCTCTATCAGCTGGAAAGTCTTGAAATCTTAAATCCTTTTTTATGTTAATAATGGCATCAATTCTGAAACCTGCTAATCCTTTTTCAAGCCACCAGTTAACCATCTTAAATATTTCATTTTTTAGTTTCGGATTTTCCCAATTTAAGTCTGGCTGCTCTTTTGCAAATAAATGCAGATAATATTTATTGGTATTAGGTATCTTTTCCCATACGCTTCCGCCAAAGTAAGAGCGCCAATTACAAGGAGGATTATCACCTTTACCTTCACGAATATAGAAATAATCTGCATATTCTCCTTCTGGATCATCCAATGCTTTCTTAAACCACTCATGCTTATCTGAGCAGTGGTTGACTACTAAATCCATTAATATATACATATTTCTTTTTTTTGCTTGCCTTAGAAGTTCATCCATATCCTCCATAGTTCCAAACCTTGGATCAATATTATAATAATCAGATATATCATAACCTTGATCTACTAAAGGAGAACAATAAATTGGTGATAGCCAAATTATATCCACTCCCAGGTCTTTTAAATAATCAAGCTTACTGATAATCCCCTTTAAATCACCTATACCATCTCCATTTGAATCGCAAAAACTTTTTGGATATATTTGATATGCTACCTTGTCGTGCCACCATTTCTTCATAACGTAAAACCTCCTAAATTACTATTGAATATATTTATCTTGCTGGATTAGCTATAAACGCCTTGCCATTTATAACTTCCACTGTTTCTCCATTTATGACTAAAGCTTTCTTATTTAAATTGTGAAAGATAAATTCTATATTTTCATATTTGTCATCATATCTATAATTTATCAAGTCAATTTTTATTTCAACTCTCTCCTTATTGACTACTTTAATTTTATAATTATTAAATTCTCCTAATTCATATTTAAAACTTTCTCCATCGTCAGCATAGTGATTATATTCTGTATTCGAGTTATCATTAGATAGGTAAACTTCTATGGTTAATGAATTAGATTGTTTTTCACCAATATAATTTTGTACTTGCCCTACTGGAATCAATGTTCCTCCTTTAATAAATATCGGACATAGGTCTAACGGAGTTTTTTTAATTATATATTGTCCACCTTTATATTCTTCTTTTGTCCAATAATCTATCCAATTCTCCCCTTCTGGAAGATATATACTTCTAGCTTTTAATCCTTGCTCAACAACTGGTGCAACTAAAATATTATCTCCACAAAGGAACTCATCATTAATTTCATAAGTACTTTTATCACTCTGATAATTAAATAAAAGCGGCCTTATAAGTGGTGCTCCATTCTTACTACACTCCCACATCATGTCGTATATATATGGAATTAGCTTATATCGTAATTTTATATACTTCTTATTGATTTCCTCAGTATCTTTATCAAATGCCCAAGGTTCCTGATCTCTTGTTCCCATAGAAGAATGATTTCTAAAAAGTGGAGTAAATGCTCCGACTTGAACCCATCGACTTAATAATTCCCCAGTACAATCGTATCCAAAGCCTCCTACATCAGTCCCACAAAAAGCCATCCCACTAAGTCCTAGATTCATAAGCATTGGAATTGACATTCTTAAGTGCTCCCATGTACTTTGATTATCTCCTGTCCATACAGTTGAGTATTTCTGAGTTCCCGCATAACACGCTCTTGTTACTACAAAAGGCCTCTTTCCAGTCGCTTTCTTCACTCCATCATAAGTAGCCTTAGCCATCATATGACCATATACATTATGAGCTTCTTTATGATTAACTATAATTCCATCATTATTAAACATGACATCATCTGGTAACGGCCCTCTAAAGCTTGCAGGTTCATTCATGTCATTCCAGATTCCACTCACACCTGAATCTATCATTATCTTTTGATTTCCTGACCACCAATCTCTAACCTTTGAATTTAAAAAATCAGGATAAACAGCATCTCCTGGCCAAACTTCATTTACATATGTTATACCTGATTTGTCTGTTGCAAAATACCCTTTTCTGAGCCCTTCGTCATAGATCTTATATCCTTTATCAACTTTAACTCCTGGGTCTATTATAGTTACCACTTTAAATCCCATGTTATTTAATTTTTTAATCATTGCTTCTGGATTCTGAAATTTTTCATTATCCCACGTAAATACCCTATAGCCATCCATATAATCTATATCTAAATATAATGTATCGCAAGGTATATCCTTTTCTCTAAGAGTGCTTGCAATTTCCATGAGTCTTTCTTCTGAGTCATAAGACCATCTGCATTGCTGATAACCAAGAGTCCATATTTGTGGCAAAGGCATATTCCCAGTAATTTCAGTATATCCTTTAATAACATTTTTAACTGATGGACCATAAATAAAATAATAATCTAAATTCCCATCAACTGCAGCGAAATAATAATATTCAGAATTATCTTTTCCCATGTCAAAATGAGTCTCAAAGTGGTTGTCAAAAAATATTCCAAATGCATTATCTTTGCTCAATCCAATAAAAAATGGAATTGATTTATAAAGCCTATCAAATGTTTCTCCATGGGGCTTTGGATTATCTGTATTCCAATTTACATAATGATATCCTTTCTTATTTAAATGCCCTGTCTTCTCTCCAAAACCATAGAAATACATTTCTTCTTCCATTCTTTTTGAAACATATACCTTGTAATCAGATTCTTCCCTAAGAGAATGCCCCTCTGATTCTGCAAGCATATAATCACCATATCTTCTTTTAAAAGGTTTACTTTCACCTCTATAATCTGCACATAGCAATGTTCCTCTCTTATCATAAATATCTACTTTAAATTCATCATAAATCTTGCAAACTAATTTTTCTGTGGTTATCTGAATTCCATTTGTTATATTTTCAACCTGAAAATCATGATAATCATCTTTTAAATTTTCAACTGCTTTAGAATTTCTTTCCTCCCTATGTAAAGGCACAAAGAAATTAATTATATACGAATTCAATACTTTTATAAAAACAGCTTTCTCTTGGAATCTAATAGTAATTACGTTATTTTCGATTTTATGACTTAGCATTTTACCAAATTTCATTTTTTCTTCATGATATTTTCCCATACACTAGCACCTCCATTGTTTCAACATTTTCTGAAAATGATTTTATTTCCCAAAATCCACTTAAGATTTTTATTAATAATATCTTTTACTTCTACTATCTATTATTTTATAAATTTATTACTTACTTAATTGCACCATCTACTATACCTTTAATTATTTGCTTTTGAGCAAATAAGAATAAGATGATAATTGGTATCATTGCTAAAAATGCAGCTGAAAGAATTAAGTCCCATTGCTTTACGTAAGATCCTACAAAAGCACTTACTGCTACTGGAAGAGTTTTTATTTTACCATTTAACCCAAGCATTAATGATGGTAATAGATAATCATTCCATATCCAAATTCCATTTAAAATCAAAATTGTCATTTGAACTGGCTTTAGTAGAGGAAAAATAATTCTAAAAAAAGTTCCTTCTGGGCTACAGCCATCAATCCATGCTGCTTCTTCTAATTCCCGTGGAATTCCTTTTATAAAACCATGAAGGATAAAGACAGACATACTTCCACCAAATCCTAGGTAAGCAAATATGACCCCTTGATAACTTTGCAACATTTGAATTCCCAAGAAATTAGATATATTTCTAAATGTAGAAAGTAAAGGGAGCATAACAACTTGGAATGGTATAACCATAGCTGCCACAAGAAGCATAAAAATAAATCCGGACCATTTTTTCTTATTTCGGCAAAGCACCCACGCTGTCATTGATGAAAACAAAGACAATAAAGTTAAAGAAACGACTGTAATAAATAATGAACTAAAAAAGGATTTCCAATAATTGAAACTATCGTTGTTTATGACATTTTTAAAGTTTGTTAACATCTGCCCCCATTTATTAGGAATAGAAAGAGGACTGATTACAATATCTGCACTTGTTTTCGCTGAATTCAAAACTACTAAGATAAATGGTGAAAGAATTATAAGGGCAAGTATAATTCCAATAACTTCTCCAATCACATTTCTTGTTTTTATCGACTTCATTATACTTCTACCTCCTTCTTCTTACTTATATATACCTGAGTTAGTGATACAACTGCCAATATAATAAAGAATATAACCGCCTTAGTTTGTCCAAGAGCGTATTGGTTTTTACCGATTGCAGTATTATAAATATTAAGAGCTAAAAACTCCGTTGATTGCACTATATCCCCATTTAGAATTCTACTAGGAGCACCATTAGTTATTGCTAAATTTAAATCAAACTGTTTAAATGAATTAACCAATGTTAAAAATATACAAACCGTAAACGTATTAGCAATCATTGGAATCTTAATTTTAAACAATGTAATCCATCCACTTGCACCATCTACACTAGATGCCTCAAGAATGTCTTGAGGAACATTTTGCAATCCTGTAACATAAATCATCATAATGTACCCCGCATATTGCCAAGTGCTAACTATTAGAATTGCCATCAATGCTAGATTAGGATTTGTAAGCATAGAGGCGCTACCATTTATCACAACTGTGAATACCTTATTAAAGATAAACTGCCATACATAACCAAGCACAATTCCACCAATTAAATTTGGTATAAAGAAAGCTGCACGGTAAAAATTTTTTCCTTTTACTTTTGATGTACAAAATAATGCTAATGCAAACGCTGCCGAATTTACAAGAATCATATTAACAACTGTAAAAATAAAAGTCACTATAAATGAATATACGTAGTCCTCAGATCTAAACATACTGATATAATTGCCTAATCCAACAAATTCCGTAAACTTAATCCCATTCCAGTTAGTAAAGGAATAAAAAACACCGCATACAAATGGTATTAACACAGTTACAAAAAATGCAAATAGCAATGGAAATATAAATAGTATATTAATTATCATTCTATGCTTCTTAGTCGGAAAACTATATAAGCCTAAGATTACTAATAAAGCGCCTACAATTAATATAGTTCCACGCATCGTGTTTTTACTACCCATAATATCTAGATATAGTGCAAAAGCCATAGCTAAAATGCCAACCAACATTACTCCGATTGAAAGCAATCTTTTTATATTTGTATTCATGCTTTTTCCTCCTAAACTTGAATGATTATTATAATCATTGTTGTAATTGCCCATACTTTGCGCTTATGCTTTCCCCCCTTTTAATATTTCACATGTACGAAAAATAGAATTAATATAGGTTACTCTATTTGCAAGTAACCTATATAATTTATACTACAGTTATTATTTTGCCATATAATCTGAAACTGCTTTCTTCATTGCTTTTGTAAATCCATCTTTATCTAATTGGCCTTTAGCATATAATTCAAAAACAGGTCCTGTAGAATTCATTGCAATACCATCTTTCATATGTGTCCAATCCCATGCATAAGTTTGATTATTTTTAATATAATTGCTCTCGCTCTTTGCTAAAGGTAAGTCTGGTTCCATAGTGCTTGTCTTAAATGGTGAAACCATTCCACTATCTTTTATCAAACATTTTTGACCTTCTTCTGTAGAGACAAAAGCTTTAAGAAATTCTTTGCACGCATCTATTTTTTTACTATCTTTATAAATTCCCCAATAAGCTGGTGCATCTGCTAAAATACCTGGGGTATCTTTTGTAGTAAATGCTGGTGGCGCAATTCCGCAATCAAACTTCACATCATATGTTGCTAAAGAAGGATCTATCCAATTTCCTTGAGTAATAAAAGCAGTTTTTCCCTTTGCCCATAACGCTAACTGATCATCGTAAGTACCAGATATTAAAACAGTCTTGTCTGCATAATCAAATAATAATTTTACATAGTCAGCAAATTCCCCAAAACGATCGTCGTCCAATTGTCCTTTATTCAACATATCAATATATTTTTTATCTTTTCTATCTAGTCCTTCTGATAAATAAGCCCCCATGATATGATTACCAGTTGACCAGTACATTTGTCCTGATTCTGCTGCTACTGATGCAACCGCTTGAATACCTAGCTGATCTTTCATTCCATCAATTTTTTTGAACGCTTCTTTATAAGCATTGATGTTTGTTAAAGTCTTTGGATCAATCCCAGCCTTCTTCAATATATCTGCATTATACACTAATCCAATACCTTCAATAGCAAATGGAAATCCATACACCTTACCGTCATCACCCTTAAATGCAAAATCAGTATCTTTTATCCATTCTTGATCACTTAAGTCTGTTAAATAATCTTTAAATGAAACATACGAATCTGGTCCAAACGCATATATATCTGGCATATTTCCTGCTGCTAAATAATTCTTTAACTGTCCATTAACATCTACTCCACCTCCAAGAGATTCAATATCTACCTCTTGTCCAGTTTTCTCTTGATATTTTTTTGCAAATTCTTTTAGTGGCTTGTCAATCTCAATTTTCGTATTTACGAAGCGAATTGCTTCACTATTCCCAGTTGATGTTTTAGAATCAGAACTAGCTTGACTCGAGCTACTTCCACAGCCTGATAAAGAACTAATTACCATAGTACTTGCAAGTAATGCTGCTAACACTTTTTTCCTCATATCTTTTCACCTCATATACATTTATTTAGATTAATATGATTTATATTTATATTATTATGCCTATCTTCGAGTCATTATGTTTAGCGCTAAACTATATCATAAGATTAACATTGTTTCTTTTTTCTGTCAATCGTTTTCATAAGCATTTTTACCTCAATTATCTACATTTTTTATATTTACTATTATATATAGCTAATTTAATAACTTAAGAATTCTTAGTACTTTTCTTTTGTTTATTCAAGTATTTAATATCTCGTAAACCTAGTGATTAAACCTACTCTAAATACTTTACTTTTCTTATACTTAAAGGTCATGAGGTATCTTTCCCATACGTTAATTCTTATGATTAATGCATATGCTCTCATTGCAATAATATGTAATATATATTAATATTATCTATATACACTTATCTTCATAATAGTATATCGGTAAACTAGGAGGCAATTATGGTTACACTAAAAGATATCGCAGCTGAAGCTGGTGTCAGTATCATGACAGTATCAAATGTAATAAATGGAAATCATTCAAAAGTATCAAAAAACACTATAGAAAAAATAGAAAAGATAATACAAAAATATAATTATGTTCCTAATCTAACTGCACGAAGCTTGACAGCTAAATCCTCTAAAATTATAGGAATTATAGTTCCCATTAAAGGTTCGTTTAATAATTTATTTAAAGATCCTTATATTAGTGAATTATTTGGCATTATACAAAATGTAGTTCGTGAAAACGGATACTATTTAATGGTTCGCTCAGTTAAGGATGTTTCAGATATATCTGCATTGCTTAAAAATTGGAATATGGATGGTGCTATATTTTTAATGCCTGACTATGACAATCTTATCTATTCAATATTAAAGGAAAATAAACTTCCAATGGTATTTCTAGATAGTTATTCAAAAATTGATAACATAATAAGTGTAGGTATAAATGATTATAAAGGCGGTTATATAGCTACTCGCTATCTTATAAATAATGGACATAGGAAAATTCTATTTGCAGGGCCATGTCATAAAGATGGTATACCAATTCCTCAGATTATAAAAAGACTTGAAGGCTATAAAGATGCTTTATTAGAATCTAATATTGAGTTTAATGAAAGTCTCATAGTCGACGTAGAACCTAACTACGAAGTTGGTATCAATTTAGGCAGGTCTATATGTAATAAAGAATTTGATGTTACTGCTGTATTTACAACGGCTGATATTATGGGAATTGGTATAATTGAAGGTGCTAAATTAAATGGAAAAATTGTTCCTAATGATTTATCAGTTATTGGTTTTGATAATCTTCTACCATCCGTTTATGTTACGCCAAAACTTACTACTATTTCTCAGGATATAGAGTCTAAAGCAACAAAAGCTGTAGATCTACTCATAGAGTATATAGAAAAGGGTTCTGTATCAAACAACAAAATAACTTTAGATGTAGAATTAGTCGAACGTCAATCTGTTGGACAATTATCCAATTTAAAATAACTGGCAAACTTAGAAAACATCAAATAGTTCACGTTAAACTATTTATTTAGCTCATTTTTTAAATAAATCTAATGGTTATAATGATTTTTGAAAATATAGATATTTGTAGAATCCTGCATAATGCTTATTAGTACAAATGGCAATTGTTCTTATTAAACAATTGCCTACACAATATTATAAATACACCTGTTTCTAACAAAGTTATATATTTTATATTTTATCTATTAGGCTTCTTCTTTAAGTATATCTCTAATAAGGATAGTAAGGGTACGGATAATAAGGATAAGGTACTGGCGGAGCGATATAAGGCAACAAAGCTACTTCTGCCAAAGCAGCAAGTGGAAAATTTCTACGTCTGTAACGTCTAAATCTAGGGTTATAACCATATCTTCCATATTGCCTTTGCTGATTAGAGTTTCCTTCATTCTCTTTCTCTGTCACATCTTCACCAACCAATACTGAAACATTATCTCCATCTACATTTTCAATAATTCCATCAAATGTACTTCCATCTGTCATTATTAAAGTTGCTCGGTAATACATGTATTTTTTGCAATTATCATATAGGCCTCTTAAATCTCTGTAGTTATCTTTTTCTACATCCATTCTTTAAACCATCTCCTTCCAAATATTATTTTATTCAAAACCAAGAAGGATTGTGATAATTTATAGCCCAAAATTATAGTATTTCGTCTACATTAACTTTTCTATAGCCCAAATTCCTCCATTCAAATATATAATCCTTGTCATATATAGAATCATGTTTTATATTTTCATTCATATCTTGCATACCATTATTCATTATCATATTTTCTTTATCAGCATTCATAACATTATCTTTCATTTTCCCCGTCATACCTTCCATATTTTCATTATTCATCATGTGCTGATCAATAGAAAGCATTCCTTCAATCATTTTTTGTGCTTTATAACTTATATTTGAAACATCCCCTAATATAAAACCGTGCATAAATGGAGGCTTTGGCATTTCTTTTGGCTGTATAGGTTTAATTAAGTTAATATATCTATTTACCACTTCCGGTATCTTATCTTTTTCAATTAGAAGAAGCGGAGTATGTTTTCCCATATGAGCAAATACTACACTAGCAATAATTTTCATTGGCTCATTAAGTTGTCCAAATGTAAAAGCATGACCTCCTCTATAATTTCGTCCCCACCCAAAATCAGTTTTCGTATCATTATATCTAGAAAAATTAACTGCTATTTCGTATGGATTTTCCCCGCCAATTCTGTCTACCTTTTTAACATTATCTAATCCCGACAAATAGTATTCAACATCTTTTGATATTGTTTTAGTTGAACCAATTATATAAATATTGATATCATTCATTTTCCTGATTATATCAATAGTACAATTAGGAATTCTATTTCTTTGTACAAATAGAATAGGATCTCCATGATGTGCAGACCAATAACCCGCAATAATTCCTTCTGAATAATCTTCTCCTGAAATTATAAGAATATTATTAAATTCTTTTCTTATCCTAGATATTATGCATGCAGTATCATAATAATTGCGACCCGATATATGCTTTGTTCTATAACCATGATCGTTTAATGCAAAAGATACATTTTTAGAAATATTACCGACTAAAATTACTTGTACCCCATTATATCCCTTAGGGGATAATCTCTCAATTTCTCCTAAAGTTTTTTCATTTAAACTATTACCATCAGTAAACAAAAGTGATGCATTAATTGGGAAATGAACTAAGGATGTTGCTGCAATTCCATCAAAAACTTCATCTTTATTGACTAAAATCACAGCATTTGGTTTCATATTATTAAAACCAATTTTAGATATTTCTATAGAAGTATCTAATTCATCATCAGCACAAATTCTAGTAGTATTTAGTGTAAAAGGGCAACTTTTCAAAGCATCATTCATTAATTTTTCTCCTAAAACTTTTTAATATATAATATGATTACAAGTTATATTTTGTCATGAAACAAAAAAAGAAGCTAATCATTATGTAAATTATTGATTAACTTCCTTAAATATAATTTATCTATAAAAAATGTAACCTACTCTATTGTATTAGGATTATTATCAACTTCTTCATTTCTTTCACAGCACTTTTCATTTTTACCACCTTTAAACATCATAATCATCATTAATATCCTCATTAACTTCATTTATATTACTTTTCTAATTGCTTCACTTTTTTGATAGCATTATAAGCATCTATAAGTCCATATCCTGATTGCTTATCCTTACCTTTGGACATAATATCCTTAGCAGTACTATCTAAAACATCTTCAATCTGACTTGGAGATAAGTTAGGATCTTCTGCTTTAACCATAGCTGCTATTCCTGTTGCTACTGGTGCTGCCATACTTGTTCCATCCCATGCTTCGTAACCACCTGGAACTGTGCTTAATATTTCCACTCCTGGCGCTGAAACTTTTATACAATTACCATAATCAGAAAACGAGGCCTTTTTATAATTATAACTCATTGCAGCTACTGTAAAAGCTCCGTCTCCAGCTGGACTTATATTATCACTATCTTCATTATCATTACCAGCCGCAGCTACAACAAATACTCCTTTACTCTTAGCATAACTTATTGCTTCTGCAATTAATTTACTCTTCTCATTAGCTCCAAAACTCAAATTGATTATATCAGCTCCGTTGTCTGCAGCATATTTAATACCCTTAACTATATCATTTATATCCCCTTCCCCATTACTATCTAATACTTTTATCGGAATTATTTTTACATCTAATGTCCCATCAATTCCTGCTATACCAATATTGTCATTAGCATTTGCAGCTATTATTCCTGATACATGAGTACCATGACCATTGTCATCCATAGTATCAGAATTATTATCTACAAAATTATACCCCTTGCTCTTTAATACTCTATTTTTTAAATCTGGATGTGTGTAATCTACTCCTGTATCTAAAACCGCTACATTAATTTCTCTTTTTTGTTTTATTAGAGGCCATGCTTTATCCGCCTCTGTATAGCTTATATCCCACTCATACTTATATCCAGGATCATTTACAGCTTTATTAGTATTTTCATTTATCTCTCCTAATCTAAAATCACTTTTTACCGGAGTCTTCTGTATCGGTTTTATTATTTTTATAATTTTAGGCTCATTGATTATTTTAATCCCTTTTATATCACCAATTCCATCTAAAATGTATTGTTCTAGATCTTTTGGTGACACTAAGTTATATTTATTATTATTATTTTTATCAACACTTATTATATCTTTCACACTACTTAGAAGGCTATCTAAATCACCGCTTCTTAGTGATTTTACAAAATTGCTTACACTATTACTCGTACTATTCATGCCATTATTTCTAGGTAAGTAATCTGAAATAGAAACTAATGTAAATATTGAAGCTGCAATTATTATAAATTTAGCTAACTTACTTCTCATAAAAAACCTCCTTAAATCATAGTTACTTACTTATATCTTTAATTATGAACAATAATACCTTTTATAAACTTCATTTACCTAATTGTTAAATAATAATACATCATAATTGTGTCGATTTTGTGAAATTCTTTATTTTTTATTATATATATATTGCAAAAACAATTCTTCATCATAATTCTAAAAATATTGCAAGAATTTTAGCTGTAATTGTGAAATGTGCATTGTGAATTGCAACATATATTATCTGCTTATAATAAATATCTTTAATACATATCTTAACTAAACGAAAAAAGGCTGATATACATTAACTTGCTATATACCAGACCTAATTCTCATTTATTCTTTATTCATTTATAAGTTTCTTACGAACTTCATCTAAATTTACAGTTTTTAATGAGTCTGTAACTTCTATTCCCATTGCAACTACATTATCTTTTACAATTAGATATGTTCCACTCTTGTCTATATTAAATTCCACATTTACTACATCTTTTCTACCTGTAAAAGTAGTTACCTCATCTCCACTATCTGCATTATATATTATGAAAACTCCATCAGCCTTATCAAAGGAATTAAGATCTACGGAAAGCTTAGTCTTTATGCCTTTTTGCAGCACTGCTACAAGTGGTTCAAATTCATAACCAGTTCCCTTTATACTTAGATTTTGGGTATCTCCTGAAATACTAGCTTTTTTAATTAACCTATCAGTAGAAACTTTACTTAAATCATTACCATATATACTTGGAGCTTGAGGAGTATTACTTGCTGATGTTCCTGTACAGCAACTCATACCACTACTAGGAGCCGGAATTGATGAATCTGCTTTCGATGTATCCACTGAATCAAGATTATCTGTAACTTTAATTATCCCTCTTATCATTCCCATCCAACAGCTAAAGTTTATGTCCCCGTCTTTAGGTGTAAATTCTATAACATTTTCTCCAGATTTTAATGTTTTTTGGATGTTCAGTGATGGTACTACCACTGCATTATTACAAGAATTTATTTGATTTCCTGTAATTATCCACTTAACTGGCATATCTTTTTGTACGTAAAATGCATTAGGAGTATATCCATTATTATCTGCCGTCATTCTAATTACTTGAACTCCATTTTCTATCGTCGCCTTACCTATGTTGGCTTGTGCGGCTTGAGCTCCATCTCCAGAAAGATTTTGTGCTAATGTACTAGCATTTGGAATTCCAACTCCAGCAAGAGCTAATCCCCTATTACCCATTATTAATCCAAGTACTACCACTAAAATTCCACTAAATTTTAAAAGTTGTTTCGTATATCCCTTGCTTAACAAACCCGATACAGCGCCAAATATAAGCATCAAAGGAACTGTTCCGAGTGAAAATAAAAACATTGATATTGCTCCATTCATGGCACTACCAGTACCTAATGCATAAAGCTGCATTGTCTGAAGTGGACCGCATGGCATTAACCCATTTAACATCCCAACTAAAAACGGAGCCTTAGGTTTATTTTTAATTTTGCAAGATGACCATGGCAGCTTAATATTAAGCTTTCTAAATAAAGAAAAGCCTGTCATATTTAATCCCATTATTACCATAAATAATCCTGCAAATATTTGCAATCCAGCTTTTACATTAAGTGATAGAGATAAAACAGAGCCTAATGCACCTACAATGCCGCCTATAATTGTATATGAGGTTACTCTTCCAGCATTATATAAAATTGAAGGCTTTAAAGCTTTAAATTTATTCTCTTTTTCATCTATAATACTATTTTTAGATAAACTTTGTGTAAGCATTATTCCACCGCACATGCCAACACAATGTATAGATGTAAGCATTCCAACAATAAATAACACCACATAAGAAGCATTATTCAGCTTAGCACTCATATCAAATCCTGCTGTTGAATTGCCAAGAAGTAAGACTGCTGCCGCTATAACTAAAAAGCCAGCAAATTTTAAGCCAACCGAATTTTTTGTACTATAACCGGCCTTATTAATGGCTTCTTTTAATTGTTCCATACTGCAACGATTGCTATCATATTCAACCGTTACCTGCTGCGCACTATAGCTAGCCATAGCATTTAAGACTCCATCAATTTTCATTAAAGCTCTTTCCACTCTATTTTCACAAGACGTACATGTCATATCATAAACTTTAATATTCTCCCTCTTAATACCCATAATCTCCTCCTAATAAATCGCTGCTTATTATAGACAGTGATGCATTTTAAATCATAACTCAAATTACATATATAGATTATAATATAAAGTTATGAAGATTTTATGAGGATATAAAAAAGTACAGAAATTTTTCTGTGTACTTTTATAAATATATTTGAATAAACTCCATATGCTTCTCTTTCAACTAATATTGCATTATCATGTATTTAATAAATTAACATAAACTTATAAATTTTATGTGTAAAAAATAATCTACCATTTGATAAATTTATTAAGATAAATTTCCAGTATAACTATTAACTTCATAGTATTGACTACATAATTAGGGGCACATTAAGATTATAAAGAAGTTAGCAGTTAAGCATTAAATATTCAAGAATGAATATGCCTTCTCAATATAGAGTCAAAAGACTTAACTTGAGAAATAAAGATGCAATCCTATAGTTAGAGTTTTCTATAATTGATTAGTTATTGTAGGGTTACGCGAAAATTGCAATTATGTTAGTCTGTTGCAATAAGGTTTGATTGTTATTTTCTTTATTTAAGGACTGTAGATAAACTTATTGTATGATAGGTTTATCTATGGTTTTTTGTCTTTATGAATATTTAAAAAATAATTTATGATAAGATTTTTTGCATAATACTTAACACTATTTAGGCTCTCAAAATTGCTTTAAATATTAAAAGTTCATTTTACGCAGTCACTAAGTAGTTTCTCTATTATTTAATCTTCTCTACTCTCTTACCCCTGATGTTTCCTATAAATATTTATATATTTTCATATTTATATAGAAAAAAATGTTTATAGGAATATATAAAAATATATTCCTTTTTATATATCTTCATATTTTTATATTTTTATATTTTTATATAAACCTATAAATATAAAAAAATATTAAAATTTCTCTATATTACTGAAAATAGATCGCTGAATATCTGCATCAGCCTTAAAAGGATATTAAAAATTAAAATAAATTCTTTTAAAAGCAGAACAAAATCGCAGGCGACTGTGGAGTCGGAGATTTTTTCACGCATCTGCCTTTTCGAACGCATGTGAGAAAAATCTGCACATCAGAAATGGTAGCTCTGCTGCATATAAGAACATTTTATGCAGGCGAATAAGATTTCTTTTTTATTCTTTTTAAAATACAAAAACTAGTCAATCAACCTTTTTTAAGTTATACCCTCAAGGAGTACCTCGTCCACAGATTTTATTGTAATATAAATTCCTAAAGAATAAAAAAAATCCTAGCAGCAATCATGCTACTAGGATTATATACTTTAAATATATTGTAGATTATTAAATAGGGTGTTTCCTTATTTGATCGAACTTATTTTATTTGCCATTGTAATTTGCCATAAATTATTTTTATGCTTCCATAAACATCTTCATGTCATCATCTACATTAGTGATTCCACCAATTCCAAAGTTATCTACTAATACTTTAGCAACATTTGGCGAAAGGAATGCTGGAAGTGTTGGTCCTAAGTGAATGTTCTTAACACCTAAGTGTAATAATGATAATAATACTATTACAGCTTTTTGTTCATACCAAGCTATGTTGTATGAAATAGGTAATTCATTTACACTCTTTAATCCAAATACTTCTTGAAGCTTTAGTGCTATTACAACTAATGAATATGAGTCATTACATTGTCCTGCATCTAATACTCTTGGGATTCCACCAATATCACCTAAGTTTAATTTGTTGTATTTATATTTTGCACAACCTGCAGTTAAGATAACTGTATCTTTTGGTAATTTTTCTGCAAATTCTGTGTAGTAGTTTCTTGATTTAGCTCTTCCATCACAACCTGCCATTACAAAGAATCTCTTTATAGCACCAGATTTAACTGCATCTACCACCTTATCTGCTAAAGCTAAAACTTGGTTATGAGCAAATCCACCAACTATTTGTCCTTTTTCTATTTCTGTAGGAGCTTTACATTTCTTGGCCATTTCTATAACTTTAGAGAAATCTTTTGTCCCATCAGCCTTAGCTTCTATATGAGCACATCCTGGCATTCCTGTAGCACCTGTTGTAAATAATCTGTTCTTATAAGAATCCTTTGGTATAACTATACAGTTAGTAGTCATAAGGATTACTCCATTGAAGCTTTCAAATTCTTCTTTTTGTTTCCACCATGCATTACCATAGTTTCCTGCAAAATGACTATATTTTTTAAATTTTGGATAGTATTGTCCAGCAAGCATTTCTCCGTGAGTATAAACATCTACTCCAGTTCCTTCTGTTTGCTCTAGTAACATTTCTAAGTCTCTTAAATCATGTCCTGAAATTAATATTCCTGGATTAGTTCTAACTCCAATATCTACTGTTGTTATTTCTGGATGTCCATAACTTTCAGTATTTGCTTTATCAAGTAATGCCATACCGTCTACACCAAATTTACCTGCTTCTAATGCCAAAGCTACATAGTCATCAACAGTTAAAGAATCATCTATTGTAGCAGCTAATGCTTTCGCCATAAATGCGTGAACTTCTTCGTTGTTGTATTTTAAGTTCATAGCATGCTTCATGTAAGCAGATAATCCTTTTAATCCATAAGTGATAAGTTCTCTTAAACTTCTTATATCTTCATTTTCAGTTGCAAGAACTCCAACCTTTTCTGCTTTTTCATCAAATTCTATTGTATTGTCAGCTGTCCAAGTAGCTGCTTCTGGCATAATCATTTCTGTAGTTTGCATTCCGAATATTTTCTTGAAGAAACCACCAGTTACTTTTACTTCTCCAACTTTACCACCAGAGCTAATTACTTTAGCTTTTAATTCTTCTCTTAATTTTAAAGTTTCTTTAACTCTATCTAAAATAGAATCTCTATCAAAATTAGCGTTTGTAATTGTTGTAAATAAGTTTTCTGTTATATATTTATCAACTTTACTATCCTTAACTCCAACTTTTCTTCCTTCATTACTTACTATAGCTAGTCCTTTAGTTACATATATTAATAAGTCTTGAGCTTTTGCTACATACTCATCCTTACCGCATACCCCTACTTTAGTACAGCCCTTACATCCAGCTGTTTCTTGACATTGATAACAAAACATTGACATATTATGTCCTCCTATTTCCTATTTTTCTTTTTATATGAATAATTAATAATTTCTTGTTAATCTCTCTTAACTTTGACAATTTAGAGTTTACTATATTGCCAGTATCATTTCTGTAACATACGTTACTAAAATAAAATTAATATTTTTTAATTTCTATATTAGCTCTGTGCTACAGATATATATTACTAAAATACTCTGTTTAAATCTGTAACAATGGTTACGCAACTTAAAAAATAGAAAGACAAATAATATGATTTAAATCAAGATTTAAAATATTAAATTATAAAATATTAAATTATAAAATATTAGTTCTTATAATATTCAATATTGAATTCAAAATAAAAAGGTTATATTTAAGAACAAATTTCCTTCTTAAATATAACCTTTATTTTATTTTAGTTTAAGACATGGCCCATGGCCTGTAGCTATAATGTCAGGCTTTAACTTTTTTAAAGTTTCTTGTAAATCTTCCAGCTTATTATTGTCTGGTATTTGTTCTTGCTTAATACTGTTTACTTCTGTATTCCAATCAGATTCTTTTACTGTGCCTATTTCTTTTCCCAACGCAAACATCAAATCACTACTAAAAAATATCCTACGTTTATTTTCTATAACTAATAATCCATCCCAAAGATGCATTTCAGAAGGATAATTTATAAACTCTAATTCATAATTATCAGTATTTAAAGTTTCCTCTGCTTTCTTAGTAATAATTTCTGCTTTTATTCCAAAACCATTTAACTGACGCGCTGTAACTTCAGAGCAGATTGTTTTAGCTTTAGGAAAATATTCTAATATTAATGATAATCCTCCACATTCATCCGCCTCAAAATGTGAAATAAAAATATACTTTAGCTCTTTGCCATTAAGTACATCTTTTAATTCTTGCACCAAAGCTTCTGCCTGCATAACGTTCCCTGTATGAACTAATAATGGTTCATCCCCTAATAACAAATATTGATGAAATGTAAGATTAATTGGTTCAACATAACTATTAAATTGGTATAAATCTTGACTTATAAATGGCATATTATAAAAACAACTCCTTTTCTCTCTTATTGAATGTGCCTTATTTCTTTGTGATACCTATTCTCCATATTTCAGGTCCCTGCTCTAAATATTTCCACTCAAAGTGTTCTGGAAAGTTAACTATAAACTGCTGATAAAGTGGACGAGGATCGTGATCATTTATAAGCTCCATTGTTTCACCTTGTTCAAGCTCTTCAAAGGCTTTAAATATAATCTCCTTTTTATGACCTCTTTCATAAATTCTAACATCTATACTAACAGCAAAACTTGACATAATTAATTCCTCCCTTAATATCATTATCTAAACTTCTTCTTAGATGATAATATTATAACCATTGTGCTGAATTTTTAGCGTGATTTATATCACATTATCAGTAACTTTTGCTTTTATATGTATATATTTCAATTTCTTTAGAATTTTTGTTTTATACTAAAGTAATATTATGTAAACCGTTCTTATAATTCTTAATCACTACTATGTATAATATCTTAATTCACTACCCAAAATATTATTGAAAATATTTAATAATATTTTACTGTATGAAAAAGACAGCAAATTAATGAGCTTAATACCTCTTTAATTTGTTGTCTTTCTAAATTTAGATATATCTGATCTATTTTACTTTATTTAATTACTGTCATACCGCCCATATATGGTTGCAATGCAACTGGAATATTTACAGATCCATCTTCATTTAAGTTGTTTTCTAAAAATGCAATAAGCATTCTTGGTGGTGCAACTACTGTATTATTCAATGTATGCGCAAAGTACTTACCATCTTTACCATCTACACGGATTTTTAAACGACGAGCTTGTGCATCCCCTAAATTAGAGCAGCTTCCTACTTCGAAGTATTTTTTTTGTCTTGGAGACCATGCTTCTACGTCTACTGATTTTACTTTTAAATCTGCTAAATCACCTGAACAACATTCTAAAGTCCTTACTGGTATATCTAAAGAACGGAATAAATCTACTGTATCTTTCCACATTTTATCATACCAAGCCATGCTGTCTTCTGGCTTACATACAACAACCATTTCTTGCTTTTCAAATTGATGAATTCTGTATACTCCTCTTTCTTCTATACCATGTGCCCCTTTTTCTTTTCTAAAGCAAGGTGAGTAACTAGTCAAAGTTTGAGGAAGTGAAGTTTCTGGTAATATTGTATCTATAAATTTACCAATCATAGAATGTTCACTTGTTCCTATTAAGTATAAATCTTCACCTTCAATTTTGTACATCATAGCGTCCATTTCAGCAAAACTCATAACTCCAGTTACAACCTGGCTACGAATCATAAAAGGTGGAATACAATATGTAAATCCTCTATTTATCATAAAATCTCTTGCATAAGATATTACAGCTGAGTGAAGTCTAGCTATATTTCCCATTAAGTAATAGAAACCATTACCAGCTACCTTTCTAGCACTATCTAAATCAATACCACTTAATTTTTCCATAATATCTGTATGGTATGGAATTTCGAAATCTGGAACAACTGGTTCCCCAAACTTTTCTACTTCTACATTTTCGCTATCATCTTTACCAATTGGAACACTTGGATCTATTATGTTTGGAATAGTCATCATGATAACTTTAACTTTTTCTTCTAGTTCTTTTTCTTTAACGTCTAACTCAGCCATTCTTTCTGAATCCGCATTAACTTTTTTCTTTATTTCCTCAGCTTCTTCTTTTTTACCTTGAGCCATTAAGCCACCAATTTGTTTTGATAACTTATTTCTATCAGCTCTTAAAGCTTCTACTTCTTGCTTAACTTTTCTAAGTTCAATATCTAAAGTTAATACTTCATCTACTAACCCCAACTTATTATCTTGAAACTTATTTTTTATGTTTTGTTTAACAATCTCTGGATTTTCTCTTACGAATTTAATGTCTAACATTTTTTTCCCTCCTGATTAAATATATATATTATTATTTCAAAAAATAAAAAAACCATCCCAATATATAATTGGGACGGAATAATCCGCGTTGCCACCCAAATTGCTGGTTAATATTACAACCAGCCCCTCGACACTAGTATTATATAGGTTACTAACCTTTGCATTTATCACGCACAGCTCCAAAAGTGGAAAGATTTAACCTTTCACCGATTCGCACCACCCATCGGCTCTCTGAAGAAATTTATAAATCGTAGTTTTTATCATCGCTGTTTTTTATAACTATTAATTTGTTGCTATGTATATTATATATATATTTATGTTAATTTTCAAGTATATGTTTATATTTAACTTAATAACTAGTTTTGGAATTATATTGACCAGTTATAATATACTATAAATTTCTTATTAAAGTCTACTAAAAAATTAAGGTGAGAAGATTTATATAAAAACTCTTCTCACCTTAAATAAATGTCATAAATATACCCTTAAAAATTTTACGATAATATATAATTATACTATCGTAAAATTTTTCACTTACTTTGAATTACTATAGCATATGAATATATAAAACTGGATATACCTTTTTGCTTATATATCTTCGTTTATCAGTTAAAATCAATCCCACTAGAATTCTAACAGATAGTTATACATTCGTTAACAAACTTTAACCCTTCTTTTATATTCCTATGCTTTAGCACCTTTATATCAAATCCAAATACTTTATAAATTAACTGTACACAATATCCGATTCCAATGGCAGTGACTAACGTTCCAATACCGACAAACCCGCCTAGAATCCATCCAATAATTAGGGCTCCTGCTTCTATAAATAGTCTTATTATTCCGATTGGTTTACCTGTACGCTTAACTAATGCAATCATAAGACCATCCCTAGGACCACATCCCATTTCACATCCAATATACAAATAGCTTCCTAAAGCTGTAACAAATAAGCTTCCAATTAACATTATTATGCCTGTATATATGTTATTACAAACTGGAATGATTTTAGAATGTATTATTAAATCCATAAAACATCCAATCACTATCATATTCGCTATAGTTCCCATCCCAACTTTAAGCCCTAAAATACTTGTGATTGCTACTATTATTATTCCAACTATAATGCTTGCCTGTCCAATAGTTAAACTAGTTACATTTGTTAATCCTTGGTGAAATACGTCCCATGGACTTAAGCCTAAATTCGAATTAAGAGCCAAAACAGTTCCTAGTGAGCATAATAAAAATCCGAATGTCATTCTAATTATAAGTGCTAATAATTTCTTCATACTTCTCCTTTACATTTCTCAATTTTTTGGAATTATAGGCCAAATAACCTATCATAATCCCATTAACTTAAATATTAGTTTCACGTGTGCAAAGCTGACTATAAGCTAATCTTTCAACTAATAGTCAGTTTACATCAATTTAATGAAATATTCAATTCATTTTTTAATTTAAATCATAATTATTATTCAATTCCTTCATAGTTTATCTTATATTCCTCAAAATTTATTTATACCTTTTATAAATTCTCACTATTAATATTATTATTCAAATAATGCATCGCTAAGTCAGACTTAACTTCTGTAAAATTTAATTATGTATAATAATAGAATTAAAAATATATTTTATTACGGCTCATGTTTAGCAACTTTAGGCAATTTAAATAATTTTATCTTTATTTTTTCTTTATATTAGATTAAAATTATTATTAAGCAAAAATAACAATATAGTTAAGAGGGAATACTACTTCAAGTAAATGTTCTTTTCTTAATTTAAATACACTTATAAGTGAGGTAAAACTATGTCAAACGAAATAAATTCTTCTAATTTTATAAGAAATATCGTTGTAGAAGATCTAGAAAGCGGAAAGCATAAAGAGATAATTACTCGTTTTCCACCAGAACCTAACGGTTACTTACATATAGGCCACGCTAAATCAATTCTTTTAAATTTTGGTTTAGCTGATGAGTTTAAAGGAAAAACTCATTTAAGATTTGATGATACTAACCCTGTTAAAGAAGATACAGAATATGTTGAATCAATTAAAGAAGATGTAAAATGGCTTGGTGGTCATTGGGATGAACTTTTCTTTGCATCTAATTATTTTGACGAAATGTACAATAGAGCTGTTCTACTAATAAAAAAAGGTAAAGCTTATGTTTGTGACTTAACAGCTGAAGAAGCCAAAGAATATAAAGGTACACTAACTCAGCCTGGTAAAGACAGCCCTTATAGAAATAGATCCGTTGAAGAAAATTTAGATTTATTTGAAAGAATGAAAAATGGTGAATTTGCTGACGGCGAAAAAGTTCTTAGAGCTAAAATAGACATGGCATCACCAAATATAAATATGAGAGATCCTGTTATATATAGAATATCTCATTCTACTCATCACAATACTGGTGATAAATGGTGCATATACCCAATGTACGATTTTGCTCATCCATTAGAAGATGCTATTGAACATGTTACACACTCTATTTGTACTTTAGAGTTTGAAGATCACAGACCACTTTATGACTGGGTAGTAAGAGAATGTGAAATGACCGCTTCCCCAAGGCAAATAGAATTTGCAAGATTAAATATGACTAATACTGTTATGAGTAAAAGAAAATTAAAACAATTAGTTGATGAAAAAGTTGTTGATGGATGGGATGATCCTAGAATGCCTACTATCTCTGGACTTAGAAGAAAAGGATGTACTCCTGATGCGCTAAGAAATTTCTGCAGTGCTATCGGTGTTGCTAAGGCTAATTCTGTTGTTGATTCCCAAATGCTAGATTATTTTATAAGAGAGGATTTACAACTTAAGGCGCCATTGTCTATGGCTGTGTTAAATCCTTTAAAGCTTGTAATAACTAATTATCCTGAAAATGAGACAGAAATGCTTTCAATAGAGAATAATGCAAAAGATGAAACTCAAGGTACAAGACTTGTTCCATTCTCTAGGGAACTATATATTGAAAAAGAAGACTTTATGGAAAATCCACCAAAGAAATACTTCAGATTATTTCCTGGTAATGAAGTTAGACTAAAAGGAGCATACTTTGTTAGATGTAACGAAGTGATCAAGGATGAAAATGGTGAAGTAGTAGAAATTCATTGTACTTATGATCCAGAAACAAAGAGTGGTTCTGGCTTTACCGGGAGAAAAGTTAAAGGAACAATCCATTGGGTAGATGCAAAAACTTGTCTTCCTGCTGAATTCAGGTTATATGAGCCTTTAATTTTAGATGATGCACCAGAAAATGAAGGAAAACACTTCCTTGAACAAATTAATCCAAACTCATTAGAAATATTACAAGGTTTTATTGAACCAACTGCATTTAAAGATGCTAAACCTCAAGATAAATTCCAAATGGTTAGAAATGGTTTCTTTAATGTAGATACTAAATATACAACTGCTGATAAGTTAGTATTTAATAGAATAGTACCATTAAAATCATCATTTAAATTAAGCTAATAATAAAAATAAATTAAGGCAGAGAAATCTTATATATTAGATTTCTCTGCCTTAATTTATTTTTAATCTCCTAATTCAGATAATTTTATACAAAACTATCTGATCAAAATTTTTCATACTCCTTAAAAATTCTTCACCATTGTCATCATAACCAAACCATAAATTCCACCTAATTTTCTATATTTCGATAAAAGGTAACATTTACTATTAAGTTGATAAATTACATTTCGATAATAGAGTAAGTTTATATATTAGGGGGAATGCAAATGATTACAAAATCTACAAAAAAGACAAAAGGCTTACCTATAAAAACAAAACTTATTTTAGTAATGATTTTATTGCTGAGTATACCTGTACTTGTACTCGGATTAGTAAGTTATTATGTGGCAAAAGCTGAACTTGAAAATAGTGGGAAGATTTTATTAAAAAATAGTGTAGAAATGACATTACAAGTGATTGATGCAAATCAAAAGCTTGTAGATCAAGGAAAACTATCTCTTGATGACGCTCAAGAAAGAGTTAGAGAATATATGCTTAGCGAAAAACAAGCGGATGGTACAAGAAAAATCAATCAAAATTTAAGCTTAGGTAAAAGTGGTTATTTGTTAGCTTATACTCAAGATGGAGTTGAAGCAGCTCATCCAAGTTTAGAAGGCAAAAGCGTGCTAGATTATAAGGATAAAAAGACTGGTACATTATTCGTTAAAGATCAAATTAAAGTAGCCAATGATGGCGGAGGTTATCTAACTTATTGGTGGACACTTCCTAATTCAGATAAGATTTCAGACAAAATAACTTATCAAAAGACTGATCCTCATTGGGGATGGGTAGTTTGCGCTGGTACTTACATGAATGATTTTAATGTTGGTTCAAATAATATTCTTATTACTACTCTGATTATATTATTGTCAGTAATTATTTTAGGTTCTGCAGTAATTATGATATTTGCAAAACACATATCTACTCCAATTAAAGAAATTAGTAACGCTGTAGATACTGTAGCTTCAGGTAACTTGAATATTAAAGCCATTAAAATCAAAAATAGAGATGAAATTGGTAATCTAAATAATTCCTTTAATATAATGGTTAAAAATGTTAACGATTTTATAAGTTCAGTTAAAGATTCAATTAATGTTGTTTTTGATTCTTCTAAATTGTTAGATGAAATTGTTTCTGAAAATACAGCTTCTATTAATGAAGTATCCGATTCCGTTGAAGAGATTGCTAAAGGTTCAAATGAACAGGCTAAAGAAACTGAAAATGGAGTTATAAGGGTTAAAAATTTATCAGAAAAGATAGATTTAGTTACAAGACTAACGATAGAAACTAATGATATTGCACTTAAAACAACTAATATAAGCAACAGAGGTTTAGAAGCAATTGATTTACTTTCAAAAAAATCAATTGAAAATAGCAAAGCCACTGAAAAAACTAGTGCCATAATAATGGAAGTAGATAAAACTTCTATTGAAATTGGATCTATTACTGAGGCAATAAGTCAGATTTCTGAACAAACAAATTTATTATCTTTAAATGCTGCTATAGAAGCTGCAAGAGCTGGTGAGCAAGGAAAAGGCTTTGCTGTAGTTGCTGAAGAAGTTAGAAAATTGGCCTCTCAATCTTCAATGTCTGCTTCAAAAGTTAAAGAATTAATCAATGGAATCCAAGATAAATCAAAAGCTGCTGTAAAAGCCATCGAAGATGGAAAGTTAATAGCTAAGGAACAAAATAATTCTGTAATAGAAGCTAAGGACATATTTGTTGAAATATTAAAGTCTGTAGAAAAGATTACAAGCGATATGAAAAACCTAAAAACTTATAGCCTTGAAATGGAAAACGAGAAAAATGAAATAGTTGAAGTTTTAGAGACTCTTTCTGCTTCAACTGAAGAAAGCTCTGCTGCCACTGAACAAATTTCTGCTACAACTGAGCAGCAACTAGCAAGTGTAAATCAAATAGCTAAACATACTCAAGACTTAAATAAACTTGCAGAAAAGCTTAGAGATGCAGTTAATGCATTTCAAGTTTAAATGAATTAAGTTCAAACTTTCCCATAAAATTAAAAAGGCATAGTGTTTTGAGCACATCCAACCTATGCCTTTTGCTTATGGTTTATATATTTAAAAATTTATCAAATCTGTTTCTTGTATTTTCTTCACCTATGATTTGCATTATAGTATAAATGTCAGGTGAATTAGTTCTATGAGTTAATGCCGCTCTAACTGCTCCTGCAACATCCGAAATCATACCTTTATATTGATCTGGATTTGCCTTAAATTCTTTTCTATTAGCGCAATAGCCAAGTCTAATTCCTATTTCCTTTAAGTCATCAAACCAAGCTTCTTGACTTTCTACATCAAATTTAAATTCTTTCTTGTAAGTTTCTACTATTTCTTTTGCTGCTTCTAATGTAACTCCCTTTGGAAGTTCAATTTGTTCTGCTGATTCCTTATAAAATAGTTCATCAAAGAAATAGAAAATCTTATCTTTTACTTCATCCCATTTTGCAAAATCTTTTCTTGGTTTTGGACCTTCTTTATCTATATTGAAGATTTCCTTTGCCATAGTTTCATTTTCTGTAACTAATTTATACATTTCTGCATCAAATTCCTTAGCCCATGCTGTATAATATTCATAAACATCAGTAGCTTTCATAGCAGCAATTCTATCTTTTGATACATCGTTTAATTTAACTAAATCAAATAATGCTCCACTCTTACCCATCTTTTCTAAATGAACTTCAAATTCATGATAATCAGCCTTAGGATTTTCAGCTCTCCATTCTTCGTAAGTAGAGTTAACTATGTTAAGTAAATATTCTATTACAGTTACTACTGGGAATCCAACTTCTTTGTAGTAAGAAACAGCAGCTTCTGCATCCTTTCTCTTAGAAAGCTTTCTTTTTGATCCACCATCTTGCTTCATTATTGTTGGAATATGAGCATATCTTGGTGCTTCAAAACCTAAAACTTCAAATAATTGAACGTGTATAGGAAGTGATGATAACCATTCTTCTCCTCTTATTACATCTGTTGTTCTCATTAAATAATCGTCTATTGCATGAGCAAAATGATATGTTGGAAGCCCATCCCCTTTAATAAGTACTACATCTTGATTATTTTCTGGAAATGATATATCTCCTTTTATTAGATCGTGGAACTCAACTCTCTTTTCAGGATTTCCTGGAGATTTTAATCTTATAATATATTTTTCTCCGTTTTCAATTCTCTTTATTGCTTCTTCTTCAGTTATATTTCTAAACTTAGCGTATTCTCCATAGTAACCAGGAGTTATTTTATTGGCTATTTGTCTTTCTCTAAGCTGTGCTAATTCTTCTGGAGTACAGAAATCTGGATAAGCTAAACCTTTTATAAGTAAATCTTTTGCAAATGTATTATATATTTCAGCTCTTTGACTTTGTCTGTATGGACCGTATTCACCTTTAGATGTTTCTTCTCCTGTCATACCTTCACTAAAATCCATACCAAAGTTATGCATAGTTGCTATAGTATCTTCTATTGCACCTTCGACTTCTCTCTTTTGATCAGTATCTTCTATTCTCAAATAAAAAACACCTTCACTTTGGCTTGCTAATCTTTCATTTATTAATGCAGCAAAAACTCCACCTATATGTTGGAATCCAGTTGGACTTGGTGCATATCTAGTAACTCTTGCACCTTCCTTAAGACTTCTCTTTGGATATTTTTCAACGTAATATTCAGTTGTATGTTCAACATTCCCAAATATTATATCTGCTAATTTTTCAAAACTCATTATTTGTATCTCTCCTTATCATTCTTCCTTACAAGGTATTATAAGCCCCTTGTCATGGCAATTTATATCAAATGAAACTTGATTCAGGTAGGGTTTGATCCCCATCTGAATCCTAGTTGAACTTATACCCATGAAGGGCACAATGTCCAGGAGCGTGCAGCCATTATTCCCCGCTTAAAGAAGTGTGTGTATTACGGATGCTAGCTATCGGATAAACTACACATAAATATGTAGAATAAATTCAAATTATTTAATTACCACAATTTAATAACACTACAGAATATTAATATCCTAATTGTTTTCCTACAATTATTACTTTTATCCTACCTTTAACAAATTGTCCTCTGATAATTGTAAAATCATTGCATATTCTATTAGGACTTTTACAATCCACACAATACCCTAATTTAGTACATGGAGTATCTTTACCTAATCTTTTTGCATCAATCGGAGCAGCATAATTTCTAACTCTTTTTTCTGCTTCTTCTATATCTTTAACAATTTTATTTGTTCCAGTTATTAAAATAACCTGCTTCGGGCCATAAATCATTGGTGCAACTCTACTTCCATTACCATCAATATTGTATAGTTCTCCACTTTCAGTCAGGGCATTTGTACTACACATAAAAATATCAGCAGAAAAGTTTTGTATATAAATACCTTTCTTTTCTTCGCTTGTAATACCTTCTCTATACTTATCTAAAAATGTATAATTTCCCTCACGAAGAAATTCTATAATACCAGTTTCAAACAGCGTCATAGAATCACCAACCCCTACAACAGAATTATCATCTATGAGTTGCTTTAAAAGTACTTTTAATTCATTATCATCATTTACAAAGAAACCATCTATGTTGCGTTGCCTTAAATTTTTTATAGTTCTATTAATTTGTTCTTCTTTGTACCATGAAATATTAATATCCATATAATATATAGTCCTTTCTAAGTTAAATACAAAAAAGCCCTTCATCCTAAAATATACTTAGGACGAAAGGCTGACTTCCGCGTTACCACCTAAATTGATTAATTTAAACATACTAATTTTAAATTTCAAATACGTTTGATTTAACCCTCTTAATTATCTTTAAGGGAATAACCCCATAAATATACTACGCTTTAAGACATATACCTTATGCTTTCTATTTATTACTCAAAAGCTTCCTTCAATAGTTTTAAATTCTAGGATTACACCATCCCTAGATCTCTTATAATTAAAATTCTATTTACTCTTCTTTTTCATTGCACTTCTCTATATTTATATTTTATATAGTATTTACAAAATACAAATCAATTATACATTTTGGAAATGCTAATGTAAAGACAATTTATCTTATTATAACAAAAAATGCAATTATCTTAACTTACTACATTCATTTTACATTCCAGGCATTTGCGACATGTTTGACATATTATTTATTATTTCAGGATTAACCATTCCAAATATCATTGCAATATGTGCAACAACTAGAAATCCTCCAATAAGTATAAAATGAATTTTTGCTTTTTCCCTTGATGTTCTATTCTTAAAGATTAACCCTAGTTCCATTAGAGCGATCGGCAAAAGGAAGATAACGCCGCTTAAATAAAAACCAACTGCCAACACGTCAACCCAAGTATGCCATCCACCAGTATTTGTTAGAGGGATTACAGCATTTACTAATAGATAAATGAATATTCCTGTAAAATAAATCCCATCAAATATACCAACAACCTTATTTAAAGTTCTTAACCCACCCTTTTGTACATTGTTGAAAATAATGAAAAATTCAGTAATTGTAAGTGTTTCCGCACATATAACTGGTATTGCCATAAAAATAATTAAATTCCAAGGTTGATTATCTGCTAATAGTGACATGTAATGTGTCATATTCATAATTATTTCCTCCATATAATTTATCTAATTTTCATAATCTATATTACAAAATTAATATGAAGATTTTATGAAGATATCTAGAACAAATTTATAGAAATGTAGAATTCTAAATAGTTTCAGCATATAATATCTAAAGTAATTAATTAAAGTGATAAGATGAGATACATTTTAGATGTTAAAGAGTGTGAATTTTTAGGGAAAGGCAAGGAAGGTGCTGTTTATTTAACGCCAGAAGGGTATGCCTTAAAGATATTTTATAATAAAAAGAAAGCTAAAAACGAAGCTGATCTGCTTGAAAAAGTTAATGGCAGTAGATTCTTTCCGAAAGTATTATTTATTGCTAACAACATGATTTTAAGAGATTATGTTGAAGGTGATAATCTAAGTTCTTATATAAAAAAGAATGGATTATCTTATAATCTATCTATCGAAATAATAAATCTTATAGAAGAGTTTAAAACTTTAAAATTTACAAGACTTGATATAAGAGATGCCCATATATTTGTTAACAAAAATGAGCAAATTCAAGTTATAGATCCAAGAAAGGTTTTTGTAAAAAAGACTCCTTATCCTAAGGAGATTATTAAAGTTTTAGTAAAGTTAAATGTTTTTGAGGATTTCTTAAAACATGTTTTAAGTTATAAACCTAAACTTATTAAATACTGGATTGATGGATATAATTACTTTAGATATACATCTAAAAAAGTGATACGCATTGATATGTTTGCTTCTTAAATTTTAATTTAAATAATCTTCCTTATAGCTGCATTAAGTATATTATAACTCTAAATTTATTAGTTTTATAATATACTTAATTTTAGGCTTAAGTTAAATTTTTAGCTTTTTTTCTTTTAATGTATAGTACAATCACTATTCCTAATACCATTCCAATAATACTTATAAATTGTGCAATTCTTATATTACCAAACATTAAGCTGTCTGTTCTTAATCCTTCTATAAATACCCTTCCTAAAGAATATAGAGTTATATAGCTTGCTACTACAACACCATCCTCATTATTTTTCTTTTTATATAGAATTAATAGCAAAATCAAACAAACCACAATGTTCCAAATTGATTCATATAAAAATGTTGGATTGTAATAACTGCCTTCAATATACATACCTTTCTGTATAAAGCTTGGAAAATGGATTATAAATGAATGTGAAACTTCTCCACCATGCGCCTCTCCATTCATAAAATTTCCCCATCTCCCAATTGCTTGGGCCAAAATAATTGATGGTGCTGCTAGATCTAAGTATTTTAGCATATTTAATTTCTTTATTTTAAAGAATACATATGTAGCAATAAACCCACCAATTAATCCTCCATGAATAGCTAATCCACCTTTTCTAATGTTAAAAATATCTATCAAATTGTTTTTATAATTTTCAAATTCAAATATTACATAATATGCTCTTGCACCAATAATTGCAATAGGAAAGGCAATAAAAAAGCAATCTAATATTATGTCAAAGTCTATTCCTTTCTTTTTACAATTATAGTTTGCTAATAGTATAGCTACTATTACTCCAAGAGCTATTAATATACCATACCACCTAATTTCATAGGTACCAATTTGAAATGCTATCGGATTCATAAAACACCGCCTCTTCCTATAAACTTATGTATTTTCTAAAAATCTCCTTCATAGAAGTTTACCTTAAACCATTAAGTAATATTATAACTGAAATAACTTCGTAGAGAATAAATTATATTGATTAGAACTTATATATTATAGCATTTATTTTAAAATATAACTGTAAAATTTATGTTACGATAAAATTAATGCATACCTAGCACTTTTTAAAGGCGTCAGGTATGCATTCTTTATATTTTTAAATACAGACTTTATTTTCAAATATTTCTTTTCCTGCTAGACTTCAATCTTTGCTATTGAAGTTTTCACTGATACACCATCAATACGGTCAAGCTGCTCTGTAAAATCATTTATTGTTTCTTCTGATTCCCCTGTAAGAGCTATAGATATAACTGATAACTCATCAGCAAAAGGTATCCCCATCCTTCCTTTTATGCTTCCTCTAAATGATGCTACTACATCATTAAATTCATCTTGCACTTCCTTTGGATGCTCTAATATTGCACTCACTACTCCTATTTTAGACATTTTCATTCCTCCATTGATTTTATGTAAAAAAACAAGATCTTCCTTTTTATGAAGATCTTCTTTTCATCAATGTATAGTTTATCTATTTTTTTTTAACTTATTCATATTATTTTATTCCAACTTATTTTTAATTAATGTATTGCCATCTCTAGAAATTATTCCTTTAGAATATGATTGAACCAATTCCCCTTTATATTTTATGTTTTTATTGCTTGTTAATTCTAATACACTATTATCTGATTTACTATTAACATAAACTTTACCTGAATAATCGATTAATATATCATTTTTATCAACAGGTTTCGCAAGTTTTAATTGATTCCATTTCCTCTTACTATCAGATAACACGCTGTAATATATATTTTTAATTTTGTTGTCTGCTACTTCGCCAAAATACACATTATCATTAACATCAGCTCCTAATATTTTTGCACTTTTAACATTAGGTATTAATACATTTCCTTTTGTATTTAATATAGTTATATTGTTATTTTCCTCCATTATAGCATTAGTGCTAGTTGTTGGTACTACAACATTTCCTATAACTTTTTCACTTTTAACCTTCTTCAACTGATTCATTACGTTTGCGTAATACAAATCACATTTTCCACTACTCTTCTTCACTTCTATATATAAACTATGAGTTAATGTTGAAAATACAACATTATTAATTTCATCCTTTGTACTCTCAAGCTTAATTCTAACCTTTTTTAAATCAAAGTCTGCAAGATCCCTTGCTTCCCCTTTTTTAGCATCAAAAGATATAGGCTCAAAATAGTACGCACCTTTTTCCTTTATCTTTTGAATTATTATCATATTATCTTCACTATTAAGCCATCTATAGAATACAATTTCTGATCCACTATCTGTATCACATACTTTTTCCTTATCATCATTGCTATCTAATGTTTTAAGCTTACCGTCTTCTATATATGATACATATCTTGCATCTGAAGATACTTTAATTTCACTTACTCCCTTTTTTATATTGATCTCTGTTTTCTTATCAGCCACATTATCCTCATCTTTAACTTCTTCAGCTTTTATATTAAGATCAGATGCCAAATATACTTTATCAAAATATAAAAATATGCATTGCTGTAATATTAGAGCAAGCGCGCACCATGCTAATCTTCTTTTAATATTTCTCATCACTTATCCCCCTTTTACTGTTCCACATAAAATGCTGTAGCAACGGTTCTTTCACCATCCCAAGCATTAGGAGAATTTATAACATTTCCTTTATAATACATAGTTGAAGAATATCCTCCATCAAGAGCACCTGCATTAACAGCACCTCTTTCCATCATTATCTCTTGAACATCATATAAACTTGCTCCCGGTGACGTTATCTTTCTGCCATCTATAACTAATAGAATTATAGTTCCATCTTGTTTCTGACCAACTGCAGTTCTAGGATTAAGCCCATCTTCCATTTTATTTTTCACTTGTCTAATCCCATTAATTACAATATTAGGTCTTCTAAAACACATAGCTTCCTGTACATTCATCTTTTTTAAATCAGCCAAACTATGATCTCCGACTACTAGTTCTCCACTTTTTGTAAATGCAATTACATTTTCAACTTTTTTCTCATCTGCACCAGACTTTGGATAAATAACATTTCCGCCTGATATTACAAATCCACCAGGTTCAGATCCAGTACCTGCATAAGCAGTTCCATCAGTTGATTTATCAATAAATGATCCACCATTAATAGCTGCAACAGCATTATTATCTTCCGCCATCTGACTTGTCTTTTCACCCATTTTACCTAAAAACTTAGTCATTGCAACCTTCATTTTTAATGGATTCTTCACTTCTAACACATATCCATCAAATCTCTGAGTATGTATATCATATCTATTTATTTCATTTCCAACTTTATATTTAACATTTATTTTTTTCATATCTTGAAAAACTTCTTGACTATCACTCTCTTCATCTATTCCAAGAAGTTTATTTAATGCTGACTGTGGAATTATATCATTTATTAAATATGCATGCCTTGTTGCTAGGACTGTTGATATAAATGTTTTTCTCGTATTATCATATGGTCCAAAGAACAATACCAATGGTGTTGTTATAGCTAAAAAGATAAACATATCCAATAATCCCTTTAAAAGTACTCTCGAATTAGATTTTCTTTTCTTTCTTTTGTGCGTTTTTTTTCTTGGCTTATGGTTTGTTTGTTTATCCATATATTCCTCCGAAATCTATATTTATTTAATATTTTCATTATCTCCTATTATATAGGAAATAATCCTCTGAGAGGTTACAAAAAAATTAAGAATTCCATATTTATACAATTTACTTTTATTTTTCTAAATATTTCCTTTTTAGAATAGACAGGGAGAATTCTAAAAATAGACTTCATCTTCTATTTTAAAATCCTCCCCAATTCTAAACTAAATTTTTAAGCCATATTCTTTGCTTATATCTCCTAAACCCAAGTATAAATTTATATACTTCTTCAAATGTAACCATTGCATATACGAAATATATCTGAAGTTCAAGTAACATTCCACCTAAATAGGCAAACGGTATGCCAACTAACCAAACTCCAGTAATATCTAGCATTAATGCAGCTTTAGTGTCGCCACCACTTCTAAGTATACCAACAATATTTACCCAATTAAATATCTTAAATGGTAAATAGCACGAAAAAACTATTAGGCATCTGCTAATATCTACTGCTACACTTTCAGTTACATTAAATAGCATAATTATTGGACTTCTAATAAACAAGCATGTTGCAGACATTATTAAAGCAAAAATAAACTGTAGTATTATAAAATACTTTGCATGACTTTCTGCATCATCCAATTTATTAGCACCTAATTCATTTCCCAATATAACCGCAGTTGCTGCACTTATCCCCTGAAATACAACTGTCATTATTTGTTCAACTGTTTGGGTTATTGTGATTGCTGCAACAGCTCCGTCTCCCATTCTTCCATATACTAAAGAATACATTGTTACTCCTAATCCCCACATAAATTCATTAATTATAACTGGAGATACAGTTGAAGCATATAATTTTGTAAAATTCTTATTAAAAGATATAAGTTCTTTAAATTTTGCGGCTGCGGGTCCTTTTTCATAATATACTATAGCTAAAATACATGTGCATTCAATTGTTCTAGCTATTATAGTTGCAATAGCTTCTCCTTGTACCCCAAGAGCTGGTACACCAAAATGTCCAAATATTAAAGTATAATTTAGCATTACTTTAATACAAATAGAAAACACTGTTATGACAACAGGAGCTTTTACCTGATTTACCCCTCTCAAAAGTGCTACATAAACATTTGTAACTGCAGTTAAAGGATAACTAATGGCAGCTATAGCTAAATACGATGCACCTATTTTTATCGTATTTTCATTTGGTGTAAAAATACTCATAACTATTTCAGGACATATTAAACTCGGTATTACAAAAATAATTGATCCAACTAAGCCAATAATCAGAGACATACCTAATACTCTTCTTATATTTTTTATATCATTTTTGCCAAAATATTGGGCTGTTAAAATCGAAGACCCACTAACAATGCCAAATAATAGTAATGTAAAAACAAAAAATACTTTATTTGCAAGGCCAACTGCTGCAATTGAACTCTGACCTAAACTTCCAATCATTACAGTATCCACAAGATTCAAGCTTGTGTTTAACAGAGCTTGTAATGTTATAGGTACTGTAATAGATATAGCTTTGTGTATAAATTTCTTATCTTCCAAAATGTTTTTTAAAGTCTCAGTTATTATCATATTTAGTACCTCATTATCTGCGCTTTCTTAATATCAAATTCTATTTTACTTTAGTTTACTCAGCTACGTCTACCATATATTTAATATTTTTTAAGATTTTGTGGGCATACACAATGAAATATAATTTAATGATCTTGGTTGCTCTTAATAAGTTCCAAATTGTGCTTCGCACTCTTTTCATATGTGCGTGCTTTTTTCTAAAGTGGGTGCTTTCTTCTAATTTTAAATGATCTTGGTTGCGCTTCGCGCTTTTTTCTAAGGTGTGTACTTTTTTATTAGTTGTTCTTATTATACATAAATGACATTTTTTATTGATAATATGTTTTTTATTGCTCTCTTTTTTATAAGGTAAGTGCTCTTTTCTAATTTTAATGATCTTGGTTGCGCTTCGCGCTTTTTTATAAGGTGCGTACTTTTTTATCAGTTGTTCTTATTACATATTACTAACACTTTTTTAATTAATAATATGTTTTTGGTTGCGCTTCGCGCTTTTTTTATAGGTGTATATCTTTTATATTTTTAATCTGGTATAATGATGTAATGTTTAAATTAATTATATATGTGTCATAATATATACAAAACCTTGAAAAATAACTTATTTTGTGTTATTTTTCAAATTAGATTGTCATTCACATATATTAATAAACATTAAATCATGAAAGAGGTGCTTAACCATAAATACAAATTATAAAACTCAAGAAAATAAATATACTGAAAAAGGTAATCTTACTGAAATTACTGTCTTAAAAAAAGATGGAAGTGAACTAGTTTGCAAGATAGACACTTTCGACGCTAAAAAAGTTAAAGAAGCTGGAATTTGGTTTGCTGAATGGCATAAGGATTTCAATAATTATCTTGTTCAAACTTTAGAGACTGCTAAAGTTAATGGAAAAACAGTTTCCACTAAAAAATCAATTCAATCTGCTATTTTAGATGTTAATCCAAAGACTCCAATAAAACACTTAAACGGAAATACTTTAGATAACAGAAAAGAAAATTTAGAATTATATAATAGAAGTTTAAAAAATGATTGTACTAAAATCGATCACGATACAATGGGTATAATTTTAAGAGATAAATTTGGAAATCATAAGGATACTGCTTTAATTTCAATGGAAGATGTAAATAAAGTAGTAACAGACGGTTACAACTGGGTTCTTTACAAAAAGGGTACTGAAACTATGGTTGTTGCAAATACTTCTGAAGGTAGAATTCGTTTAGACAGGTTAATTATGGACCCAGACGAAACAATGAAAGTACATCATATAAATTTAAATCCTTTAGATAATAGAAGAAAAAATTTAGAAAATCAACCTATTTAATTAATTTATTTTATTAGTTCTTTTTCTAGAATTTAAAGATTATTGTAATTAAACAAAATAATAAAGCATACATTAAATGTGTGCTTTATTATTTTATTATTTCTCTCATATGTATAACTAGAATTTAATTTTCATATAGCCAATTAACATTTTTTTCAAAAAATAGTATTTTTATTTATGTTAATTGGGTGTAAACTATTAAGTGAGAGAATTTTTGTATGACTAATATGAGGTGATTAATTTGACTAACTTTAAAATACTTTTTGATGATATAACAAAAATCAAATTTGATGCTATTGTAAATGCTGCGAATGCATCTCTACTGGGTGGTGGAGGAGTTGACGGTGCTATTCACAAGGCTTGCGGAGAAAAACTATTAGATGAGTGTAGACAGTTAAATGGCTGTTTGACTGGTAGATCAAAATTAACAAGATCTTATAACTTGAGTGACCACGGTGTGCATTGGGTAATACATACTGTAGGGCCCATTTACCGAAATAACGGCTCAGAGGAAAAATACCTAAGAAATGCTTATCGTTCTGTTTTTGACATAGCTGCTAATTACTCGGAATTTTATTCAAAGCAGTGTAATGAGATTCTAAATAAAAATCTTTATCGATTTAATACTGATAAACAAAGAGACTTTATACTAAAAGAACTTGATGATTATATTAATGATCATCCCATTAAAACTATTGCTTTACCCTCTATAAGCACAGGCGCCTATTCCTATCCATTAAATGAAGCCTGCAATATAGCATTAGATGAGATTTTATCATTTATAAATAACTCTCCAGATACCTTTGATGAAATTGCAATGGTTTGCTTAGATGAGAAAACATATAATATGTACAAATCTTTGTATGAAGAAAGATTACAAAAGTAAAAGAGAAGATAAATTATTATCTTCTCTTTTACTTTGCTTATTAAGCAGAATTATCATTAATTATTCAGTTAAAAATATGTGTATATTATTCTATCTTATAATATTATGCAAAATATCTATCTAATAATCCTTTGAATGCTTTTCCATGTCTAGCTTCATCTTTACACATTTCATGAACTGTATCATGAATTGCATCTAAGTTTAATTTCTTAGCAAGTGTTGCTAAATCTTTTTTACCTTGACATGCACCATGTTCTGCATCAACTCTAGCTTGTAAGTTAGCTTTTGTATCTGCTACTACTACTTCACCAAGTAATTCAGCAAATTTAGCAGCATGTTCTGCTTCTTCAAATGCTATTCTCTTATAAGCTTCTGCAACTTCTGGATATCCTTCTCTATCAGCTTGTCTTGACATAGCTAAGTACATTCCAACTTCTGTACATTCTCCAACAAAGTTTGCTTGTAATCCATCAATTACTTCTTTATCAACACCTTTAGCAACTCCGATTACATGCTCATCAGCAAAAGCTAGATCTCCGCTTTGTTCAACAAATTTTTCTGCTCCTACTCCACACACTGGACATTTTTCTGGAGCTGTTTCTCCTTCATAAATATAACCACACACTGTACAAACGAATTTTTTCATAATCTCTTCCTCCTAAAATTTTAATTTATTTATTTTTTATTTATATCATTTAATTTTATCTTTTGTTTTCTTGTTTCCTACATTTGTTATTATATAATAATAATTATCCGTTGTAAAGACTTTTTTTATAAATATTTCAAATTTTCCTGAAATACTTATTATTTACTGCTTAACTCCTATCGCTCCTGTTTTGGCCACGATAACATTATACTGGATTCTATAATAAAAAATTCCTACAAATTAAAATTAAATTCATATTTTACAGAAATACATAATATGTCCAATATACAGTCATACAAATGTTAATATTATCTGAAAATTTTATTATGTATATATGAACTTTATTGTTTATATGCTTAAATTTACTGTATAATTGATTTATATTGAATTTTATAAGGAGTGTTTTTTATTGTTTGGATATGTTACTCCATTAAAAGCAGAAATGAAAGTAAAAGATTTTGCTAGATTTAAATGCTATTATTGTGGATTATGTTGCCATATAAAAAAAGAATTTGGTAATATACCGAGGATGTCTTTAAATTATGATATGACTTTTTTAGGTTTACTATTAGATGCATTAAATCCAGAAGAGCTAGAAATTTCTCATCACAGATGTTCTCTTCACCCTACTGAAAAAAAAATTGTAATAGCTAATAACAAGGCGTTATCTTATGCCTCTGCTATGAATATATCCCTGTTTTATTATAAACTGTTAGATGATGCTCATGATGATAAAAATTACAAAAGTAAATTTTTATCACTTCTTTTATTCCCTTATAAAAGAAAATTTCCTAGTTCAATCATTAGAATTAATAACAACATAATGGAATCTTTAAATAAGCTTTCCACTTTAGAAGATAGTAAATCATTTAATTCTATAGATGAAATATGTGATCCTTTTAGCGATTTAGTGGGCGGAATTTTACGTGACTATCCTTATAAATTAATCGATGACGGATTGGATTTAAGGAATACTTTATATAGATTAGGATATTCAATAGGAAAATGGATTTATCTAATAGATGCCTTAGATGATTTGAAATCTGATATGGAAAATAAAAAATTTAATCCAATAAATTTCTTGTATAACAAAAATTCTTTAACATACGATAAATTTATGGAATTCATACAGCCTAAAATAGAATTTACAATTTTAAATTGTGGATATAGTTGTAAAGAAAACTTAGAAAAATTAAACCTAAAAAGAAATGAGGATATATTATATAATATAATTGAATTAGGTTTAATGGATAAATATATGAACATAGTTAAAAATCCAGAAAATACAAATGAGACTAAAAGGAGAGATTTATAATGAATCCATATGAAATATTAGGTGTAAAGCCAGGTGCAAGCCAAGATGAAATAAAAAGTGCTTATAGAAAACTTATTAAGCAATACCATCCTGACCAATATGGTGATAATCCATTAAAAAATTTAGCACAAGAGAAAATGATCGAAATTAATGAGGCTTATGAGGCATTAACAAAAAATCCTGGAAGTAACAGTTATAATTCCAATAGTACATCTAGTTATAACAATTCATCAAGTAACTCATATGATTTTCAAGAAATAAGAAGACTTATTCAATCTGGAAATTATGCAGCAGCTGAAAGTCGTTTAAATTCTATAAATAACAAATCTGCTGAATGGCATTATTTATATGGTGCAATAATGCTTAACAAAGGGTGGTTTGATTCAGCACTTGATCATATGACTACAGCTGTTAATATGGATCCAAATAATTTTGAATATAGGCAGGGCTTGAACTCATTAAGGCAAAGAGGTAATAATTACTCTAATCCTTACTATAGAACTACAAATACTAGTAATGCTGACATGTGTAATTGTTGTATAAATCTTTGGTGTCTTGATTCCTTATGCGAATGTGCTGGCGGAGATTTAATTGGCTGCTGCTAATATAAATATGATTAACTCTTTTATTTTATAATATATATGTTCTAAATATTATAATTCATTCTTTAAAAAACTGGCTGACTGCCACTACATTAACTTATACTTTAAAGTAAACTTCTATGAATTAAACTTTTTAGAACATATATATAAGTTGCATTTATTTAGTGAGGTGAATATCTTATGAAGGCAAAATATATAGCTGAAAACGGAATAACTATAGCATTAACATTAATTGTACTTTATGCTGCTTCTATACTTCCAGTAAGCACTTTAACAATATTGACAATAGCTTCTTGCTTAATTCCTATCTCAATAATAAGAACTTCAATAAAAAATACTATATTAGTTTATGTAGCCTCAAGTATTCTTAGTTTATTTTTGATTCCAACCAATATTGCCGTCTATTATATATCATTCTTTGGGATTTATGGAATAGTAAAATATTTTTCAGAAAAACTTAGAAATATTCCACTGGAATTATTTTTTAAATTAATCGCTTTTAATGCATCGCTTCTAGTAATTTATTTTATTTTTACTAATCTTTTAGTCGATTTTAACATTGATTATCCTTTATATATGATATGGATTGCTGGGCAAATTGTACTTTTAGTTTATGATTACGCATTGACTATTATCATAAGTTTCTATTTGAAGCGAATACATAATAACATATAGACAAATTAAGAGTATAAGAAATAAATCATATTAATTTCTTATACTCTTAATATATATTTACATATACTTTTTAATATCCTCAGTCTAACTAATATCATTTCAATTACTTTCATGACTAATCAATTTATATTTCTGCTATTTTATAATTACTTGCACTTTTTTATTACTACTCATATATTTCTATATTTCATAATCAAATTATTTAGAAATTCTACTGTTCTTATAGGTGCTTTTCCTATGGACGTTTCCCCTGCCAAAAGAAATCCAGTAGCTCCGATTTTTATGAAATTATATATGCTCTCTACTTCTGAAATCGATGGCATTTTTCCATTTTTCATGCTATTAAGTATATGCGTAGCTATAATTATCTCCTTATCTTTATCTCCTAGAACTTCTTTTATTATTCTTTCTTCGTAAATAGGAGTATCTTCTATAGATGTTTCCGGAATCAAATCACCTCTGCCTATAACAATTCCATCTGCTTCACTTAAAATGCTTTTTATATTATTAACTCCATTTAATGTTTCTATTTTAGCCCAAATTTTAGGCTTAAATTGATTTGATTTTCTGTTATTTAGAAATAATTTAACATCATCAATATCTTTCTTTTCCTCAACGAACGATTGGCATATTATATCTACTTTATTGTTAACTCCCCAAACTATTGCATCCTTATCATTTTCATTTAGTGGCAACTCCTTTCTTTCAAGATTCTTTATGTTGCATCCCTTCCATTTTCTAATAACTCCTCCCCGAATTGTAATTGCCTTTATTAGTCCATCAACTTTATCTACGATATCAAAAGTCATCGTATTATCCTTTATTCCTATTTGTTTATAATCTTTTTCATTCAAAATTTTATTTTTTATATTTAATGGGATAACTTTAATTTTATTTTTACTATTTTTTACTACTTCACTATATTTGTCTTCTCCACAAAAATAAATTACTTCTCCATTATAAACTTTGAAAATATATTGGAATTTACCAGATACTCTTACCTTAGTTCCTGAAAGATCTAGCATTACTTGGATATCACTCTTTATATCTTTAGCCATTTTTAAAAATTCTAAAAATTCTTCTGCGCTTCCGTGTATAAAGTTAAATCGCAAAGCATTTACTCCACTCTCTATTATCCCTTTAAGTACTGCTCTATCTTTTACATTAGGGCCTACTGTTCCTATTATATACATAAACCAATCTCCCAAATTATCTCTACTTTTTATTCATATTATAGAATCTTCGTAATTATCACTTATTGGCTTAATTGAAAAGTTCTAAAAAATAACTAAAAGAATAAATTTAATAGTATATAACGTATTTCTAGGAGGTATACTTTTGAAAAAATTAACTTTTGCTTTCACAATTTTATTTCTCTGTTTCACTTTGAGCAGCTGCGCTCTTCAAAGTCCTAAATACATAAACTTTTCAGTAAAACCAAGTAATCATTATTATATTGATGAAATTAAATCTAAAATTTTAAATAATCAAAACTTCACGCTTTATGTATTTGATACTAATCTATATAAGGAAATAGAAGTTCCAAGTGAAGAAAATTCAATAATTGAAGATTTTGTTTCAGCTCTAACAACTGTTAATTATTCTGACGAATCAGTTGATGCAAAAGAACCTTTCAGAATAAAAATACTTTTTGAAGATAATAGCCAGTATCTATTTAGGATTTTTAATGATTCAACTATATCAGTTTCACCTTGGGATGGGAATTATAAGGAAGATATTATATCAATTAAAGATTTACCGCTAAGATACAATCCATTCGATTTTTGTAATCATATAGCTAATAAACCTTTATCAAAATAGATATTTTTATAAAAAGATCATGGCACAATTGTTTTAATTTATATACACATAAGTTAGAAAATGTGAATATTAACTTATGTTATAAATATCCGCCACTAAGTTTTATTTTAGTATACTTGTATAAGTATCTTATGATATGATTATATTATTAAAATTTGCATAACATATTTTTATATTATTCCAAGTTAATCTACAATAAATTAGATAATTTTATTACTATAAACCTTAAATTAAATTGGAGGTTAAATTATATGCTTAAAGTGGACTTTCACGTTCATACATCTTCTTCAGATGGAACATTATCCCCTAAGGAAGTGGTTAAAAGGGCCCATGATAACAATGTTAAGTACTTAGCTATAACTGATCACGATACCTTAAGTGGTTTAGATAAAGCTATTGAAGAAAGCTTAAAATATGATATCACGCTAATTCCTGGAATTGAATTATCAACTCAACACAATAATGAAAGTGTACATCTTTTGGGATTCTTTAGAGATAATAACTTTAAAAATGATGATCTTATTAGAGAACTAGCTAATATTAAGGATCATAGGATAATGAGAGCTAAACTTATGGTTGATAAGCTTAAAGATGAATTTAACATAGAAGTTAGTTTTGAAAAAATTCTAAAAGAAGCTAATGATACTATTGCAAGGCCTCATATTGCTAGAGAAATAGTCAATTGCGGATATCCTTATAACCTAGAGGAAGTTTTCAATAAATTTATTGGGAAAGGTTGTAAAGCATATGTCCCAACCTTAAAACTTTCTACTAGCGACGGATTGAAATTACTAAAAAGATATAATGCTCTTGTATTTTTAGCTCACCCTAAATTAATAAATGATTCTAATATTGATGAATTATTGCTAATGAATTTTGATGGGATTGAATCAATTTATTTTCAAAATACACAAGATGAAACTTCCAGATTCCTATCTTTAGCAGATGAACACAATTTGTTAGTTTCTTGTGGTTCCGATTTTCACGGTGATTTAGAATCAGATGATCGTCATGGGGACATTGGCTGTATGCAATTTCCTAGTAACTATCTATCGAAATTTCTATCCGCTTTAGATCTACCACTATTATAATATTAGGTGATTAAATTAACTGTCAATAAAAAAAGATATTATCAGTCCTTAGACTTGATAATATCTTTTTTCTTAATTTATTGAGATTAAGCCTCTATTAAAAAAGCTTTATATCCATTCATTGTTTCAAATATATCAACTTTACTTGCAACTTCCCAAGGTGCATGCATATTGTGAAGTGCAACTCCACAATCTATTACTTCCATATTGTATTGAGCTAATATATATGCAATTGTTCCACCGCCACCAGCATCAACTTTTCCAAGCTCTGCAGTTTGAATTGAAACATTATGCTTTTCCATTATATTTCTAAGCTCTGCCATATACTCAGCACTAGCATCATTAGAACCTGATTTTCCTCTAGATCCAGTATATTTGTTAAATACCATTCCTTTTCCAAAGAATGCAGAATTCTTCTTTTCCATTACTGATGGGTAATTAGGATCAAAAGCTGCACTAACATCGGATGATAGCATCTTTGAATTAGTAAGACATCTTCTTAATTTAAGATCAGAATATCCCTCAATTCTATCAATAATTTCTGCAGCTATATTTTCAAAAAATCTTGAGTGCATTCCAGTTGCTCCGATACTACCTACTTCTTCTTTGTCAACCAATAGACAGCAGCAAGTTTTATCAGGCTCTTTTATTTCAAACATAGCCATTAGTGAAGTATATGAACATACTCTATCATCATGCCCATAAGCCATAACCATACTTCTATCTAAACCATAATCTCTAGCCTTTCCAGCTGGTACAATCTCAATTTCAGCAGATAAAAAGTCTTCTTCTTCAAAATCATATTTTTCTTTTAATAACTTTAATATATTTCCCTTAACAGCATCTTTTTTGCTTCCCTTTAAAGGCATACTTCCAACTAATACATTAAGATCTTCACCTTCTACTACTTTGTCAGCTTTTTTGCCCATTTGATCTCCTGCTAAGTGAATTAAAAGATCAGATACTCCAACAACAGGATCATTATCATCTTCGCCTATGCAAATATCTATTACAGTACCATCTTTCTTTGCTACCACTCCGTGTAATGCTAGTGGCAATGTAACCCATTGGTATTTTTTAATTCCACCGTAATAATGCGTATCAAGTAATGCTAACTCACTATCTTCATAAAGTGGATTTTGCTTTAAATCTAATCTTGGTGAATCAATGTGAGCTCCTAATATCTTTAGCCCCTTTTCTATAGATTCACTTCCTACAATAAACAACGCAACAGCTTTTCCTTTGTTATTTGCAAAAACCTTGTCGCCTGGTTTTAATTGTTTATTATTTTTTATAATTTCCTCTATATCTTCATAGCCTTCAGCTTTAGCTAATCTAAGTACTTCCTTAACACATTCTCTTTCAGTTTTACATTTAGACATAAAATTCTTATATCCTTCACAAAACTCGAATATGCTTTGAACTTCTTTCTCATCATATTTATTCCATGCATTTTTGCTTAAATCTTTTTTTTCATTTTCCATAGTCAATCCTCCTTTTGATGATAAATATATATCTCATCTTCTAAGCATTTCAAATCATTTACTTAGACTTGAGTTATGTAAAAATAGTTACATACTATATTAATCATTAAGCTCATTCATTCTATTTTCTATTACATCAACTGGTGTAATTTTAGACATTAATGCGTGTCTATAATTTACTGCTGCCGCTTCTATAATAACCGCGATATTTCTACCTGGTCTAATAGGAACCGTTAATTTCTTCACGTTAATTCCTAGTATATTCATATATTCATTATCTATTCCTAGCCTATCATAATCATTGTCATCTTTCCAATGTTCAAAATGCATAACTAGCCTTATCTCTTTCTCTTGAACTACTGAACTTAATCCATATAAGGTTGTAACATCAATTATCCCAAGGCCTCTAACCTCTAACATTCCAACGGTTATTTTAGGTGATCTTCCTATTAGCTGTCCATCTATGTCCTTTATATCAACTGCATCATCTGTGACAAGTCTATGTCCCCTTTTTATCAACTCTAATGCAGTTTCACTCTTTCCTATTCCACTCTCTCCAGTAATCAATATTCCTATACCAGATACATCTACCAAAACTCCATGCAATCTTGTTTCTGGTGCAAGCTTATCAGCTAGATATATTGTAGTTTTGCTTATAAATTGTGTAGTAACTAAATTACTTCTAACAAACCATATATTGTGCTTTTTCGCTTCCTTTATAAACTCTGGATGTGGCTCCAATCCTCTAGTTATGATTAAGCAATTTATGTCAAAGCTAAAATATTTTTTAACTCTTTTTTTCCTTAATTCAATTTGCATATAATCTAAGAAGCTCCATTCTGCTTTACCTATAACCTGGATTCTCTCTGGAGCAAAATAATTATAAAAGCCTGCAAGCTGTAGTCCCGGTCTATTTATATCATTTACTGAAATTTCAACATCTTCTTTTCCTTCTACAAGCACTTCTAAGTTTAAATCATCAATTAACTTTTTAACTAAAACACCCAATTATCATCATCCCTTTTTCTTATTGTTAAGTTCTATACCTTCTAATTGCGCTCTAAAATTTTTCTTAACATTATCTATATATCTTTTTCTTAATCTACTTTGCAAATCCTTCTCTTCATTACTTAATTCTCTTTCTTGACTAGTCTTATATAATGAATTGATTTTTTCTATAACTTCTTCTATTTTAGCCTTTTCAATGTCCATCATATTTTCATCCTTTCTATCTGTATATCAATAATTTTACCATTTAAAATAATATAATCAACCCGAATTTTTTCGACACCATTTATTCTTCTTCGTAATCGTTTGTCGAACAGTTTGTCTGTAAAATATATACAATTATGTTCTATTCAGGTATGAATCTACTAGAAAAACAAATTATTAACCGTTTTATTAAACATTTCTGCAAATTATTGTCATTAATTGTATTATGAAATATTTTTACAAATTTTCTTTTCTTGTTTATAATAATCATATAACAAAAACCAAGTCTGATAAAAAGAGGTGTTAGTATGAAAACTTGGGTAATTTTTAAACTAAAATGTAATATTGTACTTAGGAAAAACCTACTTAACTTATTATTATTGTTTTTTTCACCAAGTAAAACATTTATAGTTGATTTATCTCAAAATTTGGACAAGTACATTGTCTTATATCAAAAAGAATTGATTTCAATATATTATAAGCAACATAACTCTAAATCTGTAAAAAACATAGCTGCTTAAAATATAGCAATAAATAAAATATAAAAATAGCTACTTTATAAGAACTAGAATATTTAATTATAACTTTAGTTTTATGTTAATATAACTGAATACCAAACTAGATATAGGTTTGGTATTTTCTTTTTAGTTTATATTTTATTGTACATAAAAAAACACCTCTAATAGAGGTGTTGAATTCAATCATAGCTCCCAACATGCCGTTCACCTATATATTCAAGTCCTGCGCCTCGCAGGTGGGTTAAACTCAATTCATTCCTGTCTTCTACTGACACAATACTGTGCTTTTAATGAAGCCTGACATTTATGAATATATTGTAAATCCCGATAATGTAATGTAGGTTGAATATCATAAGCTTTACGCACATCTCAGGAAATCTATGATTTAATTATAACATAAGGAAATATATTTTCAATAGTATTTTAATACCAGTTTTACTCATAGTAATCGTTTAAAATATCTTCCATTTCTATATCTGTTAACTCTTCAGAAAATGCTGCTATAAACTTGAAATATCCACTATTTCCATTTTCCATTCCGAATTCTTTATATTTAGATTCTAGTTCAAACTCATCTGATATTTCTTCAATTATTGATTCTACATTATCTACGGCAATATCTCTTAAGTAAGGAATGTAATATTCGTTATACCATTCATCACTTTCTGGTTCAAAATCACTTTCTTCAGTTGAGTATGCTTTTGCAGCGCTTAATTCTTCTTTGTCAAAGTCATAATAAAATTTTATTATCACATAATTGCTTTTGTGTTTTATTTCTTCAACATCTGCTAAATCATTGTCTTCCAAAAAATCAATTATTTCTGAACTCTTCATTAAATTTCACTCCTATTTAATACAATAATTTCTTATATTCTTTCTTTATTTCCTCAAATTCCTTATCATCTTCCACAAGGTTTAATTCTTCATTGCCTTCTTCATTAATATCTATTCTAAATGCAAACATATCATCACACTTTTCATCTACTGGTGATAGTAACAAATATCCTTGTTCTTCTAAATATATCTTTGCAATAGCTTCAAAATCAACTTTATTTCCATTTTCATCTTTAAACGACATTATTTCTTTTTCTTCCAAAATGTTCACCTCATTGTATTCTAATTTGAAATTGTTTTTCTTAAGATTCTTAGTCAAATAACATTTAACATACTTCTCAATTTTACAACTTTAAATTTATTCTATCCTTATTATATGATATTTAGTATTTTTGTCTATATCTTTTTTATTATTTTCTATAACTTTCCATATAATTTTAAAAAACAAAGCTGAATGCATGTAAATATAATGCACTCAGCTTTAAATATGAACGGCTCTATTATATTCTATAAATTATAAGTACTAATTATCCTTATCTCTGTAAAGCTCTTTGAGTCTTGAATTCTCCAAAAACATTATAAATGTTTTTCTTTCTTGCTTTTGCCATAGCTTTAACTATTGCATATGCTATTATGCTATCTGCTGAATGATGCAATATTGCACCAACAACTGTAATGATCAATGCAGGATAAACGGCAACTGAAAATCCTATAAATGGTATTGTAACTAAAGCCTCTAAGATTCCATGGATTGGAGCTGTTATTGCTATTGCCTTAACATAGCTTTTATTTTTCATAATTATCATTGCTCCAACATATCCTACAACTATATGAGTTGCTGCCCTTGCCACTACTGGCGCTGGTGTTCCAGCTATTAAAAATCCAATTGTAGAGCCTATTCCAACTACAGCTGCCACAAAAGGCGATATCAACATTGATAACATCATAGGTACATGAGCCGCTAATGTTGCAGTAAAGTATGGTGGAATAACTATTCTTAAAAATCCAAACTGAATAGGAATTATTATTGCTAATGCTGTAAGTAATCCGGCATACACCATTTGTTTTATTTTATTATTCATTATATTTTCTCCTCCTCTTGCATCACATGTATATACACTAGTATATAGCATGTCTAATTATAAGTAAATGCATTTGACAAAATATATTTGTATTTATATTTCAAACTTAAGCTTATTTATGTAGCACTATCATAATATTGAATTTATTTCATTTAACTCTTATAATTGTAATTATGTTAAATTTAATATTTAGTAATCTTTACTCATATTATCTTTAAAAATTTTATATTTATACAAGGAGATTTACTATGGAAAAAATATATGTTCTCGGCACTGGTTCAGCAATGGTTACAAAATGCTATAATACGTGTTTTACTTTCTCTAATGAAGATGAACACTTCCTTATTGATGCAGGTGGTGGCAATACAATACTATCAAATCTAGAAAAGTTAAATATACCAATTAATAAAATACATAATATGTTTATATCTCATAATCATAATGATCATATACTGGGAAGCATTTGGGTTATCCGCGCTGTAGCACAAAGCATACTAAATGATAAATACTCTGGAAATTTAAATATCTATTGCCACAAAACTTCAATAGATGCTATAAAATCAATTTCTTCATTTGTGCTTCAAAAAAAATTTTTAAAATTATTTGATGATAGAATATTATTTAATGGAATTGAGGATAACTATACAGCAACTATATTAAATAGAAAAACTACATTCTTCGATATAAAAAGCACAAAAGATCTCCAACATGGATTTACAACAACATTAAATAATGGTAAGTCTCTAACATTTTTAGGTGATGAACCTTATAGAGAAACTGTGAAGAAATATTGTGATAATGTAGATTATTTATTTCATGAAGCATTTTGCCTCTACTCTCAAAAAGAAATATTCAAACCATATGAAAAGCACCATGCTACTGCAAAAGATGCTTGCAAAAATGCACAGGATTTAAATGTTAAGAATGTTATTTTATATCATACAGAAGATAAAAATCTAGAGAATAGAAAAGAATTGTACATAAATGAAGGTAAAGAGGAATTCAGCGGAAAGATATACATGCCTGATGATTTAGATATAATAGAATTATAATATTTTATAATTTAGCTTTAGTATAAATTCTTGTAATTTAAAAGGTTGTCCTATGCATTTTTAATGCATAGGACAACCCTTTAAATATTAGTTTCTTAATTTATTATTTACTATGAAAGTACTCTTCTTGCAATTTCTACTGATTCCTTTGCATCTTTGGCATAGAAGTCTGCACCTATTCTTTCTGCTGTATCTTTTGTAAGTACTGCTCCACCAACAAATATCTTTCCATTGTACCCATCTTCCCTTAGCGCTTTTATCGTTTCCTCCATGCTTTTAAGTGTCGTTGTCATAAGCGCACTTAATCCAATTAAAGATGCATTATGTTTTTTTGCTTCCTCTACAACAGTCTTTATAGGTACATCCTTCCCTAAATCTATCATTTCATAGCCATAGTTTTCTAAGATAACTTTTACTATATTTTTACCTATATCATGAATATCTCCTTTTACTGTAGCTACAATTATCTTACCCTTTGATATAGTTTGAGAATTAGTTCTAGATATTTCTTCCTTCAAAATGGTAAATGAATTTTTTACCGTTTCAGCTGCTTGAATTAGCTGCGGTAAAAAAAGTTCCCCTTTTTCATATTTTTCTCCAACCATATCTAATGCTGGAATTAAATACTCATTAACTATTTCAAGCTCCTTCTTTTCTTTTAATAATTCAACAGTGGCTTGCTTCGCCTCTTCTTTTAGTCCTTTAACGACAATATACTTTAAATCATGAACTGTATTTATATTTGAATTAATCTTTGCTGCTCCATTACCTTTAATAGTGACTTCTCTTGATAATTCTACATTTGCATAATTATTAATATAACTTTCAGCGCCTTTATCATAATTATATAAAACATTGTAAGAATCAATAACTCTAGTCATTCCATTCACATTAGGATTAATTATTGGTAAATCTAGCCCATTTGCAAGAGCTAGAACCAAGAAAGTCTCATTAATTAATTCTCTATTAGGAAGGCCAAACGATATATTTGAAACTCCAAGTACTGTTTTAACTCCTAATTTCTCTTTAACCATTCTTACAGCTTTTAAAGTTTCTTGAACTTCCTTCTGCTGAGCTGACACAGTTAAAACTAAACAATCTATAAATACATCTTCTTTTCTTATTCCGTATTCCGCTGCTTTACTTATTATTTTTTCTGCAATCTCAAATCTTTCTTCTGCTTTTGCTGGAATCCCTCTTTCATCTAATGTCAAACCTACTACACTTGCTCCATATTTTTTTACTATAGGAAGTATTCTATCTAAAACCTCATCTTCTCCATTTACAGAATTCAATATAGGTTTTCCATTATAATATCTGAGCCCTGTCTCTATTGCTTTATGATCAGAAGAATCTATTTGAAGTGGTGTATCCATGATGCCTTGAATCTCTCTAATTACTTTATGCATCATATCTGCTTCATCAATTTCAGGTAATCCTACATTAACATCTAGAATGTGAGCTCCAACTTCTATTTGAGAAACTGCTTGATTTAATATATAATCTAAATCTCCATTTTTTAAAGCTTCCTTAAATATCTTTTTGCCTGTAGGATTAATTCGTTCACCTATTATTCTAACACCATCTATCCTTACTACTTTTGACGGTGTACAAACTGCAGAATAATATTCTTTTTCCATGAACACAAGTTTCTTATTTCTCGTTATTTTATACAATTCCTCGATATATTCTGGACTTGTTCCACAACATCCACCTATCACTCTTACCCCCAGGTCAATGAATCCACATAAAGTATCTGCAAATTCTTCTTTAGTAACATCATATTTTGTTTCATTACCTATTGATAGTGTTGGAAGTCCTGCATTAGGCTGAACCATTACTGGAATATGTGATAAGCTGCATATCTTTTCAACAATTGGTTTTAGCTGCTTTGGCCCCAAAGAGCAATTAACGCCAAGTGCATCTACTCCTAATCCTTCTAATACAAGTACCATGGCTTCTGGAGTACATCCGGTGAATGTTCTCAAATTTTCTTCAAATGTCATTGTACAAAATATTGGCAAACTTGAATTTTCCTTTGCTGCAAGCACTGCGGCCTTAAGTTCGTATAAATCTGTCATTGTTTCAATTAAAATTATATCAACACCAGATTTAACCCCTTGAATTATTTGTCGTTTAAAAATTTCATACGCTCTGTCAAAACTTAGAGTTCCCATAGTCTCTAAAAGTTCCCCTATAGGACCTACATCCAGTGCTATATATGTTTCACTATTTCCTTTAGTTTTTTTTGCGATATTAACTGCCGCATCTATTGCTTCTTCAACTACTAAGCCACAAAGTTTTAGTTTAAGCTCATTAGCGCCAAAAGTATTAGTAGTTATTACATTAGCACCGCTAGATATATATTCTCTATGAATTTCTTCTATTATATATGGCTCTTTTAGATTTAAAATTTCAGGATTTTCTCCTAATTTCAGCCCTTTCTTTTGAAGCATTGTTCCCATAGCTCCGTCAAATATTAATATGTTATTTTTTATATATTCCCTAAGCCCCACAGATTTCTCCCTCTCTTCTAAAACTGCAATTTTTGTAGTTAGTACATTTTTTGCAGCTCTTTATTTTCTTTTTACTTCCACTATTTATTATCCCTATTATTGCTGTAACAGATTTCCTGGGAAATAGTAAATTGTTTTCTGATACAGTAAGTCCAATTTTTTTCTGAGCATCTAATGCCCTTAAAAAGCTACTTTGAACATCTAACGGCAAATCTCCATAACCTGGACTATACCTAAAAGTTATATCCTTATTATTCAATATAGCTTTTTCCTTAACAATCCTTTCTACATAATCACATACTTCCTCTACTGCCGTTGTAGCACAAGCATCTAATATAAGTGCTTTTGTTAAATTTATTTTTTCATATAATCTCGTTTTTCTTTCCACATCATTTCCCAAAGTTACTGCCATTAATACGCACTTTTTTGAATCTTTAAGATGCTCTTTTATATCTTTTCCATATAAAATTAGTTTTGTATTAACAACCTCTATAGCCTCATCAAGCTGTATTATATCTTTATATTCATACATAAATCTTGGGGTAATTATCTTCTTGATTTCTTCTCTACATTCCTCAATAAGATTTACAATATTTTCATCTATATCCTGTCCTTTATATCCAAGATACCTAAGTACTTCATTCTTGTTTATCTGTAGTTTCAAATCTCCCATATATTGATCACCACCTTATTACTAATCTCAAAGCATTACCATGTCCTATAAATTTTCATTATTACTCTTCACAATTATTTATATAATCTTTCCTTTGCGGAATTTATTTTAACAAAAAAAGCCTAAAGGTATTCCTTTAGGCTTAAATGCTTTTTAATACCTTATCTACCAGCTCTTACGCTGCAGGATTTAGCACCAAGTAATTCTATAAAATTTACCGGTTGCTGGGTTTCTTCGGGCCAGTCCCTCCACCACTCTTGATAAGTTCCTATACTTTTTAATTATATATTAAAATATCTTTTTTGTAAATGTTTCATCTTTAACTTTAAATACTTCACTTAAAATATAAAATGTCTAAATATACCAAATTTATCTTTTAATTAACAGCAATATTATAGAAATCGCACTAAAAGATAAACTTATTAACATTATGTAATTTACGACTTGTACAGTAGTAAGACCTCTTTTCTCTAATCTAAAATGTATCTGGCTTCTATCTGCTTGATACACTGGTTTCCCTTCTAAAAATCTTTTAATAATGACAAATAAATTATCAAATATAGGTACTGCTAAAGCAAGTATTGGTATAAATAGACTTAAAACAGTTGCCTGTTTAAATGCCCCCTCCAATGCTGTTATACTTAAAATAAATCCTAAAAAATTAGCTCCAGAATCCCCCATAAAAACTTTTGCCGGGAATCTATTATAATACAGAAATCCTAAAATTGTTCCAACTAACATTATAGATACTAATGCAGAACCACTTTGATCTAATATAATTGCTGCTAAGAAAAATGTTATTGCAGATATAAGAGATAACCCACCTGCCAATCCATCCATACCATCAGACCAATTAATTACAGTTGTAACTCCAAATATCCATGTTATCGTAAGAATAAATTGAATTGTCGGATTTAATTCTATATAGGTACCTGTAAAAGGATTAGTAAATCCACCAAAAAAGATTCCTGCCTTAAACACTAAAATTGCAGATAATAGCTGAATTACTAATCTTGGAAATATAGCAAATTCTTTTCCTTTAGTCTTATGCCAGTCATCTATTAAACCAATTATTATTATCATTGTTGCTGCAACAAATACAGTTATTTGTTGTAACATACTATCCCTTAAAAATATAAAATACGAAACAAAAAAACCAAAATATAATGCTAGACCTCCACATAATGGTGTTGGCACTTTATGTTGTTTTCTTTTACTGGGCTTATCCGTGAAATGTAATTTGTTAGCTAGTTTCATAAGAAATGGCATGGTAATTAATGCAGTTATAAGTGAAATTACCATTGCTAATACATAATCCATCTTTCCTACTCCTTAGTTAAATATACAGTAGTAAATTATATCCAAGTATTCCATCTTGGTTTACTTCCTATTTGATTATACTATTAAAGATATCTTATATCAATTACAAAATTATTACGGTCTAATTAAAAACTAAGAACATAATTTTTTCCTCTTAAAACACTACTTCTTTTTCACCTTTAGTTGTATTCCAATATTAAAAACCAACGCAATAGCTAACAAAACTAATGCAACTAACATAATATTATGTAAACCACCGTACATAATCTGTTTCATAAGTGGCAATAAATTTTTAGGTAAATCTCCTGCGCTTTGGGAGTCACTTAATTTATTTAGCGCTTCAATGGTGACTTCGCCATGAGATTCAGCCACACCTTTATTTAAAGCATTATTTAAAATTACTCCATATATTGATGACATAAATGTTTGACTTAAAATACGTAAAAGGTATGCAAATGATGTTGCAATTGGAATATCTCGTTTTTCAGCATCCTGTTGTACACTAATTTGTAATATATTAAAACTGGACCTAGGTCAATAATTTGGACACATTTTTATTAAATTACTTTCTTTACCAAATCCTCTTTCATTTGTGGAGTAATATAACCAATAGAGCCGTGAATTCTTTTGCGGTTATACCATGATTCGATAAATATAAATAAATCTAGTTTTGCGCTTTCAAAATCCAAGTATTGAACATTGTTCACTTGTTCTTTTTTCAAAATTGAATGAAAAGACTCAATACAGGCATTATCATAAGGGCATCCTTTTCTGCTATTAGAGCTTTTCATTTTGTATTTTTTTAATCTATTAAGAAAATCTGTGCTCGTATATTGTACTCCAAGGTCAGAGTGAAAAATAACGGAGCCGACAGGCTGTTGAAGTGTATACGCATTATTTAAAGCAGCTACCGCTACGGAAGCATCCATTGTTTTTGAAAATGAATATCCAATTATCTTTCTTGTACATAAATCCATAACAGATGCCAAATAGCACCATCCATCTTTTAGGGTATAGATATAAGTTATGTCTCCAACCCATTTCTCGTTTATTTTATTAGTAGTAAAATCTTGCTTAAGGAGATTTTTTCGTTCTATAACTTTTCTATTAGCTTTTGCAGGTCTAAATTTCTTAATTACTATCGAATATATATTTAACTGCTTCATAAAACGTTGAACTCTTTTAATACTAATTTTATGTCCTGATTGTTCAAGTATTTTTTGAATTTTGGGCGCACCATACCTACGATTACTTTCAGTATAAATTTTAAGTATTTGATCTTTTAGAGTTTCACTTTCCAACGTCCTTCGGGACGGAGTATAGTGATGAGATTGATAGTAAGTGCTTTTAGGCATGTGTAAGACTTTACACATCAATCTCACTGGATAAATCGATTTATTATCATCAATAAATTTAATTATATCTCTTCGTCTTTTGAGAATATGGCTATAGCTTTTTTTAAGATTTCAAGTTCCATTCTAATCTTTTCATTTTCTTTTTTTAACTTAGAAATCTCTTCAACATCTTTTTTGTCTTTTATTTCATTATTTCTAATTTTATTGTTAGTTATTATTGGTTTCTTAGATATTTTCTCTTTTGGCTGAACTTGATTGATCCAGTTATTAAGTGATGTTGTTGAAACGCCATATTCTTTACAGATTTCTTTAATCGGTTTTCCAGTATTGTAGACCTCAATTATCATTTTCTTAAAATCTTCTGTATAACTTTTCCTTCTCATTCGGACACACCTCTCTTACTTTAATTATAATTTATTTCAAGAATGTGTCCATAAAACTATACTAACATCATATATATTTTCAAACATATATAGTTAAATATTTATATACTTTAATATTTAACTATTAAAATATATAAATATTTATAGGAAACATCAGGGGTTGGAGCCATTTCAATAATTTAGATACATTTTCTAGGGTAAATCATTCTCCTTATTAGATATCTTGTCTTGACCATTTGTCTATAAAGTTTATAGTTTCATTCCAACAATTTATATTTGCCTTTGCAAAACCATCTATATCGTCTGGATATTTATTTGAAGGATATATAGATTGATACGGTACAGTTAGCATATGTCCAGATTTTTCGTATGTGATATGTTTATATTCATGTTTAAAATGAGCTTTTCTAAGCAATTCCACGATTATTTCACAGTGAGTTTTAGAAGGCCAAATTTTATCTTTTAAAGATGAAGCCATAAGAATTGGTCCGTTTATTTTTTCTACTGGAATCATAGCTTCATAAGCATTTCCATCCTCAATGAGCTTCCTGTACATCCAAGCCATAGGTTCTTTATTTCCTATCATCATTTTTACAAGTGTCCGAATCAAAATAGAGAAACTAAATTTTATATAGGGGATTTCTCTCCCTTTGTACATCCATGATGAATGTTTAGAAGGAAATTTATTAGCTTTTAAACCCTCATAAACATAACAGCTTGGCGTATTAGCAATGACGCAACTTATGTCTTTAAAAATAGATGCGGCAAGTAAAACCATTTCTCCACCTTTAGATCTACCATAAATTCCAATCTTATTTTTGGCCACTGTAGATTGTTTTTTTAACCAATCTATCGCATTTTCAACACATTCAAGCTCCACACAGCTTAAACTTTTATTAGTTCCTTCAAGACCAAAATAACATACAGCTAGTGCTGAATATCCGTGCATTGCAAATATTTCAGCAATTGCCTGTGCCTTTTCAAGTCTACCATCGCTTCCACTCAAAACAATAATCGCTGGCTTAGGTATATTTTCCTTTGAAGTAAAATATCTTCCTAAAAGTTTATCTTCTACTACATCTACACTTGAAATAATTTCATCACAATAAATTCTTTTATGTGTTTTTGACGAAATAACTCTTCCATTACGCTCTACCTGAAAGGTCATTGTATAATCTCTGTTCTCTCCAATATCACTTAATCTTATAGGAATTTTAGTTTTATAGTTTTCTTTTACAGTCATAGAATAGAAAAGCCCCATTTTATCTGCCTCTTTATATGTTCCCTCAACAGGCTTAGCATTTTCTAAATCTATAGTTCCACTTTCATCCGCCACAAAAACCGCATAAGATTCCCAATCTGCTTTGTTCCCTACATCAAATATAGAAGTATTTATGCAATAATAATCATTGCTTAAGGCGCGAATTAATACTCTTTCATTTTTTAAAAGTCCACTTATTTTTATTGTTACAGGTTCATCAACTTTTGATGTTTCAGGCATAATACTTATCGTACAATTATTCTCCATTAACCTCTCCCCTAAATATTAACTCTTTCTTCATAGCCAGTCCAATTGCTACCATCATAGTTTGCTATTTTTTTCAACAAATGCCACAAATTTTCTAGTTCCTTCTCCTCAAGGTCATTAAACATATCTTTTAAAAATTTATTTCCTTTTTCGTAATACTCTCCCATAATTTCTCTACATTCTTTAGTTATTTTTATATTTATAGCACGTTTATCTTTTTCATTTTTCTCCAAAAGCACATAGTTCTTTTTTTGTAAGCTATCAATAATGTGCTTTACGTTCTGTTTTGTACATCCCATCTTATCTGCTATTTTGCTATAAGATGCATTGTCTTCTGGTAAATGTGAAATTGTCAAAAGCACCATCCATTGACGTACAGTTATTCTTTCATCCATCTTATCCCCTTGTACTTGAATCTTGTTTGATAAATAGAAAATTGTTGAAAAAATTTGCTGTATATAATATTCGTTCACCTTTTTAATCCCCCAAATATAATTTTAGTTAACATGTTGTCTATTTAACTATACTCCTCTTTTCTAAAAATAAAAATATATTTTATTCGTCAATGCAAAAATTAAAGCTTAATAATACTAATTATCAAGCTTTTTATAAAAGTTTATTATCTAATCATATAAAAGAGTAACATTCATATTATTCCTATGCATGTTACTCTTTGCTATATTAAAATAATCCTTTTATTTTATTTAACCTACATAAATATAAATAAGTCTCAATATTTTCTTATATTACTTAAATACATCTAATATATTCAGCCTTATCATTAAATAAATAATAAGTATCCTCTTCTAATATTTCTCCAGTTTCAATATATTTCTCTATGTTAATTTTAAACTTTTCTAAATGATATTCTTTAAATGAATATTGTTCTTTAAGTTTTTCTTTTATACTCTTTTCTTCCTCTTTCTCCATGTCACTTCTCAAAAATTCTGGAAGACCACGTTTCTTATTAAATATTAAGTAATTAAATCTAATAATCTCTTTTAAATATTTGTTACTTTCTTGTAATGCACTTTCACTATAATCTAAAAATACTTTATAGTATTCAGCATTTCCTATGTTTTTGCTAAAATAACCTTTATCTTCAAAGAACATTCCTAGACTATAATAAAAATCAAATGGTAACTCAAATTTTCTTTCAAAATATCTAATTATATGATTAAACTTTTGAGAATTATAATATTTATCTACCATCTCTTCTACCTTTTTTAGTTTTAATAACTCTTCGTATGAGATCTTATCCGTTTTTAATATCTCATATGGCGGATATGGTGAGTATTCCATTCCATATTTGTCTGCATCTTCTCTCATAGAAGATCCCTTTAATAACTTTAAAAAACCAAGTTGTATTTCCTCTGGTTTTATTTCATACATATCATTAAAAGACTTTTTGAAAGATTCATAATCTTCTCCAGGAAGTCCTGCTATTAGATCTAAATGCTGATCTATATTTCTTAATGCTTCAATTTCTAAAACTTTTTCTTTTATATCACTGAAATTAACAAATCTATTTATATTTCTTAAAACTTCGTCATTAGTAGTTTGAACACCAACTTCAAATCTAAATCTTCCTTTTGGCGCTTTTGATAAAAGTTCTATTTCCTGTGGCTTTAATATGTCTGCTGATATCTCAAAATGAAATTGAGTATTCGTATCTTGATTTATTAAGAAATCCCATATTGCCATAGCAAATTTAGAATTACAGTTAAATGTACGGTCAACAAATTTAACTAATCTAACTTCCTTATTTATAAAATACATTAAATCCTTTAATACTCTATCAATATCTAAAAATCTAACTCCATGACTTGTAGATGAAAGACAGTATTTACAGTTAAAAGGACACCCTCGTGAAGCCTCATAATATACAATTTTATTAGTCAAATCTTCATTTTCTTCATATGGAAAAACTATTTCATCCATTGACATAAGTGGACGCTTTTCATTGGAATAAACTATATCATTAACTTTATAATGAAGCCCTCTGACATCTTCCAGTTTAATTTTACCTAATTTATATAGAATAAAATCTCTATAAGTTTTTTCTCCTTCCCCTTCAATAACATATTCTCCTACATTATTTTTCAAGAAACTTCTTGAGTCAAATGAAACTTCTGGTCCACCATATAAAATTTCTATATTAGAATCCACTCTCTTTATCAAATTAGCCACTCTTGAGATAAGTTCAACATTCCAAATATATGTTGAAAATGCTACAATATCTGGTTTTTCTTTAATTATTTCTTCAAGTATTCTACCTTCCCTATCGTTTATAGTGAATTCTTTTATTTTGCTTTCATAATCCATATCTCTTGTAAAACTTTTTAAGTATCTAACTGCTAAATTACTATGAATGAATTTAGAGTCAATCGCTGTAATTAATACCTTCATAATTAATATTCTCCTCTACTTCAGCTTTAGTCTTCAGTTTCTTTCCTCTTATGAAGAAAACATCTTCCCACGCTTTAGTTTCTTCTATTTCAAAATATTTTTCAAGAATTTTTTTTATTTCTTCAATATTCGAATTTAAAAGTATATTTAAATTCTTAAATGTAAACTCCTTAACTTTTTCATTTTGTAATATTACTTTTATCTTATTATTAAATATTTTTCCCCTTTCTTTATTAATATCCCAAATAAATATTTCACCAGATTCTTTTATATATGAACTTATTTCTCTTATTAATCTTTCCTTTTCTAAACTAGTCCATATTTTATTTAACTCAAAGAAAAATGTACATGCATCGTATTTTCTATCTTTTAGATCTACTTTGCTGTCGCTAGATACATAATCTAATGATATCTCATCCTTTGCTTCTTTTGATATATTATATATTATACCAAGATTTTTTTCTCCTACATCCAATATGTCTCCTTGAAATATAACATCCTCTAAATTAATTACTAATGTTTTTCCCATAACATCTCCTCCATTATTACTCATACCTTTTATTATATTTTAACATTTATTCCACAAATTTGAATATAAATTATTTTCTTTTATCAGATTACTTAAATAATAAAACTGCCTTAAATTGATAAAATATCACTTAAGACAGCTCAAACTCTTTTTTATTATTTTTTATATGAATGCTTAGTATAAAATTTAAATATTATTAAGCAGGTTAATATAAACAGAAATACAAATATGAATATCCAAATTGGTTTTGGAAGATTAAATTTTAATCCAAAATTATTAGATTGTAATTTATATATACAGCCCATTCCACTATCTAATATATAAATATCTCCATCTGAATATTTAATTCCCTGTATTTTACTCTTATCTTTTAACTTTAATAAGTCATACACAACACTTTCTGAATTTATTCCAGCTATAAGGTTCTCTTTACTATTAAAATATACATTCGAATTCTTTTCTAATATTTTTCCATCTTTATCTATGGCTAAGTATCTTATCGCACTAACTTCTGGATATTGATATATAGGTGCTTGAACTATTTTATTAGGAGGATTAGCAATAAGAGGTGATACTAATTTTTCCCCTTTAAACCTTGGTGAACTTATAGGATCTCCACCACTAAAATCAGGCCAACCATACCATTTTCCTTTATCTAGTTTATACAAATAATCAAAATCTCTATTAATAGGCCTATCCCCTATATTCTCCATTCCACCAACAATTCCAATTAGATTTCCTTCACTATCTAGATCCCATCCCTTTACATTTCTTATTCCTGAAGCATATAATGATGTCTTATCGTTATTTAGATTCACTTCAATTATACAAGAGTTTGCTATACTCTGGGCTTTTATTTTTTGCCCTCCTTCACTGGAATTTCCATATGGCATAAAAGCTCCTGTTTTCTTTTCACCATAATTGAATCCATTTAATGTTACATCTATAGAGCTTTTATCATAAGGTATTTTGTTCTGCGAATACTCGCTATCATTAGATGCTATTCCTGAATTCGTAGCACTTCCTATCGCTAAAAGTAATTTTGAATCCTTTATAATTAAATTCCTATCCAAATATTTCCCTTCACTAGGTATATTCCCTAAAATGCTTTTTAAACTTTTTGATGCTAAATCATATTCATATAAATCTGTTTTAGAAATAAAATACAATTTGTTATTATAATAAAGCAAGTTTTCTATTTCTAAGGATTTATCCTCCAATAAAGTTTCTTCCCTACCATCTATTTTAATAACTTTAATATAATTATTGTAAGCTATATAGGTATTTTGGTTTTCATCTTTCTCAAAAGCTACAGAATCTTTACAATTTTTATAAACAACACTCCAGCTAACATTATTTTTTAATGTATTCATCCTATATTCATTAGATAATTTAAATACAGCAAAAGCTAGTACAACTATTATAATTGATATAATCAAAAACTTTAGAAATCTTTTCACTACACTTCCCTCCTTTACCTCTATAATTAAATTCTAAAAATACTTCTTATGTACAAATCATAATATCCATATTAAATTTATATTGTAAATTTAATAAAATAAGACCTCTCTTTAAAAATCTTATTTGTTTTACATATTAAAATAAGAGCAATAACTCACATAAAATATATGGATTATTACTCCTACTAATTTTTATATTCTTTTTAACTATGTAAAGATGTTTATATATGTTAATCAATATTCCATAAATTAAAGATTTTCAGCTAATTCTCCTAATTTAGTAGCTGTTGAGTTTAACTCTGCTATAGATGCTGCTATTTCTTCTAATGCAGCTGATTGGCTTTGTGAAACATCGTTAGATTTAGTTAAACTATCATTTATGCTATTTATTGATGTTGATATATGTTTTATAACTGAATTTATCTGCTTTATTGACTCATTTGAAGAATTTGATAGTTTTCTAATTTCTTGGGCAACAACGTTAAATCCCCTACCTGCATCACCAGCTCTAGCTGCCTCAATTGCAGCATTTAATCCTAATAAATTTGTCTGTGATGAAACCCCTTGAATAAATGTTACTATATTATCTGTATCTTTTGTTCTTTCATTAGTTTCTTTAGTTTCTAATAATAGTTCCTCATTCATTGTAGCCAGCTCTTGTACACCTTTTGCAACTTCGTTTATGCCTATCGATATTTGTGAAAGAGTTTCCGTTAAATTCCTCGTGATATCTGTAACAGCATTTTTCTTAGATAGACTTTTGGCAACTACAAAAACTCCAACAACCTTACCTTCTTCTTTTATAGGAATTGCAAATGATTTTACCTCAACACCATATACATGTTTTGGAACAAATTTAACTATATTTCTACCTGTCCTTATTACCTCAACTATAGCACCACCATCAAGTATTAGATCTCCTGCTTTTACATTAGACACTAATTCTTGGCCATATTTCGTATATAAATATTTCTCAGTGTCAGTTAATACTATAGCTATATCTTCATCAAAAAGACTTTCTATAGATGGTACTGCATTATAGAAAAAATTTATCATATCGTTATCTGAAATTTTGTTCATTATATTTCCCCCATTTAATACAATTGTTTTTTTATAGATTTGGTCTAGATAATTATATCTTCTTAACATTTCCTTGTAAATATTTGTCTCATTTTATTTTATTTTGTTTTACATATTAAAATAGGAGTAATAACTCACATAAAATATATGTATTATTACTCCTACTAATTTCTATATTCTTTTTAACTATGTAAAGATGTTTATATATGTTAATCAATATTCCATAAATTAAAGATTTTCAGCTAATTCTCCTAATTTAGTAGCTGTTGAGTTTAACTCTGCTATAGATGCTGCTATTTCTTCTAATGCAGCTGATTGACCTTGTGAGACATCATTAGATTTAATTAAACCATCATTTATGCTATTTATTGATGTTGATATATGTTTTATAACTGAATCTATCTGTTTTATTGACTCATTTGAAGAATTTGATAGTTTCCTAATTTCTTGGGCAACAACATTAAATCCTCTTCCTGCATCACCAGCTCTAGCCGCTTCAATTGCAGCATTTAACCCTAATAAATTTGTCTGTGATGAAATTCCTTGAATAAATGTTACTATATTATCTGTATCTTTGGTCTTTTCATTAGTTTCTTTAGTTTCCAATAATAATTCTTCATTCATTGTCGCTAACTCTTGTACATCTTTTGCAACTTCGTTTATAGTTATTGATATTTGTGATAAAGTTTCCGTTAAATTTTTAGTTATACTCATCACAGCATTTTTTCTTTCTAAACTTTTTCCTACGACAAAAACACCTACAACTTTACCTTCTTCTTTAATTGGAATTGCGAATGATTTAAAAGCAGTTCCATATACATGCTCTGGCACAACTTTTATCATAGTATTCCCAGTTCTCAACACTTCAATTATAGCTCCTCCTTCTGGAATTATATCTCCCTTATTTGTGTTTAATTCCAATTTAGGGCTGTACTTTGTATATAAATATTGCTTAGTATCAGTTAATGCCATAGATACATCTTCATCAAAAAGGACTTCTAGAGATGGCAATGCATTATAGAAAAAATTTATCATATTATTATCTGAAATTTTGTTCATTATGTTTCCCCCATTTAGTACAATTGTTTTTTATAATTTAGCCACAGATAATTATATCTTTTTAGCACTTCTTTGTAAATATTTGTTTTATTTTATATCATTCTACCTTTATATCTAAAATTTTCAAATTCATATTTAGTTATCATTTTGAATATTATTTAAAGTAATTTAAAGGAGTGAATGAACTTTGGGCAAAGATAATTTTTTTAAAAATTCTTTTTTATTAGTGTCCTCTAACGTGACTACGGGTATACTCGGTTTTATATTTTCCATCTATCTTTCTAAAGTCCTAGGAGCCGAAGGAATGGGGCTCTATAATTTGGTTATGCCTATTTACAATTTATTTATATGTCTTATGACTGCAGGTATAGTTGCTTCTATATCCAAAATAACTGCTGTCTATGCACAAAAAGGGGAACATAAAAATATAGAAAAAACGATTAGAGTTGTTTCATTATTTAATATATCTTGGGCACTCTTGGTAGGTATACTAGTATTTATATGCGCCCCACTAATTGGTAAATACGGTGTAAATGACGCTCGTACTATAAATGCAATAAAAGTTATCTGTCCAGCTATGGTATGTATAGCAATTTCAAATATACTTAAAGGATACTTTTACGGAACTTCTAAGATTACAGTGCCAGCTATAATTGATATTTTTGAAAAGGCCATGAGAATTCTAACTGTAAGCATGCTTATATTTTTTACTAAAGCTAATACTTTAGAAGGTATGGTAACCTTAGCTACAGTTGCATTATGCATTGGTGAATTTCAAAGCTTATTTTTCCTCTATATTTACTACAAATACTCAATTAGAAAAATGCCCATTTCTCACGAAAAGACTGAAAGCAGATTTCAGCTTCTCTTTGATGTGGTAATTATAGCAATTCCACTTTGTGCAAATGGTTTTTTAACTAATATTCTAGGGACTCTTGCAACACTAATTGTTCCTCGGCGTTTACTAGTAGCTGGTTTTACTTATACTGAAGCTTTAAGTATGATAGGTAAATATACTGGGATGGCTCTTAGCATAATAACAATACCGTTAATTGTGGTCTCAACAATTAATACATTATTAATTCCAGATCTTTCTCAAAGTCTAGTTTTAGGAAAACAATATGAAGCCTCTGTTAGAATAAGAAAGGTCCTTAAAGTTGCTTTCTTACTTGGTATAGCAACAACAATAATTTGTAATGTTATTCCCCATAGCCTTGGTGAGATGTTTTATGGCCGGAATGACTTAGGTCTATATATTAGATTTGCTTCACTTACTGCACCAATATTCTTTCCTGCAGTAACTATGTTTGGAATACTAAATGGACTTAATAGACAAGGAATAATTTTAAGAAACTCATTAATAGAAGCCGTAATTGAATTGATATGTTTATACATATTTACTGCTATTCATGCAATTAATATATTTGGTTATAGTTTAACTATGCTTGTAGCGTGTACAATTGGCTTTATTCTCAATATGTACGAGGTTAACAAACATATTGAACTTAATTTAAACAAATTTAATATAGTAATATATATATTGCTTGGATTTTTAACTTTCTTAATTATAAACATATTTTCAAAACATATGTTCACGAATTCTATAGTCATAAATAACTTTATTATAATGGGTCTTGTTTTCTTAATTTTTACGTACCTTGGTACCTTTGGAGAAAATGAATATTAATATCTATGTAACCCAGTTATTCATATAGTTTAGCTTAATAAGGCTTTGTTCTTGTTTAAAGCAAATTGGGATTTAACTATAATTTTTGCTAGTGTACATTATATAATCCTATGAAGCCGTCTGGCCATAGCAGATATTATAAATACACTGACTAAATGTTTATAGTTAAATCCCATTCTTTACTTTTGAAGTTTTTTTCTCAAAAATCTAGGTAAATAGTTAAATATTCTAGGTGATATACTGTCTATATCATTCTTTTTTATTCCACCTATTAACATCATTGAATATAAATAAACAAATCCAGCTATAGAAATAATTAAAATCGTTGAAATTGCTTTTAAGAAAACATTTCCATTAGCTAATGTTAGTATAACTGATGTTGGTGTCTTGAGCATAAATATTATACCTGCCATTATTGCAGAAGCAAAAAGAGGTTTAACTGCGCTTCTAAAAAGAGGAATCTTAACTCTAAGTGCCTTTTTTAATGCTCTTTTATTTAAGATCATTGGTATTGCAAACCATAAAAAGTTTCCTGCTACTACTCCTAAAATATTAATTTCTGGTATCCCTACTAATATGTAATTAGCTATTATTTTAGCTACTATCCCTATACTAAATGTTCCAAGCACATAATAAAGCTTATTCATACTTTGAAGTATTATTGTTTGTATTTGCACAACAGCCATGAGAACCAAAACTACTGATCCCATTACCATTAATTCAAACCCTTGATCAGTTCCATAAAGCAATTCAAAAACCTCTTGTCCTAAGCAAGAAAGGCCTACAGCTGCTGGTATTGTTATTATTAATGTTATTCTAAAAGCAAAAGAAGTTTTTCTTCTTATTTCCTTCTTATCTTTTAATGCCATAGCTGCTGAAACAGCCGGTAATACGGTTGTCCCAAGGGCAGTAACTATTATCAATGGAACAGATAATAAGGTCTTATATCTCCCAAGAACCCCATAAAGCACGTGAGATTGTTGTAAATCAAATCCTGCAAATGCTAACCTACTATTTACGTTCACCATATCTACTAAGCTACCAAAATTCTGAAGCCCTGAGCTTAATGTTATTGGTAAGCCGTATTTAATTAACTTTCTTATGATATGCTTAGTTCTTACTCTTTTAACATTTTGTTGAGCATACATAGAATCTTCTTCAAAATTCTTCTTTCCATAAACATATACCATATATAGACATGCAACGAAAGCACCTACGGAAGTACCTATAGTTCCCCCTGCACTACCATATTCAACACTTATGTGTACTAGGAAATATGCACAAGCTAAACTAATTGCGATATTTATTACTTGTTCTAATACTTGTGATACCGCAATTGCAGTCATACTATTTCTTCCTTGAAAATATCCTCTATACGATGATAAAAGCGATGTAACAAATATACTTGGCGCAAGCATCAAAATTCCATAAGAAGCTGCTGGGTTTCCAATCATATTTCCAATAGGAAAAGCAAACAGCATTAAAAATATAGTTAATACCGCACCAACTAAAGATAAAAGAGTTCTTGATATTTTAAGAGCTCTTACAGCATCGTTTGGTTTTCCTAATGCTGTAAGCTCTGCAACCACTTTAGCAATAGCTGGTTGAGTCCCTAAGTTGGTAACTGCATATACAAATAAAAACACTTCATAACAATTCTGATATATTCCATATCCATCTAACCCAATTATTCTTTGAAGCAGTGGTATATAAAAAACTGATATAACTTTGGTTAAAAGCCCTGCTATTGAAAGAATTAAAAAGCCTCTGCTACTATTGGCTGATTGATCTTCCATAATTACCTCCTATCTAAGTGAGAACTTAAATACATCTTGCTTTATTTTTTTAAATATTGGAGGTAATGCCGATGCTATAGTCTTGTTTTTTAGATATTCTAACTTTCCATTAATTTTTCTAAAATTCAACTTATAAGCATATAAATACTGAAAATTTAGACCATATTTACTTTCAAAAAATGAATTTAATTTCTTATCTCCATATTTATTATCTCCAATTATAGGGTTTCCTAAATGTGCTAAATGTGCTCTAATTTGATGACTTCTTCCTGTAATTAAGTGTATTTCTAAAAGTGAATATGCACCATTGCTTTCCACTATACTTATTTCCATTGATATTTTTTTTGAGTTCTTAACCTCAGTGTCGTATATCTTAGATGTGTTAGTTTCAGGATTCTTTAATATGTACGCCTCATAAAGTCCAGCTCTTATTTTTCCTTTTGCTAAAGCGTAATAATATTTTCTTATTTCGTCTTCTCTAATGGCTTCATTTATGGCTTTTAAACCTTCGAAAGTCTTTCCGAACATGACCATTCCTGAAGTATTTCTATCTAATCTATTGCATGCTGCTGGTGTAAATGTTATTTCGTTTTCTGGAATATAATCACCCTTATCATTTAAATAAGAAAGAACATAATCTGTAAGAGTAGGTTCTTCACTATTATTGCTATCTGAATGAACCAATACATCTGGCCATTTTTCAATTACTACTACATTTTCATCTTCATATGCAATCTTGATTCTTTTAGGATCAACTTTAATAAACTTTTCTTTTTTATCTTCTTTGTTACTTTGTATGTATTTTATTTCTACTACATCGCCTTCTTGTAAGAAGTATTTCTCATTTTGTTTTGTCCCATTAACCCTTATATCTTTTTTTCTTAAAGCTTTAAAAATTGCGCTTAATGGCACATCTTTTAATAATTTTCTTAAAAATTTATCTAATCTCTGACCTGCCTCGTTTGGACCTATTTCTATTTTCAAATATAATCACTCCTAAATTTATTACCCTTAGCATTATCTAGTTTTTTAAACATATTGTCAATTTATTTTACATAAAATCGCAAAATAATACTATTACTTTGTTAAATAATTAAATGCTGCCAAAGCTTGAATAGAAACTCCAATTGGAAGACAATCCTCATCTATATTAAACAAATTACTATGTGCTGGCTCAGTAGTATTCTTTTCTTTATTTCCTGAACCTAAAAAATAAAATGCACTTGGTCTTTCATTTGCAAAATAAGCAAAACTTTCAACTCCCATTTTAGGCGCTTTTTGTTCTAAAACATTTTCTTTTCCTAAAATTTCATTTGCGCTATCACTTATTAAATCTACAAACTCATCATCATTATATAAGCAAGGATAACTTTCTTCTATTTTTACTTCTGCTTTAGCTCTTGACATAACTGCAATCCCATTTACAATTTCATTTAATCTTTTTATTGCAAATGCCCTATCTTCTTTTGTCATTGTTCTAATCATTCCACTTAGAGTAGCTTCTCCTGGGATAATATTCTGAGCAGTTCCTGCATGTAATGTACCAACAGTTATAACAATCGGATTAACTGGTGATATTTCTCTGCTTACTATTGTTTGAAGTGCTACTACAATATGGCTAGCAATAGCAATAGGATCAATAGTAGTATGCGGTGATGCTCCATGACCACCTTGACCAGTTATCTTTATACTAAATGGATTTGAGGCTGCATTGACTACACCTTTTTTTATTTTTATAGTGCCACATTTTGTTTCCTCATCAACGTGAAGTCCAATAACACAATCAACTCTTGGATTATCTAAAACTCCCTCGTTTATCATAGGCGTAGCTCCACCAGTAGTTTCTTCAGCAGGTTCAAATAATAACTTTACTGTACCAGAAAACTTATCTTTATTATTATTTAATAACTTTGCTGCTCCCATAAGTATTGTTGTATGAGCATCATGTCCGCAAGCGTGCATTCTTCCATCAATTTTTGATTTAAATTCACAAGTTTTCATATCCTTAATAGGAAGTGCATCAATATCTCCTCTTAAGGCTATAGTTTTATTATTTCCTTCTTTTGTACCTTTTATAATTCCACATACACCTGTTTTTGCTACTTCAATATACTGAATATTATTAGATTCTAAAAAATCCTTGATTACTTTAGATGTTCTAACCTCTTCAAATCCAAGTTCTGGATGTTCATGCAAATCCCTTCTTATTTTTATAAGTTCGTCTTTTATAAGATTAGCTTCTTTTTTAAAATCTATCATTTCTCTAATCCCTCCATATTTAATAATAATTAGATTTTTAAGCATATTTAAAGAATACACTATGCCAATTGTACAAAATAAATTCGTATATCGACTTATTTTAATTTTGAATATGCCTAAATTTAAAATATTAGCTCTAAGAAATAATAAACTTTAATTATCACTCCAAAAAACTTCTATTATATCTCCATCTTTTATATTTGCTGTGTATGGTGCCTTTTCCCCGTTTAAATTCAAGTTAATTATTCCTTTTGGAACTGTTAAGTCAAAATCTATATATTCAAATATATCTACTATTAGATATTGAACTTTTCCTTTCAATACTATATTTTCTCCATTGATATTAACTGTTATATTTCTAAACTCTTCTCTACCAATTGCTATTTCGATTTTATCTGAATTAATATTTTCACTCTCTTCATTGCAACCTTCTATATTTTCGCTTTCTATCACATCTACATAATCTTCCCTATCATTTACCTTAGCAGCCTCTTCATGTCCTATATGTGAATCCATTGCTTTAATTACAATGTGATCACCTTCTAAAATTTCATAATTATCTTCTAAGTATTCTCCACCTTTTAGTAATATTACCTCTTCTTTTAATATATACTTCTTAAATTCATTAACTTTACATGGTAAGAATACTCTTATTTCATCACCATTTTTTATTATATAATCTAACTCTTCTCTTTTCTCATTAACAAGCGTTACAGGTTCTATATTCATAATATTATCATCTAAATAAATAGAAACTGAATTTATGTTTCTTATATTTTCTGATAATTTAGGTGATGCATCTTTTCCATTCTGTGCGTATTCTAGTATTATATTGTCATTTGCTTTAACTTCTGTTTCAAGAGTCGCTTCCTCTCCATTTATTCTGATCTTTGCATTAGTTCCATATTCACCAAAAACAATTCTTTTACATCCATTATAGTTAAACCTGACACTTTTACCATTTTTACTTATAAGTAGCGATGGATTTATTCCTGCCTGAAGCAATACATCCATTATAGTATGTTTATGGGAGTTAAATAAACTAATTGGATCATTATTTAAAATAACATCAATAAAATCATTTCCCATACTACGTATTGCTGTTAAAGCTATTCCTAGAACAGTTACACCTGATGATCCCATATCATTATCTGAAACACACTCTATCACTGCCTGCCTATCTTTAATAGCTATTCTTTGAGGTGGTAATTTTAATTTATCAGCAATAGCCTCTAAAATTCCGGGTGTATGAGCTCCACCTCCTACTAAAAATACAGCACTTGGAGCCTTGCCCCCATTTAATTCTAAAATCTTTTTAGATATTTCTTCTCCAGTCTTAATAACAATAGAATCAATTAGTTTGTATACACTTTCTGATGATATTATATTTTCCATACCCAGAACATCAATATATTTTATTTCTTCTTCTTTTACTATAGATCTTTTTATATTTTCAGCAGTATTAAAGTCTACTAAATATTCTTGAACGATAGTTTCTGTAATCTCATCTCCAGCCATTGGAACCATTCCATATGCAGATATACTTTCTTTAGAACTTATGGCTATATCCGAAGTTCCAGCTCCTATATCTACAAGCGCGATATTAAGCAGTCTTAAGTTTTTAGGTATAGCAGCTTCCATAGCAGCTATCGGCTCCAAAGTCAAATTTACAACCTTTAAATTAACCCTATTCATTACTGCATAAAGTGAATCAATTACAGACCTAGGTAAAAAAGTTGCTATAACTTCTGCCCCTATGTTTTCTCCCTTATGCCCTAATAAATTAGATATTAAAAATCCATTTAAGTAGAAATTTCTAACTGAATATCCAACACAATATAGTTTTCCTTCAGTTGTAGAAGCTATCTGCTCCTCTGCCTTTCTTACAGCACTCAATTCAAGACTTCTTATGATTTCTTTATTAACTTCTTCATCATCATTAAGCTCAATATCTGCTCTTACATCAATAGTTCTTAAAAATCTACCTGCCGCCGCAATAGATACTTCATTTAGCTGTATTTCAAGTTCATCTTCGAGATAATTCTTAACTTTTTGAACAACAGATGCCACTAAATTAATATCGTGTATTTGCCCATCCACCATGGCTCTTTCTTCATGCTCTAAATATTTCTCGCATACAACTTGAAACTTCTTATCTTTTACTATTCCTACTGTACCTATAATTGATCTAGTTCCTATATCTAAGGCAAAAATTATATCCTTTTGATTAAATCTTTTTAATTCCATATAAACACAACCAACCTTTATTGTTTTATTTATATTTTTAACTCCTGCATAAATATACTATAAATTATATATTATAAGCCAATTACATACAATGACTTAAAATATTTGTTCACAATTTTGCATTACTTCAACTTATTTACTTATTAACTTCCCTCTGCTAAAATGGTAGAAGGTGTAATTGCCGTGATTTTAATACATAAAAATGATTAACTATAGAAATAAATGTATACAAAATTAAAATCATTAGTTTTTAAGAGGGGGATAACATGCAAAGTAGACCTAATATATCTTTATTAAAAAATAACTACTTAGAGACCTATCATGCTATACAAGCATGTTTGATGCAACATAACTTTAGCCTTTTATTACCAAGAAATATAGAAAAACAAATTTTTGATATTGTATTTACAGCTCAAAATCAGAAGGTTCCAACAAAAAAATTAGAATGCAACAAAGATCTGGATAAGTTTTGTAATAAGTTAATTTATGAGTATAATTCTTCAGTGTCTGCTATTCAACAAGTACTTGAAGGCATATTTACTTTTTCAATACTAGTTTTTTTCTTTACTTTACTAGATGTTTTATTTGAAAAAGGAGTATTAATGAGCACCTTAATTACTTGTATTCTAATATCTATAGGGTATTTCATCTCAAATACTATTTTAAGACATAAGGAAACATCCAGTCCTAAGCTTCGCTCATTATTAATCTTTGGAATTGTGTTAATTCCATTTATGATTATGTCTTTTCTAAAGACTAAAATTCCTTCTTTCGCTGTCACCTTTCCATTTCTTGATAGTTTAGTATTAACATTAGTAACTGGTGTTATTAGCTTTCTTTCATACTCCATACTTTCAAAAAAGTATGATTTGTTTATATTTATAAGACGTAAATAATTTAATATTTTAGAATGTATATATACTACAATTTAATTCCTACATTATTATTTAAATTAAGCACTTGGATTATTAGAATTTTAAATGTAAGTTTATTATTGCAACATATATAAAAGCTAGAAAGTACTTAACTTTCTAGCTTTTGTGCTTTTATTATAATAAATACAAATCTCCCATAAAGGAGCTAAGCAATGTTAAAAGAAAATAAATATTAAAAGGATGTTAATATTATATGAGAACATTAATCATTTAATTCGCAACATTTATTGTTCTAAATAAAGTGTTAATGAAAAGTCTAAAATCTCCCCCTTAAATAAATAAGGTGGGAGATTTTATCTGAAGAGATGTTTAAAATTATATGGGTATAATATATTATGCAGAAACTCATATAATAATACTAACTTTATCGACTTACTAAATCATTATTTAAGTATGATTTCTGCTTATACATAATTAGGATTAAATATGTTCACCTATACTAAATCCCTAATGACTTTTTAGTTAAAAATCCAATTTCTCTACTGAATTTCTGTAAACTAACTCTGCATTATCTCCCGCTTTCTTTCTTAGACCTCTTGCCTTGACTACTTTCACTAATCCATACATTACTACTGCAATTACAGCTATAGGTACCAATGTTCTAATTCCTATTCCATTTCCACTGGCAAATCCTAATTTTGAGCAAACAACATACATTGATACCATCAAGAATAATACTACTCCACAAGCTTCATAACGATATTTCCATGGCTTAATATCTACTACTTTATTGTCTTTTAACACATATTCCTTTTCTCTTGGTTTTATTTTACCAATAATTAGCATAATCATACATGTGATTACAAATAAGATTCCTAATTGATGAAGGAAATGCATTTCTGGTTTTATTATTAATTGAAGTGTTCCATAAGTTAATACAAAAAATATTATTGATATTTTTGCTGCTATAGCCGGTACCTTTTTTGTTACATATCCTATAAAAACTATTGTGAATATAGGCACATTGAAGAACCCATTTACTGTTTGCAAGTATTGGAATAATCCTTGTGGTGCATACATTATAAATGGTGCTATAGTCATTGAAATTATAGCTAACACAAGTCCAAATATCTTACCCTTTGATATTATTTCCTTATCAGACTTTCCTTTTCCAAATACAGGACTATATACATTTAATGCAAATAGGGTTGATGCACTATTTAACACTCCATTAAACACACTTAATACTGATCCAAACATAGCTGCTGCAAAGAAACCAATTAAAGGTTTTGGTAATACATCGTTTACTAGTCTTGAATATAATAAGTCTGGATTTTCAACACCTGCTCCATATATATGAAAAGCTACTATTCCTGGTACTATAACTATTAATGGTGTTAATACTTTTAAAAGTCCTGCAAAAATTATTCCCTTTTGCCCTTCTGCTAAATTTTTAGCTGCTAATGCTCTTTGAATGATTGCTTGATCAGTTCCCCAATAATAAAGATTAACTAAAAGCATTCCTGTAAATAAAGTTCCAAAAGGTATAGGATCTTGTGATGTTCCTATAGCATTGAATTTATCTGAATGATTAACTAATATATTTGATAATCCTGTTGAAAAGCTTCCATGACCAAAATATATTATTCCGAATACAGGTACCATTAATCCGCCAATGGCTAATCCTATACCATTTAATGTGTCTGATACTGCAACTGCTTTTAATCCACCAAGTATAGCATAAATAAATCCTATTATACCGATAATCCAAACCATAATCCAAATGCTAGCTGTATAGCTTATACCAAACATTTCTTGCACGTTAAATATTTGAGCCAATGCAATAGCACCAGAATAAAGAGTTATTGGAAGTAAATTCGAAACATAACCTAATAAAAATAATATTGAAACTATCTTTTTAACACCTGAATCGAAACGTTCTTCAAGAAAATCAGGCACAGTTGTAACCCCTTGTTTTAAATATCTTGGAAGTAAAAATAAAGCTACAATTACAAGAGTAATACCAGAGCCAACTTCCCAGCCCATAACACTCATATTGCTTGAGTAAGCTTGAGCACTCATACCTACAAAATTAGATGCACTTAAATTTGTAAGTAATAAAGATGCCCCTATCACACCACCTGTCAAACTACGTCCACCTAAGAAATAAGAATCTTTTGAATTATTTTTTTGCCCCTTTAGCTTACGATACGTAATTGTTGCTACTAATACGATGCAAAATAAAAATGAAATAACGGTTAACATGCTTTTTTCCTCCTTTAAAATTACGAACGTTTACATCTCACATGGAATTCCACAATTGATTTTAATAAGTGCCCTAAATATAAACTGTTCATATTTCCGTAAACTACAGTATGTTATTGTTTTCTGTAATCGTTAATCACATTATATTGAAATCGTTCCATTATAAAAATCTTATTTATTAACTTTTCTTATAAAATATTAACTTAATTAAAAATAAATTTTATATATCCCTCTTTCATAGTTGGTTTTAAAAAATAATAAACATTTCTTTACTCCGATTTCCATACAGCACTCAATTAAAAATATTCATCATTTTTAATTTAAGATATATTCTACACCACATCTTTAATTTATAATTAGCCAGTACATAAATTTAAATCCACTATTAAGTACATACCTTCACTAGAATTCCTATACTCTTAGTGCTATAATTTCCTATGGTGATGATCAATGAAGGTAAAAAAAATCACAAAGATAAGAAATCGAATAACTATATATTTTTCAATTATAATACTTGGATTAACTTTAGCTGTTACGTCCTCTATAAGTTCTATTTTTTCTAAAGAAATAATTAAACAATATAATAACGTTGCTACTGAGAAAATAACTGTAATTTCTAAAATCCTTAATGAAAATTTAGATTCTATAAGACATGATTCTTATATGATTGAAAATGATAAAAATATTTATGATTATATGTCTAAAGTTAATAGAAATAACTCTGCAACTCCAGAAACTAATGCAGAATTTTTTAATACTCTTTCAGAATATTGTAAATGGAGTAACTATATAATTTCTATAATTCCTTTAACAACAGATAAAAAAATAATGGATCCTCTTTATTCACAATATCCTTATAGTGAATTAATTTATGGAAATAAAGAATTGGACAACTTTATTGAAAGTGGATATTCAAATAAATTTTCTTCTCCTAATACTTTTCCATTCAATTATGAGAATGCCGACTATGAAAAAAGAACAACTATAACTTATTTTTCTAGGTATTTGGATAAAGAAAACTACTCCCTTATCGGCTACCTTATGATCAATATAAAGAAAAAGAATTTATTTATGAGCATAGATGATTACTGCCATGGAGTCTTTGATAGCACTTTTATTGTTGATAAAAATGGTAATCTGATTTATAAAATAGGAAATATTGATTATGACAATATAATGCTTGAAAAAGTTAATAATGATACTGTAAATGTTAATAACGTAAAGTATATGGAATTTAATAGTGTTATAGAAGCATATCCAGAATGGAGAGTCATTGGATTAATATCTTTGGACTCTTTAACCAGAAACCTTGATTCTATTCGATGGTTAATTTATTGTATTGGTATTTTTAGTATTGCAGTTGTACTTTTTATCAGCCACTTTACTTCAAAGAAAATTACAGATCCTATATATGATATTACAAAAGCAATGAATAAGTTTGAAAATGGAGAATGGCCAGACAAACTAGAAGCCAAAACCGAAGACGAACTTAAGTATCTTATAATTAGTTTTAATAAAATGATTTACAATATAAAAAATCTAATTGAACAAATCTATAAGGAAGAAGAGGAAAACAAAAAGCTTGAAGTTGAATCCATGAAAACCCAACTGGATTTACTGCAATCACAAATAAATCCTCATTTTATACATAATACACTAAATACAATAAACTATTTGGCTATAAAAAATAATCAAAATGAAATAAGAGAACTTATTCAATCATTTAATGGTCTGCTAAGACAAAGCATATCAACAAGTAAAAATCTTATAACGTTAAAAGATGAACTTACATGCACTCAAAATTATCTGAAGATACAGAAGTATAGATATGGAGATATAGTTAAACTAGTATGTAATATTCCTGAAGAATTGAATAACTGTTTAGTGCCCAAACTTATTCTTCAGCCACTTATTGAAAATTCTCTTTATCATGGAATAGTACCTAAAGGTTGTGCTGGGACTATAAAAATAGATATATTGCCACAAAAAGATTTTATAAAAATAAAAGTTATCGATGATGGCGTAGGAATTAGTAAGAGAAAATCAACTCACAAAGGCTTTAATGGTATAAGCCTAGATAACATAAGCGAAAGACTCAGACTATATTTTGGAAGCGAATATGACTTAAAAGTATATAGCAAAACTGGAATTGGAACTTGTATAGAATTCAATATTCCATACATTTACTAGAGCACATTCGGGAAATAACAAGTCAGTGTGCCTTAATTCTAAAAAAGGAGGCAAATAGCATGTATAAAGTAATGATTGTAGACGATGAAATACCTGCACGAGAAATTCTCTTGTGCATCATAAATTGGGAAGACACTGATTTTAGAATAGTATATAGCGCTTCAAATGGTAAAGACGCACTGGACAAATATACTGATATAAAACCAGATCTTATTATTACAGATATACAAATGCCTATTATAGATGGTTTAGATTTAATAGAAGAAGTACAGAAAATAAATAAATCTCAAAAATTTTTAATATTAAGCTGCTATGAGGACTTTACGTATGCGCAAAGAGCTATGAAAATGGGCGTAACAGACTACTTGATAAAAGATTTAATAACACCTAATGATCTATATGGAATATTAGCAAAAACTCAAACTGATCTTGATAATATAACTATAAAAAAGAGTGAAATAAAAAAAGAACATAAACTTTTAAATTTCCTAAAGGAAAATAAGGATATTGCACTAAGAAAGCTTATATTTAATGATATAAGTCAAGATGATTGTTATAACCTTATTGAAAACCTTAACCTTAATCTAAACGGAAAACTTTTTGTTCTTTTCCTTATCCAGATAGATAACTTTTTTAAATATATAGAAGATGAGAATTTCTATACAAATACCCTTAATGAAATAATAAAAAATGTTTCTGAAACCATCGAAGAACTCAATATTGGTGAATGTTTTTATAGTGAAAATGGAGAATTCACAGCTATTGTACGCTTGTCGCCAACCATTAGTGAAGCGGATATAATAAATGAGTGTTATTATTTAGCGCAGGAAATAAGAAAAAGGATTTCCCTCATGCATAATATCAGCTTAACAATAAGTGTGAGCTCAACATTTAAAAAGCCATTTAAAATAAAGAAATACTTTGATGAAGCATTTAAACTTTCTAAAATGAAGGTATTCCTAGGCAATGATACTATAATTTTAAATAATACCTTTGTAAAAAATTTAGATTTAGATACTGATACTTTAGCAAAAAGAATTAATGCCATTAATATAGCTATTGAACAAAATAATATTGAAAACTTAAAATCAGAGTTAACTCACTTATATGATAAAGATATACGAGGATTTATGCAGTTTAATTATCTAAATTATATAAACTCCTCTCTCCTAGATTTAGTAGTAAGAACCTGTAATAGATATTCTATAGCTTATGAAGATATTTTTTCAACTTCATACCTACCTATAGAAATATTATCAACAAAAGAAACCGTTGAAGAAATGAGCGGATGGTTTATTGAGATCTTTACTAAAATAATAAATATTAATTTTAATAACTCTTTTAAAAATAAATATAGTAAAAAGGTTGCTGATTCCATAGATTACATAAACAAAAATCTCTTTAATCAATCTCTTAGTCTAACAGATATAGCAGAAAACATTAATGTCCATAAAGTTTATTTATGCAGAATCTTTAAAGAAGAAACAGGTGAAAATGTTACGCAGTATATTTTAAAAGCTAGAATTGACAAATCTAAAGAAATAATTTTATCAACTAACTATAAGCTTTATGAAATATCAGACAAACTTGGATTTAATAGTCCTCAACAATTTAGTATTTTATTTAAAAAAGTTACAGGTATCACTCCGAACCAATTTAGAGACTCTTATTTTAAAAATCTATAGTTGGGTAATGGCTTATAACTACTCCAAATATACATTTTAAAAATTTTGAAAGGAATTTATATTTACATGAATAAGAAGATACTTTTAGTTGTAATAATAATTTTATCTAGTTTTGCTTTCTCTTGTGATACTACAACTTCTAAACAGAGCTCAAAAAAATCTGATTTAGTTATTGCCGTTATTTACAAAACTTTAGATGAAGCTTGGTTTCAGGAAGAAAGTGAGGCTGCTAAAAATAAGGCTTTAGCTATGGGGGCTAAAGATGTAATTACTATAGATGCTAAAATGAATCCTGATGTGTATTTATCTGCTTTGGATAATTTAATTACTCAAAAAGTAGATGGTATATTAATATGCGTTCCTGATCAAAAATTAAGTAAAATCACTATAGATAGATGTAAGAAATCAAATATTGCTGTTATAGCCTGCGACGATCCTCTTACTGATGATGAAGGTAATTATATTGCACCATTTGTTGGAATAGATTCTAATCAAATTGGACGGGATATGACTAGTCTCATGGTAGATTATTTAGAAAAGAATAATAAATTAAGTGATCCTAATTCTTCAGGACTTCTGCTTATGTCAATGGATTCTGTATCTAGCTGCATACCTAGAACTGAAGGACAGTTAGAAACATTTAAAGATAGGCTTCCAAGCTTTCCAAGAGAAAATATTTTTCAAGCCGAATATAATGGACAATCAGAAAAAAGTTTTTATTCTGCCGCATCAACTATAACGTCTAATAAAAATATAAAGAATTGGTTTGTCATGTCTGCAAATGAAGCTGGCACCATTGGTGCAATAAAAGCACTGGATCAATCTGGTCTTGCAGAAAATGCTGTTGCTGTAGGGGTAGGTGGATATGTAGCAAAGGATGAATTTCAAAAACAAAACTCTCCTCTTATAGCGTCTGCATACATAAGTGCTACAGAAGTTGGAGAAATTGCAGCTCAGGAACTTATGGAAAATCTTTTGCTTAATAAAAATATTCCTGATAAATATTTGGTAAAAGATAAAGTGATTACAAAAGATAATTATAAAAATCTTGTGATTAAATAATTTAACAATAAAATAACTCCATTCACATAATAATTTCTCAACTGTTACATGAATGGAGTTCTACCAACTTAAATTTAATTATTATCTTTTTAATTTAACATTTTGATATTAAATTGTTATCAACCAAAATTTTCAAAGAAAAACTTCTAAAAATTCCATCATCAAACTTCAATTTAATCTTATCTTTGTCATTTTCATCAAATCCAGTAATCTCTCCAACACCATAAGTTCTATGGGCTACTTTATTTCCAATCTCGTATCCATAAGTGTCAACAGGCATATCATTTAATTTTCCTTCGATAATAAACCTCGAAACATCCTTAAATTGGCCTTTCCTGCTTCTTGGAGAAAATAGATACAGGTTATCTATTGCCCTAGTTATTCCAACATAAAATAATCTTCGTTCTTCCTCAATATTTTCCTTTATACTTGATGCATGAGGTATAGTTTCTTCTACACAATTTATAACATAGACATTTTTGAACTCCATTCCTTTCACGCCATGAAGCCCTTTATTTTCAATGGTTCAAGTATGATTTAATGTCATTTAGAAAGAATCCGTTAATATGAAAGTGATATCGTTCCATTCCTATATATAATTTAGTCTATTATATATGTATGGAATTGGAATTTCAATAATAAATTCAAAAAAAATAAGGCAAGAATATATTTCTATACCCTTTTCTAAACAAAAAAGAACCCAGTAAAGCTTGTACACTTTTGCTGGATTCTTTTAAACATTTTCTATTTATATGTACTTTTCAATTCTTTTATTAAGTCATTTTCAATTATATATATAATTGTATTCATTATATCTTCATTTTCAATAACTTCTAATGCTTTTTTAATTTTTTCTTTAATGCTTGTATCTATATACTCAACAATAGTTTTTACTTCTTGATTTACTTGCTTGTTTAAATATTTTTGTAATTCATATGTTAATGCAATTTTATAGTCTAATTGCTCTAAATCATCAGTATCTAAAAACTTTTCTATTTTTTTGTTATACTTTTCTAATACTTCAATTTCTTTATCATCTACTGGAAAAATCATATCTAAATTAATATATGAATCATGTTCTAAGACGCCTAAATAATTATTTAAATCTAATTCCACATAGTTTTGAGGTATTTTATTTTCATCTTTTAATGACTGTGCAGTAGTTATAGGTGCAATGAGTATAGTTCTATATGGAGTTTCTCTTGAAAACAAAACTACTGCCGAATGCTCTCCTACTATTACATTCTTATTCCCCTCAATCTTGGGAAAACTATATTTTACAATTTGTCCCTTTTTAAACTTCACTATTATTCTCTCCCAACATTCTGCTAACAACTCTATTTCTAATAGGTTTAACAAATGTTTCAAATTCTTGTTTACATTGTTTTATTAATTCATCAGAATAATTCTGCTCTTTAATATCTGAACCCAATAAAGCTGTAGCAGTTCTATTTTTTTCTCTTATTTGACTAAGTGTTAACATACTAACACCTCCATTAATTTTTCCTTCACAATTAATTTTACTTTTACTATTAATTATCATCTTAGTAGTTTTAATATTATTTTGACTAAGATTATATCTCTTTATATTCATATTATATCACCTCTATAATATTTTTGTAATACAAATATATTATTTTTATATTATATTTGTAATATAAAAATATTATTTGTATTACATTCTCTCCATTACTTCATATATAATATACATATGCTAATGAAAATTTTAATAATAGAATATAGAAATAAAAGATTTTTTCTCTATTGGTCTAAAAACTAATTCAACATGTATAATCTATTTACTTATCTTTTCTTTTATGTAATCAACGTCATTCTTAATTTCTTCTACAATAGCAAATTTATCTGTTATTCTATCAATCATTTGTTGATACTTTGATTCACGTTCCTTGCTGTCTTTTCTATTATCATTAATTATTTTAGTATATCTTTCTTCCTGTTTTTCTTCTCTTTTGGAAGCTTTTTTTGTAAAATAACCTAACGCTATAACACATAAAAGACACCATGCGCCTTGTCCTATAAATACATTTAATATTTCTTGTTCCATCTAAAAGCCTCCTTCCTATATACCTTTAACAAAAGTTAATAATTGATTTGCTATCACATGACCACTTGAATGATCTATTATATTAACATAGCAAGTTGTTGTTGTGGTTATTGTACTATTTTTAACTGAGAACGAGTTATCATTCTTACGAGTTACTACTATTTTTGAGCTGCTAATCAATGCTTGTCCTGCACTATCGAATACATAATCTATCAGTGGTATTTCTACAACTGAATCAGTAGTACGAGTTACTGTATATGTACTTGTAACATATTGCTTAATAGTTGTGGTTTGACTCCAATTTTCTACATAGCTAACAACTGGTTCTACTGGTTTTTCCTCGACAGTTATCGTTAAATCTACACTTACATTATTATAGTTACAATTTATTGTCGCACTTCCTACACCTAGACAACTTACAACACCTGTTGAAGAAACGGTAGCTATATTTGTATCTGATGAAGTATAAATAACTGTTGGTGATGTTACAACTACCCCATTATCAGTACAGGTAGGCACAATCGTATAAGTTTCAGTTTCTTTAAGTGTTTGGGAATTACTATTTAATGTAATTGCATAAGTATGAGGTGTATAAACAGAACTATATTTCCCAGTTATATAATATAAACCATCTCTACTTGAATCTATAGAAATAATATTATAAATTCCTAAATCATAAACAAGAGTATTTCCTACACCTGTTTTATTCCCTAACTTGGGAATTATAAAAGTATATTGATCATGTACCTCTTGCAGATAAGTTCCATCTACAAGAGTAATTCTATCTCTATCAACTATAGATTGAACCGGTTTATAATTTGAACCTAATAATATTTCTTTAGTCTTTCTAAAAGTTCCTACATTATATATAGATTGTGTTAATTGTTCCTCTACATCAACTATTAAATATTGAACTCCATTTACAAACATATAATTGCCTTGATTGAATGAAGTTGAACTTATAATTTTCTTATAATCAATTCCATATTCGTCTGAAGCTTCTTTTATTAATATTTTTGTATCAATATTATTAATAGTTGCATTAACTCCACACATTTCAATAGCCTTTTTATAGCTGCTATCTAATGTTATACTATTATTCATCTTTCCACCTCCTTATACTGTGCCATTAAAGAAAAATGGTCTTATACTATAATCTTCTTGAGTATCTTGTATTGATTTTAGATTCAATATTTTTTCATTAATAGTTCCTATTCTTTTTTCTAAATATTTATAAGCTTCTTCTGTTGTAAGTCCTATTTCTTCAGCTTGAACTTTCCTCATTAAATCTATATCATTACTTAATGATTCCAATACAGCAACTTGAGTTTCTAATAATTGGATTTCCATTGTATCTTTTACATATACATCATCTGGATATAAATTATTCTCTTCTAAAAATAACTTATATTCATCATCTGTATAATAGGCTTTATTATTTAATGATAATTTTAACCTCTCTAAATTTGTTTTAGTATTTAAATTAATCATGTTTGACATTATATATCATCCTTTCTTATGGTGTCCTGCTATGGAACAGTAATTTTTTATAAAAAAATAGAACCCTTTCGAGTTCTAAAAAGTCTTTAATAAATTTACATTGTTTTGTATTGCTTGTTCTAGTTCCTTTGTTCCAATCCCAATATATTTTTGACTTGTTTCTACCACACTATGTTGTAATAACTGTCTTACTAATTCGATATTGTAATTATTATTGATATATATATTAGTAGCAAAATATTTTCTAAAACTATGAGTGCTTATTCCTTTATATCCTAAGAAATCACAAGTTATTTTCAATTGCTTTTGAACTGCTCTTTCTCCAAGTTGAAATATTTTAGCAGTTTCTTTTATTTCATTTTTAATACAATATTCTTTAATGAAATTAAAAATAACTTCTGGTACTGTAAAAGTTCTAGTTTTTTCTGTTTTATCCTCAATTACATCTAATCTAAATCTTTGACCATCTTTAATTATATCAGTTAAACGTAAATTAAGAACGTCCCCGATTCTTATTCCAAGATTTGCTTCAATAACTAAAGCTGTTGCAATCCTTGAGTTAGGTTGTATTTGTTTTCCTTCAAACTCAAATCCGTTTACTATAGCTTCTATTATTTTTGAATATTGTTCATTTGATAATGCTAATGTTTTTTTATTTGCCATTTTAATTTCCCCTCTCAAATATCTTCAATATCTTTTACAACTCTTATTATAATCTAATAGTTCGTATTTGTAAAGAAGTAAAGTTCGTATTTGAGAAGGTAATAAAAAAAGATTATCAAAAACATCGATAATCCTCCTAATCTAATATTTCTTATTTAATTTTAACTTTAATATTTCTGTTTTTAATATCTTTAGCTTCAAAATATATATTTTGAAATTCTATTTCTTTATTTATATTTTCTTTATTAATAAAAATATTTAAATCTATTTCTTGCGTTTCATATGGATTTAGATTTAATAAGGTTAACTCTTTATACTCATTAAATTTGCCTGCTATTATATGGCTATGACTAAATACTTGTGGTACATTTTCAAATTCATCATCATCAGATGTAAATCTTATTATAATATTTTTCAATATCTTAATTCCACTTGATGCATTAGTTATTTTTAGATTTAAGGAAAATATAGCTCCATGTACATTTTCTAAATTATTTATCTCTTTATCATAAAATGTAAATCCATATTCACTTGTACTCTCATATTTTAACTCAAATTTTGAAAAATCATAGTATATCTTTCCTCTATTCTTGAAATAATCTTTTACTAAACCCAATCCAAATCCCAATAATGTACCTATAATAGTTCCAATAATTCCTTTATATTCGTTAATAAAATCTTTCATATTATTTTTCATCCTATATATACTTTTTTTATTATACTTTGAATATATCTGTTATAGCCCCAACTATTGTTTCTATAAATGTAATTGGTTCTTTTACTCTTTTATTAATATCTTTTATAAGATTCTTAGTCTCAATTATTAAATTTTCTCTTTCTTGTAATAAATCAATAATATTTTGATTTGCTTCAGAATATTTCTTAATATTATCTAAGAATTCTTCAATTAAAATATCGTCTAGTGTATTTTTAAAAATAGATAAAGTTTGAATTTTGTTATATTCTATATTAATTGTGAATCGAATACCTTGAATATTATCTTCTTTTAAGTCCTGTATTGCATTTTTTAATTCATCACCAATAATAAAGATTCCATAATTATATTCTCTATAACGCTTATTATTACTATCTTTAGTTGTACATATCTCATAGTTTTCATGTTTAATTAGATTACTACAATGATTTTCTAACTCACTGATAGTATATTCTTGTATTATCTTTAATTTCTTACTATATTTATCAGAGTATCTCATTAATCTAAGTTCTAAATCTTCGCTTGTGCTAACAATTTTTTGTTTAAGTTCAATCGATTGTCCATCAAATCTCATTTCTTTCATAAGAGGATAGCTTTCTTGCCTTGATGCATTCCTAATAATTTTAAAATCTGCCCATTTTTTAGGTCTTGTGCTATTAATTCCATCCAGTAAATTAGAAAAATGTACACTTATGTCCCTATATTTATTTCTAAGGATTTGGCGATCAGATTGATTTTTCCCTGATTTTAAACCAAGAGTAAAAGTTACTGAACTAACAATCAAACTTGTTCCAAGACTTGTTATAATATTTTTCAATGTATCATTCATGTAATTATCCCCTTTAATTTCTAACATATATAATTAATTATAGCATAATTTTCTATTTAAATATAATTAATTACATTTAGTTACATTTTTTCTGGGGGTGGTTTTTTTATTAGATGTGCGACCATTTTTCCGGAAGGGATAACAGACATTTGTACTCATTTCAGTCGATTTATAGCCCAAAAAAGAGCCTGTAATAATAAAATTACAAGATTTATTTCCCAAGTTTTATCGAGTTCGTATAATCTATAGAATACGAACTATGACAGTACATCTAGCATATAATGCTATTGCATAAAAGTATTGATAGATTTTATTAAGTTTATGCATAAAATAGTGTACATTCTGTATATTATACATAATTGTTGCATAAATAAACATTTATTATTTCCCAATTATTTCTCGTTAATATACTGTTATATTGGTGGAATATCACCATAATTTGTACGAACATTTATGCCAACAAGAACACGTGTGCGTATCTGTTCACATTTCGAACTCGTTTAGTTGTTGAACATATCGTTCATTTTTTGAACTTTTTTTCTAATATATAATATTATTTTTGTGTGTAAAGAAAAACGCTAACATAAAACATAATAATCATATCTTATTACCCTATATCACATACCCTCATTATACTACTATATGACACATGACACAATAGTGTTAGTACCTAATATAACCATCATATCATCACACATATATACAACGCATAAACCTTTATATATCAAGGCTTTTACTACATCATACATTTATAAATAATATACAATTATACTACATACTTATACACTATATCATATCATACAACCATACTATGTACTACTTACCTACTCTGTTACTGTATCATTATTCACTACATTAGTATCTATATTGCTATTATCTGTCTTACCTTTATTATCCTTTTTAAGTCTCTCTAACTCTTGTGTTTTATCTGGTGTCAATGGTGACTTCTCAACTGCTGTTTCAATGGACATTGCTCCCATTTCTACTTGCTTTTGAATATTGTCTAATGTCTCAGTAACGTTTTGAGGACGTGCATAATTAAATTCTACATTAATATATTCTCCCTTAACTTCCCTACCTAATAACTTTCTAATGACATTAAATCTTTCATTAAATCCATTCCTCATTACTCTTTCATTAAGCATCGCATAAACATCAGCCAATTGATAAAGCATACGCAACGATACTTCACTAACATTAGCTATATTAGTATTACCCCCTAATATACTAGGCATATATGCATTAAAGTTTAATTGATTCTGTATTTCATTTAAATATAATTTAATAGAATTAGAATCCATTGTACTTGCTACATATTTTAATTCTCCACCCAATTCCATATTAAACATATAACCTACAGCATCATTATTCTTGATAGCACCTTGGAATGGTTGTCCTGTTGATACTAATAAAGGATTTAAAGATAAGGTATAAATACTATCTCCCATTTTACTATAAATATCTTCTAGTTCATCCATAATAGGTTGAATTAATTCTAATAAACCTTCGCCTTCTCGAAAGTCCCAATCACTAGGATTATAATAATGTATTGGTAAGCCTGTGCTATTTTCTGTACTACTTAACATATGTGGGTCATAATAAACTACATCTTTTCCTGTATTCTTATCTGGTTTACTATACGGACTAGAACCTTCATTGCTCCATTCCTCAACTCTATCTGGATAATATACATTCCAATAACTTATATTTTCTTTATTAGTCCAATGCTCTATAAATGCAATATATGTTCCATCGTCAGCAAAAACAGGATAAGAACATGAACTATCAAATACTTTAGATGTAATATTTCCATTATCATCTATATAAATAAATTCAAAGCTATCTCCGTATTTACCTACCTTATCCATTAACTCCCAATCAATAGAATTATAGTTTCCGTAATTATATACGGATTGAATATCCGATACTAAACTTTCAGTACCTGCTAAAGTTACTGGTTTTCCAAGTAAATAGTTTGAATGAAAATTTAAAATAGTTTTTGTATTATGTAATACTATTTTTCGGACTGTAAACTTTTGATTTTTGTATACAGTATCTTGTCTATTCAATACCTCATGTTTCCCATGTAAATAATTTTTAAGTCTAAAACACTTCGCTATTCTCATTATATGATGTGGTTTTTCCACCTCTCTCATAAACCATAAAGGATTATCATTATATGCTGTTTTTATGTAATAATTAATATCCATCATTATATATATCGCTCCTTTTTTCTATTAATTTTATTATTTTGTATACTAATAAATCAGCGTAAACGCGTTGTAATTACTAGCTTTTATTTGTTTACTCATTTAATATGGTCTTATACAATCTATAAATCTTTTATTTATATCTCCATTTACCTGAACCACTAAAACTATATTATTTACTGCTAAAGTTAAACCTTGTCTTGCAGGTAAATCATATAGTTCACCATTCGTTAATTGAACCGTATATTTATTTTCTGTTAATACTGCTTTAATAATCCCTTCAGTATAACAATTTAAAACAAATAAACTCTTAGCTACTCTTGTCGCTACTGTTTCCATAGCTTCTAAAAATAAATTTGATGAATATTCTTTATCCTGAAATTTATAATTATTAGACATTTTATTCAACCTCCTTAAATAAAACAAAAAGACTTAAGAATAAAAATATTCCTAAGTCTAATAAATTTAATTACTACTTTTTAGTGATGCTTTTTGATTTACATAGTTTATTATATTGTTAAATGTCTGAGTTGGATCATCTGTTGAAGCAGTCATTTCTATATTATCAATGTTATAATAGGTATTAATTGATGTAGCCTTATTATTTACTAAAGTTCCATAGCCATTTGAAATTGATTTTGAGTAACTATTAGGTAAACTTATAGTATTAATTTTAGACAATACCTCATCTGAAAGATAAGATGAAATATTATTATTATAATATTTAAGTGCATCAGAATCATTAACATAATCAGCTAAAGGAGTTGAATACATACCTTCTTTTGTCTTAGTCCAATCAGCTACACTTTCTTTATATTGATTGAATTGAGATAATGCAGAATTAATACTAACAGAATCTTTAACATCAATTCCCATTGCTTCAGACATTTCAACAAAATCTTGATAAGCTTCCTCACAACTTAATAATGCTGATTTAATTAAATCTTGCATTTGTGTAGTTAAATTTACTATATTTGTATATCTAAAGTCATAAATCAATTGTAACATTTCTAAGAACTTATCTGTAAAAGTAGTATATTTAATAGCAAATGAAGTTAAACTATTATATTGTGCATCCTGAGATTTATCTTGAATACTTAAAATACTACTTTCAAGATTTGCTTTAGAATCAATCATCTTAGTAGCATACTTATTCATAGTATTTAATTTTTCTTGTAAAGCATCAGCATATTTTTGTAATTGCTCTTTCATCTTAGTTTCATTTACATTTAATATATCAGTACCACTACTACTTGAACCATTTGAACTACTAATAACATTTCCATCATCATCGGTTGTAGTGCTTGAACTTGTAGTTGAATCTGAAGCCATTCCATCAATGCCTATTGAAGCTTTTAAACTACTTAGGCTATCATATCTCTTTTCAACATCTGTTAAGTTCTTATCTATTGTATCATAAATCAATTTCCAATTATCACCGTACTTTTGATTTAAGTCTTTCATTTCTTGTTCTACTAACTTATCCATGTCAGAATAATGATATTCAAATTTATCTTTTTCACTTTGCTGTTCTGTTTCCAAAGCTTTCAATTGCTTATCATACATTTTCTGTTTAGTATCAAGAATGGTTTGTTCATCAGTTAATTGTTGTTCTAAGACTGCTTTTTCAGCTTCATATGCCTGGTCTGCAACAGTATCATCATAACTCTTTTTAGCATCATCATAAGTTGATTGTGCTGACTTAATAGCTTCTGTGTCTGACTGCCATGTAAAATCCCAAACACCATCAGCATTTTTGGAATATGTATAAACTGTTTTATCCTCTTTAGCTTTATCAAGTGCATTTTGTGCTTCAGTAAGAGCCTTTTTCTTTTCCAACAAGTCATTTTCATTTTGTTGTTCATCATGTTCTTTTTCAAGTGCATCTAACTCATCTTGAATAGCTTCCATTCTTTGATTATGAATATCTTCATAAACTGATTGAAAATCTTTTATATTATCGTAAGATTCCTTTTCAACATCATTTAATTCCTGTTGCTTAACTTTAAGAGCATCTTTAGCAGAAAAATCATCTTCATCGGCATCAACACGATCTTGTAAATCAGATATTTCTTGTTCTAATGAATCTTTTTTACTTTGAGTATAATCGTTATAATCGTCCTCTGAAACATTGTATATTTTCTTGGTTAAATCGTTAGTTTCTGATTTTTGTTTAACCTCTAATTCTATTTCTTTAGTTTTCTGTTCTGTCTCTAAATACTTTCTAAGTTGGTCTTCATCTACTTTCTTAATAGTATTATCTAATTCATTCCATTGATTTGTAACATCTGGAATTTTATCTTCAACTAAATCAATATAACTTTTAGTTTGGTCTTGTAAATCCTTTAACCATTTAATATCATCTTCTTTTTTCTGTTTTGCTTCCTCGGTGTCTCCTGTTTCAGCATTAATAGATTTTTGTAACTCTAAAAGTCTTTGTTCTGAATTTATTAATTTTCCATTGGCATCAAATTGAAAAGAATATTGAGATAATTTATCTTTTAATTCCTGTGCTTCTTTTTGTTGCTCAGCATTTAAATTAGCTAAAGCAACTTTCTTCTGATTATATAAATCAATCTCTTGTTCAATAGCTCTTGAATGTTCTTCTCCAGTTGTAGCCTCTTGTAAAGTTTTATTAGCTTCAAGTTGATTATTTATATCTTTTATAGCACCATTTAATTCTAAATAACGATCTGGCTTAATATCAGCTTGTAATTTGTTTATTTCTTCAGCAAGTTTTTCAGCCTTTTCAGCTTCTTTTTCTGCATCAGATTTTCCTGAACTACCTTTTTTACTGTTTCCTCCTCCGTAATCAGACATATCAATTCCACCAACAGTATGTGCATTATTAACAGGAGCTTTTATAGATCCATATATTGAATCTATTTTAGATTTAGCACTTTCTAATTCACTAGCATCAGCTTCCAAGCCAGATTTAGTAACTTGTAAAGTTGCATCAATTGCAGAATCAGTTATTGTTCCTGAAGCTGTAGAGCTTTGAGCACTTTGACTTCTAGCTTCCATTAACTTTCCAATAGCATCAATTTCAGCCTTATAATTTTCTATATTGTTAGAAACTTCTTGATAAGTCATTTGCTGATTGCCAATAGACCATTCACTACAAGCTTTCTTATCACTAAGACGTATGCTAGTTAGAGTCTCAATAGTCATTCCCTCGCTAGTTAGATAAGAAATATTGTCTTCTATAAGTGGGGTATTATTTATATGTGCAACACCATTTTCATCAACACTAACATTTAAATCTGTGAATTTAGATTGTAGATCTGAACACACTTCACTTAAACGTGTCTTTTGATCAGCACTTAAACTCTCTTGATCTGATAAAGTCTGATATTCTGTATATAACCCTTGAACAGTACCTATAAAAGTGGTATATTCTTCTTTTGCTTTTTCTAGGTTTTCTCTGTTTTCTAATTGTGATTTAGTCTGTTCTTTAACATTGTCTACTATTTTAGCATTCGCGACCTCTTCTTGTGCTTCAACATATTCCTTAATAGTTCCAGTTTCTTCATTAACTGTTAATCCATTTTCCTTTATAGAATTTGTTAATTCGTCGATTTGATGTTGAACTAAAGCAATTGATTGTGCTTTATCTGCTCCACCCATTTTACTATAAAATTGGTCTTCAGACATTCCCTCTAATTTTTTTCTAGTTTCATAAAGCTTTTGTAATTGTTCCTGCTCTTCTTTAGCTTTATCCAATTGCTTGCTAGCACCTTTTGTATCTCCATTTTTAAGACTTTCATTGACTCCATCAATAGCATCCTTTAAGTTCTTTGATTGTTGTTCTAATTGTGCTTGATGTTCTTTATAACTTGTAAATGCAGTTACAGCAATTCCTACAGCCACAGCAATAGCTGAAATAGCAAGCCCTAAAGGAGTTGCCATAAATGCCAAAGAACTAGTTATAGCTTCTTTTATTCCAGTACTTAATAACAACCATGCTCCTTTTAACCCTGTTAATCCTTCTGTTTCCGCGATCAAACCTACCTGAGCTAGTTGTAATGCTTTTGTTGCATTTGTTACTCCATTAATAGTTGTTGCTGTAGTTTGCATACCAGACAATACAGCAATAAATCTAGATAATCCAGTTACAGCTTCACCTGCTATTAAAGTTTTATTCAATGCTGACAATTTTGACATTACTAAAACTAATCCACCAATAGTGGCAGTAAAAGCTATAGTTTTTCCATCTACAGTTTCTAAAGCTGATACTAAAGAAGTTAATCCGTCTATCATCGATTTAATGCCGTCCGAATTAATCATTTTATATGCTAATTCTTCAGTAGTAGCTTTTAATGTGCCAAGCTTCGCCTCGGCTGTTTGCATATGTATAGAATTCTCCTTGAGGGCTGATCCCTGTGAGTTCAACGCAGTAGTGGTTGAATTAACTGCTGTATCATAATTATTCATCAAGGCCATAAAGTCATTATAACGATTTTGACCTGCAACAATCTGAGCAGTAGCTATTTTCTGAGTGTCACTCATGTCTTTCCATTTAACTGAAAGTGATGAAAGTATATCACTAAAGCTTTTAAAATTCCCCTCTGAATCTCTTACGGCAACTCCCATTGATTGTAACATCTTTTCGGGACGCCCCTCTGATTCCATGCCCTCTTCACCAATTTTGTAGATTCTTGACATCATAGATTTTAATGAATTTCCTATCTCAGAACCTTCTTTTCCTGTAGCTGTAGCAATTGAAGTTATATAACCTTCTACTTGTTGTAAGTTAGCACCACTTGTATAAGCTGTACTCCCTACTTGTGCTAATGCTTCAGAAAGTGTCGATGCTGAAACCCTATAGTTATTTTGAATTTCATTCATAGAATCTAATATAGTCATTGAATCTTTAGCTTCCATTTTCATAGATGTAATTATAGTAGTTAAAGACTTGGCAACTTGGTCTGCTGTTGTTCCATCCATAACATTAGCACCTATTATAGATGCTTTAGTCATGTCGTTTATTTCTTCTTGAGTTTTATATAACCTACCAAATTCAGCCTGAGAATTAGCAACTTCTATTGATGAACGTCCCAACTCCTTACCCATTTGAACAGCACTATCACGCATTTGATTCAATTGATCTTTACTCATTGTGACAACCTTATTCAAATTACCTAAAGCTGTGTCCATATCAATAACTGTTGAAATTCCTTCTTTTATACTAGAAACAGTTTCTTGAACTACTGTAGCAACCCCAACAAAAATTCCTGCTTTTCCGAGAAAATCCGAAATTCCAGAAAAGAAAGAACCATCAGTTTCTTTTAATGAGTTTACTAATTCTCTAGTTTCATTATTTGTAACTTTCATTCCAGTATTAATATCATTTAAGCTGTTTTTAATACCATTGAAATTCATACCATCAACTTTAGTTAAGTCTTCTCTTAATTTATTTATTTGACTTTCAGTTGATTGAATAAATCCATCTGGTAACTTATTACCAAAAGTGGATTTCATTTTATCTAATTTTACTTGAGCATCGTCTAATTGTTTTGATAATGTAACAATAGATGATTCTTTCATCATTGATGTAGTCATTATAGAATTTAAAGCTTTATTCATATCCTTTAATGAATTAGATTTTTGCACCATTGATTCAAGTTTTGATATATCATCATTACTAACTATTCCATTAGCTTTCATTACATCAATCTGTTTATATGCGTCTGCTTGTTTTGCTAATAATTCATTTTCCTGTTCAATAGCTTTTAAATTGGCTGAATCATCTTTAGTCTGTCTTTTTTGGTCTGCTTCAACTAATTTATTACTTAAATCAATTTCTTTTTGTAGTTCTTGTAACCTCTTATCATTACTAATTGTAGAATTATTCTTTAATTCTGTATTCATTTTTTGAACATTAGTTACAGTTTGGCTTATAGCTTTATCAATATCTCCTAAAGAAATATTTTCACCTATACTAGATTTAAAATTATTAGCTAAAGTTGTTAATGTCTCTAATTGTTTGGCTACATTAGAATTAGCAATATTTACATCTAGATTTATTTTAGTATTATTTAATGATTTAACAACACTATTTAATTGACCTTGTACGTCACTTTGTTTAGGTAATTGAATCCCTAATTGTATTGAGTTTTTAAATTGTCCTGCCATTTTATTTACTGCATCTCCTTTCTAGACAACAAAAAAGAGAGCAATAAATAAAATATTACTCTCTCATAGTTTTCTTATTATTTATTTTTTTTAGTTCTTGGTTTTCTAGTTTTCTTATTATTTTCAAATAATGCTTTTTGAAACTTTTCAATAGCTTCTTTATCACCATTTTGAATTTTAATTAATAATTCTCTATCAAGTCCAAATTCTTTTAACTTCATATCTATATCAGTATTGAATTTAAATATCTCTGTTAATTCATTTAATTTGTTTTTTAATATATTTAATTTTCTAATCTCTTGAATTCTTATATCTTGTGTAATTTCAAGCAGCATGTCCAATAATGAATTAACTGCTTGTTTAAAGTCTCCATCTGCTAAATTAAGCATATCTTCTAAATCAATATCACTTACACTATTCCAGTATTCAGCAGTTTCAACATTTGATAAATTTATAAGCATAAAACGCATAATTGGAATGGTATTATTTATTTGAATATCAGACATTCCATTCTCAAGATCAATGCTTTGTGAATTATTTTTAATCATATCTACTAATTGACTATGTACATTTTTATTTACTTGAGAATTGTATACTTCAATATCTCCAAAGTGTCCTCTTACTTTTGTTTTAATATAATTGTTTTGTATTTTAACCATTAATTATCTCTCCTTTATTCCTATACTTTCTAAGTTATTTTTGATTTCTAAAAGTTTATTGCAAACAGAAAGAACTAGATTATTTCTCTTTTCATCTAGTTCTTTTTTAGCTTTTTTCCTATTTATTTGTAGTTGCTTTACACCTTGCTCTATTTCATTGTGAACTGATATATTAAATTTATCTTCATCATACTTTTCAAAAGTTACGGTATGCTTGTAACCTATTTTAATATGATAAAAGTTATTTATTTTATAATATAATTCATCATCAAATAAGTTAACTGTAAATAAGCAATCACCTATATTAACCAACATTTCATCTTCTTTTATTTCAAATAATAGTTCTTCCCCACATGCTAATTCAAAACCCTGTTTAAATAATTCTTTATTGATAGAGTGTTCTTCCCAAAATTTTTTCAATTCAAAATAAGCATATTTATAGTCACATTTATAAATTGAATTATCTAAAATCTCACACATATCTTTTAGTGAAATATCATCTTTGAAACGTTCAATAAATGAATAATTCATAGTATCAAATGCAACTAAAATTTCATCATTATTAAAACCACAAGTAGAAATATTTATATTACAAGGAATCGATTTTTCCTCTTTATATCTAACCATTAATTCTTTTTTTAAATTTTCTCTATCTAACACTTATATCTCTCCTCTTTTATTATTTTTAATAACTTCCACCATCATATACATTGTTAGTTTGTGTACTAGTAAATGAGCCACCATCAGCCACTATTCCAGACCTAGTATCAGAAAATAAACTACCATCTAAATTATGTACAGCTTGACCATAGAGCTTATGACACGTTACAGTTTGAAGTCCATCAAATTTCAAATCTATGGAAATAGAATCAATTAACCATCGTCCAGTAATTATTATATCTTCATATTCTAAATTGACTTCTATAACCTTGTTTGGAACTAAGTAAGGTGCAGGTATCATTTGCAATGTTAAAGTCTCAGCAAAATTAGAATATTTATCCATCCAGTAAATAGCTTCACTTTGACACATAGCATCAGTTTTGTTATTATCATTACTAATTACTTTTCTATGTAATCCTAATTTATCTATAGATAATTCATTGCCTGTCTCATTTCTTAATTCATATTTTGCTTGAGTTGTAGTTCCATCATCATTACTTATCATTGCACCATTTACAATAATATCATTACGCACATTTTCCCAATTCTTTTTATAATCAATAGATATTAATGACGGAAAATCATTATCTATATAATCTATAGCTGAATCAGTTGCTCTTTGTTTAATTAGTTCAAAAACAAAATATCCACCATTATTAAAGTAGCAATCATATATTGGATGCAAAGATATTAATTTCTTTAAAACATCTACTAAATCCGTATCTTGTTCAAATGTTTGTGCCGAATCAATTAAAGAATCACAGGATTCAATTAATGTTTTATCTGAACTTAATCCCATTAAATTACTATTAGTAGCTATGTTTAATATAGTTTCTGCTAAATTTGCATCAGCACCAAATGATAATTTTCCAACTAATCCATTTGAAAATCTACTATAGTTTTCAATTAAATCACATAAATCTAGTGTAATAGTTCTCTCAGATACACTGATTTTTGTGTTAGGGGAATTAAGTAAATATATTCCCATATTAAATTCATATTGTTGTTTTAAAGCAATATTTTCAATACCTATATATATTTGAACACAATTTTTTAAAGTAATTTTGTAAAAGTCTTCATTCAAATCTTTCCTACTAGCTAATACTAAATTGCCTTTTCTTCTAGCTAAATCACTATCTAATGCATTTTGAATTGTTATAGAACCAGAAATAATATCACATTCTAATGAATCTAATTTTATATAGTTATCATTTAGTAAATCTACACGAATCCATGTCCTTCTAAGTGCTGACTTTCCAACACTACGAGTATATTCATCATTAAATTCATTCATTGTCTTTCTCTCCTTTCCTAAATTTAAATTAGGACAATGCCAAACATCATCCTACAAAAATTGTTTTATTTTAATTATTTTCATTTATATATTTACGAATAGCTTCTTGCTGATCTTTATTGAATCCATAATTGACAGCTATTTCTTTAAGTTTGTCCATATCAATTTTTATATCTAATGCTTTAAGGTCTTTATTTTCATAGCCTTGCATTGTAACTAAAAAAGCTTCTTGTAATTTGTCCTGTACCTTATGAAATAAGTCTGCATAATGGTTTAGTATTTTTATTTTTCCTTCCATTTCTTTATATTCTTTTTCGCTTAGTATTACTTGCATATTCTAATCCTCCTAGTTCTTTTAATTTATACATAATTTAAATACATCTTCTAACATTACATCACGTGAAGTAAGTTCCTCACATAACTTTTCTAAATAATCTGATTCATCAAACATAAACCTAAATTTAAATTTCTCACCATTTTTTATTCCAATTACATTACATTCTTTTTTCATATCAAAATCTCTCCTTAATACTATTTTTTTATTATTTAATATTGACTTTCCAAATAGACAGATTTATAATATTATTGAGATTTAATACATAATTCTATTCAGGTATATAAAAATTAATTTAAATATTTTTCTAACTTATCAAATTCAACAAACTCTACACTATTTGCCAAGGTCTCTAAATCTTCTTTGCTCCTAGTAAGTTTATCTTCATTGTAATGAACTTCAGCCGTTTTTAATATTTCCTTTTCTTTGTTTTTATGATAACTTTCTATGTAATACAAATCATCTCTTGAAATATTGTATTCAGCATAGTTCTGATATTCAATTTTATCTAAAAACCACTCAGAAACCATTTCTTCAGCACTCATTTTTAAATGTGAATTTTTGGTACAATGTGCTGAGATTCTTTCTTGAAATCTTGACGAACTTCCCCAATACAGTACACTTCCATCAATATTTCTAAAACAATAAACACTATCAATTGCTTTTTGTTCTATCCATAATTTATGATTTAAAAGTATACGCTCCTTATTTTCTCGATAATAATTTTTATAGTAATTTTTGTAATACTCTTTATTATTCTTATAATATTCCCTGCTATAAGCATTTAATTTTTCTCTATTTTCTTCTCTATAACCTTTCATATATTCTTTTCTTGCTTCTATTTTTTCTATTGTTATTTCCATTTCTATTATCTTCCTTTCTATCCTCCATATATGTCCACTTAATTTTTGCAGTTAATTTTAGGTAAAAAAATAAACACCTGTTTAAGTGTTTTTATATATGATTATATTAAAATTTATTTATTTTCTATATGATTTTTAGCATTGTGTCTTCTGATTTCATTAATCTTTTGTTTTAATTTCTTTTTCTCAGATTTAGTGTGACATTCATTAGGTTTTATATATTTAGCTTCAATCTTTAATTCCATATTCATCAATAAATTTTTTTGTTCTATTGTTAAATTTGGATAATCCCTTCTCATTGCTCTAATTCTTTTTATTAATGAATAATAATCTTGTACCATTATATTTCTCTCCTTTAATTTTAAATTATAATTTACCATGCATAATATATATGACTTTTTAATCCTACTATTGCTAGTGCAAGTGCCATAACTAGGTCATCGTGATAGCCAGACATCGCTCCCATACTTCCATTGTCACTAATTTCAAATACTTTCATTTCTTCTAAAATTTCTGCCGAATGAAGTAATAATTGTCCTTTTTCAAACATTTCTCTTAGGTCATTTATGACTAATGATTTAGTTTTACTTTTTGTATCAAACCCAATATTATATACAATTCTATTAAATTCATCATATGATTTATATTTGTGCATATTTAAATATTGTTTTTCATATCTCAATCTTTCAATTACACTATGCCCCCCACTCATTTTTTCTACAACAAGATAGGCTTTGTTATAATATCTTCCTAAGATATTTACAAATTCAGCGAACTGCCAAGGTTTAATTGCATTATTTTTAAACATTGCAACTTCTTCTCCTTCTTCAGCTAAAACAATACAGGTACTTGAATCCTTTTTTGTTCCTTCTGCTGTATCTACACCTATATAATATTTGGCTTTTGGAGTTGGACTTTTGTACATAAAAAAAGATCGTCCATAGAATTTTTCTAATTCTTGTGGCAAATCTTCAATTTCTAATTTCTTCAAATATTTAGTTTTATTTAGTAATATACTTTGTAATACTGTACTTACTCTCTTATTATCAAATACACTTGCCCCTGTGCTGATAAACGCAACATCATCACTGATTGGATATTCTTGATTGAATTTATCTTCAGAACTATTTTCAATTTTTAATCTACGCCAACACAATACATCCAATGTCATATTAGGATAATTCTTTAATAATTCCTTTTCATCATCTTTTAAATCTTTCTCACTAAATGGAACATTATTATGTAAGTTCTTCCATGTGTCTCTAGCTTCCTCATATTGCTCTAAAAACATTTCTTTACCATCCAAATAATTATAGAAAAATGATTTATAAAAATTTTCTTTTCTTTTAGATTTTATGTACATGCCATGAAAAAAGTTAAGTCCGTTAGCTGTAGTCTCAATTATTAATTTACCCTTACTATTTAAAGCTTGCTCCAATGATAAAATTTGTTTTTCTGCCACATCTGATTTAACAAAAGCAAATTCAGAAATCCAAATTAATGAACAGGTGTTACCCCTTCCTTTATCAACATTTCCCATAGGTGAACATGAAATAATTGAACCATTTTCCATTTGTAATTCACTTCTATTATTTCTTAACAACTTTGGTTTAACTTCCTCTGGAATACTTTTGTATATCTGTTTTAACTTATTAAATATTGCTCTTTTTGATTCATCATTATATGAAAGCATTAAACAATTTGAGTTAGGAGTTGTTATCGCCAACCATATAGCATATGCACAAATCATAACAGAAAAACCAAGCTGTCTTGATTTAAGAATTATATTGTATCTTGACATATTCTCCATGAAATCTCTTTGCAATTTATTAAATTTAAAAGGTACTAATTCATCATTTTTATCTTGAATTTCCATGAAATTATAAGAAAATAACGCAGGATCATTCCAAACCTTTAAGAATTTTTCTTCATCATTCATTGTTATTATCCTCAAAATTTAATTTTAATCTACTTGTTAATTTCTTTAGCTTATCTTCTTTATTATCAAAGAAATCACTTTCAGAAAATTTAATTATCCAAGTGGCAGCATTAGTATCACCTTCTATTGCTTTTTTCATCATGGAGTTATATATTTTAACTAAATTTAAATCCTTTTGAAACTTAGTAACATATAATATAGCATCCTGCACATCTTTTTTTTCTAAATATAATTCTTTAGCTTTATCTAATGAAATATTATTAAAATAATTTTTAGATAATTGTTCCCACTTACTTTCATCTTGTCCATCTGTAAACCATCTTACAAAATGTCTAAGCTTTGAATTACTTAACATAGATTCTAAATTTTTATTTAAATTACTTTGAGGACTTCTTTTTTCTTTTGCCATATAAATCACCTCTATTCTGTTTTGGTTTTATTATTTTCATTAGCCTTTTTTAATTCTTCAAGAACTTCTTTTAATCTGCCTTGTTTTTTCAATTCTCCAACGCTATAGACAGCATTTAAAATTTGCTCCATTCTTTCATCCGTTGCAGTAAGTTTGTTTGTTTCTATTTGCGTAATATATTGTTTTGAAAGTCCTAAATAATCTGCAACATCTTTTTGAGTAATGTTATAGATTGCTCTGGTCATTCTTATACGTTCTCTAATAGTCATTTTTGTTAAACCTCCTTATTTTTATTAAAATTGTTATTACTTTAGGTAAGTAAAAAAATGAGAAATTAGGGACACAAAATTGCTCCCCAACTTCCCATTTAATGAAATCAACATTCAATCTCACTTAAAAAATTAAGCAATAGTTTTTCTTAATATGCAAACTCCATCTTTCATTATTAAACCACATGCAAATATGTAGTCAGCGTAAACATCTGTAGCTTTAAAATCTGGCTTTCTATCTGGTTCAACAAGAATGTCTCTCTTAGGCATAATACCTAATGCATCATTTTTGATTATATAAGATTTACATTCACCTAATGTTGAATCAAATGTATTTACATCAGATAACATTACTGGAATTGTACCCCTATAAAAACCGATACAACCATTTACAACTCGTCCATTTTGTGCTGTAGCTGTAGTTGAAGTAGATTTCACAAATGATTCCATTTTGTAAAAACTTGGTGCTAATAGTGAATTTACAACGATACCAGCGAAATCCACATTATCTTGTTCATCTCCGAACATTTGGAAACCTGCCATTAATTCATCATCAGTTATGGCTTTTGGTTGTGCAGTAGCAACTTTTAAAATTGCATTAGCATCAATATCTTTAACCATTTCATTATCTTGAGCATGAGCCATGATTCTAGCTTGTTGAGAAATTCCATTTTCAACGAAATTACCAAGTGCTGTTAATGAATCCATGTCATAAACTCTTACACCTTTACCATATTGAACAATCTTTTTACCACTTGAAGTTTGAGATAATTCTTCTGGTGTAATTGCTACTCCTTTTTTCATTAGTTCAGCATCAGATAAAGCCTTGAACATTGGAAATTGTAAAGTATCTCCTACATTCCCACTTAAATCACCTAAATCCTTTGCTAGTGTTGATATTTTAATCATACCTTTTACTTTTTCAGTTACCATAGTTGAGTATACGTCAGGTACTATTGTTACTTGAGCCATTAAAAATCATTCCTTCCTGTTGTTAAATTTTTATAATAAAAAAAGCCACTAAAATTAATTAGCGACTTCTTTATAAACAATATTCTAAATTTAAAGTTACTTTGTTATTAGTTGCTCCTTCAAGTTTTAATATCTTAAATGTTTCAACTAATACCTCATCCAAATATAAACATCCATTTCGTTCATATTCTATTCCATTTATTAGGTATTTTACACTACCATAAGACATAACCCTTACTTTCCATAAATAATCAAAACCATTTTTAAGCAAAAGTGGCATGACATCTATTTCAGTTTCATCTTCACCAAATTCCACATCTAAGTTTACGTTAGTGAATTGAGCATCTGCAAACAATTGTCCATTATATCTTTGCATAAGCTACCTCCTATTTAGATAGTAATTTATACAGGTCTGGATTAGAACTATATAATTCTGTTCTTTGTTGATAATTCATCTTTTGAAAATCTGCTTTAGTTATATTTGAGTTGGCAGTATCTACATGCTTTTTAGGTTGATATGTGCTAGTAGATTGTTTACCTATAGCTTCAACTAATTCACCTAAATAAGTTTCAAAATCTTCTACCCCTTCAACATTTAAAAATTTATGAAGTTGCTTATTTAAACCCTTACTAGATAATTTTTCTTGTAGATCAAGCATTTTTTCCTTTTTATCTACCTCTTTAGCCTTGTCTTCTAAAGCTTTTATTCTTTTATCATTTTCAATTTGTTCTGGCGATTTTTCTACAGGTACTTTACTTTGTAAATCCTTAATTGTAATATCATATTCACCGATTTTAGTTTCATATTCTTTTATTTTATTATTATATTTAGTTCTAATTTTATCTCCTTCGCTTTGCAATTTTGCTTGAATTTGACTTTCTAAATATTCATTTACCCCTGTTAATTGTTCCTCATTTAAATTTAGTTCTGATAATTCCATTAATTGTTCCTCCTTATTATTTAGTTTATGACCTAAATTGCCCTCAATTTAAGTTCAAAGTGACCATCCCCTAGTATTTATATATCTAAATTTAAAAGCTCTAAATGAGCCTTATTTTCGCTTTTAAGTAGGTATTTTTATACATACTTATATAACCATTTATTATATCTTCAAGCTTATTAAATAAGGGAGAATAAGCAGAGAGAGAAAGCTTTTATACTATTTAAAGGCTTAATGATTCTATAAATGGTTGTATAAATATAGAGATATTTATTGTCTATCTCTAAGACTTAATTGCCACAATCTTAACCATAATATTATGGTCTTAAAAGAGGAAATATTTCCTTTGCAATAGTTGGTTCTTCATTTATTTGAGGACGGTGGGACTATGCACCCACATTGACACCAACAAGGTTTCTTTATATGTTAACCATATTTTCAAACAAAGTATGGTTAGATTTGATACAATACTTTACAAATAAATAAAGTGAGTAAAAAATAACATGAATATAGGAGTTTAAAAATATAAACTCTAAAAAAACCATATTTAATATGACCTTTAACAGCTTATAATTAAATTGTTCTAATAAATTCTATAAAATTATTTTTTGAATCTACTATTATATAGCCTTGTCCTAAACGAGAATTTTCCATATCTACTGCATAATAATAAAACTTATCTAAAAATGGTTTTAAATTTTTAATAGTTTTTTTCATATCTTCGTGAATCTCTTCTAATTCAGAACTTTTCAATGCTTTTGAAAAACCTTCAACAAGTTCGCTTACTTTATCTTTTCTATCAATTAATAAAGTCATATGTAATTTTTCATCCAGCAAATCTTCTAAATCTTCTAAGCTTTTATCTTCATCTATTTTAGAAAATTCAATAGCATTTTTTTCTATAGCATTTATAAAGTCTATATATATTTCAGAGAACTGAGTAACTTTTATAAATTGTTTTTTCTCTAGATCAAGTTTAAAAGTTTTCGTATCTGAAATTTGAAAAAAGTTTCTATTATAATAAAATTCAATTGGAAATAAATATCCATTCACAAATATAATATTCTGGAATTCTCCCGCCCTAATATTAGGGACTTTTATATCTGGATATTCACGTTTAAATGTATCAATATTAAATTCATTTTCTAACAAATACTTTTTTATTATTATATAATCTCTTTTAGTCAATGCTTTATTTGTTTCCATCATGTCTCTTACCTCTTTCTTATTTTTATTTTTGTATATATGTAAACATATTGTATTTACTATGTTTATGTTGTATACATTATAGTCTTAATAGAATAAGCTAACTGAGGAAAATTAGCTTACCCAATTAAATGAAAGTTTGTTAATTCAATTTACAAACTAATTATAAAGAAAGCTTGAAATTTAAAATTATGAATATAACATTGGAGTAATTAGCATACTCCATTAAAACTATAATTTTTTAATTATTTTTCCAAAACATATTGACTTTGCATTCTATTCAATGGTATTATAAAATTGATGTATAATACCATTTTACAAAAACAAAAAAATTAATTATATATAATGTTAGAAATTAAAATCAAACTAGCCGATGATAACTTTTTCTTATGATTTATAAAGTAGCTTATCATAGCAGGACTGATTCCTATTTTTTCAGCAATAAACTTTGCTTTTATTCCATTTTCTTTGAGATAGCTTTTCAAGTCTTCCCTTATAATGTCTTGTTTCATGCGTTATCACCCTTTCTTTATATTTTATTTAATTTTAATTAACTTAATATTCTTCTTCCTATATTAATAATTATTTTTTACATAAATTTTCATTTACAATGGTAAGTGATAGTCAAATTTCCTTTATTTTTCTTTACATTTTTATTATTTTGACTATCACAAACAGTATAGCTTGTCAATTTTTTTTTGTATTTTTTGCAAGGTTATTTTTTAAGCTGTTTTAATATACTCTCACTATCCCTTAGTTTCACTGCATTTCCTGTATTTGATACACTAACATTTATATTACATTCCAGCGTTATCTTATCACTTTTAGTTGTTAGTTCTATTAATTCTTTTGATATTAATTCTTTTAAATATTCGTCTATTTTTATTCCATTAATACCTGTAAATTTAGAAATAGTGGCTCTAGTTATGGTTTTTTTACTTGACTGACCTATTAATAATTTTTTATTGTATTGATTAAATAATAAATCTAACATTATTAAAACCTTCAGTACCTTATTAGCTTGTTTTGATAAACCCATTTCATCTATATTTTTAAATGTATTTTGTTTATGAAATTCAATTTTCTTTTTATCTTTATCTTCTAAAGTATCTATTCCTTCAATTTTAATTTTCTTTGCATTATTTTTTGCTTTCTCTTTTTTCTCAATTAGTAGTTCTTTTCTTTTATCTTCCAACTCAATAACATCAAATTCTTTATCATTATAAGACTTATTATTTATTCTAGTGTTTAATTCTGCACCAAATACATTCCATAAAAGGTCTTTAGCTTCATTCTTTAATGCAAAATCCTTGTCACAATAAAATGCATATACTAAATAATCAATTAACTTATCTTTTTTCTGAGTTTCTTTATTTATTGAAGCTAATTCATTTTTACAATATCTATAGAAATATTTAAATCTATCATACTGCTCCACTTTCTTATCACTATCATATGAATAATTTTCTATATCTATAGAATTTTCTTGAGTAAGATCATCATGTTCTTTTTTTAATTCAATTAATTTTTCCTTAACCTTTGGATATGTTTCATTTCTCACATTAGCTTTATCTTTTATTAATGTAGTAAAATCAAAATCTCCTTTAGGCTTATCAAGATTTATTTTATTTAATTCTGATTCTATATGATGATAAAGTCTATTCATAGTGCAATCTGTGTCAGAAAATAATTCCTCCGTTATATTATCATCAAATAGTTTGTGGTTTTTATTTATCCTCTTTTCATCACGCTCAAGCTTTTTATATTTCACTTTTAAAAATATTGGCTTTTTGTAACTATCTTTAAACTCTTTACCATCAACTTCCTTTTTATTTTCAAGGAATTCTTCAATTTCTTTTGGAATAGGCTCTAATACTCCTGTTTTTACATAATCGATTGTTAATGAACCTATAACACTCATTATTTTAATATAATTATCTCTTTCTTTTGTCTTCGGTAGCGACCATAGAATACTTATCTTATTTACAACCTTACCTATTGACGCTTCCATTCCATTTGCATCACATTTAATTAATTCGTCTATCTGATTTATTTTAATTGGTTTAGGTCTTTCCATTTTACCTTCAGCTATAAGTTTTTCTTCTTTTTCTTTTTTATCTTTTTCGTATTCATTGATAAAGTATATGGTATTAGTTTGTTGTTCTTTAGCATTATCAACTATTATTTTATTTTCTGCCCCAACGTTTGGTATTGTGAGGATTCTATCACCATCTTCATCCCCATTACCGAGCCTTTCAAGTGAAGTATCATATATTGACATTATTATTCCATCTTGAATATATTGAAATTCTTCAATTTCATTTTGCATAACTGTGGCAAAAATATGCTCATTTGAAACATGAGGAAATCTTATAATATCAACTGCTGTTACTTTTTCTATTTTTTTCACTTCTTCCCCTGCTTCATTTTTTTCATAGCTTATATATTCTTTATTTCTCCAATAGTTACTATAAATATTGTTTTTAGGAACTACTCCTTTCACTGACTGTCCAGTAGCATATTCCATAAATGCTATTATATCTGGTGACATCGTTTGGAAATTTCCATCTACAAAAACCATACCTTTCATTGCATTTTCTTTAAATCTATTAATATCTTTTTGGACTTTCTTTTGAATGTAACTATCATAAAATAGATTTTTATTTTTCTTTAAGGCTTCATAATACTTTGGTACTCTATCCATATCAGTTTCTTTTAAAACTAGTTCTCCATTTTCATCATATGTTTCCTCTAATAATCCTCTGTATTTTAAGAACTCGTCCACATCTGTAGAAATATTTTTAATAATTTCAACTGTTGGTTTACATAGAATTTCAATTTGTTCTTGAGTTAATTCTAATGATTGAATCGGCTGATATGATAATAATGCTTTATCCTTGTTCTTTTTATTTCCCCACTTGGCAATATTAAATGTTCTTTTGTATTTAATATCATTATTATCTAGGTCTTTTAGTTCCACTTCTTTATCAAATTCAGTTTGCCACTTATCAAAACTATCATATTTCTTTTTAAATTTAAATTGAGATTTTGTTAGTATAGCATCTATTAATAAATTATCCTTATCATCAAGTATTTTATGTTCTTTTCCCCAAACATCTTTTATATACCTTTTGTCTTCATCTAAAGATAATGCATATTTTTTCAAATCAAATGTATATAAGTTTCCTTTAACTCCTATGATTGCTCTAAACTGAAAACTTGAAGGTATATAATTTACTTTATTTCTATTTGTTTCTTTCCTTAATATATCATTTAATTCTTTTGACCAAATCTTAGCAACTTCTAAATCAACAATTCCCGCTCCATCAAAAGGCATTAATTTAAATTCTTTCTCTTGATCTGGAATTACACTAAATTTTTTATTTTTATCTTTGATTACTACATCAAAAGTTTCAGGAATTTTTGTTGTAAAATCATCTATTACAATCATTCTTGGAGTTGATACTGGAATTGTATCACTATTAACTAGTCCAATATAGGCATTATATTTTGAAACTTGTTCATGCTCCATATCTTTAGGAAGTCCACATAGCAGAATAGTCATTGCACTATCATACAGTTTTTCATTAATGAAGATTACTTTCTTATTTCTTACATTCCCACTACTAGCCAAAATCCTTTTAAATCTAACATGATTAACTTTTATTACTCCATCTTTTTCAATTTGTTTATACATTGGAACTGAAACAGATACACAAATCAAATCTTTTATATATGTATAACCATTTTCTTCAGTATCATTGTTTTTAAGATTTAATGCTCTAATAATTCTTATTAATTCAGTATCTCTAACAATTACCTTATATGAATTATGATTTTTTTCTTTACAATTCTCAAATGCATTTCTAAGATTGTTATTAAATTCTTTCTTTTTACTCTTAATTAATTCTTTTCTTTCTTCCTCAGTTAAATTTGTGTCAATTTCTTCTATTGATTTTTGCAATTCAATTTTCATAGCATTAAGTTTACTATTTAAAGCACTTCTTATCTTTGGATAATTACTCCAAGTATATATAAGTTTTGGAACACTTGTACCTTTTTCATTTTTTATATGTACTATTTCTAATGCCTTTTCTCCATTTTCTGTTTCAATTATTTTTCCTGTCTTTTCTGTTTCTATTTTAAAATCACTTAATTTTAATTTTGTCATTCTATAATTCATGTTATTTATTCCTTCTTTCTTTATTTTACAATTTAAAAATCAATTTCGTATTGTGACGTAAGGCACAATCGAGGAACAAGTGAAACAATATGCAATAAGTCTATCGTGAACCTTTAGGTGAACAGACTTATAAATATTTTTTACTTGTGACTAAACCTCGTAGAGTACAATTTCCCTTGCATTAATTAGTCTTGTACATAGAACATAAATAGTCGTTACTCGCTCCCAGCCTCGTAACTCCTTTTATGTTTAGCTATATACGCTTGTTGTCGGCAACGGTTGCCTCCAAATAATTATTCTTTTCAACTCGTTATCGTTCAGCCTTGTATTTTCAACGATTGACAGGTTTTTAAGCTATTTTTATTGACCTTTTTGAACTTGTAATACTCACCGTTAAGCCATTCTTACGAAACACATATATACTAACCTATATATAATATATATAAAGAAAAGTAAACCAACTTATACTTAATCCATTGGTATGACTATGTTTTAAGGCTATAAAGGTACTAATATTTAATTATCCAATTGATTTTTTTATTACTTCCATCATCATTTTTTAATTGAGATTGTTTTAGTCTTTTATCTTTTGAATATTGTTTAAATAGTTCATCTTTTGACCATAATTTTGACCAATTACTTTTACCTATTTCTAATTGCTCCATAACATCACTTGACTTAACTTTTATCCATTTATCTTCATTCTCTTCAAAATGTTCTTTTATATATTCTTTGAGTTTATCTGCATCGGTTTGTTTTCCCTTATCAGCTATGATGAAATTTTTCTTAGTTTCTATTCCATATAGCTGTTTTTTTACTGTCATTATTGTATTGATGCTATCGGTAAATACATCAAATATTGCTTTTGGTTGTTTATTTCTTTGAACTCTTTTTAATCCTTGATACATTGAACTAGACATATCTGAAAGCATAATTTCATTTAGCTCTTCTTTCTCAAATCCCCATTCGCTTTTACTTTTTTTGCTCTTGAATACAAATTTTCTATTTGAAGTTATTAAATCATTGTCTGGAAGAATAACATCATTAAAATATTCATAAAGGAATATGTAATATGCACTTGTCCATCTATAAGTATGTATATAACAACACACTTTAAAATCTTTCCAATCATTTTTACCTCTCATAGCTTCAAAATTTGAATATTTAAAATTAGGATAATTCTTTAGATATTCTTCTTTTTCTGCTAATTGCTTACATTCTACATCCTTAGATAATATTAATATTTCTTGGTCTGAATATTCTTTAATTAAATATTTACTTATATCTCTTCTAAAATTTTCATCAGTATTTTTACTTGAAGTAGTAGTTTTAATTTTATGAAATATTAATTTAGAATTTGTATGGTCAATTTCTCTTGGACAATCAATTACTTTAAATAGTCCATTTTCATACATTTTATTGAAATTAGCCGAAGCATCTAGCCAAATATTATTATTTAACATCAAATAATCAAATTTATAATTATATGAAAATATTTGCCTTTTGGGATTGATTAAGCATATGTTATCGTCAATTGAATCATATGTAAGTAATATTCCATTCAATAATTTAAATAAATTTTCTTTTTGACATTTTGTTTCGCCACATTTATATTTATCTTCAAATAATTCATTTCTAATATTTTGAACTCCTTGCATTAGTTCCTCATATAACTTATCAACCTCTTTACGGTCATAATCACATTCAACTCTATGAAGTTGGTTTTCTGGTTTATAATCTTCTTTTAATAAAGTTAATAATGGTTTCATCAATTGATAAAGTTTTTTTGATAAATTTTGTTCTGTAAAACTATCTAGTGTAGTCAACCAGTAAGTATCACCTTGAGAAAAAGTAAATAAACTATCTTTTACTGGATTTATTTCTTCATCTATAATTAATGTTTTATATTTTAAAAATATCTTTCTATACTCTTTATGTTCTTGCTTTTTGGGATTACATAATATAGAATACATTGCATGAGTTAAAATTAATGTATTTGCTTTTGCACACTCGAAAAAGTTACTAGAACAATTTTCATTTTTAATAGCTTTATCTGGTGTGTAAAACATTGCAATCTTTTCTTCTTCATCTTTATTTATTTCTTTGGCAACTTCAATACCTTCTTCTATAAATTTAGTTACGAAAATGAATCGTCTTTTTTTGTCTTTGATAAATGGATTATCTCGAACAAATATGTAATGATCTTTAATTGCTTTTATAGTGTTATATGTTTTTCCCCCTGAAGTTTCAATTGAGTAAACTCTAAAGAAATCTCTATTTTTTCCATGTCTTATTTCATTTTGTAAATCTTCTAGACACTCCTGCAAACTTAACTTTTTTACTGCTAACTCTTCCAAACTTAATTCCCCTTTCTACCAAACTCCTTTTTATAATTGTCTATTGCTGTTTCAATCCCATCTTGGTTTTTGAATATATATATTTTATAATTAGGATTATTTCTATCAATATCGTCTCTTAGAAATTTAAATCCCTGTAACATTAGATATCCTGCTAACTTCTGTGTACGTACAAATTTAACTAATGGAACATTTTCCATTTATACTGTTACCTCCTTTATGTTTGACTTTGTCTTTCTTTGTCTTATATATTTATAAAATTGTAATTTTAAGTTGTTAGGAGATAAGCTATAATGCTTATACTCCTATTAAAAATATCGGTCTAATCCCTCTAATATATTCTTATTTAATTCCTCATTATCGCTATTATCATTAATTTGCACCTTTTTGGTATTATCAGTTTCAATTTGCTCCATATTGTTCACCAAAATATTATCGTCTTTTAATAACTCTTTATCATTATCAGCACCTTTTAGCACCTTATTATTACCTTTAGGTTTAGTATAGTTCTTTACCTTTTTATTACTATTTGTTATTTTTTGCACCTTATCGGTGCTATTTATATTAATTAATTTCAAATTATCTCCTTGAGTTGCCATTCTGTACAATACTTCTTTAATGCAATCCGCTTCCGAATAAGACTGGGATAGAAATTTTTCAATTATTATATCTTTCTCTTTGTCTGAATTTAGCGTTATATATACTCTTCTGTTCCAAGCCATTCATTTTTATGCTTTACTAATACTCCTAATACTTGTTTTTGCGTTGGTTTTAATTCCATAATTTAATTCCTCCTAAAAACTTTCTTTAATTTTTGTTTTCTGATATAATCGTTTCATACATATTAACCAAATTACCTATTATAAGTTAAGTAGTTAAGCTTGTACGATTTTAAAGATATTGGTGTATCTTTTATGTACTTGCCTTAGCTATTTTTTATTACTTCCATACTGAACACCTCCTTCAACTTTTTATTTTAAATTGTTGATATAGATTACAAATCATCTAAATATGTAATATTCACACCAAACTTTATTTTAAATTGTTTATATAGGTTTTATAATTAGCAGATTACAAACAATATAATTTTATTTTAAATTGTTTATATATAATCTGCCATCAGTTCCTATATATTCCTGTAAACTTATATTAACATAAACAATTTAAAATAACAATACCATTTTAAAAATATTTTAAATTGTTTATGTATTATTTATTAAATCAGGTAAATAATCACTCATAAGCGTAAATCTTTCTTTTAAATACTGTGCTCTTGCTGGTGTAGATTCTCCAAAAAACATCATTAATACATTTCTTACATCGTTATATGTTACGTCTTTATTTTTTCTTAATATATCAAATAGAAAATCATATTGTCTAGAATGATATAAGTCTGTCAACGAAATTTTTTGCATTCCATTATTCCTAAATATGGCATTAACTCTAGTGTATATCGTATCCCTACCTAACTTATCACTATCTGTTTTATCTGATACTTTTAAAATATATCCGTAATCAACATAATTTAATGTACTTGTCTTATAATCATACATTTCACATTTATAAGCTCTATCTAAGTATGTAAGAAATCTATCATCTATTGGTAATTTAGCATTATTCTCTAAGTTTAAAATCATATTGTCCCTATCCACTTGATTCCATTTTATAGTTCCAACACTTTGAGATTTAACCCCATATCTAGCTAAAACCAATAACATTTTATCTATATCACTACATTTTAGGTTATTTAATAATTTAAAAAATTCTCTTAATGTAATATATTTTCTCTTAACTATTTCAGCACGATTTTTCATAATTTCTGTTTTATCAATATCTCTACATGGATTTTCACCTTTTTTATATTCATGTTCTATTGCCCAATTTATATAGCTAGATACTATACTAATCAAACTAATATTTGTTTTTATGCTAGTGTATATAATTGAGTTTATTACTGAAATAATTTCATCTTTTCCGAAATCATATAAATCTCGCTTACGTTCTTTTTCATAATCATGAAAGTTAATATTTATTATTTCCCAATATGTTCTTTTTGTAGTTTCTGAATATTGAACATTGTCTTGCAACCATTGAACCTTATTTTTTTGAAATTCATCTAACTTATCTAGTGTGGTATCTTCTCCTAAAAATTCATACATATTCTTTTCACCTCCACCATAATTTATTTTAAATCATTTATATAGTAGCATAAAAAGAATATGTATTCAATCTATTATTTTCCTATTACTATAATCTCATTGCACAGAACTTTGCTCCGTCCAACAATTCAAATATCATTAAATTCTCATGAGTGCACCATTTTGCATTTTTAAATCTACTATGTAAATCATCATAATCATTTGTATTTGAAACCTTAAATAAATTATTCCAGATTTCATCTTCATTAAATCCATATAAAATTTTAGTTGCATTTTCTTCGTCAAATGCTTCGCCAGATTTGTAATCTTCTAATTTGCAAAATGCCATATCTTCTTCCCATTCGATACCATATATTACTATAAGGCTTGTTAAGTCATCCCATCTATGCTCTTTTCTTTTTTTTGCTACATCACTTAATTCATTTATTGATCTTTTACCCATAACAACCTCTCCTTAAAATAATTTTTATAATAAAACTTCAATATTATTTTTAATCCATTGGATATTTGTCTTTCTACTGATTAAATTGTTGATAGTATTATTTATTCTGCCTATATCTTCTAATGTAATGTTTATATTATTATCATTTGCTGCTTTAATTATTAACGAATATAAATTCAAACTCATTCTTTTTCCCCCTTGATTTTAGAAGTAACATAAGCTACAATAAAAATTGCAAAATGGACTGGTGGTAGCATTTACGTTACTGCCTTTCTTTATTTTATTAATATTCCTTTGTGTTCCTGTTTTTTCTCGCCATTGCTCCAGTCAAAATAAGTACATTCTTCAACTTGCTTAATCGGAAAGTTATCTCCAAGTAACTCAATACATATCTTTGTATCACTTGGTACTTGTTTTAAGACTTCAATCAGTTTTTCTGCTGTTATACCTCGAAAACTCCTTATTTTATCCATACGAACCCCTCCTTTATTTAATTCTCAAAGACCATATAGCAAGCGATTTTCTATATTCTGATACCATTCTTCTGTGTAGTTCCTGCTACTACAGTTATCCACAAATGATATAGATTTTTTAGGATAATTTCCCTTAGTATCTTCAATATTGATACCTCTTTCTAACAGAGCCTTTATATATCCAAATTTATTAGATATATTAGCCTTATTAGATACATATTTAATCATAGATATAAGTTTATCTACTTTGTTATTGCAAAGCTGTAACAGACTCTTAGCTTGGTTTCGAGTGAAATTAGTTGCATCTATTACTTCTTTCTCTTCCTGAGTTAGTTCAAATTCTACTTGTCCATTTAATGGTGCTTCAGTTCCATTTTTATCATTATGTTTACCTTGATGAATAAATAATTCTGCGTTAACTACATGATAGCGATTGTTTGTAAATGACCTATCAACGAACAAAAGTTTTTTCTTCTCAAGTTTCTTTATAGTACTACTTATCCTATTTTTAGAAGTAGTAGAAAATGCTAATAACAAATCAGAAAATTTGGGATAGGCATACATATATTGAACATTTGTATATTCAAATAAATACTCAAGCATATATTGCTCATTAACACTTAAAGATAAACTTCTAACATATTGTCTAAACTTGATAAAGTCTTTAGATGTGTTCATTTCTTACTACCTCCTTTTCGTTTAATGTTGTTTCATGAAGTTTATATATACATATTAATGTTTCATGAAACTTTTGTCAATACTTTTTCAAAAAAATTATATGAAGTTTCATGAAGTTATAGTATAATAAGTATAAAGAAGAGGTGATTAACATGGAAGAAAAATCTAAATATAGACGTGTTGTAAATAGAGAACCTTTCTCTACTACTGTAAATTTGAACTATAATAATTTATTATCAGAATTAAGTGAGAAAACTAGAATTGCAAAATCAAAACTGACTGATGAAGCTTTAGAATTATTATTCGAAAAATATAATATAGATTATAAAAATGAATCCACCGAAAAGAAGTAGTTACCTATAATTAATAGATAGCTACTTCTTTTTTAAATTTATATATTTTGTAGTTAATATAACAGATATAGTAATTAATATAAAAAAGAATAGTAGTTAATATAGTGTATTATTTTTATACCTTAGTGAATTGGTGGGGTATTGAAATGATACTTTTAGGCGGGAATTTAAGTATCAAAAAAGGACTCACCAACTTATGTGAGTCACTAAATCTAAATACTTTTAGCTCTTATTTTTTATTTAAATTTTAACTTATATAAATATCAATATCATCTTATATTGATCTTGCAACTTATCATTTTTCTACAATCCTAATAATTGTTTTTTCTTACTTGAAAATTCATCTTCAGTAAGTATCCCTTGTTCTTTAAGTTCTGCAAGTTTTCTAATTTCGTCTGCAACTGATTCTGTTGAAGTAGATTTTTTTGTTACTTGAACATAGTTTTTTAACTCTTCAGATAAAGCAGACATTATAGTATTTATATTTTTCCTATTTTTACCCATATCTACAGTACCCCCAAACATAACACCAGTTTTAGGTGTAGATAAAATAGATATTTCAGAATTTCCATTGTCACAAGATGCTACAGTAACAGTAATATTTTCTCCCCACGAAAACAAACTGACTCCTGCTTTTAAATATAAAATTTTTAACGTTTCATCAAAGTCATTAATATTAAATCCATCCAAGTTTTGACAAGCTTGTCTAAGAGCCATAAATGTATCTTCTATGGAATAAGGAACTTGAACCCCTTGATTATGATCTACAATACTCATAATTATCCTCCTATAAATAGTATTTATTTACAAATAACTCAAATATACTTTATCGAAAAAGAACTATCAGTTTTTATTGTGGTAATCCTATTTTTAATTTTCACGAATATTATTTTGAAGCTTTCCAATACCAATTTTTCTTTCAATAAAATTTCTCTTTTTCATCAGTATTTCCCCATTTTTTAGTTCTTCATCATTTGCTTCTATATTACTCTGATACTCTTCTTTTAATTTAGAATCTGATAGGTTATTTATATAAGGCTTTATTCTTTTATAAAATTCTTGTTTCTATTCAAACTTTTTAGTATCTAAATATATTCTGCCAATTCTCTTTTTTCATTTAATAGTTGTGTATAATAATTTTTTTCTGTTAACTCTTCATCTTACATAACTTTTAACCTCTTTCTATTAAATTGATATATTATCTTGTATACTTTGCTCTTTCATAAAACTCTATTTTATGGTTACATTTAGGACATTCTGCAACTACGTATACTTTAAAAGTTACTTCTCCTGTTTTTGATATTTTTGCAGGAATAATGTAATTCCGACCTATATTTAATCCACTTGTCATATGTTCTTCAATCGCACAATCTTTTAATACCACTCTAACTTCTGCATTTTCATTTTCTTTCCATTCAATAATTTCCTCACAAATTGGACATTTTATATCACCACTATATTTTCCATTTTTTCTGATCAAATAATCACTATTAATCATTGTACACCTCAACATAATTTATTCAATCTATTTAATTCACTTTCTTAAATTTAATACTTACACTATCCCATTTATCACTTGTTCCACCACCTGTGCCTCTTTCAATTACTTTAATTTTAATATTTTTTATATATTGATAAATTTCAAAATCTATTTCTTTACCAACTATATTTTGAAATTCAGTATATTTATCAATTGGTATATATGTCTCTAATTCATAAATTCCAGTTTCAACTTCTTTTATCATTATTGGTCTTAAAGGGATATTTTCTAATTGCCCTTCCACTTTATTTTTAAAATGTTCTGCTCTTAACTCCATATTATCCTTGTTTAATATATTCAACACTATACCCTCTTCCTGCAAATTATCTCTAAAACAATTAAAAATTAATTTCATTGTACTTTTTACATCTCTATTTTCCCTAATAAAAACGTAATTTTCCACTTTATAATTATTATAATTACTAGCTTCCTTATTGTTAACAAAAGGGTATCCATTTCGATATTCTAATATTCCTAAACATTTTTCATATTTATTTCTTTCATCAAGTATCAACTTCAAAAAGCACCAATAATCCTTTGTAATTTCTAATAATTTTTCTTTATTATCACATCTAAAAGTACTAAACTTACTCCCTTTATCATAATTTTTTTCTAGAGCACATGTCCAATCATCACTATTATTTATGCTGAATTCATCAGGGCTTAAGCATACTTTTTCTTCACTTATATCACTACTCCAAGGATTACCCGACATATTCCACACCCCTCTCCAATTTATATAAATTAGTTAATTTCATTTTAATTATCAAATAACACTATGATTATATTTTCATAGTGTTATTTGATAATTATTAAGTTAAGTCTGCTACTTCCGCATCTGGTGCATTTTCTTTAATCGATTTAATGCAATTATTACAATTTTGTTTTGATGTATAAGTTTCACTTTGTAGAATTACCTGTCCATTGTTAGCTTTTAAAACAAAATAATATTGATCATTGCTACTCTTTTTAATTTCAAATCTAGCCATTTCCAATACCTCCCATAAAATATTAACCAGCACTTTTATACCAGTTATATTTTATTTCTACAAATTAATGTAATATCCTGCTTATTATTGTGAATTTTTATGAAAAAACAAGACTAATATTTGTCCTAAATTCATAAAATGTATATATTATTTAAGCATTTGGATTACTATCCATTAAAATAAACGAATTAAAATCAAAATTTTATACAAACTATTATTGATAAACAAATAAGGAGGTTTAAGCAAATGAAGAATGAAGATTTGAAAACTTTACAAAACTTACAAGGCTTTTATCTTAATGAATTAGAGAAGAGGGGGAGTGAGGAAAACATCAAAATGTTGGTTGTTAAGGATTTGCTACATTTATTAGGTTACAAGAAAGAATGGTTTGATTGTGAAGAATCAACTTTATTGGGGCGTACAGATATTAGTTTAATACTCCCAAATAATAATCGATTATATGTAGAAACTAAAAGAAGAGATCATAAAATAACAAATAAGGATTTTGCTCAGGTATGTAGTTATATGGATGCTCATAACACCGAATGGGGAATAATTACAAATGGTAACCACTATTATCTTTTAAACAAATCACTTGATGTAGATGCTGAATACAGAGTAGTTTTAGAATACTTATTAATATATAAACCTGGTTTTAAATACTCTAAAGTTCAAAATGATGAGAATCTTAAATATTTTTCATATAATCGAATTTTCCAAAAGAAATCAAGTAGATATTTTGCATATTTTAAAGAATACACTATAAATAATCGAAGCCTTTCAAACGATATATCTTTTAAACAATATCAAAGTGCCAATTTCAATTTCTTTGATTATCTTGATAATAATGAGAGAATTTGCGATGAATCTTTATTAAATCCAACTAGATTATTAGGCTACTTTCATGATATGGTTTCAAAAAAACAATATGCAAAATCAACTTTGATTAATAAATGTAGCTATATTGCTTCTACATTAAAGTATTTAGAAGATTGTGGTAAACTTCAAACTAAACACTTTAATAATTTTAATTCTGAAAACTTTCTATCTGAAATAATAAATGAATATTGCAATAAAGATTTAAAAGAAATATCACCATTAACATTAGATGAAGCAAATTCTCTCTTAAATTATTATTCTCAAAATAAGTCTAGTTATTCTAGAAATAAATTATTATTTAAATTATATCTTTTTATTTGCCCTAGTATAGAAGTTATTCAAAATTTAAAAATAGATGATTTTACATCTCATGATAACAAGTTATACTTAGAAATAAATAACTATAAATTTAAATTACCAAATTCACTATTCAAAGATTATAAAGAATATATTGATTTTAGAAATACAAAAAACAAAATTGAAACCTTCAAATATTTATTCTATACTTTTTATGGTAAAAAATACAGAAAAATGTCATCAACTACAATCATGAGCATAATTAACGATTCGTTTAACAATATTAATGATATATCCCCAGAGAGAAAGAAACAATTAAATATAAGTACAATTCAAAAATCCGTAATATCTCTAATGTTAACTAAAGGATTTACAACCGAACAAATTTCAACCTTTACAGGATTAACCGTTGGCACAATATATAATTATTTTGACAAAAAAACCTTAAAGAATATAGCAAAAAAATCTAATGATTTGCTAATGACTAAGCACCCTTATCAAAAAATTTTATTCTAAAAATAGGACTAAGGAGTTTTTATTGCTCCCTAGCCTTTAACATTCTCATCGTTTTATGAAATTGATTTTTCAAATATTTTTAATACATAATTTATAATAATCTTCCTAAAATAGGGCATCATATCTCTTATTAAAGAATTGAATTGCTCAATTATATAACTATGTATTCTATACTTTTCTTCCCTTTTTTTTAAGTTAATCACTGAATTTTTACGTTTTTTGTTCTTCCTCATCGCTTGTCCTCCTAAAATAATTGAGTTAAGGAGTAACATATGCTATACTTACATTGCTTAGGTGTAGGTGGTAACTATATGTTACTGCCTTTTTTAATTTCTATTCAAGAAATTTTTCTTATCTATAGGAATAATATACTATTAGCTCACGTTTTTGTCAATACCGTTTTTAGAAATTTATCCCTAAATATTGTATTTTTATTATTTATGACATATAATATATCTGAGGTGATAAAAGTTATGGCAAAACTTAATTTGGATTCTATAATAAAAAACAAAAAAATTTCCCAACAACAGTTATCCGATGAAACCGGTATTAATAAAAGCACAATCAATAGATATTGTACTAATTCATTTGAAAAGTTAGATATGGCACATTTAGATATACTTTGTGAACACCTAGATATAACACCAAACGAACTTTTTGAGATTGAAAGTGGTGCAATATTTGATGATTTGTCTTTACCTGAAGTTTTAGATTTGCATTATGGCTCTACATTAAATAATAAATTTACTGTAATGAAAAATTATTTAAATTATTTAAATGACAAACTTCATAATTTTACTAATCAGCAAAAAATAATTTTAAGCAATATTGAACAAATAACTCATAAAATAAAAGAAGTAACAAACGAAATAACTAAATTAAAGCAACAGCCACTTAATATCGATGAAACTGCTACTCAAATACTTTTATATTTAAAATTTGATATAGCCGAGAAAAGGTATCATAATGATTTTGATAAACTATATCTTGATATTATCTCTGATAAAAATACACAATACAATTATGAGGATTTTAAAAATTCATTTAAACAATTGATTATCGAAGGATATATTAATAATAACACCTTAATTTTTGTTAGAAACTTTTCTACTTCCAATTTACACCCATACTTAAAACTATACTTCGAAAAATTTTACAATATGTTTATAGAAGAATATTGGGTAAATTTCAGTACAAAGAAAGACTAGAATTTTTTCTAGTCTTACACATCTCACAAAATGAAGTATACATTCATAACTAAACCAATTTAAATTATCATTATTATTTTAAAATATTTACGTAAATTTATATTATTTCTTTTTAATTTTCATTTTCCCATTCTCATTTTTATTCTTATTCAATATATCCAGAGGATTATATTGTAACAAATCATCTTTAAAGTCTATAGGTAATAAATTCACATACCTTTCGGTAGTTTTAATATTACTATGTCCTAATAATAATTTTAATCTGTAGATATCTCCACCATTTCTGACGAACATAGTTGCAAATGTATTCCTGAACGTATTTACTCCTCGCATTTTAACTTTACAGTGCTTGAAATAGTTTACTAAGTTTTCGTGCAATGTATCATAACTCATTTTAGTTCCATCTAGCTTAGGAAACAATATATCCTCATTTTTTAAATTCATTGTCTCAATATAATCTTTTAGTATTAATTTCAATGACTTTGATAATGGTACATTAACCTGTCTTTTTGTTTTCATGTGGGCGAATAATATCATTTCTTTTTTAAAATCAATGTCTTTTACCCTTACATTTAATAATGTTGTACTTCTACATCCTGCCCCTACTAAAAATGATACCGTTGCAAATGAACGATAATCTCCTACAAGGCAGGTATCTAAATCTGGCTTTTTTAAAAGTTTTTTAAGTTCATCTTCTGTGTAGATTTCTTTTTTCTCTAAAATAACATTTGGTATCTTAACTTCATATTCTTTTAAATATTCTCTTGTAAAGCAATAGGTAAGAAACGCCTTTAGTTTAATTACAAAAGTTTGATAGGTATTCCCCTTATACCCATAATCAATCATAGAATTAATCCATCCCTCTATCTTTTTTTGAGTGATAATATTAATTTCATCATCTGCTGATACATGTTTTAATAATTCATAAGTATAAAACCTTTGCTTACTAACTAAAGTCGCCTGCCTAAGCCCTATAGACTTACAATAATCCATATATTCACTATAGCATTCCTCTACAGTTTTACTTGAATTATTGTTAATTTTTAGTGTTTTTAATCGTAGTTTTGCCATACTAATCATTCCATCCTCTATATCAAAAATTAACTATTTACGGGTATGGAACGAACATACTTTCATTTACTCAATCTTTTTAATTTAACATTTTGATATTAAATTGTTATCAACCAAAATTTTCAAAGAAAAACTTCTAAAAATTCCATCATCAAACTTCAATTTAATCTTATCTTTGTCATTTTCATCAAATCCAGTAATCTCTCCAACACCATAAGTTCTATGGGCTACTTTATTTCCAATCTCGTATCCATAAGTGTCAACAGGCATATCATTTAATTTTCCTTCGATAATAAACCTCGAAACATCCTTAAATTGGCCTTTCCTGCTTCTTGGAGAAAATAGATACAGGTTATCTATTGCCCTAGTTATTCCAACATAAAATAATCTTCGTTCTTCCTCAATATTTTCCTTTATACTTGATGCATGAGGTATAGTTTCTTCTACACAATTTATAACATAGACATTTTTGAACTCCATTCCTTTCACGCCATGTATAGTACTTAAGATAACGCCTTCTCTCTTAGTTTTTCTTTTACTTTCCTCTATACTTTGTTTTACTTCCTCTATATGTTCTAGAAATTCAAATATAGTTTTATATCCTTCTGCTGATAATTTAAATTCTTCTATTATATCTTCTAAATCCTCAAAACTTTGATTAAATTTATTAGCATATTTCTGAAGATAATCTCTATATCCTAGATCCATTACTATATATGCAATTGCTGATGATAAAGATATCTTATTTAAATAGTTTATATCTTTTCTTAACTCATCAAGCTTTTTCTTTTGAAATGGTGGTGTATCTTCTTTGCTAATAATTATAGTAAATGGACTCTCTTCTCTATCATAATTTTTTATATAAAATAAATTTCCCTTACTTATATATCTGAAAGGCCTATTTATTATTTGCAAGAAGCTATTTCTATCAAATTCATCTACGCTTAATCTTAAATATGAGATTAAATCCCTGCAAATAAAATGCTCAAAAAAATTATATTCTCTATCAAGTAGTGTAAATGGGATCTTTCTTTTAGTTAATACATCAATAACAGACATAGACTCTATATTAGTTCTATACAATACTGCATTATCTTCATAATTAATTCCTAGAGTTTTATTATTTATAACTATATCAGTCAAACTTTCAGCCTGCATCTTTTCATTATATGGATTAAACCACTTAACAATCCCCTCACACTCTTTATTCCATTTTATCTCTTTATTATTTCGCTTTTCATTATACGCTATTACAGTTTTTGATTTATCAACTATATTCATTCTACTTCTATAATTTATAGATAAATAATATTTTTTCCCACCTATAAATATTTTATCAAAGTTAACCATATACTCTGGCTTTGACCCTCTAAAAGAATAAATACATTGATCTTCATCTCCCACTGCAAAAAGATTATTATCTTCCCCATCATTTATTAACCTTAAAAAATCTATTTGCATTTCATCACAATCTTGAAACTCATCAACTAAAACATACTTGAATAATTTCCTATAAGACAACAACATATTCTTATCATTCTTTAGCAATTCTAATACTTCTATAGCTAGATCGTCAAAATCTCTTTTGTTGTGTTCTTTTTTATATTCTTCATATTTTTCCAATGCTTCTTCAAAAATTTCTTTTGCAATTGATGGCTTAAATTCATTTAGAGGAACTCTTGAAGTTTTATACAAAGAAATGTTATTTATTGCTTCTTTAATTTTATCTTCATTAACTTCATCAAAGTATTTACCTAAAATATTACTAACTATTTTGTGAACAACGGCCCCATCGACTATGTCGATATTTCTTCCACATCTCAAAAGTATCTTATAAAATAAGCCATGGAATGTCCCAAAAAAAGGTGAACTGTTCGTATTGAATTTAGATACATATCTATTCTTCATATTCTGCGCCGCCGCTTTTGTAAATGTAATTACTATTATATTTCCATTAGCTACTCTTTTATGCTTTACTAGATAATCAACTCTATTTATTATAACCGTAGTTTTTCCAGATCCAGGTGCTGCAACTATCAAGACATTTTTTTCTTCTGCCTTTACTGCATCCATCTGATATTTATCAAGATCGTACCCCACTGTAATGCTCCTTCTTTCATTCCTATTTACATTTCAGCATTTATGAATTTCTTTATATAAGACTTACATATTTTAAATTCTTTCCATATTTACTATATGAATTTCATTTTCCTCTCATAATACTGAATATTTTCTACTTAAATTCAAAAAATTAATATATGTCTGATTTTAAGTTATAAGCAACTATATTGTAATCAAACTCTTATAGATGTACAATAGTTTTATGCATTTTAATTTATAATGGATTAAACTATAATTATAAAATAAAATTATTTACATGTTTTTTAAAGGAGATTATTATGGATAATAAATCTAGTTTTAATGTTAAGGATGAACGAAATTTAACGATGTTAGTTGATTTTTATGAATTGACTATGGGTAATGGTTATTTCCGTAAAGGACTTAAAGACAAAATAGCATACTTTGATATGTTCTTTAGGCGAATCCCCGATGATGGCGGATACTGTATAATGGCTGGAGTTGAACAATTAATCGATTATTTAAGCACTTTAAAATTTACTGACGACGATATTACTTATCTAAGAGATAAACACGCCTTCTCCGAAGAATTTCTTGACTATCTAAGGGACTTCGATTTTAGTTGCGATGTTTGGGCTGTTCCAGAAGGAAACCCAGTATTTCCAAACGAACCTCTTGTAACTGTTCGTGGCCCTGTAATTCAAGCTCAATTCCTTGAAACAATGATTCTTTTAACAATAAATCATCAGACACTAATTGCTACAAAAGCTAATAGAATTTGTAGAGCAGCAGATGGGCGTCCTGTAATGGAATTTGGTTCAAGAAGAGCTCAAGGTTATGACGGCGCAATTTATGGTGCTAGAGCAGCTATTATAGGTGGATGTAGTTCAACAGCCTGCACTATGTCAGACAGAATGTTTAATATCCCTGCTGTTGGAACTATGGCTCATAGTTGGGTTCAATTATACGATACAGAATATGATGCTTTTAAAGCCTGGGCTGAAATTTATCCAGATGATTGTGTATTACTTATTGATACCTACAATGTCATAAAGTCAGGAATTCCAAATGCAATAAAAGTATTTAATGAAGTTTTAAAACCTCTTGGCAAGAGACCTCGTGGCGTAAGAATAGATTCTGGTGATATTACTTATCTAACAAGAAAATGCAGAAAGATGTTAGATGAAGCTGGATATGAAGATTGTGGAATTGTAGTTTCTAACTCTCTTGATGAGCATATTATAAAAGATGTATTAGATCAAGGTGCATGTATAAACTCTTTTGGAGTTGGTGAGCGACTTATAACTGCTAAGTCAGAACCAGTTTTTGGGGGCGTTTATAAATTAGTTGCATTGGAAGGTGATAATGACATTATCCCTAAAATTAAAATAAGCGAAAATGAAGAAAAAATAACAAATCCAGGTTTTAAGAAGATAATAAGAATATTTGATAAAAACTCTCATAAGGCCATTGCTGATTTAATTACTTTAAGAGATGAAAACATTAACGAGAATGAACCATTAATAATATTCGACCCTATTCATACATGGAAGAGAAAAAAAATCAAGAACTATTACACTAAAGAACTTCAAGCACCAATATTCAAAAGTGGAAAGTGCGTGTATGAATCTCCTACAGTTTTAGAAATAAAAGATTTTTCAAAACTTGAAACTGATAAGCTGTGGCCTGAAGTACTTAGATTTGAAAATCCTCATACTTATTATGTTGATTTATCCCAAAATTTATGGTCTTTAAAACATTCTCTTCTTCATAAATATACAAACTCTTATGAAGCACAAGAGTAAAACTCTACAAAACTAAGTTAATTCGCGAACTTATCTATAAATATTATAATATTTTTATAGATCAAATAAACATATACTTCTTTTATCAATAAAAATATAGATTAGAATATTTTCATATATTCTAATCTATATTTCTTTAGCATTAATAGTTAATATTTGTTCTCTTTTCGTCATCATATATAGACAAATTTAGAAAACCGTAGTCTTCTTTCATAATTTCCTTAAAATCGATACTGCTTGACTCACTACATTCATTAAAAATGCAAAGCTTATCATCTTGCCCTTTTAATGATTCACTTTTTATAGGGCATTCACTATAACACTCCACTTTCTCTTTTGTTGTTGACCAAAATGGACACCTACTCATAAAACCCGCCATCCTTTTCTCATCCTAATAATTTATAAATCTCATAAATTTATGAATTCATTATATTACAAACGCCCTTAAAAGTAAAGATTTTACAATGGAATTCTATGTAAAATTAAGGAGCATTTTTTATAATGCTCCTTAATTTTTATAATTATATTTGACAAATATTCTTAACAACTGATATATTTATAAGTTCATTTTGGAATGCTCTAAGTAATGCCTTTTCCAAAACTTTTTCTTTATCAAAGTTCTCTATGTCTCTACATTCAGAAAAAACTTTATTTTTCTCGCCTTTAACATTTTTATAAGTTAATGTCACATATGGCTTGTCATATTCTACTTCTAATATTTTTATTCCCCAAGATATTTGTGCGAAGTCTCCATCAACAGTTAATTTTGTTAATTCCTTTAACTTCTCATTATCCTTGCTTGGATCATTTACAATTATTAATTCATCCCCAACTTTATATTTTCCCACAAAAATACGCCTCCTCATCAATTTCTATTTATATTTTTATCATAGGCTAAATGATTTTGATTAAGTCTGTAATAAAAATTATCATTTTTTTGTAGAAATAGTAATTATAATTACTATAGTATGTTAATTAATTAACACACTCTGCTTAGTTATATTTTAACAGACTTTTCTTTAATGTACAACAAATTTTTGATATTTTCATTCAATTATCAGAAAATTAATTGAAATTGAGTGTTTATTTATAATTAAATGTTCAAATTAAGCGAACTCAATCTTTTTCTTTGCATTTTTATTAACAATATTTCTCTAAATAATAATAATTGTTTAAAAATAGTATTAATTAATTAATTGACTCTTTCTTTATTTCTATGCTATAATCGATACATAAAACTAATAGAAGTGAGGTTTTTAAAATGGATCAAATAGCTTCAGTTTTCAAAGAAAAAAAGCTAAAATTAACTCCTCAACGACTTGCAGTATATAACTATTTAATTAATACTACTTCTCATCCTTCAGCAGACGTTATTTATTCTGATATTCATATCCAATATCCAACTATGAGTTTAGCTACTGTATATAAAGCATTAAAAACATTAGTTGATGTAGGATTAATTCAAGAAATAAATGTTGGTGAAGGAAACTTTAGATATGATGGTAATTCATTACCTCATCCTCACTTACAATGCTTAAGTTGCGGGAGAGTAGATGATTTTAAAGATCTATCTCTAGATAATCTTAATGCTTTAGCAAAAGAGCATACTGATTATCAGATTGTTTCAAATAAGGTTTATTTTTATGGTTATTGTAGCAACTGCAAATAATTGTTATTTTCTTCATCCTGATCATAACTTAGGCAAAAAATATTTTGCGTGAAGTTATGGTCTTTTTTTATTTTATCGCTTTTATATTATTAATATGCATCACTATATCAACATATAATTTATTGAGGTGATATATAATGAAAATCATAATATTAAAGAAAAGGATTTTAGTAAACTCAGCACTATATATATCAGCATTATTTTTAATTTTAGGCATGGTTTACTTTATTTCTAATAAGTTTAAATCTTTACAAACTATATCTCCAATAAACATTACCCAAAATACACAATATGACTTAACAGGTGATGGCAAAAAAGATACTTTTCAATTATTAAGCTCACAAAATAAGGTTGATTTTAATATAAATTGTTTTGATAATGATCATTATCTTTCCAATCAACTTAGTGACAAAACACTTTTCACGACTAATCTTCATTTTGAGCCTAAAGTTTATTTTCATAATCTTTCTAGAGATAATATTCCTGAAATTATACTTCTTGGCTCTAAAAATGATAAGTCTATGTCTTATGTATTTAAGTGGAATAAAAAAAACTTTAATTTGCTCTATTCAAGTAATAATAATATTTTTGGTATATTGGATTGTAAAAATTCTAAGACTCCTCAATGTTATTCAATATCATCATCAGAAGGGCTTTCTTCATTAAATAGCTTTATGCTCATTAATAATGATATTTTAGATACTAGTAAGGATAATACAAATCTTCCTTCATTAGATTCTGCAACGAGTTTTATCAATTTAGTTGAGCTTCCTTACGTAGTTGATGATCTTCCAGATATCTTCTCTTCTACAATTGACAAAGAGAATTTATCTTTACTTTGGAGTTTAGATAAAGATAATTATTCGTATACTTTTCAAAATGCATTTTTTTATGATTATAAGTGGACTGAGTCATTAGAGCCCTCAGCTATAAGGTGGAGACTATCTTTTGAAAAAAGCAATCTTAAAGGTACAAATAATAAAAGTGAGTTGATATTATTAATAGATTTTGAAAAGCAAGGTTCTTCTTATAAAATAAATAGTATACAAAAAGCTAAATAAATATAAAAGGCCGCATTAGCGGCCTAAAGGGGGATGAGGGGTTACTTAATGAAGTAAAAAATTTATCCGATAGTTGAACTGCCATTAACACATCAAACTCTTTAAATGTTAACCAAACGGCATTAAACTTCTGGATAAGCTTAACTAGATTTTAGATGGAAATACCTCTCTAAATCAAGTCTTACTTAATAATCCATTAAGTTTGTAAGAGAATACTTTCTCTATTACATTAATATTATTGACATGATTTCTTTTTGTATACACAATTTAAAAAATAATTTTTATTTTTTTATGCTTCTTTGAGTTCTCCATTCTTATAAGCTTCAATGATTCTATCAATAAACTTTATTCTATCCGGATGAGCATAACTTCTAATTGCCATTAAAAATTCTAAGTTCGCATCCTTATCCTTAATATTTCTATTTGTTGCAACATTGTTCTTTTTAACACCTTTATCTTCATTTAGATTTTCAGAATTTTTAGGATTCGTATTGCTAGAATATTCTTTAGGATTTGAATACATATTCTTATTATTTACATTGCTTTGACTTCCACTCATATTTCCTTGAAATAAGTTATTATCTAAATTTAACCCCATCATTTGAGCTATTGAATTTAAATTTCCCAAATTAAATCCATTTGTATTCATTGAAGCTAACATATTCCCCATATTATTCATATCAAAATTTCCACCTAGTAATCCCATTAACTGCATAGGATCAATTCCAAAAGGTGCATTTCTAGCATTATCATTAATATTAGAACTAGTATCATTTGATGTTTGATCTTGTTCTCTATGTTTATGCTTAGCCATTTTAAAATCCTCTCACTTAAAATTGTCTCTTTTTAATATATGTATATCATTCTAAAAATGTTTATGTTTTTATGCATTTTTTTAGAGGGCCATTAAAGCCCTCTATCCACTATCCTAGCAGCAGCAATTACTTTCTCCTCGTCCGCCTCCTAAAAGATTAGAGAAGCATCCACCACATAATATAAATAGTAAAATAATTAAATATGATTTGTTACAGTTTAATAAACCTGACCCGCATGCTATTAATAGAAATATGATTGGTGTACAACCACTTCCTAATAAACCATCTGAAGCATTTGATCTTGGCTCATAGCAGCAACATTCATTGTGTCTTTTTTCACAGCAACATTTATTCTTCCTTTTAGACATATTTATCTCTCCTTCCTAAAAATTAAGAATCTTAACAATTAGCAGCACAACCAAAATTATTACCGAAAGGACTTACTCCTCCGCCAAATCCACAATTGTTAAATCCTCCGCCTATTCCATTGTTATTATTGCAAAGGAATAATAGTACTAATATAAACAAATATGGTGCACAACTACCTAAGAATCCACTATTAGCTCCGCCTTTGTTGCAACAGCAATCTTTCTTTTCACAGCAGCAATCGCACTTTTTCTCACAGCAGCAATCACTTCCTACATTACCTCTTCCTAAATTATTTCTTCCACAGCCACAATAGAATAATATTAATAAAATCCAAATCCAGCTGTTAAATCCGCAACCACCATTATTGAATCCTTGTCCACAGCCTCCTATACCCCCTGGAAAACCTCCGATTCCTGGTCCACCAAAGTTTGGCCCGCAACCACAATTGTTAGAACTTGAATCTGAACAATCATCATCACATGAATTTAAACCATTTAGGATATCATTCATCTCCATTTTTATTCCTCCTTGGAAATATTTTTTTCTTTTTTATACTATATATTATTCCTACCTAAAATTTTTGACACTATTTTTTATAACTTATAATTATTTAAATTTTTTATCAGCTATTTTAATAAATAATATCATTACTTAAATAGAAATAACCTCTTACAAATATTATATCTGTAAGAGGTTATTTGTTTACTATTATATAAAAATTTATAAAAAATATTTTACTAATCTAAATCTGTCGCAAATTCTAAGAAAAGATTATCTATTAGTTCATCTTTCCCATCTTTATTTAATGATGAGAAAAAATATAATTTGTCATCTGAATTTAATTTGAGTGTTTCTTTTATAACTTTCTCATTTTTCTTTAATTCATTCCGTGTAAGTTTATCGCTCTTTGTAGCGACTACTATAACGTCATAACCAAAATGTTTTATCCATTCATGCATAATTATATCATCACCTGTTGGCTTATGCCTAGAATCTACAAGCAAGACAACTCTTTTTAGCTGTTCTCTACCAGTCAAATACATTTCAACAGTTTTCCCCCAGCTATCCTTCTCCGCCTTCGAAACTTTTGCATATCCATATCCAGGCAAATCAACTAAATAAAAATCATCATTTATAAGAAAAAAGTTAACTAATCTAGTTTTTCCTGGAGTCTGACTAACCTTTGCAAGTTTTTTTCTATTGGTTAATGAATTTATCAGCGAACTCTTTCCTACATTAGATCTTCCAACAAATGCAACTTCCACTCTATTATCTATGGGATATTGATTCTTCTTTACTGCTGACGTAATAAAATCTGATTTCTTAATTCTCATTAGTATCCTCTCCAATTAGTGCATTTTTCAATACCTCATTAACTTCTTTAGCAGAAATAATATTCAAGCTATTTCTAATCGAATTTGGTATCTTATCTATATCTTTCTCATTTTCTTTAGGAATTATTATAGTATCTACTCCTGCTCTAAATGCTGCTAAAGATTTTTCCTTTAGCCCACCAATCGGAAGCACTCTTCCTGTTAATGTAACTTCACCTGTCATTGCTACATTATGCTTAACCTTCTTACCGGATAGTGCTGATACAAGTGCAGTTACCATAGTCACGCCTGCCGATGGACCATCCTTAGGCACTGCACCTTCTGGTGCATGAATATGGATATCCTTCTCTTTATAAAAAGTTTCATTTATCCCAAACTTAATTGCATTAGCTCTAACATAACTGTACGCTGTCCTTGCCGACTCTTGCATAACATCTCCAAGCTTACCTGTAAGTTCAAGTTTTCCTGATCCAGTCATAACCATAGCTTCTATTGGAAGCGTATCGCCTCCATATGCAGTCCATGCCATTCCTGTAACTACTCCAACCTTGTCCACTTTATCAATTTGATCAAAATCAAACGTCTTCTTACCTAATAATTTTTCAACACTTTCATTATTAATTAGGAATTCCTTTTGTTCTCTTTTTAACATTTCTGCTAATACTTTTCTTATTAAAGAACTTAATTTTCTTTCTAATCCACGAACTCCTGATTCTCTTGTATATCCCTCGATAACCATTCTAATAGAATCGTCTTCTATATCAATTTTATCTTGCGGAATATCAAGTTCTTTAAATATCTTAGGAATAAGATGATTTTTAGCTATATTGAATTTTTCTTCATACGTATATCCCGATACTTCAATAACTTCCATTCTATCTAAAAGCGGCCTTGGTATGGTTTCTAAAGAATTTGCTGTTGCTATAAACATAACCTTAGACAAATCCATCGGTACTTCTAAATAACTATCTCTAAAATCTTTGTTTTGCTCACTATCTAATATTTCTAATAATGCATCAGATGGATCACCTTTATAGCTCGAACTAATTTTATCTATCTCATCAAAAAGCATTAATGGATTCATAGATTTTGCCTCTTTCATTGCATAGACTATTCTACCTGGAATTGCACCAACATATGTCTTTCTATGACCTCTTATTTCAGCTTCATCCTTCATTCCACCTACGGATATTCTTGTATATTTTCTATTAATGGCATTAGCTATAGATTTTGCTATAGATGTCTTTCCCACACCTGGAGGGCCAACTAAACAAAGAATAGGTCCTTTTTGGGACTTACTGAATTGTTTTACTGCTAAATACTCTATAATTCTATCTTTAACGTCTTCCAATCCATAGTGCTCATTATCTAAAACTTCTCTTGCTTTAGTAACATCAATATTTTCCTTTGTATTCTTACCCCAAGGGATATCCAATACCCAGTCTAAATATGCCTTTACAACATTGCCTTCTGATGACGTAGGACTCATATTTTTAAGTCTTGATAACTCGTAATTAACCTTTTCTTTAACTTCATTAGGAAGTTTAGCTTTCTTGATTTTTTCTTCATACTTAGCTATTTCTTTCTTGTCCTCATCATCTTCACCCAATTCTTCTTGAATTGCGCGCAATTGCTCTCTTAGATAAAATTCCTTCTGCTCTTTTGCAACTGTATTCTTTACTTTATTAGCAATTTTTTTTTGGATTTTTGCTATAGAAATCTCTATTTTAATTCTTTCTAGTACTTTCTCTACTCTCTTGATTATATCTACTATTTCCAAAATTTCTTGTTTAAGCTTTTCATCAGTTATTGCATAAGAAGCTACCATGTCTACAAACTGACTTGGTTTTTCAAGTGAATCTATTGATTTAACTGCTTCTCCAAAATTATCTTCACTTAACTTAAGTAGTTTCATAAATTCTTTATCCAAGAATTTAATATAGGCGTCTAATTCCTCATTCTTAACCACTTTATCATCTAATTTTTTTACTGAAACTTTTATATAATTTTCTTCTTCCTCTATATATTTAACTATTTTACCTCTTTCTTGGCCTTCCACAAGAACTCTAATAGTATTATCAGACATCTTTAAGATTTGCTTTATTTTACATATGGTTCCAATCGAATATATTTCATCTTGATTAGGTTCTTCTATCATTGAATCTTTTTGCCCTACAAGAAAAACTTCTTGTTCATCTAACATAGCTTGTTCAATAGCTGCTATGGATTTTTCTCTTCCCACATCAAAATGTACAACCACACTAGGAAAAACAGTCAATCCTCTTAAAGGAATTAGCGGAATCGTATATAGCTTTTTCATAGTACTATTTCCCCCCATATCTTAATTACATTATTTATTTTGACTTATCTAGTATACACATAATAAATATTTTTTTCAATGATTCTAAAAATAAAAAACTCATTATATATTGTAGAGTTTACAAAACAAGTATACCTAGTCACTTGCTTTGTAAACTTATAATAATTTTGTTTAATCAAACAGCATATATGCTACTATAAATACTCTTTAGTTTATCTATTATAACATAATATATTAATTTTAAAAGAAAAAGTGTAAAAATATTAAGATTTATTCATATTTTACTGTACTAATTAAAAATATAACTTTACAAGTTATTCAAAATGTTATTGCCTTCAGCTGATAATATTTCTCGTTCGCTTTCATTAATTATATCTTCTTCTATAGCCAACTTAATTACCTCTTTAAAATTTGTTACAGGAATTATTTCTATTTCACATATTTCATGTAGTGATTCATCATAATTTTCTTGTGGAATTATAACTTTTTTTGCACCAGCTTTAAAGGCTGCAGATATTTTAGCCTTCACTCCTCCTATCGCTTTTACAGATCCTAATATGCTTATTTCTCCAGTCATAGCAACAAACCTATTTATTTTCTGCTTAGTTATAGCGCTATAGATCGCTGTTGCAATACTTATACCAGCTGATGGGCCATCAACTGGAATTCCTCCTGATATATTTACATGTATATCATATCTATCAGTTGATAAATCGAATAAATTATCTAATACTGTAAGCACATTTTGAACAGATGCAAAAGCAGTGCTTTTCATTTTTATTTTTTTATTGTTATTAGTTATCTCTTCCTCTTCAACTATTCCAGTTATTTTAAGTTCCCCTCTTCTACTTGTAACTTTCTTACAACTAACTTCAAGAGGCATTAACATTCCAATGTTTGCTCCATATACTGCTAATCCATTAACAACCCCAACTCTAGATTGAGATGGTATCTTATTTGAAATTATTTTGTTATACTGTCCATTCTCTAATACCCATTTAATATCATCTAATGTAATCTCACTTCTATCTTCATTAATAGCAATTCCAGACGCCAACTGAATCAAATTTATTACTTCTCTACCATTTGTGCAATATTTACTTACTTCTTCAACACCATCTTTTGAAATTTGCAATCCAACTTTATTAACACAATTTTCAGCTATTTTCTCTATTTCTTCAGGCAATAATGCCCTAAAAAAGATTTCAACACATCTTGATCTTATAGCTGGTATGATTTCATGTGGCGCTCTTGTTGTTGCTCCTATTAATCTAAAATCAGCAGGAAGCCCATTATCAAATACTTCCTTTATGTACTTGGGCATATTAGTATCTTCTGAACTATAGTATGAACTATCTAAAAACACTTTTCTATCTTCTAATACCTTCAATAACTTATTTAACTCAATTGGATGAAGCTCTCCAATCTCATCTAAAAATAATACGCCCCCATGAGCTTTTGTAACAGCTCCTGCCTTTGGTTGTGGAATTCCAGCTATACCTAAAGAACCAGCGCCTTGATAAATCGGATCATGCACTGAACCTATTAGTGGATCTGCTATTCCTCTCTCATCAAATCTCAATGTGGTTGCATCTAACTCAACAAATTTTGACTTTTCTGTAAATGGCGATAGTTTGGATTTTCTAGCTTCCTCCAACACCAATCTAGCTGCTGCCGTCTTTCCAACCCCCGGTGGTCCGTAAATTATAACATGTTGAGGATTCGGCCCGCAAAGAGCTGCCTTTAATGCTTTAATCCCTTTTTCTTGCCCTATTACCTCATCAAAACTAGATGGTCTACTTTTTTCAGTAAGTGGCTTAGATAAACTTATTTGTCTTAATCTATTTAGATTATTTAATTCCTTAGTATTTTCCCTATCAATTATTATCTCCCTATTTTTTTGTGGTTTACTTATTGCATTACACATAACATAAACCATGAGAATTAGAACTATAATTTGCAAAATCATTAATATATTTGTCATAATCTTTAAATATACTTACCTTTACTAATATATACATTTTATTTCCTTATTATTACTAAAGTAAATATACTTTGCCTCCTTCAATTTTTATTATTAGTATTATTTGCTTATTATTACAAATATATTCTTGATTTTGAAATATAAATAAAAACAATCCAATATTTAAAATACTAAAAACTTGTAAAAAACGCTAAATAAGTCAGTATATATAAAAAAATATATACTGACTTATTATTCTCGCTAATATTAAGCTGATTCAATATCTTTCTTAGTTCTAGCTTTTACTAAAGTAGGTCTAATCTTTCCTTCTTCTACTCTTTCAATTCTAGGCTGCTTTTTCTCTTTAATAGCCTCTTCAGTTATTATAACATTAGTTATTCTATTATCAGAAGGTATCTCATACATTATTTCATTCATTATATCTTCAATAATAGCTCTTAAACCTCTGGCGCCTGTCTGTCTGCTAATCGCTTCTTCTGCTATTGCGATTAATGACTTTTCGTCAAACTCTAACTTAACATCATCTAGCTCGAATAATTTCTTATATTGCTTTACAAGAGCATTTTTAGGTTTAGTTAAAATTTGAATTAAAGCTTCTTTATCTAAAGACTCTAAAGTAACTAGTATTGGAAGTCTTCCAACAAATTCAGGAATTAACCCAAACTTCAATAAGTCTGCTGGCATAATTTCTTTTAGTAAGCTTCCAACATCCTTTTCATGTTTAGCTTGAATTTGTGCTCCAAATCCCATAGAACTCTTTCTTGTTCTATTTTCTATTATCTTATCAACACCATCAAAAGCTCCACCACAGATAAATAATATATTAGAAGTATTTATTTGGATAAACTCTTGATGAGGATGCTTTCTTCCACCTTGTGGAGGAACAGATGCAACAGTTCCTTCTAGTATCTTTAACAATGCTTGTTGAACACCTTCACCTGATACATCACGAGTAATAGATGGATTTTCTGATTTTCTAGCAATTTTATCTATTTCATCTATATAAATAATGCCTCTTTCAGCTTTTTCTACATCATAATCTGCATTCTGTATTAGTTTAAGAAGAATATTTTCTACATCTTCTCCAACATATCCAGCTTCTGTTAATGTTGTAGCATCAGCAATTGCAAAAGGTACATTTAAAAATCTTGCTAATGTTTGAGCAAGTAGTGTTTTTCCTGAACCAGTTGGTCCTAGTAGTAAAATGTTACTTTTTGATAATTCAACATCAATATCTTCTTTATTAGTATTAATTCTTTTATAATGATTATAAACTGCTACTGCTAAAGATTTTTTTGCTCTTTCTTGCCCAATGACATAAGAATCTAAGTATTCTTTAATCTCATTTGGCTTTGGTACACTTTTAGGGTCAAAATCAACAGTTTCTTGGAATTCATCTGCTATAATTTCAGAACATAAATCAATACATTCATCACAAATATATACTCCTGGACCTGCAATTAATCTTTTTACTTGTTCTTGAGTTTTGCCGCAGAAAGAACACTTTAACTGCTTCTTTTCATCATATTTAGCCATACATTCACCTCACTTAAAAACGTATAAATTTAAAATTCAATCTTATTTATCTTTTCCTATTTTATGCGTAGTTATTACTTCATCAACTAACCCATAAGCTTTAGCTTCTTCTGCAGACATGAAGTTATCTCTTTCTACATCTGCTTTAATTGTTTCTAAAGGCTTACCAGTATTTTCACTTAAAATTCTATTTAAAGTTTCTTTCATCTTTAATATTCTTTTAGCATGTATTTCAAAATCTGTTGCTTGACCTTGAAAACCGCCTAGTGGTTGATGTATCATAACTTCAGCGTTTGGAAGTGCAAATCTCTTTCCTTTTGTTCCAGAAGAAAGTAAAAATGCTCCCATTGAAGCTGCCATACCTATACATATTGTTGATACGTCGCACTTAATATATTGCATAGTATCATATATAGCATTTCCAGCTGTTATTGATCCTCCTGGACTATTTATATATATATATATATCTTTATCTGGATCTTCACTTTCTAAAAATAATAATTGTGCTACTATTAAATTAGCACTATCATCATTCACTTCTCCACTTAACATGATTATTCTTTCTTTTAATAATCTTGAAAATATATCATAGGAACGTTCTCCTCTACTTGTTTGTTCTACAACCATAGGTACTAAAGCCATATAAATCCTCCTTTTACTATTATACTTTTTCTAATTCTAATTATATATTTTTTTTATTACTTTGTTAATTATTATTTGAATAAATTGCCAGAAAAAAATTTTTTTCTGGCAATTTATAATTAGCATTCTTATTTTATATTATATATTAAAATAAATTATTTGCAATTTTCTTTTAAGAATTTTAAAGTATTTTCTAATATTATGTCTTTTTCAATCATGTTTCTTTGAGACTTAACTAAGATTTTAGCCATTTTTTCTGGGTCTTTTGGTCCATAAATCTTTCCTAATTCTAAAGCTCTTGCATTTAACTCTTCTTCAGTTGCTTTAATTTCTTCTGTTTTTGCAATAGCTTCAAGAACTAAATCAGCTTTAACTTTTCTTTCTGCATTTTCTTTCATAAAGTCTCTCATTTTTTCAGTTGTATTTCCTGTGAATTCCATATATTGTTCTAAGCTTAAACCTTGATATTTTAATCTTCCTTCAAGATCTTGCATCATGGCATCAATTTCTTTATTTACCATAACTTCTGGAATATCCATTTTTGAGTTTTCAATTACTGCAGTTATAACAGCTTCTTCGAATTCTCTTTCTGCCTTTTCATCGTTATTTTTTTCTAATGTCTTTTTAAGATTTTCTTTTAATTCTGCAAATGTGTCAACTGCTGATACATCTTTAGCAAATTCATCATCTAATTCTGGCAATTCTTTAACTTTAATTGACTTAATTTCAACTTCAAACATTGCTGGTTTTCCGTTTAATTCTTCTTTTCCGTAAGCTTCTGGGAAAGTAACATTTACTTCTTTTTTGTCCCCAACTGCTAAACCGATTAATTGTTCTTCAAAATTATCAATGAAAGTACCAGAACCTATTTCTAAAGAATAATCAGAGCCTTCTCCACCTTCAAAAGCAACTCCATCTATGTATCCTTTGAAATCAATAACAGCTATATCCCCTTTAGCTATATTTCCCTCTGTTTTAACTTCTATTCTAGCATTTTTTTCTTGCATTTCTTTAATTTGCTTATCTATTTCAGTATCTTCTACTTCATATATAGGCTTCTTTATATCTAATCCTTTATACTCTCCAAGTTCTACTTCTGGATAAGTAGTAACTGTAGCAGTATAAACTAATTCTTTACCTTCTCCTAATTCTACTATATCAACTTGTGGGTAATCTACAGGTTTAATATTTTCTGCATTTAATGCTTCTGGATATGATTCATCTATAGCAAAATTAACAGCGTCATCATAGAATACTTCAACTCCATAGAACTTTTTAACCATTGCCATAGGAACCTTTCCTTTTCTAAATCCAGGTATATTATATCTGCCCTTATTCTTATTATAAGCTTTAGTTAACGCTGCATCGAATTTTTCAGCTTCAACCCTTATTTCTAATTTTATCACATTTGTTTCTATTTTTTCCACTTTAGCTTTCATTTTATTCTTTCCTCCTAAATAGTGTGCATCTAATTTAACTAAGTCATTATACCATAAACACTTAAATCTTATCAAATAATTTATTAATATTATCTCTATTGAATATAATTACCATTTACATCGATAAAATATACTCTACCATCAACAGTAATTTTAACGCCTTTTTCTTCCTTTTCACCAATTTCTATATTAGCTCCAGCTAAATCCCACATAACCTTATCTTCATTAGTTGAAATATCAGTCATCCATAGATACTTTTTAAGATTTCCACCTCCAAAATATGGCCTATTAGTTACAAATATTATTTTATCTTCACTAATAAATTTTGGATTCTGATTCCATAAGTATTTTGGATTTGATTGAATTGTAGCTTCTTTAGTAAAAACACTTCCACTTGTAGATACATATTGATCTTTTGATATCACCTTGTTTGTTCCATCTAAATTATATAGAGTAATTACTGAATTTGTATCTTCCACAATTATTTCCTTACCAGATGGACTTATACTGTAACTAACACCATTATCGCTAGTATCTAAAGTTTTGAAAACTTTTCCGGTATTAGCATCATCTACATAAATTGCTTTTGCAACATTTCCACTCGCTAGAGTTATATTTATATATTCTTCCACCGGTTTTTGAGGTTCTTCTTGAACTACTTCCTCATCTTTTTTCTCATCAGATGTTTCTTGTTTTTCTGCTTTAGTTTGTTCTGAAGAATTATTAGTATCACTATCAATCCATGCCTGTATATTTTGTTTAATATTTTCATAATCTATTGGATTATACGCTATTTTAATTGATAGCGCAGATGTTATTAATATTATTGCCAAAAATATTATTATCGCATTTCTTCTTCTTCGCTTCATCCTTTTTTCATATTCTCTACTAAAAATACTTGGCTTTCCCAAAGATGGCCCCCTCCAAATCTTTCTAATGTATTATAATATAAACAAATTCATTATATATTATTCTTTTGTTTAAATCTACAACATATTTTATATTTTTATAATCATATAATCCTAGATCAAAAAATAATATTATTTTTTACAACTGTTCTTACTATTGCAGCTTGAGCAATTACCTTTTTTATTTTCTCCCTTTAAGCAGCAACCTCCACATTCCAATAACCCTTCTTTTTTAAGTTCTTCTAGTGTTAATTTACAAACATTTTCTGAATACTCTTCATAATCTATGGTATTTTTCAACAATTCTTCTTTATATATTTTAATCATTTCATTCTCCTACACATATTATTTTATTTTGTAATTATATATTGCAATATTAAATTTATATATTAATTTAATATTTTCATTCTTAATCTACATTAAATTCAAGTTAGTTTCTACATAATATCTATATTATACACCTATAAATTTCTTATAATTTTTTCTATATAAAAAAGCCATTACTTAGCAATATAAACTTTACTTATTTCTCTTATATTTTAATTGTCATAATATAAAAAATTATTGTTTTTTTTTGTGATTATTGTATAATTAAATTATCAATATTGTAACAAATAGCCCATACACTTTATGGTTTATCGCCATAAAATTTTATAAACCCACAATAACATGTTCATTTATTTCCTTTCTCGAGTGGACATGCGAAAACCTGTACTATATATACAGGTTTTCTTTTTTATATTTAATATTATAAGTATTCTTGCCTATAATTAATAAAAAATTTACTTTGTGTTTATCTAATATTATAATACTCAACTTATAATTGACAATCAACCGTTAAAATTTTGTAATTCTAAAACTTATGTTATTCAGATTTCCGCATCTTAACATCAAAAAAAGGATTGTTCAGACAAACAATCCTACTTTTATACTTATAATACCGCTTAATTACAAATAGAACTTATTTAAACATTTGTTATCGGTTTTCTTTCACCTTTAAAATTATTAATTTTATTTCTCCTCTTTTCCAATTCTGCTCCTACTTCTTCAATTGAAATATTCATTTGAGCCATTAGAACAAGTAAGTGATAAGTAAGATCACAAATCTCATTTATCTGTTCTTCTTTATTATTTTCTTTACAACTAATTATAACTTCCGTGCATTCTTCTCCAACTTTTTTTAGTATCTTGTTTGTTCCCTTTTCAAAAAGATACTTCGTATAGGATCCCTCTTCACCTTCTGTTTTTCTTTTTAATATAGTCTCATATAAAGCCTTTATATTTTCATCCATTTTTAATCCTCCAATGCTTCTCATATATAAATTACAAATCCCTATAAAAACAAGTTCTATTTCCTGTATGGCATGCCGCTCCAACTTGCTCAGCTAATATCAAAATGGTATCATTATCACAATCTATTTTTATTTCTTTCACATACTGAAAATGTCCCGAAGTTGCTCCTTTATTCCAAAGTTCATCCCTACTTCTACTGTAAAACCAAGTTGTATTATCCTCTAATGTCTTATTTAAACTTTCTTTTGACATATAGGCTAACATTAAAACCTCTTTAGTTTTATAATCTTGAACTATAGTTGGAATCAATCCATTCATCTTTTCAAAATCAACTTGTTCCACTCTCTTGCAAATCTCCATACAATTTTTCTCCCTTCAGATATATACTAGCTATTTGCTTTTTATATAATCTTAAACTTATATACGTACTGAAACATTTTTATCATGTAAATATCTTTTAACCTCATCAACAGTTAACTCCCCATAGTGAAAAAGAGAAGCGGCAAGTGCTGCATCCGCTATATTACTTTTAAATACATCATAAAAATCTTCTAAACAACCGCATCCACCTGAAGCTATTACCGGAACATTAGTTATATCACTTACAGCTTTTGTTAATTCCAAATCAAAGCCTTTTTTAGTTCCATCTGCATCCATAGATGTTAAAAGAATTTCTCCTGCTCCAAGCGCTGTTGCTTCTTCAATCCACTTTAGCAGATCCAATCCTGTATCAATTCTTCCTCCGTTTATTACAACATTCCATCCTGTATTATCAGATCTTTTCTTTGCATCAGCTGCCAATACTATACACTGACTTCCAAAATAGAAAGCTCCTTCTTTTATAAGCATTTTATTTCTAACAGCTGCTGAGTTTAAACTCACCTTATCTGCTCCTGCTCTAAGTATTGACTTTATATCATCTAAAGTCTGAAGTCCTCCACCCACTGTAAATGGGATGAAAATTTTTTCAGCTACACTTTGAACAACTTTTTCCATTATCCCACGTTTTTCATGAGTTGCTGTTATATCTAAAAATACTAATTCATCCGCTCCTTGCTTATTATAATATTCTGCAAGTGCAACAGGATCACCTACATCGACTAATCCCTCAAAATTAATTCCTTTAACAACTCTTCCTTCTTTTACATCAAGGCATGGAATAATTCTCTTAGTATGCATCCAGTTATCTCCCCTCTTTAGAAATTTCTATTGCTTTTTCTAAAGACAATGTTTTAGCATATATAGCTTTACCTGTTATTGCCCCATATAAGTCTATGTTTTTTAATTCTTTAATATTTTCAATATCCTTAATTCCACCAGAAGCTGTAATATCAATACTTACTGTTCTCTTAAGTTTTTTAAGCATTTCTACATTAGGTCCTTCTAATGTTCCATCTTTACTAATATCGGTTACTATTATATTCTTAACACCAATATTCTCCATCTTTTTAGCAAATTCTATATAGTCAAGGTCACTGGCCGCAAGCCATCCCCTTCCATATACTTTGCCATCTTTACAGTCTATTCCAACTGCTATTTTGCTATCATATATTGCTATTGCCTTTTTTAGTAACTCTTCATCTTCCATTGCTATAGTTCCAAGAATTACTCTTGCTACTCCATTATCTAAAAGATATTTAATAGTTTCAAAAGATCTTATTCCTCCACCTAGTTCCACAGGAATATTAAGCTCATTAGCAATTTTAATTACTAACTCATGATTTTGATTACTTCCACTTTTAGCCCCATCTAAATCTACTAAATGTATATATTCTGCTCCCATATCTTGAAAAGATTTTGCTGTTTCAAATACATCATCTGCAACAATTTCTTTTTTATTATAATCTCCCTGATACAATCTTACTGGCTTGCCATCAATTATATCAATTGCTGGTAAAATTATCATTTAATCAACTCCCCAAAATTTTTTAAAATGGCCAAACCTACAGATCCACTTTTTTCCGGATGAAATTGAGCTCCTATTACATTTTTGCACCTAACTACACCTGGTATCTTATTTTCCCCATATTCGCTGTATGCTACCAAATCTTCATCATTATAACCTTGTGCAAAATAAGAATGCACATAATAAACAAATCCCCCTTCATCTATACCTCTGAAAAGTTCATCGCTTCTACTAAACACCAAATCATTCCAACCAATATGTGGGATCTTTATATTATTAACTTTATCATCTTTCATTTTAATAATACTACCCTTTAATAAGCCGAGCCCTTTTCTTTCAATTCCTTCAAATCCATTTTCAAATAATAATTGCATACCGAGACATATTCCAAGAAGCGGTTTATTCCTTTTTACTTCTTCTGATATTATTTTGTCTAAAGATAACTTTTCAATAGTTTCCATAGCATCTGGGAATGCTCCAACGCCTGGTAATATTAATGCATCAGCAGCTCTGATTTCATCTTTACTACATGAGATCTTATTCTCAATCTCAAGATAATCCAGGGCATTCTTAACGCTTTTTAAGTTTCCCATTCCATAGTCTATTATAACTATCATTATATAACCCCCTCCTATAATAAAGATCAAAATGAATAACAAATGATAAGTTAGCATCTCTATTCCCCAAGCTTTACAGATATTTTACTAATAATCAGCATTATTCATTTTTCTCTTTTATAATTTTTTATAAGCTTCCTTTAGTAGATGGTATATCATTATCACTACTTCTAGATATAGCTTCTTTAATTGCTCTTCCAAAAGCTTTAAATAAAGCTTCTATTTTATGATGATCATTTTCACCATATAAAACTTTTAAATGAAGTGTTATTCCAGCATTAAATGCAAAGGCTCTGAAAAACTCAACCACCATTTCAGTTGACATTTCACCAACTTTTTCTCTCTTAAAATCACAATCAAAAACCAAAAAAGGTCTATTGCTCACATCAATTGACGCTAAAGCAAGCGTTTCATCCATTGGTACATAAAAAGTTCCATATCTGTTTATGCCATGCTTATCTCCTAGTGATTCTTTAAATGCTTCTCCTAATGTTATTCCGATATCTTCTATTGTATGATGATCACATACATAAGAATCTCCTTTAGCAAACACATCCAAGTTAACCTTACTATTAAATGAAAACAAAGTTAACATGTGGTCTAGAAATCCAATCCCTGTATTTATTTCACTATTCCCGTTTCCATCTAAGTCAATTTCTACTCTAACACTAGTTTCTTTAGTTATTCTTTCTCTTCTTGAGCTTCTATCTGACATACTAATTCTCCTTAAAACGAATAATTTAATTGTATTTTAAATATAGTTTTCCAAAAGAATTCTATAAATTAATAATATCTATATAAAACATAATCTTTCTATAGTCAAGCATATCTAAGAAAATAATATGCAAATGATATAATTATTTTTTATTGAATCAAATATTATCCCTTTAAATAAATCAATATACCAACTTATTATTTTCCTAAACATGCCAAGTATTTATACATATATAAAAATCTTTTTTATTCCTTCAACTACTTTCCTATTTTGCATTGGTGAACCAACTGTAATTCTGAAACTGTCATCATTAAAATTTCTAATTATTATCCCAATACTCTCAAGTCCCTTAATAAGAGCTTCCTTATGAGGTGTTCGTCCAAAGATGTAGTTTCCCTTTGACGGATAGAATTGTATTTTCATTGCGGCATTTTTTTCAACCTCTTTTAAATTCTCATATAATTCTTCTCTTTGTTTAACTATTTGTTTTGCATTTTTAACAACATTTTCTGGGTATCTCAAAGCCATTGAGGCCAGATTTTGCGAAAACGAACTTATTGTATATGGAATTTTATAATTTAATAATTCAGAAATATTACTCTCATGAGTTATCAAAAATCCTACTCTCAACGATGCAAGCCCCCAAGCCTTTGACAAGGTTCTTGTAACAACCAAGTTTTTATATTTATTTATATATGGAATCATTGATTTTCCGTAGAATTCATAATAAGCCTCATCTACAAGAACAACAGTATTTTTAAAAACTTCTAAAATATTAACTATATCTTCTAACTCTATTCCAATTCCAGTAGGATTATTGGGATTTGAAAAGATAATTAAATCTACGGCTTCTTGTTTTCCTATATTTATAAATTCCCGAACATTAAAATTCATAGTTTGCCCTATATCATATTTCTTTAATTCTCCACCAAATCTTGAAACAAAAAAATCATACATTGTAAAATCTGGTCCTAGAGTTAATGCCTTCTTTCCATTTTTAATAGCCTTACTTACAACAAGTTCAAGCATTTCATCAGACCCATTTCCTACAATTATATTTTTGCTCTCTATATTTGCATAATTTGCATATAATTCTTTAATGGTAGTCATCTCATTTGTAGGATACCTATGGAAAAGTACATTAGTTAAGCAAGATTTCATTTTCATTAGTATCTTTGTGTCCATCTCTAGATAAATTTCATTGCTATCTAGATTTATTGTATACTCATCATACGAATTTATATACTCATTATACGTTCCCATTCTCTAATCTCACTTTCACGGAATTAGCATGAGCTGTAAGTCCTTCCTTGCTTGCTAATGTTATAATTTTTTCTCCATTTTCCATAAGTGCTTCTTCTGAATAATAAATGAAAGAAGATTTTTTTATAAAACTATCAACTGATAACGGTGAAAAGAACCTTGCTGTACCACTTGTAGGTAATACATGATTTGTTCCCCCAAAATAATCTCCTATAGGCTCTGGACAGTATCTTCCTAAAAATACAGACCCTGCATTTCTAACCATACCTAAATATTTCATTGGATCATCTACCATTAGCTCTAAATGCTCTGGAGCTATAGAATTAGAAATGTCAATACATTCTTCTATTGTTCTACAAATTATTGCACTTCCAAAATTTTCAAGGGAAGTTCTTATTATTTCTTCTCTTTCAAGAGTCTTTACTTGTCGTTCCAACTCCATCTCAACTCTCTTGTGTAATTCTTTTGATGTTGTGATTAATATTGATGATGCTAATTTATCATGCTCTGCCTGTGACATTAAATCTGCTGCTACAAAACACGGATTAGATTTCTCATCAGCAATAACTAATATTTCACTTGGCCCTGCAATCATATCTATATCAACTTCTCCAAATACTAATTTCTTTGCAGTAGCAACAAATATATTTCCTGGTCCAACAATTTTATCAACCTTTTTAATGCTCTCTGTTCCATAAGCCAAAGCTGCAACAGCTTGTGCTCCTCCAACTTTATATATTTTATTAATTCCTGCTATTCTTGCAGCCACTCCAATATATGGATTAATCCCTCCATTTTTGTCTGGTGGAGTTACCATAACAATTTCATCTACTCCTGCTACTTTTGCAGGTATTACATTCATAAGCACTGATGATGGATAAGCAGCAGTTCCACCTGGAACATAAACTCCAACTCTTTCTAAAGGCAATACTCTCTGCCCTAGGTATACTCCTTTATCTTTTGTCATTAAAAATCCATTTGATTTTTGTTTTTCGTGATACTCTTTTATATTTGCTTTAGCTTCTTCTAATGCTTCAATGAACTCTTTCTCCACTTTATTAAAACATTCATCAATTTCAAAAGTTGATACTTCTAAAGTTTTAAGTTCAACCTTATCAAATGACTTCGTAAGTTCAAATAAAGCTTTATCCCCATCTTTTTTCACTCTTGATAGAATACTATTTACACTTGAGATTATCTCTTGTTCCGTTTCTGTAACTCTACCTTTAAGTTCACTAATTAAGCTTTCTTTATTACTCTCGGTAATCTCCATTAAATTTAACATATAATTAATAGCCCCCCTTTGACTTGATAAAAAAGTAATAACAACAAAAAATACTCTTTAAATTTTATTTATTATTTTTTGTTAATTACTCAAGATATCATAATCAATTTTATCAACATCTCACGAATTTTGTCAATTATTAATCACTTTCTTAATCCTATCTATAAAATCCCATATTTCATTCTGCTTCATTTTAAAACTAGCTTTATTCACTATCAATCTAGCACTTATCTCACAAATCCTATCTATAACAACTAAACCATTTTCCTTTAAAGTTGTTCCGGTTTCCATGATATCCACAATTCCATCGCATAGGCCTAATATTGGTGCAAGTTCTACTGATCCCTCTATTTTTATAACTTCTACATCCATCCCTTTCTTTTTAAAATAATCCTTTGCAACTTTTGGATATTTACTTCCTATTTTTATATGACCAACTTTTTTGAAAATATCACTTTCTGGTAATGATGCTACTATGAATCCACACTTTCCAAATCCCAAATCCAAAACTTCATAGCAATTGTTATCACTTTCCAAAATAGTATCTTTTCCAACTACTCCAAGATCAGCTACCCCATGTTCAACATAAGTTATTGAATCTGCTGCCTTTACCAAAAAATAATTTATATCCTGCGTTTTATCTTTAAACACAAGTTTTCTACCTTTGCTTTTTAATTCTGAAGGATCAAATTTCGCCTTATCTAAGATCTTTATGGTTTCTTCTTCTAATCTTCCCTTTGTTAATGCTATGCTTATGCTCATTTTTAATATTCCCCACCCTTAACTACTTTTATTTCTTTCATATCTTCATTTGGTAATAAATCAACGATATACCCTTGATTCCTAAGCTCTTCACTTTTTTTAATAGCTTCAATTCTAGTATTTTTATTATAGTATATCTTATATATATTTTCCTTTTCACTTGCTATTTTATTGAACTTTACAGTTGGAATCACAGCATCAATATCTATCGAAAATCCTACTGCTGGAACACATTTTTCTGAGAGCTCAATTAAATTATCATATCGCCCACCTCTCAGTAACGTATTGCCAACACCTTCACCATAACCTCTAAAAATAATTCCTGTGTAATAATTCAGTCTCGGAACCATTCCTAAATCAAATGTCACATTTTTACCATAGCCCAACAAATCTAGTTCCTGGTATAATGCCTCCAGATAATCAAGATTTTTTCTTAACTCTTCATTAAATGCTAACTTTTTAGCCTCTTCCAAAATCTGTTTATCCCCAAACATCCAAGGCAACTTATTAAAAAATGCCTTATACTCTTCCTTTATATCTAAATTCTCTAAATAATCCTCCAAACTTTTCATGTTTTTATCTTCTATAAACTGCGCAATAGCCTCTTTATATTCCTGCTCTATTTCTAAATTTTTAAATGCCCCATTAAAAAAACCGATATTTCCTATTTCAAGCTTAAAATCATTTAATCCTAATTTCTTCAAAGCTTCTAATGCCAATACTAATATTTCTAAATCAGATTTTTCATCTTCAAGTCCTATAAATTCAACACCGCAATCTGTATATTCATTCCTCTTTCCTCCAAGACTTGCGTGAACTCTAAAAACATTCGAGGTATACCTAAGCTTTATTGGTAATTCTACATCTTTGAGCTTAGTCTCCACAACTCTTGCTATTGGAATTGTCATATCTGGCCTCAAAATTAATATACGACCCCTATTATCGAAGAACTTGTACATATCTTCTTCTCTTAAAGTTTGTGAATTATAGTTGAAAGTTTCATAAAACTCCAGCGTCGGTGTTATAACTTCTTTATATCCCCATTTTTCAAAAAGTTTATCAATGTCTTTTTCTAAAATACGTTTTACTGCACATTCATCTAATACTAAATCCCTTGTTCCTTCTGGAAGTATGTTCTTCTTATTCATTTTCCACCCCACCTATTCTTATTGCTTAATCTCTATATTGTTTTATCGTTTTATCAGTTTAGCGTGCTAAATTATCATTTAATTTATGATAACTTATTTTTTCTACCATGTCAATCATTTCAAAAACCTTTATATAGTTATTTATAAGTTATATGTTAAATATTCTTATATCCTTAATTTTAACTATATAGAAATTAGTGTTATAATATAATAGTTTATTTGTAAAAGTATTTTTAATACTGGAAATATATTGAAAGGGGACTTTTTACATTGATTACTAAAGATATACACTTAAACGCAATAAAAAAAATGCACATCCATACCAAAACTTCTGAATCAGTACGTCTTGGTATTCTCCTTGCAATTGTTGGAGGTTTCTTAGATGCTTACACCTTTGTCTGCAGAGGTGAAGTTTTTGCTAATGCTCAGACTGGTAACCTTGTTTTACTTGGAATAGCTCTTACGAAGAGAAATCCTGGCCAAGCAATTACAGCTTTACTGCCTATTTTAGCATTCGTGCTTGGGGTGATATTTACCGAAAGGATAAAAGATATTAAAGTTCCATCAATGACTTTTGCTACAAATGCGGAACGTATAATTTTAATTATTGAAATTATTGTGCTTTTTATTATAGGATTTATACCAACTACAGTCCCTAACATATTTGTAACAGTTCCAATTTCATTTGTGTCATCAGTTCAAATCGCATCTTTTGGAAAACTAATTGACTCTCCATATAGTACAGCTATGTGCACAGGTAATTTGCGTTCCGCATCTCAAGCTGCTTATAAAGCATTTATAGAAAAAGATAAAAAACTTGCTTTCAAAAGTATTCGCTACTTAGTTATAATCTTTTTCTTTATTGTTGGAGCTTATTTAGGCGGAATCTTAACTTTACACGTTGGCGGCAAATCAATTTGGTTCGCCGTAGTAATATTAATTATTTCAGTAGGCTTATTTAGCTTTGATAAATATATTTTTGATCATAACAACAAAGAACAAATAACAAGTGTAACTTAGAATGTCATTAAAATATTTAAATTATATAAAAAAATACCTCAGGTAAAATAAACCTGAGGTATTTTTCTAAAATGTTACAACTTCAATATTTTCAATTGATTTTTGTACTAATTCATCCACATTTAATTTTTCTTCTTCTTTCATTATTGCATCAAGTTTTGGATTTGTCTTCGGATGCTTTGGAACAAATATTGTACAACAGTCTTCATAAGGCAAAATTGAAGTCTCATATGTTCCTATTTTTCTTGCTATTTCCATTATATCTGTTTTATCCATTGCAATTAACGGCCTAAATGCTGGTCTATCAGCACAATTATCACTTACAATAAGACCATCCATAGTCTGACTTGCAACTTGGCCTATACTTTCTCCCGTACTTACTGAATTTATTCCATACTTATCTGCAAGTCTACATGCTATCCTCATCATAAATCTTCTCATTATTATTGTAAGTTCATCTTCTCTACATTTATTTATAATTTCCATTTGAATATCTGTAAAAGGAACTATGTACAAATTAATTTTTTCTGTATATTGAGCTAATATTTTCGCTAAATCTTTAACTTTATCCTTTGCTCTTTCCGATGTATATGGGTGACTGTGATAATAAACACAACTTACTTCAACACCTCTTTTAGCCATCATGTATCCTGCCACTGGGGAATCAATACCACCAGATAACATTAACATTGTACTACCATTCATTCCATACGGAAGACCTGCTGCGCCCTTTGTTATATCAGTATTTGCCCAAACATAAGCATAATTATTTCTTATTTCAATATTTATTAAAATATCTGGATTTTTAACATCAACATTTATTTCTCCATCTAAATTAGTAAGAACATATGCTCCTACTTTCCTTGAAACTTCCATAGAATTCAATTCAAATTTTTTATTAGCTCTATTTGTAATAATCTTAAAAGTATTTCCTTCTGATTGTCTAACCTTTTCTAACGCAACCTCTTGTATACTATTAAAATCTATGTCAACTTCTCTAACTAAACATACTTCAAGTATCCCAAAAACTTTACTGATCCTATTAATACTTTCTTCTATTTCATCAGTTTTTATAAAATATCTTCCACTATCGTGTATAAATTCAGCTTTTATCCCATCAAGTTTTTTAGCTATATTATCTCTTAATTTTCTTTCAAATTTACCTCTGTTTAACCCCTTTAAAAATATTTCTGGTGCGTACTTTACTAAAATAAGTTCTCTCATTATTTTTTTATCCTCCTTAAAAATTTAAGTCCTTTTTCTAAAATGTCTACTACATAATCTATCTCTGATTCATCATTATCATCCGAAAAAGAAAATCTAATTCCTCCTGATATTTCATCCTTAGTTAATCCTAAAGATTTTAACACATAACTACCACCAATTCTCTCTCTTTCCTTAGAAGAACACGCTGATCCTGTAGACACATATATTCCTGATTCCTCTAAATAATGAAGCAATACTTCGCCTCTTACACCTCTAAAAGAAACATTCAATATATAAGGTGAAAAATCATTATTTAGTAGACTATTTATCTTTATATTATCGATATTACTTAATTTATCAACGAATTTTTTCTTTATTTGAAATACCTTTTCGTAATTTTTTTTCATATTATCATTTGAAATCTTAGAAGCTAAAGCCATTCCCATAATTCCAGATATATTTTGTGTACCCGCTCTTATTCCAAACTCTTGAGATCCACCTTCTATCAACGGTGATAAAGAACTAGTATTTTTTATATATATAAATCCTACACCTTTAGGTCCATGAAATTTATGAGCACTCACTGTTAGAAAATCTATATTCATTTTCTTTACGTCTATAGGTAATTTACCATAGCTTTGAACTGCATCAACATGAAATTTAGTTCTATTGCTACTTGCTCTTATTATGTCTCCTATTTCTTTTAGATCTTGGATTACTCCAACTTCATTATTTACATGCATTATTGAAACCAATACAGTTTCCTTAGTTATAGCTTTTTTTAGCTGTTCTAAGTTAATCTTACCATCTTCATTTATCTCTAAAAATGTTACTTTAATATTATTTTCTTCTAATTTCTTTATAGTATTCAAAATAGAAGCATGTTCAAAAGGAGTTGTAATAAGATGAGTTCCGCTTTTCAAAAGCCCCTTTAGAACTAAATTATTTCCTTCACTTCCACCCGAAGTAAAATGTATTTCATTTTCACTTGCGTTTATAGTTTTAGCTAATATACCTCTGCATTCTTTAAGTTTTCTTTCACTTTTCAACCCCAAATTATGTAAGGAAGACGGATTTCCGTAAAATTCCTTCATACCAAAACTCACTTCATCTATTACCTCATCAAGCGGCTTTGTTGTTGAACTATTATCAAAATAAACTTCCATATAAGTCTTCTTCCTTTCAAGTTTATAAACGTCTAAAGATCAATTATAAAATATATTCTTCCCTTATTATCTTATAAACTTACTATGTAATATACATGTTTTATTATAACAAAAAAATAATCCCTGCATAGTATTTTTTTAAATATATAAAATGAAGCAGTAAATAAGAATTTCTTACTTACTGCTTCTGATAGAGAGAGAAAATTAATAAGGAATAATTTCTTAGTATTAATTTTTGCTATACTTTTCGTAATATTTAATAAGACCTTGAGTTCCTAGATCACCCAAATTATCGTTATCTAATGTTTTATACATTTTTAGCACTTCATTTAATACGCCTAAATTTATGGAATTATCCGTAGACTCTTCTATTGCTAAATTCATATCCTTAATAAAATGTTTTATATAAAAACCAGGGTCAAAATCTCCTTTTAACATACGAGGAGCCATATTTTTCATTTGCCAACTTCCCGCTGCACCTTCACTTATACTATCAAGCATGGTCTGAACATCTAATCCTACTCCTTTTGCATACGTAATTGCTTCGCACACTCCAGCTATCGCACCAGCTAAAGCTATCTGATTTGCCATTTTAGTATGCTGTCCATTCCCAGCTTTTCCTTCATAAATTATATTGGTTCCAAGTGCAGATAAAACATCTTTGTGTTTTTCAAAAACTTCTAAATCTCCACCAACCATTATAGATAATGTAGCATTCTTTGCACCTACATCTCCTCCTGATACTGGCGCATCCAAAGCATATATTTCTCTCTTTTTAGCCTCATTATAAATTTTTATAGAAAGCTTCGGACTTGTAGTAGTCATGTCAATTATACAAGACTCTTTTTTAGCATTCTCTAAAATGCCATTTTCCCCAAAATAAACTTCTTCTACATCTTTAGGATATCCTACAATTGTTATTATGACATCTCTATTATTTGCACAACTTTTAACATCGTCGCACCATTTAGCACCTTCATTTATAACATCAAGAACTTTTTCTTTTGTCCTTGTATAAATAGATACCTCATATCCTTTCTTCATTAGGTTTCTAACCATAGATTTTCCCATTACACCTACACCTATAAATCCAATTGTCTTCACTTCAAACTCCTCCATTTTTAGTTATAATATTTTGTATCCTCATATTTAACTTCTTAAAATTAGTATTAAGAATCTTTTTCTACGTCAATCCATGTCATTTTACTTTTTAATCTATTAATTTCTGCTTCCTGATCTTTTATTATTGTTTTATAATAAACTTCTTTATCTCCCCACTCTTTACTTAAATTGTTTATTAATGATGCCATTTCGTCAGCACTTCCTACAATTCTATTAAAGAGCATTAAGTTGGACTTAAGTATTTCCGGAATTTCATTATGGGAATATCTTAACCTATGATCTATTTCCCCATATCCTTCCTCAAAAATTGTTCTAACCTGTATCTCCGCTATTACCTTTTCATTGATTGGATAAAATTCAACTAAATAATGAACTGATCGATATCCAGAGGCTTTTGACCTTACTTCTATAATAGGATCATCAAAAACATCTATATTATCTCCTTCTCTTACATTTGCAGTAATCTCAGTTACATTCCAAGTTTTTATTATAAAATCATGTATCCCCTGCCATTGGTCTTTAAATATATGTATAACTCTAATTCCTATTAAATCATTTATTTCATTTCTATAATTATTTACTGTAAATTCAAAATCATCTCCGTATTTATTTTTTCTATCTTCTGTCTTTCTTATAACTTTTTCTATTAATCTCTCAGGATCTTTAATCCTTGATTTAACAGAATGCACCATTCTCTGCGATCGTAAAATGTTTGCTATAAATGCAGCCTGGCTTTCATAAGAAGTTTTATAATTTATGTAGTCTTCGTAGATTTCCTTAAGATTTTCAATATTAATATTATTTTTAGAAATTATTTCTTTAGCCTGAGGATATTTTTCCAAAAATATATCTATGTTAAAACTTTTTTTCATTCTGCATACTCCTCTATAAATTCCATTAATTTCGATACTATATAGATTATACTACATTAGGCATAATCAAAAAATAACAAATCCATCTGCCACATCTATTTTCCATCATGCTGCATCAGCAGATTGCCCTACTAGCTTGCTATGATCCCACTCTACTTTCTTGCCTGATGAAAAATAATCATAGCATTTTGACCTTGTTATTCTCTTTCATATGCCTTAATTAAAAATTATTTCAAAAAACTTCAACCAAAATAAGATTGAAGTTTTTTATTAAAATTATATGGTTTATAATAACTAATAGTTTAGATTAAATTTCTATGAAATAGTCCTTTTCAAGGTATATAAATGTAAATTGTTTATTATAGCCCAAATTTTTATATGCAAAATACTTGTAAAGAATATGCTATCCAGCTTCTAATTTAATTCTTAGCAAATTTTTCAGTTCTATTTCTTGTCTATAAATTTTGATATTATCATTGTACAGACAGTATTTCCTGATGAATTTAATAATGTCGCTGGTGCATCAATTATTGTAGCTATTACAAGCATTATAGCTAATGCTTCCTGTGGAAATCCAAATATACTTAAAATGAGCATTTCACCAATCGCCCCACCTCCTGGCACCGCCCCAACTACTGCACCAATGAGAAGCCCTGCTCCTAATATAGGAAATAAGGAACTAATAGTATTTATGTCTCTGCCAAATATAGCAAACAAGAACATTATTTTATATATTCCCCCAATCACCGAACCATCCTTATGAATGTTAACTCCAAGAGGCATTATTATATTAGCCAAGGTATCTGATACCCCCATATTTTTAGCTGCTTTTATATTTACTGGTATGCAGGCAGCACTAGAGCATGTTGCTAATGCAGTTATTGAAGGTTCTGCTGCATTTTTCCAAAACAATTTCACGCCTTCTTTTCTACTTGCTATATAAGCATATATACTGAAGAATACAAAGAAGTATATTATGGAGACAACCAAGTATAGTATAAATATTTTTGCATACCCACTTAATATTTGTCCTCCTAATTGTCCAATTACATTTGCAAAATAAGCTCCAAGTCCAATTGGTGCATAATACATAATTATATTTACAACTTTCATTGTCACTGTAGCTCCACTGCTTAAAAATGACGCAAAAGCCTTGCCTTGTTCCTTAGAAATCATAGTTCCAAAACCTATTAATATAGAAAATAATATTAGTGCTAACAAATTATTTCTGGATAAAAGTTCAGAAAAATCCCCTACACTTATACTCGAAACAATCTTTTCTAAAACTCCTACACTTTTAGGTGTATCTATACTATTAGTGGTCATTAGATTATTAAACATTGATGGATCCAACCCAACTGCTGGATTAAACATTTTGAAACTAATTACTCCTATTATGCCTGAAATAATTGCAGTAATTCCAAATGTAATCAATGTTATTATAAATATTCTTCCGAGCCTTTTTGATTTATCCATATTAGCTATCGCGGAAGCAATACTAAAGAATACTATAGGAACTAACATTGTAAATATTAAATTCAAAAATAAATTTCCTAGTGGAGCAAATATTTTAGCTTTATCTCCCATGATAATACCTATCGCCCCGCCTAATAATATCGATAACACTAGAATCAATGACGATTTATAGTTCTTTAAAAATCTCAATTTTCTCACCCCTAAATTTTGATGCTTAAATTATAAATACTAGCACTATCCAAGAGCTTTCCTAACAATTTCCCTATCATCAAAATATATTTTATCTTTACCTATTATCTGATAATCTTCATGCCCTTTTCCTGCTATTATTAATAAATCATCGTCTTTCAAAAGTTTTAATCCTTTTTCAATAGCTTTCTTTCTATCAACAATTTTCTCATAAGTTGAATTTATGACTTCCATTCCTTCTTCAATGTCTTCAATTATTTTTATCGGATCTTCTGTCCTTGGATTATCTGATGTTATTATGCAATAATCTGATAAAATTCCTGCCGCCATTCCCATTACTTTTCTCTTACTCTTATCTCTATCTCCACCACAACCAAATACAGTAATAAGTTTGCCTTTAGTCGTCTCTCTTGCCATCATTAATAGTCTTTCTAGCGCATCCGGAGTGTGTGCGTAATCAACTATTATATTTTTATTTAAATTATTTTTTATCATTTCTAGTCTTCCCGGAACATGTCTTAGATTAGATAAACAGCTTATAATGTCACCCATATCCATGCCAAGACCTATACAAGCTCCTATAGCAGCCAAAACATTATATACGGTTATTTTTCCAGGAATATTTACTTTTACATCTGTAATACACCACCAGCGCCATTTTATGTCCCTAAATTTGATTTTGAATATTATACAATCATTTCTATATCTAATCTCAGTTGCTCTAATATCAGCCTCTTTATTTATTCCATAAGTTAAAATCTTGCAACTAGCCTTTTGTATAATTTCTTCTGCTATTCCATCATCTAGATTTATAACTCCTAGCTCACATTTTTTAAACAATTTTATCTTTTCATTCTTATAATTCTCCATTGTTCCATGTTCTTCAAGATGATCTTGAGATAGATTTGTAAATACTCCAACTTTAAAATCACAATACTCAACTCTCTGTTTTGCTAATGCAGACGAAGTGACTTCCATTACAATATTTTCAGCACCTTTATTAATAAATTCCCTAAATAATCCTTGTAATTCTAATGATTCAGGTGTTGTAGGATTAACCTTTTGTATGCTTGCTTTTTCTTTATTAAATTCATATCCCAAAGTTCCTATTATAGCTGTTCTTTTTTTATATGACTCCAATATGTCTTTTATATAATGTATAACTGTAGTCTTTCCGTTGGTACCTGTTACTCCAACCAAATTAATTTCTTTAGAAGGTTCATTATAAAACACGTTAGCTATACTTGCTAAAGCTAACTTAGTATTTCTTACTTTTATTACTGTTATATTTTCATTATCTATTTTAATTTCTTCCTGTATCACTATTGCTAAAGCGCCACTTTTTATTGCTTCATCTATATAGTCGTGACCATCTGCATTAGCCCCCTTTATGCAGATAAACACTGAACCTCCTTTCACTTTTCTAGAATCATAACTAACACTCCTAGCATCTATATCAACACTGCCGCTAATTATTTCGTAATCTAAATCTTTTAATAAATTGTATAACTTCATTTTTATTCCTCCAAGAATTACTTAACTTCTTATATCTTCATTATATACAACATTTTCGCATTAAATAGTGCATATATTGCTTGATATACTGCAAAAAGTGCTTTATGATTTTAATATATATGTTGCAATTGAATTTTTACATTATTATTATAATTGTGCACTTAGCTTACTGGAATTTTAAATGTAAGTTTATTATTACTACATATATAAAACTAAGATTTATATATACACTTCTTAGAGTTAATTGAATATATATTTATATCTTATATTTTTAATTAATACATTTGTAATTAAAGTTATTTTAAGGGAGTTTTCAACTATGAATAAAAATAGTAATAAATCAGGCTACTTAAACAATGATTTTCAATTATTTCATTTAAAAGATAAAAAAAATCAAGAATTTGAGTTCCATTATCACGACTTTAATAAAATAATAATTTTTTTATCTGGAAAAGTAACTTATTTAATTGAAGGAAAAGCATACAACTTAAAACCATGGGATATTCTACTTGTAAATAATCATGATGTTCATAAACCTATTATTGATTCTTCTGAAATTTATGAAAGAATTATTATCTGGGCGAATTCTGATTTTATAGAAAACCATAACTATGAAAATTGTGATTTATCTACTTGTTTTAGACTAGCGAATGAAAAAAGTTTCAATCTTATTAGACTTAATAGTAAATTACAAGATAACATTAAGTTTATAATAGATTCACTAATGACTTCCTTTAACTCACAAGATTTTGGTAGTAAACTTTTGAGCAATTCATTATTTATTCAATTGCTTGTATACTTAAATAGAGTGCATCTTAACAACATGTACATTAATGATGAAGCATCTCTCAAATATGATAAGCAAATTGAAAAAATCTTGAAATATATAAATAATAATTTATCTGAGAATCTTTCTACAGAAACTTTATCTCAAAAGTTTTATATTAGTAAATATTATCTTATGCATAAGTTTAAAAAAGAGACTGGATATACTCTTCATAACTATGTAAATCAAAAGAGATTACTAATGGCAAAGGACCTTATAAGTAGTGGTGATCAAATTACGAAAGTTTATTTACTATGTGGATTTAATGATTATACATGTTTTCTACGTTCATTTAAAAATCTGTTTAAGAAATCTCCAAGTGAGTTTTCACTTAAAACAAAAAAATCGCAGGCAACTGTTGAGCCGTAGATTTTTTACGCATCTGCCTTTTCGAACGTATGTGAGAAAAATTTGGCAGGCGAATATATTTTCTTTTTTATTCTCCTTACAAACCATAACTTTCTGAATCAGTCTTTTCTATAATCTATCCACAGATTTAACTTGAATATAAATTCCTAGAGAATAAAAAAACTATCTTAAAAATAGTTCTCTATTCTAAGATAGTTTTTAACAAGCTGCCGGTATTAATATAGTAGCTCATTAATATTTAATATTAGTTAAACTTAATATGGCAGTAACCAGTAGGATTTTTTTCTAAATAATCTTGGTGATATTCTTCTGCTGTATAGTATTTTTTTAACGGTTTAACCTCAGTTACAACTTGCGCATAACATTGTTCCTGAATTTTCGCTTTACTTATATTAATTGTATCAGCATCAGATTCATCAATATAATAAATTCCACTTCTATATTGAGTACCAACATCTCCAGCTTGTTTATTTAATGTCGTAGGATCGATGATACTCCAAAACTTATCTAATAATTCATCAAGCGAAACTTTTTTTTCATCGTATGTTATGTAGCATACCTCAACAAAGTCTGTATCATTTTTGCAAACTTCTTCATATGTTGGATTTTCTGTTTTTCCATTTGCATATCCTACTTCTGTTTCTAATACTCCTGGTATCATAGAAAAGAATTTCTCTACACCCCAGAAGCAGCCTCCGCCAAAAACTATTTTTTTCATATTTAACACATCCTTTAACAGCATTATAAACCCAAATAATAGTACTTTGCAATTATATATATTATAATTGAGTTTCTAAATTTTTATCTTAATTGAGAGCTTGACTTAGTACAAAAATAAATATAGATTTATCATTGTAACAAACCTGTAAAGTGAAATGATGTGCCTTATAAAATCAAGTTTTCTTTTCACTATTAACTCTATCCATCCAATTTAAAATATCCTTATATACCTGTAATTTATTTACTTCGTGTAAAAGATCATGATATTTGTCTGAATATATTTTAGTAAAGATTTTCTCGTATCCTATTTTTTTTATAAACCGTGTTAATTCATTAAATCTTTTTATACTTATAATAACTATATCATCTTCTCCTGCAATCGATAGAATCGGGAGATTTAAGTTTCTTTTTGCCCAGTCTTTTTTGCTATAGTCAATTTTTATTAAGTTACATAGATTTTCAAAACCATTTATTGTGAAAATAAATCCACAACCTTCATCATTCGTAAACTTATCTCTTTCTATTTCTGAGGTTGTTATAACATTATCGCCTATTCCTCGAATTATTTTATGTATAAAAATTGATCTATAATGATCTCCCTTTATCTTTTCTATAATTTTACACAATTTTTTAATATACGGTATAACTTTATTCTTTACTGGTGAACCACAAAGTATAAGACCATCTAACTCATAATCATATTTTTTTAAGTATGCTCTTGCAATTAATGATCCCATACTAAATCCAAATAAAAAGTAAGGATATTTCTTGTACCCTTGCTTCATATATAGTGTTATCTGATGTAAATCCTCTACGAGATTTGTGGTTCCGTTGTTATAAAAATATCCATAATCATTTTTAGTAATAACACTTTCACCATGACCTATGTGATCATGGACTATAGAAATATAACCATTGCTGCCTAAATAATCCATGAACTGTATATAGCGTTTTCTATGCTCCATCATACCATGACTAATTTGAAATATTCCCTTTATTTCGCCCTTAGGTACATAAAGCGTTATACCTAGATTTATATTGTCTTGCATAGATTTCATCTTAAAATCCTTAAATTTTTTAGAATAATCTTCCACTTCATTTTCATAAGATAATTTATTCATAAATTCCTCTTTATTAAAAAGCTTATTTTTTTATATACTTCCCTTATTTATAGAAATTTAAAATACTTATGAAAGAAATCTATAAAACTCCAATGTCTTGCTTTATGTTTCTTACAAAACAAAATACCCAAAAGCTCATTTAAGATTCTTTCAGGCATTTTAAATTTCCTAATTTAATATAATAAATTTTTATTATAAATTCTCATATACTGCCTTATCATATAAGTAAATAATTGCGAATAAATAATCCTTTAAACTTATAATCGCTTTACAAAAAACACTAACTTCAATATCTATATATACAAAAGCCATGATACTATATTATCATTTTTCTGTTCACTAACACTCTCTCCAACTGTTTAGATAACAATTTAATCTCGCTAGTAAGCTCACTAATTTCTTTTTCCTTTTCTTTTATTTTAGTATCCTTAAGCTTTAATTGCTCTTTTAGTAATTTTAATTCTTTATTAAAACCTTCAATATAATTATGAGAAATAGCTTGTAATTGAGAACGTGAGATTCCTATTTCTAAATCGTTGTATACATTATGTTTAAGCTCACTAAATATCTTATCCCTGTTGCCATACTCTATATATGATATTAATTTCTCATTAATTTCTCTATTTCCATTTAGAACTCTAAAAAATACATTAGTTATTATATTTAATATCTCTATTCCAGAGCCATAAATTTTATTATTCTTATCAGATACAATAAATGTATTAATTTTACTCTGAACATTATCTTGCATACTTAAATTAATATTTCTATTGTTATATATATCAAAGAAATTTTGCATTATACTACAATTTCTATTTCCTACTTTTGCTTCAATAACTATCCCACCTGATTCTCCATCATTCTTAGTAATAAATGAATAGAACTTCTTTAAAAGTCTTTTTGTCACTATTGAATACGAATCATCTGATTCATTTAAATTTTGCTTAATTGAGCTTGAAATTATTTTAAATCTTAATCTGCTAATCAATGTTGGTAATTTATTTACAAACTCACTTATTATAATTTTATCAATATTCTTGTATACTTCCTCTTTTAATATTATATTATCCATTGGTATATTTGCATCACTATCCAGAAGACATTCTTTCTTATACTCATTTAATTTTCTTTTCAATTCACATTCACTGTTTTTCCAATAGATGCAATAATCATATTCAAAAATCAACCCTACCATTGAGAAATTTCCGCTTTTATCTAAACTTCTAATTCCCCTTTCATCAATAAACATTACATATTTTTTCCCCATATAAACTTCTCCCCTTCACTAATTACTCTTTAACCTAATATACCCAATATTCTTTACAACGCACAACAACAGATACATCCTTATAACTATCCTAAGCATGCTTTTTTACATATAATTTATTAAACATCATCGTACTAATGCGATTTTTTAAAGGAAATATATTTTTTATTACCCTACTACTCAAAATTAAATTCTCCTCTATTTTTTGATACGTCGAAATAGCAAATACAATCACAAAATAAGTTTAAATTTATCTTGCAATTGTATCCGTTAATACTAAATAAATATATGGCATACTTCTATAGATTTAGAACTTAGATTACTAAATTTATGAAAAATATTTTTCTAGTATTCTAGAGCTCTTAAAATATTTATAGAGACAGGATAATTTACTCGTTAAAATTATCCTGTCTCTATAGAAAATATATCAGTTTAGATTACTGTCTATTTATTTTTGTCATTTCCCTTACCTTTGGAATCTGAATTGCCATTATTACTTTTCTCTGACTTTGATGAGTTGCTATTTCCCTGAGTTCCAGCACCCTTTTTTTCGGATCCATTTGAAGCCTTTTCATATTTCCTGTCTTTGTCTTCTTCTTGATTAATGTCTGCATTACTATTTTCTTCTTTTTTCAAATTACCATTATTACTTTTCTCATTCCATGAATTATTGCCTTTTTCTGTCTTAGCTTCTTTAGTTTTTTGATCTCCTATTGATGATTGTGTAAATGTAATATCTTCTTCTGTTGATCCAGACGCTACATTAGCATCCTGATTACTAGTGCTTGTGTTTGTATCTGTTCCAGTGTTAGTATTTGTATTACTATCTGTAACATTCGTATTAGTATCTACAGAATTCTTTACATCAACAGCATCATTATCATTTCTAGTCATTTTTCTCAATTCTTTAGTTTTCTTTTGAATTTCCTTAACCGAAATCGATTTATAATCGTCTACCTTAATACTTGGATCTAGTGCTTGAAGCTTTTGTATAAGATTTAATTTTCCTGGAGTTATTCCGAGTTGCCTTGCTTCATCTCTTCTTGCAAGTGCTACTTTATCAGTTTCAACTTCTGCTTCCAAATCATTATTTTTTAATGTTTCATCTGCAGTTTCTTTTAAAGATTCATTTAACTTATCTGCTAAACCATCCTTATCTGTAGATACTGTAATTTCAACTGCTGCAGCTGTAGTTACATTTGTACTATCTTCCTTTATGTAACCATCTGATATGGCATTTGTTATTACTGTGCTGACTGCATTGTCAACTTTAGTGTTTACCAGATTAGTTCCTTCTAGAACTTTTTCACCATCTTCATTATATGCTTCTGCAGATACCACTGTATCAAAAGCGTTTACTCCTAGCTCAACACTCGGATTAATATCTAAACTGACATATGCTACTGGAGTTTTAGCATAAGCATATACTCCTCCTCCTAAACTAAATGCTACTGCTATCGATGCAGCTAAAGCAATTTTTCTCTTCATATAAGTTCCCCCTAAAATATTTTTTATCTTATTGTTAAATGTATTTTTCTTGCTTAAGTATCCCGCTTTTTTCTTTACAGATTCTTCAATACGTTGTCTAGAAGACAAGTCCATAGATAGGTTAATATTTTCATTCAATAATAAATCAGTATCACTAATGTTTAAGTCATCTAATAATTCAAATAATTTATCATCCAATTTATCTCCCACCTCCCAATATTTTTTTTAATTTTTCCATACACCTAGAAACTTTTTTATCAATTGTATTAACTTTTAAACACAGATCACTGGAAATGTCTTTTGAACTTTGATGTAAGTAATATTTTCTTATAATTATTTCACTATCAGGTTCTCCTAATGATTTTATAGCATTTATAAGCTCAGAATTGCTTTCTTTTAATAAAATCGAATTCGCCGCATCATCTACAACACTATGTAATTCTTGGGCCACATCATCTATTGGAAGATGATTATTATTTTTATTTTTTCTATACATATCTATAGCCTTTCTTTTTGCTATAATTGCTAAAAAGGCTTTGATTGATCCCTTATCTAAATCAATTCTATTTTTATAATGAAATACTTCAAAAAACACATCACTTACACATTCTTCTATATCTTCTTTTGAATACATTCCAGAAAGTTTATTAAATATTATTGTGTAAATAAGTGCCATATAGTTATCCATCAGCTTTTTAAGGCCTATTTCCGGCTTCTCATCCAAAAGTTTTAGTAATTCAATATCCGAAATCAAAACGCACCTTCTTCCCCTAAAATTTCGTTATATATTATACAATTCGTAATACATAAATAAAATCTGACAACAAATTTCAAAAAATATAATAATTTTTACATTATCAATATCAAATACTTATATTTTCTTTTCTCTCCTGTTCTATGTAATATATATCAAATATATAGATAAATCCTATTAATGCTATTACTAGTGATTCTTCAATAATAACCTTTTATATTATTTCACGATATATTCCAATTAAATTTATACATTCTGTTCCTACACTGGATCTAATGAAGCTCTAAATTTAAATTGGTTATCGCAAAAAAATGAGTAGCTATTATTATTTTCTATATTAGCTACTCATTTTAAACTATTTAATTATTTTTATTTTTATCCTTATTACCATTCTGCGAGTTTGAATTACCGTTATCACTTTGTTTTTGAGTTTTAGCTGAATTATCTTTTGATTTTTCAACTGCTGTGGCATTTTCTTCTCTTTTACTAGATGAGTCACTATTTTCTTCTTTCTTAACACTTCCATTTCCATTTGATTTAGAAGAAGAATTGCTTATTTTATCTTCTGTAACTGCATCTTGATTAGCACCACTCTCTATGTTTCCACCAGTATTTGCATCATCTTTAACTGTAGTCTCTTCATTATTATTGATCTTCTTTAATTCTTTAGTCTTCTTTTGTATATCTTTTACAGAACTTGATTTATAATCTTCTACACTTATAGTTGGATCTAATTCCTGTAGTTTTTGTATCAAGTTTAGTTTACCTGGAGTTATTCCTAACGTTCTTGCTTCATCTCTTCTTGCAAGAGCAACATTCTGAGTTTCAACTGTTGCTTCTATGTTATTTTCCTCTAATGATTTGTCGGCAATTTGTTTTAAAGATTCATCTAACTTCGTTGCCACATTATCTTTATCCGTAGCTGTAGTAATTTCAACTGCCGATGTACCGTCTTCCTTTATATATCCATCCGAAACTGCCTTTGTAATAATATTCTTAACTGCATCATCAACATCGCTATTTACTAGGTTAGTATCTTCCAACACCTTTTTACCATCTTCATTATATGCTTCTGCAGAAATAACTTGATCAAATGTATTTACTGATAATTCAATACTTGGATTAATATCTACACTAACATATGCTACAGGAGTGGTCTTTGCATGAGCATATACACCTCCCCCTAAACTTGAAAGCGCTACAACAGATAGTACTAAAGCTATTTTTCTTTTCATATAAATTCCCCCTAAAATATAATTCATTTTTTCTTTAAAAGTATTATTTGATTTATAATAACCAGTTTTTTGGCCAACTAATTTTTCAATTCTTTTTATAGTAATATCATCTAATGATAACTTTATATCTTTATATAGCAACAGATTAGTATCACTAATATTTAAATCATCCAATTTTTCAACTAGTTTATTCTCCAAATTATAAAATCCCTCCCAATAGTTATTTTTTTGTGCACAAACTAACTATTTTTTTCTTTACTCTTCTTAATAATTTTAAAACCCTGGTTTTAATAAATACTGTAAAACTTCTATCAGTTGTTTTTTGCTTTTCATAATATAATTCGTATTGTTATTATGAAATCTGACAATACCGCTGATAGAATTTAAATAAATTTAATTAAGAAAAAAGAGCCCTATTTATTTGGCTCTTTTCTTACAGGTTTATATTTTGAATTTGGATCATTTGGATTTATGTAATCATAATCTCCATTTTCAGTCTTTCTTAATCCTAATGATGCCATTTGCTTTTTAGTGACTTTACGTTTATTAGTCATAATTATCTCTCCTTACACTTCTTTAGATTTAGCTCATATTAAAAATTTGTATCAGTAATCTACATAATGATATGTAAATATTATTTCTAAATAACATATAAACTAACGTGGTTAAATATTATCATCATTAATCTATATTATATAAGGTATATAGATCTAAAATCTTCTTTTGTAATATCTTATGTACTTATATCTAAATTTCTATTTTGCATATTATTCTTGACTTTAGTATACGCACTCATTCTAAGTTTATACTAATTTATGATTCATCTTATTATGTTAAGCTGCTCATAAAACTACTTAAGGCAGCTCCATAATACTGTGAAGCATAAATCTCCTACTAATCTTAAGACTTCTTTAAATGAATCAGTCTTCTCGTGATTTATACCCGCAACGAATCAACTCAATGTCCACCAATTTGGCTTCATATAGATAACTAAGGAATAAAAAAAACAAACTCAGAAATATTTGTAACTTCTAAGTCTGCATCTCTTAATAATTTAATATAAGTTTTAGTTCATAACAATAATGAAATCTAGACGATAAAATTCTCATCCTTAATTTGATATATGTTGGGAGAAAGATCTATCTATATAATTTCTACTTTTATTTAGGAATTTACTCTCTATTTCCTTATCCCAAAACTTCATAGCTGGTTTTCCGATAAAATTAATTCTTGCACCTTCAATAACCATGCATATGAAAAACACAAGAGAAATAGTAATTATAGCATGAAGCGACAACCATCTTGAATTGTAAAAGGAATTATTTTTAGCAATATGTTCCCATAAGTAACTCCGAACAAGATTATTATCATGAATCAAATATATTCCAAATGTAGTTGAAGATATACTATTAATTATCTTTTTAGATCCAATATCTAATTTTTTAAAATAAAGAAATAATGAAATTGAGCAAATAAGCATTGGTAGGGAATTCATCTCTCTTAAGAATGTAGGATCAATAGGAAAATCATTTATTCTTAGAGATAACACATCTAGTATAACTACCGAGAACATTATTAAGATATAGCTGCTAGTGAATATCACTAAAAGTAATTTCGTCTTATCAAAAAACTTATGTTGATATTTCCTTATATAACTTGCAACTAAATACAAAAATACAAACCAAGATAAATTATCAATTTCAAGTAATGAATTTGAAAAAGTAGGTATGACTGATAACACTACAATCAGTATGGTAATCAATATCTTATTCTCTTTTTGAGTACAATAATTGATAAGCTTATTTAAATATGGGGATAGTATATATAATTCCACATATGTAGTAGCAAACCAATACTTAGAAAATATTATAGGGAAAAATGATTCAGCAGTTTCTCTAATTCCTATATGAGATATTCCGAATAATTTAAAAATCAGCATTATAACTACAGAATAAAAGAAAACTTGTCCTACAATTTTAGCAAACTTTTTTATATTAAATTTTGAATTAATCATAAAGTATCCTGTAATTAAAACAAAGCAATTAACACCTAATTTCCCACCTAAACTTAAAAATTGGACAATTATCCTGTTGTAACTTAGTTCGTTAGGAATATCCCATCCACCATGAACAGAATAATGATGTGCAATAATCATTATTATCGCTAAAATTCTTAGTAACTCCAAATTAGAGCTTCTTCCTATTTTTCTTTCAAACATATTAATCTTCGAGTCAATTTCTGTATTTTCCACCGCATACACCTCATGTCAATAAAACTAACTTAATAGTCTTATACTTAAACTTTCTATTATCACTGGTAAATTATATCATAATTTACTGTTATAATAGCATTTATTTTCAACTTATATTTTTACTGAATATTAACTATATCACGCCTAATGACTATATATAGTTAATATTCTAAAATTTTTAAGAATATTTCAACATTCTTTAAATTTTTATTAATAGAAATCACTTTATTATCTTACAAAATACATCCCCAAGCTATCCCCTATACATTTCTAATGGGGTCTATCTATTTGGAACTAATTCTCCTTTTTTTTATTTATATGTTTTTAGCTTATTGATATTACGCAAAAAATTGGAAACTCAACTTTAAGTAATCTATACTTCTCATCCTCTAATAATATCGACTACAACTATATTCATTATGGCAACGTAATTACTAATCAATCTTACCAGATACATTTACTTTATATTCATTAATTCCTAGTATTCATATTAATCTTCTAACATATTTCTGTTATATATTTTATCTAAATTCTAATAATAAAATTTGAGCGGTTCAATATTCGAATTTAAATTATGAAAGGTGGCTAAATAATGAAAAAATTTACTTTTATACTTTCTATTATTTTACTAATCACATTTAATATTAATAAAACGACTGCCACTGCTGCATCTCTCCCTCAAAACTTTTCAGAAGGATTCTACACTATATCAGATTTAAGTATCATGCAAAATGTTATGTATAATGTTCAGAACCTTTCTCCTAACGAAGTTTTTATGATTATTTTCGATAGTAATAAAAGAATTCAACAATCTATAAGGTTCGAAGGACATTCAATGAAATATGTAATGCGTCCTATGAAATATGATTATAAAATTATAATAATTGGTGATGGCAGCATATCATTTTCACCAATCAATATAAATGGCAGATAAATACTCTTTATAATTACAAATGTATATACAAGCTCCTCCTTTATAGGAGCTTGTCTGAAATTTAAGCATTTTTCTACTGATCATGAACAAGGAGGTATACGCCACGCTTAGTTATATCATTTTGAAATTTCCACATTACTTAATTCCTTTAAATAATCCAATTTTATAACCTAACATCTTTATAATTCCATACAACAATAAGGCTATTTTTATTTTATATTTTTGAAGACTTTGCCTTTATCAGTGATCCTGTAACACAAAAAAGAGCCTTAATTATAAGACTCTTAATTCTACATTACTATTAAACCCATAATTCATGACTTTCTCTTTTTAGTGAATATTGACATTTTCCCAATAGTTTAGAGCTTAACTCACTCTTAGCATTTCTATGAATATGCTCATAAGCATCATATACATAGAGAATGTCCAAATCTAAATCTTTAGTATGTTTGTTTAAAGTACTTTCTGCATATAAAAAGTGCTTTTGTAAAGATGGTTGAACTATCCACCTAGATTTTTCTTCTCCTAATTTAATAGATTTATCATTATTCTCAATCATTGATTTCATATCTTTTAAACACATAAATTTAAATTTTTCTGTAGGAATTCTATTGATTATAAGATAATTTTCTAATCTCTTATAAAGATTTTTTTCAACAGAAATGTAGATATTTTCTTTACTTCTTATTCCTTCTTCTATGTAGTTATATAAATTAACAATTAAATGCTGCTCTCCATAGTAGTATAAAATAGAATCTCTTTCACCAGTATTTCTTCGATTGGAACTATATAAATTGCTTGTGTTGCAAAATATACAGTCAGATATTAAATCATCAATAGATTGACTTAAGCAAATTACTTCATCATCCAATAAGTTATTTTGCTTTTTTGCTAGCAAATCATCAAGCCTTTCCTTCCATTCCTTAATATGACACTTTAAACCACAATTATTACATAATACTCTCATTATCTCACCCCATTTTTATTTTAAAACCCTTTTACAATAAAATTATAACATCTTTCTATGTAAATTTATGTCATTACTTGTAAGCTGAAAAAATAATTGTATTTTTTGTAGTTTAAACATACCGGAATTTTCTAAACTCTTCGATGTTTTTGTATTTTCTTTAATTCATCTCGAAATAAATAATTATAGGGTTTATACTGAATTGTTTTTTTATTTCAGGCATTCATATATTCCCCTCTTTATGCTATAATAAAATCAAATAAGTTAGAGTTCAAACTTTCCACTTTGCTTTCTCTAATTATTGATAGGCACTCATAACGAGTGCCTTTTATTTACATTTGCAAAAATTTTAACATATGAATCATAAGAAAACGAAGTTTGTTTTTTCATTAAAAAATATATGATATTTACTTCTATATAATTTTAGTAATCACTTTTTAGTAGTTTCTTAATTCCCAAATTATTATATTTTCTTGGTTTATTCCAACCGGTATTTCAAACAGAGAGAACTCAACCACCATGTCAATTAAAGAATTTTGTGATATATAATCTATAACTTTAGATAATCCACTTATTGGCGGATCTCTTTTTTCTTTTAGATCGTAATTATAAATATTATATACTGGCTTTTCCATTGCAATTCTATTTGATATTCCTTTTATATCACTTAACGATGCTCTCATAATAAAATCTCTGTCTATCTCTATGTCACCTTGTAATATTAATCTATCATCTGCAATAGCTAAACTCTCATATACTGCATATCTCTTGTATTTTTTGCTTTTTAGCAACACCTGATCTTTGGTAAGCATATATAAAAACTTACCTCCTGATACAGATTTATCTCTTATATTATAATATTTATAGGTATTCTCTTCTAAATAACTTTTAAGTTCATCTAAAGTCGAATTATCCGTAAATATATTTTCTGACATTCTATTTAATCCAAGCTTTTTAATCATATAATCACTTTCATATTTATTTCTAATCATGAAATCACTCCATTTTAATTTTGTGTAATAAAAAACACACCTCCATTTCTGAATAATGTGCTATTTCTAATCTTTATAGTTACTATAAAACCTTCCTTGTTGCATATAGAACTTGTCTCTACTGACTTTAATTTATTCTAGCATATTTTTGAACAGATTTTATATTTTATTGATATTTTTTAAATTTATATAATTAAAATAGGAAGGTTTCCCTTCCTATTCCATTCCTATAAATTCAACTTTTTCAACATTTCTTATGTTAAGCAAACCCTCTGTCAATGTTTTTATATCTCCATCTACTGTAGACAAATCTATGGTTATACTCAAATTAGCATAACCATTTAACGGTATGCCTTGATTTATTGTTAAAATGTCTCCGCCTTTTTCTGTAATATAATTACTTATATTCGATAAAAGCCCTTTTTCATTCTTAAATATAATATTATAGGTAACTTTTCTACCCTCTGAAGTTTCTGCAAAATCAAATACGAAATCTCTATATTTATAATAAACACTTCTACTTATTCCTGCTATTTTTACTGCTTCAGTTATTTCTTTTACTTTTCCATCTTTTAATAATTTTTTTGCAAAAAGAACTTTTTCATAAACATCAGGCAAAACCCTTTTATCTATAACTAAGTAATCTCCACTCATCATTTTGTACCTTCTATAATGGTTGCCCCCGCATTATCTAAAGATAACCCTAATATATTCCATTCCAATCCTTTTATTTGCAAGAATTCTTTAAGCTTATTGCTAAAGCGCTCATCCTTTTCATCGATAATCGCCATGATTGTAGGACCTGCTCCACTTAGATAGCAAGCTAGAGCTCCTAATTCATAACTCTTATTATACACCTCTTCAAAACCAGGAATTAATTTACTCCTGTAATTTTGGTGAAAGGCATCTTTACATGCATACCTTAATAATTCATATTTTCCGCTAGAAAAACATGCAACCATAAGAGCTGCTCTTGATACATTATATACTCCATCCTTTAAACTTATTTCCTTCGGAAGCACTTTTCTTGCTTCCTCAGTTGATAATCTAAAATTAGGAATTATCGAAATAAACTTAATTCCATTTTTTACATCTATCTTATCATAATAGGTCTTGTTTTCATCAAATATTGCAACAACCATGCCCCCAAGTAAGGCTGGTGCAACATTGTCTGGATGCCCTTCAATTTCTACAGCCATCTCCAACAACTCTTCTTCTGAAAACTTCTTCCCCAAGATTTCGTTAGCTCCTACTAGTCCCCCAACTATACATGTAGAGCTACTTCCAAGACCTCTAGATACTGGAACATCTTGTTTAATTTCACTTATTTCTAATCCTTTTATTTTATAGCCCGCTTTATCAAAACAATATTTCATTGCTTTGTAAATAATATTATCTTCATTACAAAACTCTTCTGGCATTCCATTAAACTTCAAACCATCTTCTATTTCCCTGAACCCAAAATCATTGTATAAATTTAATGCTATTCCAAGCGTGTCAAATCCAGGTCCCATATTTGCTGATGTAGCTGGTACTCTAACTGTAATCATATATTTATCACCTATGAATCCAAATAAGATAATAGAGCATTTCTCATTTCACTCTTATCCCAAACTTCATCATGTATTACTTTTGCATTTTCCAAAGTACTTAAACTATTTGGTATTTTATTATTTGTTGAATCAGATAATTTATTTAATACTTTGAAATCATCTAATCCCTCTACATCAATATCAAGTGCATTACAAATACTTCTTGGGAATTTAAACGGACTTGCTGTTGAAAGTATTAAAGTTGGTTTGTCGTCTTTAGTTTCTTCTATATACTTCTTTTTAACTACATATGCCACTGCTGTATGAGTATCCATCAAGTAATTATCTTTCTTATAAACTTCCTTTATAGCATCATACACTTCTTCTGTAGTCGCAAAGTTTCCATAAAATTCTTTTATGAAGCTTTTAATTTTTTCGTTTACTTCATAAACACCTTTAGTAGTTAGATCTTCCATTAATTTGCTAACAACTTCAGTATCTCTACCGCTTGCTTCAAATAATAATCTTTCAAGATTAGATGAAACAAGTATATCCATAGACGGTGATTCTGTTAAAATAAGTTCTCTTTTCTTGTCATATACCCCAGTTTCAAAGAAATCTGTAAGAACTTTATTTTCATTTGATGCACATATAAATTTATCTATTGGTAATCCCATTTGCTTAGCATAATATCCTGCTAATATGTTTCCAAAATTTCCTGTAGGAACTACAACATTTATAGGATCATCTTTTTGTATTACTCCTTGGTTCACTAAATTAAAATATCCATAAAAATAATACACTATTTGAGGTACTAATCTTCCAATATTAATGGAGTTTGCCGATGATAAGATAAATCCTTTTTGAGATAGCCCTTCTCTGAATTCATTATCTCCGAAGATTTCTTTTACGCCTGTCTGAGCATCATCGAAATTCCCCTTTATTCCAATGACCTTAACATTGTTTCCTTCTTGACTTGACATTTGTCTTTCCTGAATTGCACTAACACCATTCTTAGGATAATAAACTACAACTTTAAAACCATCAATATTTTTAAAACCTTCAAGTGCAGCTTTTCCTGTATCTCCTGAAGTTGCTGTAAGAATTGTTATATCCTCTTTAACATCACAAATCTTTTTAGCTCTTTTCATGATTTGTGGTAAAAATAATAACGCTGCATCCTTAAATGCACAAGTTGGTCCATGATATAATTCTAAAAAATTGTTCTTTACTTCCACACTAAATCTATCATTATATGCGTCATTAATTGCCCCAGTTAATTCCGCATCATCAATATCTGTGAAAAACTCATTGATAACTTTAAATGCTAGATCTTCATATTTAATATGCGTATCTTCCTTCAATTCATCATAGACTTTAGGAAATTCATCTGGAACATACAATCCGCCATCTTTTGAAATTCCATTAATTATTGCTCTAGCAGATTCTATATTCTTATCCAGACCCCTAGTACTTCTAAACTTCATCTAATATCACCTCAAAATTGTATTAAATATGAAAATATATCTTTATTAATTAACAAATTTAAGTATATATAAACATATTCCACCTGTAATATATATTATCATGTATTCTATAGATAAACAAGTGTTTTTCCATAAAACACATGAAAATCATAATATTTTTTTACATGTAAATGTTTAATGGCATTATTTGGATTGCGCAATCATTAATTCTTAAATCTGGGCACTCTGGTACAAAAATATTATTTTTCTCTAAACACTCTATAAGAGGAGTAAATTGCTCAAAAAACTTTTCATAAAACTGTTCTTGGCCAGTTTTTCTAAGTAAACTTATAGAATCTTGTTCTTCAGTGCACGTTTTTATTACTTTTCCTATGACCCTACACGGACAATTTATATTATCAAATATATTAAATTTATTATTCATGAAATTATCTTTATTGACGTTTAGTATTATTGTTCCATTTCCACATTTCATAATTAAATCTGTAGTGTTATTATTTTCTAAAATACTTTTCATATAAGTCAGCATTTTTAAGCACATTGAAAAATTTATTTTCACATTACATTCTTTAGTTAGATCATCCAAGTATTCCGCTCCAAATATTGTTATCAAATTAATTAGAGTTTCAATATAAGACATAATGCTTTTATTTGTAATTGTTCCTTCAATCTCAATTAGATCTCCTGGATATATATTATTATTTTCTATATCTTTTTCATTTTTATGCTGCAACTGTTTATTTTCATTAAAGTAGTTAATTAAACTTCCATTTAATACGAATGTAGTATAAGTAGTTTTAACTTGTCTTTCCTCTCTTACACATTGCCTTGCATCTATTTCTTTATCAATATGATGATGCTCAAAATTATTATTAGCATCTAATTCATTTTTATCCTTAAATCCTTTTCTCTCAATTCTTGTAACACTTCCTTGATTAGAATTTTCTATTCTATCTCCCTCATGAAACCCTGCTGATAATGTTCTATCAAAAGCTTGAGTTCTAGTTATTGTTTCTATGAATCCAGTTAACACTAAAGAGGATAAATTTCTAACTAAAATTTCATCTAAATAAACAAGTATACCAAAAGGATTGCTCATATATACTCCTTTCAAAAAGGTTAATATCTATTCGTTTCTTCTTATATATTATTCATATTCATACTAATATAAAATATTATTTATACTTTTATTTTTATTAAAAATGCATCTATTTTTTCCCAATAAATTGCAAATTTCTTAATTTGCGAATTATTTGAATCTTTTGTAATATAAATTTATAGTATAAATTTATATTAATATAGAAATTCTAATATAGTCTTTAGGTGTACTTAAACGCTTGTTTTCTATACACATTTTTTAGATTGCCTATATTAGTATTTTAATATTATAAAATCTTTTCAGAAAGGAGATATGCCTAAATTATTATAAATACCCGAATAAATTTTATTGATTATTAGGCATGTGGTATTTAATGAAGAAGTTTTTTAAAAGGTTTTTCTTAATTTTATTTATTGTACTTTTTGTTTTTAGTTTGTTTTTTTACAAAAGAATTATGTTATCGTATAGAATCGCTGATAAGTATATTTCTTTAAAAAATCATGTATGGACAATACAGGAATTCAATACTCAAAAGTCATCAAGTTCAATGAATTACAAAGATGTTATTTATAAAAATACTAATGGTGTCCCATTAAAACTAGATATTTACGGTCCAATAAATCAAGTATATAAATCTTCACCAGTACTTGTATATGTTCATGGTGGAAGCTGGGCTTATGGAGATAAAAATATTCCTGATGCATTGAGTCCAGTACTCGATACTTTTAGAGAACAAGGTTATACAATTATAAGTACTTCCTATGAGCTTATGAAAGAAAAGGAAAATTTCAACAAACAAATTTCCGATGTCAAGGATACAATAAGATGGATAAATAAGAATCAGTATTCCTATAATCTTAATACAAGTGAAATAGGCATTATTGGTGTTTCATCCGGCGCGCATCTTTCTCTCATGGCAAGTTACAGTGGTGATGATGAATTTATAGATGATAACGAATTAAGCAATTATTCTTCAAAAGTAAAATACTTAATTGATTTTGCAGGACCAACTGATTTAAGTCTATTAAATACTCAAAATTTAAATTATGATTTATCAAAAATTTTTGCTTCTATTTCAAATAAAGAAGATGTAATAAAAAAATATAATCCCATAACTTACGTCAACAAAGCAACTCCAAATACTTTGATAATTCATAGCAATTCAGATAATATGGTTCCTTATGAAAGTTCAAAGGAGCTTTACGATAAATGTGTTCAGGAACACTCAAAAGCTAAGCTGATTACATTAAATAGCAGCGCTCATGATTTATCGGATATCTCTAAAGATGATGTTATAGATATTTCCGAGGGATTACTTAAATTTGTAATATTCAATTCACCTTTATAGAGTAAATATTTATAGAAATCGTAGGTAATGTGATGCAACAAAGCTAATTCTCAACTGTAATTCGTATATCTGATGCAAGACTTTACCTTCGGTTTCCTTCAGATTATACTTCGCGTCGGACACATTCTTCGCCTAGGTCAATCAACCTTTTTTAAATTATCCACAGATTTTATCGGAATATAAATTCCTAAAGAATAAAAAAATAAAGGGTATGCCCTAATTTCTTTATGGCTCACCCTTAACTTTTTAATGTCCTAAAATATACATCTTATAAAGCGCAGCTATGCACTTATGAAAAGAGCAGATATACTGCAATACAGAACTTTTCTGCATATAAGAACATTCTATGATAATTGGGACTTGTTATATAGTTTCATCTACTTTACCTGACACTTCACCTAGAAAATTAATATTCGTAATTTTTTACATTTTCACATATTACTATATTTATTTTCTTATCCTCTATTACTTTTTTATATGAGCATAAAAATTCATTTAACTCATTATCATTTAAGTCTATACTTTTCTCACTAACTAATATAACATCTAAATTCTCTAGAAGTACTTTCAAATCATTTTTCTCGTTTTTTATGAAATATTCTGACATTGTTTTATTAGATATTCTGCTTTTGTATTTTTCCTGAAACCCCATTGTCTTTTTAATAGTCTGATAGTCTAAGTTGCTTCCACCCGTATCAAATCCGGGTATTTTAAATTGCCCCTGAATTAAAGAAGGATCTACTCCATATCTTTCTAGAAACTTTTTTTGTATATTTATTAATTTATCTTGTGATATATTATTTTCTTCCATGTAAGCTAATATATTTTTGGAGAAATCAGACATATTCATTTTGCCCTCAGCCAGTTTATAATACATAGAATAAATATACTCTTCGAATTTATCTATGTCTTTATCTTTGACCTTATTTTTTAATTCATTAAAATCTATAATTTTATCAGACACATTAATCCTCTCCTTTGTATTATTATATAATATTAAGTATTTATCTGTTGTACTTTTTTTATTATATTTTATTTAATAATTGCTTACTTATTTTTTTCATTACCATCGTTCATTCTTTCATTTTTAGAAAATACGCATCCACAATAATCTTGCCTATATAATTTATATTGTTTAGAAAGCTCTATAGAACGTTTATACCCTTCTTTCTTCTTAAAGTCAGAATATAAATATTTTACATCATGTTCTTCAGATAAACTTTTACCAATTTCGTTTAATTTAGCAGAATTTTTATGAGGGCTTATAGATAATGTTGTTGTAAAATAGTCATAACCTTTTTCCTTGGCCATTATGGCAGCTTCATTAAGTCTTAATTCATAACAATTAAAACATCTAACTCCACCTTCTTTTTCCTCTTCCAAACCTTTAGTTAACTTATAAAAACTTTCCGTATCATATTTTCCTTCAATAAATCTTATTTCATTTTTGACTTTCATTTCTGATATAAGACCCTTTTGTTCCGCAACTCTTCTAGTATACTCCTCCATTGGGTATATATTAGGATTATAAAAGAAGATCGTTATCTTAAAATATTGTGACAAATATTCCAACACATAGCTGCTGCAAGGTGCACAGCAACTATGAAGCAGTAAGGTTGGAACCTCTTCATTTTTTACTAAATTTTCAATTAAAGAATCTAATTCCTTTTGATAATTAATTTTATTCATATGTAAGTCATTCCTTTTATAAGTTTATTAACACATATTCTATTATAAACTCATTTTATTTTCATTTAATGCAAATTCTTCAAATGCTTTTAAGAAAGCATCTATATGACTTTCTTTATGTTGTACGCTTAAAAATAATGCTTCAAATTGTGACGGAGGTAAATTAAATCCTGATTTTAGCATATGTTCAAAATATCTATTAAATCTATTCACATCACATTTCTTAACATCATCATAAGTTCTAACTTCTTTTAAATCATTAAAGAATAAAGTCATCATTCCTCCAACTCTATTCATTACAACCGGAAGATCATATTTTTTTGATATATTTATTATACCTTCTTCAAGTCTAGCTCCTATATTTTCGATGTGATCATAATAATTCTGATTATTTTTTAACTTATTTAAAGTTGCTATACCTGCTGCCATAACAATTGGATTTCCTGACATAGTTCCAGCTTGATAAACTCCGCCTAAAGGGGATAGATTCTTCATTATTTCTTTTCTTCCACCATATGCACCACATGGAAGTCCGCCACCCATAATCTTAGCATAAGTAACCAAATCTGGCTTAACGTTAAATAGTGATTGTGCTCCTTTAAATGCTACTCTAAATCCACTCATTACTTCATCAAATATTAGTAGTGAACCATATTGATTACAAAGATCTCTTAGAGTTTCCATAAAATCATTTTCTGACTTTATTACTCCCATATTTCCAGCTACCGGCTCAATAATAACTCCCGCAATTTCATTACCATATTTTTTAAATAATTCTGTAATTTGTTCCTTATCATTATATATACCAATTAACGTATTTTCTATGCTTTCATTAGGTACACCAAGTGAACCTGGTATTCCTCCTGTCATCACTCCTGATCCAGCTTCAATTAAAAAACCATCAAAATGTCCATGATAACATCCTGCAAACTTAACAATTCTTTTTCTCTTTGTGTATCCTCTTGCAAGTTTAACTGCACTCATAGTAGCTTCTGTTCCCGAATTGACCATTCTAATCATCTCAACATTATCCAGATTAGTGCATATAAATTTTGCTAAATCTAATTCTAATTTTGTTGGTGCTCCAAAAGCCAATGCCATTGAGCTAACTTCCTTAATAGCTTCTACAACATCATCGTCGCAATGTCCTAGAATTAATGGTCCCCAGGCTAATACGAAATCTATATATTCATTATCTTCCTCATCTTTGATTATTACGCCTTTACCGCTTTTTATAATAGGCGGATTTAAATTAACTCCCTTAAAGGCTCTAACCGGACTGTTAACTCCACCAGGCATGTATTCCTCTGATTCTTTAAATATATCAACGTTTTTCAATTTAACTCCTCCTTAGCCCGCATAAAATCTATAAATATTTATATATGTTTATATTTTTATTGTTTCATATTTACATATTATTATATTTAAATTGTAAAAAATTTATATATTTAAATATATATGTTGCAATGCACAATTCACAATTACGACTAAAATTCTTGTAATATTTTTAGAATTATGGTGAATAATTATTTTTACAATATATAAATTTTTTAATTACTATCTATTTGTGTTCTTTTATCTTCTTAGAACTTTTGCTGCTTCTAATGCATGATAAGTAATAATTATATCTGCTCCAGCTCTCTTAATCGATGTTAAAGTTTCCATCATTACTCTTTCTTCATCAATAACGCCAAGCTTTCCAGCTGCTTTAATCATAGCATACTCACCACTTACATTATAAGCCACAAGAGGAAGATTGAAATTTTCTTTACAATCTCTTATTATGTCTAGGTAAGAAAGTGCCGGCTTAACCATAATGAAATCTGCTCCTTCTTCTACATCCATTTGCGTTTCACGAATGGCTTCCATTCTATTTCCTGGATCCATTTGATATGTCTTTCTATCTCCAAATTGTGGCGCTGAATTTGCCGCATCTCTGAATGGTCCATAAAACGCCGAGCAATATTTAGCAGAATAACTCATTATGCTAACATTCTTAAAGTTATTTTCATCTAATGCACTTCTTAATGATCCAATTCTTCCATCCATCATGTCCGAAGGAGCTATAATATCTGCACCTGCCTTTGCATGTGATACTGCTATTTTACTTAAATATTCTAATGTTTCATCATTGTCTACATATTCATCATGGATTATTCCACAGTGTCCATGTGAAGTGTATTCACACATACAAACATCAGTAATAACAAGCAATTCTTTATCAAGCTTCTTTATTTCTCTTATTGCCTGTTGAACAATTCCATTATCATTATAACTTTCAGAACCACACTCATCTTTATGGTTTGGAATTCCAAAAAGTAATACTCCAGAAATATTAGCTTCTCTAACTTCTTCAACTACTTCATACAATCTATCAACTGAATAATGATAAACATCTGGCAGTGATGAAATTTCATTTTTTATATTGTCTCCCTCAACAACAAAAATTGGATAAATAAAATCCTTTGAATCTAAACTTGTTTCTCTTACCATATCTCTAATGGCAGCATTAACTCTAAGTCTTCTACCTCTTTTAATCATAACAAACTCCTCCATTATTTTAGCCATCTTCAAAGATGTCACTCATTTTATTTACTATCTAAATTTATATATTAATCATTTTAAAAAATCTATTTCCTCTATTGCAGTAAATTTTCTATCTCTTTCAGAAACCCTTCCTCTGAGTGTTCTTTACATACGTATGCTTTTATTCCGTACTTTTCTAAAGGTTCATTAGTCTTTGGTCCTATAGCTATAACCTGCTTTTTCTTAATTTCCTCAATCCCTAACATATCAATCATGTTTTCAACTGTTGACGGACTTGTGAAGAATACTATGTCAACTTCATCAAAAGATCTCTTATTAACTACTGATCCACAAACCGTATCATATATATATACTTTATCTACACTTGCACCACAATTTGTTAGTTCTTCATAAATATATTTCCTACTTTTTGCAGAACACGGCAAAAGTAGAGTTTGGTTATCTTTCAAATGAGGTTTTAATATGCTCACTAAACCTTCACCAACAAATTCTCTGGCCTTTGCAAAACAGATAATTCCTCTTTGTTTTAAAGAATTTGCAGTAGCAGCGCCTATTGCGGATATTTTAGCTTTAATTCTTCTTATATCATAATCTTTTTCAATAAGATAATCAAAAAATATTTCTACACTATTAACTGAAGTAAATACCATATGATCATAATTTTCTATCTTCTCTATATAATCATTTAAGTTTTCCGCACTGCTTTCTATCTTAATAGAATTAAAACTTGTAACTTCCGCTCCTAAGTCAACTAATTTATTTTTTAATTTCTCAGATTGTCTCCTTGATCTTGTAATACATATATTCTTTCCAAACAAAGGTTTATTTTCATACCAGTTCAAATCTTTATTTAAATTTACAACTTCACCAACAACAATTATACATGGAGATTGTAATTTAGCATCTTTTACTTTTTGTGAAATATTCTCAAGCGTTCCTACTACCTTTTTTTGCTTAGCTGAAGTTCCTCTCATCACTACCGCACATGGGAAAATTGGTTCTTTTCCATTATTAATAAGCTCCTCCACTATATTATCTAAATTGCCTAATCCCATCATAAATACTAATGTGCCTTCTTCTTTAGCTAGAGCCTTAAAATTCACATTTAAATCTTGCGCAGATTTTCCTGTTATAACATGAAAACTTTGTGCTATCTTTCTGTGAGTTATTGGGATTCCTGCATAATTTAAAACTGCAATAGGAGATGTTACCCCTGGTATTACCTCAAATTCTATATTTTCATCAACTAAAGCCAATACCTCTTCTCCGCCTCTTCCAAAAACATATGGGTCTCCACCTTTAATTCTTCCAACTGTATGCCCTTCTTTTGCAAGTTTAACTAAAAGTTCATTAATCTCCTCTTGAGTTTTTGAATGAGCTCCTGGTTCCTTTCCACAATAATAAATTTCACAATTTGGTTCTAGATAATTCAAAACATTATTTGAAACCAATCTATCATAAAGAACAGCAGTACATCTTTTTAATACCTTGACAGCCTTTAATGTTAATAACTCTTCATCTCCTGGACCTGTACCTATTATATATACTTTACTCATATTCCTTCTCTCCTATATCTCTAATATCTTATTTGCCAATTTTCTTCCTAATTCAATATGATCGTTTTTATCTCCTAAAATATCTTTTTTAACTATTCTTCCGCCTATGTCATATATACCAATCATATATAAATCATTACCTTGAATTTCAGAATAAGCTCCAATAAGGCTGTGACAATCACCATTTAGCATTCTCATAAAGCTTCGTTCAGCCTCAACTGTTAACTTAGCATTTGAATCTTCCATTTTTTCAAAATATTTTTTAGCACTGCTAGTTTTTAGACATTCTATTCCCAAAGCTCCTTGAGCCACTGCTGGTATAAATACTTTAGGATCAAAATACTCAGTGATTATATCTTCTTCATTTAATCTTTTTAATCCTGCCGAAGCTAGTATGATTCCATCTAAATTCTGTTCTTTCATTTTCTCTAATCTAGTTTGAACATTTCCTCTAATTGGGACTATATCCAAATCATTTCTCATAAGCTTTAGCTGACAAGCTCTTCTTATACTGCTAGTTCCGATTATTGCACCTTTTCTAAGCTCTTTAAATGGTATATTATCTTTAGAAATTAATACATCCCTTATATCTTCTCTTTCCGTTATAGCCGCTATTTCAAATTCATGACTCAGCTCATAAGGTACATCCTTCATACTATGAACTGCGCCATCAGCTCTTTTTTCTAAAAGTGCAATTTCTATATCTTTTACGAATAATCCCTTTCCGCCTATCTTTGCCAAAGAAACATCTAATTTTCTATCTCCTTCAGTAACAATAAGCATTTTTTCACTATCTATATTAAATTTATCCTTTAAACTTTTCATTATTATTTCTGTTTGTGTCTGTGCTAATTTACTTTTTCTTGTTGCTATAGTCAATTTATTCATTAATTTAATTCTACCTCCAAAATTCATTTATCTACAAATCCATTTAAAAATTGATTAAATAATCTACAATTTCCTTCGAAAATCTGCTTCTTAATGCTTTTTCAGCTTCACCCTTATCAAAAGATTTTTTAAATTCATCATTTCCAATAAACGAAGTTATCTGTATTTTAAGTTCTGGAAATGACTTTGCTTTATTTCGTATTAATCCTATATATCTAATAAATTCATCATATTCTTTTATAGTATTTTCTACTTTGTTAGAAAGTAAAACTGCCCCTTTTGGATTTCCATAATTAGTGTTTAAAGCAAATACTACATTTTCTGTACTTCTTTGAATCGGAACAACTCCCATTCCACTTATAAAATCAGATGAATCTATATATATCTTATAATTCTCTTCACAGTATTTCTTCACTATGTTTTTTAAATTTTCATCATCTAATGCAATAATTATAAGGTGCTTATCACTTAAAAATTCATAGCTTAAATCTTCATTTTTAAGTGTAAGTATTTCTGAAAATTCTTTGGAAAGTTCTATTAATTCTCCATCAAAAGTTTTAGAGATTACCTCAACACAGCATTTATTTTTCACAAAATGTCTTGCTTTTATTGTTCCCGCTTTACCTCCGCCAACTATTCCAACTCTTAGTTTTTTAGAAATTAATGAAATATAAGAATACTCTATTCCTTCGTCATAAATATTTTCTCTATTATCCCTATCCATTCTTCACCACATCCCTTTAGAGTCTCTTCTTTAATAACTTCAATTGCCCTATTTATGTAAAAATCAGATGTACTTTTAATTAATTTATGTGCTAAAGCAATATCATTTTTATCTTTGCTTTTATGTGAAAAAGTTTGAACTCTTTTCTCGTAAACATCATTTCCAACAGTTTTTAAGTTTTTGATTACATGAGAAATACTTCTTAATTTTAACCATTCATCATATTCCTTCAGGTATTTATTCATTATATGCCTATTGTCTTCCATCTTGTCTTTTCTTAATTTTTTATTTTCATCATCTATACGACTTATTGTATCAATATTGTAAACTTCAGTCCTAGATAATAACGCCACCTCTTTTTCCACATCTCTCGGAACTGATAAATCATATATTACTAACCTACTTCCACTTTCACTAATATCTTCTGTTTTTACAACTGGATGTGGTGCTGAAGTACAGCTTATTATACATTCTATACTATTAATATATTTATTCTTTTCTTCAAAAGTAATTACTTTTACTCGTTCATCCTGTATTTCATCTTTTATTTTAGGATTTCTAACAACCAAGTAGACAGTTTGGATTTTATGTGAAAGCAAATATTTCATTACAAGCTGTCCAACTTCCCCATAACCTAAAACCATAAATTTAGTACATTCACGCTTAATAGCTTCGCTAACCACTATCGAAGAAGATGATACTGGTATTTCAAATAACTTAGCTTCTTTTCTGAACCGCTTTCCACAAGTAATAGCTTCCTGAAATAATCTATGCAATTCCAATGAAACAGCTTTAAATTCTAAAGCTTCTTCATAAGCATCCTTAACTTGCCCCAGAATTTGATCTTCTCCTAATATTTTCGAATGAAATCCGGAGCAAACTTCAAACAAATGCCTATAAGCATCCTTATTATTAGTTATAAAAACATATTTTTTATATTCATAATCCCAATTAAAAATATCAAAAATCTTTTTTAATAATTCTTCTTCATTTAAAGAAGCATTAAAATAAATTTCTGTTCTATTACATGTAGCTAAAATAACTACTTCATTTAGCTCCTTTAATAATTCTCCAAAATACTCGTTATATTTTTTAGACTTAACTATAAATTTTTCTCTAATTTCCAATGGAGTATTTTTTCTTATGCCTATTAAGCCTATCACGTATTGACACCTCACATACTTTTTTATTTGCATTTTCTATTTATTTCCAAACACTACATTCTCACAAGGAGAAAATGCAGTAACCAAATATAAAATTTGGATCTTCACTTTTGGACTCATTAGCTGAAACTCGACTCACATTCGTTCGCTGAGTAAGTTAGAGTTACCAAATGATACATTCTCGCAAGGAGAAAGTTCAGTAGCCAAATGTAAAATTTGGATCTTCACTTTTGGACTCTCACTTAAGTTTATCAGATAAAGATTGTTTTTTCCAAGCAATTCTTATAAGAATTATAGATTAACTCTGAATAATATAGATAATGAAAAAATTTTTTCTTGCTCTCTATCTAATAAAATTCTAATCAAAGAATATTCCTTAGAATCTATCAAAACAACGTTAATCGAAAAAATTTCTAACCTTAGATAAACATCTTGTTCTGCTAATATTTTAGTATATACTATTTTCGCTCAAAAAACATTTAATTTATAATTAATTATTAAATATTTATAATCAGCTCATATAACTTAATAACCTATTCTTCATAGTGATACAGCTCTTTATAAATATTATTATATTAATTAAATGTATTTTTTATTTCTGACATATTTTTGACACATTTAAGGATTATACTGATATCGTAAAGTAGTTAATTATTTACCCCTTATTAATTAATAGAAGTCGTTTATATATTAATGACTCGCCCTAAGCATAGGATCCCCTAAACTTGTGCTTAGGGTTTTTATTTTTTAAGTTTATATAAAACCTATGTTTCTAAATATGCTTTTCCTTTTTTTTATAAATGAGTACTTTTTCACCTACTTTCTTAGCTTCGCTTAATAAGTTCCGAATTGTGCTTCGCACTCTTTTCATCTAAGATCTTGGTTGCGCTTAGCAAGTTCCTAATTGTGCTCCGCACTCTTTTCATATGTGCGCGCTTTTTTCATTTAAGTTCTTGGTTGCGCTTCGCGCTTTTTTCATTCAAGATCCTAATTGCGCTTCGCGCTTTTTTTATAGGTGTGTATTTTTTTGGATTAATTGGGTTATACTCTTAAAAGCAATATCAAATTTGAGAGGTGAAAAAATTATGCGAATCCCAAAACACATAGGCATCATTCCTGATGGAAATAGACGTTGGGCTTTATCTAACTCATTAGGCAAAGATAAGGGATATGATCACGGAATAAATCCAGGACTTGAGGTCTTTAAATTATGCCAAAAAGAAAATATTCAGGAAGTAACCTTTTATGGATTCACAATTGATAATACCAAACGTCCTAGCGATCAAAAAATAGCATTTACTAAAGCTTGCATTGATTCTGTTATGCTTTTAACAAAAGAAGATTGCGAAATATTAGTCTTAGGTAATACTGAGTCTAGTTGCTTTCCAAAAGAATTATTGCCCTTCACTAAAAGAAAAAAGTTTGGTTCAGGTGGAATAAAGGCAAACTTTTTAATAAATTACGGTTGGGAATGGGATTTAAATCTACTAAAAAATGCAGATATATCAAAAAAACATATTCAACCACATTTACAATCAAAGGATATTTCTAGAATAGATCTTATAATTAGATGGGGTGGGCGAAGAAGATTAAGTGGCTTGCTGCCAGTTCAATCAGTTTACTCAGATTTTTATATTTTAGATAATTACTGGCCTGATTTTAAAAAGGAAGACTTTTATAATGCTTTATCTTGGTACAATGAGCAAGATGTAACTTTAGGCGGCTAATGTTATAGATTCAAAAATAAGCAATACTAATAAAATTTCGTAAATCTAACTTCTTTTACTTCATATCTCTATATTTTGTGCTTCAGTATGAATTATGTTATCATTAATATTAATTTATATTTAATGATATATTGGAGTGAAATTTATGTTAAAAGTCGTATTTACATATTTATTGATTATTAACCTTCTAGGATTTCTTATTATGTTTATAGATAAACAAAGAGCTATTCATAAAGAATGGAGAATACCTGAAAAAACACTCATTGGTATCTCTATTTTTGGAGGATCTATTGGAATGCTTATTGGAATGTCTAGTTTTAGGCACAAAACAAAGCATAAGAAGTTTACAATTGGAGTTCCATTCATACTTCTTATGCAAATTTTCATAGCTATACTATATTTAAATTATTAAAATAGCATGCTAATATTCAAATTTTATTGGACAAAGTATCACTGCTTTGTCTTTAATAAATTCTCATGATATTTTCCTACCGTTAATACTGAAACCATTGAGCCTAAAAGTGCAAAGATCATATCCCACTGAGTATCCCAAATATCTCCTTGAGTTCCTAAAAAAGCAGTTGCACTTTCGCCAGTAATTAATGCTACAATAAATTCTATTATTTCATAAGAAGCACTAATAGCAAGACAAATTGATATTGTAATAAAATTTGTCCATGCTATATTTTTAACAATTTTGTTTCTTATGAAAATTTCTCTAATAATTATTGCTGGTACAAATCCTTGTGCAAAATGCCCAAGCCTATCATAGTAATTTCTACTCAAGTCAAAAGTATCTCTTAGCCAATTAAATAAAGGCATTTCTGCATATGTATAATGACCACCCACTATTAATATAACTGCATGAAACCAAATAAGAATATACGTTAAGTTAGTAAATACGAATTTATTATAAGTAGTTATTAAGACCATAACGCCTATCACTGCCGGAATAACCTCTAATACCCATGTAAATCTATCATGAGGATTTATTCCCGACGCAACTAAAATTGCAAATATACTTATTAATAATATTAAATGAAAATTCTTTTCCTTCATCAATATCTCCTTATATAAGATTCACAAAATTTAAGAACAAAATCATAAGTGCTTTAAAAGCACTTATGATTTATTCATAAAATTTCTAAAGAGTATTAAGATCAAAAGGTGTATTTTGGTATACACAATAATTTAGCCAGTTTCCAAAAACTATGCTAGCAGGACCTCTCCATGTGTACAACGGTTTTTGATTTATGTCATCATTTCTAAAATAATTTTTAGGTAAAGCTATTTCATCGCCTTTTTCTTTATCTCTTATATATTCATCCATCAATGTATTTCTATCATATTCCATATGTCCAGTTACAAACACATTTCTCCTATCTTTTGTTGCAACTATGAATACTCCAGCTTCCTCAGATTCGGATAAAATTTCAAGATTTGAAACTTTCTCTATATCTTCACGTTTGACTTCAGTGTGTCTAGAGTGTGGTGCATAAAACACATCATCTAATCCTCTTGTCAAATCAGCTTTCTCATCATTAACCCAATGTGAGAACACACCAAACATTTTTTCATCTAAATCATATTTAGGTATATCATAGTGATAATATAAACCTGCCTGTGCTCCCCAACAAATATAGAATGTTGAAAATACATGAGTCTTGCTCCATTCCATTATTTCAGTAAGCTCTTTCCAGTATGTAACCTCTTCAAAAGCCATTTGTTCAACTGGAGCCCCAGTTATTATAAGTCCATCAAATTTTTCTTGCTTTATATCATCAAAATAGCTATAAAATTTATTTAGATGCTCCGGTGGTGTATTGTGTGAAGTATAACTCTTAGTCTGTATTAGACTTACCTCTACTTGTAGTGGCGTGTTAGATAAATATCTTAATAATTGATTTTCTGTTACTATTTTTTTTGGCATTAAATTAAGAATTGCTATTTTTAGCGGTCTGATATCTTGAGTATTAGCCCTCTCATTATTCATTACGAATATGTTTTCATCAGATAAAACCTGAAATGCAGGCAATTCTATAGGAATTTTTATTGGCATCTTTGTTCCCCCCAATGTGATTATTGCTTATTTTAGATTATTATTTAATTATTTTTGTATATAAATATTATTATATCAAAATTCCACTTCTTATCAACATTATAAAAATAAATATAATAATAAAATTATGTAAGCTTAAAAATACATTTATTTTGCTATGACTTTCACAAGTTAAACTATAAATATATGGCATAAATTCTTTAAACCAATTTATATAGGTTTCAATTCACAATGCACATTTCACAATTCAAAATGCGGCTAAAATTCTTAAAATATTTTTAAAATTATGATAAAGAATTTTTTTGCTATTTACTTGCATAAAACTAATTTTGTGGTAATCACTGTTAATAAATCATAGAATTACTTCATTTACAGTTTATAGATGTTTACAATTAACCATTTACAAAAATTTACTGTTGTTTAATTGTATTTTGACATTAATAATTATACACAATTATTAATTTTTTTTATTCTTTCCACTACTATAATTAAATGATTAAAATCAATAGATCTCTGCAAAATTTCATAAATATCTTTTACTTCCATTTATGCTATACTAATAGATATACAATAAAAGGGGGCATATATAATGGTACTAAAAGAAAATATTTCAGTTGGATTTATTGGAACTTATACCAAAAATGAAAGTAAAGGAATCTATAGAATTAATTTTGATACAATTTCAGGCAATATTGAAAATATCAATTTAGCTTACAATATAGAGAATCCTACATATCTAACTCTAGATAGAGAACGACACATTCTTTATTCAACATGTAAAATCAATGAAAAAGCTGGGGTATCTTCATTTAAATATTGGAAAGAAGATAATAAACTACACTTAATAAACTCTAATCTTTCAGAAGAAAAACCACCTTGTCATGTAAGTCTAAATAACAGTCATGAGATTTTAATTTCTTCAAACTATCATGAAAACAAGATGTTTGTCTACAAAACTTTAGATGGCTTAATTTTAAATTCTCCTATGCTTGGAAGTCATAGTGGCTCTAGTGTAAATCAATTGAGACAAGAAAAACCTCATATTCATTGCTCAATGTTTACTGATGATGACAAATATATTTTATCTATTGATTTAGGGATTGATAAAATGATAGTTTCTTCAATAAAAGATGGAAAACTATATCAAAATGAAAATTTAAGCTATACATTCCCTGCCGGCACAGGGCCAAGACATATTACTTATGCTAATGGAAAACACTATTACTACGTTTTAAGTGAATTAACTTCTGAAATATTTGTTTTTGATTATAAAGCAAAATCAAATATTGTTTTTGAAAATATTCAAACTTTAAGTTCATTATCAAAGGACTACAAAGGGACAAAATCTGGTTCCGCAATTCGTATACACAAGAATAATAAATTTCTCTATACTTCGGATAGAGGAAATAATTCTTTAAGTTTATTCCATATAAATTCAGATAATGGAAAGCTAAAGTATATCGACACTATTTCTTGTAATGGTGATTCTCCTAGAGATTTTCAATTGGATCCATCTGGTAAATTTCTACTTTGTGCTAATGAAAATTCTGATAATATATCTATATTTTCTATTAATTCAATAACAGGAGAATTAACTTTTATAAAATCTGAAAACATCCCAACTCCAACATGTATAGAATTTATTTAGTTAAATAATTAATCATATAACTAAAAGTTAGGTGCATATTATAATTAAGCTTATAATATGCACCTAACTTCCTTATCTCCATATTATGTATAAAGCCTTTATGTCTAAACGTTATCAAAAGTAAGAATATATTTTTTTTTATTTGTAAACATTTTTACTTTTGACAATATTCACAAATTTCAATTATAATAAGGCAATATATTTTTTAGATACAGTGAATATAACTAATAAAAATTCGTAATAAGGAGGACTTTTATTTGAATAAAGATACATTAATAAATCATATTAAAGCTTCTAATAGAAGTGTAAAATGTGATCTCGTAATTAAAAATGTTACCATAATTGATGTTTTTAATAAGAATAGGTTCGTAGATACTATTGGTATTAAAGATGGATATATTGTTGGTATTGGTGACTATGATGGGTATGAAATTGTAGATGGAACTAACAAATATATTTGTCCTGGACTTATTGATTCCCATTGCCATATAGAATCCAGTTTGGTCACACCTACTGAATACAGCAAGCTGGCATTATTAAACGGAATCACATCTGTTATTGCAGATCCTCATGAAATCTCAAATGTTATGGGAGCTGATGGTATAAATTTCATGCTTAATTCTTCACAAAACATCCCATTTGATATATATTTTATGCTTCCATCATGTGTTCCTGGTACTAGCTTTGAAAGCTCTGGTGCAACTTTGCTCTCTAAGGACTTAAAAGATTTTTATAAAAATGATAAAGTTTTAGGTTTAGCTGAAGTTATGGATTATCCTTCTGTCTCAGAATGTGATGATAAGATAATTGATAAGATATGCGATTCAATTACTAATAATAAAGTTATTGATGGTCATGGAGCTGGCTTCACATCTATGATGACAAACACCTATAGGGCCGCCAATATTTTAACTGATCACGAATGTAATAATGCTGAAGAAGCTCTTGATAAGATCCGACGTGGTATGTATATTCTAATTAGAGAAGGTACCGTTGCTAAAAACTTAAAAGAATTATTACCTGCAGTCAATGAATCTAATAGTAATAGATTTTGCTTCTGCACTGATGATAAGCATATTGACGATATTGCTGCTAATGGATCAATTAATAGCTCAATTATTTATACTATAAACAACTCTAATTTAAATCCAGAAACAGCTATTCAAATGGCAACACTAAATCCATCTCTCTTATATAAACTAAATAACAAAGGAGCAATTGCCCCTGGATACATTGCAGATTTTATATTATTAGATGACTTAGAAAGATTTAAAATATCTCAAGTTTATAAAGAAGGTAAATTAGTTGTAAACAATAATGAACTTGTTAATTTCGATACAGATTTAGTAAAAAACGCAAATAACAATGCTTTTTATAATTCTATAAATCTTCCACCACTAAGTGAAGATAGTTTCAAAATTAATATACCAAATAAAGACGTAAAGATATTGAATGCAATAGAAATAATTCCAAACAAATTAGAAAGCATTCATTTAAGGCTCAATATTTCAGATATTAATTCAATAAAAGATAGTGATTATAAATTTTTCACTTCCTCAACTGAAGAAGACTTATTAAAAATCGCAGTTATTGAAAGACATAAGGCTTCTGGCAATTTAGGACTTGGAATCTTAAAAGGCTTGGAAATTTCAGCAGGTGCGATTGGAACCACCATTGCTCACGATTCCCATAATTTAATAATCGCTGGGACAAATGATAAAGATATGCTATTTGCTGCTAAAGAATTGGAGCGAATGGGCGGCGGTATAATTGTGGTTAAAGATAAAAATATTCTTGCTCATATTAAACTCGAAATTGGTGGGCTTATGACAAATAGAACATATGGTGAAATTGAGTTTGATTTAAAAAATCTCCATTCAGCTATCAAAATTATAGCACCACAAATTGATTTCAATCCATTTTTAACATTATCGTTTTTATCATTACCAGTAATACCAGATTTAAAGATTACAGATAAAGGTTTATTTGATGTTATCAATTTTAAGTTTATTGACATTTTTGAATAGTTATAAAGGCAATCTTTAGATTAAGATTGCCTTTATATGCTTATACTAATCAATTTCATATTTCACCCCGGTAATAACTATTGAAATTTCTTTTATAAGATCAATTTTCATACTAATTCTACTTACCCTAGGACTTTCTATTACTCTTACAGTTGGTCTGAGCGGGAATCCTGGTATTGTTTCTTCAACCACAGCAACTTCTTCTGTGCTTAATTCTACAATAGTTCCTTTTGGATATGGAATTACTATTCTACAAAATATATTAACTATATTATAATCAAACATTGTTCCTGCATTCGACATTAAATATTCCAGTACATCACTTGGAAACATTGCTCTTTTATTCGGCAAGTCTGTTGATAAATTATCATATACATTGGCAATACTTACAATATTACTTAGTTCAATAATATTATCCTTAGTTAATCCATCTGGATATCCATTTCCATCTGGTCTTTCATGATGTTGAAGGACTATTAATTTACTTAGACTATTAATATTATAAGTAGTTGATAAATACTTATATCCAAGTCTTGGATGTTGTTTTAATATTTCTTTTTCTTCTTCACTTAAACTTCCCTGTTTATCAAATATCTCTCTAGGTACTAATGATTTTCCAATGTCATGTATCAATGCTCCTATACATAGAGCTTCTAATTTCTTTTTTGATAGTTGAAGCGCAATTCCTATAGTAAGTGATATTACTGCAACATTTACAGAATGAGAATACATATAATTATTCATACTTCGTATATCTACTAATGCAAGCATTACATCCCTTCGATTTACGATATCCTCAATTAAATCTACTGCCATCTTTCCAATATTATAAAAATAACTCTGCTCTTGCCAAGTATAATCACTTTCTTTATTCCTTACTGAATTATTATTAAGTCGTCCTATGTTAGAAAAGGCTTCTTTTATTGTTATAATTGCTTTTTGTCTAAGTTCTGGCTTAATAATATCTTCAATTTCTTCATTACTATATTTATCAACTATATATATTGATAAAATATTTATTTCCTTTATTTTTGCAATTGTATTTTCTCTTAAAACTACTCCAGCTCTAAGTAGAATTCTACCATTAATATCATACAGCGATTTTCCAAGTACTGTGTTTGGCTTTACGTTTTCAATTGGGACTAATCTCAAAGCTTATATTCCCCCTAAATAAATCATTATTATTTATACCATACCCCTAAATATAGACCATATGTAAATAGCCTTTCTTTATGTAACACCTAACAATAACCAAACAATTAATTTAATTTTTTAATTATTAAGTAAATTAATCCTACCGTATATGTGCATAAATATATTATATTACCTTAAACATCAAATTTCATTAATTAAATCTATTTATTTTTTTATTGTATTTATTCTTTTTAGCATCACTTGCGTAGGCTATTATATTAATTGTACTCATAAGCCACACAATGTCCATATATTTCAACATATTATAAATTTCCTGCGAAAATAAAACTACTTTCATTATACTCTTTGAAGGCTTTGCCTTGATAGGCAGTTCCCAAAGAATAAAAAGAAATTGTTTTATAATGCCTATCAAAATGTAGTTTAGGCAATAGAAATAAAACAATTTCCTATAAATTCCTATTTAGATTCACTTAAAATAAATTTTTTTATTACTTTTACTATTCCATCTTCATCATTTGAATCAGTAATAAAATTTGCAGCTTGTTTAATTTCTTCAGTAGCATTTCCCATAGCTACACCAAGACCAGCATACTTTACCATTGATAAGTCATTACCAGCATCTCCACATGCAATTATTTCTTCTTGTTTTATCCCAAGATATTCACCAAGTTTTTTTAATCCAAGTCCTTTATCTACTTCCTTATGAGTAAATTCTAAAAAGTAAGGTGCACTTTTAAATACACTATATTTCTCATAAATTTCACTAGGTAATTCCTTTATGGCTGGATCTAATATTTCTTGTGGATCTATCATCATGACTTTTATAATATCTTCATTGTCATCAACTTCATTGAAATCCTTAATAGTAATATCAATTCCATTCATTGCAGCTTCATACTCTGTATATTGACTAGTTTTAGGCGCTATTAATCCATCCTTTGCAGAAAAAGCATGTACATTGACATTGAGTCTTTTGCTTATTTCATATATATATTTTAAATCGCTCCCTTTTAAACATACCTTTGAAACAATTTTTCCTCTAGTATTTTGAACTAATCCTCCATTAAAGCTAAGTACATAGTCCTCACCTTTTTTTAAATCAAGCTCTTCTAAATATCTATTTAACCCATCTAATGGTCTTCCTGATGCTAATACTATCTTAACACCCTTTTCTTCTGCAGCTTTTATAGCCGCCTCAGTATTTTTTGAAACCTTCTTATCAGTTGTAAGTAAAGTTCCATCCATATCTAGTGCAAGTAATTTATACATTTTATTCCTCCATTTATATAATATAATTTTCGGCATATTTATTGGTATTTTTTTAGATATATATGTTGCGATTAAATTGCTACATTATAAATATTTAAATCACCAAATGCAATATATATATGAATATGTTATTACAACAATATATTATATATTCATTGTTATTATTTCTTATAGTTTACAGTGATTCTATAGGAATTTCAATTATTATTAATAAATCTATTCCAAAATAATATAAAACCTCAAAATTTGTAACTAATAGTAGTTTTCTTTCATATCATGAATTGTATCTAAAACTTATGAGGTAATAGTTATGCTTGAGTCTTTATTATTAGTATCTTCGTTATGCATAGATTCTTTTGTTGCAAGTATTGCTTATGGTACTTCTAAAATTCGTATTCCACCCATATGCGCAGTAGTAATAAATTTAGTATGCACCATTACACTTGCTTGTTCTTTACTTATTGGCTCAATAGTTAAAAGCATACTCCCAAGTAACCTTCCCGCAATTTTAGGATTTGTACTTTTGATGTTACTTGGAATATATAGATTATTTGAATATATCTTTAAATCATATATTTCAAAATGTTCAAAATCCGATAGTCCCTTAACATTTAAGATCTTTGATTTTCAATTTGTCTTGCAAGTTTATGCAGATGAAATAAAAGCTGACTTTGATAACTCAAAATGCCTAAATATTAAAGAATCATTTTATCTAGGTTTAGCATTATCATTAGATAGTCTTGCAGTAGGAATTGGGTCTAGCCTATGTAACATTAACTATACGGAAGTTTTAGTATTATGCTTTATCATAGGAGTTTCTCTAGTATCTCTTGGGGTAGTTATTGGACGAAAATTTGCTCAAAAAGTACACCTTGAATTATCTTGGTTATCAGGAGCTCTACTTATATTATTAGCAATACTTAGAGTATTAAAATGATAATTTTACACCCAGTTCATATAGTATATTATTACATGAATACTATAAAAACTGGGTATAAAACTTTTCTATTATTTTCTTGAATATTCAGAATAATATTCTCTATTTATCTAAATCTACTTCTAACACTTAGAATCATAATTATTATCTTTTAACTACAGCATGCTCTGCTTAATAATTATCTTTAACTTAATACTATAAATTTACAAATCTATTGAACTGCTTATCTAATTCCTCTAGGTCTGATTGTAGAAACTTATGAAAAGTCTCCTTTTCTAACCTATATGAAAATATTGGAGAGTTTAAAAACTTTAAATACTTTTCTGTTACCTCCATAATTTCTTCGTCTGGGACTTTATAAACTTCTCTAAGAAGATCAAAGAATGTACCGCCTTCATACTGCTTTAACCTTCTTTCAGCCGCATACATAACACTCGTATACTTATCCCCACCAAATAAATCTACCTGTTCTTGTATTGATCCATATCCCTTTTTAAGCATATCAATATATTCATCTATAATAGCATCTTTGGAATTTCCTATATTTTTTCTCGCTATTATATTTTTCAAAACCTCATATGCCTTTTCTTCTGATATCCAAAACGCCTGCTCTAATATATCCGTCATCTTATAGAAAGTTTTACCTTTAACATTTGCTCTTGCGCGTTCTTCTATATATTCTAATAATCTCTCTTCAGTAGCCGTTAACATCTCTATCCCCTTCTTCCTAAAGTTCCATTATTTTTCTCAACTGATATATATCTATATTTTCTTCAAAAAGTTTAGATAATCTATCATATTCATTATCTTTATATTCATTTACTTTTTCTATAATTATATCTTCTGTAACAACAATATCGTTGTTCTCTTTAAGAGATTTAACAAATGAACTTATAAATTCTTCTGAATCAAACATACCATGAAGATAAGTTCCTGCAACAATTCTTTCTTTGTCGCATACACCTACGATATCACCATCTAAATCCTTAATAAAAGGTATTGCTTTCTTACCAATCTTGCTTATTCCATTATGAATTTCATAGCCACTTATAGTGCTACCTTCTATAGACTTAATTGATTTTAGATCACATAAAATATTTCCCTTAGTCTGCTTTGTAACTTTCGTCTCATTAAATCGTGTCTTTATATCCAAAAATCCGAAACCATCCTCTTGAGATATATTACCCTCAACGCCTAATTTATCGAGTATCAACGTTCCAAGCATTTGATACCCTCCACAAATTCCTAAAATGGGTGTACCACTCTCTTTTAATTCTTTTATTTTATCAAATAATTTATTTTCTTTCATACTTCTTAAATCTTCAATTGTATTCTTTGTTCCAGGTATTATAATTAAATTTGGATTTTTTAATTCACTAGGTTTATCCACATATCGTATAGTCACATCTGGAATTCTATCTAAAATACTAAAATCAGTAAAGTTTGACATATGAGAAAGCCTGATAATAGCAATGTCTAAAGTTCCAACTTCTTCTTTGTTCCTAATTCTTTCAGTTACACTATCTTCATCATCAATATCAAATTTTTCATATGGCATAACTCCAAGGACTGGAATATTTATAATATCCTCTAACTGTTTTATTGCAGGTTTAAATAGTTCTATATTACCTCTAAACTTATTAATTATTACCCCTTTTATTCTTTCACGCTCTGATTCTGGTAATAATTGAATTGTACCAACTATAGATGCAAAAACTCCACCTCTATCAATATCGGATACTAAAATTACAGGTGCATCAGCAATTTCTGCCATAGCCATATTAGATATATCGCTATCTTTCAAATTTATTTCGGCACAACTCCCAGATCCCTCCAGTACAATTACATCGTGCTTTTTGCTTAGCTTATCATAAGCTTTCTTAACTCTGACCTTTAAAGTTTCATTAAGTTCCTTGTATTTATAAGGCTCAATATTACAAAAAACTTTTCCATCTGCTATTACTTGTGTATATTCACCACTTGGTTTTAACAAAACCGGATTCATCAATGCATCTGCCTCTAATTTGCAAGCCTCTGCTTGAACTACTTGTGCTCGTCCCATTTCTAATCCATCTTTTGTTACATAAGAATTTAATGAAATATTTAAGGCCTTAAAAGGAGCTACATTTAACCCTTGATTTTTTAAATATCTACATAGGGCTGTTACTAAAGTACTTTTACCAACAGAAGACGCTGTACCTAAAAACATTATACTTTTTTTATCCATTTCTTTACTCCCCTCAAATTCGAGTTCCAATACTTAACATTTATTTTTAATCCCTGATTTCCAACATTTGAATTCAAATTTTGAATTATTTTTCTAAATTTATATCTTTAATCTAATAATCCGTTTACTGTTAAATATCCATAATTCTCTGTAATCTCTGTACCACTCTTATTAAATTTGATTGAATTCTTAAATATAGGACCATCAAAAACTAATGTATGATATTCTCCATTTTCTCCACAAGGATCACATCCTAAGTTTTTTATTTCATTAACAACATCTTTTGTTAATTCTTTTCCTAAGAACTCTATTCCTAGCGCCTTTAGATTTACCTTTTTAATTATAGCCTTAAAACCACAGTCTATAAATTCATTAGTAAGCTTTTCCCTATTTTCTTGCCATAAAGGAAATACTCCTTTAATTTCTGCTGCCTTGCACCTATCTAAACACCAACCTCTATGTGCTTCTATATCTATATCTCCAAACACACAAATTTCAGCACCTTTATCTTTTGAAACTTTTAATGCCATCTCAAATTCTTCTTCATAATTATTCTTATTGCTACAATCTATTTCAATAAGTGGAATTCCCAATTCTTTAGAAATATCCTGAAAAACATTCCTTGGTATTTTATGAAAATACGAATCCTTTTTGCTTTCAAACGTAACTAATAATCCTATTATTTTATAACCACTTTTAATCATCCTATACAAGGCTAAAGTACAATCTTTTCCCCCGCTGAATGAAACTACAACTTTTTCTTTATCCATACTACCCCTCTTATTTGTTTTTACTTTAATTCAAATTCAGCAGCACATTTTCCGCTAAACTTTACTATTCTATATTTCCCAGCAGTTAAATTCTCAAAATTTTCTAGAGAAATAACTTGACTACTTGTTTTTCCAGGCTCTAAATTATAAGCGATTTCTATAAACATTGGTTCATCTTTAAAAGGGACTTTACTCCATTTATTATCTATAAATTTTTCAACTGCATATTCTACTCCATAATAAGCTGATTGTTTTCCATTGTTTGTAATATACACAGTAATTTCTTTAGTATTCAGACCATATTCAGTCTTTTCTGTTTTCATAGTTATATTATTTTTAAATTCATCATTAATTTCCGTCGCATCATTAGTTGAGTTTTTTTCAACCCAAGATCCATCTACTCCTAAATAGTATCCATCAACAGTATCATTGGAAACCATTTCTCCATTTTGGCTTAAATAATACCAAGCTCCTTTATACTGAACCCAACCTGTTTTCATGGCTCCAGATTCACTCATATAATACCACTTGTTATTAACATTAATCCATCCTATAGCCATATTTCCATCGTCTTTAAGGTAATAAAAATTCCCATTATCATTTACCCATCCAGTTTTTACACTGCCATTTTTATAATAACTCCAACCATTATTGTTATTGACCCATCCATTGCTAATTTCTCCATTAACTTTAATAGAGATTCCTACACTCATTCCTACAAGCACGCTCATTATTGAAACAATAAATTTTCTATTCATATCCTGCTCCTCTCATTATCAAAGCTTAATATTTCATCTGATTCCAACAATAAAATTAACCTATACATAACTTAAATTATTGTTCATTTCTGTGCAGTTCAAATATATTTTTCATTATTTTTATCAGTTTGTAATTCTCTTCATGACTTCGTACAGCAATCCTATAATATCTATTATCTAATCCCACATAATTGCTACAACTTCTAATTAATATATTATTCTTTAATAGTTCTTTTTTCAAATCTATTTTGATCAGAGTTTTTAATAAAATAAAATTCACACTTGGTTCAAAGACTTTAATCCCATCTATTTCTCTTATTTCATTATAAAGGTATTTTTTTTCATGGTCTATAAATTCTATAGATTTCTTTATATAATTCTTTTCATTAAGTGCTGCTTTTGTTGCTATTTCTGCCAAGATATTTATATTCCAAGCAGGAGATGTAGTTTCTATCTTCTCTTTTAGTGTTAAATCGCTGCAAATAGCATAACCAATTCTTATACCTGGAAGTGCAAAAAATTTGGTCAAAGATTTTATTATAATTAAATTTTTATATTCATCTATATATGGAATCATCGAAAAACTTTCTTCTCTAAAATCCAAAAACGATTCGTCTATTATTACCCTAACATTATTTCTCTCTGCTTTGTTCAAAATTCTTTTTAATAAATCTATTTCAGTTATAACACCTGTTGGATTATTGGGATTACATATAAATACTAAATCTAAGTTTTCATTTATATCATGTAGAATATCTTCTCTTATATTAAAATCATTTTCCTCTTTCAAATTATAATAAATAATATTACTATTTATTGCCTTTGCTGCCTCTTCATACTCTGAAAAAGTTGGAGCCAAAATTAATGAATTCTTTGGATTCACTCCTCTTACTGCATTAAATAAAACTTCCGCTGCTCCATTACCTAAAATCAAATTTTCTTTGCTAACATTTTCAAACTTTTCTATTGAATCCTTGAGTTCAAAATAAGTTATATCAGGATATTTCTCAATTTCATCTATACCTTCAATAATCGCATCTTTTACACTACTTGACATTCCCAATGGATTAATATTAGCTGAAAAATCAATTATGTCTTTGTAATTTATTTTGTTTTCTCTACTTATTTCTTTAGCATTTCCACCATGTCCAAAGCTTGCCATGACTTTCCTCCCTATGCATAGTGCATATATGTTTCAATTAAATTTCTCCACTTCAATCTTAATTTATTTTTAGCTTGTTATACGCTTAACTATAAATTTATTATTTCAATATACACATTAATTTTAATTTAATATTAACTCTCACATCTCTATATTATAATATTCGTTAACCACTCAAATTTCTGACATTTAAAACATTGTTATCATTAGCTTTCTAAATATTAAAGTGAATACAAATCCTATAAAAAATGATAAATAAAGAACCTTAGCAGTCTTCTTAACATCATTAATATCAATTTCTTTAATTTTATCTCCTATTGTAGGCTTACTTACAAGTTTTCCAAAATAATAATTTGCCCCTCCAAGCTGTACCCCTAATGCACCAGCTATAGCTGCTTCTGGATGTGCACTATTAGGGCTTGTATGATTATATCTATCTCTTCTATATATCTTAAAGCTATTTTTATAATCATATCCTAGAAATGCAGAAGCTAATATTATCAACATGCCCGTTATCCTGGCTGGAATAAAATTAAAAACATCATCCAATTTCGCCGAAAAATATCCAAACTCTATGTATTCATCGTTCTTATATCCAAACATCGAATCTAATGTATTCACCGCTTTATATGCGAATGCAAGAGGCGCTCCAAAAATCATAGCATAAAATAACGGAGCTATAACCCCATCAGCCATATTTTCTGCTATAGTTTCAACAACTGCTCTTATTATTCCTTCTTTGCTCAAACTCGCAGTGTCTCTCCCCACTATAAATGATAGCTGCTTTCTTGCACCATCTAAATCATTTATTAATAAAAACTTAACTACTTTATATCCTTCAACAACTAATGCTTTCGATGATATACAAAAATATATCAAAATCCCCTCTAAAATAATTCCGAAGTAAATATTGAATTCTCTCGATAAGTTAACAATTGCGAATGCAATTGCAAATATTATTGACACAGTAAGAATCCATACAATGAGACCTGCTGCTTTTAAATGCTTTCTAAGGATTCTTCTAAACATTGCTTCAAGTTTTTTAGCCACATATCCAATTCCTCTAACTGGATGAAACGGATTATTAGGATCCCCAATTAATAAATCCAAAACAAATCCTATACTAAGTTCAATCATATAGTTCTCCTCGTTATTTTCTTTCGCATCTCAAAAATAATTCTAATCATATTTTCTTACTGTATTTGAGATACATTTTCTATTTCAAATTGTTCATCTTCTCTTATTTTTATTGTAAGTTCGTACCCTTCTCCATTGCTAGGCTGCCACTCATAGAATTTTTTCTTACTATCATAAAACATTTCTAATAGCATACCTATACTTCCTCCATGAATCACTCCAAAAGCAGTATCTATATTTTCTTTAATGATATAATTTATAAGCTCCACAAATCCATCATTAACTCTTTTTCTAAATTCTGCTCTGCTCTCTCCGCTTGGACATTTTACATTTCCTTCTTCGTCTTCTATCCAAGTTATATACTCTTTTAGCAGTTTTAGTTCTTCATATGATCTTAATTCAAAATCACCAAAATCATACTCAAAAAACTTGTTTAAAACTTTATACTTATTCTGCGGACAAATAATTTCTAATGTTTGATTTGCTCTCTTTGCCCCACTTGTAAAGTAAAAATCACACTTTGTATATTTAACCCTTCTAGAAATTTCCATTAATTGCTCTTTCCCGCTTTCACTTAATTCAACATCACTTTTACCACAATATAATTGTCTTTCATTGCAATAAGTTTTTCCATGCCTGACCAAATATAACTTAATTTCTTTCATACCTTAATCGCTATAGTTTTTTCAATTAAATCTATAACTAATTTACCTCTTTCTTTAAATTGTATTATTTTTCAATTCCTCTTCAATTCCAAAAAATATTCTATATACATGGGAAGAATGCTTTGCTAGAAACTGAAGTAAGCGCCCAGTTTCTTCTCTCCATATTCTATCAAATTTTTCGATTGGAACAATTCCAGAATTTATTTCATCACATATTATTATTTTATTTTCTAACAAATCCATTTTATCTTTTAAGACTTCTATTGGGTTAAGCTTATTAGAAATACACGCTTTAACAAAAATATGTAATCCACATATGATTTCCTTATTATATTCTATATTTTCATCTCTACAGAAAAATATCTGTTCATGACTTACTTTATATTTTTCTTTTACATAATCTAATTTTCCATTATAGGCTCCACCAAAAATTAATTTCATAACTGTCCCCCTTCACCTTACGGAATTATTCCTAGTATTAATATTCCAACCACTTCACCTATAACCAAAGCAAATCCAGCAACATCTCCAGATATTCCACCAAATTCTTTTCTGCATTTTTCTACTGACAATTTAATTCCTAAACTCATTAATAAAACTAATATTATTCCATAAATATTTAATAAAATTACTGATATTATTAATGTTATTATCAATGTTATTATCATAATAAGCTTATCATAAACATTGGTCCCTTTTTTAAAATAAGTCCCTAAAGTACTTTCTTTTATAGTTGCTCTGCTTAAAAGATAATACGCTACAACACTTCTGCTTATTATTGGAATCAAAATCAATGTATAAAGAGAACTATTCTTTTCTAAAATAGAATATACCCCCCCAAATTGTAAAAAGAACAAAATCACTAGAGGTATTACTGCGAACGCTCCTGTAGCTGAATCTTTAAGTATTCTGAGTTTTTCTTCCTTACTTCTCCTTGAAAGAATTGCATCGCAAACGTCCATAAAACCATCTAAATGAAGCATTCCTGTTATTATAAATGGTACTATGGTAATTATTGAACTCTTTAAAATTATTGAGGCATTTAATATACTTGCTAAATAATATATTATACTCCACAAGACTCCAATTATTAATCCAATCAGTGGGTAAAATTTCATCATATTTTTTACTCCATCATCGTCCCATTCAACATATGGAGTTGGAAGTATCGTAAACATGCTTAATGCCATAATAAATCCTTTGTATAATTTCTTCATAAAGTTACTTTCTCCTTATGTTTAATATACTTGATTAATCCAAAGCTACATTCTATAACATTCTCACAATAATTTGCTAATCCTCTATTTATAATAGCTAGTTCCTTCTTAAAATTTTCAGTTATTTCATCATATTGTATAGCATCATTAAATATGTAATCACTCACAATAACAACGTTCTTTGCACTATTCATAACATGGTTTATATCAGTTAATATCTTATGAGAAGGATTTTTTATAAGATAATTTTCAACAAACATCTCATTAGTCAAAAGAGAAGTTATACTATCTATAAGTACAGTATCCTTGCAATTGATCATATTAATCACACTATCCAAATCCCTAGGAACTTCTAGTGTCTTAAAATTAAATCCTTCTCTGCTTTTTTTGTGTTTCTCTATTCTCTCTTCATCTTCTCTATCATATGGATTCATAGTGGCAATATATGTAACTTCATTTCTATTTAAGGTTAGAGCTATTCTTTCTCCAACTTCTGATTTACCACTCTTAGAACCTCCAATTATCAAATAATTCATATACTCTAATTTAAGCCCAAAATGCTATTAAAAATAAATTATTTCTCTATACCTATCCTTGAGCCTATTCCTTTCTCATATGGATGTTTTACAGCTTTAATTTCTGAAACATAATCTGCAAGTTCAACTAACTTTTCATTAGGATTCCTACCAGTTAGAACAACTTCTAATCCCTTTGGTTTCTTTTCTAAAAAATCTATTACTTTACTTAAAGAAATTAAATCTAAATTAGTAGATGCAATCACTTCATCTAATATCAATAAATCAAAATTTTCTTCTACAGCCTTTTTAGTAACCTTAGAAAATCTTTCCTCATGCTCTCTTTTAGTCTCTATCTGCTCTTCTTCACTCATAAATTTAAAAAATTTCTTTACTGGAGCACCTTTAAAAACTTCAAAGTCATTTCCTAGCTTATCAATAGAATTTAATTCACCCGTCTCATTATCCTTTAAAAATTGTGTTAACAAAACTTTCTTCTGACGCCCAACAGCTCTCATTCCCAGGCCCATAGCCGCTGTTGTCTTGCCCTTTCCATCTCCACAATAAATATGAATAAGTCCTAATTCCATAAATACTCTCCTTTCTTATTCATAAAAAAATAAGTAATTTTATATTCAAAAATGCTGATTAATCATTACTCTATAACCGTTTGTCAAAACAAATATATTATTATCAAATTATTAAAACATAATATCATCAGTTTTAACTGCTTTACATACTCATATTTTTATAGAGTATACAGTTATTATAACATATTCTTTAAATTCCATATTAACCCCACTATGATGATCTTTTACTTCCTCGCCCGACTAAAAATATACGCCTTATACAAAGCAGCTATACACTTAAGAAAAGAGCATCTATGCTGCAATACGGAACTTTTCTACATAAAAAAATATTCCTTAGTAGTTTTTTACTTATTATTTACTTTCATGTGCCTTATTAAATTATAAATAGTTAATTTAATACCCTGCAATCATTTAAATATTTATCATTTATTCATAGCCTTAAGTTCATCTAAATAACTGTCGTTGATTTCTGCTTCTTCAAAAGTTGCCATGTTATTCATAACCGCACACGCAGATTTCATTATTGAAAATGCTAATGGGCATCCGCTTCCTTCTCCAAGTCCCATATCTAAGTCTAATATTGGACTTAAGCTTAACTCTTTCATTGCAACTTTAAATCCCAACTCCTTTGAATCATGTGAAGTAAACATATAATCTCTAGTTTTTGAATTTAATTTAAAGGCTATAAGTGCAGCAACTGCTGATATAAATCCATCAATAACAACTGGAACTTTATAATAAGCAGAGCCTAAAAATACTCCTGCCATAGCTGCTAAGTCAAAACCTCCAACTTTCGAAACTACATCTATTGGATCATCTTTTGCTGGATTGTTTACCTTTATTGCTTTCTTAATAACTTCCTTCTTTTTCTCAAATGCTTCGTCTGTGATTCCTGCTCCTCTTCCTACAACTGTTTCCACTCTTACGTCTGTTAATGCCGACAACACGGCACTGCTAGTAGAAGTATTGCCAATCCCCATCTCTCCAACACCAAGAATTTCATAGCCTAGTTCTTTCGCATTTTTAACAGACTCTATTCCAATTAAAATTGCTTTTTCTGCCTCTTCACGTGTCATTGCAGGACCTTTTGCAATATTATTAGTTCCTTTTCTTATCTTTTTATTAATTACACCAGGATAGCTAAAATCACAGTTAATGCCAACATCTATCACCATAAGCTCAGTATCATTTTCTTTTGCAAGAACTGCTACACCTGTTAATCCTTTTGTGAAGTTAATTGTTTGGGCCAAAGTTACCGATTGAGGTGCTGAAGCCACTCCTTCTTCAACCACACCATTATCCGAAGACATTATTATAACCATTTTTTTTGTTATATTATTTTTCACTTTGCCTGTAATGCCCGCAAGTTTTATAGCAATTTCTTCTAACTTTCCTAAACTCTTCAGCGGCTTTGCAAGTGATACCATTCTTCTGTCTGCTTCAGCGATTACATAAGCATCTGCTTCTCTTATGCTATTAATAATATCTCTTAATTCTTTAGAATTAATGTTCATTTCATTTCCCCCAATTATATACTCTATTATTTTTTGTTTTAATATAACATAAATTCATAAACAATGCGTATAATTTATTTTTTATCTTTAAAATAGTTCATTTCACATTCGAAATCTAAAAGCTGAAGATTTTGTTCTTGAATAACTCCTATCAGAAGTTTCGAATAAATTTCTTCTCCCTTGTCATTTTCAACTGTACTATATCCAGCCTTTTCTATAGCATTAGCCTGATCTAGATAATCAGCCGCCTGGAAAACTCCACTTTGTTTATATCTTTTATTATTGCTGAGAAATTCCCCATAATCTTTCATGGAATCTTCTTTACTACTATATACCCGAAAGTAATCCTCGATTTTTTGTTTATAATACTCTGAAGTACTCATTTTAATTTTTTTCCCTGTCCATCCTGAATCTGCTTTTATTCCAAATAGATTATTGGCTTTGGTACTTAAATCTGATTTTCCCCAGCCACTTTCTAATATTGCCTGCGAAATAGTTATAGAAGGAAGAATACCATACTTATCATATATCTCAATTGCTTCTGGATATAAATCATTAATAAATCCTTGCTTAGATTCATCTTTTAAATTATTTTTTTGAGATCCAATATATTTTAAATCATCTATATACTTATATACTTTTCCTTTTTGTTCTTTATCAAAAGATAACTTATCTAACACTGTATCCAAATCAACGAGCTTATATTGACTATCTTTAATTTTAATGCTTGTACTACTATTGTTATCTATGAACATATTAGCTAATTGATTTATGCTACTATCCGTTGCCTTAGAAAAATCATTTTTGTATCTAACACCATCAATAGCCGCCATGAACTTCCAATTTACTTGAAGTTTACCTTTGCTTGCATTATCTGCATCCTGTATATACATTTTTGTGTTTAAATCCTGTAGGTTTATACTATTATATTTTGCCATATAGCCGCTATAAACTCCAAAAATAGCAAAGGTAATAATACCAAAGGCTATAATATTTAGTACAACTCTTTTAAATCTTCTTTTTCTCGTGTTCATAATAATTCTCCCTCTCATCCCACATAAAAAATATATAATTATAAATGAACAATCATAGCCAAAAAAACTTCTCTTAATAAGCTATAAAATGTTATGCTAAAATAATAAAATTACATTCAGAATTTCAGTAACCCAATATTTAATGATAAATTATATTATCTATAAGTTATATATTTAAATTATATAATGTAAATATAAATTTCAGATAACTATTTTTATTAAACTTCTATTACTTTTTAAATAATATTTCGACAATCACTTATTATTTTAAATATATTTTTAAGTGTAATTACTAAAAAAATTATTAATGAATTAACAGCTAGCTTCTTTAACATAAACATCATATATATATGTTGCAATTCATAATTCATAATGCACATTTCACAATTCGCAATTACTGCTAAAATTCTTTCAATATTTTCAGAATTATGATAAAGAATTATTTTTGCAATATATATTTGCAAAAAAATAAAGAGCCTCTTTTTGTGATATCATCATTATCCCAAGAGTACTCCTCAATTTAGTTATAATGTATATTAGTTTGCTGGCTCCCATTTGCAGCGAACTGGCGATATAATAGCGCTTTCTTTCTTTAATTCCTTGAATGCATTATCAATTTCTTTACGATCTAAACCAGATAACTTTTCAACCTCACCTGCGCTAACTGGCTTTCCAGCCTCTCTCATAACTTCTAAAACTTTTTCTTTAACGCTCATTACTTTAACTCCCTTCAGTATGAATTATTTATTTTCTTTGATTATATTCCAAAAAGATAATTTAATCAATAATCATTTTCCAATAAAATCTATTATTGATTTTAGATATTCTTTCTTGTGTACACAAAATTCATGAGCTCTTATATTAAATTTTAACTTTTCATCAATTGAAAAAGCCATAATATAGTCATAGCGACCTAATACCAGCTTCTTAAATTCACTAACTGATAGCTTTACAATCTTCTCCACTTCAGATCCAATATTAAATTTAGGATCTTTTATATTATATAAATATACTTCACATATTTCATTATTTAAGAAGCTATTTAGATTAAGTTTTTCTCTTATACTTCCAACAAATCTTAAGTTCCTAGAATTAATTTCTATTCCTATTTCTTCCTTAACTTCACGTTTTAATGCATTTTCTATTTCCTCTCCAATATCAACATGTCCTGCTGCTGATATATCATATAATCCTGGAAAATCTTTTTTCTTATATGATCTCTGTTGAAGATATATCCATTTTTCATTGCTAGACTCATCTACTATCCAACAATGAACAACCTTATGTAGAAGTCCATTTGCATGTATTTCTGAACGAGAAGCTATACCAATTTCATTTAATTCTTCATCGTAAAATGACAGTTTCTCTTCACTTTCCGTAAGAATCTCCCCCTTTTATCTATTTTCTTTCAATGAAAACACTTTTATAGCTATATTAACATCCCATAACAAATACAAATTCCAGCATTCACTTTTAAGTAATTTTGAAATTAATATATAATTTTTTTATCTTTCATCAGAAACTCTACTAATTTTTCTTCATGATTAAATACTAATTCATAATTAAATTTTGGTTTCTCTATTACTATTAACTTAATCTTGGCTTCCCGAACTGCCTTAAGCTTTTCTAGAACTCCACCTTCTTTACCACTGTCTTTAGTCAAAATTGCCTTAATATTATATTGGCGAATAAATGCTTTCTCCAGTTCATAAGATATGGGACCTTGAAGTGCTATAATATCTTTAATATTAATTCCCTTCTCGACTATCTTTTCCAATACTTTAGGTGATGGTAAAATTCTATGTATCACTCTATGGTTAAACTCTAAATTTACAAACTTAGAAACATTATTTCCGCCTGTAGTATTTAAAATATTTCCGTCTATATTTTTTATAATTTTAATAGCCTCGTCATAATCTTTAACTCTTACTATATCTTCTCCAGTAATACGCTCAAGAGCACCTAATCTTTCATATCTTATATACTTAATCTTAAGATAATTTGCGCACTCTAATGCAGTCTTTGTAACTTCTTGTGCATAAGGATGAGAGGCATCAACTAGCATATCAATTTGATTGACCTCTATCCATTTTAGCATTTCTTCTGCATTCAAAGGCTTTGTGTTTAGCTGCTTTATATTAAATTCCTTGAGTAACTCTCCTCCATACGCTGTAGCAGTTGTAACCGCAATGTCACTAGTATATTTATTTATTAACGATAAAATTTTTCTTCCTTCTGAAGTTCCTAAAATAAATCCAATCATACTTTCTCCATTCCAGATTGCCAAGACACATTAAAAAAATAACGAGCCAACCATGCTAATTTATTTCAAATTTATGTAGTGCATCATTAACTCATTATTTTCTTTCATATACCTAAATACAAACTATCTCTATCTTTTATTTTCATAGCCTCTAGGTGTTATAAATTTTTCATCTTTATAATAACTTTTTGAATTTCCTACTATTACAATAGACATCATATCTACTATATCTTCATCAAAATCTTTGATAGTAAATAATTTATAACTTTGCCCTTCTCTAAGTGCATGTCTTACTACTGCCACTGGAGTGCTATCCTGTCTAAACTCCCTTATTATATCAATACACTCTCTTAAATAGTCAGGTCTTCCTTTACTTTTAGGATTATATAAAGATATTACGAAATCTCCTTCTGCTGCAAGTTTTACTCTCTTCTTTATATCTTCATAAGGTGTCATTAGATCACTTAAGCTAATATTGCAATTATCATGCATAAGAGGCGCCCCAACTACAGATCCTGCTGCACTACTTGCAGTAATACCTGGAATTATCTCCACGTCCTCATCTTTTTTAAGTTCAAGTATCAATCCAGCCATTCCATAAATACCTGCATCTCCAGTACTTATTAATGCAACATTTTTATCTTTACATAAATTTAAAGCTTCCTTGCATCTAGCTTCTTCACCTTTCATTCCTGTCGAATATAACTCTTTATCTTTAACTAAGTCTTTTATCATGTCAATATATTTGTTATATCCTACAACAACATCACTATCTTCAATGGCCTTTAATGCTCTCAAGCTCATATTCTCAATGCTTCCAGGCCCTATGCCTATTACTCTTAATTTTCCCATACTTCACTCAACCTCTTTCGCTTCATTTTTATCCTTGGAATGAAATCTAATTCTTATTATCATTATCTAATTCTATATTATAGCATTTCACTCTAATATAGGTAAGATAGCATTTGCAATCTTAAAATGCAACTTACCTATTGTATATTTTTCTCATCCAAAAAATATTGATAATAGGATATTCCATTACCTGAAATAAAGTATTATATTTTGAAATATTGCTTTTTCTCTACTCACATTTCTATATTTATGGGGTATATTGGCTACAAATTTAATAGAATTACCTTTTTGTAGTGAATACTTTTGATCATCAATATCTATCTCTACTTCACCTTGAGTTACTATAATATATTCTTCAACACCATCACTATGTGGAGTAGATACATGATTGCACCCTGATTCTAATTCTATAGTGAATATTTCAAAACCCCTATTGGCATCGAAAGGAAATATAGGATATAACTTCATTCTGGCATCGTCTTCTATAATCGGATCAATATTATTTTGATCCACTATCTCTAATTCATCCTGCTCTTCATCAATAAAAAAGGAAAATGATACCTTTAATCCAGTTGAAATTTTCCATAAAGTCGATACTGTCGGATTTGATTGTCCTCTCTCTATTTGACCTAACATAGCTTTACTAACTCCAGTCAATTTTGCTGCTTCATCCAAACTTAATTCTCTCTTATTTCTGATTTCCTTTAATTTGCTTCCAATAATCGAATTTAAATTTCTCATATTCTACTCCTTTGCTCGAAATATTGTATGTCATAACATATATACAAATAATATATTGCACAAAATATTGTTCCCGTATATAATATAACATATCTTACTAATTAGATTCACAACTTAATTTCAAATATTTTAGATAAGGAGTCTTTCAAATGGCAAAAGCATTTCTATTAGGAGTCGCAGCATCATTTTTCTTTGCATTCACATTTATATTAAATCAACAAATGAATATTTCTGGCGGAAGCTTTTTATGGAGTTCATCACTTCGATATATCTTTATGTTACCACTGTTGCTTATTATTATGATTATAAATAGACAATTAAATCCTGTATTAAATGATATAATTAATAAACCTATTCAATGGATCACTTGGAGTACAATAGGCTTTGGATTATTTTACGCTCCTTTAAGCTTTGCATCTGCATATGGTGCATCATGGCTAGTTGCTGGAACTTGGCAATTAACTATAATTGCTGGTGCTCTTATGTCTCCATTATTTTTCAAAAATATTAAAACACCTGCCGGAATATGCAAAGTTAGAAATACACTTCCGAAAAAATCCCTGTTAATGTCCTCTTTAATATTACTAGGTATATTTTTAATGCAGCTTGAACAATCAAAAAATGTCTCTTTTTCAGAAATAATCTCTGTAGTTATTCCCGTTATTCTAGCTGCATTTGCTTACCCACTTGGTAATCGCAAGATGATGGAAATCTGCGATGATAAATTTAATACCTTTCAGAGAGTATTCGGAATGACTTTATGTAGTATGCCCTTTTGGATATTAATATCAATATTCGGGGTATTATCTGCTGGTATGCCAAGTAAAGGACAATTACTTCAATCCTTAGTCGTTGCTATTTTTTCAGGAATTATTGCCACAATACTTTTTTTTAAAGCAACCGACATAGTAAGTAATGATACGCATAAATTAGCCGTTGTAGAATCAACACAATCCGGAGAAGTAATATTTACTCTTATAGGTGGAGTATTTATATTTCACGATAAGTGTCCAACATTTGTTGGACTAGCAGGCATAGTACTAATAGTAATAGGTATGATTTTAAATAGTATTGTTAAATCATAAAATTATTGATTTAACAAAAAGCCAGCTTTGACCATTGATACTTATAATCAATTAGTCTCATTACTTTTTACGACTAGAAATTTTTATATTTCCGTTCTTGTAAAAAACAAGAAGAGATGTTGCTTCTTCTACTTGTCAATAAGTATTTTTCACAACATCTCTTAATATTTCTTATTCTTCTGCTGGCTTGAAAGTTCCTTCAATAAATTTATTAGGATTAAATATATGCTCTATTCTTGGTAGTGAAATCCCCAATGTTTCTCTTAGAACATCTTCTACTGTTTCTACTGCTATAATAGTTAATTGTTCCTTAACTTCTTGTGGAACCTCATTTAAATCAACTACATTATCCTTTGGAATTAGTACTTTTGTAATTCCGGCTCTTTGAGCTCCTAATAATTTTTCTTTAAGTCCTCCTATTGGAAGAACAGCTCCCCTTAGAGTTATTTCTCCTGTCATTGCAAGTTTTGAATCCACTTTTATGCCTGTAACAAGTGATGCAAGTGCAGTAAATAATGCAATTCCTGCTGATGGTCCATCTTTAGGAACAGATCCTGATGGAACATGAATATGAATATCTCTTTCTCTAAAGTTTATAGCATTAATCGGCAATCTTGATTTTAATAAACTTAAAGAGATTTGCGCAGATTCTTTCATAACATCCCCTAGCTGTCCAGTTAAGACAATTTGTCCACTTCCTAGCATTCCTGTCGCTTCAATGAAAAGTATTTCTCCACCTACAGATGTCCACGCTAATCCAGTTACAACTCCTGGAACATTATCATCTTGAGCCTTATCATGGCTTGAAACCTTTCTTCCTAATAAGTCCTCTAAATCATCTTCTTTAACTTTAAAAGGTAATTCCACCTTATTAGATACAATCTTTTCTGATGCAATTCTTGCAATAGTTGCTATTTGCTTTTTAAGTCCTCTTACTCCAGCCTCTAGAGTATATTCACTTATAATTCTTTCTAATGCTGCATCTTCTATAACAAGCTGAGTATCATTTAATCCGTGTTCTTCAAGAACTGCTGATATCAAGTGATTCTTTCCTATATGGAATTTCTCATTCATAGTATAACTAGAAATTTGAATTACTTCCATCCTATCTAATAAAGGCCTTGGTATAGTATCTAGAGAGTTAGCTGTAGCAATAAAGAATACATTAGATAAATCATAAGGTACATCTAAATAGTGATCAGTAAAAGTATCATTTTGTTCTGGGTCTAGTACTTCTAATAATGCACTTGCTGGGTCTCCATTATAGCTAGCCATCAACTTATCTACTTCATCTAAAACCATAACTGGATTTATTTCTCCTGCTTTCTTTATACTTTGAATAATTCTTCCTGGCATTGCACCTACATAAGTTCTTCTATGCCCTCTTATTTCAGCCTCATCACGAACTCCACCTAAGCTTAATCTTACATATTTTCTGTTTAAAGCTTCTGCAATACTCTTTCCTAAACTTGTCTTTCCTACTCCTGGAGGACCTACTAATAGTAGAATAGAACCCTTTTTATCATTTTTAAGCTGCATAACTGCTAAATGTTGTATTATTCTATCTTTAACTTTTTCTAATCCATAATGCTGTTCATCTAATATTCTTCTTGCTTCTTCTAAATCAATGTCCTTAAATTCTTGTTTTTTCCAAGGAAGCTGAATTAATAATTCTAAGTAGTTTTTAATCACATTGTATTCAGCACTATTTGGACTTTGGCTTTCTAATTTTCCTAATTCTTCTAAAGCAACTTCTTTTATTTCATCAGGCATTTGTGCCTCTTCAATTCTATTTAAGTAGTTCTTGTCCTTTTTAGAAGGTGAGCTTTTTCCTTCATTTAATTCTTCTTGAATAGCTTTTAACTGCTCTCTTAATACTGTTTCCCTATAATTCTTATTAGCTTTTTCTGTGAATTTTTCTGCTAATTCAAATTGTAATTTTAAAGATTCTTTTTGTTTTAATAAATAATCTATAAATTTAAGACCTCTATCCTTTAATGATTGAGTTTCCAACAAATCATATTTTTCCTCACTTGAAATTTGCATGAAATGAGATAAATATCCCATAAGCTTATTCAAATCTTTTTGACCTTCTACAGCCAACATAAACTTTTCTGATCCCTTAAAATTCTCACTAATTTCACGAGTAACTTTTTTAATATACTCTACCATTTCGTCCTTACTTTTTTCTGTAAGATCAATAATATCGGGTGCAAATTCGAATTCGGCTTTAATAGAATCTTCCTCAATACTAAATGTTTTAATTTCAACTCTATCTAATATTTTAATTTCAGCTTTATATCCCTTTTCTGTTTTTTCAATTGCATTTACTTGAAATGTAACACCAACTCTATGAAAATCTTCTTCCTTTAACTTACTTTGACCAAAGTTTTGTTTTAAAGGTAATGCAATATTAACTATATCTTCATCTGATAAACTTTCAATTTGAGTTTCACTAAATTTATTAAATTTTAGTGTATGGTACATTCCAGGTAATAACACTATATCTGACACAGGAATTACTCTTCCTATATTATTTTTATCATCTAAATTTATCATAATAATCATCCTTCCTATTAGAACATTCTTAAACGAGCATTCATTTAAAGATTAGTTAAGCAATAGCGAGATACTTCTGCAATTATATTTCACAAAATCTCTCGCACTAAACACAGTCCTTTTAATTATATAAGTAATGCCTCTTGCACTATTCTAATGAGTTCCTTTAGCAACTCAATTTTTTCATTTTCATCAATACATGAATTAATAGCAATTGATTTTACTGGATAAAAAAGTATTGCTCTTAAATTATCATTTTGAAGATTTTTAAAAACTTTTCTTTCTTTCATTTCATCAAGAAAATTATTTAGGTTATTTATTCCCCTCTTAGTCAAACATTGATTTGATAAAGCTGGACAATTAGCAAATTGATCTACGAAATGAAAGACTTCTCCATGCTCCCTAATATAAATAAAATACTCTTTAACAATAATTTCAATAACTTGCTGACCATTCATCTTATTGTTAAGTTTACTGAGTATGTAATCAAAAATATCTTCAGAATATTCAAGATATATGTCTTGCAACATGACTTCTTTATTTTCATAATAAATATATACTGTAGCAGGTGATACCCCTGCCTCTTTTGCTATCTTCGAAATAGACGTACCGTGAAAGCCTTCTTTAAGAATTAATTTAATAACTGCTTCCTTTATGTTCTTTTGCTTTTCATCGTCTTTCCTTCTCATTTAAACACCTCTATTATTATATTTCTATAATAAATGAACATTCTTTTATTGTCAATATATATTCCACCAATTTTATCTTATTAAATGTTAATTTTCTTTTAAAATCTACATAAAGAAACTTAAAACATAATTTATTTGTTTTTAATCTAGTAAAAAATACATAACTCCTAATTATTAAAAGTATTAAAAATCGCTATTCAACTTTAAAATAGCGATTTTTAATACTTTCCAAACTTTTATGTTTAAAATAAGAAGTAATTTAAATCAAACAATGCCTTACATATTCAATACGTGTCTACATTCGCTAGCACATTGACTACATACATCAGCACAAGTTTGACAATGTTCATCATTGAATCTTCCGCATTCTTTTGCACAGCTTTCACATACGGCAGCACATACAGTAGCTATTTCTCTTATATGACCACTTCCTCTTGAAATAAAACAAGCTGTTGTAGAGCAAATTTCAGCACAATCTTGAAGTGATTTAATACAATACATCCTATCTCTAGCATCACTATGTTGTAAACATAAATTTAAGCATTCCTCACATATTTGCACACATTTACTGCAAGCATCAATGCAATATTGCATTGGATTTCCTTCTGATATTAATGAATTTGAATGTCTGGTCATAGTTGCTTCCATTTTTGTTTCCTCTTTATTATTTTATTGATAACAAAATATATTTTCTTCTAAGGCACTAAAAATATACTTTGTAATTTCTGCTTAAGTCGCCTATAAAATTCAAAAAGGATACATTTGATATTTTTTATATAAACTTTTTAGTTTATCTTAAATCTTTGTACTTAATATATTTGTGCATCAAAAACAGGAGCAGATTAATTAACATCTGCTCCTAATTTATATATGTTCTATATTTAAATTCTTTTATACAAGCTAACGACATGTACTTCCCAAAACTCATCTACCCATAAACCAACTATTGTATCAACCGAAAAATTCCAATTTTTAATCAAATTTGTGGCTTCTTCTATTTGCTTATAATGCACCTCAGCATCCACTGGATTCGCAGCACAGTCATAATGACCTACCAATCCAATTATTTTGGATTTATGAGCCTTAACTGAAATATTGATCTTATCTTTTAATCTACTTGAATAAAACGGGTTCCCTTCTGACACTATCTTGTCCATTCCAGGCTCAGTTATTAAATCTACATACTCCACATTAAAATTTTCTTTTATCCAATTTATTACTGGAATCTGAGTCCTTCCGTCAATACAATTTAAAACTGTCCCAAAGCTTTTTCTCATTCATACCACCTAAAACTATTATTCTTAGGTAAGATATGAATATAAGTTAGCGTTTGCTATCAATCTCTTCAAATAAAGATGATAAATGAAATCTATATTTCATTTTTATCTCTAAATTCAATTTCTGTACCCTCAGGAGCCTTTAGTTTAAATAAGAAACTATCCTCAACTTTATATATTACTTCATTATTTTTAACCCTAAAATTGTTATAACCTAAACTTTTAATCCTATTAAATTCTTCCTGAACATTATCCACTAAAAAGCACATATGAACTATTCCTTCGCTTAACTTATTCCACTTAGAAAGATTTTCTCCCTTCTTGCTAGTTTGTAACTCAATCATGAATGTTCCTAGTTTTAACCATGTATTATAATCTCTAGTATGGAAATTCTTTGTCTCTTCTACAATCTCAAACCCAAGAATATTTTTATAGAATTCAAGCGATTCTTTGTAACTATTAGTTTGAATGCACACATGGTGCATAGCTTTTATTCCCATTATTTTTCCTCCATAATAAATCTATTTATACTTGTAAATTTATCCATAACTATTCTATTTAAATACAACATATTGTCCCTCGTACTCTGCGAAAACAGTTTCCTTATTTTTAATAACAACCTTAAGATCTAATCTACTCTTGTTATGTTTCGTGTATGTTTCGAGAAATTCTCTTCTTGTTTCATCACCAAAAATTTCACATTCTGCAGTGAAATCTTCACGTATAGGAGCTCTATAATTTATATTACTTTTTTTAATTACTATCTGAGCCTTTGGGTCAGTTTCTTTAATATTTACAAAAACCATAGACCATCCGCATATTGTCATCAAAGTATTTATACTTCCTCCAAACGCTGTTAATTTATCATTTATATTAGGTTTTAATTTAGCAGCAAGTCTAACTCTCGACTTAGTAAACTCTGTAACACTTATGCCCATAGCTTCTGTAATTGGTATATTGGTATGTAAAAACTGCTCAAACTCATTCTCACTCATTATCTTACCTCCGATGTTCATCTACATGTATTGTAGACAAAATATAATATTTATAAATTTTATCATATAACTCAATTCAAATCCAATATATGACATAATAGTGCAATCAAATGATTATTATTCTAATATTTAAATATAATTGTCTTAACTTGTCAGACATGCTATTGTTATCTATATAAATTCTAATATTAAAGGAGCAATTATGAAAAATATTACACATTATTTATTAGTTTCATTTATTTTAATTTTATTATCATTTATAATGTTTTTTATTCACTATTTAGTATTTGGGCAATTAGAAAACACGATTTATTACTCTTTTATGAGCCTCTGTTTTATCCCTATAAATATATTAGTCGTAACCCTAGTATTTGAGAAGCTTGTAGAAAGACGTACTAAACTTGAGCGTTTAAGCAAATTAAATATGTTAGTTGGATTATTTTTTAGTGATATTGGTTTTACTCTATTGGAAATAATAGTAGCTGGTGATGCGAATATACAATATTTAAATCTAGATTTTACAGACTTAAAAACTTCTAATAATAAACTAAAATCTTATGAACATATAATAGCATTTGAAAAGATTAATTATCCTAGACTTGAAAAACTAGTTCTCGAAAGTAGAGATATTCTATCTAACCTTATAAGTAATGAGAATATATTAGAGCATGAAACCTTTGCCGATTTACTTATGTCTCTAATGCATTTAAGAGATGAAATAGTATTTTTACAATATAAAACACTGACAAAAGATGACTCTACTCACATAAAAGGGGATATTTGCAGAGTTTATAGGGCATTAACTTCTCAATGGATAAATTATCTTTCTCACTTAAAGCAATTTTATCCTTATCAATATAATGGTGCCATTAAATTCAATCCATTTACAGTAACTAGCCGATAATAATTAAAGCAGGAGCTTTAATTTCTCCTGCTACAATTTCTATAATCATTAATTTAAAGTTTAAATCTTATTTTACAATATTATGTTTATTTCCTCACCACATTTTGGGCACTTATTGTCTTTTATAAATACATTAGTTGAATAACCACTCCTCTCAATAAGCACTTCATTGCAATTATCACAATAAGTATTATTATCAACTCCTTGAACATTTCCTACATATACATGTTTCAAGTATTTCTTTGCTTCATTTTGAGCTTCTGTTATCCTTTCTATTTTTGTAGCCTCATTCTCCATCTTATATCTTGGAAAATATCTGCTTAAATGAAGAGGTATATTTTCATCAACACTAGCTATAAATTCAGCTATTTGCCTTGCTTCTTCCAAAGAATCGTTTTCTTCACTGACAAGTAAAGTGGTAATTTCCACATGACAGTATTCACTGCACCTTTTTATAGTTTCTAGAACAGGCTCAAGTTTTGCGCCACAAATATTATTATAATATCTATTTGTATATCCCTTTAAGTCTATATTCATAGCATCTACATAAGGAAGGAGCTTCTTAAGCGGCTATTCATTAATATAGCCATTAGTAACAACCACAACACTCGTATCAGTATTATTCTCTTTTATGCCCTTTGCAGCATCATACATATATTCATACCACATGAAAGGTTCATTATAAGTAAATGCAATACCAATATTATTTTCTATGGTTGGGATAATTCCTATTAGTTTTTCAACGTTTATATATTGGGTTTGTGGCTTTCCCTGGGATATCTCATAATTTTGGCAAAAGCTACAAGTCATATTACACCCAAAGCTTCCAATTGATAAAATATCTTTTGATGGTTTGAAATGATATAAGGGTTTCTTCTCAATGGGATCAACTCCCATTGAAGTTACTTCTCCATAATTTATTGCAATAGGGACTTTAGATTCCAACGTTCTAACTCCACAAATTCCAAACTTATCTTCATCTATTAAACAATTATGTGGACATATCCTACATCTCACTTTATCCTTAACTTCCTCATAAAACGGTATTTTTTTTTCCACTCTTTATCACCTTCTTTAAATAAAGTATAAGTTATTCATAAATATCTTTGATTTTTAAAACTATACTATTAAAATCTTTAACTTTAAATAGATTTATTGTTTATCCTTCCTTATATCTTACAACTTCAAATCTTTCTATCTTATAATCATCGTCAAAATCTATATCTGCCTTATCACATGCAATTTGTAATTGTTCATCTACAGTATCCACGCCTTCAAGATCCGGAAGCAATAACCCTCTTCTCATTCCTAAAGAAACAATGACTCCATATTTTTTAGGATCTAAATCTTCCTTATTACACGGTTCCGAATCCATAAGAACATCTACAGATATATCAATATCATCCATTTCATCTTCTGAAACTTCTGGAAATCTTGGATCACTCATAGCTGCTTCTATAGAATTTCTTATTATTTCTTCACCCACAGAACCTGTTGTTGGTGCAATTGTTCCTATACATCCCCTGAGATTACCAAACTTCTTTAAAGATACAAAAACACCGTGTCTTTCATTTAAGAGTTCTTTTGGCAAATTAGAAATATCTTCTATACTTTTTCCGTAAGAAAAATAATGATTTAAATTTTCCCTTGCAAGTTTTACATAGGCATTACTCTCATTTAGCTTCACCTTCAATTTTTCTTCTTTATATTTTGTTAGCTCGTCTAAATAGTTCCTATCTTGTTGCTGTCTACTAAGTTTCATTACTCCATATCCCACTCCAAAAGTTCCCTGATATGATAAAAGCTCTCCTTTTATTTCTTTGCCTTCCATTGCTCCAAGAAGTATATAAACTGAGTTCAATCCACATTGTCCAGACTCGCTAATCATAGTTCTATTCATATTAAAAGCTCCTAAAACATCACCTTTTTCAAGGTTACCCAAAAGAGCTTTGTCAAATAGTTCTCCATATGGTGAATATGAATATGGTCCTTCCTCTTTAAGTTTATGCGAAAGGTCTCCACTTGCTATAATAACAGCTTTCCTATTTAATTTTTCTGCTACATTTTTTATCTCCATACCAAATTTATATAAATTGACATCCCCTATCATTGAGTAAGTAATGTGAACTAATTTGTAGTCTTTATAATATTTATTAATAAAATACAATGGGACTATACTTCCATGATCTAATTCATAATTAACATTATATCTACGTAATAATTCTGAATCTACAAGGACTGACGGAATTCCCTCTACATGACATTCGGTGCGAAGTTTAACATTAAACTCCTTATCTATAGGAATATCCATCTTTATGTTTGTACATCTAAATTGGCTTAAATCTCCCGAAATTTTTTCTTCATCTGATATGGCTATTGCATCAGAAAACATTGTAGCATGAGGTGTTATAATTATTATCGTATCTGGTTTAATATCTGCTACTTCTCTCCCTATTTTATTACATGCTAAGCTTGTTTCCTCTATTTTCTTTTCTTCACCTTTACCTATGTCGGGTATAATTATTGGTGGATGTGGCATTAAATAATAACCTAGTATATTTTCCATGTTCTCACCTCCTAATTAGAACTATTCTTTTTCTCTAGATTTTTCATTTTCCTTAACTTTTTCTAAATAATCTTTTTGACTTACTATATTTTCTTCGAAATTTTCTACTGCATGTTTAGTGAAATTTCCAACACTCATAATATTCTTAAATTTATTGCCTTCACTATTTCTACTCATTAGTTAAATTCTCCTTTCTAAAGAATTATTTAAGCTGATTTTCTCTAAATATATATGTTGCAATTCACAATTACGGCTAAAATCCTTTCAATATTTTTAGAATTATAATGAATTATTATTTTCGCAATATATATAAGTTTTTAACCAAAACAGTTTCAAAGAAAATCACTTATCTCTCAATTTTATTATCCTTTTTATTAGTGATTTTTTTAATTTCTTCCCCAGAATGATGAAAATTCTGAATTGCTGTAGTCAAATCACTTCCTAAACTACTAATACTGTTTCTTTTATCATAAGGCTTATTCTTCATAAATTTATCTCCCCGAACTCTGATTTATTTTTAAAAATTGGGTAAATTATTTTTATAGATATAAATTTCTGTAACAAATTATTTCGTTTTTATTATTTCTATAAATATATTTATTATGCTTGCAGCATACTAAACTCATAAGCGAACAACTTATTATTAGCTTCTTATCAATATCAGTCTAAATCCTCATATAAGGGCTAAAATCCTATGGATTTGGCACTATTCACTGTATTATCTAATTTTTAATGGTTTGACTAATATTTTTTAACAATGTTATTATAATAATTATTCTTAAAATAATTATTAATTTACCTACTTTACATATTAAAAGTAAATTAGACAAGTATTTAAATTTCATTTATTTAATTTTAGGAATTATATATAACTATATTTGATGTAAAGGATGATTAATTTGAAATCAACTACGAAACATGGAGATGTTGCAAAACTGAGTGCTGGAGGAATACTTATAGCACTAGGTGTAGTTTACGGAGATATTGGAACTTCACCACTTTATGTAATGAAATCAATTATTGAAGGTAATGGTGGCTTGAAGAATATATCTGAAAACTTTATTCTTGGATCATTATCTCTAATTTTTTGGACAATTACAATTTTAACAACAATAAAATATGTCCTTATAACTTTAAATGCAGATAATAATGGTGAGGGTGGAATCTTTTCACTATTTACCTTGGTTAGAAATCGTGCAAAATGGCTTATCATTCCAGCAATGATTGGTGGATCAGCATTGCTGGCTGACGGAACGCTAACTCCTGCTGTAACTGTAACTTCAGCAATTGAAGGATTAGATTTAATTCCAAGTTTTAGTGCTGTTTTAGGAAGTCAAGTTGATATTGTTACGATTGTAATAATAATATTAAGTGCTCTTTTCTTCATTCAGCACTTTGGGACTGATTTGATTGGAAAAATGTTTGGTCCAATAATGTTTGTCTGGTTCTCTGTATTAGCTATATGGGGGATTATCGGTATTTCCCACAATTGGACATTATTGCGTGCCCTATCTCCATATTATGCAATTAACACTCTTTTTAGCAGTGAAAATAAAGCAGGTTTCTTTATACTTGGTAGCATATTTTTAGCAACAACAGGTGCCGAAGCTCTTTACTCAGATCTTGGGCATGTTGGTAAATATAATATTTATGGTTCTTGGCCATTTGTTAAGATATGTTTACTATTGAACTACTTTGGCCAAGGAGCCTGGTTATTATCAGCTAGACATAATCCCACTTTTACAAATATGGAAGGTTTAAATCCATTTTTCCAATTGATTCCACCTTCTTTTTTAATTTTTGGTATAATAATTTCAACTTTAGCGGCAATTATTGCTTCACAAGCGCTAATTTCAGGTTCTTTTACCCTTGTTTCTGAAGCAATTAAGCTTAATTTATTTCCAAGATTACATATTATGTATCCATCTAGCACTAAAGGACAACTTTACATACCTTCCATCAATAAATTTTTATGGATTGTCTGTATCGGAATTGTTCTATACTTTGGAAACTCTGCAAGAATGGAAGCAGCTTACGGATTATCGATTACTGTTACTATGTTAATGACTACTATTCTTTTATTTAATTACTTATTGAAGAAAAAAACACCGCTCATTGCTGCTGTATTAATCCTTGTTTTCTTTAGTGCATTTGAGTTTTCTTTCTTCATTGCAAATATCATTAAATTTACTCACGGAGGATTTATTGCTGCTTTAATTGCTCTTGCAATCTTAAGCGTTATGTATATTTGGATTAAAGGCTATTATATCAAGATGCGTTTATTAGAACATGTCCCAATTGAAAATTATAAAACACAACTTAATCAATTACGCCAAGATAGTGACCGTCCTAAGTATACAACTAACCTTGTATGTTTAACTAGCAGCCATGATCCTGAACAAATCGAAAGAAAAATAATGTATTCTATTTTAGACAAAAGACCTAAAAAAGCAGATGTTTATTGGTTTGTTAATATTGCTGTTACTGATGAGCCTTATGTAGCAGAATATTCGGTAGATACTTTAGGAACATTATATATTGTAAGGGTTCAAATAAGACTTGGATTTAGAGTAGAACAAAAATTGAATGTCTTTCTACGACAAATTTCAACTGAGTTAGTTGAAAATGGTGAAATAAAGATTCAATCTAGAAACTATACAACTATGCCAGACAGAAAAGTCGGAGATTTTCGTTTCCTTCTAATTCAAGAACAGCTTTCATATGAAACAGATTTGAATTTCTGGGAAGAATTAATACTCAAAGCCAAACTATTCATAAAAAGATATACTGTTTCACCAACAAAGTGGTTTGGCCTTGAAAATAGTGATGTTGATGTTGAAAAAGTACCTTTATTCATAGGAAAATATAATCATGCAACTTTAAAACGAACTCCAAAATAACATTACTGAATTAACTTTTTATTTAAATATAACTGTCCACAATTTGGTGGACAGTTATATTTTTCCTTTCAATCTTTAGTTAATTTCTGCAATTTCTTTTTTCTATAGCTTTATATATAAATATAAGAATTGTTCCTATTAAGTATGAAATGATATCACAAAAATCAAAAGTTGATCCAATAATTATTTTAGCCATTTTAAAATCTTCCATGTGCAAAAGAGAAACCAAATTAAAATACTGACCTATCTCAATTAAGCAAGCAAATATAAAAACATATATTGGTGAAACCTTCTTAGTAAACACTACTATAAAAAAATAAATTAAGCATACAACTAATACATCTCCAATAAAAGGTCTAATTATATTATCATGTATAAAAGCTCCAATATATACTTCTATTAAAAATAAAACTATGAAAATGTATAAATATTTGTAGTTTACTCTCATATCAATCCCCTCCCATTAATCTAACTTAAATTTATAACTTTTAAGCATTTATTCCAATAATACATATCAGCAGAACAAAATCGCAGACGACTTTGGATCTGGCGACCTTTTATGCATCTTCCTTTGCGAGCGTATTTAAGAAAAGTCTGGCAGTATTTTTTATTCTTTTAAAATCATAAGCCGAATCAATTAGTCTGTTTGAAGAATTATGCCCTAACTGAGTACATCGTCCACAGATTTTACTACACTATACTTTCCTAAAGAATAAAAAATAATAAGGATAGAAGCACCAAATCTCTATCCTTATCATGTATTCTAAATTAATTTATATTTTTCATTATACTTTAACCTCATATAAAAACTGCTTTAAAGTATTCTTCTTGCTGCGTAAAAGTTATATACTGGACCAACCTTGACAACATCACCTGTTTGTGGTGCATGAATCATTTGTCCATTTCCAACATATATTCCAACATGTCCAGCATGAGGGAATACTAAATCTCCAGGTTGAAGTTGATCCTCACTAACAGGTCGTCCAACATCAATCTGTGTATAAGTTGTTCTTGAAATATCTATCCCTGTAGCATGCTCATAAACATATTCTGTAAATCCTGAACAATCAAATGTACTTGGTCCTGTTGCTCCCCATACATAAGATGCTCCTAAATGCTTATATGCCTCATTAAGGACTGCTTGTGCACTACCTCCAGATGGCGCAGCTACAGATGAACTTGATTTCTGACTACTCTTTGATTTGACGCTTGATTGTACATTTGAAGCTACTACTGATTGCTTTACACTTTCTGCAGCAATCCTATCTTCCTCTTGCTTCTTTTTAGCCGCGGCTGTCTTTCCTTTTTCTATTTTATCATTGATTTCCTTAGTAACAATTGGGCTCTTAATTTGACTATCCCTAATACTAATTAACTGGTTAACTGCTCCTTGAATCTCTGTTGATGAACTATTTGAACTATCAATTATATCAAACTGATACTTTACAGCGTCTCTTTCAAGTTGTGATAAATACTGTTCATCAAATTTACTTTTTTCTGCCTTAGCCTGATTAGCTAATTGTTCTTCTTCTTTCTTTTTTTGTGATAACTGATTTAAATTATCCTGTGTTTCTTTGTTAAGCTTGCTAATTTCAGCTTTTTTATCGTCTAATGACTTTATTTTAGCATTTAATTCATTTTTCTTGTTATTGATATCTTCTATGTAAGACTTGTCTTTCCCTACAATCTTACTAACAGCCTGCAATCTCGAAAAAAATTCAGTTGTTGAATCCGAGTTAACGACAAAATTTAAATAATTAAATTCCAAATCTCCTGATGCATACATAACTTTAACTCTTTGTCCTAAAGCTAGATCTAAATCATTGATGTCTTTTTTGTATTGCTCAATATCCTTTTTTGTCTTCTCAGTAATTTTATTAATATTATCTATCTCTATTTTATTTTTATCCACAGTTGCTTGTAATGGCTCCATCTGAGTATCTAAATCATAAATTTTATTTTCAATATCTTTTATGTTATTTTCTATTTCCGCATATTTCTGTCTAGAAGCATCCAACTGTGCATTATCAGGTGCTGCAAAAGCAGCTATGGAACTACTTGTAGTGATTACTGTTGCTAATATAAGTGCTAAAACCTTATTTTTCATAATACCGTCGGTTGTTACAACCCTTTCCCCCTTTGTCATCCCCTGTTATACATAATTATAGCACTTTTAGTAACCGTCAACAAACCTCATATATGCTGTGATAATACATTAAATTAGTTTTTCTTCTCTATTCTTCTATTCTCCTTAAAAATTTGGTAAAATATTCACATTTACTTAAGTTGAGGTTTATAAATATTTTTATATACGTTAGCATATTTTATATAAGAATGCAGACTTTTACAATAAGAATATTTTTTGATTCGCCACTACTTTTTCTATAATTTCACTATTAAATTTATTACTCAAAAAACTACTCCATTAATATTATTTTGATTTTTCACCTTTATGTTTTCCTAGTTAACAAAGTATTTATATCCATTAGATTTTAGTCTCATAAAAGAAAAAAAGCACTAACTTCCATATAAAGAACAGTTGTGCTTTCATTAAAATACTTCATAATTTATGACCAATACTATTTTAAACTAATTTGGGAAGCGTAGTCGCTCCATGAGGCATAAGGTTAATCGTAGGATTTTTATTTTGATTATTATCATAAGAAATTTTAAGTGCCTCTTCCAAAGTTCTAACAACAATAATTTTTGTATTCTTTAGCAAATCAGGATCAATTTCTGAAACCAAAATTAACCTATACTTTTCTCCTGTTTCACAGAAAAAGTACCCTACATATTTTGAGATAGTATAATTCTCTCTAAGATCTCTTTCTCTATCAAGCATATTGTCAAAATTTAATATCATATCATTAATATCTTTAATTTCTCCAATTCCCTCACTGCACTCAGCAAGTACTATAATGGTACCTCCTTCTACAACCGCTTCTTTGGCATTTATCAAAGTTTTTATTGATTGATAAAGATTTATGTCTTTTGGTGCCCCTCCTGCACTTGCAATAACTATATCTGATTTACTTCTTATATTGACGCCGTCAATACTATCCACCAATTTTCTTCCTGCCTCATGAGCTGTTATATAGTCTCCAGCAACCGCCCCAGCTATATTTCCATCAGGTCCCATGACTACATTAAACATAAATGCTGGTTTCACCATTGCTGCTGCTTGCATCATATCATCATGTACTGGGTTTTCTATAATATTACCCGAGCACACACTCTCTCTTGTCCCGCTTCCAAATCCATCATTTAACGAAAGTGAATGATTGGCTGATATTGTTTTAAATGATGCAATACCAGGAAGTATAGATTTTTTCCCTCCTGACCAGCCTACAAGAAAATGATAGACTATAGCTCCTGTAATAACTATATGATCAGATTCAACAGCTTTTTTATTTAACATAACAGGAGTGCCATAGCTTGTCTCCCCTAGATATGTCATACTTTCTTCATCGAAGCAATCATGATCGTAAACTTCAAATCTTTTTGATAGCTTTTCTCCAAGAAGTATTTCATGTTCTTCTCTTGTCTGTTTTCTATGAGTCCCCTGAGCAGATAAAAATATAATATCTTCGTCTTTAACTCCGCCTTCATTTAGTTCCTCTACGATTTTATATAAAAATTTATATGGCTTTTGCCAACTTCTTGTAATATCTGAAATTATTATACAAACTTTTTCACCTTCATGTACAATATCTTTAAGTCTTTCGCTGTCAATAGGATTATACAATGCCTCAGCTATAATTTCATCTTCTGTCTTACTCTTTTTAAAATCGTTGCTTTCAATTATCTCCAAAAGATTTTCTTCTTCAATAAAAGCCCTCATTTTATCTCTTCCATATTTCATATTAATTTCTTTCATTTATAGTCCCCCAATAACGAATTTGTTAACGCTTTCGAATTTTTATTGCCAATTTATCAAAGTTTTCCATCTACTTTTAATATAATACAAATTTTAACTATAGTCAAATTAGAATTTAGAAATAGTCTTTTATTCTAACACACCTCTTTAGCCTCAAACATATTCAATTTTATATTAACAAGTAAGAAACAGAATTGCTTGATATTACTAAAATAATAAATCCACTATTCATTGATGCATAGTCACAATATATAGTGATAGATCGTGAACTTCATGATAATATTCAAAATATTTACTTATCCCTTTCTAGAATGTATACAAAAAATTAAAACCATAGAGAAACTCAAATCTCTATGGCTTTAATTTTATATATTATAATTTATTACAAGTATAATAAAATATCATATTTAATTTTGAAAATTCACTTTTTCTATATAGTGGCAATTAACATCAATATGATTTAAAAATAATAATAATCTCTCATAAAGCGGATGAACCTTATCACCATATTTTGCTTCTAGACTTTCTCCTATGTCTTTAACATTTTTCTTTCCATCTATCTGCAATAATATCCAGCTTCCATATTCATCTAAAGTAATCTTTTTATACTCTGGAATTCTGAATTTAAGTTTTCTAAAGAACCTTTGGACCTTATGGTCTTGTTTTAAAAGTATAGTCACAATATTATCTTTATCCACTTCATACTCTAAATCATCAGATATTTTATATACTAATTCTAAAACATCTTTATTATTTTCCAGCATTTTTTACCTTACTCTTTAGAATTGGTATTGCAGTTGCTATTACTAAAACTATTAGTAATATGAATGCCATTCCATTAGAAGCTGCAAATCCACTTGGTTCAGCTCCACCTACAAGACCCGATATCTGGAATATTATCCCTATAAGTCCAAGAATAGAACCTCCAGCAACTAGTCCAGAAGATAAGCTTATACCATTTGAAACTTTAGCTTCTTTTTCCTTTTCAGATTTAGAATTCTTTTCTATAAATAGACGTACCAATGCTCCTGCCAATATTATAGTAGTTGTAGATATAGGTAAATAGAATCCTATAGCAACTGCCATTATAGGAAGGTTTAACATAAATAAAACAAGTCCCATAACAACACCAGCAATTACCATTACCCAAGGTAATTGGCCTGACATTATTCCAGCAGTTAGTGTAGACATTAAATTAGCTTGTGGTAATGCAAACGGAACATTATCACCAGTAATTGCAAGTTGATCTGAAAGTAATAATATAGTACCAACAACCACTGCAACACCTAGAATTCCAGCTATTGCAAAGTATTTTTCCATTTCTCTTTTGTCTCCACCTATTACAAAAGTAACCTTTTGAGATTGTGAGTAACCGCCTGCTACTGATATAGCAGTAACAATAAATGTCCCAAATAAAAGTAGTGATTTGTTGCTTTCAGGGCTCTTCCATCCCATTACAACAAATAATGATGTCACAATAACTATAGAAGCTATAGTCATTCCTGATACAGGAAGATTTGAAGTTCCTATAGTACCAGTCAAACGACCAGAAACTATAACAAATAATAATGATAAAAACATTGATAAAATAGAAGCAAGTATTGCCATTACTATATTACCATTAGATGCTACAAAACCACCTACAAATCCTAATATTATACCACCAAGTAATATCATATTTTCAACAGATGAACTCTTTCCACTATTTGAAGCTTTAGCATTAAGAGTTTCTTTTATAGAAGATATTATAGTCGGAATAAGTTTTATAGCGCCTATTAAACCACCAGAAAGCATCATTCCTGCCCCTATATATTTTACATAGCTACCAGCTATATCTTTAACTTGCATAGCATTTATAGCAACATTAGGATTATTCCACACAGATCCTCCATCTCTTCCAAGACTTGAGAAGTAACCTATTAATGGCATAATTCCAAAGTTAGCTAGTATAGCTCCAGCAAACATAGTTAAAGAAACCTCCATACCAACTATGAACCCTATTCCTAATAGTAGAGGATTAACTTCAACTTCGAATTTCCACTTATAAAACGACTCATTTACATAACTTATAACATTGTTAACTAAATTCAAAAATGAACTTGTTATAACAGTTATAATACCTCCTATTCCAAAACCAATTCCCATGAACTTCATTGATTCTCCAGCACCTTCTGAAGCAACAAGTGTTTCAGATATAGCCATTGATTCTGGATACATTAATTTACCATGTTCTTCAACAATTAAGTAATTGTAAACAAGAGAAGCTATTCCTATACCAAATAAAACTCCAGCTGCTCCAACAGAAAAACCTTCTATGAAACTAACTTTAGAGCCTATTAAAAGAATTGCTGGTAATACGAATATTACACCACTAGCAACAGATTCTCCACCACTTGACATACCTTGAACTAAATTTTTACCAAGTATGCCTTTTTGCTTTGCAAATACAGCTATAAACCCAGACCCTATTATAGATCCCGGTATACCAGCAGCAACTGTAAGTCCTGATTTCATTCCCGAGTAGGCCGTTGATGCTGCAAATAGAACAGCCAATATAATACCGATTATCAAAACTGAAACGTTTCCACCCGACTTCGAACCGTTAGAAATGTATGGAACATAGCTCTTGCCGGCTACACCGCCATATGCATCTTTGGACAATTTATTATTCATAAGGGCACCTCCTTTTATATTTTACAAGCAATATTATAACACGATTTTCATATAATACTATATTTTTTCTCTTCAATTATTTATATTTTTTTAAATATTTTTATCAAAATATTTAATTTTTTTGAAGATTTCCACACATAATAGATAAGTTTAGCAATATAAGACCATTACACTTTAATTCATCTAGTTTTAGAGATTAGCATATCAATAGAATTATGTTTTCCTATGATAAGCTATAATATTCTAAACATAAAAAATATACAATATATTCGTTTAATTTCCTAAATACATTGTATACTTTATGTTAACTCTAAATACTATGAATCACGTCATTAAAGAATTATTTTAAGCTTATTTGAATAATCAATTGCATGAGGATAAAAACATTTAAAGTCACTTTCAAGACATTCGTAATTATTAATTAACTCCTCTATAGGATTTACTAATGGGTGCCTTGTGTTGACAAATCTTGTAGCAATCCTATCAACTGCTGTTTGAATGCCATGTATATCTCTGTAAGAAATGAGCCAGTTTTCTTCTATAATATAATTCATCCTTCTTAATAACTTATCTGGCAGACAGTAAGAAAACTTTCTAAGTATCTTATAAAAATTATCAGCATACTCTTCTAATGATATTGAGGAATAATCCTTCCAATTTTTAGCTAAGAAATGATCATAAAATATATCAATCAATACACCTGCCAAGCGTCTATTACTTTTTGAAATTCTTTTTCTACTCCTTAGGAAGTCTGGATGTGAATCCGTAAAGGTATCAAGCTTTTTATGCATAATAATCCCTTTTCTTATTGATTGTTCAAATTCATTTTCCAAAGACTTATTTACAAAGTCCCCTAAGAAATTTCCTAACATATTTTCTTCGCTATTATCTGCGAGATATATGTGTGCTAAATAATTCATTTTTTCTCCTTTCAAATTCCTACAAATAATATTCTAAATTTATAATTTCTATAACTTATTGTTTTTCATTCTTTACCAAGATAATATCACTGATATGATCTTTGGTCATTTAAAAGTATCATATTTTTCTCTATTAATTATAAGTTCTTCTTCATATAACACTTCTTATGGTTTTCTGAACAATTATCTAATATATAAGCATGTTATTGATAATAGAAATTACAAGTGTTAAAATTTAATAGAAACAAATTTAAATAAAGTTCTAATAGATGTAACTATTATAGTATATTATTGAGCATTTATTCTAAATTATATTAAGGAGTGACGTTAATGGAGAAGATAGCAAGTTTTACAATTAATCACCTAGAATTACTTCCTGGTGTATATGTCTCAAGACAAGATAAGTTTGGTGATACAGTTCTTACGACTTTTGATATTAGAATGAATAGACCAAACTTTGAGCCAACTATGAATACAGCAGAAATGCATGCAATTGAGCACTTAGCTGCTACATTCTTAAGAAATCATAAAGATTATGCAGATAAAACAGTTTATTTTGGACCAATGGGATGTAGGACAGGCTTTTATTTGATTTTACATGGTGATTATAAATCTAAAGATATAGTTCCTCTACTTACAGAACTATATAAATTTATGGCTGAATTTGAAGGAGATATTCCTGGTGCTTCTGCTAAAGATTGTGGAAACTATTTAGATATGAATTTACCAATGGCAAAATATTTGGCAAATAAATTTCTTAACGATATCTTATTAAATATAACCGAGAAAAATTTAGTTTATCCTAATTAATGAAATTATGATAAACTTATATGATATAAAAAATAGGATGCTTTTATGGGCATCCTATTTTTTCTTTACTTAGAAATATATACTTCTAGAATCTCTTAACCGATGTTTATCTAATAGATATTTTTCATTTATATAATTTATAACATTTTATAGATAAACCAACTAAGACCTGAACTTATGCATATAACTCGCCGAAATGAATAACATACTTTTGTTCCAGTTTCTAGTTGGGATATATTTCATAGTATAAATCTAACTTATAATTGGCTTATCTATATAGACAAACAATTTAAGAATTCGATTTATTAGATTAACATATTTACAAAGTCGCTAAAAATTTAATTTCATAAGTTGTTCCATTTTTGCTTGTCACGAGCTTGTCTCGGGAGCATGCTGAAATGGTGCAACTTATTATGTTAGAAAGCCTCAACTTATTCTTAGTAACCGAAACAACAGAGTACCTGTCCTTTCGGTAAGTTATTGCATAAGTCTAAGTTTTGTTTTGGATATCTCTAGTTCCTATATGTGCGTATTACATTTTAGAAATTGCAAAACTATATTCTAAATCCTTACTTGAATCGATGCAGAATTCAGGTAATACTGGTGCTCCCCAGCTATCATCTCCTCCAACACCCATTTGTTTACCTATTATATTCACATGAGTAAAATTAACATATGGTAATTCTTCTATATGAAGTGCGTTTTCTAATTCCATGTTGCTGTATGGTAAAACACTAAATTCAAATGGAGCTTTATCGTAAGTAAATTTAAGACCCTCATTCTTATGATTTTTAACTACTAACCATCTAGTTCCTGTCCTGTTACCACATTCTTGTGGTACTAAATACCTTGATAGATTTTCTATTGGTGTACTTTCATATATTCCAAGTTTTGCCCCTTCACATCTGTCTATATAGTTTTCTTCCGGCCCCATTCCATACCAGCTAAATGAATTAAACTCAGCTAATAATTTAAAATTCATTCCTAGTACAGGCAGTTCAGGTAATCCGCTAGCTCCTTTATACTTAACATTTACTTTAATTATTCCTTCTCCAGATACTTCATAAGTTATATTAACATTAGTAGATGGCACTGTTGGCAATTGATAAGTATAATCTAATGTAATCTTCTCATCTAATTCCTCAACTGAAAAATCCACATACTTCTGCCCCATAGTAGCAGCCAGCCATTGACTGCATCTAAATTCATATCCATTCCCTCTATCATTATCTGTTGTTGCTCTCCAATAGAAAGTTTTTGGCGTTCTCGTTATAAACTCCTTATTATTATATCTCAAGGATACAATTCCTCCTTCTTGTTTAGAGAATATAACCTTGAAATCTTTTACGTGAACTCCTATATTTACATCTCCATGAATGATTTTCATTTTAGACCCTGAATTATGATTATTCATATCTGATTTTTCTTTAATAACCTTTTGTCCAAATGCTACTTCATATCCTTTTTCTGCCCAAAGTGTAGCTTGTGATAATCTTAAGGAAGTTGTAAGTACAATTTCTTCAAGAAAATTATACTTTCCTATTGGAAGTTCTATATATTTTTCTTCGCCTGGAGCTACAGATACATTTAGATAACCATCTTTTATTAGTTTTCCATCTCTTTCAGCGATATAGTATAAATCATATTTATCAGTATTAACAAAAAGATTTTGATTCTTAATAGTCACCCCTTTTGCATCTAGTTCTAATTTTACGTTTTGATATAAATACTTAACTTCCTGCGCTTTAGGCGATATAGTTCTATCTGCATAAATCAACCCATTCCCAGAGAAATTATAATCTGTTGGACGATCTGTAAAATCTCCTCCATAAGCTAGAACTTCCTTTCCATCTGGAAGTTTTCTATACAACGCTTGATCGCCGTAATCCCAAATGAATCCACCTTGATACATCAAATATTTATCTTCAAGCTCTGTATATTTCATCAATCCACCAGTAGAATTACCCATAGAATGCATATATTCACAGTTAATAAACGGTTTCTTTGGATCATTCTTTAAATATTCTTCTATGTCAACTGCTTTTGCATACATTCTACTTTCCATATCGCTTGTTTTTTCATATTCTCTGTTCCATGTTACACCTTCATAATGAACTAAACGAGATGGATCTTTCTTTCTAAAGTATTCCGACATTTGATAAATATCTTCACCTGCATAAGATTCATTACCACATGACCAAATAAGGACGGATGGATGATTTTTATCTCTTTCAACCATTGATGATGCACGATCTAAAACTGTTGCCTGCCATTCTGGAAGGCTTCCTGGCACATTCCATGATGGTTCAATCTGCCCCATTTTTTGCCATGAACCATGGCTTTCTAAATTTGTTTCATCTATTAAATATATTCCGTATTCATCGCAAAGCCTGTACCATAAGCTTTGATTTGGATAATGTGATGTTCTAACAGCATTAATATTGTGTTGTTTCAAGAACTTAATATCCCACAACATGTCCTCTTCCGTAATTGAGCGTCCACGTCTTGCACTAAATTCGTGACGGTTTACGCCTTTAAAGATAATTCTCTTTCCATTTAGACACATAATTTTACCCTTCATTTCAAAGTGCCTAAAACCTATCTTTTGAGTTACAACCTCAACTAAAGTACCATTTTTTTTCTTTACTAAAATATAAAGTGTGTATAAGTTAGGCTCTTCTGCACTCCATAAGCTTATATTTTGCGCATCTAAATATAAAGTCAACTGATCAGAAAACGGAACTTTTTCAGATATAGCTATTTTATTTCCTTTTTTATCTTCTAAATATGTTTCAACTGTTGTTTCTGAATTTCCAATCATTTTAAGTTCAGCATTTAACTTCGCATTTTTGAAATCATCATATAAATCTGTTTTTATAAATATATCATTTACATGAGTTTCTGGAACTGCATATAAGTATACATCTCTAAAGATGCCTGAAAATCTCCAAAAATCTTGATCTTCCATCCAACTTGCGCTACTCCTTTTATAAACTTCAACTGCAAGTTTATTTTCTCCCTCTCTTAAATAGTCAGTAATATCAAATTCTGATGGTGTAAATGTATCTTCGCTATATCCTACAAATTCTCCATTTACCCATACATAAAATGCTGTTTCAACACCTTGAAAAGAAATAAAAGTCTGCTTGTTTTTGAGTTCATCTTTAACTTCAAAAAATGTTACATAGCTTCCCACCGGATTATATGTTTTAGAAATATGAGGTGGTCTTAATTCATCATGGCCTTCCCAAGGATACATAGTATTAATATATTGACATTTATCATATCCTTGAAGCTGAATATGACCTGGAACTTCAATATAATCAAATCCATTTATATCAAAATCATCCTTATAAAACTCTTTAATTCTTAATGATGGATTTTCACTATATGAAAATCTCCATTTTCCATTTAAATTTTGCTTAAGAGGCATGGCGTCTTCTAATTTAACATCCTCAACTTTTTCATAAAACCAATGATCGGAATGAGCATCTATTCTATTAACTCTAAATATTTCTGGATTTTCTAGCCAATCTAATGACGGCTTATTATTAATCATACTCTTACCTCACTTTCACCTTGTAGAGTTATTGCTTTTTTAAATTAAAGTCGTTAATCCTATTAACTAAATGTAACTCTTTTATAAAGTCACATTTAATTAATACTTAAACATATGTAAGAATAAAAAAAATTATGGGCTAATATTAATAGGACACCTTACTTCGTAACCAATTACATTACCTCTTTAATTTATCCTATCTTCTGAAGTTAGATTTATGCTATTAACTAAATTTATAGTTTCATTTTATTATCTTTTTAGTAAAAAATCAATTATATTTTACTAAACTTTACTAAAATAATTTATCACTTAATTGAAAACCTTTAATTTATAAGATATAATCAGTATTAAACAATATTTATCTATCTTGTGGTAATTTTAGAATAGAGGTGCTAACTATTGAACGAATATAGTAAAATTTTAGTTGTTGATGATGAGTTTATTATGCGACAAGGCATAACTCATATGATTGATTGGGAAAAAGAAGGCTTTCAAATTATAGGACAGGCTTCTAATGGTGAAGAAGCTCTAGAAATGATAAAAAAGGATACTCCTGACATTATAATTTCTGATGTTGTAATGCCCCAAATAAATGGGATTGAATTAGCTAAATTTGTACAGGGCAAATACCCTAAGATAAGAATTATCATCTTAAGTAGTTATAGCGATTTTGAATATGTTAAATCATCTTTTCAAAATGGTGCTGTTGATTATATTTTAAAACCTTCTCTAAATCCTTCTGAGTTATTAAGTACTCTAAAAAAGATTTCAATTAAAATGAAAAGAAATACTTTAGAAGGAGACTCTTTAAGTCTCACCAATAGCGCCTTAAATCGCCTTATATCAGGTTTTGACAATTATCCTGACTTTAATTATTTTGATACAATATTTACTTTTCAATCATTTTGCTTATTTGGTTTAAACGCAAAGAAAATATATGATAATTATAGCAAACGCCATGAAATTATTGATTTTACAATTTCAGAAATCGGCAAGGAATTTTCTTTAGAAGGATCAAATGCCAATTATAATATACAAGTCGCTAATATTGAAAACGAAATCATAGCTGTAATTCTAAATTTTGATGATAAAAATTATAATGCTCTATTTAGTAAGCTAGAAACTATTTCAGAAATAGTTTCAAATAGTTTTAAAGAAGCATTTTTTGTATTAAGCAACTTCTTCTATTCTAATAGAAATATTAAAGATATATACGAAAAGGAATTCTTAGTATTAACTCAACAATATTTTTACAACAAAAATGTTTCTTTAATGTGTTCTTCCAACTTCAAAAGCCCATCGCCAATAGAAAAATTTAATTTTAAGCGTTTTTCAGAATCAATTTCTATAATGCAATTTCAGAATGCATTCAAAATGCTAACAATATACGTTACAAATGCTATTGATCAAAGATCTCTTACAGAATTTGAATTAAAAGCATTAATTCAAAATTCTTTTTATAATGTAATTACTTCTTTGGAATATTTAAATTTCGATTTAGATAAGTTAAATTACTTAAAGCAAGAGTGCTTTCATGACATAGATAACACTAAATATTCAGAAGACTTACTTGTGGCCTATAACTCTCTCTTAAATCGCTTTAAACAAATAATAGACACATATGAAAATAAAATAAATTCACATATAATCAATAAAATTATTCAATACATTCATGACCATTACGACGAACAACTCACTTTAACTAATGTATCTAAGCTATTTAATTTTAATTATTCATACTTGTCAGCCTACTTTAGTTCTCATAATGAAGAGGGGTTTAATGAATTTCTTAATAAAATTAGAATACAAAAAGCTTGTGATTTTTTAAAACAGGACATTCCTATATCAGATATAAGTGGAATGGTTGGCTACTCAGATCAAAGTTACTTTTGTAAGGTTTTCAAGAAATTCACCGGAATCACTCCTAGCACTTTTAGAAAAAAAAGATATTAATATTATTAACAAACGAAAGGACTTTTCATTATGATAAAATTATCAAAATCAATACATTCTACGAGCCTGTTTTTTAGAGTTGCTTCAGTTGTTCTTATAAGCGTTATTTTAGTATCTATTTCAATAGGAATTATTACGATTAAAATTTCAAAAGATACACTTGCTGATACTTTCAGCAAATCAAATTATAAAGTTTTAACGCAAATAAGCAATGAACTCAATACATTTAATGATAATACTATTAATATTATGAATGCGATTGATTATATCCCAGATTTTCAGCGATATTTATCAGAAAAGGATCTTACACCGCAACAGAATTATCGAACTTTATATAATATGTTTACAGGCTTCCATAAAATGATCCCTGATAAAGATCTTTATGATATTACTGTACTAGCTGTTGGGATTAATGGTAATACTTATGCAGCAAGTAATTATGACCGCCTTATTATAGATACTAATGAAGTTTTAAATAGCAGCTTTACTAAAAAAGCATTAGATAATAAAAATACTGTTTTATATCAATATTTAGATCATGGCTTTACAAAGCTCACAAAAAATTCTAGCACCATTGTGGCCATAAAAGTTTTGTGTGATAAACTTACAAGAGAGCCCTATGGATTTGTATATGTACTTATTAGCGAGCATACATTTCATAAATATTATGATTATTTTGTGGGTAATGGAAATAGTATTTCTATTATATCAAGTGATGGTACTATTGTTTCTTCTAGCCTTTCCTCAAAAATAGGGACGAAGAATTTAGATTTATATAATATATCAAATGTTATTTTAAATAATAACCTAAAGTACGTTAACACTAAATTAGGCTCTTCTGATGTAGCAATATTATCAAAGCATTTATCAACTTACAATTTCAATATAGTTGGCACAATTGATAAAAATATAGTATTAAGTGAAATATATGATTCTTCTGAAATTATAGCAGTAAGTATATTAATTGCATCAATATTTATTGCAATTACTTTCTTTGTAATACGAAGAACCACAAAACCAATTTCAGCTCTTGTTAAAGTTATGCCTAAGATAATTCACGGTGATTTCAACAATCATATTCCTGTTGTCGGAAGCTATGAAGTTCGTGAACTATCAGCTAACTTTAATTATATGTTAGATGGTTTAAATAATTATGTTCATGCTCAGATAAAAATGCAAAAAGAAAAGAGAAAAGCTGAACTACATGCTTTGCAAATGCAAATTAATCCACACTTTATTTACAATACTTTAGCTTCAATCAAGTGGCTTATGTGGCAAGGCAGTACAGAAAAGTCAATACAAACTATAGATGCATTTATATCGCTTCTTAGAAATACTATTAGTAATAAAAATGAAATGATAACAATACAAGAAGAAATAGAAAATTTAAATAACTATGTTTTAATTAATCACATACGCTACGGAGATAATATTAATGTAAATTTTTTTGTAATGCCAAATCGCGAAAACTATATAATTCCAAAATTAATTTTGCAACCTTTCATTGAAAATGCATTTTTTCATGGCTTTAATGAACGGAATAATGGATCTATACATGTGTTTGTAAATGAACAAAAACAAAATCTAATTTGTGAAATCATAGATAATGGCGTAGGCATGACAGCTGAAGAAGTCAAAAAAATTCTTAATGATTCCTCTAAAAAGCATGAACATTTCACAAGTATTGGTATTCAAAATGTTAATGATAGAATTAAACTTCTATATGGAGATGACTATGGTATTTCAATCAGCAGTGAACTAGGTAAAGGAACTACTGTAAGAGTAACAATACCTGCTCAAAAGGAATTTATAGAGAATTAACTATGTGGGAAAAATCTGTATATCAGAAATGATAGCTATGCACTTATAAAAAGAGTATCTATGCTACAATAGTGAACTATTATGAATATAAGAACATTTTTTGCAAGCAAATATATTTTCTTCTTAATTCTCTTTATGATCCATAACTTTCTGAATCAGTCTTTTCCATAACTTATATCCTCAATGGGCACAACATCCACAGATTTAACTTGAATATAAATTACTTAAGAATAAAAATTTAAAAACTATAATATGTTGTATATAAGTTCTAAATGATATAATTCACTCCTTATAGTATTATTTGTTTTGAATCACCTAATAGTTTAAGGTAATCTCTGATGAATTAAAATTTCTAGAATATATATTAAGTTTCAAATGCAGCATATTATAGTTTTCTATAAATAAAACATATTTTATAATTATTAACTTTTCTTCTTTAATTCATTATAGAAAAATTGACTCATAGGAACTTCTACTTGACATTTTAAAGCTAATTCAATTAACTTTCCAGAAAAGACCTCTAATTCATTTTGTCTTCCTGCTTCAATATCTCTTTTTAATGAACTTGTTGATTCTCCAGCTTGGTTATGCATTAAGTGATAAAAGTGCTCTTCTTCTAAATCATCAGAAATATTAATTTTTAATTTACGAGCTACGGCACAAGATTCCTTTAGTAATATTTTAGTTTGCTTGACTGCTTCATCATTTTTTATAATTTCTGCTGTTGTTGCGTTATAATAAGCAGTTATTACGTTATATGCACAATTTAATATATATTTTCTCCAAATTGCAGCTTCTATATCTTTTTCTATTTTACAAATAATTTCAGCTTCTTGTAATATTTTTTGAATTCTAATTAATACATTCTCTACTTCATCATTGTTTTCCAAGCCATACCCTATATGTATCTTACAATAAGAACTTGCATGATGTATTGAAAAATCTTTTTCTGCCCCAGAAACTACATATATTAAACTATCGACAACTTGGCCATCATTTATAAATTTTCTTACTTTTTCAGATACTCCAACTCCATTCATTAATGGAATTATTACAGTATTTTCATTAATCATTGGTTTTATTTGTTTACATACTTCTTCTAAAGAAAAATTTTTAACACATATAAAAATATAATCCATTATTCCAATTTCATCAGCGCTATCGCTTGCTAATTTAGGATGTACGTTTAATTCTCCATGAAGATTACTGTATAATTTCAAACCATTATTTTTTATTGATTCTAATCTTTTTCCTCTTGCTAAAAAATAAACATTAGAAAAATGCTTTGCAAGCATACAGCCAATATATCCTCCAACTCCACCTAACCCTACAACACAAATTTTACTATTATCCATAAATAACTTATCCTTTCACCTTTTATTATTTATTCAAAATACTTTATCTAATTTATACCTATTTAGTTTATTTATAGTATATCATTAAATTAATACATTGTTAATTTTCATTCTTTCTCCTCACTTATAAATAAGATAAAATCACTACAAACCTTTAATTTATAGTGATTTTATCTTAATTGGGGGTAATATATTAATTTTTTAACATATATATCGAAATTTAATTTCTACATTCTATCCTTAACTAAACACTTGTCTTACTAGAATTTTAAATGTGACTTTATTATTGCAACATATATACATAAAGAATTTTTCTCATTCTAATAATTAATTACAATTAATTTGCTTTAGTATTTTTAGACCATACTTACCTAATATGATCTTTCCACTGATTTCTTCTCCAGAAAGCATATCAAAATATATTTCTTCTCCTAAATCCACCTTTTTTTCTTCTTCAGTGAAATTCATAATGAAAGTATACTTATTATTTTTATTGGAACGCATTTGAGCTGTAACACCTTGTGGCAATTCTCCCTCTATAACACTCTTAATATCTAAATCCTTAAAAAGCTTTGAATAAAAATCATTGTTAAAATCTGCTCCCGTTCTTGCTGAAATATAATATGCTCTTCCATCTCCATAGTTATTAACTGTTAACGCAGGCATATCCGCATAAAAATCTTCTTTATATACTCCAAGAACTTCTGCAGTTTCTACATGGATTAAGTCACAGTAATCTTTTACTTCATATTGGCTCTTTAATTCTTTAATTTTATCATTTTTAAATTCTATATAATTCACTTCATTATCATATAGTGAATCTATTTCTTCTGACCAAATTCCAGTTACTTCTCGAAGTGGTCCTGGAAATCCTCCTAAGAAGCAAAGATCATTTTCATCCACCATTCCGCTAAAATAAGTAGTTACAAAAGTTCCGCCTGTCTTTACAAATTCATTAATTCTTTCTGCAACATTTGGTCTTATCATATATAGCATTGGTGCTATTACAAGTTTATAATCTGATATATCACAATCCATATTAATAATATCTACTGAAATTCCATTTTCCCAAAATACTTTATAAGCTGCTTGACAGCTTTCTTCATAGCCCTTTCTATATTTTTTTAATCCCTGTGCATCATCGATAGCCCATAAGTTTTCAACATCAAATATTATGGCCACTTCTGATTCTTTAATTGACCCTTGGATTTCTTTAATCTTTTTTAAGACTTCTCCAACTTCTGTAACTTCTCTAAATACTCTTGTATTCTCATGGCCACAGTGATCTACAACAGCACCATGGAATTTTTCCGAAGCTCCTCTTCCTTTTCTCCATTGGAAATACAGAACAGAATCTGCTCCATGAGCCACACCTTGCATTGATGATAATAAATGCATTCCAGGGCGCTTTAATTTATTAGTATCATGCCAATTTACTAGACTCGGAGTACTTTCCATTATTAAAAACGGATGTCCACCTTTTAACGACCTATATATATCATGCACAAAACTAACATTAGCTGCAAGATCTTCAGTACTTTCAAAATCGTTATGCCATGCAGGATAGTTATCCCATGTAACTACATCCACTTCTTTTGCAAACTTCCAATAATCTAAACCTGTGAACAAGCCCATACGTGGATAATTACCCATGAAATTAGCTGTTACAGGTATGTTAGGTGTTATTTCTCTTATGGGGGCAATTTCATTTTTATAAAAATCTATTGTCTGATCTGTAACGAACCGCTTCCAATCTAAATTATGTCCATGAACAAACATCTCACCCTTTTCAGACGGACTTTCGATTTGTGACCAACTGTTAAATCTATGACTCCAGAAACCAGTCCACCAAGCCTCATTTAATTTATCTAAATTATTATCGTACTTTCTTTTAAGCCATTCTCTAAAAGCATCTTGACATAGATCACAGTGACATTCTCCTCCATATTCGTTAGAAACATGCCACATAATAAGCGCCGGATGATCTTTATATCTCTCAGCAAGAATTTTATTTATTTCATATGTCTTTTTTCTATAAACAGGTGAGGTAAAACAATGATTGTGTCTCTGACCATGAAGATTTTTACATCTATCGCTATTTACTCTTAAGACCTCTGGATATTTTTCTGACATCCATGCAGGTCTTGCACCACTTGGAGTAGATAAAATTACATGAATATTGTTTTCTGCCATATCATTCATAATTTTATCTAACCACTCAAATGTATATTTTCCTTCTTCCGGCTCTATTGCACTCCAGCCAAATATGTTTATTGATACGCAATTGCAATTTGCAAGTTTCATAAGCCGCACATCTTCTTTTAACACTTCCGGATAGTTTAGCCATTGATCTGGATTATAGTCACCGCCATGTAAAAATCCATTTATTTTACTATTAAGTACTGGAAATTCCTTCTTCATAAGCTTTCCCTCCAATATTTATAAAACTCTTATTTTTTAAATTTAAATAATTTAATGAATTATTTTATTTAAAATTTATATATACTTATATTTTTACTTTTATTAGATTTTATTTTATTGAACCTGTCATTCCTGCAACAAAGTGTTTTTGCATAACAAAGAATACAAGTGCAGTTGGTAATGTCGTAATTACTATAGCCATCATTATTAATCCATAATCTGGGGAGTAACTTGACGCTAACTTTGAAATTATAAGTAAAACAGTTTTCTTTTCTGGTGATTGTAATGCAATCAATGGCCATAAATAAGCATTCCATGCACTCATAAATGTTATAATCGCTGCTGCTGCATAGGTTGTTCTCATAGTTGGGAAAAATATCTTAAAGAAAATTCCAACTTCGCCCAAACCGTCAATTCTTGCTGCTTCTAAAATTTCTTTAGGAAATGATTTAGCATTTTGTCTAAAGAAGAAAATTAAAAATGCAGTACAAACACTAGGCAAAACTACAGCCCATAATGTATTCACCCCAAGAAAGCCCAATGGTGAACTTTTTAAATTTGAGAAAAATTTGAATAATGGAATCATCAAAGCTGAAAATGGAACCATCATAGACAAAAGTAAAATGTTAAATAGTCTATCTCTAGCTTTTGTTCTAAATATTTCAAATCCATATCCTGCTATTGATGAAACAAGGAGTGCAAGAATTGTAGTTATAATCGCAATTTCTGCTGAATTAACTAATGAAGAAGCAAATCCCAATTCTGGCTTAAAAAGATTATTTAAATTTTCCATAAAGCTATGCCCAGGAATTAGTTTTCCTCTTGTTACATCAACAGATTTATTTGTTGCACTAATAACCATCCAAAAAAACGGAAATATAGAAACAAAAGATGCTATACTCAAAAATATATATTTAAATACTCTATTCATTTTACTTGTCATTCTTATCTCCTCCTATTTTGAATTGGATTATAGCTAACACTACCACTATAATAACAACAAGATAAGCTACCGCTGTTGCATATCCAAAGTCTGGTGTATATGTGAAACATAAGTCATATATATATTTAGAAATGGTAGTTGTTGCATTGGCAGGACCACCTTTTGTGATATTCATAGGTTCATCAAATAACTGTAATGTACCAATTGTTGAAGTAATTGTTGTAAATAATATTATAGGTTTTAATAGTGGCACTGTTATAGATATGAATTTTTTAAATGGAGATGCTCCATCAATTTCTGCTGCTTCATAAATCGAATGATCAATATTTTGTAAGCCTGACAAATAAAATATCATATTATAACCTGTCCATCTCCATGTTATGGCTATAATAATCAATATCTTAGCCCAAAATGGATCTGTAATCCATTCAATTGGTACTGAAATTAAATGTATATTGATAAGCAATTTATTTACTAAACCATCTGATGCAAATATGCTCTTTATAATAACTGAATATCCAACTAAAGATGCTACACAAGGTAAGAAAATTGCTGTTCTAAAAAAGCCACTAAATTTTAATTTTTTATCATTGAGAACTGAAGAAATAATAAGTGCTAAAATAATCATTATTGGAACTTGGACTATTAAAAATATAAATGTATTTCCAACTGCTTTAATCAAAGTTGCATCTGAAAACATTCTCACATAGTTACTAAAACCACTAAATTTTAAATTATTACCTTTACCTGATTGTAGTGACATTATCAAAGATTGTATCATTGGTAAAAACACAAATAATCCTATTAAAAACGTACCTAATGCTACATAAATCCATCCCCAAAAGTTTTCTTTGCTGTTAATACCAGATCCAATTTTACGTTTCATTTTTTCAACTCCCTTAGGATTTATAAAAGGCTATTTGCTAAACATGTATTTAAATTTTTAACAAACAGCCTTTACAAATTCATATTTTTCAAATTACGGTTATTTTACCTCTGTTATTTACTTACAGCCGCTTCTGCTTGAGCTTGAGTTTTTTGAAGAGTTTCATCTATGTCAGCTCCACCAACAATAGCCTGCATTCCTTCTGACATAACACTTTCTAACTGATATGTGTAAAGACCGTAGTTTACAGATGGAACCTTTTCAGCCCAAGCCGATAAATCTTTAAACACTTGTTGATCTCCATAAAATTTTATTGGCTTGCTATAATTTTCACTTGTACTTGCAGATTTCAACGTACTTACTAAACCAATTGCTGGAACTAACTCATTCATTAAAGCATCATCTGATGCAAAAGTACTTGCTAAAAAGTCAGCAGCCAAATCTGAATTTCCAACCTTATCTAGAACATACCAGCTACTACCCCCAAGGTTAGATGCATTAACTGATTTTGGATTTGAAGCCATTCTTGGAATAGCTGCTACTGCCCATTTTCCACTTTGGTCTTCAGAAGCTTGTATTGAAGATGAAACCCAACATCCACTTGGCACAGTCGCAACGTCACCTTTTTGGAATGCTGCTATAAATGCGTCCCATCCAGATACTTGTTTTGTAATTCCTGCATCAACCATTTGCTTGTATATATTAATCGCATCTTTTAAAGCTTGATTACCAGCAATATTTACTGTTTTCCCATCATCTTTAACATACCATGAACCAGCTGACTGCATCATAGCTCTTAGTTGATTTAAATCACTTGGATCTATAGTTATCATAGCTTTTCCAGTTTTAGCTTTAACAGCTTTACCAATTTCTATATATTTCTCCCAAGTAAGATTTTGCATATCTTCTTTTTTGTATCCAGCTTGTTCAATTAAATCTGTTCGATAAAATAATGCTGTGACACCACTATCAAATGGTACTCCATAAGTCTTATCCCCTTGCTGCATGGATTTTAATTTGTAATCCATGAATTTGCTTTTATCTATTTTTTCACTTAAATCTTTAATCTCACCTGGATAAGATTGCAAATAATTTTGAATTTTATAATCTTCAATTAGCACAACATTAGGAAGTCCATCATATGTTCCAGATGAAAGACCTGTATTTAATTTTTGTACCACATCATCTTGTGCCATACTTACTACGTTAATAGTTACATCCGGATGATTCTTTAAATATTTTTCTTTAGCCATATTAGCTGCTTTTATATTGAATGTATCATCCCAAGCCCAGATAGTAATTGTTTTATCATCTTTTCCTTTGCTTGATGATGAAGCGTTGCTACCACCTGATGATGAACCACATGCAATTAAACTAAAAGCCATCATGCCAGTTACAACTGCAGCCATAATCTTTTTAAGTTTCATAAATTATTCCCCCTTGAAATTAAAGTTTATACATAAGTAATTTTCTGATTTATATTAGTTATGTATTTGTTTACATTGTAGCATTTTCAATATAGTAATCGTTATTGAAATATTGATATCAATTTGTAATAATTTTATAATATTAATATTGGGATTTGTACTTTTTTTGGTTATTAGCATTTTTTTATTAGCTTCATATAAATATTAAACTCGTCTTTTTCAATAAAAGAATTTAATCTTCACGTTAGATTTATGGTGATAAAAATCTATCATACTTTTTGTATTTTTTCTTTATCTAATTCTTCAAAAGTTTAAATATATATGTTGCAATTCACAATGCACATTTCACAATTCACAATTATGGCTAAAATTCTTTCAATATTTTTAGAATTATGATGAAGAATTATTTTTGCAGATATATATATTTATTTAGAACAAAAAAATAGTAACCCCTTTCTACAAAAAGGCTACTGCTTATTTTTTATATTCTCTTACAACTCTCTCTAATTTTAAATTCAGTTGGTATTATTACTTTTTTATTATATTCCCTAATTCCATTCAAATTTTCAAGCAGCAAGTCAACAGCTGCTTTTCCTAAATACTCACTTGGTATTCTTATTGTAGTTAGAGCTGGTATCATATACTTTGCGCTAGGCTGATCATTAAATCCAATTATGCTTATATCATCTGGTATCGATAATCCTTCCTCTGAAATTGCTTTGTAAGCCCCGACTGCCATTGTATCATTTCCAATGAAAAAAGCTGTTATGTTATTTTTAGATTTTAATGCTTCCTTCATAAGATTATATCCAGCTTTAAAAGTAAATTTCTCTGTCTCGTATATGTATTTATTATTATAGATATTCTTGCTTTCCATAAATTCCTTATATTTTATGTCCCTTTTATCCAAATATGTATCTCTATAATCTATGCATTCTAATTTATTTCCACCAATAAAACCAATCTTTCTATGGCCTAAACTGTACAAATAATCTAAGATTTCATAAGTTGCTTTTCCTAAATCCGCCATCACTGAATCAAATTTATTTTCATCAGGTGAAAAATCTACAAATACTATATTATCATTGGCACTTGCTAATTTATCTATGATACTTAAAGAGAACTTTCCGATAGCAATTATTCCATTAACATTCTTAATATCCTCAATACTGCTATCCTCACTTAGCTTCACCAAATTAAAATTATTTTCATTACATTTTTTTTCAGCAGCTAATCTTATTGATAAGTAATATGGATCTCCTAATTCTTCCTCATAGTTATACCAATAAATAATTCCTATATCCTTACTTTTCTTATTCTTAGCTTTTTTTGCCTTTGCTGAAACATAATCAAGTTCATCTGCTATTTTTAATATTTTTTCCCTTGTTGCATCACTTACATTTAATGTTTCATCAAAATTTAAAACTCTAGAAACTGTTGCTATAGAAACTTCTGCTATAGAAGCTATTTCCTTTATAGTGGCCAACTTAACTTCCTCCTTTAGCTCGCATAGTCCAAAAAAATTAAACACAAGATTTTGCTGAAAACAAATCTAAGTTAAGTGTATCTCACAAGCAAAATATAGTCAAACTGTTGTGATACTTTTCTTATATAGATGGCATTATGCGGCAATTCACCGAAAGTAGAGACATTGTTATTTCGCAGGACTATGAAAATTTCGCTGAAAGCGCTAAATTGCAGGTTGCATAACTAATGCTTGCTCCCAATTTCATTGTGACAAGCATTAGTTGAACAACCTCCAATTAAGAACTTTTAACATCTCATTTTCAAATGCCTGCTGCATAAAAATGTTTCCACTTTCTAGTTAATAATATATCATAGTATAAATCCAACTAATAATTGTTTTGTCTTTTTATATATCACGACTAATAGTCATATTTGTGTTGGAGCTTACCAAAATTATAAATATTTTATTCCGAAAAGCTATGAGAACTTCTGAAATAATTAAGAGAAAGAGGGTTCCACTTAAACTTATTCCATTTTAAATTGAATAAGCAAAGCGTTAACCCTCTTCCTCCAAATAGCCTTGACATCTTACTTTGTTTCCTCCACACAAGTAATTTGACTTCTTTTGTGAATGTACTCGTATAATAAATCAAATATATATCTATGCCACGCTAGAAATGATAAGTTCTCTTATAACCATAAATGGCCCTTACACCTGATGTTTCCTATAAATATTTATATATTTACATATGAAAATATTTTTATACATACATATATTTCTTTAAAAATATATACCTTTAATCCTATATAAGTATATACATATATTTATAAGCTTAATGTATTTTCATGATCCCATATAGATAACACAATCATAAACTATACTTAAACTATGAAATATCTTCCAACTAGAAATGAGTAATATACTTTTGTGGAATGTTTCATTGGTAATTTTGATGGATGTGATTCTTTGGCTATAAGTTGTTCCAAATGTGCTAGTTCAAAGCTTGTTCTTTGAGGCTAGCACTTTGGGTGCAACTTTATAGCCTTAGAATCACCCATCAGAATTACCCAGAAACTGGAACAAAAGTATATTATTCATTTCGGTGAGCTATACGCATAAGTATAGATTATAGTTGGCTTATCCTATTGTATTAAGTAGATTCGCCATTTCTATTGCTGAAACTGCACTTTCATATCCTTTATTACCAGCTTTAGTTCCCGCTCTTTCAATTGCTTGTTCTATAGTATTTGTTGTAAGAACACCAAAAATTACTGGCTTTCCACTTTCAAGAGAAACACTTGCAATTCCCTTGGATACTTCTGAGCAAACATAGTCATAATGTGATGTAGATCCTTTTATTACTGCTCCTAAACATATTACTCCATCGTATTTAGGGCTCTTAGCCATTTTTTTAGCAATTAGTGGTATTTCAAAAGCACCTGGCACCCATGCAATATCGATATCTTCTTCTTTCACACCATGTCTCTTTAATCCGTCTATTGCGCCTTCTAAAAGTTTTCCTCCAATAAATTCATTAAATCTTCCTACTACTATCCCAAATTTTAATCCTTCTGAAACTAAATTTCCTTCAAATATATTCATTATTTTTTCCTCCAATATTTTATATTATTTATTTTATTTTTTATCAACTTCAATTAGATTTCCATGTAAACTAAATACTAATTGAACTTATAACCACAAATATTCCACCTAATTTATCTCATCTAATATTACTTTAAATGCAGTAACATGTTATTAGAATTTGATTATCAAATATTTAGCAAATGATTCATTCTTTCTTTTTTAGTCTTTAAATAAAATTCATCATTTTCATTCAAAGGCATTTGTATTGAAACTCTTTCTGAAACTTTTATATCATTTTTTTCTAATCCTTCTATTTTATCTGGGTTATTAGTAATTAATCTAACATTCTTTATCCCTAAAATCTTAAGCATGTCAGCACTTGTTTTGTAATCTCTCATGTCTTCTCTAAATCCTAGAGCTAAATTTGCATCTACTGTATCCAATCCCTCATCTTGAAGTGCATATGCTTTCAACTTATTTAAAAGGCCAATTCCTCTTCCTTCTTGTCTCATATACAGAAGTATCCCTGAGTCCTCTTTTGCTATCATTCTCATCGAAGCTTCATATTGTTCTCCACAATCGCATTTTCTAGATCCTAGAGCATCTCCAGTTAAACATTCAGAATGAACTCTCACAAGCATTGGTTCATCATTATTTTTAATATCTCCTTTGACTAAAGCCAAATGACATTTTGAGGAATCTTTTTCTTTAAATGCGAGTACTTTAAAATTCCCATACTTAGTTGGAAGATTAGCTTCCGTTTCCATAACAACACTTAAATGTTCTTCTTTTCTGTATTTAACTAGATCAGCTATAGTAACTATCTTTAAGTTATGCTCCTTAGCAAACTTTATCAAATCATCACGCCTTGCCATTGTTCCATCGTCTTTTACTATTTCACATATAACTGCCGCACCTTTAAATCCTGCAAGCTTTGCCAAATCTACCGATGCCTCTGTATGTCCAATCCTCTCAAATACTCCACCATTCTTAGCTATCAAAGGAAATACATGGCCTGGTCGTCTAAAGTCATCTGCTTCACTTGCAGTTACAAGTTTATTTATTGTATAAGCTCTTTCAAATGCTGATATGCCTGTTGTCGTATCCTTATGATCTATGGATACTGTAAAAGCAGTTTCATGGTTGTCCGTATTTTTTTCAACCATTGGATTTAATCCAAGTTTCACTGCAATTTCTTCTTCCACTGGCGTACAAACAAGTCCTCTCGCGTACTTAATCATAAAATTAATATTCTCTCCATTAGCCAGTTCTGCTGGAATTACTAAATCTCCTTCATTTTCTCTTCCCTCGTCATCTACAATTATTATCATTTTCCCTTCTTTAATATCCTTTAATGCCTCTTCTATACTATTAAACATAATGCTCAGCTCCTTAAATTTGTATTTTATATATACTTAAAATTCATTCTGATGATTTATATGATTAAAACCCATTTTTTCTTAGGAATTCCATTGTAATATTGCTATTTTCATTTTCTTCTTTTTCTTTTCCACCAAATAACTTTTCTACATATTTCCCAATTAAATCGCACTCCAAATTAACCTTTGAATTAACTTTTTTATATGAAAGTATAGTATTATCTATAGTATGAGGTATAACAGAAACCTTAAATACTTCATCATCAACATAAGCAACAGTTAAGCTTATTCCATCTATTCCAATTGATCCTTTATATATAATGTATCTTAGTACCTCCTCAGGTGCAGATATAGTAAACCAAGTTCCATTACTTTCTTCTTTTATGGAAACTATTTTTCCAACACCATCTATATGTCCACTTACAATATGACCACCAAGCCTATCGCTTAATCTCAATGCCCTTTCAAGGTTTACTTTATCTCCAGCCTTTAAATTTCCTAAGTTACTTTTCTCTAAAGTTTCGCCCATCACTTCTGCTTTAAAAGAATCTGAATATTTTTCTTTTACTGTTAAGCAAACTCCATTGGTAGCTATACTATCTCCCACTCTAGTTTCCTTTAAAACTTCACTACACTTGATTTCCATAACTCCAAAGCCATTACCTGTGCTAAATTTCTCTAACACGCCAACTTCTTCAATAATTCCAGTAAACATCTTCTCCTCCTTATATCTTTCATCTCTTATTTAGCAACATAACCTTCTAGTACTAAGTCCTCTCCAATCGTTCTATAATTAATGTCCTCTAATCTAACTGCATCATCTAATTTAAAGAAGCCTTTTCCTGCTATACTATTTCTGCTGCTTTGTCCACCTATTATCTTAGGTGCTATATAAAATCTTACTTTATCTACAATTCTCTCTTCTAATGCAGAAAAATTTAAAGTTCCTCCACCTTCTATAAGTATTGAATCTATTCCTTCTTCTCCAACCCTCTTAACCAGCTCTTTCAGATTAACTCTATTATCTTTATCTGCCACTTCTATAACTTTAATGCCCATAGATCTTAATTTCTTTTTCTTTTCTTTATCTGATTTTAAAGTAGTTACTACTATTGCAGCTTTATCACTATTTGTGAGAACTTTAGACTCTAGTGGGATTCTAAGATTACTATCTACAATAATCCTGATTAACTTCTTTCCATCGTTGATTCTGCATGTGAGTTCAGGATTATCTTCAATTACTGTGTTTACACCTACCATAATCGAATGAAACCTATTTCTTAAGTGTTGTGAATCTTCTCTAGATTCTTTAGATGTAATCCATTTTGATTGTCCACTATAAGTTGCTATCTTCCCATCAATAGACATTCCACTTTTCAAAATGACAAATGGAATCTTTGATGTTATATACTTTATAAAAATCTCATTCAATTCTTTACATTCTTTTTCTTTAATACCTACTACAACTTCAATCCCATGCTGTTTTAACTTTTCCACACTTTTTCCAGAAACTAGCTCATTGGGATCTAACATACCTATTACTACTCTTTTAAACTTTTTTTCAATTATTAAATCTACGCATGGGGGTGTCTTTCCATAATGAGCACAAGGTTCTAGTGTGACGTAAATTGTACTTTCCTCCACAGATTTTGTTGCATTTTTCACTGCATTTCTTTCTGCATGAGCTTCTCCATAGCATTCATGATAACCTTCTCCTATTATCTCATTGTCTTTAACTATAACGGCTCCAACTAGTGGGTTAGGATTTACTTTACCTATTCCTCTTTTAGCTAATTCTAAAGCTATCTCCATGTACTTCTCATCCAAAACTAATCATCTCCAATTTTTCATACTATTTCCTATAATATAATCTTATAAATACTTAGTTGAATTATAATTTAATGAATAATAAAGAAACTCCGGGATTCAAATCCTCGGAGTTTTAAAAAATTGTAATGATTATTTATATATACAAGTAAAATTTTAAAATTTATCCTATATATTACAGCATATATTTTAAGCCAGTTCTATCAATCTTATATAATTTCAAACTTAAAAATATATTGTAATAAAAAAACCCTGAATTCTAATAAATTCAGGGTACTTAAATACGAACAAATAACATTTAAAACTTTAATTTTAAATATAATTTATAACATTACTCTCTTCTTTCATCCAGACTTTACTGTCGGCTTCGGAATCTAACCGAATCTGCTTTTTAAAGCTCGCGGGCTGTACCGCCGATAGGGAATTTCACCCAACCCCGAAGATTTCTTTATTTAATTTACAATAACTATGATATCATGAAGTTTTATCTTTGTAAAGTGATTAGCTAAAATTTATGATATCGAATTCTTTCTTCTTTTCTTTAATCCATTGAAGCATCTTAGGATCATTCCAAATGTCTAAACCTAAGCTAGCATATTTCATAGCTTCTTCCTCGCTTCCAAATCTAATTAAATTAGGCAAGGTACTTGAAACTCTTTTTTGTTTTAATATGTATGGTATAACATGCGGGTTTCTCTTATATGCTCTTCTTAAAGCACTTTCTGCCGCTTTAATTTCATTAATCTTATATAATAACGCTACTCTACTATAATGTATAGCTGCCAAATTATCTTTTTCATATTTTTCTAGCAGGCTTTTTAGTTGTTCATATCTCTCCTCAATTAAAAGCCAATTAACTACTAAACTTCTAACCACTAATTCATCTTTCTCATCATACTCTAGGATTTCTAAAGCATTCTCTATTGCAGCTTCTTTTTCACCAATTTCCCATAAATGAATCGCTAAACTATACTTAGCTCCAAAAAGTTGCCTCGCTATCTTTAATCTAAGAAGCTCTGCCGGTGCATTTTTCAAATCATCTATTCTTAATAAATTCTTCGCTGCGTTAACTGCTTTTTCTAGAAGTTCTGTCCTCTGATTGTTATTTAAACTAGAATCTTTTGATAATATTATATATGCATCCGCACAATCTTCATATACTTCTAATGCTTCTTTTGCATATTTTGCTTTATTTTTATAATTCTTTTGTCTCCATGCATACTCAATAGTTCTTTGAGCCATTATATAATCTTTATGGACAGCAAATTTAAAAGGAACTTTTGTTTCATCCTTAACAGCTTTATCCTCTTCTATTTTATCATTCATAGTTAATGCAACTTCTTCTTTAGCTTTTAGCATAGTACCTTCTGAAGCTTCTGCATCCTTATTTTCGCCTATTATCCATTTATTATTATCTTTTGATATATCTAATAAGCTTTTTACTTCCTTTGATTTACTAGAGCCTGTACTACTACTAACACCAAACTCCTTATATAAGTCAGCAACTTTAATATATGGCTTTTCTTTTGAATCAAATAAGTTATTTGCAGTTCCTATAGCATGCACTATTCCTGCTCCCCATGAAAAGCTCTTCCCCTTTTTAAATTGTTCTTCATAATTCAAAAATAAAGTTTCTGTTGCTAGAACACAAATATTCTTATAATCTTCATTGAGATATTCATCTGAAAAACTCTTTATTTTTTCAATTATTTCTTCATACTTGCTAGCTATTCCGTTAGATAATTCTTGCATTTCTTCTTATAGCTCCTTTATAAAAATCTTTAACAAATTTGACTTTATCCTACAACAATTATAATTTGCAAGTATAGTCACCAAATTTATAATTTTCATTTTAGATTTACAATATTCTCTATAAAAATATTATAAGTTCATTACTTTTTTCGTCCATATTACATTATAACATATTAAATATATTTGTATCTACTTTTAAATTTTTATGAACATTTTTGTTGTTTTAATCTATTATCTAGGCTATTACCAATCTTAATATATATTTTTCTGAAAATTTTAGTTCATTAAGGCATACGAAATAAATGAAGTGTTATTTTTTGATTATGCCTAAAGCTCATATTAAACTATCAATCAGGTAATGCAAACAAATAATTTTATAAAAAATGAATTTATTAACACATTTCTATAATTTCCCTCATAAACATATTTAATGATAACAATTTTAAATAAGGAAACTATATGCTAACAAATAGTTTATATAATTTATCCTTTTTACTATCAATGCCTTATAATAATATCAATTTAATTTCTAAACATAAGTATAATTTAGATGATACCATATTAAAAGAAATTTACCTAAAAAAATTATTCAACTTTGAATGGGCAAAAAAATTAAACTCTTCATTTAAAGACTATAAATTTGATTATGCATATAATATACTAGAACAAATTCCAAGTTTTATTAAGGTTAAACTGATTCTGAAGACTTCTTTTATTGTTAAAACTTATCCTCAAAATATAAATTCAGTTTCAATAAATGAATATATACTCATTTTAGAGTATTTGCAAGACAAATGCAAAATACAATTTATAGCAGAGAATGAAGAAAATCCACTTTTATATGAACATATCCTAAATACTGATTTATCAAGCCTGGTAAATAGCCGTAATTTCAATAAAAACAGCAACATAAATGTATATAAGGATAAACTTTCATCAATTGATTCATTATTTGAAATGTTCATAGCTTCTAGCTGGCTTTCTACTAATAACCATGATGAAAAAAGAGCTTCCAAATTTAATGTCACAGATGCCTGCGATTATGCTGAAAGATTTTCATTAAATTATAATCCTGAATACAAATCATTTTCTGGCATCGGAGGGGATTGTACTAATTTTATGTCTCAAATAATTCATGCTGGGGGTTTCAGTCAAAATGCAACTTGGAAACCATATACTCATGCCTGGATTCGAGTTGAAGAACTATATCAATACTTAATAACGCCGAAATTAGAAGCCACTAAGCTTCCAAACGATAAATCATTAGATAGAGGCTGCTTAATTCAATTTTACACTCCGTCTATAGGACGATATTTTCATAATGGCTTTATTACTTATAGGCTTCAAAATGGTGACTGTCTTTATTGCTGTCATAGTTATGACAAATTGAATTATCCTCTTAGCCAAATTTATCCCAACAGATATCCAACACTCAGGGCCTTAAAATTCGATTGATATACAATATCTATCTCAAACTCTAGATCATATATAGATAACCCAACACTATAATCTATACTTATGCGTATAACTCACCGAAATGAATAATATACTTTTGTTCCAGTTTCTGGCCGGAAGATACTTCATAGTTTAAGTATAGTTTATGATTATTATATCTATAAATCTAAGTCAGATACATGTTTACTTGAATACTACAAAACATAATTCTGAAAGCACATAAAAAGAGGTTGCATTAAGGACCAGCTTGCTTCAACTTTAATCTTGCAAGCTAATCCTTAGCAACCTTACTTATAATTAAATCAATTTCTAATAAGTTAACTAAGTTCGTGAACTCAAATTATAAATTTGAACTTTCATTTATAACAGTTAGCTTTCAAATACATATTCATAAATATGTATCTCATTTCTTTGATTTATATATATGCTTAATTTTAACGTTTATATTGTTATACAGTTATCTCACTCTTGATTTTTAATGCATCTTCATTATTCTTAATAATAGGATCTACATATTCATCTATAAACTCAACAACTTGACTTGGTGCTCTTCCAACAAACTTAGTTGGATCTATAATTGCTAGAATTTCTTCCTTAGATAGGCCAAATGAATCATCATTTATTATTCTATCTATTAGGTCATTATCTAACCCTTCTCCTTTTACTCTTTGAGCAGCAGCCATAGAGTGCACTCTAATTTGTTCATGTAATTCTTGTCTATCCTTACCTCTTTTCACAGCTTCCATCATTATATTTTCAGTAGCCATAAATGGTAATTCTCTTTGCACGTGAGATGCTATAACTTTATCATATACTACCATGTTTTCAGCAATATTTATGTATAAATTTAACACTCCATCCAATGCTAAAAATCCTTCAGCTACAGATAGTCTCTTGTTAGCTGAATCATCTAGTGTTCTTTCAAACCACTGAGTTCCTGCTGTAATTGCTGGATTTAATGCATCTACTATTACATATCTAGCTAATGCACTTATTCTTTCACTTCTCATAGGATTTCTCTTATATGCCATAGCTGATGATCCTATTTGATTTTTTTCAAATGGCTCTTCCATTTCCTTCATATTTTGAAGCAATCTTAAATCATTACTAAATTTGTAAGCACTTTGAGCAATTTCCGATAATGTATTTAATACAATAGAATCAAGTTTTCTTGGGTATGTTTGGCCTGTTACTCCATAACTTTTTTCAAATCCCATTTTTTCTGCAACAATCTTATCTAAAGACTTAACTTTATTTTCATCTCCATCAAAAAGTTCCATAAAACTAGCTTGAGTACCTGTAGTACCCTTAACACCTCTAAGCTTTAATGTTGATAATAAAAAGTCTATATTTTCAACATCCATTACTAAATCTTGCATCCATAATGTAGCTCTTTTTCCTACTGTAGTTAATTGAGCTGGTTGAAAATGTGTAAAACCTAATGTTGGCATGTCTTTATATTCTAGTGCAAAATTTTTCAAATGATTTAGAACTGTAACTATTTTATTTTTAACTAGATTTAAAGCATCTCTCATTATTATAATATCTGTATTATCTCCAACATAACAAGATGTAGCTCCTAAATGGATAATTCCCTTTGCGCTTGGACATTGAAGACCATATGCATATACATGACTCATAACATCATGTCTAACTTCTTTTTCTTTTTTAGCAGCCTCATCATAATTTATATCATTGATATGTTCTTTTAACTCTTTTATTTGTTCCTCAGTTATATTTAATCCGAGTTCTCTTTCTCCTTCTGCTAAAGCTACCCATAATTTTCTCCAAGTTGTAAACTTCATATCATCAGAAAAAATAAAGCTCATTTCCTTTGATGCGTATCTTGAATTTAAAGGTGTGCTATATAAATTTCTCATCTAAAAACCTCCACACGAATATATTTTATGCTTTTTCTTTTAACATTCGTATTATATCATATTTTTTTCATTTTTGCCTATTTAATTTTAGAATTATTTGTTCTCTTTTGTATTTAAATTTATTTTACATTTTTGTTATTATTGTCTCTAAGAATCATATATATATACTAAGGATCATATTAAAGATTGGAGTGAAGAAATATGTGTAAGATAGGTATCTTAGATAAACTTTCCTTTTTATTAGTTCTTATAGGTTCATTAAATTGGGGAACAATAGGTTTGTTCAACCTAAATATAGCAAAATTAATTTCTATGAATATTCCAATAATAGAGAGGTTTATCTATATTGCAGTATTTTTAGGTGCCTTAGATTTGGTTTCATTGCTATTTAGATGCAATTTAATAATGGATGAGAATTAGACTTTAATTAAAGATCTGCATGAGTAATCGATATCAAGAATTATACTTATATAAATTATTTAATATTTATACTACTAATGCACCAAAAAAGGTTCCATATTAATAATATGGAACCTTTTTTGGTATATTAGTCTTCTAAAGTTTGAACTAATTTAACGATTTCTTCTACTGCTAAAGCTTCGTCATCTCCTGAAGCAACAACCTTGATAGTAGCATCTTTAGTTACTGCTAAAGATAATACTCCGATTAAGCTTTTTACATTTGCTTTCTTGCCGTTATATTCTATACTAACGTCTGATTTAAATGAAGAAGCCTTCTTAACTAATAATGTTGCTGGTCTAGCATGAAGACCAGATGAATTTTTTACTGTAACCTCTTTTGCTATCATTATATACACCTCTTTACAAAAAATTAATAAATATAGCATTTAACTATTATAGTATAATCGTTTTTATTGATAATTTCAACTTAAAAATGATTGCTCATATGATAATTTAGAAATAATTTTAATTATCTAGGTTGTACTATTAATTTTATGGCCGTTCTTTCTTCTCCATCTATTTGTATATCTGTGAAAGCCGGTACACATACTATATCTTTTCCACTTGGTGCAACAAATCCCCTTGCTATTGCAATAGCCTTAACTGCTTGGTTTATAGCACCTGCACCAACAGCTTGAATTTCTGCAATATTTTTTTCCTTTATTATAGCTGCTAGTGCACCTGCTACAGAATTAGGATTTGATTTTGTTGATACTTTTAATACTTCCATTTTTGTTATTCCTCCTAGAATTTAATACACAAATCGTTTACATTAAATATATTCTATATAATTCCTAAAATTCCTTTTAGAATTACTAAATTAAAAAATATTTTTATTTCTAGGTATTTTGTTTTTATATACTCAATTATAGTTTAAATGAATTAATTACATCTAATCTATAATAAAACGAAGTATATTTCATCACTTAACAAAATATACTTCACTTTTTTTACTTAGCAAAATCTACTGCTCTAGTTTCTCTTATGACATTAATTTTAATTTGTCCTGGATATTCAAGTTCTTCCTCGACACTTTTAACTAAATTACGTGCCAATTCAATTGTTCCAGCATCATCTACTTTATCTGGTTTAACCATAATTCTAATCTCTCTACCAGCTTGAATGGCATATGACTTTTCTACACCTTCATGTGAATTTGCAATTTCCTCTAACTTTTCCAATCTCTTAATGTATGCTTCCAATGTCTCTCTTCTAGCGCCTGGTCTAGCCGCTGATATTGCATCTGCCGCTTGAACTAGTACTGCTTCTAAAGATTGCATTTCTACATCTGAATGATGTGCTGCTATTGCATTTATTACTAATGGCGATTCGTGATACTTTTTAGCTAGATCTCCACCAATTAGAGCATGAGGCCCTTCTTGCTCTTGATCCACAGCTTTACCAATATCGTGTAGCAATCCTGCTCTTTTAGCTAAAGTAACATCTAAACCTAGCTCTGAAGCCATTAAGCCAGCTAAGTATGAAACTTCTATGGAATGCTTTAACACATTTTGCCCATAACTTGTTCTATACTTCAATCTACCAAGAAGTCTTATAATTTCAGGATGTAGTCCATGTACACTAGTTTCAAGAGCTGCTTGCTCTCCTTCTTCTTTTATACTACTTTCCACGTCCTTAGTTGCTCTTTCAACCATCTCTTCGATTCTCGCTGGATGTATTCTGCCATCCACTATTAACTTTTCTAGTGCCATTCTCGCAACTTCTCTCCTAATTGGATCAAAGCTAGAAAGAATGACTGCTTCTGGAGTATCATCTATAATCAAATCAACTCCTGTTAATGTTTCCAAGGTTCTAATGTTTCTTCCTTCTCTACCTATTATTCTACCTTTCATCTCATCATTCGGTAGTGCAACAACGTGTACAGTTGATTCAGACACATGATCGGCAGCACATCTTTGGATCGCAGTTGTAATTACTTCCCTTGCTCTCTTGTCTGCCTCTTCTTTTGCCTTACTTTCAATATCTTTTATCATTAAAGCTGCATCGTGCGTAATTTCTTTCCTTATTTCATCTAGAAGAATCTCACGTGCTTCTTCACTAGATAGAGCCGATATTCTTTCAAGTTCTGCTCTTCTTTCTTCATAAAGCTTCTGTACTCTTGCTTCTACTTGATCTACCTCAAGCATTCTTTGATTGATTGTTTCGTCTTTCTTTTCAAGAAGTTCACTCTTTTTATCAAGTGCTTCTTCTCTTTGAATTACTCTTCTTTCAAGCCTTTGAATCTCATTTCTTCTCTCACGAGATTCCTTATCAAAATCATTTCTTAATTTATGAAGTTCTTCTTTCGCCTCAAGGATTGCTTCTTTTTTAGTTGCTTCTGCATCCTTTTTAGCTCTTACTAGAATTTCTTCTGCTTCTTTTTCAAGCGATTCAATCTTTGCTTTTGATATGTTTTGAATCGTTTTATAAACCACTATTCCTAATATTAATAAAACTATTACATCTATTAATATCATTACTGCTGTTACCACATAAACACCTCCTAATTTATCATTTTCTCATTATATTATTAACAAGAAAGTATAGTAGGTGTCATATTCTTCTCACTGCATTTGGAATATGATAAACCAGTATTCCTTTTTATTCTATATTAAAAACAAAATTATGTCAAGTTTGCGCATATAACTGTTACATACTGCATTATGCTGTTAAATACTTAATATAGCTGCATATATATGAGTTATCATAATATATGCAGCTATACATTTATTAATAAATATTATGAAGTAAATTCACATTTAAACTTTCCATTTATTGCATCTTCTTTATTCTTTTGTATCTACAGCAACATCATCTTTAGCGCTTATATTTTCTTTAGCTCCCTCTGGTGCAGCTGCCTTAAATAGTTCTGCAGGTGGAAGATTATACTTTTCTCTAATTTGATTTTCTATATCTAATGCCACTTCAGGATTTTCTTTTAGATATAACTTAGCATTTTCTCTTCCTTGACCTAATCTTATATCTCCATAAGAGAACCAAGCGCCACTCTTTTGAACAATCTCTTCTTTTACTCCAACATCTACTATATTACCACATCTTGATATACCCTCATTATACATAATATCAAATTCTGCTTGTTTAAATGGTGGTGCAACTTTATTTTTCATTACCTTTATTCTTGTTCTGTTACCTATTATTGAATCCCCTTGTTTTATAGAATCTATTCTTCTAATATCAAGTCTCACTGATGCATAGAATTTTAATGCTCTTCCTCCAGTTGTTGTTTCTGGTGAACCAAACATAACCCCAACTTTTTCTCTTAATTGGTTAATAAATATAGCAACACAATTAGTCTTATTTATTGTTCCTGCAAGCTTTCTTAACGCCTGTGACATAAGTCTTGCTTGAAGACCAATATGTGAATCTCCCATTTCTCCTTCAATTTCAGCTTTAGGTACTAAAGCCGCAACTGAGTCTACTACCAAAACATCAATAGCTCCAGAACGGACTAATGCTTCAGCTATTTCAAGTCCTTGTTCCCCTGTATCAGGTTGAGAAATTATTAAGCTATCTACATCAACTCCAAGTTTTTGGGCATAACTAGGATCTAATGCATGTTCTGCATCTATGTATCCTACTGCTCCACCTTTCTTTTGTGATTCTGCCGCTATATGAAGCGCAATTGTAGTTTTTCCTGAACTTTCTGGTCCATAAATTTCAATAATTCTACCTTTAGGTACTCCTCCAATTCCAAGAGCTATATCTAAATCTAAACATCCTGTTGATATAGCATCCATGTTAGAAATATTGTGATCACCCAATTTCATTACTGATCCTTTACCAAATTGTTTTTCTATATGACTCATAGCACTTTCAATTGCTTTTAATTTTTCTGCATTTATAATTCCCATAATACTAATTAACTCCCTTCCATCGAACTTATGTTCTATATTTATTATAAATTAATTACAAACCATAGTCAATAATTAATTCTAAGAAAAGCCCCTTCTTTGCTAGCAAAGAAGGAACCTTTTTAATTCATATCCATTTTTTTATATTTCTAAACATGGATCTTATATATTTTATTTATCGTAAGAAACAGCTTCCTTATTCTTTTTAAAGTAATCGTAACCTGAAAGCAGGGTTACTATAACCGCAATCATAAGCATTATCATTGGAGCGAATTTAAAAAATCCTTTCAAATAATAATTGTCTATTACAAAAATTTTTAACAGCCTTGCATCATGAATGTTCACTTTTAATAATAATAAAATTATTGCTATAATTTGTATAACCGTTTTAATTTTTCCCCACCAGCTAGCTGCTATAACTCTTCCTTGCGCTGCCGCTATCGATCTTAAACCTGAAACAGCAAATTCTCGTGCAATTATAACTACGGCTGCCCATCCTGGTACTACCTGTAAATCAACTAAAGAAATTAACGCCGCAGTAACTAATAATTTATCTGCTAAAGGATCCATAAATTTCCCAAAGTTAGTTATTTGATTTCTAGATCTAGCAATATACCCATCTAACTTATCCGTTAATGAAGCTAAAATAAATATAAATGTAGCAATAAAACTTCCATATGGTATATCTTTAACTGCTATAAATACTAAAAATACAGGAACCAAAAATATTCTAATTAAGGTTAACTTATTTGCAAGATTCATCAACAACAACTCCCACTAAATCATAATCCATAGTCTCTACTATTTTTACCTTTACAAATTCACCATTTTCTATTTTTGCATTTGATTCAAATAATACATTTGCATCTATATCAGGAGCCATTTCATAGCTTCTTCCATAATAGCACTTTCCATTATATCCCTCAACAAGAATATCATATAACTTTCCAATTTTCAATTTATTTATTTCTTCTGAAATATTCTTTTGTAAAAGCATTAAATCTTCTTCTCTTTTTTCCTTAATTTCTTCATCTATTTGCCCATCCATTTTAGCAGCTGGAGTATCTTCTTCCTGAGAATAAGTAAATGCACCTACTTTCTCAAGCTTATATTCCTTTAAGAAATCAATAATTTCATTAAAATCTTCATCAGTTTCGTTTGGAAATCCTACTATAAATGTTGTTCTTATAACAATTTCAGGAACTCTTTCTCTTAAAATTTGTATTTTATTAATTATATCTTTTTTACTAGTTTTTCTTCCCATAAGTTTTAAAATCTTATCGCTTATATGTTGAATAGGTATATCTAAATACTTTACAACTTTTTCATTGCAAGCAATTTCGTTTATAAGTTCATCATATATCTCTTCTGGATAACAATAAAGCACCCTTATCCATTCAATTCCTTCAATTTTGGATAATTCCTTAAGAAGAACATGCAGATTCTTTTTCCCATAAATATCGCTTCCATATAAAGTAGTGTCTTGAGCTATAAGTATAATTTCCTTTACTCCGCTCTCACTCAAATCTCTTGCTTCATTTATAATATTTTCCATCTTCCTACTTCTAAATTTTCCCCTTATCTTAGGAATTATACAATATGTGCAAAAATTATTGCATCCTTCTGCTATTCTTATATATGCACTCTCCCTTTGAGTTGTAATAATTCTCTTTCCTTCATTAATGTTTTCATCGGAATAATTTAAAAGTTCTGTTGCTAATTTATTTCCATCTATAAATTCAGTTATGATTTCATTTATTTTATTATAGTCATTAACTCCAAGCATTATATCTATTTCAGGTATTAATGTCTTCAACTCTTCTCCATATCTTTGAGTAAGACACCCTGTAGCTATAAGCAGTTTGCATTTATAATTAATTTTATAATTAGCCATCTCTAAAATTGTGTCAATAGATTCTTGTTTGGCACTCTCTATAAATCCGCATGTATTCACTATAATTATATCTGCGTTCTTGGGGTTATTAGTTATCTCATATTCATCACTCATCTTACCTAATATTATCTCTGAGTCAACTCTATTTTTATCACAGCCTAAGCTTACCATTCCAACTTTATACTTGCTTGAAGCCTCTTCATTATATTGTTCTCTATTCTTCGCTATTTCTATTTTAATTTCGCTCAACTTCTTATATCCTCCTACGTTCTAATAGTCTTAATTATAACAAATTAGAACTACATTTTACAAGTTGCTATTATACATATACTACTCCCAAATCTCATAAAAATCACTTATTATTTTACCTCAAAAGAGTTAAATTAAAAAAGTTAACATAATGTTTAATTTTATTTCATAATTAATCTAAAACTATAGCTTTAAACTTTTTAGACATTATTAATTAATTTTCCTCTTCATGTTCATCTTCTAATAGCTGCTGCTTAGTAATAAGCACCTGCCTTGGTCTACTTCCATCCTTTTCCGATATAATCCCCCGTTCTTCTAATTGATCCATTATTCTAGAAGCTCTATTAAACCCTATTCTGAACTTTCTTTGAATAAACGAAGTTGATGCTTGACCATACTCAACTACAACATTTATCACCTCATTAAGTAATTCATCAACATCTTCATTACTATCATTTGCATCCACAGATTTTGAATCTGACGCATTATTAATATGATCAATTATATCTTCTTCATACTTAGTATCACCCTGTTCACTCTTAATAAACGATACAACTTGCTCTACTTCTTCTTCTGATATGAAGCAGCCTTGAACTCTAAGAGGCTTACTTTCTCCCACTGGATAATATAACATGTCACCTTTTCCTAACAATTTTTCCGCTCCGGATCCATCTAAGATAGTTCTAGAATCAATTTGAGATGATACTGCAAATGATATTCTAGATGGAATATTAGCTTTAATTACCCCTGTTATTACATCAACTGATGGTCTTTGAGTTGCTATAACTAAATGCATACCTGCAGCTCTTGCCATTTGTGCTAATCTTCCAATATAATCTTCTACATCATTAGGACATACCATCATAAGATCAGCAAGCTCATCTACTATAATAACTATATATGGCAGTTTTTGTTCTATTATACCCTTATTAAATAATTCATTATACGACTCCATATTTCTAACTCCAGAGTCTGCAAAGAGCTTATACCTATTGGTCATTTCATTTACTGCCCAATTTAAAGCTGCTGCCGCTTTCTTAGGATCTGTAACAACTGGAATCAAAAGATGTGGTATTCCATTATAAACATTTAACTCAACAACCTTTGGGTCTACCATTAAAAGTTTAACTTCTTCTGGATTATACTTATATAATAGGCTTATTATAAGAGAGTTTATGCATACACTCTTACCAGAACCTGTTGCCCCTGCAATCAGTGTATGTGGCATCTTACTCAAATCTCCCACAACACATTTTCCTGATATATCTTTTCCTAAAGCAAATGCAAGCTTTTTCTTAGACTCGATAAATTCATCATTTTCTAGAACTTCTCTTAAAAAGACTGGTTTTTGTTTTCCATTTGGAACTTCTATACCAACTGCCGCCTTACCTGGAATTGGTGCTTCTATTCTTATCCCAGAAGCTGCTAACCCTAAAGCTATATCATCAGATAGATTTACAATCTTACTAACTTTGACGCCCGGACTTGGCTGAAGTTCAAATCTCGTAACTGATGGACCTTTTGTAACTTGAGTAACCTTGGCATCTACTCCAAAATTAGATAATATTTCTTCAAGCTTATTAGCATTCTCTATTAATTCTTTTTTGTCACTGCTATTAAGTTTTGTATTTGAATTTAATTTTAATAATTCAAGGCTCGGATGTTTATACTCCTTAGTTTCTTTTTGTTCCATTATATGTTCTTGTATCTCTTTATTTACTACTTCCTTAACATCATTACCTAAGTTTTCTTTCTTCTTAGTATGACTTTGCGTAGGTTTTTCTATAAAACTCTCTATCTGAATATCTGATGATACTTCAGCTTTTGATATAGGTGAGATTTCTGTATCATCACTAGTATTTTTCATAAAATCTAGAATTTTTATCTTCTTTTCTACACCAGAAAGAAATGCTTCTTTTTCATTTTCTTTATCATCTTTTTCTACTATATTTATAAAGTTCTCTCTAACTGGTTTCTGCTCATCCCTTACTTTTCTACTTCTTCTGCTATTTCTTATTTTTTCACCTTTATTGTAGGCCTTTATCCCTAAATCATAAAGAGTAATATCGAAAATCAAAGTGATGGCAATTATTGAAAATGCGAGAAGAACTATATATGTCCCAAGGGCCCCTATAATTTTATACATTGGATAACATATGAGATATGCCATTATTCCACCATGAGGAGTCTGGGCGCTATCATTAAGTATGACCTTAAAATTTTCAAAAAAACTTCCTTGCCCGTCTAAACTTTGAATGTTTATTGTTCCAAATGTCAATATGGTAACAGCTACTAATATAGTTATTCCAAAAAAATTCTTGCTTAATTTAATATTTCCTCGTGTTTTTATATATTGGAATCCAAAATATATTAAATAAATAGGCAATGCATTTGCACCTATTCCAATTACTACATATGATACTCTTTGCGCTAAAGATGATAATATTCCAGCTAAAGAAGTGTATATTGCTATACCAAGTATTATTCCTGTTGCAATATACACTATTCCTACTATATCTGGATTTATTGTGTTTTCATCTTTTTTACTTTTTGTAGTGCTATGTTTGCCTTTAGTCCTACCCACCTTAAATCACCTCATAATTTTATTTCTACATTGAATAGCAATTCTCCTTTAATAAGATAACACTAAAAACAAAAATCGGCTATAGATTTTTTTCTATAACCTTAAAAATAGCTACTATTTTTCTATTAATTCATTAAGTTTGCTTAAAGCTTCCTGTATTCCTCCAACTTGGTCAATAAGTCCACAATCAACTGCTTGCTTTCCAATTAACATTGTTCCTACATCATTTAATAAATCATCTGTTTGAAGCATGAATCTTTCTAAAGTATCTGGTTTTATATTTGATGTTCTAACTATAAACTCATTTATTCTTTCTTGCATTTTCTTAAAGTATTCAAATGTTTGAGATACCCCAATCACAAATCCATTCATTCTTACTGGATGAACTATCATTGTTGCAGATGGTGTTATAAATGAAAAGTCTGCTGATGTAGCAAGCGGTACTCCTATGGAATGACCTCCACCAATTACTATGGAAACGGTTGGTTTTGACATACTTCGAATCATTTCAGAAATAGCTAAACCAGCTTCTACATCTCCTCCAACTGTATTTAAGACTATAAGAAGCCCTTTTGCATCATCATTTTGCTCAATATCTATTAATTGAGGTATAATGTGTTCATATTTTGTGGCTTTTGTTTGTGGGGGAAGTACGGAATGCCCTTCAATCTGCCCTATTATAGATAAAACCTGTATTCTTTTATTTGGAGTTGCTAATGTAGTATTTCCAAGTTCTTTTACATTTTCTATTTTATCCTGTGCTTCTGATGTATTTTTATCTTCCTTTTCTTTCTCATTATTATTTAAAATATATTTATCCATAAAATAATTCCTCCTATACTCTTTTTATTTTGTACAGTAGGAATTATTTTATACATAAGTGAAATTCCAAATCTATGATTTGGCTAATTGAACTTACTCAGCGAACGAAGCGAGTCGAGTTTCCTTTTAAATTCAAAATCTATGATTTAGTTACTCGAACTTACCCAACTAGCCAATTTTCCTTTTGAATCCCAAATCTATTATTTTATTAATTTAACTTACTCTATATAAAAACTCATAGAACGCATTTAATTAAACTTCCTTTATATTAAAGTTTAAAAGTTTTATGTAAAACATTTATTGCTTCTTTTTCGTTTTCAGAGTGAACCAAGCACCAGATTGTCATATGAGAATCTGCTGTTTGTAGTACTTCTATATTATTATCACTTAATGCCTTGATTATTTTAGCCATTACTCCTGGTATTCCCTTCATTCTAGAACCAATAACCGCTACTTTGCTACAGTTGTCTATCAAAGTATACTTTAAGCTAGCACTATTTAGAACATTTTCTAAAATCTCTTTATCCACTTGATTTATAGTGAAAATTTGTTCATTAGGAAATATATTTATTAGATCTAAGCTTATTTTATTTGCAGCTAATAAATCCAATACATTTTTGTATTTTACATTTCCTTGATTTTCTGCTGCCCTTATAGAAACCTGAATTCTATTCTTTTGGCTTGCGATTCCTGTCATTATCCTGTCATTGCTTTTATCTCCAAAGTTGTTTATTAAAGTTCCTTTACTATTACTCATAGTATTTTTAATTAATATAGGAATATTTCCTTCCATTGCAACTTCTACGGCTTTTGGATGAATTACTGTTGCACCCTTATCCGCTAGTTGGAATACTTCATTATAACTTATTACATCAATTAAATTTGCATTTTCAACAACTCTTGGATCTGCTGTCATGATTCCATCTACATCAGTATATATTTCAATTTCTGACGCTTTAAGGGCCACTCCTAAAATAGAAGCCGTCGTATCGCTTCCCCCTCTGCCTAAAGTAGTTAAATATCCGTTTTCAGTCATTCCTTGAAATCCAGTTACTACAGGAATTCTTCCTTGAGACACTAACTCTAGTATTTTTTTAGGTTTCACCTCAATACAAGTTGCATCAGTAAAATTATTATCAGTTAATATTCCTGCTTGTCCGCCAGTAAGTGGTACAGCATCAATTCCTGCATTATATAAATCATTACTCATAACAACTGAGCTTATAATTTCTCCACATGTCATTAATAAGTCTTGTGCTAACTTATTAGCATTTTTAAATTTATCGCTTATTAATGATAATAATGTATCTGTTGCATATGGCTGACCTTTTCTTCCCATTGCTGATACTACCACAACAGGACTATATCCATCTTTAATGGCACTCTTAACTTTTTCAATTACTTTCTTTCTATTTTCTTCAGTAGATACTGAAGTTCCTCCAAACTTTTGTACAACTATTTTCATTAAATTTCCTCCTGAATTATAACTTTACTTTTTTTATTACTTCCTCATCTGCATCTAATATGATAGTTTTAGCACCAATTTTTTTTACACAATCCCATGGAATTTCTAAAAAATCTTTACTGCTAAATAGATTAAATTTCCCACCACTTAAATTAACTATTAAATATTTAAAATTTCCTTCTTCATCTATTATTAGATCATTATTCAATAGATAATCATATTTTTCACCATCATTTATATTAATAAGTTCGTATCTCTCTATGTCACTTAAATATTTCACCTTATTTTCTTCGCTCATAATAAAAACCTCCTTTTAGTACTCATAAAATAATATGAGAAAAGGAGGTGTATTATTACATAATCTTCTATAAATTAATTTTACCATTATGGTTTGAGTTATCATATGCTTTGGCATTCTTTAGTATTATAGAATCTAATTTACTATATTCTACATCTTGCCCAACATACGCTGCATTTATAACTCCCTTTTTAAAACATCTTTCTAAGACGTATTGTATATTATCTTTTCTTATATTATCTATTTTCTTTATTACTTCTTCTTGAGTTTTTATTTTATTTCTAAACAGGAATGTCTTTGCATTAGAAAACATTCTTGAACTCGTACTTTCAAGCCCTAAAATATAATTAGCTTTAATTTTCTCCTTGTTTATTTCAAGCTGCTTATCAGTTATTCCATTCTTACTAAATAGAGTAATTTCCTTTTCTACAACCTCTAAGGCCTTCTCTCCATAATTTCTATTTAAGCCGGCATATATATTTAAAGTTCCAACTCCCTGAAATGGTTGCAAGTAAGATGTTATAGAATAACATAATCCTAATTCTTCTCGCACTTTTTGGAAAAGGATTGAAGATGCACCACTTCCAAATATATTATTAAGTAGCACTAATGCGTAATTGTTTTCATCTCCATAAGGTAATCCCTCTAATCCCAGTGAAATATGAAGCTGCTCGATTTCTTTTTTTGCATATGCAGAATCAACTTGTATTATTGTTTTATCATATTCTGGAGTATATTCACCTTTGCTTTTCCATTCACCAAAATATTTATTAATCAATTCATCTAACTCTTTATCATTGAATTTACCACAAACTGATATTACAGAATTATATGGCGTATACTTTTCACTAATAAAATTTAATATCTTTTCTCTAGTAAATGACTTTACCAATGGTATTGTTCCTAAAATAGGATATCCTAACGACTCATTTCCAAAACAAGCTTTAGAATGCACATCATCTAATACATCTTCCGGCGAATCTTCACTCATATTAATTTCTTCAATTACTACGCCTTTTTCTTTTTCTATCTCTTCTGGATCGAATTTTGCATTTAAAAGTATGTCTGAAAGAACATCTAACGTTAAATCTAGATGGGTATCTAATGCTTTAATATAATAACAGGTAGCTTCTTTACTTGTGAAAGCATTGATCTGTCCTCCAACATTCTCAATATCCTCCATTATTTCTTTAGAAGTTCTTTTATCAGTTCCTTTAAAAAACATATGCTCAATAAAATGGGATATTCCATTAACTTCTGGACTCTCATTTCTAGAACCATTCTGAACCATTACTCCAACACTGATAGAATTTAAGTGTTCTATTTTTTCTGTTACAATTCTTAATCCATTTTTAAGGGTATATGTGTTATACATTTTGTACTTGCCCTCCTTCTTAGTTAAAAAAAAGGCAATTAATTGCCCTTTATTTCTCTTCCTTATTTTCTTGTTCTACTAAAGCATCTTTTCTTGAAAGATTTATTCTGCCTTGGTTATCAATTTCTGTAACCTTAACTAAAATCTCATCTCCAATAGATACTACATCTTCTACTTTGTTCACTCTTTCCTTAGCTAGCTTAGAAATATGAACTAATCCTTCTTTACTTGGTAAAATCTCAACAAAAGCTCCAAATGTAGTTATTTTAGTAACTTTTCCAAGATAAACTTCTCCAGCTTTAACTTCTTTAGTTAATCCTTCTATTATCTTTATGGCTTCATTAACACCATTATGATCAGTTGAGCTTACAAATACAGTTCCATCTTCTTTTATATCTATCTTAACTCCTGTATCTTGTATAATTTTATTTATAACCTTACCACCTGCTCCTATTACATCCCTTATCTTATCAGGATTTATGCTCATAATTTGTGTTTTTGGAGCATATAATGAAACATCTTCTTTAGGTGTAGAAATACATTCGTTTATTTTATCAATTATAGTAAGTCTAGCTTTTCTAGCATCTCTTATAGCATTTTCTACTACATTAAAACTAAAACCTTGAAGCTTAGTATCTACTTGAATAGATGTTATACCTTCTGTTGTTCCAGCTACCTTAAAATCCATATCTCCAAAGAAATCTTCTATTCCTTGAATATCAGTTAATACTGCTTCTTCACTTAAATCTTCTGAAGTTATTAATCCCATTGCAATACCAGCTGCTGGTCTTTTAATTGGTACACCTGCATCTAATAATGCTAATGTCGAACCACAAACTGATGCTTGTGAAGTTGAACCATTAGAACTTAAAACTTCTGATACTAATCTTATTGTATATGGGAATTCTTCTTCGGAAGGGATTAATGGTTCTAAAGCTCTTTCTGCTAAAGCTCCATGACCTATTTCACGTCTACCAGGACCTCTTAAAGGTTTTACTTCTCCAACACTGTATCCTGGGAAATTATAATGATGCATATATCGTTTTGATTGAGCTTCATCTATTCCATCTAGAATTTGAATCTCGCTAATTGAGCCAAGAGTTGCAACTGTCATTACTTGAGTTAATCCTCTTGTGAATAATCCTGTACCGTGTGTTCTAGGTAAAATTCCTATTTCACATCCTAATGGTCTGATTTGATCAAATGCTCTTCCATCTGGCCTTCTCTTATCTTTTAGAAGCATGTGTCTTACAACTTTCTTTTGCATAGTGTAAAGAACTTCCTTAATATCGCCCATTTTATCAGCATATTTTTCACCAAATGCTTCATTAACTTTTTCATAAACTGCATCAACAGCAGCATTTCTTTCATCTTTTTCCATGATATACATTGCTTCTTTAATCATGTCAGATGCAAATTCTTTAACATCTTTTTCAAGTTCTGGATCTACAGCATATAATACTGGTTCATCTTTTTTCTTTCCAAACTTAGCTACTGCTTCTTCTTGGAATGCAATAATCTTTTGACACTCATCAAAACCATATTTAATAGCGTCTATCATAGTATCTTCTGGTATCTCCTGTCCACCAGCTTCAATCATCATTACTCTTTCTTTTGTAGCGCATACTGTTAAATGAAGAATGCTTTTTTCACGACCTTGAGTATCTGGATTTGTAACGAATTTACCATCGATAATTCCTACTTGAACTGCTGCAGCTGGAATTGTATAAGGAATACTTGAAAGGCATAATGCAAGCGATGCTGCATTAATTGCTAAGATTTCTGGCAAATTATCTTTTTCTACGGATACAACTGTAGTAACAACTTGAACGTCATTTCTGTATCCCTTTGGAAATAGAGGTCTTAGAGTTCTATCAACAGCTCTACCATTTAATATAGCTTTTTCTGATGGTCTTCCTTCTCTCTTGATAAATCCACCTGGAATTTTACCTACTGCATATAATCTTTCTTCATATTCAACACTTAGAGGAAAGAAATCAATTCCTTCTCTTGGCTGCTCTGATGCATTAACATTAGTTAAAATTACTGTGTCTCCATAGCTAGTAAATGTTGCTGCATTTGATAACATACCTACTTTTCCGAACTCAACTTTCAATTCTCTTCCAGCGATTTCAGTCGTTAGAACGTTATTCATAATTTATGACCTCCCTTTAGGTTCATCTAATCATTAATAATATTGTATAATTTTTCTATAATTTGTATAGTTTAAAATAATAGAGCGGAAAACTCCGCTCTAAAAATTATCTTCTTAAACCTAATTCTTTGATTAAAGTTCTATATCTTTCGATATCTTGATCACTTAAATAGTTTAAAAGACCTCTTCTTTGACCAACCATCATTAATAGACCTCTTCTTGAGTGATGATCTTTCTTATGAACTTTTAAATGTTCAGTTAAAGATTGAATTCTTTCAGTAAGTAATGCTACTTGAACTTCTGGTGAACCAGTGTCGCCTTCGCTTCTTCCAAACTTTTTAATTAATTCTAATTTTCTTGCCTTATCCATTATAAGTGCACCTCCGTGTATTATATTAATTATCCCCTAGTTCCAAGTAAAAGATGGCACCTTACAACTTAGAATTAGGTTCCCTGTGTTATTATATCAAAAGTAACTATTATTGTAAACTATATTATTAAAGCCGACATGCAATTCTCATTTTTTGCAAAAGCTTTATCACTTTCGAGCTGGTCCTTTAATTCTTCTAAACTATTAAATTTTTCTTCGTCGCGGATTTTTTTTATAAAACTCACATCTATTTTATCTCCATATATTTCTTTATTAAAATCTAATATATAAGTTTCTACCGTTAAATTTTTACCTTCAACCGTAGGATTGTATCCAACAGATGTGATTCCTTTATATATATTATTATTTACCTTAACATTAGTATAATATACACCAATCTTAGGTAAAATGAAATTTTCATCATATTTTAAATTCGCTGTAGGAAAACCTATAGTTCTTCCAATTTTCTTTCCATGAATAATTTCACCACTTAATGTGTAAGGCATGCTGAGCATCTTATTAGCTTCTGAAACCTCACCATCTTGAATGGCTTTTCTAATTCTAGTACTGCTTACAACATCGTTATTATATGTACGTGGATCCATAACATATAGTTCATACCCATATTCATTTTGCAATTCTCTTAGAAGTTCTACATTTCCTAAATTCTTATATCCGAATTTATAATTAAACCCTACAACAAACCCCTTGATATTATAATTAACTATCAAAAACTCTATAAATTCCTTTGGTGTCATTTTCATAAATTCAAGATCAAATTCCTTAAAGCAAACTATATCTACTTTATGTTTTTCCAGAATTTTTGCTTTTCTTTCATTGTCCATCAAAAGTTTTACTGAGTTTTCTTTATTTATAAGAGTTCTTGGATGGTTTTTAAATGTAAAAACCATACTTCTCCCTTTATTTTTTTTTGCAACTTCTACTACTTTATTTATTAAAGAAAGATGCCCAATATGAAGTCCATCAAAACTTCCAAGAGCTATATAATTATTAGAACTTTGAATATCTTTTGAATGTTTATCTATAATTATCATTATCCTTACTCCTAAATCAAGGCACCCAGAAAAACAGCTACATACTAGTTAAGATGCCTAAAGCAACAATTTTTCGATTTTGAATCCATCATCATCTTGTTTTCCAATTCCTATAAAAATGCCTTCACTATCATATACCCTATATAGAACATTTTTTTCTCTTTTTTCATTTGTCAATCTCTTATCGAATACTTTAACTCCATTTATTAATAATTTAGTAAATGTACTCTTTACTGTAATTTTAGGGTAAAAAGAAAGTGCATCCTCTATGGTCATAATATAATCTTGTATATTTTCCTTAGTTAAATCATCTATGTTTACACTATCTGATTGCTTAAAAATAGATGTTTCAGTTCTATTCAATTCTGCCATAGCTGCTCCAACTTTTAGTTTTTCACCAATATCATAACATAAACTTCTAATATATGTCCCTTTTGAACAAGCTACTTTCATATATACATAAGGTAATTCAATCTTCAAATCTGATATATTAAATATTCTAACTTTTCTCGCTTCTCTTTCAACCTCAATACCTTTCCTAGCCAATTCATAGAGCCTTACTCCATTTTTTTTAAGGGCAGAATACATAGGTGGAACTTGGTCATATTCTCCGATAAAGGATAATGCGACCTCTGAAACTTCATCACTCTTAATATGATCTATTTCATTCTTCTCCAATATCTCACCTTCAAGGTCATATGTGGTTGTCTTCACTCCAAGTAGAAATTTCACCTCATATACCTTATTACTGTTCATGATATAATCAATAGTTTTTGTAGCTTTTCCAAGGCATACTGGAAGGACTCCAGTAGCTTCTGGGTCCAATGTTCCAGTATGACCGACTTTCTTTTCGTTAGCCAAGAATTTTATTTTTCTAACCACATCAAAGGAAGTCATTCCTTTATTTTTGAATATATTTAATACTCCATTTATCTGTGAAGTTTTTGTATCTTTCATATATGAATTCTCTATTCCTTCCTTATATAAGTGAAGTTATTACTTACTTTTCGTAAATATAATTTATATTTTATGAGTCGAGCTCTTCTTTAAGTATCTTTAGCAGATTTTCTTTTGCAGTTTCTATATCTACACCTTTTTGCATAACTCCAGCAGCTTTTATATGCCCGCCACCGCCATATACTTCTGCAACTTTTCGAACATCCACATCATTTTTAGATCTTAAGCTTCCTTTAACTCCATCTTCAACTTCTTTCAAAAGCATAGAAACTTCTACACCTTTAATTCCAAGGCCAACTGAAATTATATCTGAAGTATCAGTATTTTTTAAGTTAAATTCCTCTAACATTCCCTTCGGTATCTCAAGGACTGCTACTTTATTTTCTAGAGCGAGCTCAATATTAGATAACACACATCCCATTAATTTTACTTTCTCAAATGGTTTATTATCAAAAAGATTACTATGGACTTTACTGTTGTTTACTCCAAGTTCTATAAGTTCTGATACTATTTTATGAGTTCTCTTAGTAACATTGGAATGCCTAAAAGAACCTGTATCTGTTACAATCCCTGTATAAACTGCGTTCCCTATATTTATTTCAACATCAGTTTTATTATTAAAATCAATTCCTAACTCTTTTGCTAGTAAATATGATATTTCACATGTAGCCGCTGCACTTACATCAACATAATTTATAAATCCATATTCTTCATTTGAAATATGATGATCAATATTAATAATCTTACCTTTGTAATTACTTAGATCTGCAGAAATTCTTTCAACATTACCACAATCCAATATCATTACAAGATCAGTGCCCTCTTTAGGCTCTAAAGTATTACCATCAATTTCGTTGGCAAAAGAAAGGAAAGAGAGGTTATCAGAAATAACATCTCTTGATATAATATATGAATCCTTTCCTAAATGTCTTAATGCATTTAGTAATGCTAAAGTGCTGCCTATAGCATCTCCATCTGGAGATGTATGGAATGATAATCCAATTCTTTTTGATTTTAAAATTTCTTCTTTTATTTCTTTAAGACTACTCATTGCCCTTACTTATCCTTTGAATTAATTCATCCATATGCATACCGTAATTTATAGAGTCATCTAATTCAATAATTATTTCTGGTGTGTGCCTTAAATTTATTTTTTGGCCTACTGATTTCCTTATAAATCCACTTGCATTTTTTAATGCCTCTAGATTATTTTTCTTTTCCTCATCATCTTTAGAGAATATACTTACATAAACCTTAGCATATCTTAAATCTTTTGTAACTTTAACATCTGTAACTGAAATCATAGCTGTAAGTCTTGGATCTTTAACTTCATTTTGAATTAAATTACTAATTTCTCTTTTAAATTCTTCGTTAATTCTTCCACCTCTATAGTTTGCCATGTTGATCTTCACCTCTTTTAAAGTTCTTTTCTCTTAATTGCCTCCATCATGAAGCATTCAACGATGTCACCTTCTTTAATATCGTTAAACTTTTCAATTGTTAAACCACATTCGTATCCTGCATTAACTTCTTTTGCATCATCTTTAAATCTCTTTAATGATGACAATGCAGATTCAAATATTACTATTCCATCTCTTATAACTCTTGTCTCTGCATTTCTTTGAAGTTTACCCTTTAGCACATAACAACCAGCAATTGTTCCTACATTTGAAATTTTATAAGTTTCTCTTACTTCTGCTGTTCCTAATATAACTTCCTTATAATCTGGTTCAAGCATTCCTATCATTGCTGACTTAACATCATCAATTGCATCATATATAATTCTATAAGATTTAATATCTACTCCATCTCTATCAGCTTGAGCAGCCGCATTGTTGTCAGGTCTTACATTAAATCCTATAACTATTGCATTAGATGCTGTCGCAAGAGTTATATCTGTTTCAGTTATAGCTCCAACACCACCATGAATAACTCTTACCTTTACATCATCAGTAGAAAGTTTTTCTAAAGATTGCTTTATAGCTTCAACAGAACCTTGAACATCTGCTTTTACGATTATAGCAAGCTCTTTAACCTTACCTTCTTTAATTTGATTATATAAATCTTCTAATGATACTCTATGGTTAGCAAGTAAAGTTTCTGCTTTTAATTTGTCTTTTCTGCTTTCAGCCATATTTCTAGCAGTTTTTTCATCTTTTACTTGATTAAATCTATCTCCAGCTTCTGGAACTTCAGAAAGTCCTAGAACCTCCACTGGTATAGATGGTCCAGCAGATTTTATTTTTTTACCAGTATCATCAAACATAGCCCTTATTCTACCATATGTAGATCCGACTAATATAGAATCTCCTACTCTTAAAGTTCCATTTTGAACTAAAAGACTAGCAACTGCTCCTCTACCTTTATCTAATTTAGCTTCTATAACAGTTCCAACTGCTCTTCTATCTTTGTTTGCTTTAAGTTCAAGCATTTCTGCAGTAAGTAGAACCATCTCTAATAACTTATCAATATTAAGGTTTTGTTTCGCAGATACTTCTTCACATATAGTATCTCCACCCCAGTCTTCTGCAAGCAATCCTTGTTCAGCTAATTCTTGCTTAACTCTATCTACATTTGCTCCTGGTTTATCTATTTTATTTATTGCAACAACAATAGGAACTCCTGCTGCTTTACAGTGATTGATAGCTTCCTTAGTTTGTGGCATGATTCCATCATCTGCAGCAACAACTAATATAACAACATCTGTAATTTGTGCACCTCTAGCTCTCATAGCTGTAAACGCTTCATGACCTGGAGTATCTAAGAATGTTATTTCTTCTCCGTTCAATTTAATAGTATAAGCACCTATATGCTGAGTTATACCACCTGCTTCTGTATCAGTAACTTTTGCTTTTCTTATACAATCAAGTAAAGATGTTTTACCATGGTCAACATGACCCATAACAGTTACAATTGGTGGTCTCTTTTGAAGATTTTCTTCATCATCTTCTTCTATTTTTAATACTTCTAACTCTTGAATTTCTTCTTTTCTTTCAACTAAAACTCCATATTCAGCACAAACCTTTTCTGCAGTTTCAAAATCTATTTCCGCATTTATTGCTGCCATAACTCCGGCAAAAATTAACGTTCTTATTACATCATTTGAAGGTTGTTGCAATTTTTCTGCCAATTCCTTAACAGTTATGCTTCCACCAATTTCAATTACTTTACCTTCAGCCTCTGCTTCAGCAGCTATTCTTGCTTCTTCTTGTTCTTCTTTTTTAGTCTTTTTCTTTTTCTTTATACCTTTGTTAAGTTGTTCTGCTAATTCATCTTCATATACGTCAACTATGCTTTTTGAATTCTCAGCATTATCAGCCGATGCTACTAAATCGCTTGGTGATTTTCCTGCTAATAATTCTTTTATTAATTCAGCATCTTCGTCTTCAATTGTACTCATATGATTTTTTACTTCTATATTAAATTCTTCCTTTAATATAGTTATTAATTCCTTTGACTCTATGTTTAATTCTTTTGCTAATTCATGTACTCTTATTTTTGACATGCAGTCACCCCCGTATTATTATCTACTCATATATTTTTTTCCTCCTCATATAACGCTAACAGTCTTTTTGCTATATCGTTATCTAGAATTCCCAGCAACATAATTTCTTTACGTCCAATTGGAGGTCCTAGTTGTTCTTTTGAGAAGTCTTCAATATATGGTATATTTTTTTCATTACAATGCTTTTTAAATTTATCTTTAGATTTATCTGATAAATCATTAGATATGATAAAAAGATAAATTTTAGTATTATTTCTATAGTCATCACACTTGCTATATCCTTCAAGCAAGTTTCCTGACTTCTTTGCCATACTTAGAAAGTTAAAAAACTTATTCATTATTTACTTCATCCTTTAGTTTATTATAAATTTCTTCACTTATAGGAATTTCTAAATTTCTACTAAGTCTTTTTGCTTTAAATGCTTTTTCTAAGCACTCTGTGTTCTTACAAATGTATGCGCCTCTTCCTGATTTTTTACCAGTCAGATCAACACACACCTCGCCTTCTGGAGTTTTAACTACTCTTATTAATTCTTTTTTTTGTTTCATTTCCATGCAACCAGTGCACATTCTTAAAGGAATTTTCTTAACCTTCATGAAAAGCACCCCTCTATTCTTGTATTTCTTCCATTGAAGTTTCTTCATCTATTGAATCATCAACTTCAATATCATCAAAAATTTCTAATTCATTTAAATCTGTAGTTTGTTCATTTTCAATTTCTACTTCAGTATTTAGAATTCTTTCATCTTCTTCATCTTGCGCTTCTTTTTGAGATTTACTCTTTATATCTATCTTCCAATTTGTAAGTTTAGCCGCAAGTCTTACATTTTGGCCTTCTTTACCTATTGCAAGCGATAACTGATTATCATCAACAACAACCTTTGCAGATTTATTATTTTCATCAACCGCTACACTTAGCACCTTTGCAGGACTTAAAGAATTAGCTATAAATTCTTCTGGATTTTTGCTCCATTTTATTATATCTATTTTTTCATTCTTAAGTTCATTAACTATACTTTGTACTCTTACTCCTTTTGGTCCTACACAAGCGCCCATTGGATCTACTTCTTCATCGTTAGAGTATACAGCTATTTTACTTCTTGAACCTGCTTCTCTTGAAATACTTTTAATTTCAACTACGCCTTCAAATATTTCTGGAACTTCAAGTTCAAATAGTCTTTTAACTAATCCAGGATGTGTTCTTGATACATGTATTTGAGGTCCTTTATTACCATTTTTAACTTCAACTATATATAGTTTTAACTTTTCGTTGAATTTATATTCCTCATTTGGAATTTGTTCATTAGGTCCTATTATACCTTCCAATTTTCCCAAATTTACAAAAACAATACCTTTATCTTTTCTTAATATAGTTCCTGTAATTATATCAAATTCTTTTTCTTTGTATTCATCATATATTATAGTTCTTTCAGCTTCCTTAATTCTTTGAGTAACAACCTGCTTAGCAAGTTGTGCTGCAACTCTTCCGAAATTTTTAGGAGTTACTTCTAAACTTATAATATCATCAACTTCACTTTTAGGATTTAATTCTTTAGCTTCTTCTAATGAAATTTCTGTTACATCATCATATACCTCATCAACTACTGTCTTTTGAGCATATACATGTATTTCTCCTGTTTCTCTATCGATATTAACTTTCACGTTTTGTGCATTTGTATTGGCATTTGCATAATTTTTCTTATATGCTGCAACCATCGCGTCTTGAATAGTTGTAAAAAGTAAATCTTCACAAATCCCCTTTTCCTTAACTAATTCTTTAAGAGCACCTACAAACTCTTCATTCATTTTTATACCCTCCTCGTTATATTTCCCCTTCTAAATTTGCTGCCTTAATTTTATCTCTTGGTATTTGAATTTCTGTCTCGCCTTCTACTAATATAGAATCTTCTGAGACATCTCTTAATAATCCTTTTACACTTTTCACTCCATTTAGTGAACTAGTAAGCCTAATTAGCACTTCGCTTCCTATGTACTTTTTAAAATGCTCTTCTTTATATAATCCCCTATTAAGACCTGGCGAAGAAACTTCTAAATAATATGCTTCTTTAATTGGGTCTTCCACATCTAGAATCTCACTAACTCTTCTTGAAACCGCTTCACAATCATTTAATGATACTCTGCCTTCTTTATCTATATATATTCTTAAGTAAAACTCACCGTTTTCCTTAACATATTCTACATAATATAATTCACATGACAATTCTGAAACAATAGGTCTTACTAATTCTTCAATTCTTTCAATCAATACATCTTTTTTCATCTTTCTAACCCTCACTTTCATCTTTTAAAAACACATGTCTTATATCTATCTTATGCATTTTTAAAATTTGTAATCAAAAACGCAACTATCTTAAGTTAGTTGCGTTACAAACAGAAAGAGCGGGTAACTTCCCACTCCTTTTTTCTAGCTATTAGAAATAAATCTTCTTATATAATATCATAAACAAATTAACTTTACAAGGGATATTCCCAAATTTTAAATATCTGCTCAATATTTTAATGCATAGTTCATAATTCACAATTTTAAAATACATTTTATAGACATATACATTATTATATATACTTAGCTCCGCGATTCTTCAATCTGCGAAAACATCCCTAATTTAATTTCGTGCCTTTTTCATCTGTGAAATGTTCTTAATTGTGCTCCGTGCTTTTTTCATCTGTGAAATGTTCTTATTTGCACTCCGTGCTTTTTTCATCTGCGAGTTGTTCTTAATTGTGCTCCGCACCATCTTCATCTGTGCATAATTTTTCTATTTCTTCCATTAGGGCATCAATAAGATCTTCTTCCTTTACTTTCTTTATGATTTCGCCTTTTTTAAAAATTATTCCTTCTCCTTTTCCGCCAGCAATCCCAATATCAGATTCCCTAGCCTCTCCAGGCCCATTTACAACGCATCCCATAACAGCAACTTTAATATCTTTTTTATAATTTTCAAGCCTTTTTTCAACTTCTTCTGCAATTTTTATCAAGTTTATTTGTGTTCTGCCACAAGTAGGACAAGATACGAATTCAACGCCTTTTTTCCTTAATCCCAATGCTTTTAAAATTTCAATTCCAACCTTTATTTCTTCAATTGGATCAGTGGTTAATGATACCCTTATAGTATCACCTATTCCTTCTGCAAGAAGCGTCCCTATTCCTATACTTGATTTAATTGTCCCTCTTTGAATAGTTCCAGCTTCTGTCACTCCTAAATGAAGAGGATAATCACATTTTTCTGCTATCAATCTATAACATTCTATCATCATTTGTACACTAGATGATTTTATAGATATCACAATATCGTGAAAGTCTAAATCCTCTAAAATTTTAACATGTCTTAAAGCGCTTTCAACCAAACCCTCTGCCGTTGGCATGCCATACTTTTCTAGAATATCTTTTTCTAGAGATCCAGAGTTAACACCAATTCTTATTGGTATCTTTTTCTCACTACAAGCTTCTTTAAGTATTTTTATTCTATCTACACTTCCTATATTACCAGGATTTATTCTAAGAGCTGAAACACCATTTTCTATTGCTTTTAGCGCTAATTTATAATCAAAATGTATATCTGCAACTACTGGTATTGGAGATCTTTTTGTAATTTCCCCTAGACTTTCTGCATCTTCCATATCCAAAACTGCGCATCTTATGATATCGCATCCAGCGCTATATAGCTTTTCTATTTGATTCAAAGTATTTTCCACATCTTTAGTACGAGTATTTGTCATTGATTGTACTGTGACAGGTGAGTCCCCTCCAACAAATACATTTCCAACTTTGACTTTTCTAGATTTTCTTCTTTCCATACAATGTATCTCCTCTAATTATAATTAATCTAAAATATAAACATTATATATATATTGCAAAAATAATTCTTCAACATAATTCTAAAAATATTGCAAGAATTCTAGCCGTAATTGTGAATTGTGCATTGTGAATTGAAGCATATATATTTTTGCATATTTCTCTTTTATCAAAATATTTCTAATACTATTTTTTTAATATTTGTCTTATAATTCTTATAAATTGTACATTATTAAAATTATGTATAGTAAGTTTAATACTTTAAACTTAGGAAACTTGCATTCATATAAGAATCACTTCAAATCTGAATGCAAGTTTTTTATAGTTATAAAATCATTTTTTATTCTTAGAACTTTACAGGGAACAATATATCTTTTATTGTTACTAATATCATCAAACCTATAAGTGCAGCAAATCCTATATAATTTAAAACTCCAACTATTTTATCCGGAACCTTTCTTCTAGTTATTAACTCTATAAGTAATATCACACACCAGCCTCCATCTAAAGCTGGGAAAGGTAAAAGATTAAAAACAGCTAAATTAACACTTAAAAAAGCAGTAAAGTAAAGTAGCGGCCAAATTCCAGCTTTAGCAGTTTCTGCCGAAATCTTAACTATTGTAAGTGGACCACCTACATCAGTTTTTAGATTAGCCTTACCTGTGAATATCATCTCTAAACCTTTAAAAGTTTGAGAAACTAACGAAGCTGTCTGATTAAAGCTCTGCTTAAAACTCTCTGAATATCCTGGATTTTGAATTCTTTCAAAATTAAGCCCTATTAATAATTGTCCTTGTTCATTCTTCATTGGCGTTACCGTAACGTCCTTCTTTTCTCCATTTCTTTCAATAGAAATATCTACTGGATTTCCATTTGCTAATACTATTCCAGCCGAAATATTATCGTATGAGAAAGCTCTCATTCCATTTACTTTCACGATTTTATCTCCTGGTAAAATCCCAGCTTCTGAGGCTGGTGAATCTGGAGTAACTCCAGTCGGAATCTTATTTGTGTACCCAAACGCATGTATAAAGAAAGTAAAAATAACTATCGCTAATACATAATTCATAAATACACCAGCAATTATTATGCTTATTCTTCTTAATGGAGATTTTGCTGAAAAACTTCTTTCGTCTTCAACACTTTCTTCCTCTCCCATCATTTTTACATATCCACCTATTGGAAATAACCTCAAAGAATATTGTGTTTCTTTTCCTTGGTTAGAAAAGATTTTCGGTCCCATTCCAATTGAAAATTCTTCTACTCTTACCCCATTAAGTTTAGCTAATGTAAAATGTCCAAGCTCGTGAACTATTATCAAGACTCCAAATGCTAATATAGCCAAAATTATATACATATTAAATTTTTCCCTCCTTAAAGTACCGCATTTTTTATTACATATTCCTTAACTTCTTTATCTAACTCAATAATGTTTTCTAGGGTTAATTCTTTATTTGCCTGAGTTTTAAATACTTCCATGCATCTTTCTATTATGTCAGCTATTTGTAAAAATTTTATCTTTCTATCTAAAAACAACTCTACCGCTGCTTCATTTGCTCCATTTAAAATAGTTGGCATAAGTCTACCTGCTTTTCCAGCTTTAAACGCTAAATTTAAAGCTTTAAAAGTATCTATATCAGGTTTTTCAAATGTTAATTGAGATATTTCATAAAAATCTATTGTATCTGCAATACGCTTTTCCCTATTTTCGTAAAGTAGAGCATATTGTATTGGTAATCTCATATCCTGTGCTCCAAGTTGTGCAACTATACTTCCATCATTATATTCTACCATCGAATGCACAATACTTTGTGGATGAACTACGACCTGTATATTATCATAATCACAGTTAAAAAGCCAATGTGCTTCTATCACTTCAAGTCCTTTATTCATAAGTGTCGCAGAATCTATGGAAATTTTTCTCCCCATATTCCATTTTGGATGTTTCAGTGCATCTTCCACCTTTATATCTTCAAGACTTTCTAAAGTTCTTCCTCTAAAAGGTCCTCCTGAAGCAGTTAAAATTATTTTTCTCAAAGTATTTATATCATTCCCCCTTAAGCATTGAAATATAGCACTGTGTTCCGAATCGACTGGAAATATTTTTACATTGTTCTCTTTGGCAGCTTTCATCACAATTTCGCCTGCTACAACCAAAGTTTCCTTATTGGCAAGAGCAATGTCTTTTTTTGCCTCTATAGCTTTCATAGTCGGCTCTAATCCTATCATTCCAACTACAGAAGTTACTACCATATCAATTTCATCTAAAGATGCTATCTTATCAAGTCCTTCTATCCCTTCCAATACTTTAATCTTTTTATTATGCTCTTCACAATACTTTTTTATTTCGTGAGTACTTACAGCATCCATCATACCTACATAAGAAGGTTTGAACTCTTCAATTATCTCAATAACTTTTTTTACAGATGTGTTCGCCGTTACTCCTATAAGCTTTAGTTCTCCATTTGATTTTCTTATTACATCTAAGGTCTGAGATCCTATCGAACCTGTAGCCCCTAGTATAGAAATGTTTTTCATTCTTTTTCCTCCTAAAAGCAAATCTTAATCAGTACTGCTCAAGGTTTAATTCGAAGATTAAAAGTCTCTTAATTAACTTTAAATAAATTATTTAAATCAAAATAAAATTCCTTATTCTTCATAATCACTCAGTACTATAAATTATTTCTTTTGCTAGAATGCTATACATTGGGCCAATTAATATACCTAAAACACCAAATATTTTTACTCCTATGTATATAGATAACAATATAACAAGAGGATGCATATCTAATTTGTCGCCTAAAAATTTAGCCTCTAGTATTTCCCTAATAACTTGCACTAGTATATATAGACATATAAGACCAAATGCAGTAAGGAAATTCTTCATTATAATATTGTATATTATAATCGGAATAAATACAATTATAGTTCCAACATATGGTAATATATCCAATATCCCACACACTATACCAAGGGCAAAAAAATTCGATACTCCAAGTATGCAAAATCCCATTATTATCTCCATAGTTGAAATTATAACTAAGATCCCTTCTATTCCAATCATTTGAGTAAAATTTTCTTTTTGATCTCTAAATTTCATCATCATTTCCTTTGGAAGTAACATAGAAATTAGTTCTAAAATTTTTGACTTATCAATCAATATAAAGAAAGCACATATGTTTCCTATAAAGTAAGCTAAAACACTATCTCCAGTATTTACTGCTCCCTTCCTTATATTCTGATCATTAATTATGGATATTACGCTCTTTCCAATTTCCAAGTTATTAAAATTTACATTTAATGCAACTGAAATATCTTGAATAAATTTTTCTATCCATTCTAAATTTGTTAGGTATAATTTTTTTATTATATAAAAAATTTCACTTCCCAAATATATTGTCACAAGTATTATGATAATATTGACAGTAACAATACTTAAAGCACCCGCAATTTTACTTGGCATTTTAGCCTTAATCATGATTTTGTATATAGGAGCGCATACTATAATTATTATAATCATGGATAAAAACGGCTTAAAATAGTATTTTATAAAAAAGGTTCCTATTAATACAAATACGAAAGACAATAAAAGTGAGAAAAGTTTCTTATAAGTTTTAAAAATATTCTTCACCTCACTAACTTAATAATTATTAATATTTGTATATTATATGCCAATCATCTCTTGTTAAAAACTTCATAACTTAACTTATATAAAAAAAATTAAGCCTTATATAAGTTATACTATATAACGCTTAATTTCTCTCTAATTTTTAAATTCTTATTATAAAAGTTAAGTAATAAAACACTGCTGCTGCTGCAAAAATTATACTATCAAATCTATCTAGAACTCCTCCATGACCAGGAATTAGGTTACTATAATCTTTTACTCCTACATATCTTTTTATTGATGATGCAACCAAATCTCCCAATTGTCCAAATAATCCGCATAAAATACCGATAATGAAATAATTATATATTGGCATAATATTAACATATCTTTGCACTACTATTCCAAATATACCTGTAAAAACAGTTGCTCCTACAAGACCTCCTATTGAACCCTCTATGGTTTTCTTAGGTGACACTTTAGGCGAAAGTTTGTGCTTTCCAAAGAGTTTTCCGCTATAAAAAGCAGCTGTATCCGAAAGCCATGACCCTATAAATATAATCCAAACTAAAAATTCACCATTTGCTTTCACATTAACAAGATACACAAAACTAAATAAAATTCCACAATATATAAATCCAAGCAATGTTAGTGATGTGTCAATAAAAGTATATTTCAAATTTATAACCGGAAATATCAATAATATGAACGTTGCAGCAACAACAACATACATCATATTTTCGAAATTGTTATTCAAAAGATAATATATTATCAACAGGATATATCCCGCACTTCTCATTGGTTTTAAATCATTCTCTTTTAATGCATTGTAAAATTCCCATAAAGCCATTGCTGACAATGCGAATATAAAGCATTTAAGATAAATCCCTCCAAGAAATACAAATACTATAAATGGAGCAATCATAGCAGCACCCAAATATCTATTATTAGACTTCAAAATCTAACCACTCCTCTATTTAACTTTTCCAAAGCGCCTATCTCTATTTTGATAATCCGCTATAGCTTTTCTTAAATCTTTTTCTTTAAAATCAGGCCAATTAATATCAGAATACCAAAATTCTGAGTAAGCACATTGCCATAATAAAAAGTTACTAAGCCTTTGTTCCCCTGATGGTCTAATAATTAAATCCGGGTCAGGTATCCCTTTTGTATATAAATACTTCTCTACTAAAGCTTCATTAATATCTTCTTCGTTTAATTTGCCATTCTTTATATCTGAATTAATAAGTTTTATAGCTCTGACAATTTCATTTCTACCACCATAATTTAGTGCAAAATTCAAATTTATTTTTGTATTATTTCGAGTGGTTTCTAAAGCTTCTTCTAATGCATTCTGGCATTCCTTGGGTAATTTCGAAGTATCTCCTAAAACATTCATTCTAACTCCATTCTCATGGCATTCTTTTAGTTCCTTTTTTAGATAAGTTACTAAAAGCTTCATTAGTGTTCCTACTTCATCTTTAGGTCTAGCCCAATTTTCAGTTGAAAAAGCATATAAAGTCAGATTTTTTATTCCAAGCCTTGTTGCTTCCTTTAAAATCCTTCTAATAGTCTCTACTCCTGCTTTATGTCCCATACTTCTAGGTAAATTCTGTTCTTTTGCCCATCGTCCATTTCCATCCATTATTATAGCTATATGATTTGGTATGTTATTCATATCCAAGTCAAAATCTTGATTAAATTCCTTTTTTGATTTAAATATATTTAACATCTTTCTCCCCCTAGTTTATTAGAAAAACTTGACCTACCCGCATATATTCTTTATATACATTATTAATACTAAACCTTTTTCATATGAAGTCAACAATAAAGTCTTTACTAATTATCCTCATTTAAACAAAATGTAATAATATGTATTACTTTTCAACAATTTCACAAATATTCTACTCTTATAGATATTGAATCTATATTTCACTTGTCCTGAGAAAAAATTTACTTTACAACTTATCTTTTATTCAAAAACAAGTTAACTCTTGTAGGAGTTAACTAAATTAACCAATCTAAATAATATATTTAGATTTTTACTCTTCAGCTTGTTCAAAGAATAAATTATTCATATACTAAATTCTGAATTCTAAAATCTGCTTAAGGAAAAAACCTGCTTTTCTAGCAGGCTTTAAAATTTAAACCGATAAGACTTCTTTTTCTTTTGCAGCAATTATAGAATCTATTTCCTTTACAACTGCATCAGTCTTCTTTTGAACCTCATCTTCAGCTTTCTTTACTTGATCTTCTGATAAATCCTCATCCTTTTTCAATGCTTTTATTTTATCATTAGCAGTTTTTCTTATTGATCTTATAGCTACTTTAGCTTCTTCTCCTGTTTTCTTAACATTTTTAACAAGAGTTTTTCTAGTTTCTTCTGTTAATTCTGGTATTACTAGTCTGATGATTGAACCATCACTTGAAGGATTTAATCCTAAATCTGATTTCAATATAGCTTTTTCTATCTCTTTCAATAGAGGCTTTTCCCACGGTGTTATCATAAGTACTCTTGGCTCTGGAGCTGAAACATTAGCTACTTGGCTAAGTGGGCACATGCTTCCATAATATTCAACATGAATTCTATCAAGCATCGTAGGGTTCGCTCTTCCTGCTTTCATTGTTGATAAATCTGATTTTAATACAGATATTGTTTTTTTCATTTTTTCTTCTGCATTTTGAATAATATCCTTAATCATGATTTTTCCTCCTATTTCTTTTTAAAGACATAAAAGAAATAATAGACCAAAGATGCAACGTATATTTCGCGTCACACAAGGAAATAAATTCTGCTCACAGCGATGCTATTAGTAGAGTTTACTGATGAGCAGAGAAGAACCCAAATCTACGATTTGGTGTGAATCGCTTACTCAGCGAGCGCATGTGAGTTGAGCTTCCAATGGCACAAAATAAACAAGCATACTGGTCTATTATTTTCTTGGTTGTGTTGCAACTAATGTACCTATATTTTCTCCATACATAGCTCTTCTAATATTTCCCGGCTCATCTAACCCAAATACAAGGATAGGAATTTCATTGTCCATACACAATGAAGTTGCTGTAGAGTCCATTACTTGTAATCCTTGTTCTAATACTTCTATATATGATAGTGTATCATATTTTTTTGCATCTGAATACTTATGAGGGTCTTTATCATAAACTCCATCAACCTTTTTAGCTAAAAGAATTACATCCGCTTCAATTTCAGCAGCTCTAAGTGCTGCAGTAGTATCTGTTGAAAAATATGGATTTCCTGTACCAGCAGCAAATATAACAACTCTTCCTTTTTCTAAGTGTCTCATTGCTCTTCTTCTTATGAATGGTTCTGCAATTTCCTTCATTTCTATAGCAGTTTGTACTCTTGTTTTAACTCCAACTTGTTCTAAAGAATCTTGTAGCGCTAATGCATTTATACAAGTTGCCATCATTCCCATGTAATCTGCAGTAGTTCTGTCCATGCCTTCTCCACTTCTACCTCTCCAAATGTTTCCGCCACCAACTACTGTTCCTACTTCAACGCCCATATCAATTAATTCTTTAATTTCAAGCGCAATTCTTTTTGCTACACTAAAATCAAGCCCAAATCCATTAACTCCTGCTAATGCTTCTCCTGAAAGCTTTAAAATTACTCTCTTGTATTTACAATCTGCCATTTATAATTACCTCCTGAATATTTTAGGGATCAATAAAACCTTTTTAATAAGTATATGTACTTTATTTCTTAAAAAAAGAGAACACAAAGTGTTCTCTTTAGGTTCCAACTATTTACCGATTTGTCTTGCAACTTCTTCAGCAAAGTCTACCTTTTCAACTTCGATTCCTTCTCCTCTTTCGTATCTTACGAATCTAGTTATCTTAACTGGAGAACCAACCTCTTTAGATTTCTCTTCTAAGAATTTATTGATTGTCTTATCAGAATCTTTTACCCATGGTTGTTCTAAAAGACAAACTTCTTTAAAGTACTTTTGAATTCTTCCCATTACCATTTTTTCAACGATATTTTCTGGTTTTCCTTCATTTAAAGCTTGAACTCTATAGATTTCTTTTTCTTTTTCCATAGATGTTGCATCAACATCATCTTTACCTAAGAATAATGGGTTTGCTGCTGCAATTTGCATACAAACTTCTTTTGCAACTTCATCTAAAACTTCTGAAGCCTTATCACAAGAAACTTCTACTAAAACTCCAATTCTTCCACCACCATGAATATAGCTACTAACTATTCCATTATCAATAGCGAATTTAGTAAATCTTCTTACTGACATGTTTTCACCAAGTTTTGCTATTAAAGCTTTTAAACTTTCTGCTACTGTTGCTTCTCCATCAAACTTTTCTTCAAGAAGTTCTTCTACTGTTTTAACTGAAGTTTCAGCTACCATTTTAGCTAACTTATCAGCAAAACCAACAAATTCTTCGTTTAATGCAACAAAGTCTGTTTCACAGTTGAATTCAAGAACTGTTCCTGTTTTCTTATCATCTGAAATATATGTCTTAACTATACCTTCAGCAGCAACTCTACCTGACTTCTTAGCTGCATCTGCAAGTCCTTTTTCTCTTAAGAATTCAACAGCCTTTTCAATACTTCCTTCTGTTTCAACTAGAGCTTTCTTACAATCCATCATTTTAGCTCCAGTCATTTCTCTTAGTTCTTTAACTAATTGTGCGCTTATATTTGCCATAAATTTAATTCCTCCTCTATATCGAAAGTAATCCTTAACACCTAATAAAAGGGCAGTTGGAGTGAACTCACTTACCCTTTTAAAGTTTATATAAACTACTCAGCTAATTGTTCGCCTTGTCTTCCTTCCATAATAGCATCAGCCATTTTAGCAGTTATTAATTTAACAGCTCTAATAGCATCGTCATTACCTGGGATTACGTAGTCAACTTCTTCTGGATCACAGTTAGTATCTACAATAGCAACAACTGGTATTCCTAAAATCTTAGCTTCTAAGATAGCATTTTTTTCTTTTCTTGGATCAACTATAAACATTGCTCCAACGTTTGATGCATCTAAGTTTCTGATACCACCAAGATTCTTTTCAAGTTTTTCCATTTCGCCTTTAAGCTTTATAACTTCTTTCTTAGGAAGAACGTCAAAAGTTCCATCTTCTTGCATTTTTTCAATTTGTTCTAATTTTCTTATTCTACCTCTGATAGTTGAGAAGTTTGTTAACATTCCACCTAACCATCTATTATTTACGAAATGCATGTTACTTCTGATAGCTTCTTCTTGTATTGCTTCTTGAGCTTGTTTCTTAGTTCCAACGAAAAGTATATCTTTTCCTTCTTCAGCTACTTGCTTAACGAAGTTATAAGCTTCTTCAGCTTTCTTAACTGTTTTTTGAAGGTCTATTATATAGATCCCGTTTCTTTCTGTGAAGATATATGGAGCCATTTTAGGATTCCATCTTCTTGTTTGGTGACCGAAGTGTACACCTGCTTCTAATAATTGTTTCATTGATATTACTGACATTTTGTTACCTCCTTGGTTTTTACCTCCACTATCTTCATCTTATAAATTTCCCTTAAAATAAGGGCACCAAATCTATAAATTGGATAGTGTGTGTATTTCTTACCTTAAGTAGTATATCATAAGGTATTTATGGTATCAACAAAAATTTTTCAATTTAACTTACATAAATAAAAATATGCACATTATTTGTATTTAATAAAATTTTATTAATCATCTTAAAGTCTTCTCAAAATAGTTAAATCTTATACACAAATGGAATAAACTATATATTATTATTTGTATTATTGTGCTTCAAAATTTATTTTTTTACTTTTCTCTTAGAAGAAAATCTCTGAAGCTGTTAAGCAAGAGTTTTTTACGCTTCTGCCTTTTCAAACACATTTAAGAAAAATCTAGCTGGCGAATACGATTTATTTTTTATTCTTTCAGATACTCCACTAGTTAATTCCCCGTCCAAAAAGTTGTTCACAGATTTTACTGAATTATAAATTCCAAAAGAATAAAAAATAGCTATAGACCATTACTTGTCTATAGCTATCTATTATTTAATCTTTTTTAACTCATCTATTAGCTTTTCATTTAATATTCTAATATAAGTACCTTTCATTCCAAGTGATCTTGATTCAATAACTCCTGCGCTTTCAAATTTTCTAAGTGCATTTACTATAACGCTTCTAGTTATACCAACTTTATCCGCTATCTTTGAAGCCACTAAAAGTCCTTCATTTCCATTTAACTCATCAAAAATATGTTCAACTGCTTCCAATTCTGAGTACGAAAGAGTTCCTATAGCTAACTGAACTACTGCTTTTTTTCTAGTATCTTCTGTTATTTCATCCTGCATAGCTCTAAGCATTTCCATACCTACAATCGTTGCACTATATTCTACTATAACTAAGTCCTCATCAGTAAATGGATTACCGAATCTAGCTAAAATTAATGTTCCTAGTCTTTCTCTACTTCCTATAATAGGAACTATTGTTGATAGCTTATCTACCTTCTTGCACTTACCAATCTCTTGAAATACACATCTGCCTTCATTAGGGAGATTAGATAATGTTTCATTAACTTCCAACAATGTCTTATTATAATCTTCTGGAAATTTTTTATCCTCTATTACTTTTTTCTTCATGGCTTCACATTCAAAATCTTTACCAAAAGTATATCCAAGTACTTTCCCTTTTTTGCTTATTATGTACACATTACATTCAAGAACTTCACTTAATAATGTACATATATCTTGAAACGCTACAGGTTCTGTACCAGATTTCTGCAGAATCTTATTTAACATTCTAGTTTTAGTTAATAATGATGACATATTATAATCCTCCTTGGCAGCTGTATAACAATATTATTTAGCAAAAGAATATTATTGTTAGAAAATTCTTAATTTATTGAATTTTTTTACAAGTTGCTACCAAGACTAGTTTATCATATAAAATCTTGCTTTTCAACACTCTTTTTATTAGATTCGACAAAATAATATCACTTATTTACTTATAAAGCTGTTTTCTTCGTATTTATTTCTACTCTTCTTTTGAGTTATCTTTTTTTACTTCTTCTTTATAATTACACTCACTATTTGAGCATTGTATATAGTTTCCTTTTGTTTTCGAATACTTTGCTACCATATAGGAATTACAATTAGGACATTTTTCTTTTACTGGTTCATACCAACTTACAAATTTACATTCAGGGTAACCTAAACATCCAAAGAATTTCTTTCCCTTTTTGCTCTTCTTAGCTACAATTGGTTTTCCACATTCAGGACATGGAACATCTAATTCCTCAACTATAGGTTTAGCATTCTTACACTCCGGATATCCAGGACATGCCAAAAATTCTCCAAACCTTCCTCTTTTAATAACCATCATACGACCGCATTTTTCACATTTTACATCGCTGACCTTATCTTCAATTACTACTTTAGATATTTCTTTTTCAGCCTTTTCAATAGCAACTTTTAGCGGACTAAAAAATTCCTCTACTATTTGAGTCCAATTCTCAGATCCTTCTTCTACATCATCAAGCTTTCTCTCCATATCTGCCGTAAAATCAACATCAACTATTTGCCTAAAATATTCACTTACAATATTATTTACTATTTCACCAAGTTCAGTTGGAATTAGATTCTTCTTTTCACGAATAACATAATTCCTTCCTAGAAGAGTTGAAATTGTTGGAACATAAGTACTAGGTCTGCCTATACCTTTTTCTTCTAATAATTTAACAAAAGATGCTTCAGTATACCTTGGCTGTGGTTGTGTAAAATGTTGTGTTCCATTTAGTGATTCCACTTTTAACTCTTCATTTTCCTTAAGCTCTGGTAACATTACAGAATTCTCATCTTCTTCATTTGAGTATTCATATATTTTCATAAAACCATCAAAAGAGATTACTGAACCAGATGCTTTAAATTTATAGTCTCCATTTTCTATATCTATTGAGTGTGTATTTAATTCGCATGACGCCATTTGACTTGCAACAAATCTATTCCATATTAGAGAATACAATTTATATTGCTCTGGAGTTAAATTTTCTTTAGCAATTTCAGGTGTAATCTCTACATAAGTAGGTCTTATCGCTTCATGAGCATCCTGAATATTTTTCTTACCTTTATATACTCTAGGAGCACCTGGAAGATACTCTTTTCCATAACTACCTTCTATAAATTCTTTTGCGCTTTCTTGAGCCTCTTCTGAAATTCTTACCGAATCAGTTCTCATGTATGTTATCAATCCGACCGTACCATAATTTTTAACTTCAACACCTTCATAAAGAACTTGCGCAATCGACATGGTTCTTTTTGTCATGAAATTTAATTTTCTATTTGCATCCTGTTGAAGAGTACTTGTTGTAAAAGGTGGAAGAGGATTTCTATTTTTCTTACCTTTTTTTATACTTTTTACTACAAAGTTTCCCTTATTAAGCTCTTTTATAATTCCATTTGATGTTTCTTCATTTCCAATCTCAATCTTCTTTCCTTTATATGTTGATAGCCTAACTGGAAATTTCTTTTTTTCTTTTTTAAGTGTACAGTCTATTGACCAATATTCCTTTGGTATAAATTCATTTATTTCCTTTTCTCTGTCACAAATCAATTTTAAAGCAGCTGATTGTACTCTTCCTGCACTAAGTCCCCATTTTACATTTTTCCATAAAATCGGACTTATTTCATAACCAACAAGTCTATCTAATATTCTTCTTGCTTGTTGGGCATCAACTAAATCCAAGTCTATTTTTCTAGCTTGCTTTATAGAGGCTTTTACAGCTGTCTTTGTAACCTCATTAAATACAATTCTGCATGTTTCATCCTCTGAAATTTTTAATATATTGGCTAAATGCCACGAAATCGCTTCACCTTCTCTATCGGGGTCGGTTGCGAGATAAACCTTTTCTGCTTTTTTTGCAGCCTTTCTTAGTTTATCTATTAATTCTCCTTTTCCTCTAATAGTTATATACTTAGGAGTATAGTTATTTTCTATATCAACACCTAATGTACTCTTAGGTAAATCTCTTACGTGTCCCATTGATGCTTCTACAATATAATTCTTACCCAAATATTTGCCGATTGTTTTTGCTTTAGCCGGCGACTCAACAATTACAAGTTTTTGACCCATAGTATAACTCCATAAAATTTATGAAGTATTCACCCCCTACACATTTTTAAATTGTTTTCACATAGTAATTTCCCGGTAGACAAATAATTTCACTTTTTATTTGCATTTCAAATAATAATGCGTATAAAGCTCCTCTATCAACAGACGTATTTTTAAAAATATCATCTATGTGAATTGGTGAATCTGTAATTAACTCTAGTATTTCACTTTTCTCTGGTGTAAAATTCATTGGTTGAATTTCAATATGTTCTAAACTAAGTAAAACTCTTAAATCCTCTATATCAGTACATATACTAGCACCATCTCTAATCAGTTTGTTAGAGCCACTTGCTCCAGCATATAATATAGAGCCTGGAACAGCAATAACTTTTTTCTCCTGCTGCTGCGCAAGTCTAGCTGTTATTAAAGATCCGCTTTTTTCTGAAGCTTCTATAACTATTACGCCATCACTAAGACCACTAATTATTCTATTCCTTTTAGGAAAGTTTTCTCTTAATGGCGCTGTACCAAGTAAAAATTCTGAAATTACTACGCCTTTTTCTGCTATTTTAGAAAACAACATTTTATTTTCAGATGGATAAGTTCTATCTATTCCACATCCTAATACGCATATGTTATATCCATCATTCTCTAAAGCTGTTTTATGTGCAATTGAATCAATTCCTCTTGCACCTCCGCTTATAAGCGTTATATTATTAGTAATAAGCTCCTTTGTCAAGAGTTTTGTTACAGTTAGTCCATAATTTGAGCATTTTCTTGCCCCTACTACACCTATAGATTTATTATTTATAATGTCTATATTTCCAATATAAAAAAGGAAATAAGGGGGATTTAAAATCCCGCTCAATTTCTCTTTATATAAAGGATTAGAGTATGTTATATATCCTATATTTTTTTTATATAATGTTTCTTCTAATTTTAAAACTTCATAGTATAAATCATCTTTTTGAAAATTTTTTAATTTTTTAGATATTGTTTCATTTTCTTTTAATATCTCCTCAAAATTATTATATACATTTTCTGCTGTTTTATATTTATTTATTAATTTTATTTTTTGAAAACTTGTTATATCAATAAGTATTAACCACAATTCATAATTCATTTATACATGTTCCCTTCTAAACCTATATAATTTCTCCATTAATATTTTTCCTATAACTAAAAGCTTCTAGAATATGAAACTCTAAAATATCCTTTTGATTGTCTATATCTGCTATAGTTCTTGCCAATTTTATTACTTTTCCATACCCTCTTAATGATACACTTGATGTGTTATAATATTTTTTTAGAAGCTCTGAACATTTCTTACTAACCCTGCAAATTTCAAAGATATCCTTTCCTTTTATATCTGAATTATATTTATAAACTGTATTCTTAAATCTTAGTTTTTGTATTTCTCTAGCTCTAAGTACATTTTCTTTCATAGCTTTCGAATCGTATGAATCTTTCTTGTTTTCTATTTCATCATAATTGAGTCTAGGTACGTAATTTAATATATCAATCCTATCTAGCAAAGCGCTTGAAAATTTCCTAGAATATTTAGTAATTTTAGTATTCAAATAATATTTGCTATCATTAAAATCTTTATCCTCATTGTTTTCTACTGGATTAAACGCTCCAATTAGTAAAAAATCAGCAGGCATTTGATAACTTCCACTAAGCCTATTAATATTCACATTTTTTTCTTCAAGAGGTTCTCTTAGAGATTCAAGAACATCCTTCTTAAACTCCAAAATTTCATCTAAAAATAGCACACCATTATGTGCAAGAGTTATTTCCCCTGGCCTTATTTCTTTTCCTCCACCAATTAATGCTATTCTTGTAGTTGTATGATGTGGCGCTCTAAAAGGTCTGTTAAGACGAGAAATCCTTGTCATAAGACCACATGCACTATATATTTTGGCAATCTCTATTAATTCCTCTTGAGATAAAGATGGTAAAATTGAAATTAATGCTTTAGCAAGCATTGTTTTACCACATCCTGGCTCTCCATAAAGAATTATATTGTGTTTTCCAGCTGCTGCAATCTCTAATGCTCTTTTAGAAGAATACTGTCCTATAATATCTCCGTAATCTGGCGAATCTAATATTTCTTCATCTTTTCCATCTTCATCTATCTCATAAGGAAGCATATCTTCATATGTAATGTGCGAGACTACTTCTTTTAAACTTTTTAATGGGTAATATTCAACATTCTTAAAATAATAACTTTCTTCTAAGTTTTCATAAGGAAAGATAAATTTTCTAATTTCCTTCCTTGCTCCTTCAATTATTATAGGTATAGTACCTTTTACCCCTTTAAGCTCACCAAATAGAGATAATTCTCCGAATATAATATAATCCTCTAAATTCTTTCTGCAAATCTGATTTGATTCCATTAGTATACCAATCGCGATTGGTAAATCTAAAAGAGATCCAATTTTTCTCACATCCGCCGGAGCCAGATTAATAGTAATTCTACCTAATGGAAATTCAAATCCACAGTTTAATATTGCGGCTCTAACTCTTTCTTTTGCTTCTTTTACTGAAGTGTCTGGAAGGCCCACAATATTAAATACCGGTAAGCCTTTAGATATATCTACCTCTACTTTTATTAAAAAACCTTCTAATCCATTGTGCGTTGCACTAATTATTTTTACTGCCATATAAATCACCTACTAAAAATTATAGACATACATTCAAATATTAATTCCATAAAAATACATTTGTTATATTTATTTTTTAATTGTTAATAATTCAAAGATATAATAGCAATACAGTTAATAATTTTTAATATGTTTCAGTAAATAAAATTGGAAGTGATATAGTGAAAAAAATAAATAAAGATATAGGTAGTTTTAGCGAAGATTTAGCCAAGAAATATTTAGAAAAGAATGATTATAGTATTTTAGATTGTAATTTCAAAAACTTTTTAGGCGAAATTGATATTATATGCAAAAAGAATACTTTACTAATTATTGTGGAAGTTAAGAGTAGATATAATAATAATTATGGATTGCCAAGAGAATCTGTTAATTTTTCAAAACAAAGATCCATAATAAAAGTGGCTAATTCTTATATTAATTATAAAAGATTACCTAATATTAATGTTAGATTTGATGTCATTGAAGTTTATCTAAATTTAGAGAGTACAAATTTTAAAATAAACCACATAAAAGATGCCTTTAGACTCAACTAATTACTTAACTCACCTTAGTTTTTCTAGCCCTTTTTGTATCCCCTTAATGTATGATTATTGCTACAGCATATAAAATAAAAAAGTCCATAAGAATATTATTTATTTTAATATTCTTATGGACTTCAAATCAACTTCTTTATCTTAAACACATAAATACCATTCATATAAATTTCATTTGACCAAAACTTAATTACAATAATTTTGTTAAAAAGCTATTTCTATGAATGTCGCTTTTTCCGTATTTTTTTAGACCTTCTATATGTTTTGATGTGCCATATCCGACATTATTTTCAAAGTCATAATGTGGATATTTCTTAGCATACTCTTTCATAAGTCTATCTCTATACACTTTTGCCACAATTGACGCCGCAGCAATACTAGCACTTTTTGTATCACCCTTTATGACAGATTTATTCTCTATACCAATGTTCTTAATTAAATAGCCATCAGATAATACTAAATCAGGTTTTATACTAAGTGAATTACAACTTTCTAAAAACACTTTATTATTTGCAAAAGCTATTCCTTTTTCATCAATTTCTTTATTAGAAGAAACTGCTATTTGATAACTTAATGCCTTTTCTTTTATAATTTCAGAAAGTTCTTCCCTTTTATGTTCTTTTACTTTTTTTGAATCATTTATATATAAGATTAAATCTTTTTCTAAAACATTTAAATCAAGAATAACACTACAAGCTACGATTGGACCTGCAAGAGGTCCTCTACCAACTTCATCTACACCAGCTATATATCGATAACTTCCAAATGATTTATCAAACTCATACATTGTTTTGACTCTTTTAACTTCATTTAAATATGATTCTAAATCTTTCTCAATCTTTTCCTTAAGTGATAATACATTTTTCCTTTTATCTTCTTCTAGCCAGTTTATAAGTTTTGTATGTTCATCATTTCTATATAAATCAACTATAGATAACTTATGTATTTCTTCCTTAATTTCCGCAAATGATAGTGATCTTATATCTTCATTAAACTGTATCATTTTCTTCTGCTGGGCGCTCCAATGTGATATTGCCCATTTTTCCTCCCCTGAATTCGTCAAGTAGTATAACAGCTATTCTATTATAGTCAATTTGTCCTCCAGAAATTAAAGTACCTCTTTTTTTGCCTATAGCATCTAATGTATCTAATGGATTTTCAAAAACTTCTTTAAGTTTATATCTTTCTTTTAATTTCTCTTCATAATTACTTTGTAATTTTTCAACAAGTTTCAAAGCTAATTCTTCTATATCCATTATTTCATCTTTTATAGCACCAGTAAAAGCTAAATTCAAAGCTGTTTCATCATCTTCAAATCTAGGCCATAACACTCCTGGGGTATCTAGCATTTCAATCCCAATTCCTGTTTTAATCCATTGTTTGCTCTTAGTAACTCCTGGCCTATCACCTGTTTTAGCTATATTATTTCTCGCCATTTTATTGATAAATGTAGATTTTCCTACGTTAGGTATTCCAACAACCATTACTCTCATTGTTATATTAACCATACCTTTTGCCTTTAATCTATCATGCTTTTCCTTAAGTAATGCTAATAATGTAGGCTTTATATTCTTAAGTCCATCACCTTTTAAACAATTAACCTCTAATACTTTAACATCATCTTTGGTTAAATAATTTATCCACTCTTTTGTAACTTTGCCATCGGTTAAATCACTCTTATTTAAAAGTATAATTCTTGGTTTTCCCTCTAACAATTTTTCAATATCAGGATTTGCAGAACTCCTTGGAATTCTAGCATCTCTTATTTCAATTACAGCATCTACTAATTTCAAGTTTTCTTTAATTTCTCTTTGGGTTTTTTTCATATGTCCCGGAAACCAATTAATTGCCATATGAATTCCTCCTTAAATTTATTTTTCAGTTCACAATGCACATTTCATACCATTTAAGGCACCCTGTAGCAAATCATAATAAAATCACTTAGACTTTTATTATTAGAAAACTCCTTGAATTTTCCATCCTTAATTATACACTGTACATTAATCACATATTAATATTAATTTTCTCATATAATAAAAAAAAGGACTGAAACAGTCCCCTTTTTAAATACTATCTAGTTAATAATTCTTTAACTTTAGCAGACTTACCAACTCTATCTCTTAAGTAGTAAAGTTTAGCTCTTCTAACTTTACCTTTTCTAGCGATTTCAATTTTGTCGATGATTGGTGCATTCATTGGGAATGTTCTTTCAACTCCAGTTCCGTAAGCAACTCTTCTTACAGTGAAAGTTTCTCTTAAACCACCATTTTGTTTTTTGATAACAGTACCTTCGAACATTTGAACTCTTTCTTTGTTACCTTCTTGAATCTTAACGTATACCTTTATAGTATCCCCGATAGCAAATTTAGGTAAGTCAGTTCTGATTTGTTCAGCTTCTATAGCTCTTATTATTTCGTTCATTGTGCATTCCCTCCTTAACGATAATTTGACGTTCTTAACACATATGTATGACAGCGGAACGCCCGTACTAGCACAAATTTAATATTATCACATAATGTTTTATATTTCAACAAAAATTATTTATTATTTTTATTTTTTAATATTTTAATATCTTCTTTGGTTAATGTAATTTTCTTATATAAATCTGGTCTAATCTTCTTTGTTACCTCAAGAGACTTAAGTCTTCTCCATTTTCTTATATTTTCATGATGCCCAGATAGCAGAATTTCAGGCACTTTATCTCCTTCAAACTCTTCTGGTCTAGTATATTGCGGATATTCTAAAAGTCCATTATAAAACGACTCTTCCATAAAGCTCTCTTCTTTTCCCAAAACACCTGGAATTAATCTTAATATACAATCAATGACCGGAATTGCAGCCATCTCTCCACCAGTTAGCACAAAATCTCCAAGTGAAATTTCCATATCTATATGCTTATAAACTCTTTCATCTATTCCTTCATAATGTCCACATAAAAATATAAGCCCTTCTTCCTTAGAAAGCTCTTTAGCAATCTCTTGGTTAAAGGTTTTTCCTCTCGGCCCTAAGAAAACAACCTTCCCTTTATTACTTAACTTTGCATCCCTTATAGTATCAACTATGGGCTGAGGCGCCATAACCATTCCAGCACCACCACCATAAGGATAATCATCAACTTTTTTATGTTTGTTTAATGTATAATCTCTTATGTTTAGCGTTTCTAAATCCACTATGTTATTTTCTCTTGCTCTTCCTATTATACTATGATCGAAAATAGAAAACATTTCTGGAAATAACGTTAATATGCTAATCTTCATCTTGCCATTCACCTACTGGCTTAATAATGATTTTTTTCAATTTTATATCTATATCTAGAACTATATCTCTAAGAACTGGTATTAATAGTTCCTTAGGTTCCTTAATCCAATATACATCATTGTTAGGAGTGCTTATTACATCGAAAATTCTTCCAATTTCTTTTTCATTAGTATCATATATAGTACATTCTTTTAAATCAGAAACATAATATGTGTCAGGTGGAAGTTCTGGCTCATTTTCGCGTGGTATTTCAATATATTTTTGTTTATAAGTCTCAGCATCATTCATAGAGTCTATACCTTCAATTTTTAGTATCACTCTATCTTTTTGAAATTTAACTCCTAATATTTTCTTTTCCTCTCCACCTACTAAAACAGTTTCTAGACGTTTAAATTTATTCACATCTTCTGTTAGAGGATAGACTTTAACTTCGCCTTTAATTCCATGTGTATTTATAATCTGACCAATTTTAAATAAATTTCCCACTCTTTTCACCTCATTTTAAGCATAAGAAGAATAATGGCATAAAATAACTTAGAGACGCGTATGACGAAAAATAGACCAGCATACTGACTTGTTGTTATTTTTAATAGTATCTTATACTGAAATCCATTATTTTTTTGATTATGCCCTATATAAATTATTATATACTTTTTTCTTTGAACTCATTATTAAAGATATTAGATTGCCTATATGATCTTAGTTTCACTTAACAAGTTCCGAATTGTTAATCGCACTCTTCTCATATACGTGTGCTTTTTCATATACGAATTAATCTTAATTGTGCTGACGCGCATTTTTATAGACGAAATGTTCTCAATTGCGCTTACGCGCTTTTTTCTAATGTGTATATTTAAAAAGAGTTAGGTTTCCCTAACTCTCAATTTTTAGATGATTTCTACTATAACTCGTTTATTCTGTTTAACTGCTGCAGCTTTTATAACTGTTCTTATAGCTTTCGCAATTCTTCCTTGCTTACCTATAATCTTACCCATATCTTCTGGTGCAACTTTTAATTCAAGTATTATGGATTGTTCTCCATCTACCTCATTAACAGTAACTGCATCTGGGTTGTCAACAAGGGATTTAGCCATAAATTCAACTAATTCCTTCATAAACGCCTACAATTAGTATGTACTAACTGCAGAATTCACCTCCAAAAATTACTTAGTAAGACCTGCATTATTGAAAAGTCTCTTAACTACTTCTGTTGGTTGTGCTCCATTAGATAACCATTCATTAGCTTTTTCTTCGTTGATTTTAACTTCAACTGGTTCAGTTAATGGATTATAGTATCCAATTTCATCGATGAACTTACCATCTCTTGGTGCTCTTGAATCTGCAACAATTATTCTATAGAAAGGAGCTTTCTTAGCACCCATTCTTCTTAATCTGATTTTTACTGCCATTTTAATTTCACCTCCTTTAAAGGATAATAAATATATATTTTAACTCTAATGCTTAGAAAGGTAACTTGCCAAATAGGCCGCCTTTCTTTGCCTGCTTCTGGAATGACTTCATTTGCTTCATGTTCTTTTTCATCATTTCATAGCCCTTCATGAGTTTGTTAACTTCTTGTATATTAGTACCTGATCCTTTAGCTATTCTGCTTTTTCTTGATGGAGATTTTAGTATAAGACTTGGATTTCTTCTTTCTTTTAATGTCATTGATTGAATAATCGCCTTAGTCTTATCAAGAGCCTCAGTCCCCTTATCAAAGTCAACTCCTTGAAGTTCCTTTGAATTTAAGCCAGGTATCATTTCCATAATCTTATTTAAAGGTCCAAGTTTTTTCATCTGTTCCATTGCCATTAGATAATCCTCAAAGTTAAATTCTTGATTTAACATTCTCTTACCTAAATCAGCTGCTTCCTTTTCATCAATGGCTTCCTGAGCTTTTTCAATAAGCGATAATACATCACCCATTCCTAAAATTCTTGATGCCATTCTATCAGGATGGAACACTTCAAAATCATTCATTTTTTCGCCAACACCGGCATATTTGATTGGCTTATCAATTATAGTCTTAATTGACAGTGCAGCTCCACCTCTAGTATCACCATCTAGTTTTGTTAAAATAACTCCACTTAAATCTAAATCATTATTAAAGTTTTCTGCAACATTGACAGCATCTTGACCTGTCATAGCATCAACAACTAATAATATTTCTGACGGGTTTACATTATCTTTTATATTTTTTAGTTCCTGCATTAATTCTTCATCAATGTGAAGTCTACCTGCAGTATCTATGATAACTACATTATTTCCATTATCTTTTGCATGAGTGATTGCATTCTTTGCAATTTCAACAGGGCTTACTTTATCTCCCATCGAAAATACTGGAATTTCGATTTGTTTTCCTACAACTTCTAATTGCTTTATAGCTGCTGGTCTATAAATATCGCAAGCTACCAATAATGGCTTTTTATTATTTTTTCTAAGGTTTAGCGCAAGTTTACCACACATAGTAGTTTTACCTGCTCCTTGTAATCCAACTAACATTATAACTGTAAGTCCTGAACTACTATAATTAAGTTTACTTTCAGTTCCACCCATAAGATTAGTAAGTTCTTCATTAACTATCTTTATTACATGTTGTCCTGGTGTTAGACTTTCAAGAACTTCACTTCCAACACATTTAGAACTAACAGAAGAAATAAATTGTTTAACAACTTTATAGTTAACATCTGCTTCTAGTAAGGCAAGCTTTACTTCTCTCATGGCTTCTTTTATATCTTTTTCAGTCAACTTTCCTTTACCTTTTAATTTTCTAAAAGTCTCCTGTAATTTTTCACCTAATCCTTCGAAAGCCATGTTTACTCCTCCTTATAAATTTTCTAGCTTTTCTTTATATTTTATAATATCCTCATCATCTATGGAATATTTATTTTTTAAGTGTTCTAAAAAATTCATAATTTCCTTTTTTCTATTTATACTCTTTTGAAGTAAGTTAAGTTTACTTTCATAGGAGAGAAGTTGTTTATAACATCTTTTGATTAAATCATGAATAGCCTGACGACTCGTTTGATTAAGCTCAGCTATTTCAGCTAACGATAAATCATCATTATAATACCACTGCATAATTTCACTTTGCTTTTCTGTTAATAACGGACCATAAAAATCCATAAGTAACGAAATCTCAACTCTATCTTCCATTTAATCACCTTACCCACAAAAGAGATTTTAACAGGATTATTTCAAAGTGTCAAGTATTTTTACTTAACACTTTGATTTTTTTACATCAAGGCTTTATATCTCAAGTTTCTTGATGCAATTAATGACTTTTAAATTATTTATATTTTATATACTCATAACCAAAAACCTTGAACTCCTGATGTTTCCAATAAATATTTACATATTTTCATATGTAAATTTAAAAATATGAATCTTTAAAACTATTTTTATATAAATCTATGTACCTTTAAAAATGTGTTTATAGAAATATATTTTCATATAAATATTCAAACATAGTTTAATTTTTATATATTTTTCTAGAAATATTTTTAAGGCACATGAAAGAAAATAATAGACCAAACATATTGGCCTATTATTTCTTATCTAACCCTATATTAATGCTTCAGCAAATCCTTCTGCATCAAATGTTTGAAGATCATCAATGCCTTCTCCAACTCCTATGTATCTAACAGGAATATTTAAGCTTTGCTTTATAGATAAAACAACACCACCTTTTGCTGTTCCATCTAATTTAGTTAATATTATCCCATCTATAGGACAAGCCTCCATGAACTGCTTTGCTTGAATAACAGCATTTTGACCTGTTGTTGCATCTAAAACTAGTAACGTTTCTTTTCTATAGCCTTGCAATTCCCTATCAATTATTCTGTTTATCTTTTCAAGCTCATTCATTAAGTTCTTCTTATTATGAAGCCTTCCAGCCGTATCACATATTAATAGATCAACATTTCTAGCCTTTGACGCTTCTATTGCATCGAAAACAACCGCAGCCGGATCCGATCCTTCCTGATGTTTAACTATATCAACTTCGGCTCTAGAGCTCCATACTTCAAGCTGATCAATAGCAGCAGCTCTAAATGTATCAGCTGCAGCCAGTAATACTTTTTTTCCTTCTTGTTTATTCTTTGCTGCAAGTTTTCCTATAGATGTAGTTTTACCAACACCATTTACCCCAATTATAAGCATTACTTTCTTTTCTTTTTCGTCATCTTCATATGTACCTTCAAGTAATATATCTCTAATTACTTCCTTTAATGCCGGTTTTACTTCTTGAGGATCGTTTATTTTTTCTTTTCTGATTTTCCCCCTTAATCTTTCTATAATATCTACTGTTGTGTCCATACCGATATCAGACATGATTAATATTTCTTCTAATTCCTCATATAAATCCTCATCTATAGTTACTGCCAAATTTAAGGCCTCATTTATCTTATCTGTTAGTCCATCTCTTGTCTTTGCTAATCCCTCTTTTAGTTTATTAAATAAATTTCCAAACAAATTCATTTCCTCCTAATTAAAATTTTCTGCTCAAGCGAAACTTGATTTAAGATAAGTCATCTCATCTTAAATCTTAGTCTAACTAATCCAGAAGCTTGCAGCCGTTACCTCTCACTAAAAGTAGGAGGTTTACGGATGCTAGCTATCGGAAAAGTCTACTGAAACTACCTTTGATACACCTTTTTCTTCCATTGTTACTCCATATATAATATCACTCACCTCCATAGTTCCCTTTCTATGAGTTATAATTATAAATTGAGTATTTTTAGAAAACATTTTTAGGAACTCTGCATACCTATATACATTTGCATCATCTAAAGCCGCTTCTATTTCATCCAATATACAGAAAGGCGTTGGTTTCATCTTTAAAATTGCAAAAAGTAAAGCTATTGCAGATAGAACCTTCTCTCCACCAGACATCAGATTAATATTTTGAAGTTTTTTTCCTGGCGGCTCTACATTTATGTCAATATTGGCTGTAAGCTCATCACCTTCACCTAAAATAAGCTCAGCGCTTCCACCTTTAAACAAATCTTTAAAAGTTTTATCAAAATTATAATTCAATATTTTGAAGTTTTCTTTAAATAAACTTTTCATTTCATTAGTCATTTCTTCAATAACGGCATTTAATTCTCTTTTGGCATTTTCTAAATCCTCTGCCTGAGTAGACATAAACTCATACTTTTCTTTAATTTCTTCGTACTCTTCTATTGCTGCTAAATTTACTACTCCAAGTTTTGTTATCTTTCCTTTAGTAACAAAAATTTCTTGTTTCAAAGCTTCCTCATCAACTACTGGCTCACATTTATCTAATGCCTCTGCATAAGTTAATTCTAACTCTTCATTAAGTTTCTTATAAACATGCTCCCTATCATTTTCTTTCTTAGCTTTAATTACTTCTCGTTTATTAACTTCCATTTCTTTTAAGCTGACTTCATCCAAAATACCGCTTATTACATTATCTTTTTCTTTAAATTCTTGCTTTAACTTTTCTTTTAATATCTCATCATCTTTGAAGTTTACTTCTAAATTGCTGATATTAATATTATTTTCTTCAATATTCTTATTCTTAGCCTTTATATCTAAATTTAAACTTTCAATATTTTTTTTATTTTCCTCATTTTCATTATTTAAAAGTTCATTTTTAATCTCTAAATCCTTAATTTCTTTTTCTATTCTTAAAAATTCATTCTTTTTATTTTCTATTGCCTCATCCAACTTAGCCTTACTGATTTTCATTTCTGTAAGCTTAGTATCGCTATCGTTAACTTCTTGAACTTTGATTTTCATTAACTGTTCCAGTTCTATACTTTTGCTCTTGTTAGCTGTATTTTCACTTTCAATCACCTGAACCTCAGATTCTTTAGCTCTAATCTTTTCTAATATAGCTTCTCTTTCACCTGCTATTCTTTTTATTTCTTCTTTAGCAGTTTCTAGATTTCTCTTTAACTTATCCGTATCAGACTGTAACCCTTTAATCTCACTTTCCTTTTTTGTAAGTTCAATATTTTTCTCATGAACTTCATCCCTTTTATTCAGCATATCCTCATCTAGGTCTTGTATTTCTTTCTTGATATCTTGAACTAGTATTTTCAATTCCTCATATTTCTCTTTTTTATTGCTTATATCTAATACTAATTCTTCAATTTCTCTTTTTCTACCTAGAACATTTGAATTTTTCCCCTTTATGCTACCACCTGTTAACGCTCCCCCTGGATTTATGATTTCTCCATCCAAAGTAACGATTCTATAATTATATTTTCCGATTCTTGCGATATTAAGAGCGCAGTCCATATCACTACAGATTATTGTTCTTCCTAGAGAATAATCCATTATATTTTTATACTCTTTATCATAAGATATTATGTCACTTGCAATCCCAATATATCCATTAGCTTCAGTTATACTTCTATCTAATTCTAACTTCTTTCCTTTTATAATATTTAAAGGTAAAAATGTCGCTCTTCCTAGACTATTTTTTTTCAAATATCCTATAAGAACTTTTGCTATTTCTTCATTTTTTGTTATAACATTTGAAATCGCAGCACCTAAAGCTATTTCTATAGCAACTTCATACTTTTTACCTACAGTGAAAATTTCACCTAAGACTTTAGTATCATTTGCAGCCGTAATTCTTTCCCTATGAATTGATTCCATTAAAGATTTTACTGACCTGTTATATCCCTCATAATGCTTTTCCAAGTTTTCTAACATTGATCTATTTGCATCAAGTTTTGTTAAAGTCCCACTTAATTCTCTAAGCTCATTTTCTTTTTTAGTTAAATTTGCTGATAGAGAACCTATTTTTTTCTTATGCTCTACTATTTGCATATTTAGCAATTTTATATTGTCTTTATTCTTTTCACTTTCATTGGTCAGGTCTTTATAAGTCGCTAAATTAATAACAATATTATTTTCTAGAAAAGATATAGACGAATTTAGGGTTTCTTTTTTCTCTTCTCTTAGCGAGAGATCTTTATTTAGCATAGTAATCTCATTCTTCATATCTGAGTTACTTCTTAAAAGTTCAAATTCACCTTCTCTTAGAGATTTTATTTCTTCATCTATACTTTTAAGTTCCTTAGAACTTTTTATATTGTTTTCTTCTAAATTTACTATATCTTCTTCTCTTAATCTTTGTTCCTTTAGTCTTTCACTCAATTCGCTTTCTAATAATTTCTTGTTTTCATTAAGCTGATTTACCTTAATTAAAATATCATCCAGCTCATAATTATTCCTATTGATCTTTTCTTCAAAACTCTTAATTCTTTCTTTATAAAGTTCTATACTTTTTTCATCTTCACTAACAGTTTCTTTTAAGCTATAATATTTCTCTTTTTCTTCTAAATTCTTCTTTTCTAGCTTTTCTATTTTCATCTCTAGTTCTTTAAGTTGTGACTTATAACTAGATACTTCTTTACGCTTATCTTCAATTTCTTTAATTTTTAAATTTAAATCTTCATTGAACCCTTTTAATTCTTCTTCCATTTTGTCTATGGTATGTACTATAAGTGATACTTCTTTTTTCTTCAAATTATTAGATAAGTCAGTAAATTCTAATGCTTTCTCTCTTTCAATCCTTAGGGGTTCTATTCTCTCTTCGTAAGTTGACAGAATATCATTTATTCTAACTAAATTTTCATCTGTATTGCTTAACTTTTTCTCTGCTTCTTCTTTTCTATTTTTAAACTTTACAATACCTGCAGCTTCCTCTAAGAGATTTCTTCTATCTTCTGGCTTACCACTTAATATAGCTTCAATCTTACCTTGTCCAATTAGTGAGTAACCTTCCTTACCAATTCCTGTATCCATAAAAAGATTTATTACGTCTTTTAGCCTGCACTTTGAATTATTTATTAAATATTCCGATTCTCCTGATCTAAATATTCTTCTCGATACAACTACCTCGTTATATTCTGTCGCGAGCTTTTCATCACTATTATCAAGGGTTAGTGAAACCTGAGCAAGGCCCACTGGCTTTCTAAACTGCGTTCCTGCAAATATTACATCTTCCATTTTTCCGCCTCTTAGAACCTTAACACTCTGTTCTCCCAGCACCCATCTTACCGCATCCGAAATATTACTCTTTCCACTTCCGTTAGGTCCTACAACAGCTGTAACGCCTTGTTTAAATTTTAATTCTGTTTTATCAGCAAAAGATTTAAATCCTCGTATTTCTAGAGATTTTAAAAACATGTGTCCTCTCCTTAAAAAGAAAATATACTAGGTAATAATGTTACAATAAAGATTACTACAATAAAAATAGTCATTGCAATTATCATTTTTTCTCTAGTCTTTTTTTTCATATCAAACAACTCCTTATTATAATTTAGTTTATAGTAAAGCTTATTAAATATCAATAATTCACACAAAAGAAAATGTTAAGGCATATGAAAGAAGAAAACAGGATTGACAGATAGACTTGTCATTTTTTGATTATGCCTAAGTTAAAATTCATAAACATAATTAACATTTTAAAAGCGAGAGTCTCCTCTCGCTAGTATGCTATGTCTAACTTTCTATTTTTCAAACAAAGTTTTATATGACCTCTTTCAATATCATCATCTTGTTTCACATCAACAATCTTACCATTATCTTTAAGCCTGTTAAAATATAATTTTTTATTAGCATAAAGCTTACTTACATCTTTTGAGTTAATATAAATTACTCCATTTTTTTCATCCGTCATATTTTCTAAAATAATATCTGACAATAAACTGCCCTCAACTAATTCTCTAAATGATGGATGAAAAGGACCTGCCACTATATCTTTCCCTTCATTTATACTTTCTGTCGGCTGAAGACCAATTCTTATTACGTTGATGTTATGCTTTTTATACATATCATACATAACCTTACTTACATTAACAGCCTCTTCAAGAGAATATGGAATGTACTCGTTATTAATATACATTCTTTCCATTGGAGTATCTTTTATAACTAACGACGGATATATTCTACAAATATCTGGATTCATCTTAATTGATTCTTTAGTCGTTTCTATATCTCTTTCAAAAGTATCTCCAGGTAGTCCAGGCATTATTTGATGTCCTAATATAAATTTATATTCTTTTATTAATTTAGATGCATCTATAACATCATGAACGCTATGTCCTCTGCCAGCTTTTTTTAACACTTCTTCATTTAGTGATTGAACTCCAAGTTCTATTATGTCAACTCCATACTCTTTAAGATATGTAAGTATGTAATCATTGATGTAATCTGGTCTTGTAGAAAGTCTTATTTTATCTATAAGACCTTTTTCCTTAAACTCCTTAGCCACTTTTAGAAGTTCCCTTTGTTTTTCTTCCCTAATTCCTGTAAATGTACCACCAAAAAATGAAATTTCAATAGTTGCATTTTTATTCTTTATAGTTTCTAGATAATCATTTATTGTTGTAATTACGGAACTTGCCGTAACCTCTTCATCATCAACACCTGTTATTCTATCCTGATTACAGAATACGCAATTATGCGGACATCCTTCATGAGGTACAAAGATCGGTATTATATAATAATTTTTACTCATGCTTACCTTCCAATATATCTAATGCCTGTTTAGCTGCATTTTGTTCTGCTTCTTTTTTACTATAGCCTGAACCTTCACCCATTAACTTTTTATCTATTACTACATTTGTAAAAAATTTTCTTCTGTGAGGTGGTCCTTCAAATTTCGTAAGCTCGTATTGAATTACTACTTCTCCATCTTTTTGAAGAAGCTCTTGAAGCTTTGTCTTGAAATCTAATACAATTTCATTATTTATTGCTTTATTTATTATCTCTTCAAAATGAAGCAATATAAAATCTCTTACAAAGCCAATGCCTTTGTCTAAATAAACAGCAGCAATGATTGCCTCAACAGCATCTGCCTGTATTGAAATTCTTTCTCTTCCACCTGTAATTTCTTCACCTTTACTCATTCTAATATAAGATCCTAAGTTTATCTTTTTTGCAATTTCATAAAGAGAATTTTCACAAACTATCAAGCTTCTTATTTTTGTCAGCTCACCTTCTGTTTTATGTTTGTAATTATTAAAAAGGTATTCCGTAATACAAAGTTGCAATACTGAGTCTCCTAGAAATTCAAGCCTTTCATTATACTCCGCATCCTTGAATTGATTTCCAAAAGAGCTATGAGTAAGAGCCGTTTTTAGTAATGTGTGGTTATTAAAAAAAACCCCTAAATTTTCTTCTATTTCTTTAAGTGTATATCTATTCATGTATTCCACTCCTTGAAGTTTATTCTTCAACTTGCTAACCTATTGTTATATACTTCTCATAACAAATTCAAGAATAAACTATTAATTTGATATTTTAGTTACTATAATGATTTTTCTTCCTAAATTCCAACTAAAAACATCGTTATCATAGACAGTAACATTTGTACGCCAATATATTACTAAAGTACATTTCTCACTAAAATCTATTTTAAAATGATTTTAAATTTAGTTCTCACTTTGTAAAATATAAAATCCCGCAAGATGCGGGATTATTTTATTCTTCGTGATGAGCTTTTACGTAATTGACAACATCTCCAACTGTTTTGAAGTTTTCAACGTCTTCGTCAGGTATTTCCATATCTAGTTCATCTTCTAGAGCCATTATAAGCTCAACTATATCTAATGAGTCCGCATTTAAATCTTCAATAAATGATGCTTCCATAACAACGCTTTCTACATCGATACTTAATTTATCAGCAATAATTGCTTGGATCTTTTCAAACATTTGTTTCACCTCCCAAGTTCTACATTTAGATAATATTATATATTGTTTAAATCGTCAATATTAGTTTCAATATATTTTAACTAATTTTCCGAAGAAAATTCATTTCTTATATCTTTTAATACATTATTATCATAGAAAATTTTAGTTTGTTTAATGGAATTCTTAAACGCTCTTGCATCAGAACTGCCATGAGCTTTTATACAAATCCCATCAACCCCCAAGAACGGAGCTCCACCATATTCCTTATAATCAAACTTTTTCATTATATTTTTTAGCACAGGTTTTAGCAGAACCACCCCTATTTTAGATATAATCGACGATTTAAGCACCTCATCTTTAATTATACCTAATATACTCGAAGCCGATCCTTCATACATCTTCAAAGCTGTATTCCCCACAAAACCATCACTTACTAAAATATTAGTGTCACCAGTAGGTATTTCTCTTGGCTCTATATTCCCTTTGAAGTTTATGGAACTTTCTTCCTTCAAAAGCTTAAAAGCAGCTTTTGTAAGTTCATTTCCTTTTTCTTCTTCTTCTCCAATATTTATAAGTCCTATAGTCGGATTTTTAACGTTGAAAACCTTTTGATAATATATTTTTCCCATCTTTGCAAATTGCACCAAAAATGAAGGTTTGCAATCTACATTAGCACCAACATCTACTATCATAAACTTTCCACGTCTCCCGGGCATTATAGGTGCAAGAGCAGGCCTTTCTATTCCTTTAATTCTGCCTATTATCAACGTACACCCAGCTAAAAATGCACCTGTACTGCCTCCTGATACAACAGCATCACAAATACCTTCCTTAACTAGGTTTAAAGCCTTAACTATACTTGAATTTTTCTTCTTTCGCAAAGCCATAACAGGATGCTCATTAGGTGAAATTACTTCCTTTGCATCTACCACAATAACTTTTTCCTTGGGATAAGTATATTTAGCTAATTCTATATTTAGAACCTCTTCTGGACCTGTAATATATAATTGGATATCGTCATATGCCTTAAGAGCTTGAATAGCACCGTCTATTACTGCTACAGGTGCATTATCTCCCCCCATGCCATCTATAGCTATTTTCATCTGAATACCTCCCTTCTTCCACTTTAATTATAAATAAATTAATTTAATTAATAAATAGAATATTTTCTTTTTTAGATAAAGATTATTTAACTTATACTTATGTGATAATAAACCCAAAGTAGAAACATCGTTATTTCTCAGAACCATGAAAATTTCGCTAAGAAGTTTTAAGTATAAATCTAATAGTACAACATATATCTATATATATTTCTTTATATAAGAAAAGAAAGTCATAAAGACTTTCTTTTATTTTTCAGAAGCTACAACTTCCTTACCTTTATAATAACCACAATTTTTACATACTCTATGAGCAAGTTTCATTTCGTGGCATTGTGGACATTCAACTATGCCAGGTAAACTAGCTTTAAAAGTTTGAGCTCTTCTTGCTTTTACTTTAGCTTTTCCTGATTTTCTTGCTGGACAACCCATTCATTACACCTCCTTATTATCAAACAAACCTTTCAAGGCCTCAAAACGTATATCTACATCTTCTTTTTGACATGAACATGAATTGTGATTTAAGTTACATCCACATTCTTGACAAAGCCCTTTACAGTCGTTCTTGCAAACTCTTTTAATAGGTAGTGTTGAAATTATGCTACTTTCGACAATTTCTGTGATGTCTAAAACATCATCCATTACAACAATAGCTTCATCATCACCACTATCTCTATTAGTTGTAAACCTTTCTTCTATATCAATATCTATTGGATAGATAAAGGTATCTAAACATCTTGAACATATCATTTCTAAATCAGTTTTGATTTTAGCATTCAATATTAATATATCACCATCTGATAAGATATTCCCAACAACCTCAAAAGGTTTTATTGGTTTAATTATATCTCCTTCAAAATCAAATTGCGGTGCATCAAATATATAGTCAATTTTCTTGCTTCTATCTTTACCTGAAATAATATCTGAAATTTGTACTTTCATAAAATCACAGGATAATCATATAATAAAACTAATGTAAACTATATAATATCTCCTCTTTCACTCCTTAGCACATATATTTATAAAACAAACACAACTAATTATATAAATTGCGTGCTAAAAAGTCAAGAAATTTATTATAAATTCCTATTTCTCCATATGAAAGAAAATAACAAACTCATGATACAAATGTTTTTGTATCTATACTAACTGCTCCCCTTTACGTATATATTTTCTTCTATAAAGGAAGTACAGCCAAATATATTGTATAAAGCTATTGAAAAAACATGCTGATAAATTATAAATAAAAACCAATCAGCATGTTAACTCACCATTTTTTCAATTATGCCTTACTTAACTAATTCTAAAGTTTCTTTAGCAATCATTAATTCTTCGTTTGTAGGTATTACAACTACTTTTACCTTTGAAGTTTCTTTAGAAATTTCCATACCATCTCCGATATTATGACTTTCGTTCTTTTCTAAATCTACTTCTATTCCTAAGAATTCCATATTAGTTAAAGCTCTTGATCTTATTTCTGGAGCGTGTTCTCCTATTCCTGCTGTAAATACAATTGCATCTACACCACCCATTACGGCAGCATAAGCACCTATTTGCTTCTTAACTTGATATCCGAATATATCCATTGTAAGTAATGCTCTAGGATCATTATCATTTTCCACAGCACTTCTAATATCTCTAAAATCTGTTCCTATTCCTGATATACCTAGAACCCCTGATTTCTTATTTAAGATATCATTTACTTCATCTATAGAATATCCTTTTTCTTTTACTAAATAAGTAACTATTGCTGGATCTATGCTTCCAGATCTTGATCCCATTATAATACCATCTAATGGAGTGAATCCCATTGTAGTATCTACAGATTTTCCACCATCAACAGCTGTAATACTTACACCATTACCTATATGACAAGTTACTATCTTTAAATCGCTTATGTCTTTATTCATCAATTTTGCCATTTCACCTGCTACATACTTATGAGATGTACCATGGAATCCATATCTTCTTACGTGATCTTCTGTATATAATTCATATGGAAGAGCATACATAAATGCTTTTTCTGGCATAGTTTGATGGAATGCTGTATCAAATACTGCTACCATTGGAGTTTTTGGCATAAGAGCCTTACATGCATTTATTCCAATTATATTTGGAGGATTATGAAGTGGTGCTAATTTTGTAAATTCATCAAGTGCCTTAATTACTTCTTCATTAATTACTACTGAAGTTGCGTATTTTTCACCACCATGAACAACTCTATGTCCAACAGCTGATATCTCATCCATTGAACTTATTACACCATGGTTTTCATCAACTAAGCATTTTAAAACAAGTTCTATTGCATCTTGATGGTCTTTTAATGGCGTTTCAACTACATATTTATCTTTTCCTTCAACTTTTTGAGTCAATATTGACCCAGTAATTCCTATTCTTTCAACAAGTCCTTGAGCTAAAGACTCTTCATTACTCATATCAATAAGTTGATATTTTAGTGAAGAACTACCACAATTTATAACTAATACTTTCATAACTCTACTCTCCTTTTAACATTCAAACCTTTTGTATTTTTGTTTTAACAATCTATAAGCTAACTTACTTTAAATTATCTGTAAAAATAATACTTACTATTTGTTTGTTTGAGCTTGAACTGCTGTAAGCGCAACAACACTTACAATATCATCTGAGCTACAACCTCTTGATAAGTCATTGATTGGTTTTGCAAAACCTTGACAGATAGGTCCAATAGCTTCAGCATTTGCAAATCTTTGAACTAATTTATAACCTATATTTCCAGCTTGTAAATCTGGGAATACTAAAACATTAGCTTTTCCAGCAACAGTACTTTCTGGTGCCTTTTGAGCCGCTACTTTTCCAACTATAGCTGCATCTAATTGTAGCTCACCATCTATATCTAAGTCAGGTCTCATTTCTTTTGCTTTTTGAGTAGCATTTCTAACCTTATCAACTAATTCATTATCAGCACTTCCCATAGTAGAGAATGATAACATTGCCACCTTAGGTTCCATGTTACATAAATTCTTAGCTGTTTCTGCAGTAGCTATTGCAATTGCTGCTAATTGATCCTCGTTAGGGTTAGGGTTAACTGCACAGTCTGAGAATATTAATGTTCCTTCTTCACCATAAGATGATCCTGGAACTTGCATTATAAAGAAGCTTGAAACAACAGATACCCCTGGTGCTGTCTTTATAATTTGTAATCCTGGTCTTAATAAATCTCCAGTTGTGTGAATTGCTCCTGATACCATTCCATCTGCATCATCTAATTTAACCATCATCGTACCAAAATATAGAGGATCTCTGACTATTTTATCTGCCTTTTCCATTGTAACGCCTTTTGTCTTTCTAAGTTCATAGAAGGCTTCAATATACTTTTCTAATTTATCTGATTCATTTGGATCGATAATCTCAATTCCTGATAAATTTACATCTAATTCCTTTGCCTTATTATTTATTTCTTCTTTGTTACCTATTAAAATTGGGTAAGCTAATCCTAATTTTTGTATTTTTTCTGCAGCTGCTATATTTCTTTCCTCGTTTCCCTCTGGAAGAACAATTTTTTGTTTATTTGATTGTGCTGCAGTCCATATTTTTTTCATAAGGTCCATAATCTATTTATCTCCTCTCTATATCCTATCTCTAATACTAATATACTCCTTTATCAGTGCTTTTTTCAACACAAATTCTCTATAAAATAGAAGTCTTTAGATTTGAAATAATCTAAATTGTCAGACAATACTCCTGTAAAATAACAATATAGGAAAAGTATAATTTTTAACAATTAAATTTTATTTAAAATTATTTTATAATTTATTATTAAACGCTATCAAATGTTTTAAATTATTGACCTAATATATGAAAAATACATGTCTATTTCATATTATTTTCATTAACTTTTTCTTAAAAATCTATAGTATATTCATTCAACTAGCTGTATATAATCTATTTTCTTGCCAATATTAAGCAATAATTAAAAATTCACCATTCTTTTAATGTTCTGAATATTTTTTAAACTACTTTTTAATAGAGTAATATTAAAAAAGTATATTTTTTAACAATAATTTTATAATATCTTATTGATATTTTACAAAAAAAATGCACAACATATTAAACTCTTAATAACTAATATTATAAAATTCCATAATATGCTATACTAGCTTTATAAAGGAGATGATTTTAATACTTACAGGAATAATTACAGAATATAATCCATTTCATAAAGGTCATGAATATCACCTTAGTAAAGCAAAATCTGACACAAACGCAGATGGTATAGTTTGTGTAATGAGTGGTAATTTTATGCAAAGAGGAATTCCGGCAATTATAGATAAATGGAAAAGAGCTGAAATGGCTATTAAAAATGGTGTTGATCTAGTTCTAGAGCTACCTCTAGTTTATTCCATTTCTTCTGCTGAACATTTTGCTTTCGGAAGCGTATCTCTTCTTAACTCGTTAGGCGTAATAGATCACTTATACTTTGGAAGCGAAGAAGGAAATGTATCTATATTAGAAGACATAGCCAAAGTTTTAGTTTCCGAGCCTTTAAATTATAAAAAACTTTTAAAATATAATTTGGACTCTGGCTTACCTTTTCATTTGAGCCGAGCAAATGCACTTAAAGATTATTTAAACTCAAATAAATTATTAGATACAATATCAAATTCTAATAATATCTTAGGTATTGAATATATAAAATCTCTAATTCGTTTAAATAGCGCAATAGTTCCTAAAACCATCAAAAGAGAAGGTTCATTATATAACGATGTCAACATAAGCGCTTCATTTGCTTCTGCTACATCAATAAGAAAACATCTAAAAGAGAAATCTTTAAATGATTTAGCTGATATTATGCCAACGGCGAGCTATGACATTCTGCTTAGTTTATCTTCTTCTAACTATCCTTTTATTTTTGAGGAAGATACCTTTAAATATATAAAATATAAATTACTCACTAACGAAAGATCTCTTTTAAATTTGCCAGATGTATCAGAGGGCATAGATAATAAAATATTAAAAGAAATTGTAAGATCCAATTCACTTAACGAATTAATATTGAATTCAAAAAGCAAAAGATATACATACACGAGGATAAGTAGAATTCTTTTGCAAAGCTTTTTGAACCTTGAAAATTTTGATTTATCAAGCTTATCTAAGAGCCCTGCGCCTTACGCAAGAGTTCTTGCTTTTAATTCTACAGGGCAAAGAATTCTAAAGAGTATAAAAACTAATTCTAGTATAAATCTAATAACAAAGGTGCCAAGAAACAATCAATGTGATCATCTAAAAATAGATATCTTAGGAACAAAAGCATATTCACTGCTAAATCCAAAAATAAGTCCTATGGATGATTATTTAAAAGGGCCTTTTATAATATAGTAATATTTTACATAACCATGAGAATATAAATATTATTGATTGGAGTGATTTCATGATATATATTATTATCTTATGGTTTCTTATTATTAGCTTAATCTTTATTTTAATCAAACAACTTAATATCAAAAAAAATACTATCATTTGTATATTTATATCCGTCTTAATAGTTCTTTTTGTTTTAAACATAAACCAATGCATAGTCGCAGCTATTGATGGTTGTAAATTATGGTATAACTCAATATTGCCAACAACCTTTCCTTTTGTAGTTATATGTAATTTATTAATATACTACGATGGAATAAATCTTTATTCTAAATTTCTTGGGCCATTAATCTGCAAACCATTAGGCCTTTCTAGAAATTGTTCCTTTCCAATCGTAGCAAGTATACTATGTGGCTATCCATTAGGTGCTAAATATTGTGTAGATTTATACAAGATGGAATATATAGATAGGAATGAATACGAAAGACTTTTAAACATAGCGTCTAACGTTGGTCCCCTGTTTTTAATCGGATCTGTTGCTGGAACTTTATTAGGGAATGTATCCTTAGGTTATATCTTGCTTCTAGGAAGCAATTTATCAATAATCATAATGGGATTTTTGACAAAAAAAAAGAGAAACTTAAATACTCTAAGTTCTCTCCCTTGTCCTAAAAATGAAAGTATGAATTTCGGTAATGCTGTAAAAAATGCAGTTCAAAACGGAATAAACACCACATTATCTATAGGTGGTTTCATAATAATTTTTTCAGTTGTTATATCTCTTGTTAAAAACAATCCTTATATTCATATTGCATTTAGGCAGCTAGATAATGTTTTAAAACTGCCTTCCCAAACTTTATACAGTATATTTTTAGGAAGCATTGAAATGACTAATGGGTGCAGTATAATCTCTCCCCTAGAAATTTCTATCCCCTTGAAGCTTGGTATAATAAGCTTTTTAACTTCATTTTCTGGTCTTGCGGTAATCGCACAAGTAAGTTCTTTCGTAAGCGATACTAAGATAAATTATAGCAGATATATTTTTTTAAAAGTAATCCAAGGAATCGTTAGTTTTATTATAACTTACGGGTTATGCAAAGTGTTTCCTACAAGTATTTATACATCAAACTTACAAATGAGCCATTCTTCAAGTTTATTTGTATATATATATCCTGCATTAACTATACTGTTATTAACACTTTTATTAAGTATATTTAATAGAACCTTGAAATTATTTTTTCATACCGCGTAATTCTTTAATATTCTCTTTTATAACATCGCATGTACCAGTTAAATTTGTATCTATCTCTTTAGCTACTACTTCAAAACTTTCTTGAAGGCTTTTTATTAATTTTATTTTGTGTTCTTCTAATTCCTGATCTAATTGGGTTAATATTTCATCAGAATAATCCCTAGACCCTAATCTTATAGCCTTGGCCTCTCTCTGTGCTGAGGCTATAATTTCTTGTGCTCTCCCCTTGGCTTCCCTCACTATATCGTGATTCTCGACATTCTGTCTCATCATAGTCATTGTTTCTTTTCTAACAGAATCATACTCTTTTTTAGCTTCATTAAGGATTCTTTCTCTCTCGTTCATAACCCATTCAGCTTTTTTAAATTGATCAGGCATATAGTTAATTATTTGATCTATTACATCAACAACTTCTCTTTTATCTATCATAACTTTACCGCTCATTGGCACTTTAGGTGAATTTTCCACCAAGTCTTGTAAATATTCTAATAACTCTATTATATTTACCTCCATTTTTTCCATAAAAACACTCCTTAGATATTTATTCTATAAATGATCAAAATACCAGGAACAAATCTTAATCTAGTATTTTTAATTGTTTTTAGTATTATTAATATCATTAATTTTAAGTCAATGCGGCTGCTTAAACACAGCACATTCTAATTATGAAAATACTTTTCCTTAAAAAATCACCATTTATAGATTTATTCTGGACATTATATCTGAAATAATTTCATTGGGAACAAGTCCACTAATATCTCCTCCAAACCTTGCCACCTGCTTAACAGTTGAGGAACTAATATGTATATTTTTAGCCGATGACATCATACATACAGTTTCGGTATCATCATCTAATTCTTTATTAATAAACGCCATTTGAAATTCATACTCAAAATCAGAAGCTGTTCTTAATCCCTTTAATATTATATTAGTCTTACATTCTTTTAGAAAATTAACTAAAAGCCCATCAAAGCTTCGTATTTCAACATTCTCAATATCTCTTGTCACTCTTTTTATAAGTTCAACTCTTTCGCTGCTTTCAAAAAGATATTTCTTATCAACATTAACTAATACTGCAACTATTACTTTATCAAAGACCTTTGCTCCTCTTTTTATAATATCGAGATGTCCATTTGTTATAGGATCAAAGCTCCCAGGGTACACTGCAACTCTCATTGTTTACTTCTCCTCATGCTTGTAATAACATACTGTTGTATTTCCATACTTCTTACTTTTTGTTAATCTTATATCTTTATACCCTTCATAAATCTCTTCAATGGTATCTATTTTAGTAACTATTATTCCATCATTCTTTAAAATTTCATTATCCTTAACAATTTTCATAGCTTCTGGAATCATTTCTTTGCAATAAGGTGGATCAATAAATATTATGTCAAATTTCTTTCCCTTCTTCGCAAGATTCTTTAAGCCTTCATAAGCATCTATATTCATAGGAAAACAGAAATCTTGAAATTTAAGGCTTTCTACATTTTCCTTTAATAAAGGAAAAGTCACAGAGCTTTTATCAAATAAATAAACTTCACTTGCCCCTCTGCTTGCCGCTTCTAATCCAAGGCTTCCTGTCCCAGCAAAAACGTCTACAACTACTGCCTCTGGTATATACATTTGAACTGAACTAAACATAGCCTCTTTAACTCTATCTAATGTAGGTCTTGTTTCCATTGTAGCTGGAGGTATTAATTTATGTCCTCTTGCTCTTCCTGCTATTATTCTCAAAATTTTATTCCTCCTAAAATAAGCATATAAGAAAATCTACTCTCTAGATTTTTAATTTACAATTTAAAACTAAACTCAGTTGCACACTCCGTGCTCTTTTCATATGTGAAAAGTTCCCAATTAAGCTTCACACTCTTTTTAAAGTGAAATAATCTTGGTTGCACTTCGTGCTCTTCTCATATGCAAAATCATCTTAATTGCACTTCGTGCTCTTTTCATAGGCAAAATGATCTTAATTGCACTTCGTGCTCTTTTCATAGGTGTATATTTTATATATTAACATATCTATACATAATATTTCAAATTAATTAAAGCAAATATATTTACTACTTTTTTCCAAATTTTTACTAAGTTCATTAATTATTTCCCTATTTACCTCAAATTCGTTTTGTAACATGTTATTCGCCTCTAATTTAGCACATCTTAAAATCTTCATATCATCATAAAGATTTGCAAGTACAAAGCCTTCATCACCACTTTGCTTCTTACCAAACATCTCTCCTGCACCTCTGAGTTCTAAATCTTTTTCTGATATTAGAAATCCATCACTACATTCTGTCATTATCTGCATCCTCTTTTTAGTCACATTACTTTTAGCCTTTGCTATTAATATACAATAAGATGAATACTGACCTCTTCCAACTCTTCCTCTTAATTGATGTAACTGCGACAATCCAAACCGTTCTGCATTTTCAACAATCATTACGGATGCATTGGGAACATTAACGCCTACTTCAATTACAGTTGTTGATATTAGAACATTAACTTCATTATTCTTAAATCTTTTTATTATTTCATCTTTTTCAGAGCCTTTCATCTTTCCATGAAGTATTTCAACCTTTAATTCCTTAAAAATTCCACTGGTAAGTTTATTATATAAAGTTTCTACTGAATTTAACTCCTCTTTTTCATCCTCTTCAATAAGAGGGCATACAATATATACTTGTCGACCTTTTTTTATCTCATCATATGCCAAATCATAAGCTATATCTCTTTGATTATCAGCATAAAATCTAGTATCTATTTTCTTTCTCCCAGGTGGCAGCTCATCAATTATAGATACATCAAGATCTGAATATAAGTATAATGCCAATGTTCTTGGAATTGGAGTAGCCGTCATAACTAAGCAATCAGCCCTTTTTCCTTTGTTTATAAGTTTACTCCTTTGCTCAACACCAAACCTATGCTGCTCATCAGTTACTATAAGCCCTAACTTTCCAAATTCCACATCATCTTGGAAAAGTGCATGAGTTCCTATCACTAAAATTGGTTCTTTAGTTCTAATTCTTTCTTTGATCCTCTGCTTTTCTTTTACTGAAGTTGTTCCTGTTAATAATTCGATTTCTATATTAAATTCATCATAAACTTTCCTTGCTTCTTCAAAGTGTTGATTTGCAAGAATCTCTGTTGGAGCCATAAATGCACATTGGTAATCATTTTTGATCACATTAAAAATAGCTATAAGTGCAATTATTGTCTTTCCACTACCAACATCTCCTTGTATAAGTCTATTCATTGATGAATTTGATTTTTGATCTCTCAATATTTCACGTATGACTCTTGTTTGAGCATTAGTAAGAGGAAATGGTAACTTCTCTTTAAATAAGCTAAGTTCATCTACCCACTGAAAAAGTATACCATTTTTGTTTTTCTTAATTTTATGTTTAAGAAGTAGTAACTTTAGTGAATATGTAAATAATTCCTGAAATTTAAGCCTTATTATAGCCTTTTCCAGCACTTCCTTATTATCAGGAAAATGGACGCTTCTAATAGCTTCATTTAATGAAATCAAATAATATTTATCTAATATATTTTGTGGTAAATTCTCCTTAACTGTCATCTTGGACAAAATTTCATTAATTAATTTTTCAAACAACTTATTGCTTATATCACCTTTTAAAGGATATTTAGGTATGATCTCATTAGAAATAGCTTCTTCACATGTGACCATAGGATTAACCACCTCTAAAGTATTTCCTACCCTTTTAAATTTACCCATCAAATTATATATTTCTCCTATTTTAAAGGAGTTTTTTATATACCTTTGATTAAACCACTTTCCAGATACTTTATGTCCATTATAGTCAAATTCTACAGTTGTTAATAATTTACCAGTTTTAGTTTTTACATCGCTTCTAAATCTAATGACTTTACACTTTAAAATCTGCTTGTCTTCTCCTGTAATATTTTCAAATTCCACATTACTATCTACAAATTCATAATCTCTTGGAAAATATAACAGAATATCTAGTATATTAAAAATTCCACATCTATTTAATTTTTCTGTGGCCTTTGGGCCTACTCCTTTTAATGTTGAAATATTGCTATATATATCCAAAGCCCTTCTCTTCCTCCCTAAATAATAAGAGCACCTAGCATTAGGCGCCCTTACTATTTCTTATTCTACTGATATTAAAAAGTAATATAGTGGTTGATTTCCTTTGTAAAATTGAATATCTAAGTCGTCGTACTTTTCTTGTAGCTCAACTTCGAATTCATTTGCATCTTCATCACTTACATCTTCACCATAATATACAGTAATAAGTTCACTTTCATCATCTATCATATCTTCTAGAACTTTACCGGCAACAACCTTCTTGTCTTCGCCTACCTCTTTTATTTTACCTTCTACAAGTCCTAACATATTTCCTTGTTTAATATCTATTCCATCAATTTCTGTATCACGTACTGCATATGTCACCGAACCAGTTTTAACTACTTCAATTGCATCCTTTAAATTAGTGAAATTTTCTTCAACTTCAGAATCATGGTTAAACATTGTGGCACATGCTATTCCTTGAGGAATAGTTGTTGTAGGTACTACTAATATATTTTTACTTGATATTTCTGCCGCCTGATTTGCTGCCATAATTATATTCTTATTGTTCGGCATAATGAAAATATGTTCAGCATTTATTTTCTCAACAGCATCTAAAATGTCCTGAGTAGATGGATTCATTGTCTGGCCACCTTCAATGACATAGTCTATTCCCAAGTCCTTAAATATATTTGAAATTCCATCTCCCATAGCAACTGTTATAAAGCCATACTTTTTCTTTTCACCATCACCAACTTCATCTTCAGATGAAGTTTCTGTTAATTCCTTAGTATTTATTAATAGCTCTCTGTGCTCTTCTCTCATATTATCAATCTTTATCTTTGATAATTCCCCTATAGCAACTGCCTTTGATAAGACTAATCCAGGATCATTAGTATGTATGTGCACCTTTATAACATCATCATATCCAACAACTATCATGGAATCTCCAAGGCTCTCTATCTCATTTTGGAAATCTTGTGCACGTTTGGCGTCACCAAGTATTATAAATTCAGTACAATACCCAAACTTTATATCAATTTCTTCTGTAGATTCAGCTAAAGTACCATTTGCGCCACTTATTTTTATATCACTTAATTCAGCTTTAATATCATTCTTTAATGCTTCAAACATACCTCTAAGTATAATGTAAAGCCCCATTCCACCTGAATCAACTACTTTAGCCTTTTTTAGTGCAGGTAATAATTCTGGAGTTCTATCTAACATTTCTTTCGATTTAACTGTTATCTCTTCCATAAAGCCAACCATATCCTTAGCATCAGATGACACTGCTGCTTCAGCAGCGGCTCTAATTACAGAAAGTATAGTACCTTCAGTCGGTCTCATTACCGCTTTGTATGCTGACTTTGATCCCTCTGAAAAGGCTACTGCAAACTCTTTAATATCTACTTCTTTTTTTCCTTCTAGGCCTTTAGAAAAACCTCTAAGTATTTGCGATAATATAACACCAGAGTTACCCCTAGCTCCCATTAAAGCACCTTTAGCTAATTTCTTTGATATTTCCCCTATAGAATCACTATCCATATCTTCTATCTCTTTAACTGCTGCCTTAAACGTCATAGACATATTAGTTCCAGTATCTCCGTCTGGAACAGGGAATACGTTAAGTGCATTTACGAAATCACTTTGCTCTAGCAATTTATTGCTAGCATTCACAACCATGTTATAAAAATCATGGCCATTTATCTTTGTATATTCCATTTAGTTTAACCTCCTAAACTCTAACCGCTTGCACATTTACTGTTATGGACGACACCTTAAGTCCTGTATAGTTTTCAACACTATAGCGTACTTTTTGAATTATATTATTAGATATAACCGATATCTTTGTTCCGTATTCAACCATTACAAATAATTCTATTTGTAATTTCTTCTCGCTTGTTAGCTGTATCTTTACACCTTTACTAAAATTTTCTATACCAATAAGTTCCCAAAAGCCTTCACTGGCATTTCTAGAAACCATTCCAACTACTCCATAACATTCCATTGTGGATAATCCAACAATTTTTGCTATAACTTCCTCTGAATAATTTATATTACCATTTTCGCTTGAAAATCCAACCATCCATATTCCTCCTAAATTCTTATATCTTATTTTCTATTCTATATTTACATCTTATTTTCTATTCTATATTAGAACAATATTTTATTCAAGTATTCAAAAAATATACACCTTTAAAAAGAGCACGAAGTGCAATTACGATCATTTACCTCTAAAAAAAGCGCGCAGCGCAATTACGATCATTTTTCCTAAAAAAAGTACAAATTAAAATCAAGATCACAAATTTATAAAAAAGCACGCACATATGAAAAGAGTGCAAATCACAATTCGGAACTTATCAAGAGTAACCATGATCCTTTCCTTAAAAAGTACTAACTCCAGCCAAGATCATTTTTCCAAAGAAAAGCGCGTAGCGCAATTAAGACCATTTCCCTTTAAAAAGAGCACGAAGTGCAATTACAATCATTTACCTTTATAAAAAGCTCAAACCAAAACCATAGTCATTTCAATCAAAAAATCATGCACATATAAAACAAATCCAAAACACAACTTGAAATTTATTAAATAAAACTAAAATCTATTGACTGGAAAATAGGCATGAGTTTCAATTAATATAATTCTACTTTCAGCAAATATAATGTACATATATATCATTTTCCCTCTCTTAAAATACACAGCATAACCAAAGATCTTTTTACCTTTAAATAAAACATTCACATACAAAACTAGTGCCAAGTACAATTAAAATCTTCGAACTAAAGCTAAAAGTTTTTCTCTTCTTTAAAAATCTATCTCTACAAAGTCTTTCCTTCCAAAAAGTTTTTAAAACATAATCAAGAGAATAATTTACCTATGAAATAAATATATATATTGCAAAAATAATTCTTCATCATAATTCTAAAAATATTTCAAGAATTTTGGCCGTAATTGTGAATTGTGAATTACAACATAATACATATCAAATTTCGGCAGGTATTCACATAAGTTTCATTTTCGCTGTAAAGCCGCATATTAACTGCCAATACATAATTTTTAATTTATAATTAATAATTTATCTTGCCTATTACATTTTCCTATGATATAATTTACACTGTCCTATTGAAGATGATTATCTTTGGAATATAAGGAGGTGTTTTCTAATGGCAAGAAGATGCGAAATTTGTGATAAGGGTGTTGTAGCTGGAGTAAGCTATAGCCATTCACATCGTCAATCAAAGAGAACTTGGGCTCCTAACATAAAGAAAGTAAAAGCTTTAGTTAACGGAACACCAAAAACTGTTCATGTATGTACAAGATGCCTTAGATCTGGAAAGGTTCAAAGAGCAATATAAGTTCATAATAAAAAATGCAATTGTTATCCCAATTGCATTTTTTATTTTTAAGGCATATGTAAAGAAAATAACGAGTCTAAAATGCCATGGTTATTTTTCATCAGGCGAAGAAGCAGATCGGGCTCATAGCGAGCCTATTAGTTCAATCTGTTGATGAAGCATGATGAAAAGAGCAGCTATGCTGCAACAAGGAACTTTCCTTGGCAGATGGACTTGTTATTTTTTTTGATTACGCCTAAAGCTATTTAGAAAGCCTAAAACTAAATTATACCTTATGTACTTCTAGCCTTTTTTTCTAAAAAACTTTATTATATTAGATAGAAACTTAGGTAGTTTAAAAGCTATTATTTTCATTTACAAGTCCTCCCAAATATTAATATATTAAAAATTAAAATGAAAATTTAATCCGTCTTATTATATTAATATTCAGTTACTACTCAAAATGTTCCACTTTTAAATATAAAAAATAATTAAATAAGTTCATGAATATTTAGTCTATGGAATGAATAACTAATAACTCTCCTTTTTCATAAGTTATATCTATTGGTGTATCAATAAATTCATTACATATAGCTCGTGGATCTAATAAGCCCAAATCATAAATTGGTAGATTGTATTTTCCACCACTAATTTGAAGTTTGCTTACTTTATCGCTTAATGCATGAAATGATATATTTTCACCATATTTGCCGTATAACCTCATTTTATTTTCTCCAAGGTAAAGTCTATTATTATCGTCTAATATTTCTAAATTAGCACCTTTTTTTTTCGTAGTTAGCATAAGTCCTATATTTCCTAGTGTATGATCCATTCTAGTTCCAGTTGCCCCGAATAGATATATCTTTTCTGCGCCTCTTTTTATCGCTTCCATAACTGCAATTTCAGTGTCAGTATAATCTTTCTCTGGTTGAAATTCCAAGACTTCCTTAACCTTTAACTTCATATTATCTAAAATTTCCTTTTTGGCAGAGTCAAAATCACCTAAAAGCAAGTCTGGAATAATATTATACTTATAAAGGCATTCACTTCCCTTATCAGCTGCTATTATAAATTCAACTTCACTAATATATTTCTTTAGTAACTTCTCTGAAGGTGGGTTTCCTCCACTTACAATTGCAACGTTCAAATTATTACCCCCTTAGAGCTTTTATATTCTCATCAATTTCCCCACCATTAAACACTGCTGAACCTGCAACAATGACATTTGCACCCGCTTCTATAACCTCTTTAACATTTGTCTTATCAATACCACCATCAACTTCTATTAAAAGCCCTGGGTTCAATCTATCGCTAAGTTCTTTTATCTCTCTAATCTTATCTAGAGAATAAGGTATGAATTTTTGTCCTCCAAATCCTGGGTTAACAGACATTATCAACACCATATCCAAACTTGGTATTAAATCTTTCAATACACTTGTTGGAGTTCCTGGATTTAAAGAAATTGCTGCTTTTTTTCCTTTTGACTTAATATAATTAATTGTTCTATCTATATGTTTATCCGCCTCATGATGAATTGTAATTATATCAGCCCCAGCCTCTATAAAAGCATCTATGTAATTTGATGGATTATTTATCATTAAATGAACGTCAAATACCTTCTTTGTTCTATTTCTAATAGATTTTATAACTGGCAAACCAAAAGATATATTAGGAACAAAAGATCCATCCATTACATCTATATGAATAAAATCCGCTCCTCCTTTATCTATTCTTTCTATGTCCTCTCCCAATTTTGAAAAATCCGCTGATAATATTGATGGTGCAATCTTTACCATTTATTTTTTTCCTCCTCAATTATTTCTTCTAATGCTCTTACATAAAATTCGTATCTGTATCTATTAATCTTTTCGCTTTCTACAGCCTCTTTTAGAGCACAATTTGGTTCTTTATAATGTAAACAACCTCTGTATTTACACTTATCATTATACTGTGTAAATTCAGGAAAACAATATTTTAAAGAATTTTTATCCATTAAATCCTTTATTTCTAGTGTAGAAAATCCAGGTGTATCAACAATATATCCATCTGCCACCTCAATTAACTCACTATGCCTTGTAGTATGCTTACCTCTCCCAAGCTTCACGCTTACATTACCTGTTTCCATATGTTCTTTGTTTGAAAGCTTGTTTATTAATGTTGACTTTCCTGCTCCCGATGGTCCACAAAAAACTGTTATATTTCCTCTAATCTTTTCTTCTAACCGCTCTATCCCTATTCCTTTTTTAGCATTTATAAAGAGAACCTCATAACCTATGACATTTATTCTCTTCTTTATTTCTTCTCTTTCTTCTTCCGATACTAAATCTATCTTATTTAAGCAAACTATAACCTCAATGTTATTATATTCACATAGAATTAAAAACTTATTTAATAAATCAAAATTTATGTCTGGATTCTTAACTGCAAAAACAACAAATGCTAAAGAAACATTTGCTACAGTGGGCCTAACCAATTCAGATTTCCTCTCATGTATCTCTTCAATAACGCCTTTTCCATGTTCCATCTTAATTGTAACATCATCCCCTACCATAGGTTTTATGTCCTTATGTCTAAATTTCCCTCTAGCTTTGCATTCTATTAAGCCTTGGTCTGTCTTAATATAATAAAAGCCTCCTATGCCCTTTATTATTTTTCCATTCATAATTTCCCTCCATAACTTATAAAATAAATTTATATATTCTTTTATAGAATGTTAATATATGCTGCAATGATAAATTAGATAACTTTAGGTTTAAGATTTTAATAAGCCAAATGCATAAATACAACTAGAACTTAGCAACTTAATTGCAAAATATATTAAATTTCTAAATTAGTATTTTCTATCATAGTATATTTTCTTTTTAGAGATTTAATGTAGATCTAACTATAAATATATATTGCAAAAAATAATCCTTCATCATAATTCTAAAAATATTGTAAGAATTTTAGCCGTAATTGTGAAATGTGCATTGTGAATTGCAATATATATATCATAGAAGGAGAGGCTTTTATGAACCTCTCCTTACTTACTATTGATGGTTTTGATTTGATGTTTTAGGTTGAGTGTTGTTTTGACTGTTATTTGTATCATCCCATGGGCCTGTAGGATTAGTTGTGCCTGGAGTATTAGGAGTCTTTCCTGGTGTATCCGTAGTAGTACCACCTGTTCCTCCAGTATTTTTATCAGGAGTACTTCCATTTCCACCCGGCTTAGTATTTCCTTGAGTAGGATTATTAGTTACAGGTGGATCTTGTTTCGCAACATATTTACCAACTGTTATAACAATTGTAGTTCCCTGCTCCACTCTATTTCCTTCTCCTGTTTGTTTTAAAACTTTACCGTTTTGACTCTCATCTTGTGTTTCTTGGGAATTTACAGATACTTTTAAACCAGCATCTTGTAATTCGCCTGTAGCTGTATCTTGGTCTTTACCAACTACGCTAGGTACTTTTGTAGTCTTAACTTCCGGTCCTTTACTTACAACAACTGTTATCTTATCATCTGCTGTTACTTCAGTATCTTTTTTCGGAGTTTGACTTATTATTTGTCCCTCTGGTACACTATCGCTAAAAGCTTCGCTTTTATCACTAATCTTAAGTCCAAAGGATTTTAAAATAGTAGTTGCAGTATCTATATCATACTCCTTCAAATCAGGCATTTTAAGTTTTGTTGCTCCTCCACTTACAATAACTCTAATCTGACTTTTTTCTTTAACCTTAGTTCCAGCATCCGGGTTCATCTTAAGAATAGTTCCTTCTGGCTGATCGCTTGCTTCAGTTCCACCTTCCACTAAAACTAAATTTATAGCTTCAAGTGCTTTCTTTCCATCATCAACATTCTTTCCTACTATATTAGGAACCTCAACTTCTTTGCTGTTAGCACTAGCAGAACTAACCATTTTAAAAGCTGCAACACCTAAAACTATTAACAATAATGCTAAAACTACACCTATTGTTATTTTCATTATTCTCTTCTTGTTTATTCCACTGCCTTTTTCATCTTCATCGTCTTCGTAGTAATAATCATCATCGTCTTCATCATCATAGTCATCATCTTTTTTATTAGGCAACTTTTCCTCTTGCTTTGCTATCTGTTCGGTCACAGCAGACATTATTATAGTATGATCATTGTCGTCTTCTTTATCTATCTTTGCATTAGGATCATCCTTTATTCTTTGGAGATCTGAGATCATTTCTTTAGCATTCTGATATCTCTTAATAGGATCCTTTTCCATTGACTTTAAAATTAATTGATTTAAACTCTCAGGAATCTTTGAATTAACACTTTTTGGCGGAACAACTTCTTCTTGAAGATGTTTTAAAGCTATAGTTACAGCAGTATCTGCTTGGAATGGGAGATTTCCAGTAACCATCTCATATAATACAACTCCTAATGAATATAAATCCGTTCTACAATCAATAAAATTTCCTTTTGCTTGTTCTGGAGAAAGATAATGAGCAGATCCCATTATTGTACTAGTATTTGTAATAGTTTCAGAATTTGATGATTTTGCTATTCCAAAATCAGTTACTTTCATAACTCCATCTTCTGTTACTAAAATATTTTGTGGCTTAACATCTCTATGTATTATGTTGTTTCTATGAGCACAATCTAAAGCTTTGGCTATTTGAATTGCAACTGATATAGCTGTTTCATAATTCATCTTTCCAACTTGTTTTATAATATCTTTTAATGTTTTTCCTTTAACATATTCCATTACAATATAATTTATTTCATCCTGTGTTCCTACATCTAGTATATTTACTATATTATTGTCAGATAAGGCTGCAACAGCTGTTGCTTCACCTTTAAATTTTTCTACAATATCAGGGTTGTCGCAAAGTTCTTTCTTAAGTATTTTAACTGCAACAAACCTATTTAATTTATTGTCTCTTGCCTTAAATACTTCTGACATTCCGCCTTCCCCTATTTTTTCTAACAACTCGTATCTGTTTCCAAGTACAATTCCATCCATGCTACATCTCTCCTCCAAACAACAATACTGTTATATTATCTCTGCCACCGTTTTGCTTTGCCAAGTATACAAGTTTATTAGCAATGTTTACATAACTTTCTCCTTCAGTGACGACTTGTAGAATCTCTTCTTTAGTTAATTCATTTGTCAATCCATCTGAACACAATATATAAAGATCATATTCTCTGTTCTCTAACTGAAATATATCTACATTCACATTAATGCTAGTTCCTAATGCTCTTGTAATAATATTTTTCTTAGGATGATTTTCCGCCTCTTTTTCACTTATACTCCCAATATCAACTAGTTCTTGTACTAAAGAATGATCTTTAGTAATCTTCTTAATTTCATTATTTTTAACTGCAAAACAACAGCTATCACCTACATTTGCAACCTGTATAAAATTTTTAGTCATAAAACAAGTTGTAACAGTAGTTCCCATTCCACTTAAATTTTCGCTAGTGTTAGAAAAAGTAAATATATCTTTATTTACTTTTTCTATAGCTTCTACAAGCAAATTTTCTGCTCTACTCGAAGAAAAATTTTCTCTTACATAGTCAACAATATTTGTTGCAGCCATCTGACTAGCGACTTCTCCTGCATTATGTCCACCCATTCCGTCTGCCACTACATAAATTTTGAATTCGTCTCTTTCTAAATACGAAGCAGAGTCTTCATTTAATGTTCGCCTTAACCCAACATCACTAACTAAACCTACCATTTTGCTCCCCCTCTATTTCTTGGGTATTTATGTAACTTCTTCTAAGTTGTCCACATGCTGCATTAATGTCACTTCCCATTTCACGTCTTGTAGTAACTTCTATTCCATGATTTTTTAGTATTTCGGAAAAATCTTCTATTGCCTTTTTTGAAGATCTCTTATATGTATTTTCTTTTATTTCATTTACTGGAATCAAATTAACATGACAAAGCATACCTTTTAACAATTTGCCTAATGCCTTTGCATCTTCTCTGCCATCATTCACGTCTTTCACTAGCGCATACTCAAACGTAATTCTTCTATTAGTTTTATTTATATAATATCTGCAAGCCTCTAATATTTCCTCAATGCTATACCTATTAGCTATAGGCATAATTTCTTTTCTTTTATCATTACTAAATGCATGTAGTGATAAAGCTAGAGTTATGCTAAGTTCCTTATCTGCTAATTCGTATATCTTAGGTACAATTCCACAAGTAGATAATGTTATATGTCTCTGCCCAATATTTAATGCATATTCAGCAGAAACTATTTCTAGAAACTTTATAACGTTATTATAATTATCAAGTGGTTCGCCACTTCCCATTAATACGACGTTAGAAATCCTTTCATTGATATAATCTTGAACAACCATAATTTGCGATAAAATTTCTCCAGTTGTAAGATTTCTAACTTTACCTTCAATTGTGGATGCACAAAATTTGCATCCCATTGCACATCCAACTTGAGTGGATATGCATATGGAATTTCCATGCTTATATCTCATTAGTACAGATTCTATTAAGTTTCCATCCTTAAATCCTAACAAGAACTTTTCTGTACCATCTATATTAGATTTATATACTTCTATTATCTTTGGCAGACCTACAAAAAAATTTTCTTTTAGTTTTTGTACTAATGGCTTTGGTATATTCTTCATATTATCAAATTCTTTAACACCTTTATAAATCCATGATAATATTTGTTGACCTCTAAATGCACTTTCACCATTTTCCTTCATCCATGCTTTAAGTTCTTCTAAAGTAAAATCTAGCAAATTGTTCATTTATTCACCTACTATTGTCTTTTTTCTAATTTAGTCACAAAGAATCCATCCATATTTTCATTTGGCATAATAGTTAGAGAGCCATCTCTATTGTATACTAAGTTATCTTGTTTACCAATAAAGATCTTTTTCACGCTACAGTCTTTATGTCTGCTAACAAACCACTCAATATTTTCTTCATTTTCTTCTTTATTTAATGTACAAGTTGAATATATCATTATTCCATCCTCTTTTAAATACATCCATGCACATTCCATTATATCTCTTTGAACTTTTATAATTTCTCTTAACTCATTTCTTGTCTTGTTCCACTTTATTTCTGGTTTTTTTCTTATTATTCCAAGCCCTGAACAAGGAACATCTATTAAGATTCTATCACTAGATGCTATTAAATCTGGGTTTAATTTAGTTGCATCACTTGTATTAACTTCAACGTTAGTTATACCCAATCTCTCACAATTTTCTTTTATTAATCCAAGTTTAGATTCATGAAGATCATACGCTAATACTTTTCCAGTGTTTTGAAGCATTTCAGCAATATGAGTAGTTTTACCACCAGGTGCACTACACAAATCTGTAACTGTCATTCCTTCTTCCAATTCTAATAATGGTGCTATAATCATTGCACTTTCATCTTGAACTGTGATTTTTCCTTCTTGGAATAACGGATTATTTTCTATAGATTTACCACCTTTTATGCAAATTGCTTCTGGGCAAATAACACCTTCTTCAACTTCATATTCAAGTTCTTCTAATTTTTCAAATACTTCATCATAATCAGCTTTAAGTTCATTTACTCTAACACTTACTTGTGGAATTGAATTTAATCCAGACATTATTTTCTTTGATACATTTTCACCATATTGCTTTATTAAAAGTCTTATCATCCAAGGTTCAAATGAAAACTTATATGCATATTCGTCAATTTTATTTCCTACAACTTCAATATCATCAGGATTTTTAGTGAAATTTCTAAGTATTCCATTTACTAACTTTGAATCATTTTCTGATATTTCTTTTGCTTCCTCTACCGCTTCATTACAAGCAGCATAGCTAGGTATTTTATCCAAAAAGTTCATTTGGTATATTGCTACTCTTAAAATATTTAAGATATCTTTGTTCATTAACTTAAGATCTTTTACAAAGTTCGAAATTATAATATCTAATGTTTTTTTCCTTCTTAAAACTCCATAAACAATTTCAGTTAATAGTGCTTTATCTTTATCACTTAATTCTGCTTCATTTAACTCTTTTGCTAATACAATATTAGAGTAAGCCCCTTCATTTAAGACTCTTCCTAATATCTTTACTGCTAATTTTCTACAATTCATACGCTACCTCTTTACTAATCATTTCTTCTATTGCTTATAGCAATTAATCTTATTAATTGTGATACTGCCATTAATGTCGCAGCTACATATGTCATTGCTGCTGCGTCTAAAACCTTTTGTGCACTTTTAGTTTCGTCACCATATAGTATTCCTCTTGACTTTAATATATTCAAAGCCCTTGTTGATGCATCAAACTCTACCGGTAATGTTATTAGCTGAAAAATTACAACCCCTGAAAATAAAATTATTCCAAGTGTAGTTAATCCCTTAAAACCTAATAATATACCAACAAAGAATAGCATCCATGATACATTTGAGCCAATATTTACAATTGGCACAATGGAATTTCTTATTACTAGTGGAGCATACCTTTCTTTATGCTGCAATGCGTGCCCGACCTCGTGGGCAGCTATGCCTGCTGAAGAAATAGATGCACCTGAATATACCTCCGGAGATAATCTAAGGATTTTACTTGCAGGATCGTAATGATCTCCAAGTTTTGAATTTATCAATTCTATTCTAACATCAAAAAGCCCAGCTTCATCTAACATCATTCTTGCAACTTGTTGACCAGTATATCCATTTATTGTTCTTACTTGGCTATACTCGCTATAAGCGCTATTAATTTTGGATTGAGCCCAAAATGAAATTATTATAGCTGGAACTAATAATATCATTGTTGGATCAGAAAACGGATAAAAATGCATTATACATCAACTCCATTATTGTAAGATTATATTTTCCTCTATTTCATGTCCATTAATATATTGTTCTATTGTCAAAGGCTTACCATTAGGAAACTGTACTCTTTTTATTAACAGAACATCTTCCTTGCATGAAACTTTCACTCCATTTTTGCTTACATCTATAATAGTACCAGGTTCTTTATTGCTTTTTTCTTTTAGAACTTCTGTTTCATATATCTTCATTCTTTCGTTCTTATAATCAGTATAAGCAATTGGCCATGGATTTAGTCCTCTAACTAAGTTATGAATCTCTTCAGCACTTTTATTCCAATCTATATTAGCGATATTCTTATCAAGCATCTTGGCATAAAAAGTCTCATTTCCTTGCTTTTCTGGGACTATATCGCCTTTTGAAATTCCCTCTATACTTTTTACAAGTAAATCTGCTCCTCTAACCATTAATATATCATGTAATTCACCAGTTGTCATATTATTAGTAATTTCAACTTCATCCTTAAGAATCATATCTCCTGTATCTAAACCAACATCCATAAGCATTGTGGTATTTCCAGAACTCTTCTCTCCATTTATTATTGCCCAATTTAGTGGTGCAGCACCTCTATACATCGGAAGCAAAGATGCATGAAGATTTATACATCCATATTTCGGTATATCTAATACTTCCTTAGTTAAAATCTGCCCAAATGCCACTACTATAATAAAATCTGGTTTTAGCTCTTTTAATTTCTCTATCAAATCTCTATCATCTTTTAACTTTATTGGTTGGTATATTGGGATTTCATGTTTTAATCCTTCTTCTTTAACTGCAGAGTACGCCATTTTCTTTCCTCTACCCTTTGGTTTGTCTGGTTGAGTCAAAATAGCAGTAACATTGTACTCTTTAATCATTCTTTGCAAAGAAGGAACTGCAAAATCAGGAGTACCCATAAATACTATATTCATTATATTATCCTCCTATCAGTATTTATTTTTTTGAAGCTCCCCTACCTTTAACTCTATCTATAAATAGAGTTCCATTTAAATGATCATATTCGTGCAAAATAGCTCTCGCAAGTAATTCTTCAGCTTCTATTTCGAATTCTTCTCCCTTTTCATTTAAAGCTCTAGCTCTAACGTAATTAGGTCTCATAACTTCTTCTGTTTCCCCTGGTAAGCTAAGGCATCCTTCTTCGTCTATTTGAGACCCACTTGTTTCTATTATTTCTGGATTAATAAATACTAGTGGCCCATCCCCAATATCTACAACAAATAGTCTCTTTAATATCCCAACTTGAGGAGCTGCAAGACCAACACCATCAGCATCATACATTGTTTCTTTCATATCTTCAATTAATGTCAATAATCTATCATCTATTTTATCAACTTCTCTGCATTTCTTTCTTAGTACGTCATCACCATATTTTCTTATATTTCTTAATGCCATTTTGTATTCCCCCTAAGTCATATTGTTAGGATTAATATCTATACTAACCCTTATTTCATTATATACACTCTTATTTAATAGATAAAGTGTATCTTTAACTTTTTCACTAAACTCATCATCAAAATTTCCTTTTATTATTATCTGCCATCTGTAATTTTCTTTTAATCTAGAAATTATACAAGGAACTGGTCCGAGAATATTAAGATCATCTACTACTAATTTTTTCAAATCGGCTTCTAAAGTATACATAAATTTTGTTAATTTTTCTTCAAATTTTGAAGATCCAACAATTAATAATATTTTACCAAAAGGAGGATTTTCCATCAACCTTCTAATCTTTATTTCTTCTTTAAATAGAGATTCATAATCCTCTTCTTGAGCACACTTTAAACTATAATGGTTTGGCGTATAGCTTTGAACTATTACCTTGCCTTCATCTTCACCTCTTCCAGATCTGCCTGCAACCTGCGTTATTATTTGATATGTTCTTTCAGAAGCTCTGTAATCAGGCAAATTTAAAGACATATCTGCCGCTAAAACTCCAACCAGTGTAACATTTTTAAAATCTAATCCTTTTGACACCATTTGTGTTCCAATTAAGATGTCTGCTTCTCCATTTTTAAAACAATTATAAATTGATTCATGAGAATTTTTATGTCGTGTAGTATCAACATCCATTCTTAATGCTCTTGATTTCGGAAAATATTTTTTCACTTCTAATTCAACGCGTTCTGTTCCTGCTCCAAAAAATTTCACATATTTACTATTACATTTTGGACATACAGTTTTTGATTTCTCTGCCCTTCCGCAGTAATGACATATCAAATATCCATTTTTATGGTACGTCATAGAAACATCGCATTCTGGACATTTGAATACATATCCACAACTTCTACACGAAATAAATGTTGAATACCCTCTTCTGTTTAGAAACAAAATTACCTGCTTCTTATCTTTTAAAGTTGCCTCTATTTCAGCCAAAAGTTTCCTACTGAACAATGATAAATTCTTACTCTTCAATTCTTCCCTCATATCTACTATTTCCATATGCGGCATTTCTTTCCCATTAGTTCTTTTATGCATTTCTATTAGTTTATATTCACCACGAATAGCTTTATAGTAACTTTCAATGCTCGGAGTTGCTGACCCCATAACTAATTTACAGTCCTTAATTTCACATATGAACTCACTTACTTCTCTAGTATGATATTTAGGATTATGTTCTGATTTATATGTATTTTCATGTTCTTCATCAATTATAATAAGTCCAAGATTCTGAAGCGGCAAAAACAAGGCACTTCGTGCTCCTATAACTAATTTAGCTTTCCCTTCTTTTACTCTATACCACTCATCAAATCTTTCACCATCACTTAACCTGCTATGAAAAAGCGCAACATTTTCTCCAAATCGTCCCTTAAATCGTTCAATCATCTGAGGGGTTAATGAAATTTCCGGAACTAAAACAATTGTACTTTTATTTTGACTTAACATTTCTTCAACTAGTCTTATATATACTTCTGTCTTCCCCGATCCCGTAACACCTTTTATTAGATATTTTTGATCAGGACTGTTTAAAATCGTATTAAGACAGTTTTCCTGTTCTCTTGTAAGTTTCTTATTACTATCAGTATCATATATTCGAGTATTGTATCTAAATACTGTTTGTTCTTCTGTTTTTAGTATACCTTTTTCTATTAACTTATTTAATAAGTATAAAGAAAAGCATCCATTACTAACAATTTCTGTTTTTGTATAAATCCCATTGTTGCTAGCTACGAAATCATATAATTTTTTATAATTTTCTTTATCAAGCTGATCCTCATGTATTTCTTCATTTACTAAAACTACTTTTTTCTTTTTTTCCCTTAACCCCTTCATAATTCCAACAGGAATCATAAGTCGGATTGCATCAATAAATTTACATAAATACTTTCTTCTTAAAAATTTAATTACTTCCATATCATAGTTTGTTAATATAGCATAATCATCGCATATATTTAAAATCTCTTTCACTCTATAATTGAAATTAATTAAATCATCTTCCTGCAATATTGAAAATACAAAGCCTTCTATTGGTCTGCTTTTAGGCCCAAAAGGCACTTTAACTCTAAATCCTATTCCTATTTTATCCTGAAGTTCGCTAGGTACTTTGTATGTAAATGGCTTATCAATCTCCAAAGCATCACTATTTATAATTATTTCAGCATACATGATATTTATACCTACCACCTCACATCTAATCTTATATTAACAATATTCAATATTAGATAATTAACATTCTGATTATTACATAAAAACTAATAATCAGAACTATTTCATACTTATACATCTACCTTCATTTGCGTATCATATGTATAAGTATTTCCAATATTAATAAAAGAAGCGCAAATTCTAGCGCTTCTCAAGTATAATATCAAATAAGTTAGTTGCAATTTTTTCTTTGCTCATCTTATCTAAGTAAATTTCCTTACCTTCTTTAGACAAGATTATTACTTTATTATCTTCTGAGGCAAACCCAGTATCACTTGCTGTTATATCGTTTGCTACAATATAATCTAAATTTTTTCTTTGTAGTTTTGACATAGCATTATCTTTTAACTCTTGGCTTTCAGCCGCAAATCCTACTAGAATTTGATTTTTCTTTTTGCTTCCAAGCTCCATTAGAATATCATTATCTCTAATAAATTCTATGCAAAGCTCTCCATCACCTTTTTTTATTTTTTGTGTGCTATAATTTTTAGGCTTATAATCTGCAACTGCAGCTGACTTTATTACTATATCTGCTTCATCAAATATGTTCATAACTTCATTTTTCATTTCTTCATTTGTAGAAACCTCTACAACATTAATATCTTTTGGAGCTATTATTGATGTTGGTCCAGATATTAATGTTACATTGGCTCCTCTATTTCGTGCTTCCTTTGCTATAGCATAACCCATTTTTCCAGTTGATCTATTTGTAATAAACCTCACCGGATCTATAGGTGCTATAGTTGGACCTGCTGTTACTACAACATTTTTATTTAGCAAATCTTTATTTTCATTTAATTCCATTAAAACTTTGTCAACAATAATTTCAGGACTTTCAAGTTTACCTTTACCGCTTGTTCCACAAGCAAGTCTTCCTTCAGCTGGGTCTATGAATTCATATCCAAGTGACTTTAATTTCTTAATATTTTCTTGGACTATAGGATTCTCATACATATTGGTATTCATTGCAGGCGCAAAAATCACTTTTGCCTTAGTTGCCATTATTGTAGTCGAAAGCATATCATCTGCTATTCCATTTGCAACTTTACCTATTATATTAGCTGTAGCAGGTGCTACTAAGAATACATCTGCCTTTTCTGCTAAACTTATATGTTGAATCTCCCAAGCTTTCGGTTCTGCAAACATATCGCATGTAACCATATTCTGACTTAAAGATTGAAATGATAATGGGGTAACAAATTTAGTAGCTGATTCTGTCATAATTACATTAACATTAATATCTTTTTTAACAAGTAAACTTACTATTTCTAATGCCTTATATACTGCAATTCCACCACTTACACCCAACACTAAATTCTTTTTCATTTTATTTAAGACCTTCTTCTAAAATTTCAAATTCAACTGCATCTTGATCCACTTCATTTATTGCAATTGTTAAAGGTTTATTTGATTTTATTGAAATCTGAGGTTCTGCACCTTCTATTATTTGTCTAGCCCTTTTTGATGTTAAAATTACTAAAGAATATCTGTCATGTATCTTTTCTAATAAGTCTACTACTGATGGACTAATCATAGAGTTGTTCATGAATAATTCCCTCCTTTGAATCTAATATACTATCTTTTATTCTATCTACTCTGCATTTTTCAGCAGATATTATAGCTTCTAATTTTTCTACAGCTATCTCTACTTTATCATTTACTACTGCATAATTATATTTTGAAATAAAATTAATTTCCTTATAAGCTGATTTAAATCTCTTCATTAGAGATTCGTTGGTTTCACTGCCCCTGTTAATGATTCTTTGTTTTAACTCTTCCATGGATGGTGGAAGGATGAATACAAAAACTCCTTCTCTTGTGTTTTCTTTAACTTTTAATGCACCTTGTATATCTATTTCTAGAATAACATCTTTCCCACTTTGTAACATTTCTTCAACATTAGATTTAGGTGTACCATAGTAATTATCATACACTTCTGCATATTCTAAGAAGTCATTACTTTCTATCTTTTCTACAAACTGCTCTTTGGACATAAAAAAGTAATTAATACCTTCTACTTCTCCAGCTCTTGGAGATCTTGTAGTAGCTGATACAGACAACATTACATCCTTATTTTTCTCCATAAATCTTTTACATATAGTACCTTTTCCAGCACCAGATGGTCCTGATATAACTATTAATAGACCTCTCCCTTTAGTAATCATTATTCATCATCCTCATCAACTGCCATATCATCTTTTGTAGATAATCTATGAGCTACTGTTTCAGGTTGAACTGCTGATAAAATAACATGATCGCTATCTGTTATTATTACAGCTCTAGTTCTTCTTCCATAAGTAGCATCTATTAGCATACCTCTATCCCTTGCTTCTTGAATAATTCTTTTAATAGGTGCTGATTCAGGACTCACAATTGCAACTAATCTATTAGCAGAGACTATATTTCCAAAGCCTATGTTTATTAACTTTATTCCCATTTTTTACCTCCTAATTATTCAATGTTTTGAACTTGTTCTCTTATTTTTTCAATGGTATTTTTTATCTCTATTACTTTGTTAGTCATATTTATTTCTGTTGATTTAGATGCTATAGTATTAGCTTCTCTATTCATTTCTTGAATTATGAAATCTAATTTTCTTCCAATAGGTTCATCTAAATCTAACGTACTTTTCATTTGGCTTAAATGACTTCTGAGTCTTGTTATCTCTTCATCTACTGCTGCCTTATCTGAAAGAATAGCCACTTCTAATGCTATCCTGCTTTCATCTATATCAACACCAGATAATAACTCTTCCAATCTTTCTTCAAGTTTCTTCTTGTAATTCTTAGGAATACTGTCAGCTACCTTTTCTATTTCTTCAACATAATTCTCTATAATCTCAATTTTTGATAAAATATCAACTTTTAATTTTTCGCCTTCTTTACATCTCATATCATTCATTAAATCTAAAGCTGATTCAATCAGAGGCGATATCTCACTAAAAATATCATCTAAATCATCATCCAGCTCTTCCAATGTAACAACATCTGGAAATTTAGCTATTTTAGTTGTAGATATATCATCAATAACGTTCAATTCACTTTGGATTTGTTTTAAACATTTATAATACTCTTCAGCTAACTTCATATTTAGATTTGCTTTTCCAATGTTATTTCCATATGCTTTATAATTAATAAAAACATCAACTTTACCTCTATTTAGTCTTTTACTAATTATCTTTCTTATCTTCTCCTCTAAAGCCAACATCGTTCTAGGCATTCTTATATTTATATCTAAATATCTATGATTTACGCTCTTCATCTCTATAGAGAAACTTGACTTTCTTCCATCTTCGCTTTGAGCCCTTCCAAAGCTAGTCATACTTTTTATCAACTGTACACCTCCTTTTAACTTTTAAACAATTTGGAGTTTGCTTAACTAAGTATAATCATAATAAATTTCCATGTCAACATTCTGTTCACAAATTGTTAACATTTATATTTACAAACCTTATAAAACTTTAAATTCATTTCTTTACTAGAGATTAGTGAAAGGTTGTTCGGTTTGCCGTTTGTCATCAATTTGCTTGAAATCACGCAAAAACAAGTATAACCAATAATATTTTTCATAATTAAAGATACTATCTTGATTAGTGACAAGTTATTTAAAATAATTGTATCTAGTAAAGGTACATTATTATAAACTAGACAGAATACTCACTTTATATAAAATTTAAAGGTCTCATATTTATGAAAAAATTTATTTATGCATTTATAGAAATACCTTATTGCAGTGGTTGCTAATTCAAATAACAAATGATATTTTAATACGATTGAATTCAAAGGAATATGTAACAATATTTACTAATTTCTGTGACATAATTGTAATATTAGCTCTTTATAATTAAGGCAGATAAAAGCTAATAAACAAAATTTTATTAAAAAAGGTTTAGAAAGGAAGTAATCAATATGAAAAGTAAAAGCATAAATAGTAAGGTCATAACAGGAGCCATTTTAGCAAGCCTAATTATAGGATCAAGTAGTATAGGGGTATTTGCAGCAGACACATCTAATACAACAAATGATACATCAACAGCTCAACACCAAAGAATGCAAGGTAGGGGATTTACAACTAAGTTAGATGCATTAGTTACAGCAGGAACTCTAACATCAGATCAAGAAACAGCAATAGAAAACACTCTAAAACCACAAGGTAATTTCAATGGCAGAGACCACAAAGACATGTTTAAGAATAAGTTGTCAGAATTGGTGACAGCTGGAACCCTAACATCAGATGAACAAACAGCAATAGAAACTGCATTAACTAATGCTGGTAATGAAAAAGGTGGATTTAAAGCAGCTTTAGACAGTTTAGTAACAGCTGGAACTTTAACATCAGAAAAGGAAACATCAATAGAAAATGCTTTAAAACCACAAGGTAATTTCAATGGCGGAGACCACAAAGATATGTTTAAGAACAAGTTAGCAGAATTAGTAACAGCTGGGACTCTAACATCAGATGAACAAACAGCAATAGAAACTGCATTAACTAATTCTGGTAATGAAAAAGGTGGATTTAAAGCAGCTTTAGACAGTTTAGTAACAGCTGGAACTTTAACATCAGAAAAGGAAACATCAATAGAAAATGCTCTAAAACCACAAGGTAATTTCAATGGCGGAAACCACAAAGACATGTTTAAAACTAAACTTGATGCATTAGTAACTGCTGGAACTATAACTGCAGACCAAGAAACTGCTGTATTGAATGAATTTACTCCCTCAAAATAATATTCTTTATGGAATATATACAGAACGTAACATTATAGCATAGGTTCTTCAACAACTAATTTTTGCAAATAGTTAATTGAGAAAATATTCTTAGGAATCAAAGATTCCTAGTATTCTATAAATAGCAAAAGATTACTTAACAACTATTTATTAAACCATTGTTAAGTAATCTCTCTAATATAATTTATTTTTTGGCAGGTCGGCGTATCCTGCATCTCTGATTACTAAGACTAGCGCGTGAGGAGCCTTTTCTCACCTCAAAAAACAAAATTTATTTCAAAATTAATTATAATATATTCTCTTTTAATTCACTATCTTCAACTTTTATTAATCTTCCCTTATATATTCTAGCATTCATTTTTGATAATGTTATTGGATACATAGTTGCGACATATATATATTGATCTTCTAAATCAACTTCCAATCCTAAAAGTAAGATAATATTATCAACCTTCTTAACTAATTCAAGAGAGTCACCAACTGATCTCTTATAATTCACACCAACATATTGTGGATCTTTAATCACTTTTTCTATAGTATCTATTATATTATCCTTGATTTTTTTTGTGAATTGCCTACCATGTCTTTTTTTTATATGGTTTACAACACCTGGAGAGGCATAAACTATTCTAGGTAAATCAAGCTCTAAGAGCTCACTTATAGAGATTTTAATTTTACCAACTTTCTTATAAGCTTTATACTCTCTTTTCATAATACCCCTCATTTATATCCTTTCTTTTATTATATCCCAGTAGTATGTATTTTTCCACCACTTAAATAAAAAATCATGGTAAAAAAAGTGTTGATTTTATTACTTTACAATACATAAGGCATATACGAGAAAAACGTGCCCAAGATACCATTATTATTTTCATTAGACATGGAAACAGATTTCTCTTATATCTAGCCTATTGGGGTTCTCTGCCTCCGTGATCTAAGAACCCAAACCTATGGTTAAGTGTGAATCACTTACTCATAGATTGCATTGAGGCGAGCCCCCCATGTACTTGAAAATAGGCTTGGCATATGCACTCGTTATTCTCTTGATTCTGCCTAATATGTAGTATCACTAATATAACTAATTTACTTAACTACAATATAAAATCAACACTTTGTTAGGATTAAATTATAAAAATCTTTATATCAGATTTTTTAAAGTATTATACAGATTAATCCACCATTACCTTCATTAATAATTTTCTGCAAAGTCTTTTGAATCTTAACTTGAACATCTTCTGGCATTTTATATAGCTTGTTTTGTAATCCTTCTTTTACTAACACTTCTAAAGATTTTCCAAACATATTACTTTGCCAAAGAAGGGCTGGATCTGTTTCAAATTGTTCTAGAAGGCCTTTTACTAGTTCTTCCGATTCCTTTTCTGATCCCATTATAGGGCTTATCTCAGTTTTAATATCACACTTTATAAGATGTAAGCTTGGAGCACTTGCCTTTAATTTAACTCCATATTTATTACCTTGTTTAACTATTTCAGGCTCCTCAAACTTCATTTCCGAAAGTTGTGGTGCAACCAATCCATAGCCGCTCTCTCTTACATCTTCCAATGCATCTTTAACCTTATCATATTCACATTTTGCATGACTTAGGTCATTTATTATGCTGAGCAAGTCACTTTCTGAACCAACTTCTAAATTACATATCTCACTAAGAACCTTATAGAAAATTCCATCCTTAGGTTTCATAGATATTTTTGCTGTTCCACTACCCAAATCAACTTCATTTATGGTTGCCTTTCCCATAAAGTCTTCATTTTCAAAATCATTTAAGCAGTATTTTATGTCTCTTACCTTAGAGACATCTTGACTCATGTTCATAATTATGTTGAAAAAATCTTTTTTTAGCCAATGGTTACATTCCAATTTTTCTAACCATTCAGGCATATCAATATTTATTTCTTTTACAGGGAATTCCTTAAGTACGTGTTTAAATAAATCCTCAATATCTTGTTCTTCCATATTATAAACATCCATAACTTGAACAGTTACATTATATTTATCTTCTAATTCTTTTTTCAATGCCTTAGTTTCTTGAGAATTAGGCTTATTAGTATTAAGAACTACAATAAATGGTTTATTTAGTGACTGTAATTCATATATTACTCTTTCTTCTGGTTCTACATAGTCATTTCTATCTATTCCAGTTATACTTCCATCAGTTGTAATTACTAATCCTATTGTTGAATGGTCTTTTATAACTTTTCTTGTCCCAATTTCTGCTGCATCCTCAAAAGGTATTTCGTAATCATACCATGGTGTATGAACCATTTTAGTTTCCTCACCATCTAGATATCCTAATGCTCCTTTTACAATATATCCTACGCAGTCAACCATCCTTACTTTAAATTTTATTTCATCCCCTAAATTTATTTCTACTGCTTCATTAGGTACAAATTTAGGTTCTGTTGTGTGAATATTTTTTCCTGAGCCACTCTGTGGTAACTCATCTTTTGCTCTTTCCTTTTTATAAGTATTATCAATTTTAGGTATTACCATAAGATCCATGAACTTTTTAATAAATGTAGATTTCCCTGTCCTAACTGGTCCTACGACTCCTACATATATGTCCCCTTGGGTTCTATCGGCTATATCTTTGTATATGTTAAAATTGTCCACATTTTTCCCTCCCATATTCTTTTTTCCAATATATATATATTCATGCTTTATTTAAAATATACAAATATAATAAATAAAAAATTTTAACACAATTCTAATCACTAAATATATGATTAAAATATTATTAAAATTCCTATCTTTAAAATTAAACATTAACATTAGGCATAATCAAAAAAGAATAAAAAAATAGTAGACAACATGTTCAAACATAATTGATCTACTATTTTTATAGCGTGTATAAAATATCACTATATATATAATAATTCTTCATAATAACTCTGAAGACATTGCAAAAATTTTAGCCGTAATTGTGAAATGTGAATTACAACATATATATTTTTTTAAAGTAACTTTTCACACAACCTATTGAGGACTTTAATTAGACTACAATTTACTAACATTTGAAAATACAAAACCAGCTATATAAAAAATCAATCTTTTTTATATAGCTGGTACAAATAACTTGAAAATAAATTCCTAAAGTATACTCATATTCCAATACTATAAATATTAAAATAATTCACTCTTTTTGTCTCTATTCATGAGTTCATCAACAATAGACTTGGCATTCTTTCCTTCAAATAATCCTTTATAGAGTCCATCTGTTATAGGCATTGATATACCTATTCTTTCCTTCAGTTGATAAAATGCTCTACAAGCTTTTACTCCTTCAACAACCATTCCTACTTCTTTTAAAGCGTCTTCAAGAGACATACCTTTACCTATTAGTAAACCAGCTCTTCTATTTCTAGAATGCATAGATGTACAGGTAACTATTAAATCCCCCATACCAGTTAAGCCATAAAAAGTTTCTGCTCTTCCACCAAGTGCTATTCCAACTCTAGAAATTTCCTTCATCCCCCTAGTTAGTAGTGCAGCTTTTGTATTATCTCCATACCCAAGACCATCTATAACTCCTGCAGCTAACGCAATTACATTCTTTACAGCGCCACCAACTTCTACTCCTATTATATCGTCATTAGTATAGACTCTAAAATATGGTGTCATAAATAAATCTTGAACATCAGCAGCAAATTTCATTTCTTTAGATGTACTGACTATTGTAGTTGGTATTCTCATCACAACTTCTTCCGCATGACTTGGTCCTGATAAAACTACAACTGGATTATCTAATTCTTCTTCAATTACAACCGATAATCTTTTATCTGTGTCTTCCTCAATACCTTTTGCAATAGATATTATTGGAATATCTCTAGGGATTTTCCCTTTAATCGCTATACACATACTTCTAATTACATGGGAAGGTACTGATAAAACTATATAATCAGCACCATCTATTGCTTCTTCAATACTATTAAATGCAGTTACTCCTTTAGGAATTGCAAAATCTTTCATATACTTTTCGTTTGTTTTCTTAATGTTTATTTCGTTAACAACATTCTTATCTCTATCGTATATATTAACAACATTATTTTTTTCTGCAAGTAAAACAGCTAAGGCACTTCCAAAGCTTCCTCCTCCTAAAAAAGTAATTTTACTCATAACTATTCCTTTCTTTGTCTATATTCAATTTGTATTCCAGTTCCTTTGAAATCAAAACTATCTCTTAATTGATTTTCCAAATACCTTTCATATGAGAAGTGTCTTGCACTTTCATCATTTATAAAGAATACAAATTTAGGCGGTTTAGTTGCAACTTGAGTCGCATAGTAAATCTTCATTCTCTTAATTCCAACAATAGGTGGTTCCTTCATAAGTACAGCTTTGCTTATGACATCATTTAATATACCTGTTGAAATTCTCTTATTGTAATTATCATAGCAATATCTTGCTAACTTAAGCACTTTATTAGTTCTTTGTCCTGTTAGTGCAGAGATGAATAAGTATTCAGCATAACTTAAGAACTTTAAATTTGATTGAAGATCCTTTTTAAATTTATCTAAAGTTTTATCATCTTTTTCAACCAAATCCCACTTATTAACAATAACCATAATAGCCTTTCTCAATTCATGAGCATAACCTATTATTTTTTCATCTTGTTCTGTAATTCCTTCTGTTGCATCAATCATAAGTATACACACGTCCGCTCTTTCTATTGCAGCGTAAGTTCTTATAACACTATATCTCTCAATTTCTTCTTTTACCTTGCTCTTTCTTCTAAGACCAGCCGTATCAACTAAAATAAATTTACCTTCTTCTGTTTCTAAATGACTATCTATTGAATCTCTTGTAGTTCCTGGAATATCAGAAACTATTACTCTTTCTTCTCCAAGCAATTTATTAATTAAAGAAGACTTACCTACATTAGGCTTACCAATCATTGCTATTCTAATATATTCATCATCTTCTTCATCATAAATAGATTTATCAAAATGCTTAACTACTTCATCAAGCATATCACCAAGCCCTAATCCTTGCCCTGCTGATATTGCCATAGGATCGCCTATTCCTAAATTATAAAATTCATAAGCATTATTTTCATCTTTTAAATTGTCGACTTTATTAACAACTAAAACTACTGGTTTTTTGCTTTTTCTAAGCATAGTAGCCACTTCATTATCTGCAGCAGTTAATCCTTCTTTACCATCAACTATAAATATTATTACGTCAGCTGTCTCAATTGCAATATTTGCTTGTCTTCTCATTTGTTTTATAATAATATCATTATTCTCTGGTTCAATACCACCTGTATCTATCATAGTAAAATTATATCTCAGCCATTCAGCCTCTGCATACACCCTATCCCTTGTAACCCCTGGTGTATCTTGAACTATTGAAATTCTTTTCCCTGCTAATTTATTAAATAACGTTGATTTTCCAACATTCGGTCTTCCAACTATAGCAACTATCGGTTTACCCATTAAAATTCCTCCTCTTTATATTTAGACATATTCAAAAATAACAAGCCAGCATGCTAGTCTATTTTTCTTCATATGCCTCATTAAGTTTTTCTATTAAATCTTCACCTGTGTAGTCAACTACTATTACCTTGACATCTAAAGCTGATTCAATATCTTTAATTTTAATATCATCCAGCATTATCTGCTCATTAGAATCAGATAATTCGTAGCCTTTTCTAAACATGTTATTAGACATTATTAAATACTTACTATTTATTATTCCCTTCATCTGATTTATTATATCAGTTCCAGTTAAAAGTCCTGCTATAGTAATAGTTTCTCCAAAATAATGATTCACTATTTTGTAGACATCAAGCTGTATCTTAGGATTTTTACATTTAATTTTATTACTGGCTTCAAGCAATTCATTATACGCCAGCTCTCCTGTAACTATAGAAAAGCTTCCCTTCATATTTAAATCCAAGTCATCTAAAGTGCTATCTATGGCATCTCTAAAACACCTAACCATTCCTATACCATCTTCTATTTGATGATAATCATCATAAAATTCCTGATTTGGAATTTCTTTATCTGCGACTAAATAAAATTCATCAGATAATCTCACAAATGGCTTACCAGTTTCTTTAATATATGTATCTTGCAATTCTTTAATATTATTGATTTCCTCAATAGATTGTTCCTTTGTATACGTATTAACATGTTTAAGTCCTTGCCTAAACTTAGTAATACCTATTGGAACTACTGCTACATCTGAGACTTCTGGATAAAGTTTATATAAATCTTCAATTGTTCTTTTAAGTTCATTTCCATTATTTATTCCTGGAACACAAACTATTTGTGCATTCATTGTAATTCCTGCATCAGCTAGTCTTTGCATTCTTTCAAGAACATTACCTGCAAATCTGTTATTTAGCATCTGAACTCTTAATTCTGGATTTGTTGTATGTACAGAAATATTAATTGGACTTATATGATATTTTATTATCCTATCAATGTCCTCATCTTTCATATTTGTTAATGTCACGAAATTTCCTTGTAAAAATGATAATCTCGAATCATCATCTTTAAAATATAATGTTTCTCTCATTCCTTTAGGCAGCTGATCAATGAAACAAAATATGCATTTGTTACTGCATGATTTTGCTTTATCCATAATTCCCCCGCCAAATTCTATCCCTATATCCTCACCATATTCCTTTTCAATTTCAATTTCCCATATTTCACCACTAGGTTTTTCTATCTCTAAAACAATCTCTTCATCTGCAGATAAAAATTTATAATCTATGATATCATTTATTTCCTTATTGTTTATAGATACTAAGATATCATTTTCTTCTATCCCGACTTCCTCTGCAATTCCATTAGAGGTTACTTTTGTTATAATATTTTTCATTTTTTCACCCCTTATTATAACATTCTTATCTTTGTTATATTACATTAAACCCTTAGTTAAGTCAACAATTCATATTATTAAAACATGTTTAACCTCATTATAATTTCATAAAATAATAATGTTTTTTATTCATACCTTTTAAAAAATAGCTTCAAAGGATTTCATTTCTTGTATAAATGATTTAACAAAACAAAAAATGTTCTTAATAACAAAGAACATTTTCCTACATTATATAGTCCTATTCATTCAAATCAACATAAGCTCCTGTTTTTGAAAAGACAGTCCATTCACATATATTAGTCACATGATCCCCTATTCTTTCTAAATATTTTATTACAAACAACAATTGAGTTCCTTCTTGAAGTAAACTTTCATCTTTTTTTATTGCTTTAATAAAAGAAGCAAACAGCGATCTATATATAGTATCTATCTCATCATCCTTTTTGCAAATTCTATATGCCATTTCTTCATCATCATTGACGTGGGAATCTATAGATGCCTTTATCATATACCTTGCTTTTCTTTCCATATCCCATAGATCCTCTGAAACCTTTTTAAGAGAATTCACATTTTTGCCGATTCTTTTTGTTATTTTACAAATATCTACTGCATAATCTGCTATTCTTTCTAAATCTGTCACTATTTTCGAGACAGTGAACACTCTTCTCAAATCTGTTGCCAGAGGCTGCTCTGCTGCAATAAACTTAATACACTGTTCTTCAATTATTTTTTGTAATTCATCAACTTTATCATCAGCTTTAATAATTTCATCTGCTGCTTCTATATCACAATTCTTTAAACACAGCATACTTTCATATATCTGCTTTTCTACTAAGTCTGCCATAATCACTAATTGCCTATTTATATTCTTTACTTTAGTATCTTGTGATCCTCTTGTCATTCTTCCATTGCCCCTTTATACTTAAATTTATCGTTTACACCTAATTACACCTTAGTTACATAAATAAAATCCACATCGCATACTACATGTTTCTGCTACTTTTAAAAATCACCACAGATTTGCCTTGATTATAATTTTCTAAATAATAAAAAATAATTATTAACTAGATTCTTATTAAATTTCCGATTAACTACTATGAATCATTTAATTATATGATATATTTCCTTTATGCTTTTAATTTATTTTTTTCATATTACATTAATATAATACCTAAGTCAAGAAATTCATAGCCAAATGATAAAAATGTCCTCAATAAATTAAGGACACTTTATAATACTTATACCTTATTCATTTAAATCAACATAGGAACCTGTTTTTGAAAAAATAGTCCATTCACATATATTAGTTACATGATCTCCTATTCTCTCTAGATATTTTATTGCAAATAGTAATTGAGTTCCTTCTTGAAGCAGCTTTTCATCTACTTTTATTGAGTTAATCAAAGTGGAAAATAAAGATTTATAGAATGCATCTATCTCATCATCCTTTTCGCAAACCTTATATGCCATTTCCTCATCTTCGTTAATATATGAATCTACAGACGCTCTTATCATAGCTCTAACTTTATCGTCCATCTCCCATAATTCTTCTGAGCCTTTTTCAAATGAGCTTATCTTTTTACCAATCCTCTTTGTTATCTTACATATATCTACTGCATAGTCTGCCATTCTCTCTAAATCCGTCACTATTTTAGATGCTGTAAATACTCTCCTTAAATCTGTTGCGAGCGGCTGTTCAGTTGCTATAAATTTGATACATTCCTCTTCTATCATTTTTTGCATATCATCAACAATATCATCATTCTTAATAACTTGCTCAGCCTTTTCTAGATCATATTTTTTTAAACTTAGCAAACTCTCATATATTTGCTTTTCAACTAGACTAGACATTTTTAGCAACTCTCTATTTATATTTTTTACTCTTGTATCCTGCGATCCCCTTGTCATAATTATCATTGCCCCCTTTTAGCCAAATCTACCTGTAATATAATCTTCTGTTCTCTTATCTCTTGGATTATAAAATATATCTTCTGTTTTTCCGAACTCTATAACTTCTCCATTTAAAAAGAATGCAGTTTTATCAGCTATTCTTCCTGCTTGCTGCATATTATGAGTTACAATGATAACTGTATATTTCTTCTTTAATTCATCCATAAGTTCTTCCATTTTTCCAGTTGATATTGGATCTAATGCAGATGTTGGTTCATCCATCAAAATTACTTCTGGAGAAACCGCCAATGTTCTAGCAATACATAATCTTTGTTGTTGCCCACCTGACATTCCAAGCGCACTTGATTTTAGCCTATCTTTAGTCTCGTCCCAAAGCGCTGCTCCTCTTAAGCTTTTTTCTACTATTTCATCTAAGATCTTCTTATTTTTTGTGCCGTGTATTCTAGGTCCATACGCAATATTATCATAAATCGACATTGGAAATGGATTTGGTCTTTGGAATACCATTCCGATTCTTTCTCTTAAATATATATCATCATAGTCCTTATATATATCCTTACCTTCAAAAAACACTTCTCCAGTTATTTTTACAATCTCAATCAAATCATTCATTCTATTTAAAGTTCTTAGGAAAGTTGATTTTCCGCAGCCTGAAGGTCCAATAAGTGCTGTAACTTCATTTTTATTTATAGACATATTTATATCTTTAAGAGCCTGATTATCACCATAATATAAGCATAAATCTTTTGTTTCTATAATATTCATAACTATCTCCTACTTCCCACTATAAGCTTTCATCAATCTATTTCCAATTAACCTTGCACAAACATTGAATAAGAGAACTGCTATTATAAGCACAGCCGCTGTTCCGTTAGCTATTTGAGCAGCATCAACCACTGCGCCTTCTGAATTTAGCTTCCATATATGGACAGCTAAAGTTTCTGCTGGTCTAAAAAGTGAAAATGCTGAGCTGTTCCCAGCCATACTTATGGTATTGAAATTTAAATTTTTAGAACTTAATCCTGCAGTATATAAAAATGCTGCTGCCTCACCAAAAATTCTTCCTGCTGCTAGTATTATACCCGTTAATATCTCTCCCATAGCTGTCGGAACTGTAAGCTTCGCTAATGTTTGCCATCTAGTTGCTCCAAGCCCCAAAGATGCTTCCTTAACCCTTTTACTTGCTGTATTTATTGCATTTTCTGAAATTCTAGTCATTGAAGGTATATTTAATATACTCACAGATAAAGCACCTGCAAGTATTGAATATCCCCATCCCGCCATATTTACAAAAACCAATAATCCAAACATACCAATAACAATAGATGGAAGTGAAGACATTGTTTCAAGGGACATTCTTATAAATTTAAGAATAGGTCCTTCTTTAGCATACTCTGCCAAATAAATCCCCGCTCCAACCCCAATAGGAATTGTTATAACCAAAGAAATAACAAGCATATAAAACGAATTAAATAACTGCGGTGCTATTCCTCCTCCTGCTCCTGTAAGCTTTGGATTGCCAAAAAGGAATGACGGTTTTAACATACTTCCACCTTTATATAAAATATATAAAATAAATGCACCAAGTAAAACCACTATGAACATACTTATTATATAAAATATAACTGTCGCAATTTTATCTACTTTTTTTGCATTCATTATACCGCACTCCTTTTCTCAATTACTCTTACAATAACTATAAATATAAAAGAAATCACAAGTAAAATTAATGCTAATGTCCATAATGCATCATTCCATGGCGTTCCGCCGACAGTATTAGCCATATCCATTGTTATTATACTTGTTAATGTTGACATTGAGGAAGTGATACTATCAGGTATCTTTACAGTGTTACCAATTACCATTTGAACTGCTAACGCTTCTCCAAAAGCCCTTGCAATACCAAGTACTACACCTGTTAATATCCCTGATTTGGCGCCTGGAACTATTATTCTATAAATCGTCTGCCATCTTGTAGCTCCAAGACCATATGATGCCTCAATGTGATCTTGAGGTATTGTTTTTATAGCATCTATAGATAACGTTGCTATAGTTGGTAAAATCATTAATGATAAAACTAAAATCCCTGCGATTAAAGAAAATCCCATTCCTCCAAAACTTCCTTTTATAAATGGTACTAACACAGAAATACCAACCCAACCATAAACAACAGAAGGTATTCCAACTAATACTTCTAATGAAGGTTTAATTATCTTTTTCCCAAATTTACTTGATATGACATTCACAAATATCGCCAAAGCAATAGCAATAGGTGCACTTATAACTACTGCACCTACTGATACTAAGGTTGACCCTAAGATGAAAGCGAGAGCTCCAAAGGAAGGCTCTCCACCCTTGTTTGGCTTCCAATTATTTGTGAATAAAAATTCTGTGACACTATATCCATCTTTTGTGAATATTCTTATCCCTTTTGAAGCTATAAATACTATGATTGATATTGTTATCACTATTATTAATATTCCACATAGCCCTGCAAAGCCTTGGCCCAAATACTCATTTTTAAGCCTTTCTTTAAAACTTCTTTTTTCCATCTTTACTCATCCCTTAATTGAAATTATTTTACTTTCATTTCACTTCCTGAAACAAATCCTAAATTATCTAGAACTGACTTATCAACTTTGTTTGTAACATAATCTATAAAACTCTTAGCAACTCCTGTTGCTTCACCTTTAGTATACATGTGTCCCCATGACCAGAACTTATATGATCCATCAGCTATATTTGCTTTTTCAGCTGAAACTCCGTCAAGTTTTACTATTTTTATAGCATCCTTAGCTTCTTGTGTGTTCATATATGCAAGACCTAAATAACTAATTGCACCATCATTTTGTTTCATTGCACTTAAAACTGCTCCATTTGAATCTTGAGTTACTCCTAATGATTCGTTTTCTGCTGATTTATCTCCACCAAGAATTACCTTTTCGAATGTTGCTCTTGTTCCAGAACCTGCTGTTCTATGAACTAATAATATTGGCTTATCAGGTCCTCCAACTTCTTTCCAGTTAGTTACCTTGCCAGAGAATATATCTTTAATTTGAGCTGATGTTAAATTATCTATTCCAAGTGATTTGCTTACCGCAACACCAAAACCTTCTGCTACAACTTTATGATCAACTAACTGACTTGCTTTATCTTTATCTAATTTTTCTTCTGCAAAAATATCTGAATTTCCTACATCTACTGATCCATCTAGTACTTGAGTAAGACCTGTACCTGATCCACCTGCTTGAGCACTAATTTCTGCATCTGGATTTTCCTTATTATATGTTTCAATCGCTTGCTCCATTAATGGAAGTAAGGCTGATGAACCACTTAGGGTTATAGACCCACTTACTTTATCGCTTGATTCAGTCTTTGTACCTGTTTCTGATTTATTTGATGAGCTTCCACACCCAACCATTGCACTTCCTATAACTGTCACTAACAAAGCCCCTACGACTAACTTTAACGTTCTTTTTTTCATTATAAATTCCCTCCATCAATAAATTCGACATAAATTATGTTGGTTAAATTGTTTCTTATTACATATCCTATAATATACCCATTTAGTTAATCTATTATTAGAGAATTGTTAAGTTATATTAGAGGGATGTTAAGAAAATTTAACATACCTTTGATAATAATTAAAAAATGCGCAAAGTTTCTACCACTTTGCGCATTATCTGTTATAAATATGGAATTTTCACTTCAAAACACGTTCCTACTCCAAGCTCACTTTTAACATAAATCTCTCCGTTAAAAATTTTAACAATATGTTTTACAATTGCTAAGCCAAGACCTGTTCCACCTTTTTTCCTTGATTTATCAACTCTATAAAATCGTTCGAAGATTCTTGATATATCTTCCTTTGGTATTCCTATTCCATTATCTTTTACTCTTAAGCAATAATATTTATCTTCATTATAACTTAACACTTCTACTTTTCCAGAAGTATCCTTAGAGTATTTTATTGCATTTTCTATTAAATTCAAAGCTAGTTGATGAAATTTATCTCTATCTCCAAAGATCTTTTCACTATTGTTATCTTTAAATTCTAATTTAATATTTTTATTAATAGCAGTTTTTCTCATTATATTAATTACTTCTTCAATTACTGATCCCGGTTCGAACTCATGCATATCAACCGCTAAGTTGCTTTCAATATTAGATAACACTAATATATCATTTATAAGTCTTGATAATCGTTCAGCTTCTTTATCTATAATATCTAAAAATTTCTCTCTTGTTTCGTCATCCTTAACAAATTTTAAAGTTTCAGCAAATCCCTTTATAGATGTTAACGGAGTCTTCAATTCATGAGATACATTGGCAACAAACTGGCTTCTCATAAGTTCTACTCTATTTATATCAGTTATGTCTTGAAAAGTTATAACCTTTCCTACGCCTTCCATTCCATCTACCATAGCTGATTTCTTAATTTTGAAATCCCTTTCTATTGGATGACGTATTTTTATTTCTTTATCACTTACATCATCTTGTTCTAAGAATTTTATTATATCATAATCCTTTATATGGTCTAATAAACATTCGCCTACAATATTTTTTTTAATGCCAAGTAAAGATTCTGCACACGGATTAATTGAAATTACCATATTGCAATTATCAACAGCTATAACTCCGCTTTCCATACTTTTTAATATTGATTCTATTTTATTTTGATTATCTATAACTTCACGAATCTTTATTTGTAACTGTTCCGCCATATTATTGAAGCTATTTCCCAAAGTCCCAAGTTCATCATTTGTATTGATATTGGCTCTTATTTTATAGTCCCCATGAGTCATTTTCAAAGTTACACTTTCTAACTCTTTAACTGGATCAACAATTTTTTTAACTAGTCTTAATGATAGAAATAAAGAAAATGGCATAACCACAAGTAATATTCCAAAACAATATTTAATATTTTCTTTAAGTATTATAGTAACAGAATTTATGCTTACAGAACTTCTAATTACAAAGTTATTGCTAAGCCTAGTAGCACAATATATTAAGTCTGACTTAATTGTCTCGCTGTATCTCTTTGAATACCCTTCACCAGTTTCCATTGCTTTCTTAACTTCTTCTCTATCCCTATGATTTTCACTACTCTTTTGCTCATTATCGTATAAGACAACTCCATTATCATTTATAAGAGTAAATCTTACTTCTATACCATTTATTTTCGTATTATTTAATGCTTTTAACTCTTCATAATCATTTCTACTAATATCAGTAACATCATTAAGTTCAGAAACTAGCAAATTTATGTTTCTAAGTTGTTCTTTTGTATTTTTAATTTGTTCTAAATTTATTATTGTGATAAAAGAAGATGCTACAATTAATAGTGCAAATAGCACAGTTATAATAACTGAAGTTAATATTTTGTTTTTCATTTTTACTCCGCTGGGTTAAATCTATAACCTACTCCTCTTATAGTTTCAATAAATCTCGGATTTTTATCGTCTTCTTCTATCTTCTTTCTAAGATATCTTATATGAACATCTACAGTTCTTGTTTCTCCTATATACTCATAACCCCAAATCTTATCTAATAGGGTTTCCCTTTTGAGTATTCTTCCTTTATTCTTTATTAGTATTTGTAAAAGTTCAAATTCTTTTAAAGTTAAATCAACCTTTCTATCATTCACATATACCTCATGACGTTCAAAGTCTACTTTAAGATTTTCTGAATTATAAACATCATCTTCTGCCTCATTAAATGAGCTTGTTCTTCTTAAAACTGCCTTTACTCTTGCAAGTAATTCCCTGACCGAAAATGGTTTTGTTATATAATCGTCAGCTCCAAGTTCTAGCCCAAGTATCTTATCAAGTTCTTCGCCTTTAGCTGTTAACATTATTATTGATGTTTTTTTCATTTCAGAATCTCTCTTTATTTCCTTACAAACATCAAATCCATCCATACCTGGCAGCATTAAATCAAGCAATAACAAGCTCGGCTTCTCAGCCTTAGCTATTTTCACTGCATCAATACCATTATTAGCACTTAAAACCTCATACCCAGCATTAACTAAATTGAAATGTAATAATTCAACTATATGTTCTTCATCATCTACAATTAAAATTTTTTCATTAGCCATATTTCATCTTCCCCCTTAACGTGAAATAATAAAAGAAAACATTCTACCATAGGAACCCTGAGATTTTCTGTATGAATGCAATTTAATATCACTACTACAATAAGTACATAAATCTAAACTATTTATATTACTCTCATTTATTCCAGATTTCCTTAAATCGTCTATTATGCACGCTTCAAGATTAAGATTATTTCCATTAAATAGCTCTTTTTCATTTATTGTATCTTTCTTTTCAATAAACTTCTGCTTTAAATCTTCTGAAACTTCATAACAACATTTTCTAATATGTGGTCCTATATAAGCCTTAATATTTCTTACATCAGATCCAAATTCATTTTTCATTTTATCTATTGTCTTCAATGTAATAGACTCAAAGGTACCTCTCCATCCACTGTGTATCGCAGCTGTAACCTCTTTTTCCTCATCTACCAATATAACCGGTACACAATCAGCAGTAAAAACCCCAATAATAACATTTTTTTCATTTGTTATTATTGCATCTCCCTCTTCATCTATAATATCTTTCCCATTACCTTCATATTTTAATATTCTATCACTATGAATTTGCTTTATATATATTATATTATCTGCATTAAATTCTTTTTTTAATGAATTTAATTCTCTAACTCCCTCTTCTGTATTTCTATTAAAACTTCTTCCTTTTTCTGCATTTGTGAATATAATTTCAAATTTTTTACCATTTATTATTGTAAAATCATCTTTAATTTCTAAGTCTTTCAACTCTAATGTATTCACTCTAATCCTCCAATAAATTAATACTTTTTTAATAATGTATATGAAAATAAAAGTCACAAAGCCACCATGAAATCTTCTTATATACAGCTAGATACTTTTTATAAGAATAAAATGCTTGTTCCATTTAATTCATTTTAATTCTTTACTTAATATTAACATTTTATTAGCTGCTTGGCATCTTTATTAACTGAAGTTTAACTTATATATAACATTTTTCATTATAAAAAGGACATTGAAAACTTTTCAACATCCTTAATTATGTGATTATGTTCTAAGATTTTTTATTTCTTCTAGGAAAGTATCTATATCCTTAAATTGTCTATAAACTGACGCGAATCTTACATATGATATTTCATCTAACTCTTTCAATCTAGCCATAACCATTTCCCCTATTTCATTTGATGGGATTTCAGTGAGCATACTATTAGATATTGTTTTTTCTATATCATATGCTATTTCTTCGATTTGCTTTCTAGATATGGGTCTTTTTTGACATGCAATAATTAATCCGTTAATTATTTTTTCTTTGTTGAAATTTTCTCTAGTTAAATCTTTTTTAATTACTAGGATTGGAAAATCCTCTATTTTTTCATATGTAGTATAACGCTTATTACATTTTAAACATTCTCGTCTTCTTCTAATTGTTGTATTGTCATCTGTTGACCTTGAATCAACAACCTTACTTTCTTCAAATCCGCAAAATGGACATTTCATACTTTCATTCACCTCTTTGCTTTCGTATATCAAAACCTATACTTATTATAACTATATTTTTGAAATATGGCTATACATTGTTTGCATTTACTTTTTCTTTATCTTTTGCCTTCACCAATATAACATCTGTTCCTATTTTTACTATATCGCTCCACAAAATCTCTTTTTCATCTTCTTTTGCAAACCATGATTTTATTTCTCCTGGTAATATTAACGCAACTATTTTATTTTCATCGCAGTCTATCTTAAAATCTTTTATAAACCCGATTTTAGTTCCTGTTAATATATCTATAACTTCCATACTTCTCATAGCATTGAGTGAATGTAATTCAAGTTCCATAATTATCCCCCACCATTATAATATTATTAAACTCTCATTCTTATACGTGTTTTCTCATATGCTTTAGTGCTGTTTTTTCTAATCTTGAAACTTGTGCTTGTGAAATTCCAATTTCATCTGCTACTTCCATTTGAGTTCTTCCATTGAAAAATCTTAAATTCAATATAAGCTTCTCTCTATCAGTAAGTTTTTTCATTGCTTCTTTTATTGAAATATTTTCAAGCCAATGTTCATCTGTATTTTTTGCATCACTTATTTGATCCATTACATAAATGGCATCTCCTCCATCATGATAAATTGGCTCAAACAGTGATACAGGATCTTGTATTGCATCTAACGCAAATACAACTTCTTCTCTTGGCAATTCAAGTTCTTTTGCAATTTGCGATATAGTAGGCTCTTTATTATTGTCTTTTATAAATTTTTCTCTCATAATAAGAGCTTTATAAGCTATATCCCTTAAAGATCTACTTACCCTAATAGAATTATTATCTCTTAGGTATCTTCTAATTTCCCCAATTATCATAGGAACTGCATAAGTTGAAAATTTAACATTTTGAGACAAATCAAAATTATCTATTGATTTCATTAAGCCTATGCAGCCTACTTGGAATAAGTCATCGATATTTTCTCCTCTATTATTAAACCGTTGAATAACACTAAGTACTAATCTCAAATTTCCCTTTATAAAAGTTTCTCTTGCGTTCTTATCTCCAGCTTGCATTTGTAAAAAAAGCTGCTTCTTTTCTTTTTCTTTAAGTATAGGGAGTTTTGAAGTATTAACGCCACATATTTCTACTTTGTTAATTATCACAAGTATTCACCCCTTCGAAAGTAATAATCCATTGCATTAAACATTATCTCCGATAGGCAATACTTTTATACTTGAAGACAAGCTAAATCATTCTACTTATTTCTTTTTTCAATCTTTTAATTATTTTTTTCTCTAATCTAGAAATGTAAGATTGTGAGATTCCAAGCATATCCGCGACCTCTTTTTGCGTTTTTTCTCTTGTTCCATTTAAACCAAATCTAAGTCTTACTATTTCTTTTTCTCTATCATTTAAGCTCTTTAATGCCATAACTAATAGCTGCTTATCTACTTCATCTTCTATCAAATTATAAACAGTATCGTTTTCAGTTCCTAATATATCTGATAACAGAAGCTCATTTCCATCCCAGTCAATATTAAGAGGTTCATAAAATGATATTTCAGCTTTTATCTTGCTATTTCTCCTTAAATACATAAGTATTTCATTTTCTATACATCTAGACGCATAAGTTGCAAGCTTTATCTTTTTTTCTGGATTAAAAGTATTTACTGCTTTTATTAATCCAATAGTACCAACTGATATTAAATCTTCTACATATACACCTGTGTTTTCAAATTTTCTTGCTATATAAACAACCAATCTTAAATTTCTTTCAATTAAAGTACTTCTTATATTTTCATCTCCACCATTTAATTTATTTACCAAATCTTCTTCTTCATCTTTTGATAATGGTGGTGGTAGAGCATCATTTCCTCCTACATAATATAATTTTTTTCTAAACAACTTGAACTTACATAATAATTTATTAAAAAACAGAACTAACTTTTCCATAAATATCCCCCTTATAGACTATTCCCCTTGATAATAAGGCATTAAATTCGCATTCTTTACTTAATTTTTCTTTACATGGACATATTATTGCATCGACTTCTTCATATAGATGATAATTATTGCTTATTTTTATGTTGTTAACTTTTATACCTTTAAGACTTCCTCCATATCCTATTGAACTGTAAAGCACATGATATGTATTGATACTATTAAAATCCACATCACTTATTAGGTTTTCTTCAATTAAAATACATGGAAGATTTGTAATTGGCTCTCTAAGCTCATTTCCAGTATCTAAAAAGCTTTTAATACTATATTGCTTGCCTTCTATATTGAATTCAATCTCAAAAACAAAATTCCTTACAAACAGCTTGTCTCTAATGTATTCCACAAGTCTGCTAAAAATTATATACATAATCATTACTCCTAGCATAATATATTTAATTGAATACTTCTCTATTTTGAATGTAGTTCCTAATAAATATAAATTTTGCTTTAATGAAAATAGAAAACATACTCCACTTAAAGTAAATGTCATCATTAGAAATATAATAAGAATCTTGATCATATTAAGAATGTTTGTTTTTCCATACACTATTCTGAGCATTATGAACGCAACAATTAATTCAATAGGTAAACAAGATAATATGTTTAACTGTGGAATAACTAAAACCAATGTATAAATTCCACCCAATAAACTGGAGCTTAAGAGCGCAATCACCTTACATTTATGCTTTATGCATTTCATAGTTACTGTTAACAAAAAGAAATTTACTATGCAATTTTCCAAAACCAAGGTATCAACATAAATTTCCATCTCAACGCCTCCAGTCTGTCTGGATTTTATTATATACTTCTTTCTCATAAAAATTTGTCACAATCACATTAAATCTTTTTGTTTTTTTAATTGAACTTTTTACATTTATTTACACTATATTTTTTTGTACTCTTTTTTATATTTAAAACTAACTTAATATGTAAAAATAAATTCTTTTATCTTATATAAATTTGCTAAAAATAAGTGGAATAAAATTCAAGTGATTCTATTCTAAATTTAATTATGTAATTTAAATTTAGAAATACCCAACTTTAAAACTAAATTTATATGATAACTTACCGAAATCATAAATATTTTGATTCCGAAAAGCTATGAAAATATCTCTGAAGGTTCTAAGCAGCAGGTGGCTCGATGTAACTGACAAGTTTCTGATAAAAATACAATATACTAAAAAATAAAAAAAAAAAAAATAGAATGAAAACTTGCATATCAAAGGTCAAAAAACTATTTAATAGTTTTTTGATCCCTAAAACAAATTTTCATTCTATTTAACTTTATTTCTTAATATTATAAATTCCGTTATTAATGTCTCTTTTGTCTTCTTAAGAAAACAGGTATATCTAAATCATCTGGCTCATAATTGTTAGAAGTCATTTCTGGTTCTTTTGCATCTACTGCAACTTCTTGCTGTTCTTTTGCAACTTCCTTAACTTGAGGTTGAACTTTTTTAGATTCTTCTACTATAGAACCTAATGATAATCTGTTATTTTCACTTTCAAATCCAGTTGCTATAACAGTAATTCTAATTTCTTCATTAAGAGTTTCATCTATAACAGCTCCCACGATTATATTCGCATCTGGATCTACAGCCTCACGAACAACATCCGCAGCATCATATACTTCTAATGCTCCAAGGTCTGCTCCTCCAGTGAAGTTTATAATAACATCTGTAGCTCCATCTATTGATGTTTCTAAAAGTGGAGATGAAATTGCTTGTTTAACAGCATCTTGTGTCCTAGTATCACCTTTACCGAAACCGACTCCCATATGAGCTAGTCCTTTATTAAGCATTACTGCTTTTATATCTGCAAAGTCAGCATTAATTACACCTGTTATTGTAATTAAGTCTGAAATAGCTTGAACACCTTGTCTTAAGACTTCATCAGCTAACTTAAACGAATCCAACAGCGTTGTTTTCTTATCAGCCATATTAAGTAGTCTTTCATTAGGGATTATAACTAATGTGTCAACTTTTTCTTTTAATGTTGCTATCCCCATTTCAGCATGTCTCATTCTTCTTTTACCTTCAAAAGGGAAAGGTTTAGTTACTACTCCTACAGTTAAAATCTCCATAGATTTAGCAATTTCCGCTACTATTGGTGCAGCACCTGTTCCTGTTCCGCCGCCCATACCAGCAGTAATAAACACCATATTTGCTCCCTTTATAGAAGCTGTTATTTCTTCTCTGCTTTCTTCTGCTGCTTTCTTTCCTATTTCCGGATTAGCTCCAGCTCCTAGTCCTTTAGTTAGCTTTTCACCTATTTGAATTTTTTGATCTGCATTAGAAAGCATAAGTGCTTGCTTATCTGTATTTATTGCAATAAATTCAACATTTTTTAGTCCTTCAACTATCATTCTATTTACGGCATTACTTCCGCCGCCGCCGCAACCAATAACTTTTATATTGGTTAACTCTTGCATATCTGTCTCAAAATCTAACAAAACAATTCCTCCCCTTAAAAAATCTTATCAAAAAAAACTTTAACTTTTTTTAGAATATGATTTTCACCTTCATTATTGTGTAAATGTTCTTTTTCATTAATTACTTTATTATCATTATGTTTATTAGTTAGAATTATATTATCATCCTCTAATAAATTTAATCTATCATATACTTCTTTAGCAATAGCCATAGAAGTTATATTTTCTGAATTTTTTATTCCCAGATCATTTTTTCTTATAACTTTAGTTTTTATTTTGAAAATTTTACGAACGATTTCATCTATATCTTCAAAATAATTAACTCCATCTCCATATAGAATTATACTACAAATTCTATCATAATGACCAGTATTTTTTAATTTTATATTGATATGGCTTAATATTTCTTCAATTCTATCATTTACCACTTCATAGAATAATTTCCTGGAAACTTTGGTAGTTCCTACCTCAATTTCCTCTTCAAGCGAATTATCTAGATATAAAGCTTTATAATTGCTAGAGTAAATCTTTTTCATATTATCTGCTTTTAAAAACGAAAACTTCCCACAAATTGCTAAATCCTTAGTTATATTTCTTCCACCTATTGGAATAGAATTTATGCTTTTAGGAATTCCATCCGTAAATAATGCTATATCAGTAGTCCCAGCTCCAATGTCTGCAATCACTATACTTTCCATAGAATTTTTTTCATTCAAAAACACTTGCTTTCCTACTAATATATTCAATTTTATAGACCCAATATTATACCCTGTTTTTCTAAAAAGTTCATAATATTTTTCTATTTCACTTTTAGCTGCTATTACTAATGTAAGATTTATTTCAAGTTTACTTCCTTTCCAATTTAATATATCTTTACGTATTACTTTGTTATCTAATATATAAAAATTGATAAGCACATCTACTATACATTCATCGTCACTTAAAATAAAATCTCTTTGTGCATTTTTCAGCGCTTTTCTTATATCCGCACTTGTAACTTTTTCTTGAATATTAACTACAGTTGATACTTCAGTAATTCTTACTTTATTAGAAGAAATTCCAATGGATATTCTTTCACTTTTTACTGTCGTCTTTTTTTCTAAATCCTTTAATAAGCTTACTGCAACATCCCTGCATTTATCAATATCTAATAACAAACCTTTCTCTATACCTGCTGATTTGCATGATTGAACTCCTAAAATTTTAAGTTCGTCTTTCTCTCTAATCGCTACAGTAGCAGATAATTTTTGAGTACCAAAATCTAAGGACGTAATTATCTCTTGTTGCATGATTAAATCTTTCCCTTCTCTGCAGAAAAAAATCTACTAATTGCAATATATTCAACACATTTACTCAAATTCCTTTTTTTATTTATGCAATTATTATTTTTTATTTATTATTTCGTATCCATTTTTCATATTCTTCCCTCGATATAGTATTATTACTTACTAATCTTTTCAAATCCATCTCAATAGTCTGCATTCCAAATTTAGAGCCCATTTGAATAAAGCTGTTAATCTGCTCAAAATTTCCTTCTCTTATAAGATTTTTTATACTAGAGGTACATACCATAATTTCCATTGCAGCAGTTCTACCCTTTCCTGAAGCATTTGGCAATAATACTTGCGAAACAACTCCCCTAAGCAATGATGATAGTTGAATTTTCACTTCATTTTGATGGCCAGATTCAAAAGAATTTATAATTCTATATATACTATTTGCTGCTCCCATATTATGCAAAGTAGAAAAAACCAAATGTCCTGTTTGCGCAGCTCTTAAAGCTATTTCAATTGTCTCAGGATCTCTCATCTCTCCAAGCAGTATAACATCTGGATCTTGTCTTAATGCTGCTCTAAGTCCCATTGCATAGCTTTTTGTATCTTGTCCAACTTCCCTTTGATTTACCATTGATTTCTTCGTTTCATAGATATATTCTATTGGTTCTTCTAATGTAATTATATGCTTTTCTTTAGTCATATTTATTTCATTTACCATAGCCGCAAGTGTTGTACTTTTTCCTGATCCTGTTGGTCCAGTAACAAGAACCAATCCATCTTGTAATTCAGTGAAATCCTTTAAAACTGGTGCATCTGATATATCCCTAAGCTTTGGTATAGCTTCCTTTATAACTCTCATACATATAGCATAATTACCTTTGCATTTAAATGCATTAACCCTGAAGTTCCCTAAACCAGGCTTATTATATTTAAAATCTATTTCTCCATTTTCTAAAAACTCTTCATATTTACTTGGCATTAGATCTCTAATATATTCTCCAACAACTTCGTGTGGTACTGCATTTTCATCTGCGATAACCAAATCACCGTCTACTCTTACCATTGGTGGCAATTCTGAAGTTAAGTGAATATCTGATGCGCTAGTTAGATCAATTCTATCTAATAAGTTGTCTATTTTAGCCATAAGTTTTCTCCTCTATCTGTAATTTAAAAAAGTAAATTATTAGTATATCTTATAAAAAATAAGGTGCTATATTAAAAATAGCACCCTTTTTTAAAGTATGTCAATATTCTTTATATAAATATAGAATATTTATCCTTCCAACTTCTTTTAACATTACACTAATATGAATGAAAATGGATATTATTAAGTACATATTATATACTAAATAGCAGCGCATCGCTTTATAGTGATAAAGATTTATAATTCTCTATACACTAAATTAATTTTTAGTAAATAACTCTTTTTTTAATTTTTTTAAAGCTTTTTTTTCTATTCTCGATACATATGATCGTGATATTCCTAAATTTACTGCTATTTCTCTTTGTGTTTTGCATTTTCCATCAATTAATCCATATCTCATTATTATAATAGCACTTTCTCTTTTGGTTAATGACTCAATCAACTTTTTATATAGAGCTCTAACTTGTAAATTGCTTTCAACTTTTTCTAAGACGCTATCTTTTTCACTGCTTAGTATATCCATAAGACAAAATTCATTTCCTTCTTTATCTACTCCGATTGGATCTTGGAGATAAACTTCACTTTTTTGCTTTTTACTATTTCTAAACAGCATTAGAATCTCATTTTCTATACATCTAGAAGCATAAGTTGCAAGTCTAGTACCCTTACCTGCATCGAAAGAATCGATCGCTTTTATTAATCCAACAGTACCAATTGAAATTAATTCATCTACATCCTTATTAGGAAACGAATATTTTTTTACTATATGAGCTACTAATCTTAAGTTTCTTTCAATTAAAATACTTTTGGCATTTTTATCTCCTTCTTTAAATTTTTTCAAATACATTTGTTCTTCTGTTTCATCTAAAGGTAGTGGAAATGTATTATTATTTGTTACATATCCAGTTAAGAATAGTGAATTTAATATTAGGTCTATAAAGCTATTTAATATAAACACCTTTTTCCTCCATAGCAGTGCTTGATATTATAATATGTTGGAGTACCAAAAAAGTTGCTTATACATTTTTATTTTTTATATTTATATTTTACTATATAGGTTCTAAATGATATAATTCACTCTTAATAAAGTTATTTGGTTTGTAGCGACCGATATTCCAATATATGTTCTTATTAATTAATCTTTTTAGAACACTTATATTGCAATTAAATTTCTATATCACAAGCTTAATTTACCACTTAGTTCACTAGAATTCTAAATGTAAATTTATTATCTCACTATATATAATATAGCAGTGATTAAATTTCACTACTTCGCATTTAAAGTTTTAACTATATCTTTAAATATTGGTGCTGCAGTATCGCCACCACCAAGATCTTCATTATTAGCATCCTTATCCATCTGTATGTCTGGGGTAAATACTACCATAGTATAGTTTTTTCCTCCTGCACTAAAATATCCAGCAAACCATCCATGAGTTTTACCTTCACTACCTGTCGCCGAACCAGTTTTACCACCTATATCAAGATCTGATTCATACGCTTTTATTCCTGTTCCTTTCAAAACAACCTGCCTCATTTCATTCTTAACTATTTTTGCTGTTGTTTCACTAAATACTCTCTTTTTATCAGTTTTAAACTCTTTTATTAAATTATCATCTTTATCCAAAATACCTTCGACTAAGTATGGCTTTTCATAAACCCCATTATTAGTTATGGAATTTATAGCTCCCAGCATTTGAATTGGAGTTACATTCATGCATTGTCCTATAGATATATTATTTATTCCAGACTCCTCTTCTGGTTTCACCCCTTGTGCCTCTTTTACAATTCCACTATTTAAATTTAGTACTCTATCGTATAATCCCAATTTCTGTGAGTAATCCATTAATTTATCATAGCCAACTTTTGCTCCTATATCAGCAAATACATCATTAGAAGACTTTTCAAAAGCCTGCTCAACTGATAATTTACCATATACTTTTCTATCTATCTTACCTGCTCCAACAAAAGTATCATTTATATTTATAAGCCCCATATCTAAAGCCGCTCCGAGTGTTATCACTTTATAAATAGATCCAGGCTCATATCCAATCTGCTGTATACCTAAATTTACATTAGCAGCACTTTCATCCTTTTGAACCATTGCCCTAATTTTACCTGTATCACTTTCCATTATAGTAACCCCTACATTGCTTAAATATGAATATTCCTCTTTATCCAAAATATCTCTTATTTTATTTTCAATATCACTATCAAGAGTTAATTTTAAATTTTTATTATCATCACTTATACTTACTGATTGTTTCGCATAAACAGCTTTATTATCTAAATAAAATTCGCTTTTAGGTTTTTCATTATCTTTTAGATAATCATACATATCACCTTCAAGAGTTCCTACTTCATGTTCCTCATCTAATATTTTTGATAACATACTGCTGACACTCCACGCTTTTTTAGTATCTACTTCATCAGAAATATAAGTATATATTCCTTTTATATTTTTTAGGTTATTAATTTTATTATATGTATCCTCTGATATGTTAAAATATAATTTCCCACTTTGTTTCATTATATCTGAATAACTAAAATCAGGATTTTCAGATTTCATTATGAAATTAAACGCCATTAAATCCTCAAGTGTTTCTTCATAGTTATTTAAACTGAATGGTCTTGTATCAATGACAAGTACGTATTTTTTGTTATACTTCATTAAATCTTTCCCATTAGTGTCTAAAATCATATAATTCATATTGCTAATATTTTCTTCTTGGTGATTTTGATAAGAACTCACAACTCTTTCAGATGGATATATTTGCAATATTGTTAAACGCGCTGTTAACATAACAATTACAGTCATAAGCATAGCTAGAATCTGAATTAATCTCTTATTTCTATCAAATTTTTCAGTAAAAATGAAAAACACCTCCCTCTCTAGCTTAAATTCTAGCCTTAAATAAGGTGTTTTATTCAAAATATCTGGACTTATGCAATAATCCACCGAAAGTAAAAACATTGTTATTTCACAGGACTATGAAAATTTCGCTGAAAGTGCTAAATTGCAGGTTGCACCACTAATGCTTGCTCCCAATTTCATTGTGACAAGCATTAGTTGAACAACCTACAATTGAGAGATTTTAACAGCTCATTTTCAATGCCTGTTGCATAAAAATGTTTCTACTTTCTAGTATGGTATTTATTGCAAAGTATAAATCAAATTCTTAAGTTGTTTATCCATATAGATATCCAACTCTAAATCTAAATTTATGTGACAACTTACCGATATCAAATACACTTGAGATTTATAATTAATTAGTACCATAAAAATTTTGCTTAAAACACAAAACGGGAGATTTCACCCACTTTAGCCTACTCCAAACGTAAAATTTGGATAAGCAAAAGAGGAACAACCTCCCGTTAAATAAACTATTCTTTGTCTTTAACTATTAAATCTTTTTCTTTTAGTGGAATATCTACTCTTACTTTGTATATCATTTTCGCTCTATTTGCCGACTCTATTGGAGTTCCGTTTTCTTCTGTCATATCATGAAGAACAACTTCGAAATTATCTCCTTCTGGTCTTAAAACTTCTACTGTATCACCATTTAATACTTTATTTTTTTGTTCAATAGTTGCTATTTTTGTTTCTTCATCGTATGCTCTTACTATTCCTATTATATCTGCATGCCTTATATACGCTGAATCTTCGTATACTTGCTCTCCACTCTGGCCATAGTAAAAACCTGTATGATATACTCTGTGACTTACTTTATTTAAATTTTCCATCCACTTTGGATCGAATTTATAATTATCAGGATCTTTCATATATGCATCCACTGCCTGCCTATATGATTTAACTACTGCTGCAACGTAATATAAACTCTTCATTCGTCCTTCGATTTTTAGAGAGTATACTCCAGCCTTTATAACATCGTCTATATGTTCAATCATACATAAGTCTTTTGAATTCATTATGTATGTTCCATTCTCATCTTCAACTACTGGATAAAATTCATTTGGTCTCTTTTCTTCTACCAAATGATATTTAAATCTACATGCTTGCGCACAAGCCCCTCTATTAGCGTCTCTTCCAACCATATAATTAGAAATTAAACATCTTCCTGAGTAACTTATACACATTGAACCATGCACAAATGCTTCGATCTCACATTCCTCTGGTAAGTTATCTCTCATTTCTTTTATCTCAGTTAAGCTAAGCTCTCTAGCCATTACTATTCTCTTAACACCTTGTTCATACCAAAACTTAGCTGCTCTCCAGTTAACATTATTAGCTTGAGTGCTTAAGTGAATCTCTAAATTTGGTGCAACTTCTCTAGCTGCTGAAATTATTGCTGGATCTGATGCTATTATTGCATCAACACCTGTTTCATATAATTCCTTTATATAATCTTCTACTCCGCCTAAATCTGCATTATGAGGGAAAACGTTCATAGTTACATAAACTTTTCGATTTCTATCATGAGCGTATTCCACGCCTTCCTTTAATTGTTCATTAGTAAAATTATCTGCAAATGCTCTTAGATTTAATTTGCTTCCGCCAAGATATACAGCGTCTGCACCAAAATCTATTGCTATTTTAAGTTTATCTAAATTTCCTGCTGGTGCTAAAATTTCTGGTCTTATCATTTTAATTTACCTCCTCTTTGTAACTGCAATTCCATCTCCCATTGGTATAACAGACGTAATTAAGTTTTCATCTTGAGTAACTAATTCCAAATAAGTCCTCATTCTCTTTACTATTGTAATTTTTCTTCTTTTAACTAATTCTTGTGATGCCACCATACCTCTAAATAAAACATTATCAGCAACTATTACCCCATCTGGATTAAGTAGTCTCAAACAGTGTGGCAAAAAGTGGTTGTAATGTCCTTTGCCTGCGTCCATAAAAATCAAATCAAAAGGCTCATTTAATTTTTCTAAAATCTCTAAACAATCGCCCTCTTCAATTTTAATCTTATGGTCTAAATTAAATTTCTTTAAATTAATGTTTGCAAGTTCAATCATTTTTTCATCACGTTCTATTGTAACAATTTCTGGTTCTGTTCCAGCAGCTTGATACATTAGTATTGATGAAAACCCTATTGCTGTTCCAAGTTCTAATATTCTTTTTGGTTTCTTCATACTAGTCATGAATTCAAGAAATACACCTGTTTCTTTTTGAACAATAGGCACCCCATTTGCTCTTGCAAAAGCTTCTATTTCCTTTAATGTCCCTTCTCTCTCAGGAATTAAACTTCTAATATATTCTTCCATATAGTCATATGTGATTTCGCTCATGAATTTCCTCCATAAATCTGTATTATAGATAAACAAATCAATAACTTGATTTATAATTTATATCTAATTCTTAAGTTGTTTATCTATAGATAAGCAATTTAAGAATTTTACTTATGCATTTGATTAGTTCTTCAATTTACTTGAGTTAGATTGGGTATATGTCAAGTTCTTGTTTTGGAAATCTATACATATCCAAAATTAAGTCTCTATATTATACTTTAGAACTTAAATTATCAATTCACATCTATCGATTGTGCATTGTACATTGTGTGCATTACAGTTAGTATCCCAACTCTTTTTTCTTATTTAAAAAATCTTCATAGTTATTAGTAAAATAATGCGATCCATCATCTTTCATAATATAATATAAATAATCTGTCTTTTCAGGAAGCAATGCTGCCTTAATGCAGTCTAAACCTGGATTTGCTATAGGACCAACTGGCAGGCCTTTATACTTATACACATTATATGGAGAATCTACTTCTAGATGCTTGTTTAATACTACATCAACATGATATCCTAATGCATAAATTACGGCTGCGTCTATTTGAAGTTTCATATCTTTCTCTAATCTGTTGTAAATAACTGATGATATTAATGGCCTATCACCAGGCACTCTTGCTTCTCTTTCTATCATGGAAGCTATAGTAACTATTTTTTCAACATCTTCATCACTTATTTCAACTTTAGTCTCATCTTCTGCCTGCTTCAGCACATCTTCAAATCTATCTAACATAGATTTAATTACATCATTTGCATTTGACCCTTTTTCTATTAAATATGTATCAGGATACAAATATCCTTCCAAATTATATCTCTTCTTATTATTATTTTTCACGAAACTAGGCAATTTATAATCTTTAACGTCTTTAATAAATTCGTCTTTAGAACAAATACCTTTATCTTCTACGCTTTTAGCAATATCTTCTATAGAATAACCTTCTGGTATAGTTAATTTAACCAGATCCTTATCCCCATCCTTATTTTCTAAAGATTTTATCAGTTCTTCTAAGGATGAATTTGTATTTATTTCATATATACCTTCTGTTAAATTTACTTTTCTCTTATCTATAGCCAGATTTACTTTAATAAGAAGTTTATTGGTCAATTTATTTTCTTTGTCTAACTTATCCAATATATCATAAAAACCTTCGCCTTGTTTGACTTCAATTATAATTGAGTCTTCAGTCGACTTTAATGGTTTTCTTATGGTACTACTATAAGATATTACAAACGTCAGAGTTATTACAAATAAAAATAATATAATTAACAGTATTAGCTTTCTAAAAGATTTATATTTATTCATAAACTTTTTCTACTTTCTCCTAGATATAATTAAAAGTAAATAGCCAAATAAAGACCATTTACTTTAATTATATTTATTTTATTTAATAGTTAAAGTATTTTCAGCAAATTATTTTTTGTTTCTGCTAATCATTCTTCTTCTTTCAGCACTATCCAATACTCTTTTTCTCATTCTTATATTCTTTGGTGTAACTTCTACCAATTCATCAGCATTTATAAATTCTAAACATTGTTCAAGAGACATTTCAACTGGTGGAGTTAATTTTAATGCATCATCAGCACCTGATGATCTTGTATTAGTAAGTTTCTTCATTTTACATACATTAATTTCAAGATCCTCTGCTCTTGCAGAAACCCCAACAATCATACCACCGTATACTGGAACACCAGCACCTATGAATAATTGACCTCTTTCTTGAGCACTATATAATCCATATGCTATTGAATCTCCTGCTTCAAATGAAACTATTGATCCTCTGCTTCTTCCTGGAATATCACCTTTGTATTTTTCATAAGAATGGAATACGTGATTCATAATTCCATTACCTTTTGTATCAGTCATTAATTCACTTCTAAATCCAATAAGTCCTCTAGCTGGAACTGTGAATTCTAATCTTGTATATCCATTTACTGCAGATGTCATATTAACCATTTCTGCTTTTCTTGGTCCAAGCTTTTCCATAACAGGTCCCATAAATTCTTCTGGAACATCAATTGTTAAGTACTCAATTGGTTCTTCCTTGTGGCCATCTACTTCTCTAAATATAACATTTGCCTTTGAAACTTGGAATTCATACCCTTCTCTTCTCATTGTTTCAATAAGAACTGAAAGGTGAAGTTCTCCTCTTCCTGAAACTTCAAAACAATCTGGAGTAAGTTCTTTTACTCTTAAACTTACATTTGTTTCAAGTTCTTTCATTAATCTATCTCTTAAATGTCTTGATGTTACGAACTCACCTTCTTGACCTGCAAATGGTGAATCATTAACCATAAAGTTCATATTTAAAGTAGGTTCATCTATTTCAAGGAATGGTAATGCTTCTGGCGATGATGAATCTGCTATAGTATCACCTATATTAGCATCAATAACACCACTTACTGCAACTATATCTCCCATTGAAGCTTCTTCTGCTTCTTCTCTCTTTAATCCTTTGTATGTGAATATACTAGTTATTTTGTAATTAGCGCTTGATCCATCATTCTTCAATAAAGCAACTGTTTGATTTCTCTTTACTGTACCTCGATGTATCTTACCAATTGCAATTTTCCCAACAAATGCATTTGTATCTAGTGTACTAACAAGCATTTGAAGTGGTTCATCAATATATCCTTCTGGTGGTGCAACATATTTTAATATTGTATCAAATATAGGAGTCATATCGTTATTTTGATCATCTACATTATATCTTGCAAAGCCTTCTCTAGCTGATGCATAAATAATTTGGAAATCTAATTGTTCATCATTAGCTCCAAGTTCTACGAATAGATCAAATACTTCATCAATAACGTCTGTTGGTCTAGCATTTGGTTTATCTATTTTGTTGATTATAACTATTGGCTTTAAACCTAATTCTAATGATTTCTTTAAAACGAATTTAGTTTGTGGCATTGGTCCTTCATAAGAGTCAACAACAAGCAAAACTGAATCAACCATCTTAAGTACACGTTCAACTTCTCCACCGAAATCAGCATGCCCTGGTGTATCTACTATATTTATTTTTATGTCATTATAAATTACTGCAGTATTCTTTGAAAGAATTGTAATTCCTCTTTCTTTTTCTAAGTCATTAGAATCCATTACTCTTTCTTCTACTTTTTCATTAGCTCTAAATGTATGGCTTTGTTTTAACAAAGCATCTACTAAAGTTGTCTTACCGTGGTCAACGTGGGCAATTATAGCAATATTTCTTATATCTTCTCTTTTAATTAATTCCATTATTATTCCTCCAAACAGCAAGCAAGCTGCGAATTTTTCTTTTATAGTTTCTCTTTAGTTTGTATATAAATTAGTTAAAATTTAAGTATACACTGTAAATAACTTCATACTGTTAACATATTATTACTATTATTATAAATAAATTGCGATTAAAATTATTCACATATAAATGTAAACCTATAACTGTTTTTCTCCAAAAGAAAATTGGATACTTAAAGTATCCAATTCCTACACAACTATTATAAATTCTACTCTTTTCATCAAAAAAAGTCAACCCTATTCCAAAGAATATATATTTAACAATTTAATATTTAGTTAATTCATAATTTAATTATCAATAACAAAATATATTCTTTGCAGTTTTAGAATCACTATTTTCTTTCACACTTCAAAAAACTTCTAAAACTCCATAATTATTGGCAATATCATAGGTTTTCTCTTAGTCTTTTCGTAAAGATACTCTCTAAGTTGATCTCTCATCTTAGATTTTAATGTAGCCCAGTCAGTAATCTGTTTTTCTTCACAAGTCTTTAATACAGATTTAACAATTTCTCTTGCTTCATCCATAAGACCTTCAGATTCTCTAACATAGACGAATCCCCTTGAAATTATATCTGGACCGGATACAACCCTTCCAGTTTGTTTCTCTATTGTAACTACTATTGTTAATATACCATCTTGTGAAAGATGTTTTCTATCTCTTAAGACAATATTTCCGACATCTCCAACACCGAGACCATCAACAAACACTTGCCCTGAAACAACAGTACCATTCTTTTTAATATAATTTCTTGCTACTTCGATAACATCACCATTCTCAGGTATTAATAAATTCTTTTCTGAAAGTCCAACTTCCATAGCTAATTCACCATGCTTCTTTAAATGTCTATATTCACCATGAACTGGCACAAAGAATTTTGGTTTAACTAAAGCCTGCATTAGTTTAAGTTCTTCTTGACATGCATGACCTGAAACGTGAATCTTTTCCTGAGAATCATATATAACTTGAGCACCCTTTTTAAATAGTTGATTTATAACTTTTGAAACAAATTTTTCATTACCTGGTATAGGTGTTGCTGAAATAATTACTGTATCGCCTGGAATTACATTAATTTTTCTATGCTCCGATGCTGCCATTCTTGCAAGAGCAGACATTGGTTCCCCCTGGCTTCCAGTTGTTATTACAACAATTTTTTCGTTTGGATATTTTGAAATTTGATCCACTGGAACAAGTACATCTTTTCCAACTGTGAGATATCCAAGTTCTATTGCAACTTGAACAATATTCTCCATACTTCTTCCTGAAACTGCTACCTTCTTTTCATAAGCTTCAGCAGCTGTAATTATTTGCTGAATTCTGTGAACATTAGATGCAAATGTTGCAACTATTAACCTACCCTTAGCCTTACCAAAAAGTCTTAGGAAAGTTTCGCCAACAACCTTTTCTGTCATAGTATATCCTGGTCTTTCAACATTTGTTGAATCCGCCATTAATACTAAAACTCCCTTTCTTCCAAGTTCAGCTAATCTTCCAAAATCCATCATTTCTCCATCAATTGGTGTGTAATCAATCTTAAAATCTCCTGTATGAAGTACTACCCCAAGTGGTGTATGAACTGCAATTGCAACTGAATCTGCAATTGAGTGATTAGTCTTTATAAATTCAACTGAAACACTATCAAGTTTAATTATATCCTTTGGCTTTACTCTTACTAACTCTGTTGAAGCTAACAAACCGTGTTCCTTTAGTTTTGTTTCAACTATTCCAAGAGTAAGCTTAGTGCCATAAACAGGAACATTTAGTTGTCTAAGTACATACGGCAACGCTCCTATATGGTCTTCATGTCCGTGAGTTAAAAATATCCCCTTGATTTTCTCTGAATTTTTGATTAGATATGAAACATCTGGTATTACAATATCTATTCCAAACATATCATCATCCGGAAATTTTAGTCCACAGTCTATAATAATAATATCTTCTTTATATTCTATAGCTGTTATATTTTTTCCGATTTCGTTTATACCACCAAGAGGAATTATCTTTATCTTCGCTCTTTCATTTTTCATACTTCCCCTCCTTCTTCTTAATATTATATTTATAAACAAAGGTTCTTTCTTTAGCATTAAAAAATAACAAGTCCTATGTGACAATATATTTCACATTAATATAGGCGACCTTAATCTACATTCCAATCTATAAGCCTACATTGCTTTATTTAGCATATAAGGTTTAGCCATATTAATTCACTTTAAATACATATACCTTAATAACAATTACCATTTGATACCATGCCCTTTTAAGCATGGCACTAAATGCATTTTCTTAGTAAATATATAAACCGTAAAATACATATCCTTACTTCATTCACGGCAAAATATCTGGCACACTTTTGACTTTATTTTATTTTTAATTTTCTATTAAAAGTCCTTTTATTCATCACTTAGCTTCTTTTGGCATTCATCACATACGCCAAAAAATTTTAAACTATGGTCTAAAATCTTAAACTTATATTGCTTTTCAATTCCAGATTCTAAATCCTCTAATAAATCATCCTGAACTTCCAAAACCTTATGACAGATATTACAAATAAGATGATGATGTCTGTGCGTTTCATTTGAATGCACTATTTCATATCTACTACATCCATCATTTAGATCTAATCTTGATATTACTCCTAATTCTTCTAACAAAAGAATAGTTCTATATACTGTTGCTAATCCAATTTCCGGACAACTTTTTTTTACACTATCATATATTTCTTCCGCTGTTAAATGTTGACCTTCATTTTCAATAATAGTATCAACAATTGATCTTCTTTGTGGTGTTAATTTATAACCCTTTTTTTTCAAGTCTTCCTTCAAGGCATTCATATCAATTAAATTTGATGCATCCATACATGACACCTCACTTTTCATATTAAATGAATTGATTTTTCTCTAAATAAACATTAAAGAAAATATCATATTACTAGATTGTATACTATTCCTCAATTAAACCATCTTCATTCATAAGAGTTTCATAAGTTTCTAATACCATTTCGAATTCTTCATCGTCATCTTCTAAAGCTATAAATATATCGCTTCCATCCTCATCTTTGAATATCTTAAAAGCATAAGCTTCATCAGTTTCTTCAAATGCAGGAGTTGCAATAATATATTGGCCTTTTAATTTTTCTATTTCAAAGTATATAATAACCTCAAACTTAACATCATTTCCTTCTTGATCAGGTATATATACATATTTTGCTTCCTTATCCATAAATGTATCCCTTCTGTATTTTATTTTTATTTATGTTGCAATTCACAATGCACATTTCACAATTCACAATCGCGATTAAAATTCTTGCGATATTTTTAGAATTATGATAAGGATTATTTTTGCAATATATATTTATTAATAAAAGCATATTGTATAAGAAATTAATCTTATACATATACTCCTCAAAATTTCCTATTCCATCAGATATTTATTTTCTTGAAATCATATCTAAATATCCTTGAAGTATGTAAGTTGATGCAACTTTATCTACTATCTTCTTCCTCTTATTCCTTGACAAATCAGCTTCAAGCATTGCTTTATGTGCTGCAACAGTAGTTAAACGTTCATCCCAGAATTTCACTTCTACATTAAGTTCTTCTTCTATAACCTTTCCAAAAGCCATCGCAATCTCTCCAGATGGTCCTATTGTTCCGTTCATATTCTTGGGTAATCCAATTACAATAACCTTTGCATCATATTCATCACAAAACTTTTTTATTTCCGCTATATCTTTTTCTTTATTAGTTCTTCTAACTGTAGTCAGGCCTTGAGCAGTGAATCCTAATGGATCACTTACTGCCACTCCAATAGTCTTTGAACCCAAATCTAATCCAAGTATCCTCAAATTACAGCACCTCTCACAACATATAAGCAGCAAATATCAAGAAAATCTCGATATCACGCTTTCTTTCATATACTAAAATTAAAAGTGCCCGTTATAAACGGGCACTCTCTACTTTATCTCTAAATAAGATTTTATAACTTCTTCTAGTATGTCATCTCTCTCGAGTTTTCTTACTAAAGCTCTTGCTCCGTTGTAATTAGTGATGTAAGTAGGGTCTCCTGAAATCAAATATCCAACTAATTGATTTATAGGATTATATCCTTTTTCCTGTAATGAATTATAAACCTCTGTTAATATTGTTTTTGTAAGAGCTTCTTTATTCTTACTTAAATCAAATTGCATTGTATGTTCAATATTATTACTCATAAAATTGCTACTTAAAGCAACTCACCCCCTTAATCATTTTATAAGGAAACGATATCCATATTTATTATTAACTTTATTTTTTAAATTTATTCACTAACTATAATTAGATTATAACCTATTTTTTATAAAAAGTATACTACTTTGCTAAAGTTTCCACTATTTTATATGATTCTTCAATCGCCTCTTGTATCTTTTCTGGCATCTTTCCACCTGCTTGAGCCATGTCTGGTCTTCCGCCGCCACCGCCGCCAAGCATAGAAGATATTTCTTTTATTAACTTTCCGCAATGAGCACCTTTAGCTACTGCATCTTTAGTTGCCATAGCACAAATAATAACTTTTCCAGCATTTGCACTCATAAGTAAAACTATGCTATTTGGAGCTTTATCTCTTACTTTTTCGCATACATCTCTTAAAGTATCACTATCAACGTCTTTTAATTCATAAGAAATTACATTTATATCCTTAACGTTTCTTGAAGAAGATACTATATCATCTATTCCCATTGATGCGAATTTAGATTTTAGAGCTGTTATTTCTTTATCTTTTTCCTTAAGCTCCTTAACTTGTTGATCAAGTTTAGCTAATAATTCTTTTTCTGAGCATTTAAGCTTAGTTGAAATTTCTTTTAATAAATCTTTCTTTTCATTTACTATCTTATAAGCTTCTTTTCCTATTACAGCTTCAATTCTTCTTGTTCCTGCAGCAATACCACTTTCAGATATAATTTTAAATAAACCAATCTTTCCTGTGTTATCTATATGTGTTCCACCGCATAATTCCTTAGAGTATTCCCCTGCACTTACAACTCTAACTTTATCAGCATATTTATCATCAAATATACCTATAGCTCCACTATTTTTTGCTTCTTGAAGATCCATAACTTCTGTAACAACTGGTGTAACACTTGTAATTGCTTCATTTACCAAATCTTCAACCTTATTAATTTCTTCTTCTGTCATAGCTTCAAAATGAGAAAAGTCAAATCTAAGTCTATCATTACTTACATAAGATCCAGCTTGATGAACATGTGATCCAAGAACCTCAGTTAATGCTTTATCCAAAAGATGAGTTGCAGTATGGTTCTTCTTAATATTTTCACGTCTAACTTTATCCACTTCTATAGTAACTGTATCTCCCACTTTAAGCTCTCCTGATACAACTTCAACAAAATGAACTATTTTTCCGCCTATGTTCTTTTTAGTATCAAGCACATTAGCTTTAAAACCATCATTAAATATTACACCTGTATCTCCTATTTGACCACCCATTTCAGCGTATAAAGGAGTAACATCAGTAACTATAATAGCTTTATTTCCTTCTGTTATAGCATCTGTAAAGTCTTCACCTTCAATTAACACTTTAACTTCTGCATTTAAAGTATCATTGTCATATCCATCAAAAACAGTTTCAACTTCTGCTGGTATAATATCTAATGTTTTAACATCAGTTCCCATGTAATTAGAAACTTTTCTTGCACTTCTAGCTCTTTCTCTTTGAACTTTCATTTCTTCGTGGAAAGCATCTTCATCTAATGATAAGCCTTCATCTTCTAATATTTCTTTTGTAAGTTCCATCGGAAAACCAAATGTATCATATAATTTAAATCCATCTACACCACTAAGAACTTTTTCATTCTTTGCTTTTAGTTCACTTATAAATCCATTTAATATTTCCATTCCTGAATCTAAAGTTTCTCTAAATTTATCTTCTTCTATTTTAATTACTTTTTTAATATATTCTTTTTTGCTATTTAGTTCTGGATAAGCTTCACTTGAATCTCTTATAACAGTATCGCATAAGTTACAAAGGAATGCTTCTTTAATCCCCAAAGTTTTTCCATGTCTTGCTGCTCTTCTAAGAAGTCTTCTTAACACATATCCTCTACCTTCATTTGATGGCATAACATCATCTGAAATCATGAAAGTTATCGATCTAATATGGTCAGTTATTAATCTTAAAGATATATCTGTTTTTTGATTTTCTCCATATTTAACATTAGCTAATTTTGCAACTTCACTTAAAATATTTTCTAATGTATCAATTTCAAAAATACTATTCTTCTCTTGCATTATAGTTGCAAGTCTTTCAAGTCCCATACCTGTATCAATGTTAGTATTAGCAAGTTTTTCATAGTTTCCTTTTCCATCACCATCAAATTGAGTGAAAACAAGGTTCCAGAATTCTATTATCTTATCTTCATCTGCTAATTTAACGAACTCATCAGCGTTAGTTGGTATTTCCTCTGATCTATTAAAATGAATTTCTGTACAAGGACCGCATGGACCTGCACCATGTTCCCAGAAATTATCTTCTTTGCCTAATCTAAATATATGAGTTTTATCTACATCTGTAAGTGTAGTCCAATATTCATATGCTTCATCATCATCTAAATATATAGTTACATATAATCTATCTTTAGGAAGTTCCAACACTTCTGTGATAAATTCCCAAGCCCAAGGAATTATTTCTTTCTTGAAATAATCTGCAAAAGAAAAGTTTCCAAGCATCTCAAAGAAAGTACCATGTCTACTTGTAATACCTACGTTTTCGATATCCCCTGTTCTAATACATTTTTGACAAGTTGTAATTCTTCTCTTTGGTGGCTCTTGTAATCCAGTAAAATAAGGCTTCAACGGAGCCATTCCTGCATTTATTAATAATAAACTTTTATCGTTCTTTGGAACCAAAGAAAAGCTATCCATTCTTAGATGATCTTTACTTTCAAAAAATTTCAAGTATGCTTCTCTTAAGTCATTGGTTTTCATAAATTTCATAAACTATTCCTCCATTTTTTTCAGTTAACAGTTGACTCCGATATCCATTGTGAATATCTTTTTATTGTTTATAATCTTCTTATGAAGATTTAAGATTTCATAATTATTTGTGACAAGTCATTAATTGCAGAACCACTGCTCTTTTTATAGGCGAAAAGATCCTAATTGCAGAAAAGTTCCGTATTGCAGCATAGCTTCTCTTTTCAGTAGTGCATAGCTGCTCTTTTTTATAGGTGTATAATTTACCAAATAAAAAAAGCCCTCTCCCCAAATAGATATAGGGACGAAAGCTAGAATTCCGCGGTACCACCCTAATTATGTATGATATAATCATACATCACTTAGTAATTTATAGCTCCTAGGTAGCTTCAAAATATATAGCCAAAAGTTTTCACCAACCACTTTTTCTCTGAAATGACTATGATAAATTTACTTATCCTATTCATCGCTTAATATTTAATTATTTCATCAAAATTATATTTCATATAGATAATTATGTCAATATTCAACTTTATTTGTACTCCCCTAATGCATAAGCTTTTTTATAGATAACCCAACTATAATCTATACTTATGCGTATAACTCACCGAAATGAATAATATACTTTTGCTGAGGAAGTTCGAGAACCCAAAATAAAATTTTGAACTCTCACTTCACAAACCAAATTAGAACAACCATTAGCGGAAACTCTACTCACGTTCGTTCGCTGAGCAAGCGATTCTCGCCAATTCAAAGATGCACTGTGTGAAAGTTCTGCTAACCAAATATAAAATTCGGAGCATCACTTTTTGGGTTTTCTGCTCAAGTACCTTTAACAGCTCATTTTCAAATGTTTTCTTCATATTATTGCCCTTGTGGCTATAAATATATTTATGATTTCTAGTGCAGATACGAACTTAAGGTTTTAGCAACTTTGTAAAATGTTCATCTAATAAATCCAATCCTTAAGTTGTTTATCTATAAAATCTAGAACAGATAGTAATTTATATCATCATATAAAACTTTTATAATGACAGCTATTGGCACTACTAAAACCATCCCAACAAATCCGCCAAATTTGTCTCCTATAAGTAATAAAATTATTATAACAAATGGATGCATCTCTGTGCTATCCCCTGTTATTTTCGGAGATAAAATATCGCCCTCAAGCTGTTGAATTATGAACATACCCACAATTACCCAAAATGCCTTTATTGGAGAATCTAAAAGTGCAACTATTACCGCCGGAACTGCACCAAAAATTGGTCCAAAATAAGGTATTATGTTTAAAATTGCATTCAATATAGAAATCCATAAAGGAAATTTTACTTTCAATAATAATAACAATATCAATGTTAATCCGCCTATCAATCCCGAAAGCATCAATTGACTTGTTATATATCTTGTTAATACTCTATCAATATCGCTTAATATTTTTTTAGTAAGCCCTCTTTTAGAAGTTGGCAATAGCAACAGCATTTTACTATATATTTTATTACCATCGCAAAGAAAGTAATAAACCATAATAGGTATTATTGCTAGTGACATTGCATTATCTCCAATGCTCATTAAATTTTCCACTGCATTTTCTGAAAAATTTGTCCAAAAAACATTTCCTTTTTCTAAAATTTCATTATAAATTACATTAGTGGTAGAAAAGTCATCCAAGTTATTTTTCTTTAACATTCCTTCAAGTAAGTTGCTTACGTTATCAAATATATTACTGATATTAGATATCTCATTAAATAGTGTAGGAACTATAACAATTATACATGCAGTTATGATACCTATAATTATTAATATAACAACTATTGAGGATATTTTTTTACTTATTCTAAATTTCGCCTCAAATCCATCCCTAATAGGAGTCAAAGTATAAGCTAAAATAAAAGATGCTACAATAATATTTATTATTGAATTTATTGATTTGTTAAAAATGTAAGCTAATATTAAGCAAATAAAGCATAATAGGGTTATACCTAGAAGAATTGCTTTTTTATGCTTTCTTAATTGCATTGTGCCTATCCATATTATGAGGTAAAGTTTTAAACATAACTCCCTCATTTCCTGTATATAATATATATTCCTCTCCGAGGATGCATCTATTTAATAGAATAATTTGCTTACCCTTTATCATTTTATCTACTAACCCTGAGCTTATAACTATTGCTTTAATTGAATAATCTTGTATATCTATTATAATATCCTCTAGAACTCCTTTAACATTCCCCAATGTATCAATAACTTCCATATACTTAATCTCTTTAAATGTAAGTCCCTCACCTTTTTTTATATTTTCTATTATTACATCTTCACCTATATCTATAACATCTTCCATGTCTATATAGTTATTTTTAGAGAACAGATGGCTATTGGATACCTTAAATCCTACAATCTTTCCCCAAAAGAAATCTATGTATAAGTCTTCTATAATGCCAATCTTTTTGCCTTTAATGTTATAAACTTTCTTGAAATAGAAGTCTCTAGTTTTAAACATTGTGCACCTCCAAAATAATTTTTAATAGAAAGTCCTTATGCCTGCTTATGTCTATACACTATATACTGTAGTGTTCCCCCTGTATTCTCTAAAATAAGTAATATAGTTAATAAACTAAATCTAGTTCATTTGATATGGTCTCCAACAAGAGGAAAATTATTCATATTAATATACTCAAATGTATAATTTTACCGCACAATAATTTTACACTTAAAAAATCGTAGACGAATATGGTTAATTACGAAGGCTTTGCCTCTATGGGCGCGCTCCTACGAAAATACCAATACTTTCATCATCATACATTGTGGATACTTTGTCTTCATGAGCAGTACTAGAGAATAAAAATAGTACCTACTATTTAGTAAGTACTTAATTTCATCAACTAAAATTTTTGAGACAAAATTTTAATATCCTTAGAATTTAGGTGAATCTATTCAATAATATACAACCGTTTTCTTTAACTTTAATAAAAGAGACACTACCATTATCAGTTATTGGAAAAATTAATGTAAGTATAAAATGTTCATTCTAAATGCCAATTTAAAAATGCAGCTTTTTATTCGCTTCATGACATTCCTCTCTTATTATTTAGATCTACTCAATCACTTCCACTTATATCTTACTTCTAAGTATTCACCACCTCTGTCGTATCCTAATATGTTATATCCATTTTTGTTATATCCTTCTTTATCAAAACCTGCACTATTAAATCCATTTCTATCATATCCTTTTTTGTCGTATCCTTCTCTATCATACCCTTCCTCATTATAATATGTCCCATTTCTATGCATTCCTCTTTTACCAAATCCATACTCATCATACTTCGTGCCATTTTTATGAAATCCTTTAGAATTAAAGCCATGTTCATCGTATCTTTTTAACGCCTTGAAGATATTCAAAAAATCACCTTCCAATTTTTTACTTCCAAAAATATTATATCAAGTATATCTTCATAAGTTAATACTATTATGTAAAATATAGGCAAATATTTTATCTTCTCTAGTTGGTAGTTCATATTCACTTCCAGTGTTTATTTATCCTGACTTTTTAGTATTATTTCTATCAATTATTAAATCAGGATAATTACTCACAAAGTTCTTTTTAATTCTAAATCACATAGTTAATCCTCTCGTAAAACGCGCAGCTTGCTCTGAACCTATAAAGCTTTTTACTGTCTATAACACTCCTCTGCTACTTGCACATTGAAATATTCTGCAACCTCAAAAAAAAAAAAAAAACGAGAGCACTTACGCACTCTCAGTTTTAAAAATATTTAAATTACAATAACTCTTTAGATTATACTTTCTATTATTCCGCCGCCAACTACTATTTCATCATCGTAAAATACAACTGACTGACCTTTAGTTATTGCCCTTTGCTTTTCCTTAAAGATAACTTTCACCCTACCATTTGGAAGTGGTATTAAAGTCGCTTCTGCTGGTCTTGCAGAATATCTGATTTTCGCTGTAACTTCTATTTCTTTTTCTAGTTTATCAAAAGGAATAAAATTCACATCAGTTGCAATTAATTCTGTTTTGAAGATATCATCTTCAGAACCTAGTACAACTTCGTTGGTTTTAGCATTTATATTTGTTACAAATACTGGCCTTCCAAGTGAAAGTCCAAGTCCTTTTCTTTGTCCAATAGTATAATATACAATTCCTTTATGCTTACCTAGTATATTACCACTCTTATCGACAAAGTTACCTGGTTTAACCCTATTTGGTTCTGCTTCTGAAATATATTTCCCATGATTATTATCAGAAATGAAACATATTTCTTCACTATCCTTTTTATTATGAACAGCAAGACCAATTTCTTTCGCTATTTCTCTTATTTTTGTCTTTTCATAATCTCCACAAGGCATTAATGTATGTTCTAACTGATCTTGAGTAAAATTATATAAAGCATACGTTTGATCTTTTCTATCATCATCAGATCTGATTAAAAGATATCTATCATCTCGCTTTTCAATTTTAGCATAATGACCAGTAGCAACATAATCTGCCCCTATACCTCTTGCTCTTCTTAAAAGTTCATCAAACTTTAAATGTTTATTACATTCAATACAAGGGTTTGGAGTTTTTCCGTCTATGTATTCTTGAACAAATTTATCAATAACTTTTTCCTTAAAATAATCTCTAAAATTCAAAACATAAAATGGTATATCAAGTTTGTCGCATACTCTTCTTGCATCATCAACAGCAGAAAGGGAGCAGCAGCCCCCTTCCCTTTCTTCAAATTCCTCATCGTGCTGCCAAATCTGCATTGTAGCACCAATGACGTCATATCCCTGCTGTTTTAATAAATACGCAGCAACAGAACTATCTACACCACCACTCATACCTACTAAAACTTTTTTCTTCATAAATTCACCTATTACTCTTCTCCATGTACAGCAGCATGTAGATCTTCATCACTATGTTCTTCCATAGGTATTACTTCTAATCCATTTTTTGCTCTGTAATCATTTATAGCTTTATGAATTGCTTCTTCTGCAAGAACCGAACAATGCATTTTTACTGGTGGAAGACCATCTAAAGCTTCTGCAACTGCTTTGTTAGTTAATTCCCAAGCTTCATCTAATGTTTTCCCTTTAATTAATTCTGTAGCCATTGATGATGAAGCAATAGCTGATCCACATCCAAAAGTCTTAAATTTAACATCTTTAATGATATTATCTTCAACTTTTAAGTAGATTTTCATTATGTCTCCACACTTAGCGTTTCCAACTTCACCTACACCATTTGCATCTACTATTTCTCCAACGTTTCTTGGATTTTGGAAATGTTCCATTACTTTTTCACTGTATATCATATTAATTTTCCCCTTTCTTTAAAAAGTCATCCCATAATGGTGACATATTTCTTAATCTTTCAATAATTGGTGGTACAACTTCAAGAACATAATCTACATCTTCTTCTGTTGAACCTTCTCCCATACTAAGTCTTAATGATCCGTGAGCAATTTCATGAGGAAGCCCGATTGCAAGTAATACATGTGATGGATCTAAAGAACCTGAAGTACAAGCACTACCACTCGATGCACAAACCCCTTTAAAATCTAATGATAATAAAATCGATTCACCTTCAATAAATCTAAAACATACATTAACATTTCCAGGAAGTCTCTTATCTCCTCTTGGTCCATTTAATTTAGTGTATGGAACTTCAAGTAAACCAGCTATTAATTTCTCTCTTAACGCAGTTAATCTTTCCATATGCTCTTCTAAATTATTAGTAGCAAGTTCAAGAGCTTTACCAAGTCCAACGATAGAAGCAATATTTTCTGTACCTGCTCTTCTATTCTTTTCTTGAGCTCCACCGTGAATTAAATTATCAATTTTAATTCCCTTCTTTATATAAAGAACTCCAATACCTTTTGGTCCATAAATCTTATGACCTGCAAGTGATAACATATCTATATTCATTTCTTTAACATCAACAGGAACATTTCCAACAGCCTGAACTGCATCTGTGTGGAAGAAAACTTTCTTTTCTCTACAGATTTCTCCAATTTCTTTTATAGGCTGAATTGTTCCTATTTCATTATTAGCAAACATAATACTTACTAAAATTGTCTTATCGGTTATAGCATTTCTTAAGTCATCTAAATTTATGAAACCTTCTTCATCAACATCTAAATATGTAACATCAAAACCATTCTTCTCTAAGTATTCACAAGTATGAAGAACTGCATGGTGCTCAATCTTAGTTGTTATTATATGGTTTCCTTTATTCTTATGAGCTGATGCGATACCTTTTATAGCCCAGTTATCAGCCTCTGATCCGCCACCTGTGAAATACACTTCATCAGGCAAACAGTTTAGTGCTTCTGCTATCTGTTCTCTTGCCTTATCTATAGCTCTTTTTGTTTCTCTTGATATTCCATAAAATGAAGATGGGTTACCAAACTTTTCAGTAAAATAAGGAAGCATTTCTTCTAATACTTCTGGCTTTACATAAGTTGTAGCTGAATAATCCATATATACGTTCTTCATAATCATTCACTCCTATCCACTATCTTAATATTATTCTTATTGTTTTTAATTGTCTCATAATCATCAAGTATATCTTGTAATGTAATTGAGTTCATAACATCGTCTATGCTTCTTTTAATCTTTTCCCAAACTGCTTTGGTTGCACAGCAATCCGAGCTATCGCACTCAACACCATCAATACAATCTGCTATCTCAACTGGCCCTTCAAGAATAGTCATAATATCGCCAACTGTTATGTCTTTTGGCGCTTTACATAGAACATATCCACCTTGAGCACCTCTTATACTTCTAATCATATTAGCACGTCTAAGCGGGCTAAATAACTGTTCTAAATAGTATTCCGAAAGATTTTCTCTCTTTGATATAGTTTTTATTGAAACTGGGGCACCACCATAATTAGATGCTAAGTCAACCATAGCTCTAACTCCATATCTTCCTTTAGTTGAAAGTTTCATTATTTCTTCACCCCTTTTCGTTTTTTGTTGATATTTCTTTGTTTTTCTAGTATTATAAAAGATATATTAAATTCGCTTATATCTTACCAAAATACTCGGCTTTTGTCAAACGATAATTGCTATTATTTTTTTATTTCTGCCCAGTATTTCCTCAAACTCTCTTCATATTTATTATTTTGTTCATTATAATAAATCTTTCCAAGCAGTTCTTGCGGTAAATAACTCTGTTTTACATAATGATTAGGATAATCATGAGGATATTTATAGCCACCAACACCAAGGTTTGCTGCTCCAGAGTAATGAGCATCCTTTAAATGCATTGGAACATCTCCAAAATTCATGTTTTCTAGATCACTCATAGCAGAATCTATAGCTAAGTATGCACTATTAGATTTAGGAAGCGTTGCTAAATATACAACTATTTCTGAAAGAATTATTCTTGCCTCTGGAAGTCCAACCTTTAACGAAAGTTCTATTCCTGAATTAACAACAGATAATGCATTAGGAAATGCAAGACCAATGTCTTCTGCTGCAATAACAGATATTCTTCTAATTATAGCAGTTAAATTTCCTCCTTTAATCAATCTAGCTAGATAGTGCACTGCTGCATTAGGATCGCTTCCCCTTATACTTTTTTGAAGAGCACTTAATAAATTATAAAATTCATCTCCACTAGAATCAGCCCGCATACTTGATTGGCCTAGACTTTCAATATATTCGCTCGAAATAACTCTAACCTGCTTAACCTGAGAGTTTACAGCCAGCTCTAAAATATTATAAGCTTTTCTATAATCACCTTGAGAGATTTCCCCTATATACTCCAGCGCCTCATCTGAATATTCTATTTCTATCCCTTCATCTATAAGCTTTTGTATAGATCTCTTAAGACCAACTATTATGTCACCTGTAGTTAAAGGTTTAAAAGAGAATATATTACATCTGCTTATTATTGCTTTGTGTATAACAAAATAGGGATTTTCAGTTGTACTTGCAATCAAAGTTATTCTTCCATCTTCTATAAACTCTAACAATGCCTGCTGCTGCTTTTTGTTAAAATGCTGAAGCTCATCTATATATAAAACAACTCCATTATAATTTAATAAGCTATCTATATTATTAGTTATGTCCTGAATATCCTTAACCGATGCAACTGTTGCATTTAATTTATAAAATTTCTTATCTACATAATTAGCCATTATATTAGCCAAAGTTGTTTTTCCCGTTCCTGGTGGTCCGTAAAATATGCAATTACATATGTTTTTTCCAGCTATCAAGTTATATAATGGCTTTCCTTGCCCTAATATATGCTGCTGACCTACAAAATCTTCTAATTTATTAGGTCTCATTAAATCTGCTAATGGTCTCACCTTTCCCACTCCTTTCTGCAATTATCGTTTTAAAACGCAATCAAAAATAATAACAAATCTCACTTTAATCATTTTCTATCAGAGTAAAATCTCAGGCGACTACTGAGTAGGATGTTTTTTTATAAATCTGACTTTTTAATCCTTTGGATAAAAATCTGAAAGACTAATTTGACATTCTATTTAGCAACAGATATATCCTTAGTGCCGCTCTTACTGCTATATTACTTATGTCTAACCCAAAACAAAATCTTCTTGGTAGTTTTGGACTTCTCTTTTTCTTTAATGCCTCTTAACTTATATATGTTGAAATTCACAATGCACACTTCACAATTACGTCTAAAATTCTCACAATATCTTTAGAATTATGACGAAGATTTATTTTTGCAATGTATATAATAAACTTTATTTTATATAAAGTAACACTTTCCCCAATATTTCTCTTCGCTAGAAATAAAAATAGCGACAAGTAATATTATAGCAGATATAAAAAAATAAGAAAGCAGTAAGAATTCAAAATTCTTACCGCTTTGCTTCTGCTCTTAATCAATAATTGTTATTATCATATTTTATTATAAAACTCTTAGTTTAATACAAATATAATTAATAATTCCAAATCTTTATATTCATCTATAAATTCAGCTATTAAGCTCGGAATGGTGTAGATTCTGAACTTACATAATATAATTGTCCAGTTTTAGGGTTTAATAAAGAAATAACTGCTGTTACTGTATATTCAGCTAATCCAGTTTGTGTTATTCCTAAATCAGTTCCATCATTTGTACTTATATCTTTCTTAACAAGACAAGTATCTGAATTCATTGTTATAGTTTAATCTGTCAGCCAGCCTTTCTCGTGAGCGGAATTGTATAAAATAGTTGTAAATTCAAAATTTCATATACTAAGTATATACCTTAATAAGAAAAAATATTCAATCTTTATTTAAAACTATAATAGTGCAGTTTTGCTTGAATAATTTTACAGTTGAATAAAAAAACAGATTATTAAGCTATTTTTAATTACTCAAAAATTTTTTCTATCGGCGTACCGCTTGCGGCAGCTTTGTAAATATATATTACTTTGGAATTCTCTAAATTTTTTTTAGCAACTTTATATCCAGTATTAAAGTAAAGAAAATCAGTACAGTATATTTTGCAATAAGTATAATTTACTAACATTATGATTAGATATATATTAATGCTTTTCCCACTTCTTACTTGATATCCATCTAGTCCTAAGTACGTTTTGCAATCTCTAAAAAATGGTTCGATTGCCCATCGGTCAGTATATTGAGTTAAAATATCTAACTGTGCTAATGATTTTTCTAAAGAAATAAAAGTTTTCAATGCTCCATCTTTTTGGAAATCATCTTTAGGATAACTTAAAACAGCAGAAACAATCTTTCTATCTTTTAAGTTGCCAACATAATTGTAAATGTAGTATTCCTTATCTTTGACGGTGACGAGGTCAAAGTCTTCAATCTTTAATAATGTAGCAAACTTATGAAGTTTTATCCTAGTCTTTCATGGCCATACGGAAAAATAACCTTATTAGTTTTTAAAGCACCAATATAGCTATAGCCGGCTTTTTCAGAAACATTAAAAATATCCTTACAACTATCTGCTAACACATAGTCTTTATTTTCAGGCTTTGGAAGTGTTGTAATTAATTTTTGAGTTATCTTTATCATAGATATCAATTGAGTATGGCAGCACTAATCCGTCACACAATAGTAAAGAAACTACCATTTGATGACCATATACATTCTTACCTTTTAAATGAGAATTATGAAACGAATACTTTTCAATTGGATTTTTAGCCTTTGACGATGGCTTTATCTTTTCAGAAATAGTGTCATAAATGATAAAGTATATTGGCTGTTTGGATTCTCTTGATTTAGCCCAAATAAGTTCTATGATATATGCTTTTAATGCTCTTTCTAAAAGTTTTTCATTCCAATTACTATTTGAAAAAAATCTAGTAATACTAGTTCGATGTTTCGAATGAGCAAGCTCCGCTATGTCAGAAATTTTACAGTTATAAACTTTTGATATCATAGCATTCATTATATTTTCTAGATGTTTTAATTGAGGCTTAGTTAAGTAAAAATCAAAATTTAGTTGTTTTAAAAAATTGTATATTGATAGCTCATCTGATATAATTGTGTTCTGAAACATTTATGTATAGCTCCTTGCTGTCATTGTTGTGTGGTAACTCAATTATAACAAGGATTTATCATAGATGTTTTTTTATTTTATTTAGTTTTAAAATTATTCAAGTATTTTTGCACTATTATAGTCAAAACTATTTCTTTTATAAATCTTATAATAACAAAAGTAAAATAATCCCAATCCAATCATCGCTCCCATAAAATCAACTAGAATATCACTAACTAATGAAGTCCTTCCTGGTATAAAAGATTGATGAAATTCATCAGTTACAGCATAAAATAAACAAATAAACAATATGTAAATTATCATACCTTTTCCGTTTTTATTATACGCAAAGAATACACTGCTTACTAGAATTGCTAGTACCATATACATAAATGCATGAGCATTTTTTCTTACTATATGATCTAAATTACTTGCTTCTTCCTGCTGAACATTAATGCTATTCTTATTTACTTGGGAACTATCACTACTGCTTACTGCCTTATCTTTATTTTCAGCTTGTGATTTTTCTTGATTTCTTTGAGCATTTTCAATTATATTAACCACCTTAGTGCTTTGTTCATGAGAAATTGTTCCGTTATTTCCTGACATATAAAATATAAATCCCATCCAGAACAAACATAAAAGTATAACGATTTTTTTCAAGTGACCACCTCTTTTTAATTAGACCATTTGTGAATTCTATTCCAATAGTGTTAATAGTTATCTTATATTATACCCCATATATCACTTGCTTAAAGCAAAAGCTGCACTAAACATAATTTAATGCAGTAATTTTATATAATTATAATTTTCAATCTCGCCATTTAACTTATAATAAAATCTATTCTTCTGAAAGACGTTGTATCAAGTTAAAAATTGCTTCTGCACTGTTAAAATTTTCAGGAATTATTTCAATTGCAGGAACTTCAATATCATATTCATCATCAATTACATTAACAATTTCAACAATATCAAACGAATCCAAAATACCTTCATCAACTAAAGTTGTACATGTACCAAAATCAACATCATCTCTAACCCCTTGTAATAATTCAATTAACTTCTCCATAATATATCTCTCCTTTATTGTATGATTTTACATATTATATAAACATATTTGTAAATTTACTAAAACTTTAAGTTCATATCTTCACTAGAAATTATAAATATATTTGTGTAGAAAACATTTGAAAATGAGTTGTTAAAGGTTCTTAGCGGTAGGTTGTTCCATTTTAGCTTGTGAAGTGAGAGTCCAAAATTTTATTTTGGGTTCTCGAACTTCCTCAGCGAATGTAATGAGTCGAGCTTCCCTAGGAAAGTTGGAGCATGCTAAAGTGGATGCAACCTGTTGCTTAGAACCTTCAGCGATATTTTCATAGTTTTTCGGAATCAAAATATTTATAATTTCGGTAAGTTACAACATAAATCTAAATTTAATGTTGTTTATTTATTTTATATATTCTTCTATTAGCTTCTTGCGATCAATTTTTCCATTCATATTGAGTGGCATGCTGCTTCTGTTATAGCAGACATTAGGCAACATATAACGAGGCAACTTTTTCTTCAAATTCTGTGATAATTTTTTAGTCTCAAGGCTTCCTGAATATACAGCAACAATTTGATCACTTTCTTTATTATATAGGCAGCAACACATATCCACACCTTCTAAGGCGCTCATTGCATTTTCTATTTCACCTAACTCTATTCTATTTCCCATATGTTTAATTTGAAAGTCTTTACGCGAAACATATACTAATTCTCTATTCTCATTCCAGTAAACTAAATCTCCTGTACAATAAACAGTTTCAGGATAGCTCTTATTTAGTGGGTTTTGAATAAATGCTTCTCTTGTTTTTTCTGGATTATTATAATATCCACAAGCCAAGAAAGATCCACGAATTAACAATTCTCCAACTTTTCCACATTCTTCAATAAGTTGTCCATCTTCATCCACAACCAGAGCATCTACATTATCGCATGTAACCCCTATCGGGATAGGTTCATCATCATTAAATTCTCTGTCAACTATATAATATATTCCTATATCCGTAATCTCTGTAGGTCCAAACAAATTTGCATATACTGCATCAGGAACATGTCTTCGCCATATATTAAGCTGTTTAGTAGGCATTGTCTCTCCTGCAAATAAAATCTTCTTTAAATCAGGCAGCTTAATGACATCTAAAGCTCCTAAGTTAGCTACTATACTTAATGCAGATGGAACCCAATAAATTGTGTTAACTTCTTTTTCTTTCAAAAATTCAAGTAGCTTTACTGGAAACGAAAATAACATTTTAGGAATAATATATAATGTTGCTCCACTTCTAATGGTTGCAAATATATCTAATACAGACATACTGAAATAAAATGGTGTCTGATTTCCAAAAGTAGTATTTTCATTTAACTCAAAAGTTTTAACTACCCAGTCTGCATAATCAATTACAGATCTATGGCATACAATAACACCTTTTGGAATTCCTGTTGATCCGCTTGTAAAAAGAACATATAAAGGATCAGTATCAATCATTTGTCTTCTTGCAGTCACTAATTTTTCTTCATTTTTTGGTAACATATGAATTTCATCATACAATACCTTTATGCAATCTGTTTCTATAAGCGAAAGATATTTTTCTGTTTTATCGTCGTAAATTATAGCAGCTGGCTTCAATGTATCTAATATTATGTTAATACGCTCTACAGGCATTTGAGCATCCAGTGGAACATAAAAACATCCTGCATATGCTGCACCCATAAATGCTGAAATATTTCGTGAGCCTTTTTCCATATAGACAACAACAGCTTTACGCATACCTATGTTTTCTATCAAAAAGCTCCCAATACTTTTAGCTTCTTCAACTAATTCATGATAAGTTAATTCATATTTACCATCAGAAAAAGCAACTTTATTTGGAAACTTATTTTCTGATCTTTCAAGATAAGATAAAATGCTTTTTTCCATAATATTTCCTCCATAATCTATTTTTTCATAGCTTACTTTACATTATCTTTTATATAACTCTTATTTGGAGACATCTTCATCATAATGACGAATAGCTTCATTATTATTAGATCCTTTTGCCCTAGCATTTACTCGTATTTTAAACTTCTTATAAGACTTTGAATCAAAATCAAAATCTGGATTTTTATCATAATCTCGTATAATATGCTCCTGTCCGGTTTCTGAATCTAATAATACAAATTGATATTCTGGTATAACTTTAGACCCATGCAGAGAATCAGCTTTTAATGTTATAGTACTATCACTCTTTTTCCAATTGAACCAAGCAGATGAAACATAATCTATTGATGCATAATATTCATATTGTGTATAAAAATATTTTCTCATATCATCACCATTTTGGCGCTTCTTTAGGAAAGCTGCCAGAGACTTAGAAAAAGCTTCTGCTCCCTTAGTATTCAAATGCTCTGTATCACAAAGATAATCATTTTTAAGCTTAAACAATTCTGGCTTTATTAAGTTATAATTGTAATATTCAATATTTAGGTTCTTTGCTATCTCCGCCACCTTATTATCAAATTCAAAGTAATTTTTTACTCTGAGAATTTGAAATGTAGGAAATGGAGTTGTTAAAAGAATTAACTCACAATTATTTTCCTTGCATAATTGAGATATCTTCTCTAAATATTCCATATCTTTTGAGTTTATATCACCTATATTTTTATTAGAAGGAGGTAATTTTAGATTATCGTAATTTAGAGTTCCTTTTTGATCACTAGGATCAACCTTATTGAATCCTTTCCCTACATAGCCACTCTTATTGTTTTCCATAGCTTCTACTTGTCCTGGTTTTGGATAATCTGTATAAAAAGAATCAAATTTTCCATAAATATTGTTTACTACATCAAGAGGTGATTTCACATCATATCCGCGCCACGGAAATAGCCTGTCTAAATAAGAACCATCTTGAGACGATGCAAAATAATATTCAAGCTTATTTAAAAATGATTTCATATATAAAGAAACTGAAAGAAATACTATTGGCTTTTCTTCCTTGCTAGTAAAATTATCTGGATCAACCGTCAAAACAATTAGTTTAGGTTTATGGTAAGAAAACAGTTCTTTCAATGAATAGTAAGTCCCCACAAACATTTGCTGAGAAAATGCATAATTGAAAGTATTTTCTCCCAATTCCTTATCCATAATATATGGATTAATGTCTCTTTGAGATAGTGAGGCACCTGCAAATACTACATCAAAATCTTTTTTCTCAGAATACATTTCACGCATGGTCATTCGTGAATAATTTCCTTTTGGCACAAGGACAAATGCTAAGCCATAACTTAAAATAATAAAGACCATTATAAATATAATTCCACTAAACCATTTATATTTAAAATTGCGCATACATAAATCCTCCTAGGAGATTTCCGGAACTAGCATCAAAACTTATGACAGCAAAAATTAATGCATAAAATACTGCCCATCTAAAAACTAAATTTTGCTTAGATAAAAATTCACGTATTTTTACTCCTCTTTCTTGCAATACACTTACTGCAAATAAAATAACCGTTGCCCAAAATAAAATTCTAAAATCCTGTTCTTTAAGCCCAAGTTTATAAATTGTACCATCAAGTAATTGAGTAATTTTAAAATTTGCTACAGTATTATGTAACATATAAAGTGAAGAATTCAGATTACTTGCTCTATCAAAATACCATCCTAAATTTACAATAAAAAATGTTCTTAATATCCTAAATAAATGATATGAGAAGCATTCAGTATTTACTTTAGTTACTCTTTTTAACCATTCATAAAACGGCTCTGCAATCGTGCTAAATGCAATCACAATTCCGTTATATAATCCCCACGCTACGTAATGCCAATAAGCTCCATGCCAAATACCAACAACTAAAAATACCACTAAGTTAGAAAAGGCAACTGGAATAATTCTTCCTGCTTTTCTTCCAATATATTTATTTGCTAGCTTTGATACTTTAGACATTTTTTTTGAAAGAGCTAGAGGATAAAATATATAATCACGCATCCAAGCACCTAAAGAAATATGCCATCTGCGCCAGAATTCTGATAGTGAGGTTGAAAAATACGGTCTTCTAAAATTCACAGCCATATTTATTCCTAGTAATTCAGAGATACCCATAGCCACATCAATTCCACCTGAAAAATCTGCATATTGCTGTAATGAATAGAATAAAACTCCTACTACTGTAATTGCACCACCATAATTATCATAGTTCTTAAATGTTTCATTAACTAATGTGATTGCTCTATCTGCAATTACCATCTTCTTAAAAAGCCCCCATAAGATCAATTGGAGCGCATATTTAAATTTCTGCCAATCAAACCTGTGAGTTTTATATAGTTGTTCTGATAATTTATCAAATCTATTAATAGGGCCTTGTACAATTTGAGGAAAAAATGAAATAAACAGTGCAAATTTAAATAAGTTTTTTTCTGCTTTATATTTTCCATTATATACATCAATTAGGTACCCCATGGACTGAAAAGTATAAAAAGATATTCCTAATGGCAACAGTAAATCCAACTTCATTGGAACTGTTCCATGATGCGTTACCATGTTAAACAATCCAACAATGTTTTTTGATAGAAAATCAAAATATTTTAAAAACGCTAAAATCCCGAAATTACTTAATAAAACACACCAGAAAATTATTCTCTGCTTCTTCTTTGCAAAAGCCTTTATTTGTTTCTTCCCTTCTGATGTTAGTGTTTCTTTTTTTTCAGTTAATTCAATTTTCATATTTTCACTAATTTTACTTATCACAATCGTTCCAACCCAGACTGTAAAAGTCGTAAAAATTATATATCCAACAATCTTTACACCCGCAGATATATAAAAAATGTAACTTCCAATAAGTAAGCATATCCATTGAACCTTCTTAGGCAAAATATAGTATGCCAAAATCAATATAAATAAAAAAATACAAAAATTAAATTGCAAAAACGACATTGTTCCACATCCTTATAAAGAGCTTAATATACATGTTTTAAAAAGTCTAATTCATAAAAATTTATCTTAAACTATATATTGTAATTTACAATGCACAATTATGGCCAAAATTATTGCAATATTTTTAGAATTATGATGAAAAATCATTTTTTCAATAATATAGTTTTATAAAGAATGAATTATACTATTTAAAGCTTATATATGGCAAAAAATATTTAATATCCAAATATTTTTTATTATAGCACTTTATAGAACTTATGCCATATACCAAATAAGAAATATAAGAAATTTTTAATACTTTTGTACTACAGATATCCAGATTTAAAATTATATTTATGTATGGAAAAACCGAAATTAGATACAAATTTTTTCTAAAAAGCTATGAAAATATTCTTATCTATAATCCACATATTATTCCACAAAAAATACGTTGTATCGACGGTAAGTGGTATTCCCGCCTGTACAACGCATCGATATTTCATATGTATATTGAAAATATTTTTATTTATGTAATATCCTGATCTAAATTTCAGTGTGAAACTATATATTAATTTCGGATTATTTTTTAATCCATATTTAATTCTGGCTTCCATATGGTTACTTGATTCTTTCCATTTCGTTTTGATTTTAATGATGCTTTATCTGCATTTTTTATTAACATTTCCTTATCATAATTGACATCAACTAAAGAGCTAATTCCTACACTAATAGTAATATTAAAAGTGTTAGATATAGACTTAGATTTGCTTAGTCCAACTTTTTCAGAAATCCACTTCTTAAAGATATTAGAATTAAATAATTTTTCCGATTTGAACATGCTTTCTTTTATCACTTCTACATCTAATGCTGTTTCTTCTGTTTCTTCTTCTTTATCACCAATTTCAAATTTATAATCACTAATAATATTCTTTATTTGCTCCATAATAGCCCCTGCATCTTCACTATTAGTATAAGGCAAAATTATCGTGAATTCATCTCCACCATATCTAAATATGACATCTTCATCACGCAAAATGCTTCTCATAACTTCTACAACCTTTTTTAAAAGAAGATCCCCTACTGGATGTCCATAAGTATCATTATATTTTTTAAAATTATCTATATCAATCATTGCCATAGATAGATCATTCTCATCCTTTTGAACTTTTATAATATATTCATCAAGCATATCTTGAAAATAACGATGATTATAGACTCCTGTAAGTCCATCTCTTGTAGCTAATCTTTCTACATTTTTGTATAAAAAGGCATTTTCTAGTGCACTTGTCAAAGGTGTTATGGTTCCATTTATAAGTTCAATTTCTTCTATTGTCAATTTATTTTTTGTGTTTATATGTAAAATACCCATACAACTTTCTTTTGATAATAGTGGAATAGAATATATGTATACTTTATCTGTTTTTATTTCAGCCATATGTTTCTTTTTAAAAGCTTCTTCCACAGTTCCACTAAACTCCAAACCTTTTTTATCATCCCCATAAGATGAAATAACATTAATCTTATTTTCATCTACTTTATCAAATATACCTAAAGTACATGAATGAACTTCTATAATCTCAGTTACTATCTTAATACCCATATTAGATACCTCTTCCAAATTCATAGATGAGGTTATTCTTTTAGTTAGCTCAAACAGTCTTTGATTATTTTGATTTTCTTTTTGAAGCTTAGCAGTTAATTTGGCATTATTTATAGCAAGTCCAATTTCTCCAGATATAGTATTAATCAATTTAAAATCTGATTCTCCAAAATCTGAATCTTTTTTACTTCCTAAAACTAATACACCCAATATTTTTTCATGCATTTTTATAGGAATTGTAATCTGACCTCTTGTATCACTTATGCACCGTATATATCTAAAATCCTTTTGAACATCATCCGTGAGTAACCCCTGTCCTTTATAAAATTTCCATCCAACAAGACCTTCACCTATTCTGAAAGTTGTCTTTTCTAACTCTTCATATAAAACATTAGAATGTGATTTCAGTTTAAGTTCATCTTTTTCTAACAAAAATATTAATCCAAAGTCTGCATTTGTGTGAGTTACAAGACGAACTAATATAGTATCTAATAACTCTTGGATAGATGCCATATTATATATAGCAAATGCTGTATCATATAAAATACTATTTTCAAATTTTAATATTCTTATACTTCTATTTATTTTATCTATTTCATTGAATAGAGATTCTCCATCTATTAATTTAACATCATTAGAATATTTCCTATCTCCAATATTTAAATTACTTTTCATTTGTTTTAATTTTATATATACTCTTATAATTTTATTTACAATAATGGCTAATAATAAAATAATAGTAAACATGAAATAAATAAAATTGCTAATTTCCCATTTTTCAAAGGATATAATTATTTTTTGCTGCACTAAAATAATAAATAATGTAGGCATTAATATAGCAATAGTACTAAAGATTAGATACAGTTTAAATGTAAAGCTTTTACTCACTATTAAATCTCCCTTTTCGATATAATATATGTTTCAATTCACAATGCACAGTTTTCAATCTACAATTCACATTTTCAATTTACAGTTAACAAGCCACAGTTCATAATTTTCAATGCATAGTTCACAATTACTGCCAGAATTCTTGCAGTACATATTCAATTTAATAAATATTAATCAAATTTTTATCTTTCACTTTTAACTATTTCTGATTGCATACTTCATAAACTTTGGCTAAGTAAACACATCCACAACTCCATATATTTAAAATCAATGCTTCTCATAAATAATTATCCCCTCTTTCTCTAGATCCAAAGAGAATAACTTTATTAATACTTTCGTACTTATAGTATATGCGCAATATATCATCAACAATTTTCTGTTCTAAATTCAAACTTATCTCTCCTTTAGCTTGTCACACTTAACATACATAATATTATAACCTATAAATTATTTACTTAAAACAATAAATGTACTAAGTACTCTTTTATGGCTGTCACTATTAACTTCTGCCATAATATATTTTATATAAATTTTCATTCATCTATCTCAAACCCTCATGTTTCCTATAAATATTTACATATTTAAATATTTTCCTAGGTAAATATTTTTCTATAAACATACTTACCTAGAAAAATATATTCCCATGAACCTATTTTCCTAGAAACATTTAAACCTATTTTTATTCTAAAATATGAACCTAGAAACCTATGAATATATAAAAAAATTTAAATTTTTTCATATTAAAGTATTTATATATTTTAATATTTGCATATATCTTATATGAGGGGGTAATTAATTCTGCATATGACAAGGCTTATATAATATATTATTTCTTCATACTTTAATACATAGGGAGGAATTATAAATGAACATGTCTGTAAAAAAATCTAAGGTAAAAGGCGAAATCAAGGATGATTTTTCCATTGTAGAAAATGAATCTTCAGATATATTTACCTTCTCAGAAGGAGAGCTTAAATTAGATGGGACTCTTATAAAATCATTTTCTTTTGATTCTGATGAAGAACTTATTGAACATCCTGCGCCACCCACCATTCACGATACCACCACCAACAACAACAACAATAGCAATAATAATTACAGTAACAATGATAGCACTAATACTACACCTAATTTAAATTCTCATGATATTCCATATAATCCTGATGTCAAAAATGAAATTTTGGACCACAGAACTTTAAAAGTTAATCCAAATGGAAGAACCCCATCTGTTGATGGCGAAGCTTTTGATATGGTAAGAAGTTATACTTTAAGACGCTCTACTGTAAGAATCTTAAGTAAAATTAAAGCCATTCATATTGATGATAATGTTTATTTAAATACCATTGTTGATGAAGCTATTCTTTACTATTATGAATACCTTAAAACTCAAAACAATTAAGTTAATCTTCTTCTATTTTAATACCTAATCAAATTATTTCTTATATATAATTTGATTAGGTATGCGAATTGCAACTCCTGTTTGATCAAATTGATAATCAGTACCTTCAATTGGATCTCTGCCTTTAACCATATTCATCCCTATAGTATAAAGTGCTTCTGCCATTGCTTTTGGGTCTTGAAAAATAGTCCCTAACATTAATCCTTCGTTAATTAACTTCTGTGATTCTGGCAATCCCTCAACACCAACTACTGCAATATTTTTTTCTTTATCTCCTAAATTATATCCATAGGATTGCAGTGCCTCAATTGCACCTAATGCCATGGAGTCGTCATTTGCAATTATAGCTTCAATTTTAGGTCCAGTTTTTAAAAATAGCGACTCTACGGCCTCTTTTGCGAGCTCTCTACTCCAATAAGCAAATACTCTTTCAAGCTCCTGAGTTTCTACTCCTGCTTCACTAAGTGCTAAAAGAGAATATTTTGTTCTATCAGCTGCTACTAAATTATTTCTTTCACCTTCTAAAAGAACATATTGCATTATTCCATCATGGTTCTTATCAATGGAATCTCTATTTGTGTTCCATTCATTAGCAAGAATCTCGCCCTCCATAATTCCATCGCTTTTTGCATCTAACCCTATATATAGAGATTTATTATATCTTTTAATCTCACTTAGCAGCGGCTCCCTATTAAAAAATATCACTGGAATATTATCTTTAGCAATTTGATTAGTAACTCTTTTTACCGTTAATTCATCCCTGTTCTTAACTAGATGCATTATTATAAGATCAACACCTTCTTTAAGTACATTATCAAGCTGCTCATTTTGCACTGCTTGATTTGATTTAGCATCATAAAACGTAAATTCTACTTTTCCTGGATTTTCTTCTTGAATATCTTCTAAATCTTTGCGAACTAAAGAAATATAATCATCACTAAAATTTATTAAAAATACAGCTACTCTAATAGGTCTTTTTTCAGCAGCATTAATACTCGCAAATGTGGCTTTTTCTTTAAAGCTAAATAACATATATGACATTATCATTAGAAACATTATAATAGATAGCATTTTCTTAAACATTTTTACTTCCTCCAACAGTAGAAATTTTCCACAATGTTATTATGTATATCGCGAAAATATTTATGCTAACCTATTATGGGTATTTTACAATTATTTAATATTAAGTCCAAGTAAAATAGAGTGGTGATAAATACCACTCTATCGAAACTCTAAATTTTCATTTAGCATAATACTTATACTTGATAATTTTTATTTTCCATAGGAGTGAGGTTACCCCATCCTATTCAAATATATCCTTTAATTCAAATTTTAATTCTGGAAATACTGGACTTACATAAAGGTCTTTATGATTTAAAACTTTAGGTGTCATGTATGCTCTATCTACTAATGAATATTGTGTAATTATTCCGTTTTGTTCAACTATATTATATTCAAGCACCCCAAACCTCTGATATATATTGGCTTTCATAAAGTAATCATGGTTTGAGTATTCTGGTGATACAACTTCAAATATTATTTTAGGTGCTGATACAAAACTCTCGCCTTTTTTATCAGTATCCTCACACATTACAAATATATCTGGTAAAAATTTATATACTTCACTTTCATTTTTAAATATAACTTCTATTTACTCAGAATATATTGTGCATTTACTTCCTTTAAAAAAGTTATATAGGGTCGATGATATTCCCATAACAATTCTATTATGAGCCATTGATGTACTTGAGCTAAATAATATTTGACCGTTATAGTATTCGGCTTTACCATCATAATTAGCTTGTATTTTATCAAATTCATCTAAAGATATAAATATATTATTTTGCACTTGCATCGAAATCATCTCCTGCTCAAGAAAATTTCCAAATTATCCTCTTATAAATATTATATCCTAAAAACTACTCACTTAAAATAAAAAATTAATTCCAATATTAAATTCACTTATTTAACTCCACTTTAACTTCGTATTCATTTAAGATATTATTATCATCTTCATATTTTATGCTTGAATCTGGCTTATTATTATATACTCTTATAATAAGCGTTGTTGTTCCTGGATCTAAAACAATATTATCATTATCAACAAGCTTTGCTCTTCTCACCTCACCAATATCTGAATATGAGGTCACCCTAAATACTTTAATATACTTTTCATCTAATCTTTTTATATTAACACTTATATTATCTGATGACGCTTTTGCATAATAAATTCTCTTATTTTTTGCTTCACTAACTATACTATTACTGTTATAATTCTCATCAGTATAGAGTTCCATTTCACTGCCATCTTTATTTAGCAATCCTATTTTGTTGTAATAAGAATAGTAAACTGTTACTTTACATGTATCTGATATTCCACTTCCATCATTTGCTGTACATGTGATTGTTGTAGTTCCTTGTGATATTCCTTTTACCTCTCCACTTGAACTTACCCTTGCTACATCTGTATTACTAGATTTCCATGTTACTTTTTTATTGTCCGCATTGCTTGGCAATACTGTTTCCTTTAGCTTTAAAGTATCTCCTTGATTAATAACTGCGCTTGATTCATTTAACATTACTCCTGTTACGCTTACTGTGTTTTTATTATTAAGACTTTTATCTGATTCTTTTTCAGAATTAACCTTTAACTCTGATCCAACATTGTTTACTATAGTATCCGTTGATTCAACTGAGTTTCCTTCCGTTTCTGTAGCATATATTTCTATAGGATTTAATACTGATACTGATGCTACTACCAGTAAACATGATATTACTTTTATTAATTTAAGCTTTTCCATACATCATTCTCCTAACCATTTTTATTTAATTATACCATATTTTTCTTTCAGCATTTTAAAATTTTTAATCTCACTATGTTATTACCGCGTATAAGTATACTAAATTTAATAATCCTACCTAACATGGATTTTTATATTCATTCAGTTTCCATTGCTCAATTATTATCAAAATGATACCATTTATCATCTATCTTTATACATCCTGTCTGCATTATACCTTCCTCATTAAAGTAGTACCATTTAGAAGATTTCTCATCATAATACCATCCAGTTTTCATAGCTCCATCATGAATATGATAAATTTAACTCTAAAATTATAGTTGTTTATTGCTTCATTTTCGTTTAATATTGTTGTCAATATAGGTTAACCTTCTTAGAATTTTTGTGTTGCAACATAACCTAAAATATTAGAGGTATCTATGCTATTTCTTTATAAAATTTTATTAAAGCAATCTATGGATTTATATCTATAGAAGTATTTCTCAAATTTATACACAAGTCAAGTTACCTAAATTATAACAGAATCTGTTTAGCAGACTATAGATTTCACTTCTTTTAAAAGTTACCCATAGATTTAACTCGGCTATAATCTCTTTCGAAAAGTAAAACTATTTTCATTATACTTTACGAAGATTTTGCCTTCATAATCAGTTACTAAAGAATAAAAAAATACATCGTCAAATAGATACTATCTTTTTATGCCATATCTATTTGACGATGTATAATTTGATTTCTTATTTATTATTGTTAAATATACTTTGCTAAGCTTTAGCCGCTTAAGTATCCTATCCAAACAATGTCCTATCACTTAAGGCTTCTGCTCCATTAGCTTTCTCAAAGAGTCCAAGAAGTTTATTATTATCTAATTTTTCTTTTTCTTCCCCTTTGACGTCAACTAAAATCTTGCCTCTATGCATCATGAAAAGTCTATTGCCATTTTCAAGAGCATGTTTAAGATTATGGGTAACCATAAGGGTTGTTATTCCACTATCTTTTACTATATTTCTTGTTATATCCATTATTATTTCTGATGTTTTAGGGTCTAGTGCCGCTGTGTGCTCATCTAGTAATAATAATTTTGGTTTAGACATTACTGACATAAGCAGAGTTAAAGCTTGTCTCTGTCCTCCTGATAAAAGCTGTACTTTATTATAAAGCTTATCTTCAAGCCCCAAATTAAGTTCTTTTACCATCTCTTTGTAATAATCTATCCTCTTTTTATTTATCCCAAAGCTAAGCCCAAAGGATTTTCCCTTATTATCTGCAAGAGCGATATTTTCTAATATTGTCATATTAGGTGCTACACCCATTGATGGATTTTGAAAAACTCTCCCAATAGACTTTGATCTTGCGTATTCAGGTTTATTAATAACTTCATCACCATCTAATAATATTGATCCTGAATCTGCCTCAAGGGTTCCAGATATCATATTTAACAATGTTGATTTACCTGCTCCATTTGAACCTATTATACTTATGAAATCACCTTGCTTAACATCCAATGATAATCTATCAAAAACCCTATTTTCATTTATTGTATTTTGATTAAACACTTTGGATAGTTGTTTCACTTTTAACATCTTTAGCACTACCTCCTATAACAGATTTTCTTTTCTTAAATTTCAAGACACCGCTATTAGAACATAATGCTATAACTACAATTATGGCTGTCATTAATTTTAAGTCATTGGCATTTAATCCAAGTTTTAATACTATTGCTATTGCCGCCTTGTATATGATTGCCCCAAGTATTGATAAGGTAGTCACTTTAATAAAAGATAATCTCTCAAATAATGATGTTCCGATAATTACTGCCGCAAGCCCCATTACAACAGTACCAGTTCCCATTCCAACATCACTAAATCCTTGATATTGTGCAGTTAGTGCCCCAGCAAGTGCAACTAATGCATTACTTATCATAAGACCTAACACTTTAACCAAATCTTTATTTACTCCAAGAGATGAAACTACTTGTTCATTATCCCCAACAGCTACAAGCAAAAATCCTGATTTAGTCTTTAAATATAAGTCTAATAGTATTTTAACTACAATAACCATTATCAAAATCACTACTATAGCCGGAATTGATGACTTAAATAAATTAGGAGTATTAAATAATGGAACATTTGCTTTTCCCATTATTCTTAAGTTAATAGAATATAATCCTATCATTACTAATATTCCAGCCATTAAATTTGTTATTTTAAGCTTAACATGCAAAAATGCTGTTATTCCTCCTGCTAATGCTCCACCTAAGGTTGCTATTATTATACTAATCCATGGATTAACCCCATTTACCAAAAGAGCTGCGGAAATTGCAGCCCCAAGTGGGAATGTAGAGTCCACTGATAAATCAGGAAAATCTAAAATTTTATAAGTTATATATACTCCGATTGAAACTAATGAAAATAGCAGCCCTTGTTCTAAAATATTTATTAAAACACCCACTACTCAACGCCTCCAGTTACCTTTTTACAATTTGATTCTATATCTGCTGGAAGTGTTATATTTAATTTCTTAACTACATCAGTGTTTATAGTAAATGACATATCACTTAATGTGCTTATTTCAACATCTGATGGCTTCTTTCCATCTAAAACTTCTGCTGCTTTATATCCAGCTTCTTTTCCTAGCTTGTAATAATCTATTCCTATAGATGCAAGTCCGCCTTTAGTTACTACTGCTTCTTCTGCACCTATTATAGGAACGTTTTTATCTAAACAAAGTTTACCTACTAACGCATATCCTGAAGCAACTGTGTTATCTGTAGGTGTATATAATACATCTATTTGACCTAAAGCACTTGCTAAATTTTGATTTATCTCATTAACATTTGTAACACCAATTTCTTTTACTGCTAAGCCTTGTTTATCTGCCGCTGCTTTAAGCTCATCAACTTGAGTTACCGAATTTGTTTCTGAAGTGTTATAAATTACTCCTACTGTTTTTGCATTTGGAAGTAATTTTTTTAATAATTCTATTTGCTTGTCCACAGGGACTTTATCTGATGTACCTGTAACATTTGTTCCCGAGCTCTTCCAATCCTTTGCTACTTCTGCTTTAACAGGATCTGTTACTGCTGTAAATATTATTGGAATATCTTTAGTTGAATTATAAGCTGCTTGAACTGCTGGTGTTGCAATTGCAAAAATCAAGTCTTTCTTTGCATCTGTAAATTGCTTAGCAATTGTTTGCGCATTAGCTTGTTCACCTTGAGCATTTTGCTGTTCAATTTTAATATTCTTACCTTCTTCATATCCCTTTTCTTTTAATCCATCAACAAATCCCTTGTTAGACGCATCTAACGCATCATGTTGAACTAACTGAATTACTCCAATATTCTTCACTGCCGATGATGAAGCGCCTCCATTATTAGAATCCGTTGCACTTTTTCCACATCCTGCAAGAATTCCTCCAACTAAAACTGTACATAGCAGCATGGCTGCTTTCTTTTTTCCTACCATATTTCTATCCTCCTACTATATTCTTATTATCAATTTCCTACTATACTCCAAAATGCCAACTACCTTCTCAATAAATACAATCATAAATATATATCTATATTTATGATAATTATTCAAATAAATTGATAATAATTTATAAATCTTTTAAGTTATGATATCATATTTTGAAATACTTGTAAAGTTACTAGCTATGCTTTGCAAGCTTTTTTAGTTTTTTATTGTAAAAATTATAATTATGTCTTTTTCATCCTTAACAGCAATATCCTTTACTATAAATTATAAATATTTTATCACTACAAAAATTGCAATATACATATATATTCATAGTGTATTTGAAAATAAAACATAAAAAAGGCCCTTAGCATGAAGGCTTTTCTATTTTAGTTTATCACACTGATAACGCGACTTGTTAAAACGAATACAACCTCGTAGCTTAGAACCTTCCTTATTTATATATTCAAATATCTACTATACTAAAAGAACAATAGACGAAATAATAGAATTCTTATCCTTCCTTATTACTTTCATCATCATATGAATATAAATCAGTTCACGATATACTATTCACAATGAATTAAGATTTCAATATATATATTTAGAAAAGCCGACGGCTTTTCCCCCTTAATTGTGTATTGTGAACTGATAATTGTGAATTGTTAAATTGGTAATGACCTATGCCCTATTCCTATAGCTACTTCATCTAAGTGCAGAAGTCCAATACTTAAGAATATGCATACTGAAATATGTTCTCCACCTCTAGCTATTCCGATCTTTCCACCTATATTTTGGCCATTTGCTCTATTTGCAACTTGAATAACCGCATCTCTAGTTGCACCTATAACAGCACCTTCATGCAAATGCTCTTCTCTTATTAATTCGTTTCTTTTTGCAGCAACTAATGCACTTTCAAGTATTTTAGCTATCGATGAATTAATATTTCCGCCTACATTTACTGCTGTAACTTTAATTCCTTTCTCTGCATATACTTTCTTTAAATGCTCTTCTTCATGTCTATCACATATAGCCATTTTAGTAGCTATCTTTGCAACTCTTGTACTATTACTTTCCATAACTTGATACCTCCAACGTATTCTCTAGGCACATTATAACACATTAACTTTTCTTATACCTCAAAATAATCTGATAATTTATAGATAAACAAAAAATAGGACTAAAGAGTATTTCTCTACTCTTTAGCCCCTATATTATACCTAATTAATAATCTCTAATCTTGTTATATCATCTTTTTAGATGTGGCTTCTTTAAAAAATATAATTAATAAAAGTTTCCCATATCTCTGAATTTATTATATCTATTATCTATTAGTTCATTTAAATCTTTTTCTTTTAATTCTAACAAGCTATCTACAATTGTTTTCTTAAGAACCTCTGCTGTTTTAACAGGATTTTTGTGTGCTCCGCCTCTAGGTTCTTTTACGATACCGTCAATTATGTCAAAACCCTTTAAATCTTTAGCAGTAATTTTCGCAACTGCTGCTGCTTCTTTAACTCTGCTTGGATCTTTCCATAGAATCGAAGCAAATCCTTCTGGTGAAAGAACTGAATATATAGAATGTTCTAACATAAAGATTTTATCTGCAACTGCTAAAGCTAAAGCTCCTCCACTTTCGCCCTCACCTGTTATAATTGAAATTATTGGTGTCTTTAATCTACTTAATTCAAAAAGATTATTTGCTATAGCCTGCCCTTGACCTCTTTCTTCTGCTCCCATACCCGGAAATGCTCCCATAGTATCTATAAAACAAATTATTGGCCTTTTAAATTTTTCGGCCTGCTTCATAAGTCTTAATGCTTTTCTATATCCTTCCGGATTAGGCATTCCAAAATTTCTTTTTATATACTCACTAGTATTTGATCCTTTAGTTATTGCTATAACTGTAACATTTATATCATTAATAGATGCGATTCCACCAATTATAGCTTGATCATCACCAAAGTTTCTATCTCCATGAAATTCAATGAAATCTTTAAATATAGTTTCTATATAATATTGCCCAGATGGTCTGTCTTTGTGCCTTGCTATTTCAACACTTTCCCATGGTGTTACATTAATTTTCATAAAATCTTTATCCATAATTAATTCCTCACTCCATGCAAAATAAGAATTTTATATATACATGCCCTCATATTCTTTCTTTCAACAATGGCATCAACAAAACCTTTTTCAAGTAAAAATTCTGCTTTTTGAAAATTATCTGGAAGAGTTTCTTTAATTGTGTTCTCAATAACTCTTCTTCCTGCAAAGCCTATTAATGCATTAGGCTCACTTAAAATGATATCACCTTCCATTGCAAAACTTGCAGTTACTCCTCCAGTTGTTGGATCTGTTAATATAGAAATATATAAAAGACCAGCTTCACTATGCTTTGCTAGAGCTGCACTTATCTTTGCCATTTGCATAAGTGAAAAAATACCTTCCTGCATTCTAGCACCACCAGATGCTGTGAAAATCATTAATGGAAGCTTATTTTCTGTAGCATGTTCTATAAGTCTTGTAATCTTTTCACCAACTACAGTTCCCATACTTCCCATCATAAAGAAGCTATCCATAATAGCACATGCTACTTCTATGCCATTTAGCTTTCCAACTCCAGTAACAACAGCTTCTGTACTATCAGTCTTAGTGCTTTTCAATTTTTCTTCATAGCCTTTAAAATCTAATGGATTAGTAGTTTTTAAGTCTTTCCAGAATTCCTTAAAAGTATCTTTATCAAAAAATACTTTTATTCTTTCTTTTGCATTAAGTCTAAAATGATGACCACAAGTCGCACAAACGAACTTAGAATTTTCTAAGTCTTCTGCATATATCATTGAATTACACTTATCACATTTTTCCCACATACCTGATGGTATATTAGGCTTTTCTTCAGAAATACTCTTTTTTAACGTTGAGGATTTAACAGTTGCATATTGTCTTTTTACAAATAAATCCTTAAGCATTCTTCTTCACCATCTTTTCTGCTAAAAATGAAGTATCATAATCTCCTTCTAAGAATTCTTTAGTATGAAGTATTGATAATTCAAAATCAATATTAGTTTTTACCCCACCTACTGCAAATTCTGCTAATGCTCTATCCATTTTTACAATAGCTTCATTTCTATTATCACCAAAAGTAATTAATTTAGCTATCATAGAATCATAACAATGAGGAATTTTATATCCACAGAATATAGCCGAATCTACTCTTACTCCCATGCCTCCTGGGACACAAAGCTCTTCTATTGTTCCTGGACATGGTCTGAAATCATGTTCTGGATCTTCTGCATTAACTCTACACTCTATTGCATGACCTTTAATCTTTATATCATCTTGAGTATAAGCTAATTTTTCTCCTGATGCTATCTTCAATTGTTCTTTTACTAAGTCTATGCCTGTAATCATTTCAGTAATTGGATGCTCTACTTGTATTCTCGTATTCATTTCCATGAAGTAGAAATTATTATCTCTATCAAACAAGAATTCTATAGTTCCTGCATTCTTATAATCTACAGCTAAAGCTGCTTTCTTTGCAATTTCACCCATTTTAGCTCTTAATTCTTCTGTTAATACATTTGATGGTGCTTCTTCTAAAACCTTTTGGTTCTTTCTTTGCATTGAGCATTCTCTTTCACATAAATGTATAACATGGCCATGTTCATCGGCTAATATTTGAAATTCAATATGCTTTGGCTTTTGAACAAATTTTTCTATATATAATGAATCATCCCCAAAACAAGCTTTTGCTTCTGTTTTAGCAGTTTTAAAGCCCATTAAGAATTCTTCATCATTATGTGCAACTCTTATTCCTTTACCGCCGCCGCCTGCTGATGCTTTTATCATTATTGGGTATCCAATACCTTTTGCAATTTCTAAAGCATGGGCTTCATCTCTTATTTCACCTTCATATCCAGGTACTACTGGGACACCAGAAGCTTTCATAATTTCTCTTGCTTTAGCCTTGTTTCCCATAAGCTCAATTGTCTCATAATCAGGACCTATAAATTTAATATTGCACTGTCTACACATCTTTGCGAATTTAGGATTTTCTGATAAAAATCCAAACCCTGGATGTATAGCGTCAGCTCCAGTTAAAACACATGCACTTAGAATGTTTGTTATGTTTAAATAACTATCTTTAGGCATTGCAGAACCAATACATACAGCTTCATCTGCAAGTTGAGTATGAAGTGCTTCTTTATCTATTTCTGAATAAACAGCTACTGTACTTATTCCCATTTCTCTACAAGCTCTAATTATTCTAACTGCAATTTCTCCTCTGTTGGCAATTAGCACTTTCTTTAACATTTTTATCACCTATCCTACTGCAACGCAAAAAGTATTTCAGCTTCACAAACTGTTTTTCCATCTACTGAGGCAATCCCTTTTCCAATACCTATAGGTCCTTTAATCTTAATAATTTCACAGTATAAATCTAGCTTATCTCCAGGTACAACTTTTCCTTTAAATCTAACTTTATTTATACCTGCAAATAGTGGAGTCTTACCTTTAAATCTTTCCATTGAAAGAATAGCAACTGTTCCTGTTTGAGCTAAAGCTTCAACTTGAAGTACTCCTGGCATAATTGGTTCTTCTGGATAATGCCCTTGAAAGAATGCTTCATTTGCAGAAACATTTTTATACCCTCTTACAAATTGCTTTTCTTCTATTTCCATTTCAGTTACTCTATCTATTAAAAGCATTGGGTATCTATGTGGTATAATTTTTTTTATTTCATTTATGTTAAGCATTAATTATTCCCCCTTAACCTTAAATAATGGCTGGCCATATTCTACCATATCTCCGTCATTAGCTAAGCGTTCTACTATTACTCCATTATATTCGCTTTCGATTTCATTCATAAGCTTCATAGCTTCTATAATGCAAATAACCTTTCCCTTAGAAACTGTGCCGCCAACTTCTACGAAAGGTGAGCTTTCTGGTGATGCTGAAGAGTAAAATGTTCCAACCATAGGAGAAGTTATAATACTTACATCCTTATCGTCTATAACTACTTCTTTTTCAGCAGCCTTTACTTCTTCTTTCTCCACTATATGATTTTCTGATCTTTCTACTGAACTAAGTGAACTAGCAGCAGTGTTAACCTGATTGTTTACAGCTGGAGTATAATTTCCTGCGCCATTATCAGCTAATCCTCTAGTTAATGATTTATCCATCTTTATATGATCATTTCCACTTTGAAGCTCAAAAAAGGCTAAACTTGAAGAGTCAACCAATTTAACAAGCTCTTTAATTTTTTCAAAGTCCATAAAAATATCCTCCTCTTATATATGTTGCAATTCACAATTCATAATTTAATTCACAATGCACAATTCACAGCTTAATGCACAATGCTCAATTATCAATTCACATTTCAATTCGCAATGCTCAATTCACAATTATCAATTATCATTTCACAATGCATAATTGCATATGAAATTCTTGTAATATTTTTAGAATTATTCTTAGGAATTATTTTTTGCAATTTATATATATATCTTATTCAAAAATATTATTTATATATTTTATGCCGTACTAAGTCACATTCAAAAGTTAATATTTCTTATTAACTACATTTAACTTTTCTGGCATAAAATATATGTAACACTTTTTATTTTACCAAATATATCTTTATTATTTCCACTTTTTCAAAAGTAAAGTGGCATTATGTCCACCAAAGCCTAAAGAGTTAGTAAGTGCATATTCTAAATCTTGCTTTCTTCCAACGTTAGGCACATAATCTAAATCTAATTCTTCATCTTTTGTTTTATATCCGATTGTTGGCGGGATAAATCCTTCTTCAAGAGCCTTTGCACATATTATTGCTTCTATCGCTCCTGCTGCTCCTAAAAGATGACCTGTCATAGATTTTGTTGAAGATATCGGAACTTTGTATGCATCTTCTCCAAACGCCTTTTTAATAGCTGCTGTTTCAAATTTATCATTTAATTCTGTTGAAGTTCCATGAGCATTTATATAAGAAACTTGTTCTGGTTTAATTCCTGCCTCTTGCAACGCATCAGTCATAGCTCTTGAAGCTCCTGCTCCTTCTGGATCTGGAGATGTGATATGATATGCATCACAAGTTGATCCATATCCTACAACTTCAGCTATGATATTTGCGCCTCTAGCTTCAGCATGTTCTAAAGATTCAAGAATTACAACTCCTGCACCTTCTCCCATTACAAATCCACCTCTTTCCTTATCGAAAGGAATAGAAGCTCTTTCTGGATTATTTCCTGAATTTAATGCCTTCATACTATGGAATCCAGTAACTCCAAGTCTAGTTATAGGTGCTTCTGCTCCACCTGCAAGCATTACATCTGCATAACCATGTTTTATTGTTCTAAATGCATCCCCAATATTGTTTGTTCCTGTTGCACAAGCAGTTACTGCTGATGTACATGGTCCTCTTAATCCATATTTAATAGCTACATTTCCTGCACCTAAATTTATTATTGTCATAGGAACGAAAAATGGAGATACTCTCTTAGACTTTCCAGTTGCAATTTTAGTACATTCAGTTTCAATAGTCTCAAATCCACCTATACCAGATCCAAGCATTACGCCAAATCTCTCTAGATTTTCTTTTTCTAAATCTATTCCTGAATCCTTTATTGCTTCATCTGATGCAACCAAAGCAAATTGAGCAAATCTATCTAATCTCTTTGCTTCTTTCTTACCTATTAAAGTATCTGGATCAAAGCCCTTAACTTCTGCTGCTATTTTTACATCTACTAAATCTTTATCAACTAAAGTTATATAATCTATTCCTAGCTTTCCGCTTTTTGCATTATCCCAAAACGTACTTACATCATTTCCTATCGGAGTCAGAGCTCCCATCCCCGTAATTACTACTCTTCTTTCCATAAATCAAACTTCCTCCATTACATTAACATTCCACCGTCAACCTGGATAACTTGCCCTGTAACATAATCTGCACTTTCACTTGCAAGGAAAGCTACAACATTTGCTACATCACTTGCTTTTCCTAATCTCTTAAGCGGTATAGTCTTCTTCATCTCTTCTTTGTATTTATCTGCTAGAGCTTCTGTCATATCTGTTTCGATATATCCTGGTGCTACTGCATTTACATTGATTCCTCTTGAACCAACTTCTCTAGCTAATGATTTTGTCATTCCAATTACTCCTGCTTTAGACGCAGAATAATTTACTTGACCTGCATTTCCAGTAATTCCAACTACTGATGAAAGATTTATTATCTTTCCATGTTTTTGTTTCATCATAATTGGAGTAATAGCTTTTAAGCAGTTAAACACACCTTTTAGATTAACATCAATAACATTATCAAAATCTTCTTCTTTCATTCTGATTATTAATGCATCTTTTGTGATTCCTGCATTATTTACCATTATATCTATAGTGCCAAATTTTTCTTTGGCAGAATTGATAAGATTATCAACTTCTTCTGACTTAGATATATCACCTTTTACACATAAAGTTTCTACACCCATGCCTTTTATTTCATTTTCAACTTCCAATGCTTCTTTTTCATTACTTCTATAATTTAAAACTATATTAGCTCCAAGAGATGCAAGCTTTAAAGCTATTGCCTTTCCAATTCCTCTTGATGCTCCTGTAACAATTGCACATTTTCCTTTTAGCATATATTAAATTACCTCCTATTGTTATAAACAATTAACCTATAACTAAGCTGCAAATAATTATTTATAATCCATCTACTCATTCTAAATAACTATTCCTATATTTTACAATAATAAGCCTACATTTAAAATCCTAGCAGACCATGTGTCAGTTAAGATAAAAATGCAGAGACTTACTTTTAATAAATATATATTTATATATTAAAGATTGCTTTTAATCTTATCAATTGTATTTTTCAATGAATCCATATCCTCAACATTTAAAAGACTTGCACTCTTATTTATTTTCTTAACAAATCCTCTAAGTGCTTTTCCAGGACCTACTTCTATAAATGTATCAACGCCGCTATCTATCATATGATTTATAGTCTTTTCAAAAAGGACTGATGTTCTTATATGTCTCTTTAATAATTCTTTAACATCATCTTCTTTTTCATAAGGAAGTCCTTTAACATTTGAATAAACTACTTTGTTAAGTTCTTTAATATCAACATTTTTTATAGTATTAAAGAATTCTTCACTTGCAGGCTCAAGAAGGGAACTATGAAATGGTCCACTAACCTTTAGCGAAATTCCAAGGCCTCCTAATTCTTTTGCAATTTTTACGGCTTCATCGATTGCTTTGTTTTCTCCTGAAATAACTACTTGGCCTGGGCAGTTATAGTTAGCCCCTTCAACTATTCCAAATTCACCTGCTCTAGTTAATAATTCTTGTATCTTTTCATCATTTAATTTTAACACAGCAGCCATTTTTCCAAGGCCTTCTGGTAGCGCACTACCCATTATTCTTCCTCTTTCTTTTATAAGAAGTAATCCTTCTTCTAAAGAAAGTGCTCCCCCGTATATTAACGCTGCATATTCTCCTAAGCTAAGGCCTGCTGCATAATCTGCTTCAATGCCATTTATCTCTAGTGCTTTTAACGCGATAAGTGATGCAACAAGTATTGTAGGTTGTGCATTTTCTGTTGCTGTTAAAATTTCTTCTGGCCCTTCGAACATCATTTTCTTAATAGGCATATTTAAAATTTCTTCACTACGATCTAATATTTCTTTACATTCTGGTATATTATCGCAAAGTTCTTTTGCCATTCCAATAGTTTGAACTCCTTGACCTGGAAAAAGAAATGCAGTCTTACTACTATTCATGATTCCCTCCAAAACGCTTAAATATTTCATTTGATTCTGTAAATAATTCTTCAATCATTTCCTTACATGATTGTTCCTTGCAAATAAGTCCTGCTATTTGACCTGACATAAGTGATCCATTATCCACATCACCATCTACAACAGCCTTTTTAAGCGCACCAATTCCAAGCTTTTCTAATTCTTCAGCAGATGCTCCTTCTTTTTCTAACTTAAGATAAGTTCTTGCAAGCTTATTTCTTAGAACTCTAACTGGGTGACCTGTTGGTCTTCCTGTTACTTCTGTATCTATATCATTGGCTTTTAGTACTTTATCTTTATAATTTTGATGTATTGTACATTCTTTTGCCACTAAGAATCTTGTTCCAACTTGAATTCCTTCAGCGCCTAGCATAAATGATGCAGCTACTCCTCTACCATCACCTATTCCTCCAGCTGCTATAACTGGTACGCTTACAGCATCAACAACTTGTGGTACTAATGTCATAGTAGTTAACTGACCTACATGCCCACCTGATTCAGTACCTTCTGCAATAATTGCATCAGCTCCTGACTTTTCCATTCTTTTAGCTAGTGCTACAGAAGCTACTACTGGTATAACCTTTATTCCATGAGCTTTCCATTTTTCCATATACTTTCCTGGACTTCCTGCACCAGTTGTAACAACAGATACGCCTTCTTCACATACTAATTCTGCTATTTCCTCAGCATTTTCTGCCATTAACATTATATTTACACCAAATGGTTTATTTGTTAATTCTTTTGTTTTCTTTATCTGTTCTCTTACCCATTCAGTTGGTGCTGCCCCAGTTATTATTCCAAGTCCACCAGCCTCACTTACTGCTGAAGCTAAAGATGCATCTGCAATTCTCGCCATAGCACCTTGAAATATAGGATATTCTATTTTTAACAGGTCACATACTCTATTTTTTTCCACAACATATTCCTCCTACCATTACCAATCACAAAATATCGCTTAATGTACTATCTCTTACTATAATAATGGAACTTCCTGTATTTTAATCTTATCTATGTATAATAGTCATTTCACCTATCATGATAAGTAATTTTACTATTATAGCATATTTTTATCAATGAGATTACTAAAAAGTTAAAAATAAGTTCATATTCTCCAACGTTTATACATTGGTTTTTTTATAAATATTAAATTGCATCTTGTATTATTTTTAATCTCAAATGATATGATATTTATTTCCATAACCATTCCATTCTTATATATAAATCTATTTTAAAGTTAAATAATAAAAGCTTATTTAACTATTATTTTTAATTACCACTCAAGTAATGTTGCTGCATAAGTTAACCCACCACCAAATGCGACAAGAATAATTTTATCACCTTTATTTAGTAAGCCTTTTTCATACATTTCATTTAAAGCTATAGGTACTGTTGCAGCTGATGTATTTCCTACCTTTTCTAAGTTCAAATAGAACTTATCTTCGCTTAATTTCAACTTTTCTGCTGCTAATTTTATAATTCTATAATTTGCTTGGTGAGGTACTATATATTTAATATCGTCAAATGAAACATTAGTATCTTTCATAACTTCAGTAACAGCTTCATCTATTGCAGATACTGCAAATCTAAGTATTTCTCTACCATTCATATCGATAGTTCTTTTAGCTAATTTTTTCTCTTTTGAAAAAGGAGTATCAAAATCAGTAGCGCCTATAGTAAGTGCTTCCCCCTTCTTTCCATCCGCTCTTAAATATGATTTAATTATTCCTGGTGCCTCATCCCTCTTAAGTACAGCAGCACCAGCACCATCTCCAAATAAAATACAAGTGCTTCTGTCTGTCCAGTCTGTTACTTTTGAAAGAACTTCAGCTCCAACTACTAATGCATTTTTATAATTCATAGACATCATTAAAGCTTTAGCTGTCTCCAATCCGTATACAAACCCTGAACATGCAACACTTATATCAAAACAAGCTGCCTTACTTGCATCTAAATTACTTTGAACTAGACATGCAACCGATGGTATAAACATATCTGGGCTAATTGTAGCAACAATAATAAGTTCTAAATCTTTTGCATCAATACCAGCTCTTTCAAGGGCAAGCTTAGCTGCTTTTGTTGAGATATCAGATGTATTTTCTCCTTCTGAGATTCTTCTTTCTCTCATACCTGTTCTTTGCACTATCCACTCATCACTTGTTTCAACGAATTCACTTATTCTATCATTAGTAACTACTAGAGATGGAAGATATGCTCCAATTCCAGCAATTTTAATATTACTCATATTTTTCTCCTTCATTATACTAATTCATATTTTTCTTTAAAAAAGTTATTTATTTTACTTAAAGAAGAAATTAAAATTTCTTCCTCTTCTAACGTTAATCCTTCTATTGCATTATTTATCATTTCTCCATGAAATCTCTGATGGATTCTGAATGCTAACTTTCCTTTTCTAGTTAATTTAATAAGGACAACTCTTCTGTCTGTTTCTATCCTGTTTCTTTCTACATATCCTTTTTTAATTAATTTATTGATAGCAGTTGTTAAAGTACTTACTGTAATTTTTAATTTCTGCGCTACCTCTGACATTGTTCTTTCACTGTACATACCAATAGATTCTATAGTATGAATTTCTGTTATTGAAAGATCTGAAAGTACACCATTCTTTAAACTTTGCTCCTCAATTTGTAAGACATCATTAAATAACTGCACCAAAAGCTCGTTAATCAGTTTTGTTGATTTATCCATTTATCTGCACTCTCCATTTTGGCATCCAAAAATATCTTCTAACAAAAATTATATTCAGTGTTTATAAAATGAAAAATTTGGTAATGAAAATTCTAAATATCATACCAAATACGCAATCTATTGACCAATTAGACATATGAAATAAAATAACAAGCAAACGACATAAAGATATTTTGTCCTAAGATTTGCTGAGGAAAGTTCATTTTGAATTCAGAATGAACTACATGAAAAGTTTCACTTTACTTTAGACAAAATATATAAACAAACATATTTACTTTATATTTTCTGAGTATGCCTCGCCTTTAATCAAAAAGTTTTAAAATCAAATAGTTTGATAATCAAAATATACTATACTCAAAATACATTGTCAAATTTTTTTCAATTTTTTCCAGTCTCTTGTATGCTTTTAATTAGCAATTTCATATGATATAATTAATTAAATTAGTTAATATTATCTATAATATTAATTTTTAAACATAGGAGGTGTACATATCATGACTAGAAAGTTAATTATAGCTACAGTTTTAATGTTAAGTACCGTAATGGTTTCTTGTAGCACAAAGCCTAGTGATTCCCCTAAGCCTAGTGATAATAACACTACTACTGTAGAGCAAAATAAAGACGACAATGGCTCTTCTAATGCTGATAGTAAAAAAGCTAATGAAACTACAAGCGATACAAAAAAAGTAAATAAGGTAAAACTTTCTATATATAGTATAGATGATAACTCTTTAGAACCAAATGAATCAGGTACTATTGAGGTAAATGAAAATTCAGCTCTACAGGACAAGCTAAAAGAATTAGCAAAAGCTGTATCAGAGAAAAAATTTGACAATTTACCAATTGAAGTTAAATCTATAGATACTGTTAACGGCAAAAAAGTTGCTACTATAAACTTAACTGACTCAAATAATAAAAAATGGGTTCCAAAGTTTCAAGGATCAACTGGTGGTTCAGTTACAGCTAATACTTTGATTGAGAATTTCCTTCAATCTAATAACAAATCTAAAGGCGAATGGATTGATGGTGTAAAATTCCTATATAATAATGAAACAATAGAATATGAACATGCATCAGACTTATCTACTGTTAAGTATGCAAATTAATTACATTAAGTTATAACAAAAAGAAGCCAAGCTTTAATATTTAAAACTTGGCTTCTTTTGCTTTTTATCTTATTATCCAGTATTTCAACAAAATCTCTTCTTATATAATGGTATCTATTTCAAAGTTCTTCAAATTTTTCTTCATTAGAATATATATATGTTGCAAAAATAATTCTTCATCATAATTCTAAAAATATCGAAAGAATTTCATATGTAATTATGCATTGCGAAATGATAATTGATAATTGTGCATTAAATTGAGCATTGTGCATTTCAATATATATTTCAATTTATTAAGAAATTACTGTATATGTTTGAGTATAAGCTATTTGTTCATCACCTAATGTAAGGTAATAATATATCGGTATCATATACGTTGAATAAAATAATGTTGAAGCTTCTGGCACATTGCTTTCTATTGCTCTTACTAAGAGTTGTTGGTGCTTTAAACTTACAATATAGCAAGTAGCTATAATTACAATTTGTTCTGAAAAAAACACGTCAGAAATTGAATTTGAATATTTATCAGCATGATTTACCAAATTAGTCCTAATAATTCTAAGTTGGTCAATATAACGCTGTATCTCAACATCAAACTTCTTTAAGTCATCAACTGGCGTATCTGGTTTTATATTATATACAGTTAAATTTGCCCGTATAACTTTAATTTGATTTAAGCTATTAATAATATCCTCCTTATTCTGTAAATTAGATATTTTAGGGCCATACTGCTGAGGTATATTCGGAATTTGTGCATATGCTAAATTACTTGTGAATACTGTTATGAATACTACAAACGTTATCAAACGGATTATTATTTTACGCATTATTGTTCCTCCATATTATAATAAATCTACCTTATTTACAAAAAGTACTCTTTAAGTTTATCCTTTGTTATTTTAAATATTTTATTCCTAAAAGATAGATTATATTAATGAGGATATACGCACTACTCAAAGGGCAGCCGTTCTATTGTTTCCAGTACTGTATAGATAACCCTACTAAGACCTGAACTTATGTATATAGCTCGCCGAAATAAGGATTATGCTGTTGTTCCAGTTTCTAAGGAATTATGATGGATGATCCCAAGATTACAAGTTGCACTCAAGATGCTAGCATCAAAGAACAAGCGCTCACAGAGAAAGTTCGAATAACGAAATGTGAAATTCCCACAGGGAAAGTTTTGCGAACCAAATATAAAATTTGGAGCATCACTTTTCGATTCTCACTTTTTGAACTAGCATACTTGAAACAACTTATAATCTAGGAATCAGAGCCATCAAATTCCTAATGAAACATTTCACAAAAGCATAATTCTTATTTCTAGTTGGGATATATTTAATAGTATAAATCTAACTTATAATTGGTTTATCCATATGGATATCCAATTTAAGAATTCAGCTTATTAGATGAATGTATTTACAAATTTACTAAAACTTTAAGTTCATCTCTTCACTAGAAATCATAAATATATTTGTAACCACAAGGGTCATAATATGAAGAAAACATTTGAAAATGAGTTGTTAAAGGTTCTTATATTTTTCAAGTCCTCTTATTGGATCCAATTCTTTGTCTTTCTTCATATACTCTAAAAAGAATTCATTTAATTCTATACTTTTTTCTACATCTCTTAATGCTTTTAAATTTTCATTTATATTTACATAATAGCAAGCTCTATTATAATATAGAAAACCTTCATCATCATTTTCTTCTATTCCCTTACTTATTACTTCAATAGCTTTTTTAAAATTACCTTCTTCTCTATATTCTACAGATAAATTTAAAAAACTATAAGGATAATTGGGATTTTCTTCAATAGACTTGTAATAATATTCTTTGCTCTCTTCTATCTTATTTAACTTATTTAAAATTACTGCTTTATTAAATAATATCTTGTAATGTCTGTCATCAATTTCTAGAGCCTTATTTATATAATTCAGCGCATCAATATTTTCATTATTTTCTTCTAAAATACAAGCTAAATTTGCATATGCCCACATATAATTAGGATTTATCTCAATAACCTTTTTATAGTTACTTATCGCCTTATCCTTTTCACCTGATTCATCATATATATTGGCTAAAAAGAAATATGCTTTATCATAATTAGGATTTTTTTCTATGGCCTTCTCATAATAATTTTTAGCCTTTTCTAACTCATCATTTTCATCATATATTATTGCCAAGCCATAATATGCTCTAGCATCATCCTCATCTAATTCAATTACTTCTCGATACTTTTTCTCTGCATCACCAGATAATCCAATTTCATCGTAAATTAATGCCATATCCATCAGCAATTCTATATCTTCTTTTCCTATATTTAAGGCATATGCCTTCTGATAAAATGAAATGGCTTTTAATAAGTTATTTTCTGACCTTAAATTTCTCGCCATATTTATATAATTATTGTATAAATAATTTTTGTTTTCCATCTTGTTCTTCATCCATTCATTTGATTTGTTAATTCTAATATTTATTATGCTCAAATATACTCTTAAATTTAATCCTGATAAAATAATTACTTCCTTAGAATTATATCACTAAAATAATAAAATACTCAATTGTATATAAATTGAGTATTTTATCATATTGAACTTATATATATTGCAATTTGATTTGCACATTTAATCTTATGCTGGTGCTTTATTTATTAAAATTTTAAATGTAGCTTCACTATTACAATATATACTATTTATTTTTATATACATCTATAACATTTTCGGTTTTATAATGACCGTAGTACCAAGTATTTGTATAAGAAGTTGTTTTAAAATTCAAAGAATCAGCAAGCTTAGTTTCTACTCCATCCTTTGTCTTCCATAAACTAAATGAATCTCCATCTTTTCTTACAAATAATATTTGATTTTCTGATAAATATTTTGGCATGAAATCAAATGATTTATTATTTGTAATTTGAGTTATTTCTTTTGTTTCAGTGTTCACTTGATAAATATAGTGTGGTTCACTTTCCCAGTTTTTCGAACTTTGTGACATATCATCTTTTAAGGCATCAGCTCCAGAATATGCTATACTTTTTCCATCACTAGAATAATCCGGTGTCATTGATACTTGATTTTCTGGAATTAGACTTGTAAATTTGTTAGCTTTGATATCGAAAATTCCTAATGTTTTGTTGCTATACATATCTCTATATTCGCCATTGTTAACAGCAACTATGCTGCTATCCACTGGATTTTGAGAAATATTATCTTTGTATGCTAATGCAATCATATTATTATTTTCTATAAATTTATTGTTTAAAAGATCATATACTGCAAATTCTGTCATATCTGCTGACATTGAGCCTGAATTAGGTTTGTTCCATACGTACATGTATCTATCATCACTTGATATCCTCTCAACATTAGGCCTTGATCCAATAGATTCAAATAACTCAGATGCTGTATACTGCTCTCCAATCTCTTTATTATTTCCTTCTTTACCTTCCAAAATAACCTTTTCTTCTTTAGTATCTAAGTCATAGCTAATTATACCTATTGATTTAATAGTTTTTCCGTTATCTGTAGTAGTTTCTAGCTGTTTATTAGCATATACTTTATTTTTACTATCGCAATTAATATTAAAATAATTATATTCATTGCTTATAATATCTACTAACTTTTTAGTATTGGTATTATACATAGACATACCTTCATTTTTAGCAGAGCAAATTAAATTTCCTGAGTTATTCCAATCATATGACTCTACATTTTTAGCTACTTCAATTACTTCACGAGTCTCTATATTGCAAATATATAAATCATCTTCTTTAGTATAAGCAACATATAATCCATCTTTAGATATTTTCGGCAATTTAATTTTTTCATTTTTATCAAGAAGAATTGGGTTATCTTCTTTTAGTTCAGACATGTATAGCCCATCATCTGATACAAATACTGCAAATTCTGCTCCTTTAGCACTTTTTGCTGTATCACTATTACTAGCAAATACAGTTTTTGAAGCAAGCAAACTAGTAGATGTAAAAATCATGGTTACCATAAGTGAAATACAAACAACTATTTTTTTTGACTTTTTAAAAAACACTATATTTTTCAAGCGTGTCTCAATCTCCTTCCTACTTTTACAAACTGATGCCCCTAAGCTTAGGGATTTATTCTGAGAATATTCTATTAACTCTAATATAATTTCTCCATAATATTTTCTTTTTGATTTATCCATATTCTTTATAAGTTGTTCATCTAAAGACAACTCACAAATTATATTTATCCTATTTCTAATAATATAAACAATAGGATTAAACCAATTGATTATATTTGCTAAAAGCGCTACTGCCTTCACCCATAAATCTTTACGTTTAAAATGAATTAATTCATGATCCAGTATTATTTCAAGCTTGTCCAGATTGTGGTTCATCTTAGGAATTGTGATAGTAGGTGTCAATATTCCTGTAATCATTGGACTTTTAATGCCACCACATTCTTTTAGAATTATCTTTCTATATATATTTAATTTTTTCTTACAGTTTTCAAAAACATCAATTATTGATTTATCATCAATAATATCACTTACACTTTTAAGTTTTTTATAAAAAGAAATATATACGTAAGTTTCCTTAATTACTAGTATGAGTACACCTAATATCCATGCATAAATCAGCATATTTCTATTCATTATTTTTTGCATCATACTTGTCTGCTTTAAATCCGCTTGGCTTTGGCTTACAGGCTTAAGAGTACCATCCCCTTGCAAAACTCTTATCTCATCACTTTTATCATTGCTCTTAAGCATCTTTTCATTATTTTGCTGCGCTACTGTATTTGTATCCTGCATTGATAAATAATTCTTATATTCCACTATTTGAGGCAGTTTAACAAAACTCCCAATAGGTATAATAAAAATCAAAAGCGTTATAAATAGCATATAATAATTCCAAGTAGCACTAAAAGTTTTCTTAGTAAATGGCCCAAATAAACAAAGTATTAAAAACATAAAACTGCCTGCTAGTGACATTTGCAGAATATAATTTAGAATATTCATATGTCTACACCTCTTTGAGCCATTCTTTCAACTCTGCAATATCCTTATTGCTTATTTTCTTATTATTAAACAATGTTGCCATAAAGCTTTTAACTGATCCCTTATGAATATCTTCTAAGAAATTATCAGTTTGAATAGCTTTATATTCTTCTTCAGTAATTTTAGGAAAATAATTATTTAACTTTCCTACTTTAGTTACACTCAAAATCCCCTTTTCAGTTAATCTTGATATCAACGTCATTATTGTTGTTACCTTCCATGAATTTTCTTTTGGAAGCGCGTCTAAAATCTCAGCTGTAGTAATTTGATCATTCTTTTTCCATATTATTTTCATTATCTCCATTTCAGCGTCCGATATCTTCCCTAACTTCATATTCAATCATCTCCTCTATATAATTCTACAAGGTGTAGTATTCATGTTTTTATACTACATCTTGTAGAATTGCATGTCAATATATTCCTATGAATTTTTAATAAAAAACTTATTGCATATGCATGTTACAATTCACAATGCACATTTCACAATTACGGCTAAAATTCTTGCACTATATATGTTGCAATAGAATTTCTCCATTTTGGTTTTAACTAAACATTTACTTTACTAGAATTTTAAATGTAAATTTATTATTTCAACATATCTATTCAAACCAAACTACACAAAATAAGCTATTAAAAACAGTTAATGCAGGGCTAGTCTCCTTTTGCTTGTTCTAATGAATTAAGAACATGCGCGAGAAGATGTAACCCTACATTAGTACTTTACAACGAATTTTTCATAAATCTGCTAAGTAAACATATATGTTGCAATTCACAATGCACATTTCACAATTACGCCTAGAATTCTTACAATATTTTTAGAAATTTTATGAAGAATTATTTTTGCAATATATATTGAATTAATTTATAGCAATTTTTATTTTTCTATTTCACTTTCCATTTATATCTTGTTTCTAAAAATTCCCCTTTCCTATCATATCCTTTTATGTTATATCCCATCTTGTTATATCCTTGCCTGTCATATCCTCCACTATTATATCCTTCTTTATCATATCCATATTTATCGTACCCGTCTATATTGTAGCCTTCTCTATTAAAATATGTGCCATTTTTATGAACCCCTTTTTTATCAAAACCCTCTTCATTAAATTTTGTACCGTTTTTATGAATTCCTTTTGAATCAAACCCATGTTCATCATATTTCTTTAACATATTAAAAAATAACATAAAGATTGCACCTCAATTTTAATTTATTATCTATATACTTATTTAAGCGGACGAAAAAAGACCGACCTTAATAAAAAGGTCGGTTGCACTATTAACTCATCGAATATAAAGTGCCCAAGTAAATATTCGAATCACAGTTTCCTTATATACATAATATTACTATTTAATGATCATTTTAACATGGAATTAATTACAAATCAATGAACAAATAGTGAATAAAATGAAACAATTTCAAATTTTAACATATACATTGCAATTCACAGTGCACAATTCACAATTACGGCTAAAATTTTTAGAATTATGATGAAGAATTATTTTTGAAATATATATAAGCTATTAGGTGTTATTGATTAAATAATAATAATACCTAATAGCTCATTTCTTTAATATATATTTATTTATGTGTTCCTATATCACTTCTACAATATGCCCCTTCAAAGGTAACATATTTAATATTTTCGTAAGCGTCTTTTCTAGCTTCTTCTAGAGTTTTTCCAAGACCAATAACTGATAGTACTCTTCCACCGTTAGTCTTTAAAACTCCATCCTCTGCCTTAGCTCCTGCTAAGAATACCTTATCTTTAACTTTTTCATCAATTGTTATCTCATATCCCTTAACAAAATCTCCTGGATATCCTTTAGATGCTAAAACGACATTTATGCAGACACCATCATTCCACTTAATTGTAGTTTTATCTAGTTCTTCTCTTAATGCCGCTTCGATAACTTCTACTAAGTCACTTTCCATTAGATAAAGGACCGATTGTGTTTCAGGATCTCCCATTCTTACATTATATTCTAAAAGATAAGTTCCTTTTGCAGTAATCATGATACCAAAGAAGATTATTCCTTTATAATCAAAGCCTTCTTCTCTAATACCAATTAAAGTCTTAGCCATGATATTTTCTTCGAAATCCTTCATCACATCTTCTGTCACATAAGGATTTGGAGCTAATACACCCATTCCACCTGTGTTTGGTCCTTTACCTCCATCAAATATCTGCTTATGGTCTTTACCTGATATGAACGGAATTATTGTCTTCCCATCAGTGATAGATAGAATTGAGGCTTCAACACCTTCTAGGAATTCTTCAATTACTATTTTTTGACCGGCTCCATTGAAGATATCATCTACCATATAAGATTTTACTGCTTCTATTGCTTCTTCTTTAGTTTCACATATAGCAACGCCTTTTCCTGCCGCAAGACCATCTGCTTTAACCACTGTTGGATAAGGACATACTTCTAAATATTTAAGCGCTTCATTGACATCTGTAAATGTTTCGTATTCTGCCGTCTTAACTCCATACTTTTTCATAAATTCTTTAGAAAAGCTTTTACTTCCTTCAAGCATTGCTCCATTTTCAGCTGGTCCAAATATCTTTAATCCTTCTGTTTTAAACTTATTAACAATTCCTTTTGTTAAAGGATCTTCTGGCCCAACTATTGTAAGGTCAATAATTTCTTCTTTAGCAAATTTAATTAATTCATCAATATCAGTTATGTTTACATTTTCGCATTTATTTTCAATTGCAGTTCCACCGTTACCTGGAGCAACAAATATTTTTTCAACCTTTTCACTTTTTGCAAGTTTCCAAGCCAAAGCATGTTCTCTACCACCTGAACCAATTAAAAGAAGTTTCATTTACATACCTCCAAAATAATATTCCGTTATAGATAAACAGTATACACTCATAGCCTATGTTATAACCAACCGAAAGAAAGGATACTCTGTTGTTTCGGTTGTCTTAGAGAATACAACTGTGGATTTCTAACATTAAAAGTTGCGTCCATTTCTGCATGCTCCCAATGCAAGATTGGTACAAGCAAAAATGGAACAACTTCTAATGAAGAAATCCTACAGCCATATTCTCAGATGCAACACTGCACAAAAGAGTACCCTTTCTTTCTAATGTGGGAGTCATTTCAAAGCATAAGTCTAATTCATAACTTGTTTATCTATAACAATTAACTTTAAAAAACACAGGGTTTTTATTATATATTTTCAATTCAATATAGAATTTATTGCTTAATCACCTAATATAAATAACTTATTTATATTAATGTTTGAAGTGTCTATATCCTGTAAATACCATTGAGATTCCATATTTGTTACAAACGTCTATTGACTCTTGATCTCTAATAGATCCACCTGGTTGAATTATTGCTTTAATACCAGCTTTTGCTGCTGTCTCTGCAACATCTCCAAATGGGAAATAAGCATCTGATGCAAGGATAGTAGCTCCTTTTCCTCTCTTTAAAGCGTCTTCTGTTGGCCAAATTCTGTTAACTTGACCTCCGCCAATTCCAAGTGCAATTCCATTGTGAGCAACAACTATAGCATTTGATTTAACGTATTTAACTACTTTCATTCCAAATAATAAATCTTTCATTTCTTCATCAGTTGGTTTCTTTTCAGTTACAACTTTAATTTCTTCTACTAATTTATTATCTTCCTCTTGAACAAGCATTGCCCCATCAACTGTAACCATATATTTATCTGCCTTTGGAGTGTTATGGAATTTAAGAACTCTTAAGTTCTTTTTAGTCTTTAAAACTTCTAAAGCATCTTCATCATATTCTGGTGCAGCTATAACTTCTAAGAAAATTTTAACCATTTCCTCAGCAGTTTTCTTATCTACTTTTCTATTAAATCCAATGATTCCTCCAAATATTGAAGTTGGATCTACTTCATATGCTTTCATATAAGCTTCATAAGAATCTTTCCCAATTGCAACACCACAAGGTGTATTATGTTTTAATGCGCAACATGCTGGTTCATCAAATTCATTAGCGCATTTCCAAGCTATATCAACATCTTTAAAGTTATTATAAGATAATTCCTTACCATTTAATGTTTCAAAAGTATTCATAGCTCCATCAAGCATTGTTGATGCGTAAACAGCTGCAGTTTGATGTGAATTTTCACCATATCTAAGGCTTTGCATCTTCTTATATGAAACTGAAAGATATTCTGGATATTCTTCCTCCTCATCAGCTAACAAGAAGTTTGAAATAGCCCCATCATAAGCGCTCATAAGATTAAATACTTTACCAGCTAATTTCTTCTTAGTCTTATAAGAAGTTTCGCCATTTGCTTCAATCTCTTCCATAACAACTTTATAGTCATTTTTATCAGAAATTACTACAACATCCTGAAAATTCTTAGCTGCTGCTCTAAGCATTGTAGGTCCGCCAATATCTATAAATTCAACCTTTTCTTCAAATTCTAAATCTTCTTTAACTTTCTCAAAGAATGGATATAGATTTACAACTACATAATCTATAGTATGAATATTTCTTCCTTTTAATGTATTCATATGTTCTTCATTGTCTCTTATAGCTAATATTCCAGCATGAACTAATGGATGAAGTGTTTTAACTCTTCCATCTAACATTTCAGGAAAATCAGTAACTTCATTGATTTCAATTACATTTAATCCATTTTCCTTCAAATATTTATAAGTTCCACCTGTTGATACAATTTCAACATCTTTAGATACTAAAAATTTAGCAAAATCTAAAACTCCCTCTTTATCAAATACGCTTATTAAAGCTCTCTTTTTCACGAAAAGGCCTCCTTTATTCTTCTATCTTGACTCTACCATCAATTACTCTGATTTTATTTTCGCTAATTAACTTAATTGCCTTAGGTAATATTTCGTGTTCTTTTTCTAAAATCCTCTTTTGAAGAGTTTCCGCATCATCTTCAAAATAAACTGGCACAACTTCTTGAAGAAGTATTGCACCACCATCAACTTCAGAATTTACAAAGTGAACTGTACATCCTGAAAATCTTACACCACTTTTAATTACGGCTTCATGAACCTTTAATCCGTACATTCCAGGTCCACAAAAAGATGGAATTAAAGATGGATGAATGTTTATAATTCTATTATCAAATTCTTTTAATATTTCCCCATCTAAAATTGCCAAAAATCCTGCAAGAACTATTAAATCAACCTTTCCCGTTGTTAATTCTAAGATCTTGTTAGAGGACTCTTCACCATATTCACGCCTATTAACAACAAAAGTATCTATATTATGCTTTTTTGCTCTCTCTAAAGCATAAATATTATCACGGCTTCCTATAACCATCTCTATCTTAACATTCATATAGTTACTTTCAACCGCATCTATTACCGATTGTAGGCCTGTTCCGCCCCCAGAAACCAAGACCGCTATTTTAAACAAATACCTTCACCCCCAGATGTTACGTATCCTATTTCATAAGCTTTTTCTCCCATTTCTACTAAAGCCTTTATAATAGGTTCCACATCTTCATCTTTAACAGCAAGAACAAACCCTATTCCCATGTTAAAAGTGTTATACATATGCTCCTTGTCTACACCTTTTTCAATGATTCTTTCAAATATAGCTGGAAGTGGATATGAATCTTTGTTAATTACAGCTGTGAAGTCCCCACCATTAAACATTCTTGGAACATTTTCTATAAATCCACCACCTGTAACATGAGCCATACCTTTAATCTCATAGCTTTCTAACAATTTAAGTACTGGTTTCACATAAATCTTAGTTGGTGTAATTAATGTCTTCCATACTTCTTCGCCATTAAATTCTTCATTTAAATCTGGGAATACTTTTCTTATTAATGAATATCCATTAGAATGTATTCCAGAAGAAGCTATACCAATCAACTTATCTCCATCTTTAATATTGCTTCCATTAATAATCTTATCTTTATCCGCTATACCAACTGCAAATCCAGCCATATCATATTCTCCATCTGAATAGAATCCAGGCATTTCAGCTGTTTCTCCACCAATTAAGGCACAGTCAGAATCAACGCATCCATCCGATATACCTTTAACTAAATCTGCTGCAACTTCAGCTTCAAGCTTCCCGCAAGCTATATAATCTAAGAAAAATAATGGTTTTGCCCCATGGCATAAAATATCATTTACGCACATAGCCACGCAGTCAATACCAACTGTATCGTACTTCTTGTTCTTAAATGCTATTTCAAGCTTAGTTCCCACTCCATCAGTTCCAGAAACTAAAACTGGTTTTTCATAGCCTGATGGTAATTCAACCATCCCAGCAAAACTTCCAAGACCATTTAAAACATATTGACTCATAGTTCTTGCTGCATATTCTTTTATAAGCTTAACTGATTTATATCCTTCTTCTATGTTAACTCCCGCTTCTTTGTAAGTAATCATTTATTAACTCCACCTTTCAAAATGCTATTGACATATTCAAAAAACAATAGATGAATGTGCCTTAGATGTCTATATCTCTTTCTCTACTGGTGTTGCAACTGGGTAAACTCCATTAAAGCATCCCATACAAAATTCTTCTCTATCACCGCAGCTCTTATAAACGCCTTCTTCACTTAGATATCCTAAATAATCTGCTCCAATCATATCTCTAATCTCTTCTATAGTATTATTAGCAGCAACAAGCTCACTTCTATAAGGTGTATCTATTCCAAAATAACATGGATATTTAACACTTGGTGATGCTAGTAAGAAACTAACTTCTTTTACACCTACACGTCTAAGCGATTCAACTAAATGCTTTGACGTAGTGCCTCTTACTACTGAGTCATCAATAAGTATAACTCTTTTTCCTTCTAAGTTTGATTTTAGTGGATTTAACTTTACTGCAACTGCTCTCTCTCTTATTTCTTGAGATGGCGATATAAAAGTTCTTCCAACGTATCTGTTTTTAATAAATCCAGTATCATAAGGTATACCAGAAGCCTTTGCATATCCTATAGCTGCTGGTATTCCAGAGTCTGGAACTGCTATAACAACATCTGCATCTAATGGATGCTCTTTATATAACTGTTCTCCTGCTTTAACTCTTGTTGTATGAACTTCAAGCCCATCAATTCTAGAGTCTGGTCTAGCAAAATAAATATATTCAAAAGCACATGTCTGACATTTAGTATTTTCAGAATATCTGTATGATTGTATTCCTTCACTATCTATTATAACTATTTCTCCTGGTTCTATATCCCTTACAAATTCAGCACCTATTGCATCTAAAGCGCAGCTTTCTGAAGTTAGAATGTAACCTTCTTCAATTTTCCCCAACGAAAGTGGTCTAATTCCATGTGGATCTCTAGCCCCAATTAATCTATCCTTTGACATAATAGTTAATGCAAATGAACCTCTAACAGCTGACATAGCATCAACTACTGCTTTTGCAAAACCTTTTTTTGCACTTCTTGCTATAAGACATGCAATTACTTCAGAATCTGTTGTAGTATGGAAGATTTGTCCTCCATCTTCAAGCAATTCTTTTATTACATCTGCATTTACTAAAGTTCCGTTATGAGCCATCGCTATTGGTCCCATCTTTGATGAAACAAGTATTGGCTGAGCATTTTCAATGCCTTTTCCACCAGCAGTTGAATATCTTACATGGCCTATAGCTATATGACCCTTTAGCTTTTGTAAATCTTCCTGCTTAAATGCTTCAGTTATTAAACCTAATCCTTTATGTATGTCAATTTTTTCACCATCTGCTACTGCAATTCCAGCACTTTCCTGCCCTCTATGTTGAAGAGCATAAAGTCCATAGTAAGTCATTGATGCTACATCTATTGGCTTATTAGTATATACTCCAAATACCCCACACTCATCCTTAAATTTATCATTACTTGGATCCATTATTAATTCAAAATTCGGATTACTCATCTATACAATCCTTTCACTAATCTATTTTTGAAAAACTTAAAATACATGAGAACTAATGCACAATTAAGGATGAAATTTCTTTTGACTTCTAAATCACATAATTCATCAAACTTCATCAGAGAAATGAGAATTCAAAATAACACTCAAGACTTAATGTACGAATTCTCAACCTTCCTCTGTGAACTTAGTTCCCTCATTGTGCATTACTAATTGCATTTTAATATAAATTTTATAGTAAATCTGATTCTAAATATACTACTTAGAAATTCTCTTTAATATTTCAACATAAGCATCTTTAACATTACCTAAGTCTCTTCTAAATCTATCTTTATCTAATTTTTCTCCTGTTGTTGCATCCCAGAATCTGCAAGTATCTGGTGAGATTTCGTCAGCTAAAACTATTGTTCCATCAGCACATCTACCAAATTCAACTTTAAAGTCAATTAAGTTTATGTTTTGTTCTTTAAATACAGCTTTAAGAGTGTCATTAATTTTTGCTGTCATATCATAGATTACTTTTAATTCTTCAAAAGTAGTTGCACCAATTCCAACTGCATGATAATCATTTATTAATGGATCTCCTAGTGAGTCATCTTTATATGATAATTCAAATACAGTAGTCTTAAGCTTAAATCCTTCTTCAAGACCTAATCTCTTAGCCATGCTTCCTGCTGCAACATTTCTCACTATTACTTCAAGTGGAACTATTTCAACCTTTTTACATAATTGTTCTCTATCATTTAGTTTCTCTATAAAATGAGTTTTAACTCCTGCTTTTTCTAATATTTCAAATAATACTGAAGTTATAGCATTATTCATTATACCTTTGTCTTCGATTTGACCTTTCTTTTCTCCATTGAATGCTGTTGCATCATCTTTGTAATATACAATTACTTCATCAGCCTTATCTGTTGCGTAAATTTTCTTTGCTTTTCCTTCATATAACATTTCTAATTTTTCCATTATAGTTCTACCCCTTCCGCATTTTCCTCAATGAATTTTTTCTTCATATTTAATCTGAATTCTTTTAATTTATTTTTTAATTCATCATTATTAACTGATAACATTTGAACCGCTAACATTCCTGCATTGTAGCTGTTATTTATACCAACAGTTGCAACTGGGATTGATTTTGGCATTTGTACTATAGAATATAATGCATCAACACCTTCAAGAGCTGCCTTAACTGGAACTCCTATTACAGGAAGTATTGTCTTTGATGCTATTACTCCTGGTAAATGTGCTGCAAGACCTGCTCCAGCTATAATAACTTGACATCCTTGAGCTTGAATTTCTTCTAATGTTTCTTCTAATTTTTCTGGTACTCTATGAGCTGAAAGTATAAACGCTTTGTATCCTACTCCAAATTCCTTTAAAGCATTTGCTGCTCCTCTCATAACTTCTGTGTCTGATTTACTTCCAAAAAATATTGCTACCTGCATTTTTAAGCCTCCTGTTTTTGTAATGTTCCTATTAATACATTTATATATTTCTCTTAAGGGCTGTACCCCAAATTATAAGTGAGAATCGAAATCTTTGATTTCACCCTTCGAACTTACTCAGCGAACGAAGTGAGTCGAGTTTCCTTTAAATATCCCCAACCCGCATTACAACTATAAATATTTACATATTTATATATTTATCTATTTACATATCTTCATATTTATCTTTTTAAATATTTATATACTTAACTTTATACATATTTAAAAATTTAACTTTTTACATATATACCTTTTTAAGTTTTTAAATATAAAACTATTTTTATATTCAAGTTTTATTTCTACATCTTTCATCGGATTGAGAGTTAGCAATCAACAAGCAATTGCTAGCTTTCAACTCTTACTTAAAATATTCTACTCCTGCTTTGAATATCTTTTGATCAAAGTCTCCTGGGATGTTTCTATATAAATCTGTTCCTATTCTTTCACTATGTGCCATCTTACCTAAAACTCTTCCATCTGGACTTGTTATACCTTCTATTCCGTACATTGATCCATTTGGATTGAATGGCATATTTAATGATACATTTCCATCAAAATCAACATATTGAGTTGCCACTTGACCATTAGCAATTAATTCTTTAATTAAGCTTTCTGGTGCAACAAATCTTCCTTCACCATGCGAGATTGCAACTGAATGTATATCTCCTACATTAACTTCACTGAACCAAGGTGATTTATTTGAAACAACCTTTGTACTTATAATTGAAGACATATGTCTGTTTATATTGTTGTAAGTCAATGTTGCCATATCTTCTTTAATATCAACTATTTCGCCATATGGTACTAATCCTAATTTAATTAACGCTTGGAAGCCGTTACAAATACCAAGTGCTAACCCGTCTCTATTTTTAAGTAATTCCATCACGCTATTGCTTATCTTTTCATTTCTAAGAGCATTGGCAATGAATTTACCTGAACCATCTGGTTCATCCCCTGCTGAGAAGCCTCCTGGAATCATAAGAATTTGAGCAGTACTTATTTCTTTTGCAAGTCTTTCAATAGATTCATTAAGTGCTTCTTTAGTAATATTTCTAAATACTACTTGAGTAACTTCTGCTCCTTCTTTTTCAAATGCTCTTGCACAGTCATATTCACAGTTGTTTCCTGGGAATACTGGAATTACAACCTTTGGCTTAGCTACTTTAATTGCTGGAGAAAGTGTTGATTTCTTATCATATAAAACTGTTTCTACTTTTCCTTCTACATCTTCAGTTTTAATTTTAAATACTGAGCTTAATTTTTCTTCGTATGTTTTTTCTAAAGCTTCTATATCTAAATTCAAATCATATTCCTTAGAAATTATAACTGCTGAACTTATTGTCTTACCAACTTCTTTATATAAACACTCTTTGAATTCTTCTACATTAACACCATTCTTAACTTCTAGTACTATAGTTCCATAGTTAAATCCAAATAACTCATCCTTTGTTAAGTTTTCAATTTCTGCACCAATTCTATTTCCAAGTGTCATTTTAGTAACAGTTTCTGAAACTCCACCATACTTAACAGCAGATGCTGAAATTACTTTTCCGCTTTGAATTAAGTTATATAGTACATCTAAGTTCTTCTTAAGCTTTTCGACATTTATAGTTCCATCTTCTAGTTTTTCAGTTTGAAGTAAAACTAAACTTGATCCTGCTTCTTTAAATTCTGGTGATATTATATTTCTAGCTTTTTCTACTCCTACAGCAAATGATACTAATGTTGGAGGTACATCTAAATCACCAAAACTTCCTGACATAGAATCTTTACCACCGATTGCTGCTGTTTCAAATGCCATTTGAGCTTCATAAGCACCAAGCAATGCTGCAAATGGTTTGCCCCATCTTGAAGCTTCTATTCCTAATCTTTCAAAGTATTCTTGGAATGTAAGTCTAGCTTTTCTGTAATCTCCACCCATTGCTGCAAGCTTTGACATACTTTCAATTACTGCATAGTATGCCATGTGATATGGGCTCCAAGTACCAAGTTCAGGATTAAATCCAAATGTCATTAATGTAGCATCTGAACTCTCTCCATCAAGAACTGGAATTTTAGCAGCCATTCCTTCTGCTGGAGTTTTTGCATACTTACCACCAAATGGCATAAGTACTGTTCCATGTCCTATTGTTGCATCAAATCTTTCTGACAATCCTTGCTTTGATGATACATTTAATTTTCTTAAATTATTTATCCATTCTTCTTTAACATCAATGTCTGCTACTGTATATGGATAATCAACTGGAGCTTTAACCGTAACATTTGTCTTTTGAGTAGCACCATTTGTATCTAAGAAAGTTCTCTTTAAATCTACTATATTCTTACCTCTCCAGAATAATCTAAGTCTGTCTGCATCAGTAACATGTGCAACTAAATTGGCTTCCAAGTTTTCATCGTTTGAAAGTCTTATAAATTCATCTGCATCTTCTTTTGTAACAACTACTGCCATTCTTTCTTGTGATTCTGAAACCGCAAGTTCTGTTCCATCTAGACCTTCATATTTCTTTGGAACCTTGTCTAAATCTATATCTAAACCTCTGCAAAGTTCTCCAATTGCAACTGAAACTCCACCAGCACCAAAGTCATTACATCTTTTAATCATCTTAGCTGCTTTTGAATTTCTAAATAATCTTTGAAGCTTTCTTTCAGTAGGTGCATTTCCTTTTTGAACTTCTGCTCCACATTCATTAAGTGAATCTACTGTATGTTCCTTAGATGAACCTGTAGCTCCTCCAACACCGTCTCTTCCAGTTCTACCACCAAGTAAGATAATAACATCTCCTAAAGCTGGTTCTTCTCTTACTACATTTTCTTTAGGTGCTGCTGCAATTACTGCCCCAACTTCCATTCTCTTAGCTGCATAATTTGGATGATATACTTCTTCAACTTGACCTGTTGCTAGACCAATTTGATTTCCATAAGAACTATATCCATGGGCTGCCCCAAGTGTTATCTTTCTTTGAGGAAGTTTTCCTTCCAATGTATCTTCAATCGCCACTGTTGGATCTGCTGCCCCTGTAACTCTCATTGCTTGATATACATAAGTTCTTCCTGATAGAGGATCTCTTATAGCTCCACCAAGACATGTTGCCGCTCCACCAAAAGGTTCAATTTCTGTTGGATGATTATGTGTTTCATTCTTAAACATTACTAAATAATCTTCCATACCTTTATCAGTTTCAATTTTTACATTGATTGAACAAGCATTTATTTCTTCGGAAATATCCAAATCTTCAAGTTTTCCTCTTTTTCTAAGTTCTTTCATAGCAATTACTGCCATATCCATAAGAGTTTTATTCTTTTCTTTCTCGCCATAAACATATGATCTAGATTTTATATAACTTTCATAACTTGCTTTTATTGGAGCTGTGTATTTATTATCTTCAATTTGGATATCTTCTAAGATAGTTGAGAATGTTGTATGTCTACAATGATCTGACCAGTATGTATCTATAACTTTAATTTCAGTTATACTTGGATCTCTTTTCTCTCCTTTGAAATAATCTTGAATCATAAGAAGATCATCAATACTCATAGCTAAACCTTGTCCACTATGAAATTCTTTTAATTGATCCAATGTCTTGCTGGTAAATCCATCTAAGATTTGTACATCTTTAGGTATGTTTGAAAGCGATGATAAATCTTTGCTATTTATATCTACTTCCCTTGAATCGACTGGGTTTATATAATATTTCTTAATTTTTTCAATATCATCTTTTGAAAGGTTTCCTTTTAATAATACTACTTTAGCTGATTTTATTTCAACCCTGTCTTCTGCGGTTAATAGAGCTAGACATTCTGAAGCTGAATCTGCTCTTTGATCGTATTGACCTGGCAAATATTCTACACCAAAAGCTACTTCTCCTTCATTCATTGGTAATTCTGATTCGTAAACTACATCTACTGTTGCTTCAGAAAAAATTGTATGTAAAGCCTTATTATAATATTCTTCAGGTATATCTGATATTATATATTTATTAACAAGTCTTACGTCTTCTAATCCAGTTACTCCTAAGTTATCTCTAAAATCATTTAATAAACTTTGAGCTTCTACATTAAATCCTTTTTTCTTTTCAACGAATACGCTTCTAATATTTAACATTTTAATTCCTCCAAAAAATATTATGAGATTTAGCCTAGGTGCATTCAAAAAATACCGCATCAATATACTTGTATATTGGACTTGCTATTTTTTTAATTTACCTACTCACTACACCTTCGTAATGGCGAATGTTTTCCGATAACACTCCACTAACTTTCGTATCGATACCATAAGATTATCATTCAACACGTATGTTGTCAACCTATTTTATGTTAAAATTTCATTTAATTTATGTTTTCGCGAACTATGTATTTACATTGTTTTTATATAATTCGTGTTTTCTTTATTTGCTATATATTTTTATGTATTATAAAACATTTTTTCTTTTTCTTAAATCGTGCAAATTTTTATAGTATAAACTATCAATTTTAACATAATCTACACTCAAAAAAGACGTAGATAATTATAGTGTTTTCTATCAATACTATAATTCCCTACGTCTAAAAATTTATTTTTCTATATAAAAAATAAAGAGCCATAAGATTTCTCTTATGACTCAACAACTTACTATCTGTCGAAGTTTCTGTTGTTTCTTTGTTGCTTTCTAGCTCTTCTACAATCAGGACATCTAACTGGATCGTTATCAAATCCTTTTTCTTTGTAGAATTCTTGTTCTCCTGTTGTGAAAACAAATTCCTTTCCACAATCTTTACATACTAAAGTTCTATCTTCCATTATAAAAATCCTCCCTTTTTCCAAAGATTATAACCTGATACCTAGACCCAATCTCTGAAACAGAGGCGAATGTACAGTATTGATTAAATCTTGAATTATCTTACATTCTTATAATACCACACTTTGCCACATATTTCAACACTAATTCGTGTAATTAAATTATCAAATTTAAACCTTCTCAATTTATAATATATCAAAACTTACATTCTTAAATATATAATTTGTTAAAAAAAATGAGGTTTAATCCAACCTCATTCTTGATATAGCTAGTCTTCTTCAAACATCAGACCCTCTTGCAATTTTCCAGCATCCATTGATACTATTCTATCTGACACTTTTTTAGCAAAATCCATATCATGAGTTATAATCATCATACTCATGCCTTTTTCACTTAAACGCTTTATTAAATTTGCAACTTCCCCAGTTAATCCTGGATCTAGTGCAGAAGTTGGCTCATCAAAGCACATTATTTTAGGTTCAAGCACTAATGCTCTTCCAATAGCAACTCTTTGTTTTTGACCACCAGATAATTCAAATGGATAGTTATTTTTCTTTCCTAACAAGTCTAAGAAACCTAAAGTTTCTTCTGCTTTCTTTATTGCTTCTTCTTTTGACCATCCTAACACCTTTTGTGGTGCTTCAATAAGATTTTCTAAAACACTCATATGCGGAAATAAGTTAAAATTTTGAAATACTAATCCTATATCTTTTCTTATTTCTTTTAACGCATTTTTATCTACATACTTACCATTTTTACATAAAACTTTTCCGTTAACTTCTATATCGCCTTCATCACAATGTTCCAATTCATTTACACATCTAAGTAAAGTTGTCTTTCCGCCACCTGAATTTCCAACGACAACTAATATTTCACCTTTTTTTATATGAAGATTAACACCTTTTAAAACTTCTGTATTTCCGAATCTCTTTTTCAAATTACTTACTTTAAGCATATAATCTCCTCCACACTATTTATAATAGTCATACTTCTCTTCAATTTTCTTTAATACTTGACTGAAAATTGCTATTACTACTAAGTAAACAGCACCAACTATTAAAAGTGGTACCAACGAAACATCTCTATTAGCAGCAGTCTTACCTATCTTTAATAGCTCGTCCATACCAACTACATAAACTAATGAAGTATCCTTCACTAAAGTTGTTATTTCATTCGCAACTGGTGGCATTACTGTTTTAAATGCTTGTGGAAGTATTATTCTAAAAAATGTTTGTTTAGAACTTAAGCCTAGAACCTTAGCCCCTTCAACTTGTCCATTATCTATAGACTCTATACCTGCTCTAAATATTTCTCCAAAATAAGCTCCATAATTTAAAGTAAACGCTAAAATTGCTGCTGGAAATCTATCAAAGCTGATTCCTACTAGAGGAAGTCCAAAGAAGATCACAATAATTTGCAATAACAGAGGAGTGCCTCTCATTATAAGAATATATATTCCACTTATTTGTTTAAGTATTAGAGATTTAGATGTCCTCATTACAGCGATTATTACTCCTAGCGGAATAGATAATACTAAAGTAAGTACAAAAATTTCTAATGTAACTTGTAATCCCTCTAATACTTGAGGCATTATCTCTAAAATATAACTCAAAGTTATTTCCTCCTCTTTATTTTCAAACTATTTGTATAAATATTTGTGATTATCTAATTTGCACTATTTAAGAATTATATCTTGTTCGAACCATTTCTTTGATATGTCTGCTGCAGTTCCATCAGAAATCACTTCATCTAAAGCTTTGTTAAAAGCTTCTACAAATTTAGTATCACCTTTTTTAATTCCAACACCGTACTTTTCACTTCCAAAATTATCAGTTAAGATTTTATATTTTTCTTCTCCTCTTGCTTTCATATAATATCTTGCTAAAATCTCATCTACAACAATGGCATCTAATCTCTTTGCTTCTAAATCCATTAATGCAGCGTTATTATCTTCAAACGTAACAAGTTTTCCACCATCAAAAGTTTTTTCGATTCCATTAGCTGCTTCAACTGCATCTACTGCTGTTGATCCGTTCTGAGCACCAACTTTTTTACCTGCTAAATCATTTTTAGATTCAATATTAGAATCTGCTAATGTTACTATAACTTGAGTATTACTTAAATATGGCTTTGAAAATTCAACTTTTTCTTTTCTTTCATCAGTAATTGAATATCCATTCCATATTAAATCTATATTACCGTTATTAAGTTCAGTTTCTTTCATACTCCAATCAATTGATTGAAATTTCACCTTTTTATTAAGTTTTTTACCTACTGCATTTGCTAAATCAACATCAAATCCAACTATTTCCCCGTTCTCATTCTTAAATCCCATTGGAACAAAAGTATCATCTAAACCTATTACTAATTCATCCTTATCTAATGCACTTTTTGCTGCCTTTGATTCTGATGATTTATTGGCATTCCCGCCACATGCAACCAAGCTTACTCCCAATGTAGCTATGATAGCAACTACTGTTAATTTTTTTATTAAACTATTTATTTTCATATGTAATAACCCCCTACATCACTTTCTATTTATCACTTTATCATACTAAAGCAAAAGAATCAAGTGTTTTTTATATTCTAAATTATAACAGGTATAACGAAAGCTACATTAGCCCATTATACCTGTCAAAAACTTGGAACTATACATTTTATCTAGTGGTTGCTATTCTATCTATCGCTCTTTCAAGGTTATTCATATGTGATGTAAATTCATCTACTGTATCTGTTACTTGCTTTTTATCAATTGGATCCTTAAATGTATCTGCTCTATCTTTTGCATCATCAACATTATCTTTAATTTCATCTAATTTATTAGATATATCATCAAATTTATTTTTAATATCTTCACTTTTTCCTTCAAAATCAGCATTATTGAGCTCATCCGTTAATTCATCTGCTTTATCATTTAATTCTTTCATTACACGTGTAGTATCACTATCTACTTCATTAACTTTATCAGAAATTTCCTTAGGGTTAGACTTTAATTTATCCATTAATTCCTTCATCTTATCTGATTCAAAAACTTCATTAACCTTATCTGCAGATGGCTTTTCATCTGTATCTTCTTTTGTTTGAAGTATATAATCATCTTTAAGATTACAACCAATTAAAGAAAAAGAAAGTATTAATAAAAGTACAAAGCTCATTATATTTTTCTTTTTCATTTCTTCACCTCAGTTTGTTTTTATACTACATAGTCTATATTAATATTTTTTTGCTAATCTTTCAATAATGAAATTAAAGCACAATCAAAAAAATAACAAGTCCATCTGCCTAAAGTGCATTTTTCAACTTAGATAGTAATCTTTTTTTATATTTTATACTTGCTACTTCACTTATATCTGCTAGTAATCTATAATTTGATATTCCACCATACACTCCTACTATAGGTATCCCTTGAATAACTTTTGGCACTACTATATTTTCAGATAAACATTTTGAAGCCGAATCAATTAATTCATTTATATCAACCTTAAGATCAAGATTATTTTCAATACTATATGCAATTCTATCCGCTTCATTTGAGTATAGAATTTTTTCATCTGTTTTTATAGAACTTGCACAAATTATATTTAATATAAATGCCTTCTCACTTTTGGACTTATAATCAAATCCATAATTCACACAAATCTCATACACAGTTTTTAATATTACTCCAATAAATACAGGTATATCCGGTATTCCAATTCCTAATATACCAAGTAATGTCCCTTCAGCTGCTGTGATTCCTTTATTTATAAGCACACCCTTTTTCACTCTTTTATCTATTCTGCTTAAATTTTTGTTATTCATCTGCTTAGATAAAATATATTCATCTATATCTGCTTCATTTTTAATTTTCTCTGAGTTATAACTTTTCTCTATTACTGTAGTGCCTTTTTCAAAAACATAATAAAATCCCTTTTCAAATGCTTTCTCAAAAGTTTCTATCATATTTTTCGGGATTTTTTCTTCTAATTGCTCTTTTACAGGTAATATCTTATTTTTTATATATTCATTTTCTTTTTTATAAAAGAACTTGTCTTCTCTTTTTATTAACTTTTTCATTTGACTATTTAGTATTCTCTCTTTTCTTTTATCCCTATAATCCATGCGCAGCTATACCGAATCCCTTCTATAAATAATAAATTACTGTATTTAATTAACCTACTTATATAATATAATAATTGCACCAAAAACGGTATTTCAAACATAATTAATTGATTTACCTAAAATAATATATATTAAATATGTAAAAGTTCAAGCAAATAAATTAAAATTTGCACGCTCTACATTGTTTCTCTACTTAGATGAAACTTGACTCACTTTCGTTCACTGAGTACTCACAGAGTAAGCGACCATCATCGAATCATAAATTCGAGATGCCTTCTTAATTGATTCACACAAAATCAAAGATTTTGGTTCACTACCTAAAAGAGAGCAATTATCTTGCTCTCTTTTAAGTGTATTTAGTTTATTATTTCTTTCCTGATCCTTTTAGCATTTCTCCAATTGCAGCTATACTCCCAAGAGATGATAAAGTCTCATTTGGTAATATAAGCTTGTTTGCTGGACTGTTAGCCATTTCTTTAAGTGCTTCAACTTGCTTTAATGCTATAACAGTTTCATTTGTTCCAGACTCAATAATAGCTTGATTTACTTTTCTTATAGCTTGAGATTCTGCAATCGCTATTTGTTCTATAGCCTTTGCTTTACCTTCTGCTTCTAGTAGCTGAGATTCTTTTAAACCTTCTGCTCTTCTTATATTTGCTTGCTTTTCTGCTTCTACTGATAAGATCTTAGCTTGTTTTTCTCCTTCTGCTTTTTCTATTTGAGATTGTCTCAAACCTTCTGCTTGAAGAATCATAGCTCTCTTATCTCTTTCAGCTTTCATTTGCTTTTCCATTGCTTGTTGGATTTCAGCTGGTGGAACTATATTTTTAATTTCAACTGAAAGTATCTTTATTCCATAAGCATCAGTAACTTCATCAATAATGCTTAAAAGATCTTGATTTATACTATCTCTTCCTGATAAAATTTCATCTAATGACATATTACCTAAGATATTTCTCATATTAGTTGTAGCTGAGTATACAATACCTGATTGAAAACTTTCAATATTATAAACTGCATCTCTTGCATTCAATACCTTATAAAATATAACATTGTCTACTAATATTTTAACATTATCTTTAGTTATAACCGATTGTGGCTCCACATCTAAAATTTGTTGTTTTGTAGAAATCTTCCTTCTAACAAAATCTACAAATGGCACAATAAAATGTAATCCTGGTTCCAATACTCTATGGAATTGTCCAAATCTTTCTACAACATATAAATGCCCTGTATTTACAACCTTAATTGATGAGATAACTACTATTAATATTAATAGTAAAATAACCCCTAAAATTATAATAACACTCATAATCTAGTCCTCCTGAACCTTTTCAATTTTTAATTTTATACCTTCTATTCCTTTGATAGTAAACTTGTCCCCTTTGTGAATAATATCGCCTTCATTTATTACAGTCCAATATTCTCCACCAACTTTAACTTGGGCTTTATCTATAATCTCTTTTTCGCTTATCATAATTTTTCCTACATATGTTTCTTCCATTAGTGGTATTCTTTCGTTTGCTGCTTTAAATTTTTTCTTGAGTAACGGGTATCCAACTGCAAATGATATTATATTTAGTACAGAAAATACTATTATTTGAATTATAAATGGCACTTCCATTACTCCACACACTGCAGCTACGACAGCACCTACTGCGAATAGTGTAAAACAAAAATTACTAGTTAAAATATCTATTGCAAATACGCATATAGCTATAACTAACCAAAAAACTGCCGCCCCCATACAACTTCCCTCCTTAAAAACATTATAATATTAGTTCTAAGATTTACTGTCCAATTTTTACATACATACTTGAATTTGTAATCTTATTTTATATTATACAGTACATTTATGAATATTTCAAGATATTTATTAACTCAAAAAGAGTTATTTTATACCTTTTATCTTTTTTTGATTTCACAAACATGTTAGTATATAATTATTAGGATATGTTTATGTTTACTAAGCAAAATATACTTAAAACGTATTTAATTATATTAGAACTATATCTTATAAACCAATAAAAAAACTTAAACTTTATAATTGCAAGGAGTGATTAAATGGATTTTATAAAAGTCGCAGCTGCTTGCCCTAAAACTAGAGTTGCAGATGTTGATTATAATGTTAAAAATATTTTACAGTGCATAGATGATGCAGTAAAAAATGAAAGTAAATTTATAGTTTTTCCAGAACTTTGCTTAACTGCTTATACTTGTGGAGATCTGTTTTTACAAGAATACTTGCTAAACAAAGCTTTAGATGGAATTTTTGAAATATTAGAATCTACTAAAGACTATGATACTTTAATTGCTGTAGGTGCTCCACTTCTCTGTGAAAGTACTTTATACAATTGTGCCTTTTTATTATTTAAAGGAAATGTTTTAGGAATAGTTCCTAAATCATATCTTCCAAATTACAGTGAATTCTACGAAAAAAGATGGTTTACTGAAGGTCTTTCAATTGAGGACGAAAGAGTAGATTTACCATTTCAAAAAGATGTTCCTTTTGGAGTAAACTTAATTTTTTCATCAAGCATTGCAAACTTTGGAGTTGAAATTTGTGAAGACTTATGGGTAACAATTCCACCAAGTTCTTATCTTTCTCTTATGGGAGCTCATATAATTGGAAACCTTTCTGCATCAAATGAGCTTGTTAGTAAGATGGATTATAGAAAAAGCCTAATATCAAATCAAAGTGCTAGATCAATCTGCAGCTATATATATTCTTCTGCTGGTGTTCATGAATCCACTACAGATGTATTATTTAGCGGGCATTTATTAATAAGTGAGAATGGTTCATTATTAAAAGAAAATGACAGATTTCAAAGAGAAAACGAAGTAATATATTCTATAGTTGATGTATTCAAATTAAAGTCTGAAAGAATGAAAAATTTGAGTTTTAGAGATTCATCTAAGTTTATCAATAAAAAACCTAACACAATTAAATTTGAATTTAGTGATGTTTCAATAAGTACATTTGATAGATTCGTAGATAAACATCCATTTGTACCTTCTTACGAAAAAGAAAGAGAAGTTCGCTGCAAAGAAATATTTAATATTCAAGCTGCTGGCTTAGCAAAGAGATTAGAGCATACAGGATCAAAAAAAGCTATAGTTGGAATTTCAGGGGGATTGGATTCTACATTAGCCTTACTTGTAATAGTAAAAACTTTTGAATTGCTTGGTATTGACAAAAAGAATATAGTAACCATTACTATGCCTGGTTTCGGTACTACTGATAGGACTTACAATAATGCTATTAATTTATGTAAGGAATTAGGTACAGACCTTAGAGAAATAAATATAGTTAAAGCATCTCTTCAACATTTTGAAGATATTGGTCATGATAAAGACATTCATGATGTAACTTACGAAAATGTTCAGGCAAGAGAAAGAACCCAAATTTTAATGGATATTGCTAATAAAGAAAGAGGACTCTTAATAGGTACTGGTGATTTATCAGAGCTTGCTCTTGGCTGGTGTACATATAATGGAGATCATATGTCAATGTATTCTGTGAATCCATCTATTCCAAAGACTCTTGTAAGATATTTAGTTCAATACGTAGCTCAACATGAGTCAACCGAAGTTGTACGTGATATTCTTATGGATATACTAGACACACCTGTAAGCCCTGAATTATTACCTAAGGATGCTAACGGTGAAATCGCTCAAAAAACGGAAGATATTGTAGGTCCTTATGAGCTTCATGATTTCTTCTTATATCACTTTATTAAACATGGCTCAACTAAAGAGAGAATATTCTTTTTAGCTAGGGCTGCCTTTAAAGATGATTACTCTGATGAGGAAATACAAAAATGGCTTGATAAATTTATTTTTAGATTCTTTACTCAACAATTTAAAAGAAGTGCTCTTCCTGATGGACCTAAAGTCGGAAGTATTTCTTTAAGTCCTAGAGGTGACTGGCGTATGCCATCAGATGCTAAGCCTTGGGAATAATCTACTATTATATATAATTTGATGAAAAACCTTAATTGATTTATTATTAGATTACTTAAGGTTTTTTGATGTGGACATTTTTTCAAATGTGAAAAGTTCTTAATTGTGCTTTACACTTTTTTCAAATGTGAAATGATCTTGGTTGCACTTCGTGCTCTTTTTATAGGTGAAAAGATCTTAATTGCACTTCGTGCTCTTTTTATAGGTGCGTACTTTTTTCAAATGTGTGGAAATTTTTTTTAGATAGTGCTAAAATAGATGTTATTAAATAACAATAATAAACAATGGCAATAAGCCTTATAGATTTGGAGGAATATAAAAATGGGGAAAAAAGCTGATATAGACTGGGGTAAATTAGGATTTGATTACATAAAAACAGATCTTCGTTATATTTCAGTTTGGAAAGATGGAAAATGGGATGAAGGGAAACTTGTTGAAGACAATATGCTTAGTATAAGTGAAGCTTCTACGGTTATTCACTATGGCCAAAGTTGTTTTGAAGGACTTAAGGCATATACAACAAAAGAAGGCAAAATTCAATTATTTAGACCTGACTTGAATGCAGATCGTATGAATGAAAGCTGTGACAAACTTCTTATGCCACATATTCCAAAAGAAAAATTTATCGATGCGGTTAAACAAGTTGTAAAGGCAAATGAAAAATATGTACCACCTTATGGAAGTGGTGCAACTCTATATATTAGACCATATTTAATGGGAGTTGGTAACAACATTGGTGTTAAACCTGCTCCAGAATATATCTTCGGTGTATTTTGTATACCAGTAGGACCTTATTTTAAAGATGGTGTATCTCCTTGCAATTATATAGTTTTAGATGATTTTGATAGAGCCGCCCCTCATGGTACTGGCGGAAATAAAGTTGGTGGTAACTATGCTGCTTCATTACAAGCTCATGCTGAAGCTGTAAAAAAAGGATTTGCTGATTGTATTTACCTAGATCCAGCTACTCATACAAAAATAGAAGAAATAGGTGCTGCAAACTTCTTTGGAATAACTAAAAATGATGAATTTGTTACTCCTAAATCACCATCTATTTTACCTAGTATAACAAAAAGATCTCTTCTTTACATTGCTGAACATTATTTGAAAATGCCTGTTTATGAAAGAGAAGTATTTATTGATGAAATAGATCAATTTAAAGAGGCTGGTGCTTGCGGTACTGCTGCAGTAATAACTCCTATTGGTGGAATCCAACATAACGATAAATTGCATGTATTCTTTAGCGAAACTGAAGTTGGTCCTATAACTCAAAAATTATATGATTTACTTTTAGGAATTCAACTTGGTGATGTTGAAGCTCCAGAAGGCTGGATATACGAAGTAGAATAATACTTATAATTATAAAATAAAGTAAAAAAATAGTATGAACTTAGCCCAAAATAAGTTCATACTATTTTTTTATACTATTATTTAGAACCACTGTATCATATCTTTCAATTGAATTTGAATCTTTCATTCTTAAATAAGTACTTAAGCTTTAGAATCTTAAGTATAAATTTATTATATCATCATATATTTTACTCTCTTATTATATTATATATGTTGCAATTCACAATGCCATTTCACAATTCACAATTACAGCTAAAATTCTTTTAATATTTTTATAATTATGATGAATAATTATTTTTGCAACGTATATATATTAAGCAAATAAATATATATTATATTATAGAATATTTAGTAAACTTTTCTAGTAAATATACGAATATATAAGTAATATATTGAAGCTGAATTTATAATTTTAGGGAGGGGATATTATATGAGTGATAACAGAATAATTTCTAGAAGTGAATATATTGTGGCTAGTGTATCTGGTGCTGCTATTGATAATAAAATAATAAAGAGGCCTTATACTAACCCTAGAAATCCTTCCAACAAAAAGCAAAATAATGCTAAATCTTTTGATAATACTTTACATTCATCAGCTTCACAATCACAATCAACTGACAACCAAGCGTCTTTTTCCAATGAATTAGAAAATATGGCAAGATTGAAAAGCGAAGAAAACTCTAGGTTGGTTCAGGCAAAATTCAACAATAAAATAAAAGATTCTGAAACTAGCGAGAAGAATCCTGCTGAAACTGAATTGCATAACAAACTTGCTCAAGCTATGGATGTTGATGTGGATGTATCTACTCTATATAAAAAAGTACAATTACTAAATTCATTAAAAAATGAATCTAATAACTAATAAAAGGTTGCCAAAACATATGGTTTTTGGCAACCTTCTTTTATCTAAAGTCTAAACTGCTGCTAGTCTATGTAGATTACTATACTCTCCTTGTTTCTCCATTAATTCTTCGTGGGTTCCTGCTTCTATTATACCTGTTTTTCCAAGTACAATAATTTCATCTGCATTCTTAATGGTAGACAATCTATGTGCAACTACTATGGTTGTCCTTCCAGCGCATAACTTTTCTAGGGATTCTTGAATTATGCGTTCTGTTGCATTATCTAGTGCCGATGTTGCTTCATCCAAAATCAATATTGGAGGATTTTTAAGAAAAACTCTAGCAATGGAAATACGCTGCTTTTGCCCACCAGATAATTTAACACCTCTCTCACCAATGTAGGTATCATATCCTTCTGGCAATGTATTTATAAATTCATGAATATTAGCCATCTTAGCAGCTCTTAATAATTCTTCCTCAGTTGCATCTGTCTTTCCAAACAGTATATTATCTCTTATTGTTCCTGTAAATAAGAAAACTTCTTGCTGAACTATTCCAATATTCTCTCTAAGAGAATCTAATTTAACATCATAAATACTCTTATTATCTATTAAAATATCTCCACTATCAACTTCATAAAATCTTGGGATAAGATTACAAAATGTTGTTTTACCTCCACCAGAAGCTCCTACTAACGCTAACATCTTTCCTTTATTTATCTTAATAGAAATATTTTTTAAGACTTCTTTTCCTTCATAGCTGAAATTAACATCTTTAAATTCTATTTCCCCTTGAACATTTTCAAGTTCAGTTGCATTTGCTTTATCTTTTTCTTTATCTTGACTCATTATTTCTATATATCTTTGGAAACCTGTAATTCCATTTTGAAATTGTTCCATAAAATCAATAAGTTTCTTTATTGGGGTCATAAAGATTTTTATAAACAGCATATATGCCATAAAATCTCCAATGTTTATAAGTCCAATAAGTGTAAATATTCCTCCTCCTATTAAACCTACATAACTTAGCACGTCCATTCCAAATCCTGCACCTGAAGAATATTCTGCCATTACTTTGTATGCTCTTTCTCTGGCATTGATGAATCTTTTATTTCCTTTTTCAAATTTTTCTTCTTCAGCTTCATGACTTACAAATGCTTTTGATATTTTTATTCCTGATATACTATTTTCAAGATTTGCATTGACTGCTCCTGTCTCTACTTTAGTTTCAAGAAAAGCTTTATTCATCTTCTTTCTCTCATACAAGGTGAACCATACTATAAATGGTATGAATGCAAATATTAAAACTGTAAGAGGTATATTGATTGTACACAATATTATAAATGAACCTATAAGCATAACTATTGATATAAATAAATCTTCTGGCCCATGATGAGCAAGCTCTGAGATATCCATTAAGTCATTAATAATTCTAGACATTATATCTCCTGTTTTATTATTATCAAAAAAGCTATTAGGTAATTTTTGAAGGTGCTTAAATATATGTCTTCTCATATCCCCCTGCATTCTAACACCTACAACATGTCCCCAATACTGCATGAAGTATCCACATGCAGCCTTGATTCCAAAAATTATAAGTAATGCTATGGCAAATACAATAATTGTCCTTAAATCTTTATTAGGAATCGATTCATTTACTAGATCCCTTGTCATAACTGGATATACTAAATCGCATAAAGATGCGATAAGTGCTACTACTAAATCTAAAATAAATAATAATTTATACGGTTTATAAAATGAAATAAATTTTTTTATCATTTAAAATCTCCTTCCTCTAATGAATAAAATTCATATGGCTTGTATATACTTTAATATAATACATAATTTCCCAATTGTAAGGTGGTGAATAACTTTTATGAAAAAGCTATTTTATTTTGTAAGCTTCTGCTTAGCAATTCTATTGCCTTTATTTTCACTAAATATCATAGCAAGTAAATCTGATCCAGATTATTTTTTCCCATTAATCTTTATTTGCTTAGGCCTTTGTGATACATTGCTTGGCATTAATTTATTAAATGCAAATAAAAAATTTTTGGGTATTTCCAGTTTTGTAATAGCAAGTTTCTTATTCGTTTTAGTTGGAAGCAAAATTTGTATATATAATTAAAAATGTGTACTAGTAGTGCATTCCTACTATATAACTTTTATATTATATTTAAAATTTCTTCCTTACATTTATCTAAATTCTCAATGAATGTTCCTGCTATTTTAACTGGTCTATTGTTAAATACTATTATATTCCCTCGGAAATATATAGCTTCATCTAGATCATGAGTAACCAATATAACCATTCTTTTTTCTTTATCTAATAAATTTTTAAATTCATCAATTATGGCATATTTCAACTTATAATCTAAAGATTTAAAAGGCTCATCCATTAAAATGACCTTTGATGGCTTTCCAAATGCTCTTGCTATGTTAACTCTTTGTCTCATTCCTCCGCTAAGTGCATTTGGATATTTGTTTTTTGTATCGTAAATTCCAACTAAATTTAATACTTCATCAATTCTATTCTCTAAATCAGAATCCTTGAAATATTTTTCTAATGCAATTTCCAAGTTTTCTTTAACAGTAAGCCACTCAATTAACCTATCTTCTTGAAATATATAGCTTATATCACTTAATGAAACGCCACTTATCTCTCCACTTTGAACATCTATTAGACCTGCTATAATGTCTAATAGAGTACTCTTTCCACACCCAGATTTTCCTATTATACAATTTATCTTATCGTCGTAAAAATCTATGTTGAAATTCTCAAAAATTTTCTCAGTTCCATATGACTTATTTAGATTTTTAATACTTATATTCATTTGGACCACCTATATGTTCTTTTCCTTAACAACTTATTTAAAAACTCTAAAACTAGAGATACAATGACAATAATTACAATCCATGCAAAAATCCCTGGAGTATTAAAATTAACTTTTTCTACCTGTATCTGTGATCCTATCCCAAACTTTGGCTGCCCGTATACTTCTCCTGCAATTACAACTTTAAAAGTCAATGAAAATGTCGATACAAAGATGCTCATAAAATAAGATTTCATAGTTGGAATATAAATCTTTTTGATTTTGTTTCTTAAGCTCACTTCATATATCTTCGTCATATCTATTATTTTTTTATCTATTTGCAAAAGGTTATTTCGTATACCTTCATAAAGTATTGGAAAAATGATAGCAAATCCTGCAACAAATGGTGTACTATCCTTATCAAACCACACCAATGAAAGAACTACTAACACCATAGTTGGAATTGTCTTGCTAAATGAATTTACAGGCTCCATTAAATACTTGAAAAAGGGATACACTGTTGCGAGCACCCCTAAAATCATTGAAAAAATCAAAGCTAATACATAACTAGTCGTAGTCCTGTAAAAACTGCTAAAAATTATCTTTAACGAATTTTTATCACCAAAAATATTCTTAATAACTTCTAATACTTGTTCTAATCTTGGAATATATATGTCATTATTTATTATTACTGCAATTAGCTGCCATATCCCTATGAAAAATATACATGATAGTAAAGTATATAATCTACTTTTCCATGAATATTTCATCATTTGGTATACTTCCTCCTATTGTTTTTGAATCAAATTCATTTAATTTTTTAAAATAAGTTTCATATTCTTTATAACAATCCTTTATTCCTACGTATTTTATATTTGACCTATCAATAGCTTTTACTACTATTGGCTTCTTTGCCGAAACTCCTATTTCTTCGCAATAATCTCCAACAGTTTCTTTATTATTATATATCCACTCTTCTGAATCTTTAACTTGCTTCAAAAGTTCTGAAACAAATTCCTTATCATTTTCTAACAATTCCTTCTTAACTATAATTGTTGATTGAGGATATCCATATTGAGAGTCGTTTAATTTTTTCCATTCTTCATTTAAATTTAGCATTACATTAAACTTATCATTTTTACTCTGAACTGTTGATAAAGCCGGTTCTGGAATTACTGCATATTCTGACTTTCCAGATAAAATTATTGGTGCAAGCTCATTTACTGTATTCACATAGCTAAAGTTAATTTCTTTATCTACATCAATACCTTTTTCTTTAAGTATTGTTCTTGCAATTATATCAGGCGTTAATCCCTTCCCAATATTGTAAACTTCTTTTCCTTTTAAATCTTCAACACTTTGATTTTGATTAGTTGTGCCTATATAAAACGATCCAAATCCAACTGTTCCTGCTATTTTATATTCCTTGTTCTTATTAAACACAGTTGCCGCCACGTTTGAAGGAACAATTGCAATATCTGGCTCACTCTTCATAACGCTTGTAACTAAGCTGTCAGAGTTTTGCTCAATAGTATAATTAACATTGTATCCAGATTTAATTTCCGGTTTTTCTTTTATAAGTTTAGCTACTGCTATAGCTGTAAGCCCATCTGGTGTTACAAAGCTAATATCTTTTGTTGATTTCTTATTATCTTCAGATTTGCCTTGATTTGAGCTACTGCCACAACCTGCAAATGTAAACACACACAATATCATGATTAAAAATAATGATACCTTTTTTTTCATTCTAATTCCCCCTAAAAAATATTAATATCTAAATTAAGAATTAAATCAAAATACTTAATAGTAATATTAATTAATTGATATTCACTATTAATTATAATAACATATTAAAATTGAAATACCAAATCTGTATGGATATCCAACTATAATCTATACTTATGCGTATATCTCACCGAAATGAATAACATACTTTTGTTCCAGTTTCTAGGTAATTCTGATGGGTGATTCTAAGGCTATAAAGTTGCACCAAAGTGCTAGCCTCAAAGAACAAGCTTTGAACTAGCACATTTGGAATAGTTGAAAGGAAACTCGACTCACTTCGTTCACTGAGTAATTTCAATTGACCAAATCATAGATTTGGAATTTCAATTAAGAATCACTTCCATCAAAATTACCAATGAAACATTCCACAAAAGTATATTACTCATTTCTTGTTAGAAGATATTTCATAGTCTAAGTATAGTTTATGATTATGTCATCTATAATTTCAATAAAGATTAAAAACGACAAAAGAACATGTAGAATAATTATTAAACATGTTCTAATATATTTCTCTTTATAAAAAATATACATTTATGTACTTACTGAAATTAGATTTCCACATTCCCATCTTGATTGAACGATTAACTTAATAGCCTTGTAAATGTGAATATGTTATTGCAACACGTATATCATTTATTATCTATATATATCAACAATCATCCCTTGAATTTCATCAATTGTTGACGCTATATTTATATTATCTTTTTCATCAGAAAGGAGTGCTTTTGTTAATTCTTCAAGTTTTCCATCAACAGTATCAACCGTTACGAAATACTGAGTCTGCCAAAAGCTAATATCTTTTTTAGTCTCATACATGAACTTTAGTATCGATTCTAAATATTCTTTTATCATCTTTTTATACATAACCACATCAACATAAGTCTTAGTAGTTACTAATCTGTTGCCCCTTTTTTTTATGTCATCTATCATTTTTTTGAGTTGTTCTTCTGATTTTTTATGTCTTTCCTGACTAAAACTTTGGGAAAAATCTTTTTTTTCAGAAATAATTTTTCTCTCAGAAGTTACAGTCCCTCTTCGCACTCTACCAATCTCCATGTATATTCAATCCTTTCCTAACTCAAAAATAAAGTTTATCTAAAAGTTTAAAACTCTAAAAATAGCTAATTACGCTCTATTGTATATATGTTGCAATTCACAATTACAGCTAAAATTCTTGCAATATCTTTAAAATTATGATGAAGAATTATTTTTGCAATATATATATTTAATTAATTATATCAAAATCCAGTTATTTTCTCTACTTAATATTTGATTTTGATATGTATATTTCATTTTTTCCCATGTATATAAATTCATTAAACCTCTAATATATATATGTATATACTAAATTATGAATGGAGTGATGTTATCCATGTGGTTTGATGCACCTTCACAAGAAGTTCTGCAAAAATTAAATGTTAATCCTGATGTTGGACTTTCCGAATCAGAGGCAAAAGATCGCCTTGAAAAATATGGAGAAAACAAATTAGCTTCTCAAAGTAAAAAGAGCCTTTGGCAGCTATTCTTATCTCAAATAAACGATGTTATGATTTATATACTTTTAGTTGCAGCAATTATTTCTGCATTTATGCACGAATATAGTGACACAATTGTAATACTGCTTGTAATTTTAATAAATGCTCTAATAGGAGTGTTTCAAGAATCTAAGGCAGAGAAATCTCTCGAAGCATTAAAAAAATTATCTACTCCAAAAGCTATAGTTAAACGAGATGGTATTATAAAAGAAATACCTTCTGAAGAAGTTGTTGTGGGTGATATTATTATACTAGATGCTGGAAGATATCTCCCTGCTGATTTACGATTAATTGAAAGTGCTAATTTAAAAATAGATGAATCAGCATTTACTGGTGAATCTGTCCCTGCAGAGAAAGATAGTAATGTCACACTTACAAACAACAATATTCCCATAGGTGACATGATAAACATGGCTTTTATGTCCACTCTAGTGACTTACGGCCGCGGAACTGGTGTTGTTGTAAATACTGGAATGAATACACAAATAGGAAAAATAGCTGATATGCTAAATAAAGAAGAAGATAATACGACTCCATTGCAGCGAAGACTTGCATCTCTTGGAAAAACTTTAGGCTTTGGAGCTGTAGGTATTTGTATATTGATCTTTGTAATATCAATGTTTCAAGGACGAGATTGGTTCGAAATGCTTTTAACTGCTATAAGCTTAGCTGTTGCTGCAATTCCTGAGGGCCTTCCAGCAATTGTTGCAATAGTACTAGCAATGGGTGTACAGCGAATGATAAAACAAAATTCTATAGTAAAAAAACTTCCAGCCGTTGAAACTTTAGGATCCGTTAATATAATATGCTCTGACAAAACTGGAACTTTAACTTTAAATGTAATGACAATAAAAAAATGCTGCATAAATAATAAACTTGCATCTATTGATAATTGCGATCTAGGTGATAATGATACAAAATTGTTGTTTGAAGGAATGATTTTATGCAACGATGCTACTTCAAAAGATGGTAGTAAAACAGGAGATCCTACTGAAATTGCTTTGCTGGATGCTGGAATCAAGTATGATTTATATAAAGAAGATTTAAGCACAGATCACTCAAGGGTTGATGAAATTCCTTTTGACTCAGATAGAAAGCTAATGACTACTGTAAATAAATACGATTCACATTTTAAAGTTTTCACCAAAGGAGCTATTGATAATTTACTTAAACTTTCAAACAAAATCTTATTAAATGGAGAAATAATTGATTTCACACAAGAAAAAAAGGATGAAATCCTAAAAATATCTAATCTAATGTCTGACGAAGCCTTAAGAGTCCTCGGTTTAAGCTATAAAGACATAAAGGATGAAAGCGTCAGCATAGATTCTCTCGAAAAAGATTTAACTTTCGTAGGATTAATGGGAATGATAGATCCTCCTAGAGAGGAAGTTAAACCATCAATTGCTTTATGTAAGCAAGCTGGAATAACTCCTATTATGATAACTGGAGATCATAAAAATACTGCTTTTGCAATTGCTAGTGAACTTGGAATTGCAAATAGTATAAATGAATGCATGACTGGCGCTGAAATTGATAGCTATAGCGATGAAGAATTTAATAAAATAGTTAACAATTATAAGGTATTTGCTAGAGTTTCTCCAGAAAATAAAGTTAAGATTGTAAAAGCATTTAAATTCCATGGGAATATTGTATCTATGACTGGTGATGGCGTTAACGACGCTCCATCTTTAAAGGCTGCTGATATAGGTGTTGCTATGGGTATTACAGGGACTGACGTCGCTAAAGGTGCTGCTGATATGATTTTAACTGACGACAACTTTACCACAATAGTCAAAGCTGTAGAGGAAGGAAGAAATATTTATGCAAATATAAGAAAAGCTATAATATTCTTATTGTCCTGTAACTTGGGCGAAATAGTTTCTTTGTTTGTAGCTATTCTATTAAATTTTGATCCACCATTATTACCAATTCATATTTTATGGGTGAATTTAATAACAGACAGTTTTCCTGCTCTTTCTCTTGGTATAGATCCAAAGGATCCAAGCGTAATGGAGCATCCACCTAGAAATCCAAAAGAATCACTTTTTGCAGAACACATGGGGTTATTTCTGGCTTTAAATGGTGTACTAATTGGTGGTGTAACATTAGCTGCTTTTCTTCTTGGTGAAAGATTGTATATGAGCTCCCTAGTTCATGCTCAAACTTTAGCTTTTGTAGTTTTAAGTTTTTCCCAATTATTTTTTTCACTCTCTATGCGAAGCAGAGAAAAATCTCTTTTAAAGGTTGGACTCTTCACAAACAAATATTTATTGCTATCAATTCTACTTGGTATGTGTGTTCAATTTCTAATAATTATAATTCCTTTCTTTGCTGACGTATTTAATGTATTTATTTTAAGTGCCAGAGATTGGCTTCTAGTAATATGTATTTCTTTAATCCCATTCTTGCTTAATGAAATATTTAAGTTAATTAAATATCATAGATAAGCATAAGGTAATTAAAATATTACATTTATTACAATATTTTAATGATCAATTTTTATGAATATTGACAAACTTTTTTTATCTTTTTAATTATAGTTGAAACAAGATAATATCTATAGTACAATCTATCATATAAAAGGGATTTAGGAGGTATTAAAATGATAATAAAATGTATAGATAATGATCTTTGTTCAACTTTAACTTTAAATAAGGAATATGTGGTCATAGAAGAAGCACCTGAATATTATGTAATTATTGATGATAAAAATGATGAAACAACTTGCAGAAAATCAAGATTTGAAATTATTGAAGATGGTGGTTTAACTAAGAAAGCTAAAGCTACTATTACAGAATTAACTTATCAATTAGAAAATGATTTTAAAGACATAAAACAATTTTCAATTAGAAAAAATTCAAAAGGTGAAATTAAAGAAATATCTGTAAAGTTCAAATATATCTAGAAAAAAGTTCTGCTGGAAGGCAGAACTTTTTTAATTCACAATTCACGATTCACAATTCACAATTAAAGATTAAATTTTTAGATATATATTTTTAAAACTCCAAAGTAGCTTACCCATAATTGTGCATTATGAATTAAAAATTAAATTAGTAGATTAACATTATATTCTTCAAGCCAAATATTTACTTGAATCAAGAAAGCAAGCAATTGTGGTCCAGTCATTAGCTGCCCATACCATGGAGCTTTATATGATTCTCCTTTTGTGAGTATTATCTCTCTAACTACCTTTTCATCAATGATTTCATGAATTGGTGAAGATTTCTTATCTAAAATCTCAGTTATCATCTTACATACAATGTCTGTATAAACTGGATTATGTGTCTTAGGATATGGACTCTTCTTTCTGTATATAATGTCATTTGGTAATATTCCTTCAAAGGCTGCTCTTAATAATCCTTTTTCTCTGCCTTTATATAATTTTACATCAGCTGGCAAGTTGAACGCATAATCAACCAATCTAATGTCGGCAAATGGAACTCTTGCTTCTAGTCCATTATACATACTAGTCCTATCTTTTCTTGTAAGAAGCTGAACCATGAACCATTTTAGATTTAAATATGACACTTCCCTCATCCTATAATCTCTCTTACTCTCCCCATCAAGATGAGGGACTTTACTTAGAGATTTTTCATATTGAGTTCTAACTAATTCCTCTAGCGGCATATTTTTTAATTTCTTATTAACTATAGCCTTTCTATCATTAACAAACCTTGACCATGGGAATGTATCTAAATAGAACATTTCATCCCTTGTAAACCAAGGATATCCCCCAAAGATTTCATCAGCACACTCTCCTGTAAGTCCAACTACAAAGTCTTTACGAATTTCTTTACAAAATAGAAGCATTGATGAATCGATATCTGCCATACCAGGTAAGTCTCTTGATATCACAGCATCTCTTAATGCAGCTGCTAAATCTGAATGATTCAAAACTACTTTTCTATGATCACTATTTATAAACTTTGCCATTTCTTCTGACCAGTATTCATCTGATGTCGGTTGAAATAATGACGCTTTAAAATACTTTTCATTGTCTTCATAATTAATCGCATAAGTAGTAAGCTTCTTTCCCTGTTTTCTAAATTCCTCAGCAGCTATTGCTGATATAATTGAGGAGTCTAATCCCCCTGATAGGAATGTACAAACAGGTACATCTCCAACTAATTGTCTCTTTACTGCATCTATTAATAATTCTCTCGCATGAACTATTGCTTCTTCTGCTGTTTCATGAAATTCTTTTGCTTCAACTGTCCAATATTCCCACTTTTTAATGTTTCCATCACCTGAAACTAATAAACAGTTGGCTGGTGCAATTTCTTTTATATTCTTAAATACTCCGCTTCCTGGTATTGTCGCAGGTCCAAGCCCAAATATTTCAGTTAATCCTTCCATATCAATTTCTCTTTTAACTCTTGGATCTGCTAAAAGAGTTTTTATCTCAGAACCAAAAACAAGGGTATTATCATGAACAGTATAGAATAATGGCTTAACCCCCATTTGATCTCTAGCTAAAAAAACTTCTCTTTTATCTTCATCAAAAACTCCAAATGCAAATATACCTATAAGCTTATTTACACAGTCCTTCCCCCAACAAATATACGATGTAAGCAATACTTCAGTATCTGAATAAGAATCAAAAGTAAATCCTTTAGCCTTTAATTCTTTTCTTAAATCCTCAGTATTATATAGCTCACCATTATAAACCAATGTGTATTTCTTACCCTCAAATATTTTAGTCATAGGTTGCAATCCACCTTCTGGATCTACAACTATAAGCCTTCTATGGCCTAATAAAACATTTGGAGATATATAATATCCTTTTGCATCAGGTCCCCTCTTCTCCAAAGTCTTTATCATATTATTTAATATATCTTTATCTTGTACTATATTCTTTTTAAAATTTACTAATCCAGCAATTCCGCACATCCATTTCACCTTCTAATAGTATTGATACTATTAAAATATGCACATTTATAAAAAGTGCGATAGCACAATTAAGATCTTTTTTACTTTAAAGAAAGTGCGACAGCACAATTAAGAACTTTACACTTCTTGAACAAGTGCGATAGCACATTTAAGATCTTTTTACTTTAAAGAAAGTGCGACAGCACATTAAGATCCTTACACATTTGAAAAAAGTACGCACAGCTAAAAAGAGCACAAAGTGCATTTAGGATCCTTTCACAGTTAAAAAGAGCACGGAGTGCAATTAAAATCATTTCACAGTAAAAAAAAGTGCGAAGCACAATTAGGAACTTATTAATCACAGTTAATATCTTTTCACTTCTGAAAAAAGTATACTCCTTTAAAGAGATCACACAGTTCAACCAATATCATTTCACACAAAAAAAGTTCGAACCACAATTAGGAACTTATCAAGTACAGTTAAAAACTTTGCGTACAAAAAGTGCACTATACCCAAAAAACTTTTCATATTTATAAGAAATGCATCACCTATAAAAGTGAAATAGCATAAAAAAAACTTCTCCCTCTAATAATTGTATAAAGAATTATAAACTTATATATTTGATAAACATGAATACTATTTCTTATCTGTAACATACTAGATATGTATATTTAAATAGAGAGAGAAGGTAAAATAATTGAATGTTGCAAACAATTACCAAGCAAATATTGACTTAATTCATTCAAATTTAGTTGTAGATAAAAGTTTCGATATCGTTGAACGAAACTTCATTGTTGGGGGAAGAAGCTCTGTTTTATATTTTTTGAATGGTTTTATTAAAGATGCTATCATGGAGGAAATATTAAAATCTTTCTTTAAGATAACACCTGAAACAATGAATTCATACAAAACAATTGATGACTTTATCAATAATAAAGTTTCACACGTATCCGTTAAAACTGAAACTGATTTAGACAAAATTTTAATCGCGTTATTATCTGGCCAAACAATAATGTATGTTGATGGTTATGATTCATTTATACTATTAGACTTACGTACTTATCCAGGTTCAGATTCATCAAAGCCTGAAAAGGAAAAAACTTTAAGAGGTGGAAGAGATGGCTTCATTGAAAAGTTAGTATTTAATGCTGGTTTCATTAGAAGAAGAATAAGAGATCCTAGATTAGTTTTTGATATACATCAAGTTGGTAATGTCTCAAAAACAGATGTATGTATCGCGTATATAGATGGAGTAGCAGATAAAAAAGTTCTTGATTTAATAATTGATAGCATATCAAAAGTAGATATAAAAGCTTTAACGCTTTCTGACCAAAGTTTAGTTGATGTAATGTGCACAAAAAATTGGCTTAATCCATTTCCAAAGGTAAGATTTACCGAAAGGCCTGATGTAGCTGCTGCACATATAGTTGAAGGAAAAATAATTATTATTGTGGATAATTCTCCAAACGTAATAATTCTCCCAACAGGAATTTTCGATTTTTTACAAGATATAAATGATTATTATTTCCCTTTATTCACTGGAAACTACCTAAGAATTGTTAGAAATTTCGTAATGTTAGCGACAATATTATTAACTCCAGTTTACTTAATGATTGTAAATGGGAATATTTTTATACCGAGTTATTTTGACTTTTTGAAACCGCAAGAGGAATTTGCTTTGCCTCTGCTCGGTCAATTCATGCTTTTAGAATTTGCTGTTGATATATTAAAGCTGGCTGGTTTAAATACTCCAAGCCCACTTGGAAGTGCAATGTCTTTGATTGGTGGTTTAATCCTTGGTGATTACGCTGTAAAAACAGGCTGGTTTATTCCTCAGTCTATATTATATATGTCCATCGTTACCATAGGAGACTTTACTCAACCTAGCATAGAAATGAATTTTGCTTTAAAATTTGCAAGGATGATTTTACTTATACTTTGTGGATTCTTTGGTTTCTGGGGCTTTATAGGTGGTATTATATTCATTCTAATAGTTATGGCAAGTACAAAAACAATAGCTGGTGATAAATATTTCTATCCTTTAATTCCATTTAACTGGAAAGCTCTTAAAAATTTATTATTCAGAACACGAATATCAAACGATGTGCAATAAGCTATGTAAAAAAAGTGATAAGTTAATATAAAACTTATCACTTTTCATTTGTCACTTATAAAAGTCTAGTTCCCTCTTTATCCTGTGTAATTAGTTTCTCTCTCATTAGCCCGCCTAATGTCATTTTAAAATAATTTTTACTTGTATTAAATTCTCTCTTTATATCATCAGGTGACGATTTATCATTATAAGGCATAAATCCACCATTTGCTTTTAAATAATTAAGTATTGTTTCACTTAATTCACTTCTTGCTTCTAACCTTTTCTTTCTCGTTGTAACTCCAATAGTCCCATCTTCATAAATCCTCTTAACTCTTCCCTTTATTTCCTGTCCAGGATATATGTACTCAAAATGTTCATTTGCTAATATTAACCCTCTATATTCACCATCTATTGCAACATTTAAAGTTGCATTCTCATTTATTTCATAAACTATAGCATTTACTTCATCAGAAACTTTATATTTACCTTCTTCTGCTATATCTAAATAAGAATGTATTCTAGTAGTTGCCGCTAATCTATCAGTTTTATCTACATACATATAAAATAGATATTTTTTTCCTTCTTTAAGCTTGTAACTTTGCTCTTTTAATGGGACGAATAAGTCTCTTTCAAGCCCAAAGTTTACGAATGCCCCAATATTATTTTGGCTTACAACTTCTAGATAACCAATCTCTCCAACTGTTAATAATGGTTTTTTTAGAGTTGAAATCATCCTATCCTTTGAATCTCTATAAATGAATACTTCTAATTGGTCGCCTTCTTTTATTTCATGTCCCTTTGCCGCACTGTTTGGAAGTAAGACCTCATCACCAAAATTATCTTCAAGATAATATCCAAAGTCTACTTTTTTACTTACTTTTAATTTACTATATTGCCCTACTGATATCATTTTTAATTTCCTCCATTAATCATAACAACTTAATCGATGTTATCTTCTTTATTACTTTTCTTGATCATTCTATATATTGAAATTAACTTTCTACATTGCTATCCTCAATTTGGTACTCACATTACTAGAACCTTGAATGTAAATTTATTACTACACAATATGATAATAACTTGTATCTTTTCTTTATATAAAACATGTTAAATCTAAATTACTTGAAATCTTTACTCAATTCCAGATAACTTATATATGATTTCTTAATTCCTTCAATTTCTTCTTGTGTTAACTTTCGTATCACTTTTGCTGGATTTCCAAGTATCAAAACGCCATCTTCAAATTCTTTATTTTGAGTTATTAAACTTCCTGCTCCTATAATTGTATTATTGCCTATTTTTGCTCCATTTAATATTACTGATCCCATACCTACTAAAACATTATTTTTAATGGTGCATCCATGGATTATTGCGCCATGCCCTATAGTACAACAATCTCCTATAACTGCATTATATCCATAATCAACATGTACCACACAATTTTCTTGGATGTTTGTATTTTCTCCTATAGTTATTGATGCTTCATCACCTCTTATAACAGCACCAAACCATATATTCGCATTTTTCTTAAGTGTTACGTCTCCAATAATTACTGCAGTTTCTGAAACATAAATATCGCTATCCAAAACAGGTTTTTTGTCTTTATAATTTTTCACCATAACAATCACCTCACTAAACACTAAGGTTATTTTAACATTACATTCACTTATTGTCATTATTTTGCTCACTTTAGAAATACGAAATAAAATAATAATTTAAACCATAATTAATTATTAATTGTGAATTGTGCATTGTGCATTGCAATATATATATACTATAAATAATTTTTAGAGGTAATAACTTTGGGGAAAAAAAAATCACCTAAAAATAAGCTTAATATAGATGATCTGAATTTTTACTATGGAATTCCTCATGCTCATTGCAATTTTTCCACTGGACATGGAACTCCAATTGAAGCATTTGATTATGCACGACATAACGGCCTTAATTTCCTTATATTAACAGACCATAATAATCATTTAACAAAAACAATAAAAGTAAAAAGCTCTGAGCTAAGTAGATGGGATGCGCTAAAATATTTAACTGTTCGTTATAATAAAAAACATGAAAACTTTTTAGCTGTGGTTGGTTTTGAAAGCAAAACTAATCCGTTTGGAGACATTAATGTAGTAAATCCAAACAGGTTCTTTACTGGAACAGTAAATAATATGCAACTATTAGTTTTATGGATGCTTAATAATCCTAATGCATTTATTTCAATTAACCATCCCCACAAAACAATAACATATTTAGAATACAACTCTATTTTAAATAAACTAATAACTTCAATAGAAGTTGGAAATGGATCTTATCCAAACAAGTATTTAAGATATGAAAAATATTATTACCATTTACTCGATAAAAACTGGAAACTAGGCGCAATCAATGGTCAGGATAATCATAGATTAAACTTTGGTGACGATGAAAATTTAACATGTATAATTGCAGAAGAGCTTACAACTCAGTCTCTAGTCGACGCTTTTAGAAAACGACGCACTTATTCAACAGAATCCAGAACTTTAATTATGTACTTTACAATAAATAATGAATTTATGGGCGATATAATACCTATGGAAGATGATAATTTACAATTTTCAATTTTTGCTCATGATCCTAATCACAAAATATTAGAAATTGATATAATATCTGCTGGTGGGACTATAATAAAAAAAATATCTAACTTGAATTTAAATAAAGTAAAATACTTGTATTCTCACGAGCCTTTAAAAACCGAGTTGTGGTATGTAATAAAGATAACACTGGATAATAACAAAATCGCTATTAGTTCTCCCATTTTTAGAGGTCCAGAATAATATTATTTATATACTTAAATATATATGTTTCAGTGCACAATTCACAATTATAGCTAAAATTCTTGCAATATCTTTGGAATTATGATGAAGATTTTTTTGCAACATATATATATTCTAAAAAAATAATTCATATAAAAAGAAATAGAATATATGATTTCAAAACATTTACATTGTTATAAATCATACATTCTATTTCTTTTCTATGTTTCTATTTATTTTTTTTAACTCTATTTGGTTTAGCTTTTGGCTTAATCACTATTTGCTTTTCTTTTTTCTTAAGTCCGCCTCTTTGTGTAATATCCATGAACCATAAGAAAAATAGAACTGCAAAAATAGATAATCCACTTGAAATATAAGTATTTGATGCACCTACGAATATTTGGGCCGCAAATAATACTGCAGCTATCGCTAAAGGTATCCACTTATTTATACGCACTTTACCAAATATAAATTTTTTGCATAGTGCATATGCCACAAATATAACAAGAAGCATTAATACAAATAAAATAATTGATGTAAAAAGATTCATCTACTCACATATCCTCCTATAAAAAGTCTATATGGTTAATGATAATTTATATATAAACTATTATCAAGCATTCCTTTTAATTGTTGTTGATTTCATCAGTATACATTATAATCAAAAAGTAATAATTTTTATTAAAATATCAATATTATAATTTTTTTTTAACAAATTTATAGTTTTATCTTTAATTATTCGCGTATATTTGATAAAATAAAAAAAGTATATGATATAAAAGATATGAGGTGATATAATGAATTTAATTTCAAATAATCATTTAGATGAATTAGATTTACAAATACTTGACTTATTAATAAAAGATTGTAGAACTCCTTACTTGGAGATTGCCAGAATATGCCATGTAAGCGGTGGTACTATTCATGTAAGAATGAAGAAAATGGAAGATCTAGGAATAATAAAAGGTTCTAGAATAATTTTAAACCTTCCTAAGCTAGGATACGATGTATGTTGTTTTGTAGGTATATATGTTGATAAAACATCTTCTTTTAACTATGTATTTGACCAAATGTCAAACATAAAGGAAGTAGTTGAATTGCATTTAACTACTGGTGATTATTCTATGTTTGCTAAAGTTGTATGTGCTAATATTTTAGATTTGCAGAATGTTTTACTTAATAAGATAAATAACATTGATGGAGTACAAAGAACTGATACATTTATTTCTCTATCTCAACCTATAGACAGAAATATATCATTAGAATAATTATAAAAAAATAGAATAAAAACACATTTTTATATACATACTAAAGGTATCTTATAATAAGGAGTGTGTTTTTTATGAAAATTTTAAATTCAATTTCACTTGCCCTTATAATTATAGGCGGCATTAATTGGGGCTTAATAGGTTTTTTTAGATTTAACTTAGTAGATTTCCTTTTTGGAAGTTTTTCAATGTTATCTACAATAATTTATTGTTTAGTTGGAATTGCTAGTTTATATTCTATCTCTTTTTTCGTTCAAGAAAGATCTAGAGTATAATGCTGCATAATAAATATTAATATTATATTTGTTAAAATAAAAATGACTTAAACGCTAATTCTATAGCTGCTAATCTCAATATAATATTTATTTATACTTAAGCTTTATACATAGTGATAAGAAATTTTTAATGTAAAATTAATATTTCTTTAGCTATGTTTTGATATATAATGGAATAAATTATTAATACTTATATTTTACTAGGAGGTTAGTATACATTTGCGTACAGTATTAAATTTTAATTTTTATAATTTAATATATTTTTTTGTATTCTATTCATTTGCTGGCTGGTGCCTCGAAGTCTTGTATTATTTTAAAAATGAACGTAGGTTTGTTAATAGAGGATTTTTATATGGTCCCTTTTGTCCTATATATGGATTTGGTGTCTTATTTCTTGTAGTCTTTCTTGATAACTACAAACATAATATTTTCGCCTTATTCTTCTTAGCCTGTTTCTTTACAACAGTCTTAGAATATATTACTGGTTTTGTATTAGAAAAAGCATTTAAGACAAAATGGTGGGATTATACTGACGATCCATTTAATATACATGGTCGTGTTTGTTTACTTTATTCTCTACTCTGGGGAGTTGGTGAGGTAGGCATAATTAAGATAATACATCCTATAGTGGTAAACATAATCAATAATATTCCCAAAACACTTGGTGAGGTATTTATTTTCTTTATTATTATTTATTATCTTATTGATTTTAGTTTAACTATAGCTTCTTTAATGCAATTTGAAAAAATGTCTTTTGCATTTCAATTTGTACCAGCTAATTTTTTATTTGATAAACCAAGTTCATTATTGAATTTTACAAAAGAAAAAGCTGTTGGTAGAATTAGACACTTTGAATCATTTTTTAGTAAGCTAAAAATGAATTTATATAATAGACAATCAAGACAAAACTTTTCAAGTATTTCTTATAGATCTTTAAATATTTTTAAGGCTTTAAGAGATAAATTAAAAAGAGATTAAGGTGAATTCTTTACCTTAATCTCTTTTAGGCACATGAAAATAAATAACAAGTCCAAAGTTGCCATGGATATTTTTCATTATGCAAGGCGACAAATTGCCCTCATAGCGGGTCTATTAGGTCAATTTGCCAACGTAGCATAATGGTAAATAGGCCGGCAAATGGACTTGTTATTTATTTGATTATGCCTTAGTATTTATTTCATGCCTTTAATTTCATCGAATAATTCTATAGCTGCATTTCTTGGCCCATTTTTTTCTTGCCCTTTTACACCTAAACAAGTTCTAATTTGTCCAACTTTTACTTGTCCATTTTCAAACATTGTATTAAAATATTTTTCTATAAGAATATTTGTTTCATCCTGCTTTTGCGCTGGCCCAAATGGATTTGCAAAAAATGACTCTACTAAGCCCTTCTCCGTTGTTGTTCCCTTCGCCATTCTAGCACCTGCTTTAAATACTTTAATGGCTTCCTCTGGAGTTTTAAAGTAATCTAAATATTTTTCTCCTTCATTAACGCCGTCGTAATTATTAGCATAGAAGAAAAAGTCTATTGGATGTCCCTTTGATATTTCCTTATATGATGCTACTGGTACTACAAGTCTAGCGTTGACCTTATCCGGATTCATAAATATACTTCTATCCATTTCTTTAAAGGCGTATCCTTGATCTAAGTCATCTAATCGAACAAATGCACCAATCTCAGTTCCATATCCCTTAATTAATCCATCCTCTATTTTAAAAGTTCCCATATCATCAAAGATAATAGTCATATCTGAAATATAATCTTCGCTTAAACTACGAAAAGCTTCTAAACTTTCAGATTTACCTGCTCCGCTATCTCCCATGATAACAACATTAGCTTCATCTCCGCTTTTTAAAATAATATTCACCATTGAACCATGTATTGGCAAATACCCTCTCTTTATCATTATTAAGTTGTATAATGTTAATGTCATCTTCTTTATATAACCAAAATAATCTATCTTTTCTGAATGATTTACATATCCAAGCATTATATCATTTTGAACATCATCAAAGAACACTGTTTTTAGATCTTCATCGTTATCTTTAGCTCCAAACACATAAATAATATCAGGCTTTCTTCCCCTTGTTTCTTCACTTCTAGCCATCTCGAACAGATTACATAAAGTTATTCCATGTTCCATAAAATCTCTATGGAAATAAATAAAAGTAAGTAACCCGCCTATCTTAGCTGGATAACAAAACCAATGCTCTTTATTTATTTGTGCATACTTTAATGGGTTATATTTTATCTCTGTGAACATTCCATCTCTTGTATTCTTTTTAGGATAAGTTATAAATGGTGTTTCTAAAAGTATATGATCAATAAATGGTACTTCCTCTAAAGCTTCATATCCATTTGGTCTTACCCATTCCATTTCATGAATCATTATGCAGGCATTTCCACCAGCTGGTATTTGTCTATAAACTTTTGGCTGATATCCTGCAACATGCTGTTCAATTTTTCTGTACAAACTTAGAATTAATGTAGAAAAGTTAGCATTTGCTTCTGTAAAACTAACTGCTGCAAGGCCTTGTTGAACCTTATATCTATGAACTATTGTATATCTTTCAAGCTTTCTCCAAAATAAATAGAAATCTTCTATAAATACTACAAACTTGTCCCTATCCTCTAATAATTTCGAATATGAGTCACTAATCTCTATAATTTCCTCAACACTCATAACTGTTAAATATTTTATTACTACAGTTAAATCTCTTCTAATATCTATAAGACTATCTGTATCTAATGTCTTACTTAAATATCTGTATGCTACTGAATTTTTCTTTTTAGCCCTTCTTAGATAAACTTCTAAAATTCGTCTAAATCCATCACTTTCTAGTATAGCCTCAAAGCTATTACAGTACTTTGCTGTAAAGTTTATCATCACTTTGTCATTACTCATAGAAAATTCTTTCTTCATTTCATGGCCCCCCATATGAATTTTTTCATATTTAAATATTGCATTTTTCATTTCAAATTCCACATATTGAAATAATTATATCATATTTTTTGCAATATTCAACCTTTGCATTTTTCATTTTAAAGTTTTTTTCATCTAAAAATCTCTCAAGTTCATAAGAAATTTCTTAAATTAAAATTCAGCAAAGTTAATTCCTCCACTCCTATCTGACTATGCTATAAAAAAGCTCAGAAAGCTCATTATATGAATATTATATCGCCTTTTTACAATTTTGTTCGTGTTTTATTTTAACTTTTTATTTTTCTTTTGCTTGCATTTAGAATAATTTTGTTTCCATTACATTTCCTTAAATGTTAGAATTATATTAAAACTATGTAATCAAGGAGACAACTTTTTTATGAACAAAAATAAGTATAATGTAAAAAAATATTTATTAACTTTTCTTGCAATTCTATTATTTTCATTTTCCATAGTAAGTTGTGGCCTTACAAAATTCAATTCAAATAAAGCCAATAACGCTGATACAAACAAGATGTTCGTTCATTATATAGATGTAGGCCAAGGTGATTGCATTCTCGTTCAAGTAAATAACAAAAATCTTTTAATAGATTCTGGACCTAAATCTGATAGAAGAAAACTTTTCAACTATTTATCAGGGCTAAACTTAAATAAATTAGATTATGTAATTGCAACTCATCCACATGAAGACCATATTGGTAATATGGATGATATAATAAAAACTTATAGTATAGGAACTTTCTATTCTCCAAAAGTTGAATCTACTACAAAAAGCTTTGAGGACATGGTAGATGCTTTAAAAGATAAAAATTTAAAGGTACATGTATTAAAAAACAATGGTAATTCTATTGACTTAGGTGAAAATACTAAAGTAAATGTCTTCTCTCCTAATAAGGATTTTTATGATAATTTAAACAACTACTCTCCTGTAATAAAAATTCAATATGGTAACACTTCTTTTTTATTTACTGGTGATGCCGAAAAGGAAGTAGAAAAAGAAATTCTTAATAATAATGAAGATATCAGCGCAGATGTGCTTAAAGTGGGACATCACGGATCCTCAACTTCTACTAGTAAAGACTTTCTAAAAAAAGTTAATCCTTCAATAGCAGTTATATCTGTAGGTAAAGATAATATATACAATCATCCTGATGCTATTACTACAAAATTATTAGATGAAAGCAATATAAAAACTTATAGAACAGATAAAGATGGAACCATCGTCATCTGCTCAGACGGCTCTAACATATCAAAAAAATAAATCAACACAAAAAGGGATGCTTCATTATATTAAAAGCATCCTGGCTGTTCTTAAAGCATTAAAATAGACCCCAAAAACTTGGAGTCATTTAAAAATCAGAAATAAAATTTATTTATTTCTAAATTATTTATTTCTATCTTATTTATTTTGCAGTCATTAATTAGAATTATTATTCAATGAATTTTCTTGAATATCATACTCTTCTTCTAGATTTTCTAAATCTTCAACTTCATCTTCAGCGATAGCTTCTTCGATAATATCTTCATAAATATATTTTTTCCAATTTACATATATATAATATAAATTTATAACATCCTGCTCATTATAAAGAAGAATTTTTTCAATTTTCTCTTCTGGCATTCTTTTGAAATAGCTTTTATCTTTCATAACTTTGTGAAAAGTTTTAGCTAAATTAGATCCGCTGATTACCTCTCCCTCTCTTACAATATCAAAAACTTTTTCTAACTTTTTAAGCCCAATAGACAATTTTTTATTCTTTTCATATTCTTTTTGAATATCAATCGAATCAAATTCTTCACTAAAATTATAATATATATTATTTTCTTTGAAAAGATAATTAATAACTGAAAAATCATTATTCCCTGAAAAAGTGATAATGGCCTTTTTTCCTTTTTGTTTCATCTTTATAAAATATTCTTTAGCGAGATACAATATATGTGTCGCCTCATCTCTATCTTCAATCATATATTGGGTTACTAGAATATTATTATTTTTCTTATCATACTCACACGCCCCAAATACTCCAATACACTTAGGCTTCTTATATACATAATGCTCTAAATCAAAGAAGATAATTTCTTCTGGTGTATATTCTTTATCTAGAGACTTCATCATAAATTCTTCACTATATTCTTCAACCTTCACCTTATTTTCACGAATAATCACAGTATCACTCTTTTCTATAAGAATTGTATATCCTCAATGTCCAAATTGTATATTACATCCTTTCTTTCAACAACAACATTCACTCTTTTTATTAATTCTCGATCTTTCAATACTTTTTGCAAAAGTTCTTTAGTTGGATTCATACAATAAGGATGTTTTACATTTTTAAACATAGTATAATCGCCTGCTGTATCTCCATATGCATAACTATCGTTTAAATCTATATCATACTTTTTAACAAATTCATTTATCGCCTTCGATTTACTTTTACTATCCCACATTGGTGTAACTTGCCCTGTATATACATTTTTATCATCTATAATATATTTTGCACCTATATAATCTGTAAAGCCATATTTCTTGGCCATCTCTCCAACAAGTTCTGAAGGCGATCCAGATATTATAATTAGAGTATGGTTATTAGCTTGATGCCACTTTATTCTGTCCCTCGTAAAAGTATATACTCTATCACCCTTTTGTTCTACAACTTTCTTAGCTATATATTCCATTTGATACTTCTGTAATCCTTTAATTGATTCAATATATATATCAATCATTTTCAACAGGTATTGATCATAATCACCTTGCCTCTTATCCCACTTCATAAAGTAAGGCCTTAGATCATTATACCATCTTTCTGAACCTATAATTTCATATTTAACCATCTTTTTAAATACTTCTGTTATTAGTCCTTCTCTGTATAAAGTTCCATCTAAATCAAAAAACGCACCTATATTTGCCATTAACTCACATCCTTTTATACTTATTTATTATACTTTATTTTTTCATTTCAGAAAAGCTTATAAAATCTATCTGATTAATTTAAATATATATGTTGCAATTCACAATGCACATTTCACGATTCACAATCACGACGGAAATTCTTGCAATATTTTTTGAATTATGATAAAGAATTATTTTTGAAATATATCATATAAATTGTATAAGTAAAAACACTACCAAATATATTTATTATTGATAGTGTCGTTAAAATTTATCCATGACTATTCTATAAAAGTTAGAATTTCATCTATATTCTTTCTCACTTTTTTTCTTATATTATCATTTTCTGGATATCCAACAGCCACTACTAATCTAATTCGCTTTAATTTATTTATATTTAAAAGTTTCTTTAGTTCTTTTTCATTAAACCAACCTAAAATACAAGTACCTAAATTTTGTTCTGTTGCCGCTAAACATATATGCTCAGTTGCAATCCCAATATCAACAGATCTATAATCCTGCTGTTTAATTAATGCTCCAGCTCGTGAAGTTAAATTTCCACTTTCCTCCACCACTATTATAAAAGCTGGACATTCTGTAGTAAATTTATTCATAACTGCATCCTGTAAGCATTCTGAAACCTTAGGCACTAGCTCTTTATTATTAACTACTACAAAATGCCATGGTTGGCTATTACATGCTGATGGAGCTAATCTGGCAGCCTCAATACATTTTACTAACTTTTCTTTTTCAACAGGTTTATTTAAATACTTTCTACAACTTTGACGTTCATTTAATAAATCAATAAATTCCTTCATAAAACTTCTCCTAAATTCTTTATAATCTTTTATAAATCAATTTCTCCAAGGCTTTCTTTCTTAACTAATCCCGGATTCTTTTTTCTAAACTCCTCTACTGTTTTCTCATAATATATTTTTATGGTTGCCATTGTAGGTGATCCTAGAAGCATTCCAAAAGGTCCCCAAAAGCCACCGCCTATTGCAACTCCTAATATTATCCCTAAGGGACTGACTCCAACCTTTTTTCCTATAAGCTTAGGATCAAGGTACCAAGCATCAAAAAGATGAATACAAAGTAAAAGTATAAACACCATAAAAGCCTTCATAGGTGAAACAAATATTGCAACTCCTGCACCGACTACTTCACCAATGAGTGGTCCAAAATAAGGAATCATATTAGTAATCCCTTCTATCAGGGCTATTAGTGGTGCATAGGGTTCCCCAACAATTAATAGACCTATAAGTGATATCAAACTTATTATTGCGGAATCAATCGCCTTTATACCTATGTAAACTCCTATCATTTTATTATAGGTTCTAATAAATGTAACTAACTTGTTCCCCTTTTCTTCATTAAAAATCATGTATGTTATGGTTCTAGCACGTTTTAGTAACTTTTCTTTATCCAATAAAACATAAATTGAAATTAAAAAACCAAAAATCACACTAACTAAATTTGATGTAAATGATAATAAGTACATAACAAAATTTTGTAGTAGTCCTATTGTTACACTTCCTATCTGACTTGACATTTCTTGTAGCTTATTCAAAAGTCCTGCTTGTACAATCAGTGTCTTTATTCTTTCATTTTGAAGAAGAGTATTGATCCATTTTTGTATAATTTCCACATAGGCCGGCATTTCTTTAGTTATATTTACTATACTGTCTACTATACTTGGTATCGTAAAAAATAATATTATAATAATTAAAGCTATAATTATAAAATATGTAATCAATATTGATATTGCTCTTCTAGTTTTAAAATTATTCTCAAAAAAACTCACTACTGGATTTAATATATAAGCACAAATAATAGCATATATAAAAGGTGACATAATAGATAAAACTTTTCTGCCTATATCAAAGAAAAAATTATAATTATCTATAAGTTTATATCCAATTACACCTATTAAAGCAAATATTAATATATCCCTATATTTAATATTTCTATTTATAAACAATTCATTCCACATCCTTTCCATGCTTTTTTCAATTATACCATATATCACTTTTTTAAGGCATATAAAAGAAATTAACGAGTCAAAAATATCATCAGGCATTCTATATGCAGTATCTCTACTTTTTTAATATTTATTTCTTACATCAGGCAAAGAAATTAAAAATAGAGGGTTGTTGCATAAAACATCCCTCTATTCCAAAAAAAATTATACTAAATTTAATATTAAATAACTACATTTTTTCTACTACATCTATTCCAAGTAACTCTAATCCATTTTTTATTACTTGTAAACTTGCTTTAACTAAGTTTAATCTTGTAGCTTTTAAATCCTCATCTTCTAAGTTCAATACTGAATGCGCATTATAGAATTTATTAAATCCTTTTGCAACTTCAATTACGTATCTTGTTAATATTGAAGGTTCTAACTTATCTAAGGCTAAAGTTATTACGCTATTAAAGTTAGCTATACTCTTAACTAACTCAAATTCTTCTTTTGAAGATAATTTACTATAATCAACAGTTCCAGTGCATTCTTTACCTCTGTTTAATATACTATTTCCTCTAGCATATGAATATTGAACATATGGGCCAGTTTCTCCATCAAATGATAATATTTCTTTCCAATCAAAAACAATATCTTTTTCTCTTGAGTTTTTAAGGTAAGTAAAAATTACTGCTCCTACACCAATCTTCTTTGCAACCTCTTCTTTATTTTCAAGTTCTGGATTTTTTTCATTTATAACTTCCATTGTCTTCTCTACAGCTTCACGAAGTAAATCATCAAGTAAAACAATCGATCCATTTCTAGTTGAAAGTTTTCTATCTGCAAATTTAACTAACCCAAAGCCTACATGAACACAGTCTTTAGCCCATTCATGTCCTGCAAGTTCTAACACTTTAAATACTTGCTTAAAGTGAAGTGCTTGCGGAGTTCCAACTACATAAACACATTTGTGGAAATCATAAGTTTTCTTTCTATACATAGCAGCTGCTAAATCTCTTGTTGCATATATTGATGCACCATCACCTTTAAGTACTATACAAGGTGGCATATTATATTCTTCAAGCATTACAACTTGAGCCCCATTACTTTCTACAAGAAGTCCTTTTTCTTTCAATTCATTAACAACAACATCCATTTTATCATTATAAAATGCTTCTCCAGCTAATGAATCAAATTTAACGCCTAAAATGTTATAAACTCTTTCAAATTCTTTTAAACTTAAATCTCTAAATCTAGTCCAAAGAGCTGTTGCTTTTTCATCGCCAGTCTCTAACGCTTTAAAGTTTGCTCTTGCTTCATCTTCTAATGAAGGATCCTTTTCAGCCTCTTCGTGGAATTTAACATATATTCTAAGTAATTCATCAATTGGAGCCTTTTCTAATGCCTCTTCGTCTACCCATCTATCATACGCGCTTATAAGCTTACCAAATTGAGTTCCCCAATCTCCTAAGTGATTCAATCCTACAGTATTATAGCCTTCCTTTTTAAACATCTTATATAAAGAATTACCTATAGCTGTAGTGAATAAGTGACCAACATGGAAAGGCTTTGCTATATTAGGTGAAGAATATTCAACGCAAACTGTTTTCCCTTCTCCTATATTTGATGCTCCATAATTTTCTCCATCTTCTAAAGCCTTTTTGATTGTATTTTCTGCAAATACTCCTTTATCAACGAAGAAGTTAACATATGGCCCTAAATTCTCAATTCTTTCAAATCCATCAGTTGACATAGAATTCTTCAATTCTTCTGCTATCATATTTGGAGCTTTTCTCATAACCTTTGACAATTGGAAACATGGAAATGCATAATCTCCCATTTCTGGCTTTGGCGGTATTTCAATCAATTTTTCAATAGCTTCAATTTCTAATTCCACATGTTTTTTTATTAATTCTGCAACTTTACTTTTATAATCCATAATATCCTCCTTATATTTAGACAAACTCTTCATAAATTAAATAACTTTATAATTTGTAAGAATGTATTTCTTTATTCTTTCTCAAAATTTAATTTTCTTAGTCAGTATTTCTCATAATAAATGCATAAATTTAACTTCGATATAGATTCCTAAAGAACAAAAAAAATCCGCCTCTTAAATAAAAAGAGACGAATTATCCGCGGTACCACTCTTATTGTATTTTATATAAATAAAATACCTCTCAACTTTTAACGCAATTTAACTTGCGACCAGCCCTACTAAAGGTTTAAAAATAATAATTAATATATCATACCAGCTATATTAGATTATTATCTTTTTAACTACTTATTTCAGGTGATTTCTCCAAGGCTCTTTTCACTTAATCTATCCATAGGGCTTACACCATCTCCCTATTCGCTAAAGGAATTAATTAAATTACTTTCCTCTTCTTAGAATTTTTCAATATTAATGATAATAAATTATACAAATTATCTTAAATTTTGTCAACTTTATTTTTAAAATAGGAAACGTGTTATTAAATTAGTAATCCCTAAAAGCATATTACGTATAACGCCGGCTGGTATAGAAATTATTCTTCCTCCAACAAAGATTAACGCTAACATAATGAACATTTGATATTGATAAAATTTTTCTTCAAATCTATAGAACGTATTTGGACTTAAATCTCTTAAAAGACTAAAGCCATCTAGTCCTGGTATTGGTATCAAATTAAATAATCCTATATTTACATTAATAACAAGCGTCATATATATCATTCGCTCTAAAACACCAGCTAATGCATCTGGTAAAAATCTATATGCAAAACTATAATAAAGTCCCAAAACTATTGAAGTTGCTATGGCAACTAAAAAATTTGCAATTGGTCCAGCTAAACTTACTTTCAAGTCATCTTTATAATAGTTTTTATATGCCGATGGATTAGTTTGTACTGGCTTTGCCCATCCAAAGCTAAAGATAAGTACAGCCACAAATCCTATAGGATCAATATGCGCAATTGGATTTAAAGTCAATCTTCCTTGAAACCTTGGTGTCTTATCTCCCATTCTATCTGCTATTAATGCATGTGCATATTCATGAAATGTAAAAGCGATAAGCATCCCTGGAATCATTAAAATCATATTAAGTACTGAATTCATGTTTTCCTCCTTTTTCGATATGTATGTTTTATATTATATCATACTTAGAACAAATCCTATTAAAAGAACATATATATTTCAACTAAATAATATTACTCTGTTCTTATAGACTTATTCATTTTTGCCACCTAATAATTTAAGATAAATTTTTATAAATTAAACTTTTTAGGTATATATATTTTTTATCTTCCTTAGGCTATTATAGTGTCTTAAATGTTTATATAAAATGTATATATTGCTTACTATTTATTCCCAACATTATATCATAAAAGATTACTATCAACAATGTAAATGCACTTATTAGTTTATATCAGAACATTGTTCTATATGTTGTACTAATAAACCTACATTTAAAATTTTAGTAAAACAAATGCTCAATTAAGACAAAAGGTAGAAACTCAGTTACAACATATACATTATAAGATCTAATTTAATAAAGAGTGTTTAATTTCAATTTAATTAAACACTCTTTATTTACCATCTTTATTTACTATTATTTAAACTTTTATAAACTAATTTTCCGCTATTATCTTCAGTCGCTATGAAATCTTCTTTAATCTGAACAAGTTTTCCTTCATATTCAACTTCTTTTCCTGTACTTAAATTCTTAACACTACCTTTAAGATTATCATTGACTAGTATTTCACTTTTATTACTAAAATACAAGTCATTAGCACTTACAACCGAATCAAGTGTTGCCTTTTTCCAATTTGCTGTATCTTCATCAACTTTTCCATAAGTGATACTGGTAATTTTATCACCGTTAAGCTCACCAATATAAATCACATCATTTCTGTCGATTCCAAGAAGCGTCAGATTTTTATTACCACTAAATGTTAATTGCTTATTAGGGCTCGTAACAAAAAATTTACTATTCAACTTATCTTCATATATTAATCTATCGTTGTGAGGCATTACTTTCATATTTCCTAAAACATTAACTGCTAGAGGAACCTTTTTTCTTTCATAATCTCTATCAAATCTATAAACTGTGCTCTTTAAACCACCTGTATATATTTCTACATAAAATACACCTGTAAAGACAGAAGTGGTTATCTTCTTAACTTCCATACCCTCTTGGTATGTGCAAATATCTTCTTTACTTGCAACTGTTTCTGTTAAATCTTTAGCATTATATGTTATAAGCTGAACTTTAGATTCTCCATCTTTTTCAATCTTCTGAGCTATTACTAGTATATCTCTTTCTAAAAGCCAATCATAATACATAATTGTGCCCTTTTTTTCTGTTGTAATTGGATTGCTTGTGCCCGTCTTGGTGTCTTCCAAATACACACTTTCGCCATCCTGATAACATATGTATTTACCGTCATCTGATATTTTAGTATCTTTTGCATTACCCGGGATAGATGCTGAAATATCTTTTGTATTATCCTTTTTTTGAACTTCTATTTTATTACTTTTAAATTCTGACGTATGTTTAAAAATAAAATTTTCTAAAATATATAAGCCAGAAATTTGTAATAGTATAGATAACAATGCCCACGCAGTTATCTTCTTAAACATCTTCATAATTCTACCTCACCTTCTGTTTATTTAACAATAACTGCTGTTGGAATAGTTCTTTCTCCCATACTATTTGATGGTTTATTTCTAACTTCTCCATAGTAATACAATGTTGTCGATTTTCCACCATCTAAATTCATTGCATTCCATGCACCTAGCTGATGCATAATCTCTTGTAATTCCTTTAATGTTGCTCCTATACTTCCAATTTCTCTACCATCTATAACTAGGAGAATTATTGAGCCATCCTTCATTTGTCCTATAGCAGTTTTAGGGGCTGTCCCAAATCCTCCATCACCGTTTATCTTTACCATATTTCCATTAATTATTAATGCCGGACCAAAACTTAAAGCTTCCTGAATTCCAAGTTCTTTAAGTTTTTCTACTGTATAATCACCTACAACCATTACTCCATTTTTATCTATCCCAAAGGTTGTTGTTGGGTTATCTCCTACATCATTAACTTTCACTTCACCACCAGTCATTACAATCCCTGATGCCAATCCACCATTTCCTGTCCATTGAGCGGCAGATGATTGATCTGTAAATGCTCCACCATTAATGGCAGCTATAGCATCATTGTTTTCAGCAATTGTTGATGTAGTTTCACCTTCAACTCCCAATTTAGAACTTACTCCAATTTTAACTCTTGTTGGGTCTTTTACCACCAAATAATAACCATTATACTTAGAATTTTCTATATCATGAAGTTCTATAGTATCATCTTTAACCTTTGGAACTTTAATATCAGATATATTGGTAGTTTCACTAGTTTCCTCAGTTGAGTTTTCTCCCATAATTTCAGCTATTTTTTTATCTGATAAGAACCATGTAGCCAGATATTGATGACTCATTGAAGTCATTGCTGCTCCAACATATTGGCTTTTCGCATTATCAAATGGTCCATATAAAAGTAAAAATGGGAATGTACATCCAGTAAAAAATAATTCAAATGCAAAAAATATAGCTAATGTCTTAAATGAAATCTTATTTACTCTTTTCTTGCTTTTTTTTACCTTAGATTTCTTATTTATATTCTTATTTTTTCTATTTATATCCATTTTATTATCCTCTCTAAAAATGCATTTTAGTTGCATTTATAAAAATTACACCAGACCTAATTATATAATATTTTCAATTAGATTACAATAATTTCATTTTTCCAGCATTTTATTCTATTTGGTACTTGGATTTTGCTTTTAAATACTCACATTATGTTATAATTAGTCTTAGGAGGTATATATAAATGGAAGATAAAATTTTAAATGAATTAAAAAAATCTCAAGATTATGTTTCTGGCGAATACCTAAGTTCTACTTTAAATGTTTCACGAACTGCTATATGGAAACATATAAAAAACTTAAAATTAAAAGGCTATATAATAGAAGGAATTTCTAATAAGGGATACAAATTACTTAATTCTCCTGATTTATTAAATAAAAATGAAATTCTACCTTTATTAAAAACATCTGCTATTGGAAAAAGCATAGTTTACTTTGATAAAATAGATTCTACAAATATTAAAGCAAAAGAGCTTGCACAGAAAGAAATCGAACACGGTACTATAGTAATTGCAGAAAAGCAAACTTTAGGAAGTGGTCGCTTCAATAGGAAATGGGTTTCTCCAAATGGCGGTCTTTGGTTTTCATTAATATTAAGACCTAAACTTCCTCCAACGGAAGCTCCTAAAATAACTCAAATTGCTGCTGCTTCTGTATATAAGACACTAAGTAATTTAGGTATTAATTCAACCATTAAATGGCCTAATGATATACTTTTGAATGACAAAAAGTTTTGTGGAATCCTAGCTGAAATGAAATGTGACATGGATAGTGTTCATTATCTAGTTTTGGGAGTAGGGATGAATATTAATATAGATGAAAGTGACTTTGATGATAATATAAAAGCAATTGCCACTTCACTAAAGATTGAATATGATAAAGATTTCAAAAGAAGTGAGATACTTTCAGCTTTCTTAAATAATTTCGAAGTATTATACAATAACTTCATAAATAAATTAGATCTTTCCGAGACAATCTCAATCTGCCGAAATCATTCCAACATTTTAGGTCGAAAGGCAAAATTAATCACATATAATAATGAAGAAATTGTTACCTGTGTTTCTGTTTCTGATAACGGCGACCTTATGGTCATAGATAGCAACGGAAATGAAAAAGCTGTAATTACTGGAGAGATTAGTTTTAATGGAATGAACTAAAAAACAGTATTGCGAAACACTCAAAATGATGAGATAAGCAATCGAAAGAGAATACATATATGTTCCACATGACTAGAAAAATTTCGTTGGATATATCTAAATAGAAAGTTCCACCATTTCTTCATGCTCCTGCGACAAGCGCGCAGGACAAGCAAAAATGGAACAACTTCCCATTAAGATATAAGCAACTTATTTTTCAATGCCTGCTTCACATATATGTATTCTCTTTCTTTGTTTTGCCATCATTTTGAGTATTTCAAATATTATAAATTTATGATGATAGTTATAAGAAAAAGTCACAGACGAATGTGTAGTGGTATCTTTTACCAGCTACTTTTTCAAATATATGTGAGAAAAACTTAGGAATCAATATAGACTCTAAAATATTTAAGTCAATTATTAGATGGATATTGCTAAATGCAGAAATATAAAAATACTTCCATAAATATGAATTTGATTTAGGTTTACTACTAAATAAAGAAAGAGAATATCTGCTTTTGTGCAGTGTTCATTAGAAGATCTTGCTGGCTGTGCTTCTTAGATTAGAAGTTGTTCCAAATATGCTAGTTCAAAACTTGCTTTTGAGGCTAGCATTTTGGGCACAACTTCTATTCTTAGAATCACCCGGCAAAATCTTCAGAGAACCAGAACAAACGCATATATTCTCTTTCGAGAGTTCAGCAGTAAACTTAGACCCTACTCATACTGCAAGTATTTTTATATTTTGTTTAGTACACAATACATTTAGTTAATTCTAGTTATTTATTAACAACTTTTTCAATGTGTCCTTTTAGAACAGTTGCTGATTCTTTTAATTTTTTCAATTCTTCATCATTTAGAACGGGGTTTACAATTCTCACAACACCCTTACTATTTAAAATTGTTGGGACTGCTAAGTAAACATTTTCTATCCCATACTCTCCCTGCATCAAACATGATACAGTTAAAATAGTATTTTCGTCTCTTAATATAGCTTCTACTATTGTATTTACTGCTAATGCTACAGCAAAATAAGTAGCATTTTTCCTACTTATTATTTCATAAGCTGCATTTTTAACATCGCTTTCTATTACTGATTTTACATCATCATCCCACTCTAAATTGAACTTTTTAGCATATTCTTCAAAAGTTTCTCCAGCTATACTTGCAGTACTCCAGCTAACAACTTCGCTATCGCCATGTTCTCCTAAAACATATGCATGGATATTATTATTATTTACATTAAAGTATTTACCAATAACGTATTTTAATCTCGACGTATCTAATACAGTTCCTGATGCTATTACTCTTTCCCTAGGGAATCCAGATAACTTGTAAGTTATATATGCAAGCACATCACATGGATTTGATACTACTAACAAAATAGCATCTGGGCTTGCTGCTGCTATTTGTGGAACAAAGCTCTTAAATATATTGTAATTTTTTTCAATAAGATCTAGTCTAGTTTCCCCTTCTTTTTGAGCTGCACCAGCTGTAATTATAACTATATCTGAATCTCTAGTTTCTTCAATACTTCCTGCATAAATGCTAACAGGCTTTACAAAAGAAGTACCATGAACTAAATCCATAACTTCTCCCATTGCTTTATCCATATTTATATCAAATAAACATATTTCTGTAGCTACTCCACTATTCATTAATGCATATGCTGTTGTTGCACCTACAAAACCTGCACCAATCACAGATATTTTACGTTTTCTTTCTACCATTATATATTCCTCCTAATTTATACAATATTAATTCTATTCTTTCCAGATAACAAATTTATTATTTGCTCATAACAACTTTCATCTTATAATTATTATGAATTTATTATCCAACAATTTTATTAATTAATAATCATTCTTATCTGATTATACCTTATTTGAATTTTTTCGTAAATACTATATAATTAAATTTAGCAACTTAATAATGAATTTATTAGTAAGCATATAGACGTAATTATTTTTAAATGTTTTACGCAGAAGATGGAGGTACACTTTAATGAAATTATTATTTTTTGATACAGAAACCACTAGTATAAAACCCGGCAGCATATGTCAGTTAAGTTACATAACTGTTGATGCTAGTACAAAACCTCAGATAACTACTGGTAAAAACTTCTTTTTTACAGTCGATGAGATGGACCCTTCTGCCAAAGAAATTCATGGTTTTTCTTTAGAGAAGCTTTATGAATTATCTGATGGGCAATATTTTGAGGATTTAGTACCTGAATTTCTTGAGGATTTTATGACTGCTGATTTTCTAATCGGTCATAATGTTAATTTTGATGTTAGATTTTTAAAACATGAACTATTATCTTTAGGAGAGGATTTTTACCCCAAAAATGTTTTCTGCACTATGGCTTACTATAGAGATATATGTAAGATTCCAAAAGCCAATGGAGAAATCAAAAATCCAAAATTATCAGAAGTGATAGATTGGTTAAATATATCAAGCAATCAAATTGTTGAGACATCTGAAAAATTATTTGAAGGTAGTGGAAATTACCATGATGCCAGATTTGATACAGCTGCAACATATTTAACTGTTATCGAAGGATTAAAGAAAGGCCACTTTCCAAAAGGGTATTTTTCAAATCTTCTAGCTAGGAACTCAAACGGTTTAAAATAAAATATAATTTTTATTAATTAACACCTCAATAAAAATATCATATAATATACTATAACTTGTGGTTTTTACTCTATCTATTCTTTATGGTATCTAGAATTTTAGATTTAGACAGTTTTAAAATTTATTCTTGTCTTGTTTAATTTATAAATGAGGTGATAAAATGAAAAAATATGTTTGTGAAGTATGCGGATATATTTATGATCCAGAACTTGGAGATCCTGATGGTGGAATTGCTCCACATGTAGATTTTAATGATTTGCCTGATTATTGGGTATGTCCCATTTGCGCTTTTAACAAAGATAATTTTTCTGTACTAGAATAACACATTATAAAAATTATATTTAACTCATCTCGTAAAAATTAGTATACTTAAAGACAATTTAAATTAATATTTTCATATGAAATCAAAAAGACTATATGGACTGGAATATTATGTCCTATAGTCTTTCTATATTTGTAATTAATTTATTATCTTCAAGCCATTTATATTTTCTTAAAATTTTAGTACATTCAAATTCCTCAAAAACTTTACTATAAACAGAATAATTTTATTTTACTAAATACTTTCATGGAATGTTCTGCTTATAACTTCTAACTGTTGTTCTTTTGATAATCTGCTAAAGTTAACCGCATATCCTGATACTCTGATTGTAAGTGTTGGATACTTATCTGGATTTTCCATTGCATCTATTAATGTTTGTCTATTAAGAACATTAACATTTAAGTGATGAGCCCCTTGAGTAAAATATCCATCTAATATTGCAACTAGGTTAGTTATCTTTTGATCTTCATTTTTTCCAAGTGCATCTGGAACTATTGAGAATGTATTAGATACACCATCTTGGCAAATTTCATTATATGGTATTTTAGCTACTGAGTTAAGTGATGCTAATGCTCCATTAATATCTCTTCCATGCATTGGATTTGCTCCCGGAGCAAGTGGTTCGCCTTTCTTTCTACCATCTGGAGTTGTCCCTGTTTTCTTACCATACATTACATTTGATGTGATTGTTAGCGCTGATAATGTATGTTTTGCATCTCTGTATAGTGGATGTTTCTTAAGCTCATTTGAGAATTTAGTTACTAATTCTACGCCTAGATCATCTGCTCTGTCATCATCATTTCCGTATTTAGGGAAATCTCCTTCAACTTCAAAATCTATAGTTATACCTTCTTCATTTCTAATTGGTCTAACTTTTGCATATTTTATAGCTGACAATGAATCTATAGCTACTGAAAGACCTGCAATACCAAACGCCATTAATCTTTCTACTGCTGTATCATGAAGAGCCATTTGACTTGCTTCATAAGCATATTTATCATGCATAAAGTGAATTATGTTCATTGTATCCACATACACTTTTGCTACATATTCTAATACTTTGAAGTAATTTGCCTTTACTTTATCAAAATTAAGAATTTCTTCGTCTGTAAACTTTTCAATTCCTGGTACTACCTTAATACCTTTTAACTCATCTACTCCACCATTTATAGCATATAAAAGCGATTTAGCTATATTTGCTCTAGCTCCAAAGAATTGCATTTGTTTACCAACCTTCATAGCTGATACGCAGCAAGCTATTGCATAATCATCACCATAAACCGGTCTCATAACTTCATCATTTTCATATTGAATAGAGTCTGTTTTTATTGAGATTTCTGCACAATATTTCTTAAAGCTTTCTGGAAGCTTATCTGACCATAAAACTGTTAAGTTTGGTTCTGCTGATGTTCCTAAATTTATTAAAGTATGAAGATATCTAAATGAATTCTTAGTTACAAGCGGCTTACCATTAATACCTACACCACCAATTGATTCAGTTACCCAAGTTGGATCCCCACCAAATAATTCATTATATTCTGGAGTCCTTAAGTGTCTAACTAATCTTAACTTTATAATTAGTTGGTCAACAATTTCTTGAGCTTCTTTTTCTGTAATTAATCCTGCTTCTAGATCTCTTTCAATATAAATATCTAAGAAGGTTGAAGTTCTTCCAAATGATGTTGCAGCTCCATTGTTTTCCTTAATTCCTGCTAAGTATCCAAAGTATAAATGTTGTGCTGCTTCTTTTGCATTTGATGCTGGCTTAGATATATCAATTCCATATTTTGCTGCCATTGATTTTACTTCACCTAAAGCTCTAATCTGCATTGAAACTTCTTCTCTTTTTCTTACTAACTCATCAAGCATATCACCGTTTAGATTATCAAGATCCTTTTTCTTTTCTTCTATTAAGTAATCTATACCATAAAGAGCTACTCTTCTATAATCACCTATTATTCTTCCTCTACCGTATGCATCTGGTAGGCCTGTTAATAATCCAGCACTTCTCGCTGCTCTTATTTCTTTTGTATACGCATCAAAAACACCTTCGTTGTGAGTCTTTCTGTATTTTGAAAAATTCTTATTAATTTCCGGATCAAGTTCATATCCATATTCCTTTAATGAACTTTGAACCATTCTCATTCCACCAAATGGATTTACTATTCTCTTAAGTGGTGCATCTGTTTGAAGCCCAACTATAACTTCGTTATCTCTATCTATATACCCAGGATCATAATTATCTATCCCTGATACTCTATCTGTAGCAACATCAATTATTCCCTTTTTTACTTCCTCAACTATTAAGGCATAAGCTTTGCCCCAGACTTTGCTTGTCCTTTCTGTTTTCTCTTCTAAGAAACTTCCATCACCCTCGTATAATTTATAATTTTTTTGTATAAAGTTTCTTACATCAATATCCTCTTGCCATGTTCCGTTTTTGAATCCTTCCCATTGTTTAAACATAATTTTTCCTCCCTAAAATAATTTAATTATATAATTTTTTCCATATAAAAAAGCCGACGCAATCCAGGCTTTTTTTGCCCAGACGGTCGGCTTTTTGTGGCATATAAGATAATATGCCTAGTCATACTTCATGTGGTAACTCCACTTCCGTCAGTCATATGACTAATATCTAATATAAGAATAATACCAAACCATTTAGTTTGTCAATAAGAATAATTTTACACTTATTAGTATTAGGCATAATGAAGAAATAACGAGCCCATCTGTAAAACATATTTTCCATTTTGCTTCATCAGCAGATTTCACTAATAGGCTCGCTATAAACCCACTCTGCTTATTTGCCTACTAAAAAATAATCATAGCATTTTGGACTTGTTATTTTATTTCATATGCCTTAAGTTAATCTTAATGCTAAATTTAAAATTCCCATTGAACCCATCTTATTTGCCATAAGAATAATCTCCAAATATCTCTTTCTGGTATTTTTTAATTAATTCTTTATCCATAGCTTTTACATTTTCAAGAGGATATTTAATCCCTAGTCCTTCATACTTATTTGTACCTAATAAATGATATGGAAGTAATTCTACTTTCTCAACATTAGGTATCTCGTCAATGTATTTTTTAAGTTCCTTTAAATGTTCTACATCATCTGTTAATCCTGGAACCACAACATGCCTTATCCACATCTTTGTATTATTTCTCTTCATCGCTTCTAAGAATTTCAAGGATTCATCTATATTCATTAAAGTTATATTTTTGTATCCTTCTGGTGTAAAATGTTTTATATCAAATAAAACTAAATCTGTATATTTTAATATTTCATCATAATCACCAAATCCATAACCTGCTGTATCAATACAAGTATTAATTCCTTTACTTTTGCATAGTTTAAGAGTTTCTAGTAGAAATTCTGGCTGCCTTAAAGGCTCTCCACCTGAGAATGTGACTCCTCCTCCACTACTTGCAAAATAAGTTTTAAATCTTTCAATCTTATTAACTAGCTGTTCTGGAGTATATTCCTCTCCACCATTAGTAGCCCAAGTATCAGGATTATGACAATACTTACATCTTAACGCACAACCTTGCAAAAACACTACTACTCTAATTCCTGGTCCGTCCACAAGACCCATGCTCTCTATTGAATGAACATTACCTTTTACCATTTGTTACACCCCCTATACTTTATTATACTTCAAATTAATATACATAAGTTCTAAATAATATAATTCATCCTCTATAAAATTATTTGGGGACATTATCTAGTATTTTAAGAGAACGCTTATTGAATTAACACTTTTAGAATATATATTAATTTATTATTCCCTTAAATAAGCTATTAATATTTAAGCCAATTGTATATGGTACACTATATCATTACTTAATATTATCTAACTCTATTGTTTCTTCATCATAAGGCAAAAGAAGGGAAAGTTCACCTTCCCCTTCCTCCAAAATTTTTTTATTTTATAGTAATCCTTAAATAATATACATTATTCTACTTCTCATTAGATGCTCTCATGGAATGTTCTGCTTATAACTTCTAATTGTTGTTCTTTTGATAATCTACTGAAGTTAACAGCATACCCTGAAACTCTTATTGTAAGTGTTGGGTATTTATCTGGATTTTCCATAGCATCTATCAATGTTTGTCTATTAAGAACATTAACATTTAAGTGATGAGCTCCTTGAGTGAAATATCCATCTAATATTGCAACTAGGTTAGTTATCTTTTGATTCTCATCTTTTCCAAGTGCATCTGGAACTATTGAGAATGTATTAGATACTCCATCTTGACAAATTTCATTATATGGTATTTTAGCTACTGAGTTAAGTGATGCTAATGCTCCATTAATATCTCTTCCATGCATTGGATTTGCTCCCGGAGCAAGTGGTTCGCCTTTCTTTCTACCATCTGGAGTTGTCCCTGTTTTCTTACCATACATTACATTTGATGTGATTGTTAGCGCTGATAATGTATGTTTTGCATCTCTGTATAGTGGATGTTTCTTAAGCTCATTTGAGAATTTAGTTACTAATTCTACGCCTAGATCATCTGCTCTGTCATCATCATTTCCGTATTTAGGGAAATCTCCTTCAACTTCAAAATCTACAGTTATACCTTCTTCATTTCTAATTGGTTTAACTTTTGCATATTTTACAGCCGATAATGAATCTATTGCTACTGAAAGTCCTGCAATACCAAATGCCATTAATCTTTCTACTGCTGTATCATGTAGTGCCATTTGGCCTGCTTCATAAGCATATTTATCATGCATAAAGTGAATTATGTTCATTGTATCTACATAAACTTTTGCTACATATTCTAATACTTTGAAGTAATTTGACTTTACTTTATTAAAATCAAGAATTTCTTCGTCTGTAAGTTTTTCAATTCCTGGTACTACTTTAATACCTTTTAATTCATCGACTCCACCATTTATAGCATATAAAAGCGATTTAGCTATATTTGCTCTAGCTCCAAAGAATTGCATTTGTTTACCAACCTTCATAGCTGATACGCAGCAAGCTATTGCATAATCATCACCATAAACCGGTCTCATAACTTCATCATTTTCATATTGAATAGAGTCTGTTTTTATTGAGATTTCTGCACAATATTTCTTAAAGCTTTCTGGAAGCTTATCTGACCATAAAACTGTTAAGTTTGGTTCTGCTGATGTTCCTAAATTTATTAAAGTATGAAGATATCTAAATGAATTCTTAGTTACAAGCGGCTTACCATTAATACCTACACCACCAATTGATTCAGTTACCCAAGTTGGATCCCCACCAAATAATTCATTATATTCTGGAGTCCTTAAGTGTCTAACTAATCTTAACTTTATAATTAGTTGGTCAACAATTTCTTGAGCTTCTTTTTCTGTAATTAATCCTGCTTCTAGATCTCTTTCAATATAAATATCTAAGAAGGTTGAAGTTCTTCCAAATGATGTTGCAGCTCCATTGTTTTCCTTAATTCCTGCTAAGTATCCAAAATATAAGTGTTGTGCTGCTTCTCTTGCATTTGATGCTGGCTTAGATATATCAATTCCATATTTTGATGCCATTGATTTTACTTCGCCTAAAGCTCTGATCTGCATTGAAACTTCTTCTCTTTTTCTTACTAACTCATCAAGCATATCACCATTTAGATTATCAAGATCCCTTTTCTTTTCTTCTATTAGGTAATCTATACCATAAAGAGCTACTCTTCTATAATCGCCAATTATTCTTCCTCTACCATAAGCATCGGGAAGACCTGTTAATAATCCCGCACTTCTTGCTGCTCTTATTTCTTTTGTATACGCATCAAATACACCTTCGTTGTGAGTCTTTCTGTACTTAGGAAAATATTCTTCGATATTTTTATCTAACTCATATCCATATTCTTTTAAAGAGCTTTGAACCATTCTCATTCCACCAAATGGATTTACTATTCTCTTAAGTGGTGCATCTGTTTGAAGCCCAACTATAACTTCGTTATCTTTATCTATATATCCAGGTTCATAGTTATCTATTCCTGATACTCTATCATTCGCTACATCTATAATTCCTTTTTTAACTTCTTCTACTATTAATTCATAAGCTCTCGCCCATACTTTACTTGTTTTTTCAGTTTTATCTTCTAGGAAAGTTGAATCTCCTTCATATAACTTATAATTTTTTTGTATAAAGTTTCTTACGTCAATACTCTCTTGCCATGTTCCGTTTTTAAATCCATCCCATTGTTTAAACATTAGTTTTCCTCCTTTATACTTTTGATTAAAAACTTTGTTAATTTTTAATCAATTAATTCATACCATTATTGTATACTTTAATTAAATGCATGTCAATGATATCTTTTATCAGTTAGTAATTAGTTTCACTTTTTTGTTAATAAATCTATCAGACTTTCATAAGATAATATTTCTATAAGTTCGCGAAATAAATTTTCCCCTTAACTTGTCACTTATTGCTAATTAAGATATTATCTTTAATTTATAAAAAATATTATTAATAAATAAATCAATAACTTGATTTATTTATCTCTAGATTACTAACTGCAAATATTATAACCTTTACCATTTCTTAAATTTATAATATTTTTCTTTCAGTGTATAAATTAATTTATATTGACATATTAGTATTATCAGAAAACGTTTTAAACATAATGTTATTTACATTTATAATTTTTAAATATTCTTCAATCTTTTAAAATCCATTTTTGAATTTCATATTTTAGATTCATAAGTTTATAAAACTATACCAAAAAGTTTTCTTTGTCAACTTTTTTTAGAATTTATAACATAAATTTAACATTTGTACAAAATAATTGACACAAAATAATGATATAATTTTGTTACAATATTGTTTATACATAATTCAAAGGGGAGAAAACATATGCAAAGGAATGCTAAACTATCTTTATTTTCTTTTTTAGCAATAGCTCTATCTGTCTTTATATTATATCAAGTTCTTTCTTATTTTAATTTTTTTAGAAAGAATCTAACTATTATTAATAAAACATTATACTCAAGTATGCTACCAGAGGAAAAATTTAAAAGTACATATACACCCAAAATCAAATTTTCGGACAAGCCTGTAACAAAAGTAAATGATGTAACCCTAAATATTTTGAATACAGGAAATCTAACTAATGTTCCAATACTGCTAAAAGCCCAAAGGTATTATATACCTCTAACTTTTATTTGCAGTAAACTCAATTATACTTTAGATACTTCTAATAATTCCATATCAATATATAATGATAGTAATAAAATTTTCTTAAATGAAACCACTTATGAAAAGAATTCTAGAAAAGGTAATCTTCGTGGTAATTTACTTAACAATAATGGTAGCTATTATATTTCAATTTCAGATATAGAAGAAATTTTTGATTTATTTGCTGTATTTGACTTTCAGAACAAAAAAATAAACCTAATACCTAACGATGTAAAGGAACCAGAAGATTCAGCTATACTATATAGCGATAAAATTGGTTTAATACGTTTTGAAGATTTTGGTTGCGGTTATACAAATGTTGTAGATAAAAATCAAACAAAAATAAAGATAATGGCTAATTTGCTATTTTCCCAAGGACTGAAATTTCATATTTCATGGATACCTAGATTTGTAGTTCCTTCAGCAAATTTTGATAATGATTTGTTGACGAATGATAACATTGTAAATGTAGGATTTGTAGATGTATTAGATTATGCTCTTAATAAAGGTGGAGAAATAGGTTTACACGGATATACTCATCAATCTGGTAATGACTCAAGCGGAACTGGTGAAGAAATGTCTAAAGACGTAAATAGTACAGAAGCTGAGACTAGAGCAGTAATAGAAAAAGGTATAGATACTGCAAGTGCTCTGAACATTCCTATCTCGTATTACGAAAGTCCTCATTACAGAGATACTGAGCAACAAAAGAAAATAATTAGTGAATATTTTCAGTTCATATACGAGCCATATGATTATACAAAAAGTAACATTTATAAGCCAGATGACTCTCACTTATTTGTTCCAACTCCATTAGGCCGTATAGCTGATCCATCAACAGATACGACTCGTATGGTAAATACGATTAATGAAGGAGATGCTGATACGCTTAATAGCTTTTATTATCATCCATCTATAGAAATAGATTATATAAACTTTAACCTAAATGGAAACAAACTTAACGTGAATTATGATGCACGTTCACCTTTGCAACAAATAGTAAAAGCATTTAAAGATAATGATTATACTACCGTTCATATTGATGAACTTATAAACAAGTAATAAGGAAGGCTTGCCATTCACATGACAAGCCTTTATTTTTCAAATATTTTCGTAACATCACTTAATATTGCAAAATCAGTAAAATCAAAATGAAGCGGTGTTAATGTAACATATCCTTGATATAGATAATATAAATCACTTTCTTCTTCCTTTATAGCATTTCTTGTTCCTTTTGTTGTATACAAGTCACCTTCTTCATTACTTTCTAAAAGTATATATTCTGTTTTATATGTGGACCTTCCAATCTTACAGACTTTGATGCCCTTTATATCTCTTTCATTAAAATTTGGAATGTTAAGATTTAATACCACATCACTTTTTAAATATTCTTCCTTTGCTATATCTAAAACTTTTATCGCCCATTTAACAGCCTTAGAATAATCCTCATCATCTTTCCCATATTCAACATCCATTGAAACTGCAATTGACGGAATTCCGTATATGGTTCCTTCTATTGCTGCCGATACCGTACCTGAGTATAAAATATCAGTCCCTACATTAGGTCCTTTATTTATGCCAGATATTACAAGCTCTATATTCTCTTTCAAAAAGGATAACCCAACTTGAGTACAATCAGCAGGCGTTCCTGAAACACTATAAGCCTTACAATCTAAGCCTTCAATGAATTCTTCTTTAATTTTAATCGGACTATGAATAGATATTGAATGACTAGACGCACTTTTTTGATCCTTGGGCGCAACAATTGTAACCTTATGCTCCTTAGAAATTTCCTTTGCTAAAGCAATTATTCCTGGTGCATTTATTCCATCGTCGTTAGTAATTAAAATATTCATAAACCCTCCTTGTAAATGTATTTGATCACAACTTAATGTAACGCAATGAATAACCGAAATATAAAAACACTTGCAGTCTTATGAACATTTAAATTTCCTGCTAAACAACCGAAATGGAATATATGTGTTTGCTCCGGTTCTCTGAAGATTTTACTGGGTAATTCAAACAATATAAGTTGCACCCAAAGTGCTTGCTTCAAAGGCTACGCTTTGAACTAGCACATTTGGAACAACTTATATTCTAAGAATTACTTCCAGCAAAATCTTCTTATGAACACTCCTCAAAAACATATATTTCATTTCTTTGTTTATCTTAAATTTAAAGTAAAGCATATTTAGGCAAGTATTTTTATATTTCTGTTGTTACAATACCTTTATTTTAACTATATTGTAACTTTTTATAAAATATATATTCTCTTTTTCTATATTAAGTGTTACTAAAAGAACTAAAGTGATAATAAAACAAAGAAAGAGAATACATATATGCGGAACAGGCATTGAAAAATAAGCTGCTGCATATATTAACGGGAAGTTGTTCCAAGTCTGCTTGTCATGGGCTTGTCGCAGGAGCATGCAGACTTGGGTGCAACTTCGCGTTTAGATATGCTAAGCGAAATTTTTCACAGTCCTGAGAAACATATATGTATTCTCTTTCGGTTGTTCATTGCTTCACGTTGAGTTGTTCTTAATACTTTTATTTTGCACCATATTGTTTGTAATATTCGTCAATTCTACCTTTAACTTCGTCTGTTATAAGTATAGTTCCGTTAATCTCTTTATTGTATAAATATTCTATAACTTCCGCCATTGTAACTATGGCACAAGTTTTAAATCCGAATTTTTCTCTGATTTCAGTTAAGGCTGATTGTTCACCTTGCCCTCTTTCCATTCTATCTACCGATATTATAAGACCTTTAACATTAACATCTGCTTGGCTTTTTAAGATAGGCATAGTTTCGTAAATTGATGTTCCTGCTGTTGTAACATCTTCAACTATTAGTACTTTATCTCCATCATTTAGTTTACTTCCTAAAAGAATTCCTGTATCTCCATGATCTTTTACTTCTTTTCTATTTGAACAATATCTTACATCAATATCAAATGAGCTAGACAAAGCAATAGATGTTGTAACGCTTAGAGGAATTCCTTTGTATGCAGGCCCAAATAATACATCATAATCATCTGCAAAGTTTTCTTTTATTGCCTCTGCATAAAATTCTCCAAGTCTTCTTAACTGGCTTCCTGTTTGATAGTTACCTGTATTAACAAAGAACGGAGTCTTTCTTCCACTCTTAGTAACAAAATCTCCAAATGTAAGTACTCCACATTCTATCATAAAATTGATAAATTCTTTCTTATATGCCTTCATTTAAAATTCCTCCAATATCTACTTTGTAATTATTAATATTCACTTATCAGTTGCTTATTTTCATTATTAGGAATTAGGATCTATGATCAATTTATATTATTCCTATAATCTCGTTAATATCCTTAATTCCTTGTTCCTTCAAAAAACTTTCCATTTCTTCAACTATTTCTTTCCCAGCCATAGGATTTACAAAATTAATCGTTCCTATCTGTACTGCGCTAGCTCCTGCCATCATAAATTCTACGGCATCTTTACCACTTGATATTCCTCCAAGTCCTATTACTGGAATATCTACAGCCTTAGCCACTTCATAAACCATTCTAAGAGCAATTGGTTTTACAGCCGGCCCTGAAAGACCTGCAGTTATATTATTAAATACCGGCCTTCTTTTATATACATCTATAGCCATCCCTTTTAAGGTATTTATTAATGATATAGAGTCCGCTCCTGCTTCCTGGCACTTTACAGCCATATCTACTATATCTTCTGCATTAGGAGATAATTTAACCATCAACGGCTTCTTAGTCATGGCTTTAATTTCTCTAACCACATCATATGCTACTTTTGACTTAATCCCAAAAGCCATACCACCATGTTTTACATTTGGGCAAGAAATATTAAGTTCAATCATGTCAACATTACTGCTATCAATTTTACTTACAGCAGCTTCATAGTCTTCCAAGCATCCTCCCCCAATATTTGCTATAACATTAGTTCCGTACTTTCTCATTTTCGCAAGCTCATTTTCTATAAATGCATCTATTCCTGGATTTTGTAATCCTACTGAATTCATCATTCCTGATGGTGTTTCATATACTCTTATCCCTTCATTACCTTGCTTGGGGTTTATTGTAAGCCCTTTTGAAGATATTCCGCCAAGAATTCCAACATCATAAAAATTATTAAATTCCTCACCAAAACCAAAGGTTCCCGATGCTGCTATTACAGGATTTTTAAATTCTACATTATTAATAGTTACTTTCATCATATTCTTCTTCTCCTTTGGTTATTATAATTCAACATAGTATCCATCAAATATTGGACCATCTTTACACGTTCTCTTATGTCCATCTTTTGTTTTACAAGTACATACTAAACATGCACCCACTCCACATGCCATATGCTTTTCCATAGATACATATACAGCAACATTCTTTTCTTTACACATATCTACAACTTTTTTCATCATAATTTCTGGTCCGCAGCATAACACTGTATCGTAATCTTCTGGTTTTAAAATTTCAGTAACAAATCCTTTATGACCATTCTTTCCAGTGTTTGTAGATATATAAACTTCATTTACATATTCTTTTAACTCATCTATTAAGTAAACATCATGTCTGAATCCTGCATAGAGATCTATCTTTTGATCTGGATTTTTCTTTCTTAATTTCTTTGCTAGTTCAAGCATTGGTGCTGTTCCAATTCCCCCTGAAACTAGTGCTACCTTGTTATATTCTTTCTCTAAATCAAACCCATTTCCAAGAGGCCCTGTTAAGCTTATTTCATCATCTTCTTTAAGCTTAGTAAATTCTTTAGTTCCGTTTCCTACTACAGCATATAAAAATGTTAGTTTATTCTTAGATTTTTCGCATATACTTATTGGCCTTGGCAGAAATGTTGCACCATTTAGCTTTAACATATAAAATTGTCCTGCCTTTATTTCTGCATCATCTTCAACTACTAATTTATATATATCTTTTGAGATCTCTTTATTTGAAACTACTTTTGCATTTCTGTAAGTTATAGCCATAACCCTGCCTCCTTAAGTTATCTTTAATGTAAAATTTATATGTTCTTCACTGCTTCTCTTATTGCATCTCTCATCTTTATGGCTTCTTCTCTAGCACATAAAGCAAACTCTTTTTCTCTATTTTCTTTTTTGTAAGCAAGGAGTATTCCTCTTGAAGAATTTACAACCCCACCATTTCCATTGTTTAAATATAGTGCAACATCTTCAGCTTTCCCGCCTTGTGCACCATATCCAGGTATTAAGAAAAACATATTGCTATAGTTTGATCTTATTTTCTTTCCTTCTTCAACATGAGTACATCCTATAACACCGCCAATTGCTGTATATCCACAACTTCCAGTATAATTTTTTCCCATTTCAGTAATTTTATCTGCTACAACTTCGTAAACTTTCTTATCTCCAGTAGTATCTAGATACTCAATATCTTCTGCACCTGGATTTGAAGTTCTAACTAAGCTAAACACACCTTTACTTCCCTTTTCTAAATAAGGTAGATATGGTTCAATACTATCCATTCCCATATATGGACTAAGTGTTATAAAATCAGCTTCAAAATCCCCATCAAAATGAGCCTTTGCATACATGGTTGCTGTAGCTGCTATATCTCCTCTTTTAATATCCGCTATGATAATTTCACCTTTATCTCTTAAATAGTCTAGAGTTTTCTTGTAAGCAATTAATCCTTCAAGTCCTAAAGCTTCATAGTAAGCAATCTGCACCTTAAAGCATGCTGATACATCCCAAGTCGCATCTATTATTTGTTTATTGAATTCAAAGATAGCTTCACTGTCAGTTCTACCTTCTTTTATATGATCTGGAATATAGCTTAATGCAGTATCCAACCCTACACAAACTACTCCTCTTTCTTCAACCCTATTGTATAATTTATCAATTATGTAATTTGTCATTTCAGATCTCCCTCCAACCCTATTTAGTCCACAGTCAGAATTCACAATTAATTCCTTTAGGAACTCATATCTTATAATTTTCTTAATTATGTTCTCCATTTTCTACTTATGATATTATTTAAGCCACTCTTATTTTACACGTGTCCGCTTCCTAATTTATAATCATAGTTGCGCCTAAAAATTCTCTATCTAGCTATACGCTTTTTTGATATGAAATGTTCTTAATTCACCCAAAAATTCTTTATTACGATTCTCTCATATTTCATATGTGTGTGCTTTTTTAATACGAAATGTTCTCTTTTGTGCTGCACTCTTTTTCTAATGTGAACTGTTCTTAATTGCGCTTCGCGCTTTTTCTAACGTGAAATGTTTTTTGTCGCGCTTCGCGCCTTTTTCTAATGTGAAATGTTCCCTATTGCGCTTCGCGCACATTTCATATGTGTATACTTAATTTCTCCACCCTTTATTGTCATAAGAATTTCACCGTAGAATTCCATACCTGTAAATGGCGTATTCCGTCCCTTTGATGCAAATTCTTCTGGATTCACTTTTAGGCATTTATTAATATCAACTAAAACTAAATCCCCTTCGACTCCGATGCTAATTTTTCCTTTATTCATTCCTAGGAGCTTTGCAGGATTATATGACATAAGCTCACTTAATTTATTTAGTGAAACATTGTTCTCTTTCACTAATTTCGTATAACATATTGAAAATGCGGTCTCTATTCCAACCATTCCAGGCGAACCTTTCATCTTCTCATCCGCTGTATGTGGAGCATGATCCGTTCCTATTGTATCAACCATACCCAATTTTATGGCATTTATTATTGCCTCTACATCCTCTTTTTCTCTAATTGGAGGATTTACTCTATAATCATTTATATCTCTTGTTAGACCAATATGATGAGGAGTAACCTCTAGTGTTATATTTGCGCCACTCACTTTTCCATCAATTATACATTTTATAGCTTCCTTTGTGCTGACATGGCACATGTGTAATCTAGCTTTACTTAGTTTAGCTAATTCTACATCTCTTATTGTCATCATATTCTCAGCTATCCTCATATCTACTTTGGAGAATTCAGGACTTTCAGCATGAGACATTATAACCCAGTTATTCTTCTTCGCAACTTCCATGGCTTCAAGCATTGTATTGGAGTTTGATATCCCAACTCCATCATCTGAAATTGCTTTAATTTCCTTATCACCTAAAAGCTCTTCTAAATGAGTTAATGTCACTCCATCAAAATCCTTTGTTACTGATAAACATTGATGAATATCTATTAAATTAATTTCTTTAGATTTATTTCTTACGTATTCTAGAACCTTTTTTGATGAACATATAGGGTTTGTATTTGCCATAAGACAAACTCCTGTGTAACCACCTTTTAGCGCTGCTCTAGATCCTGTTTCAATATCTTCTTTCCATGTAAGACCTGGATCTCTAAAATGTGCATGTGTATCTATAAATGATGGCATTAAAATCTTTCCTTCACACTCAATAGTTTCTACATCTATCTTAAAGATCTTTTGCCCTATTTCTTCAATTATTCCGTCCTTAATATAGATGTCGCCTATAAAATCTTGGGTTACATCTACTATCCTCGCGTTTTTAATTAACAGTTCCATATAACACCTCTTAATTCTTCTAAATTTCTGAAAGCTTTGTTATCTCATCGCAATATTCACATCTATATCTTCCATTCTCTTTATCTACTAAAATAAAAGAATGAGGTACATATTCTTCCTGGCTAGTTATGCAGCTTGGATTCTTACACTTAATTATATTTTCCACTTTATCAGGTAGCGTTGGCGTAACTTTATTTATTATCATTTCATCTTTCACTTCACAAATTGTTATTGTAGGTGAGAGTAATCCTAAAACAGTATAGTCAAGTTCAAAGCAGTTTTCTATCTTAATTATATCTTTCTTTCCAAGCTTCTTACTATCCGCATTAATTATCAAAGCAACACTGCAATCATTAGTGTCTAGTTTTAAGTACTTAAATATCTTAACTCCCACTCCTGCTTGGATATGGTCAATTACTATTCCATTCTTAATACTTGTTATTTCAAGCATCTTACATCACCCCCAAAAGCTTAATCATTAACGCCATTCTTACATACATTCCGTATTCAGCTTGCTTAAAGTATGAAGCTCTTCTATCTTCATCTACCTCATAAGCAATTTCATTTACTCTTGGCAGCGGGTGCATTACTATCATATCGTCTTTAGCCAGATCCATTTTCGCTCTGTCTAATATATAACTATCTCTTAATCTTAAATACTCTTCTTCATTAAAGAATCTTTCCTTTTGAACTCTTGTCATATATAAGATATCAAGACTTTCAATTACATCTTCTAATTTTTCTACCTCTATATATTCAATGTGATTTTTCGCTAAAACTTCTTCTCTTATATATTGTGGTATAGCAAGTTCTTTTGGAGATATTAATACAAACTTATTATTTTGGTATCTGGACATTGCTTTTATTAACGAATGTACAGTTCTTCCAAATTTTAAATCACCACAAATTCCGATTCTATGATTGTTTAACCCATTTTTTAAGCTTGTAATCGTAAGTAAATCTGCTAGGGTTTGAGTTGGATGTTGATGTCCACCATCACCAGCATTAATTATTGGAACGTTAGAATAGATACTTGCAACTTTTGCTGCACCTTCTTTTGGATGTCTCATTGTTATTATATCTGAATATATTGATACCATTTTAATTGTATCAGCTAAAGTTTCTCCTTTAGAAATTGATGTTGAATTCGGCTCTGAAAATCCGAGAATTTTACCACCAAGTCTCATCATTGCAGCTTCAAAGCTCAATCTTGTTCTCGTACTTGGTTCATAAAATAATGTAGCTAAAATTTTCCCGTCACAAATATGAGAAAATTCCTTTGGATGTGCGATTATTTGATGTGCTAAATTGAATATTTCATCTAATTCCTCTACCGTAAAATCCATAGGCTCTATTAGATGTTTAATATCTTTTATCATTTTATTATCACTCCTTCTTAACCTCTCTGTGTTAATTTAAAGGGAAAAATTATATAATACTATATAATAAAAAACCTTCCTTAAAATAAAGGAAGGCATAATAATCCTAGATCATTGGTATTATATAACTTCCTTATTGATCTCTCTGAATCAAATTAAAGGTTATTCTTTGTGTAAGAATACCATTTCTTTGAGGTTGTGTCAATAAAAATTATTTTATATAAATTTCAGATAAATTAGTTTAAATTTTAATTAGGTTATAAAAATAACTCCTAGTTTTCTAGGAGTTATTAACTATGTCTCTAAAAGTTGTTCATTATGTTATCCCACATCATTTTTCCACATTTAGCAAGGGTAACTGTTCCGTAAACACTATTAGGAATTCCCATTGAAAGAACAGTAAATGTAAAAGATCCTTTTGGTGAGTGGATCAAAGCTGTATCGTTTTCAACGCTAGCCTTATCGCCTGTCTTGCTTGATATTTCATATTTTAAATCATCAGGTATATAAAGTGCTAATTTGTTTTTCATTTGTTGTCTTTGTAATATATCCATAAGCATTTTGCTATTTTTCTCATCTAAAAAGCTTGAATTATATAAGTGTTTCCATATCTTTGATAGATCTAAAGCGCTTGTTATATTTTCAATTCCATTACTTACAGCTCTTTCATCTGAAGTTTTTCTATTTAATTTAGTATTTTTCAATCCTTGTGCTTCTATATCGTCATTTATCTTATCTATACCAACTATATCTATGAGCTTATTTGCTGCCGTATTATCACTTTGTATAAGCATTGCAACTAACAATTCAAATATAGTATATTCTCTATTATCAAATTCATGGAGTATTCCTGTTCCATAAACTTTATCTTCTTCTTCAATTTTTATTTTATCTAAAAATGTACTGTTCCCTTCTTGAACATGCTTTATTATAGATACTGCTATCGGCAATTTCATACACCCTGCACTTGTCATTTGAACATTTTCATTGTATCCATAACTAAAACCACTTTCTAAATCCTCAAAGAAAAATGAATATGTTCCTATTCTAGACTCTAAATATCTTTTTATTTCTTTCATAATACCCACCGCTTTCTAAAAATACTACTAAATGTCATTAGGTATCTTATGAGTACTAAATCACTAGTATAATTTGGTACTCATATTAAGTTAACTAATCGGCAAATGATATCCCTATTCTCTTAGCTACAGCTACTAACTCTCCATCTTGATCTACTTTCTTGTTATTACCAATGACATTTTCTAAACTATCATAAGTAATTTCATTACCTTTTAAGCATACCATGCTTCCGAACTTACCTTTATTGATAAGCTCTATTGCTTCAACACCATATCTTGTTGATAATATTCTATCATATGTTGATGTAGTTCCACCTCTTTGAATATGACCAAGAACTGTACATCTAACTTCTCTATCCTTAACTAACTTTTCCAAATCTTCAGCTATCTTATTTCCAATACCACCAAGTCTAATTGGATCTGGACTATCTTCAACTATCTTAGATACTATAACATCGCCGTTCTTAGGTTTTGCACCTTCTGCTACAACAATTATAGTGAATAACTTTCCATGTTTTTTTCTATCTTCAATTTTTTCTACAACTTTATTTATATCATATGGAATTTCAGGTAGTAGTATAACATCTGCTGAACCAGCTATTCCTGATTCCAATGCTATAAAACCTGCATTCCTTCCCATAACTTCTAGAATCATAATTCTATGATGAGATTCTGCAGTTGTATGCAGTCTATCTAATGCTTCCGTTGCTATACCTATAGCTGTATTAAAGCCAAACGTTACATCAGTTGACCCTAAATCATTATCTATAGTCTTTGGAACGCCAATAACATTTACTCCTTTTCTTGAAAAATCTCTAGCTGATGTTAATGTTCCATCTCCACCAATTACAACTAAAACGTCTACACCCTCTTTTTTTAAATTCTCAACTGCTACATCGGATACATCTTTTTTTACTATTTGACCATTTTCTTCTACTGAGTAATCAAACAAATTATCTTTATTTGAACTATAAAGAATTGTTCCTCCTCTTGATATAAGGCCTGATACAGCTCCTAAATCTAATGAAATAAAATCATTGTTATATAATCCTCTGTAACCGAATTTATATCCAATAACTTCATATCCATAATTTAAAATTGCTGATTTCGTTACTGCACTTATTACTGCATTTAAGCCTGGGCAATCTCCTCCTCCAGTTAATAGAGCTATCTTTTTAATATCTTTGGACATCTTCTAATCCCCCTATACCATAATCTTCATTGGAAATTATTGTTCCGATTAAATTATCATTATTTTCTGACTATTTACTTAATAATATCACAAACTTTAATTTATGAAAAGTATTAATTTACAATATATTCATTCTTTAAATAAGAATTGAAATTTTTAATTTTAATATTTAGTCGTTTCTCTTAAATTTTCATTATTATTCCTAGGAATTTTGATCCTAAATTATTATAAAGAAAGACTATTTTGAATTTTACCTACATTAATTACTATACCCAAACTTACATTAAGTATTATATTTTATAAATTAATATTTAGAAGTGTTATTTCTATTTTTATTAATAAATTCCGTAGATTATTAACTATTAGGTTATAATTAACTTCTTATAATAATTAATCTTAAGTGCTATCATTATTTAAGTTTCTTTTTAACATATATGCTTAATTGCGTTTCTGAATTTTATTCCCCATCAAACTCTTAACGTATTCAAATAATAAATATAAATTTACTATTTGAATACACTTATTTGTTTTAATTCTTTTTTATAAAAAAATCGCAGACTACTGTGGATACAGAGATTCTTTTCACGCATCTGCCTTTTCGAATGCATGTGAGAAAAATTTAGCGGTCGAATAAAAAAAGTTGAATTAGCGTGTAGCTAATCCAACTCTTTCTTTTTATAATGTGAAATTTAAAAAACCAAAGAACATAAGTATTCCAAATACTATACCTGCACCTATTCTATAAACTGCAAATACACGCATTGGTCTTTTCTTCAAATAAGAAACAAATTTATCCATAACAACGACTGATACTACAAATGCCACAATAAAACCTACTACTAATGAAATCCATGAAGTCAAATTCATTCCTGAATAGTCAAATTCCATAAGATCTTTTGCAGATGCTCCTATCATAGCTGGAATAGCTAAAAAGAATGAAAATTCAGCAGCTATTGGTGTTGAAAGGCCTGCAATCCATCCTCCCATAATAGTCGATGCACTCCTTGACATTCCTGGCCATACTGAAAGTACTTGGAATACTCCTACCTTTAGAGCTTGCATTGGAGTTATACTGTCTAAACTCTTTGTTGCATGTTTGTTACTTTTTCTAAACATGTTTTCAATTATTATTAATAGAATACCTCCAACTATAAATCCTATAACAACAGCTTCAGGATTAAATAAACTTTTTATCTTTTTATAAAATAATAATCCTATTATCAGCATTGGTATGCATCCTACTATTACATTTATACCAAAGTTAAAACCTGTTTTACCTTCTTTTCCTTTTGTAAATATATATCTGAAAAATTCAATTACGCTGTTTTTTATCTTCTTCCAATATAAAACAACAACGGCCAATATTGCACCTAATTGAATTACAACCTCATACATTTTAACAAAGTCACCCTTAAAATTAATGATGCTTGACGCCAGTATCATATGTCCAGTTGATGACACCGGAATAAATTCTGTTAATCCTTCAACTATTGCTATTATTATAGCTTTGATTATAAATAAAATATCCAATCCCACTTAATTTTCACTCTCTTTCTTTTTTGTTTACTTATTTACTTTTTTAACCATATTAATATATTTTAAACCTATTAGGTCTTATTTCATATTAAAAAATTATTAATTTTTTAATAAATTCACTATATTTCTCTTTACTCTCACCAAAATTCACTTTGCTCTGTATTTCTAAGATAAATAATACTTTGTCCAATTTTAATGCTTATAAGATTCTAAACATAATTTATTATTTCAATATATAAATATAATGACTATTCCTTAATCAAATTCTTATTTTACAAGTTAGTCAAACAATTAAGGAGCAACTTAATAGTTCCCCCTTAATCTTTATTATTATTTCTCTATTACACTCATTATGCTTTTTTCTTCATTTTCTATGTTTGGTACATAGCTCTTTAATACTGTAAAATTACCAACTAATTCGTAATCTCCAAGAGTTGCTGGGATGAAGATACTATCTCCCATAAGCATTTTTTCTTCTCCACCACTATATTTAATTACACCATTACCTTCAACACATGTAAATAAATAAAATCTTCCCTCATCACTCGTTTCTTTTACAGATGTAGTAATTTTATATTTTTGTATTGTAAAATATTCATCTAAACAAAGATATGATTTATCATATCCATCTCTTTCAATTAGAATCCCTTTTGAATTCTCCCCTTTAAGAGAAAAATCTATTACATCTAATGCCTTTTCTACATGAATTTCACGACCTCTATTATAATCGTAAACTCTATATGTAGTATCACTATTTTGTTGAATTTCAGCAATTAATACCCCTTCACATATAGCATGAACTAATCCACTTTGCACAAAGAAAAAGTCGCCCTTTTTAACTGGAATCTTATTTAAGTACTTATCTAATTCCCCTTCTTCTATTGCTTTCTTAAATTTTTCCTTATCGCAATCTTTTGTTCCCACTATTAATGAAGCATTCTCTTCTGCATCAACTACATACCAAGCTTCTGTTTTTCCAGAATCTTTTTCAACCTTATTTGCATACTCATCATCAGGATGGACTTGGACCGAAAGTTTATCTTCTGCTGTTATTAGTTTAATTAAAAGTGGAAATTCTTTAGTACTTATTTCAGTACCTAAAAGTTTTTCTCCATATAGATTTATTATTTCATCAAACGTTTTACCTTTTAATTCTCCATTTTCTACTTTACCAGTCCCATTTTTATGACAAGCTATATCCCAACTTTCTCCTATTACACCTTCTGGAACATTATTTCTAAATTTCTCTAGGTGCTTTCCACCCCATATTCTCTCGTAATATAGGTTTTCAAACTTAATTGGATACATACTACTCTCCCCCTATCAAATGACTATTTTATACTTGTTTCCAAGTTTATATTATATAAATAATTATCTTAATAAAATAATTTTAAATCTGGTATTTTTAATGTTGCCCCGTTTCTTTTATTATATGCATCAGATAAATTCCTTACTCTATTATAATTTTCGCTTATTGTATCTTTATCCTCTTCACTTGTTTTATCATTTATGCCATCATATGCTGCCTTAAAATTAACTAGCCCTCTGCTTAAATCTCCTTCTATAGCTACATAATAACATCCAGCATTATTTAGCGTTAGTATATCATTTTTATCAATAGCATATGCCGCTCTTATTTCCTTAAGAGCATCCTCACCTTTTTCTTTATTTAAATACACAGTTCCTAGCGCTCTATGATATTTAATTTCTTTTGAATTTATTGCTATACTCTTTTTCAATAAATCTATAGCTTCGTCTTGTCTTTGATTTGCTACTTTAATTAATGCCATATTATAATATACTTCTGCATCATTAGGATTCATTTTAGATGCTAAGGTATAATAATATAATCCTCTAGAACTATCCTTAACTGTATTTCCATAATACTCTGCTAATTTAATTAATATATTATAATTAAAAGGTTCCTTATATAAAGCAGTTCTAAAATACGGCTCTGCATTTTCACTCTTATCTTGTTTTTCCATTATCTCTGGCATCAAGAATCCATAGTTATCTGCATAGTCTTTGTTTAGAGATATACTCTTTTCGCAATTCTTAAGTGCATCATCATAATTTTCATCACTATAATCTTCCAATGACATTGCGTGATATCCTATAAATGAGTTTGGATCACTCTTTATCATTTCATTTATAACATCTCTTGCTTTTTCTGATTCACCCAAATTCTGATATGTGTTAGATTTAATAAGTGCCAAATTTATACTTCCAACATCTTTACCTTCTAACTCACTAATTAAATTATTAGCCTTTTCAGCAGAATCTTTATCTTTAGAGTAAATCTCTGCCTGCCACATCTTATATGCAAGTTCACCTGAATCTTTTTTCTCAAGTGCTGAAATCTTATTTAAAATGTCAGTCTTATTATATTCTGCAATTTGCGTTATTACATCAAAAACTTTGACTTCATTTTTATCTTTATGCCATGCATCTTTTAATAATAACAGCCCTTGATCTAAATTATTCATCATCATATTCATTCTAGCTAAATCTGCCAGATCCGATGCATTTCCATCATCTCTTGGATAATTATCAATTATTTCTTTCATTTTATCTTTCTTGTCATTTGCCATATAAATAGTAAACATTGTTTTTAACAAATTCTTATCTGTTGGATAATCCATCAAAAACAATTCACCATATTGCAAAGCCTTATCATAATCTCCGTTCATAAAAGACGTAAACACTATATAATTTGTAAGTTCTCTATCTTTAGACTCAAAATTATCTATATTTTTTTGCTTCTTACCATCAACTATTTTATTTCTAGCTAAATAAACTTTTGTAAGAAGTTCATTCGAATCTGCAAAATCTCCTTTTACAGAATAAATTTCTGCAATTTTTAAATTCCATATTGGCCATTCATCTTTTTCTTGTTCTTGATACTTATTATATTCTTCAATTGCAGCATCATACTTATCATTATAAAAATCCTCTTCAGCACTATTAGCTGCAATAGTAAGCTTATCTTTTGATGACTCAATTCTAGATTTAGAGATTACATTCGTTATCATAACCGCGCTCAGGCAAATTACTATAATTACAGGCGGAGTAAAATATCTGTCTTTCTTGAAGTCGCTTATGTATTTAAAATACTTACTTTTTTTCAAATCATTTATGTACGTAAAATATTTGCTATTTTTAAAATCGCTTATATACTCTATAACTGATTTCTTCACGAATAAATCACACCTTACTTTTATAATCAATTCATACTTGTCCTCTATTTTAACAAACTTTGATATAAAAATCTACTTTTTGACTAACATTCATTAAATTGTAACTATATATTCATAAATATATTAAAACTTTTACATTTTAAATCAGTAAATTTCTAGATTAAACTTCTCAATATAAATAGAATTAAATTTTCTGCCTTTAAATATTCCCATATCCTTATTTTGAATATTAAACAATTTTAATTCAAATTCTATCTAGTTTAAGCCCTTCGTACCTTAAAATCCTTCTTATAAAAAAGCACATTAGTGGCATTTAGATGCACTCATACTACTTAAAGCACTGAAACAATTGTATTTGCAGCCCAAATCTTTTTATACTTTCCTTATTGCTAAAAAAGAGCAAGATCTTAATCCTGCTCTTTTTTAGCACTGTAAACATTATTTTTTAGATAATTATACATTAAATCTAAAATTAACAACATCTCCATCTTGCATTATATAGTCTTTTCCTTCTAGTCTAAACTTACCTTTTTCCTTAGCTGCAGCTTCTGAACCACATTCAACTAAATCATTATAAGAAACCACTTCTGCTCTTATGAATCCTCTTTCGATATCAGAGTGAATCTTACCTGCCGCTGCTGGTGCTTTAGTTCCTCTTTTGATTGTCCAAGCTCTTACTTCTTGTACTCCGGCTGTTAAGAAACTCATAAGGCCAAGTAATTTGTAGCTAGCTTCAATTAATTTATCTAATCCTGATTCATCCAAACCATATTCACCTAACATTTCAGCTTTTTCTTCATCATCAAGACCTGATAATTCTTCTTCAATTTTAGCACTTACAACCATAACTTCCGAATTTTCACTAACTGCATATTCCTTAACTCTTTTAACATAATCATTATCAAAATTACCTTCCATAACATCATCCTCAGAGATGTTACAAGCATATAGAACTGGCTTTGAAGTAATTAAGAATAAGCTCTTTATAAAAGCTTCTTCTTCATCAGTAACTTCTAAAGTTCTAACTGGTTTGTTTGCTTCTAAATGTTCTTTAATTCTTTCCATTACTCCATATTCAAATTTAGCAGTCTTATCACCAGATCTTGCAAGCTTTATAGATTTTTCCATTCTTCTCTCTAAAACTTCTAAGTCTGAAAAAATTAATTCTAAATTTATAGTTTCTATATCTCTTATAGGATCAACAGAACCTTCAACATGAACAACATTTCCATCATCAAAACATCTTACAACATGAACAATTGCTGCAACTTCTCTGATATGAGATAAAAACTTATTTCCTAAACCTTCACCCTTTGAAGCTCCTTTAACTAATCCTGCTATATCATAAAATTCTATTGCTGTATATACCTTTTTCTTTGTATTATACATTTTTTCTAAAACATCTAATCTTTTATCCGGAACACTTACTACACCAACATTTGGCTCAATTGTACAGAATGGATAATTAGCTGATTCAGCTCCAGCTTTTGTTATCGCATTAAACAACGTACTTTTACCTACGTTCGGTAAACCTACCATACCTAATTTCATCTATGTACATTCCTTTCTTATATCGAACTTTTACTTAAAGATATTCAAAATATACCTTAACTTTTAATATACCTTTAAAAATTATACTCTAGAACCTTTTTTATTTCAACTTTATATTATCACAAAAGGCATATTCAGGCATCTGTAATAATCAATTACTATTGAAAAATTATATACTAAGATACTGCACTTAATAGTAATTCAAAAAAACTAATTAGATCTATATTATAAATGTTTAATCCCTCATAAACTTAAGTTTAAATAATTATATGATTTACCTAATAAGCGACATATGTGCAAGTATTCCTTTGGGACTAAAATTATATATAATTTACCACGGTTATTCCTACCCAATATTCAAATACTATACTTGGTTAAGCATTTATTCAATGTCTTCAATTGAATTTTATCTTATCTATAGCTACTGTAATATCACCATTTCTTCAAGTGGAAGATAACGATAGCATGACTCTAGATAAAGTTCAACTAATATTCACTTTATATTTTTCTTGGATAAATCTGAATTAAATATGTAAATTTTTAAGATTGAAGGTGAGAAAATGAATAAGTCTATAAAATCTTTAATTGCTCTTTCTTTAGCAATGAATCTAATTACTCTTGTTCCTCAAAAACCTGCACTTGCTGCAAGTGATAATGATACCGATTCAAATGAATGTTTTCAAGAAGATGGTGTCTTTGGAGATATTTTAGATGTTGATAACATAAGAGATATTTTTTCTTCTTTTAGTGATGAAGATGAACTTAACTGGTATTACGTTGGTAAAGGAAAAGATCAAATTGCAGAAGGTCCAAAGGAATCCGTTAGCTTCTTAAAAGAAAATTCTGCTTATTACCTAGGTGATACATCAAAAAAAGTTCTATATCTTACTTTTGATGAAGGATATGAAAATGGTAATACCGGAAAGATTTTAGATATATTAAAAGAATGCCAAGTACCTGCAGCCTTTTTTGTTGTCAAACCATACATAGACACTCAGCCAGAACTAATAAAACGTATGGTTGATGAAGGACATGTAGTTGGTAATCACACAGTTCATCATCCTTCTATAGCTCAAATACGTGATAAAGAAAAATTTGAAGCAGAATTTACTGGAGTAGAGAATGCTTTTAAAGAACTTACTGGTCAGGATATGCCTAAGTTTTTTAGACCACCTATGGGTAAGTATTCAAAAAAATCATTAGCAATGACAAAGGATTTAGGGTATAAAACTATATTCTGGAGTTTCGCTTATAAAGATTGGTTAGTAAATAATCAGCCTTCAGAAAGTTATGCTGTAGAGAAGATATGCAAGGGTGCCCATCCAGGTTCCATAATGCTTCTGCATGCTGTCTCAAACACAAATACAAAGGTATTATCATCAGTTATTAAAACACTTCAAAAGGAAGGTTACGAATTCAAATCACTTAATGATTTACCTACGGAATAGTAAATCCAGCCATAGAGTATATTAACAATTCCAGTACTATATACAATGGTTAGATTCACTTAAATACTTTCAAAACAAGAATAACTATAGATATTCAATTATAAAAGTTATATCATTTTAGTGTGTTTTAAATTTATCTTAGTTACATACTAAAATGTTTTAACTTTTATTTTTTTAATCTATAGTCATCTACTTATCATTACTAGTTAGAGAACTTTTAAAAAGTATCTCCTAAACCAGTATTTTATATAATTATTATTTTATAAATTTACTTACATCTTCGCTTACTTTAACAGAAGAATTTTTTGATACAATAATATTTTTTATTATTTTAAAATCCTCTGCACTATACGACATAGGATTAATTAAGTACGTGTCCTCTGCAGAATTTTTATTCTTCTTCTTATCATTTTTATAAAAGCTAATTATAAAAAAATCTTTTCTCTTATTTTTAGGCTCATTTCCTTTACCTATAAGAATAGCTTTTATATTACTATACTTAATCGATTTTATTAAATCATTATTTCTATAGAACTCTATTGCATCCTCTTTAATTAATATGTCTTGACTATACTCCACAAAAACTGAAAGTGCGGTAACTATTCCTGCAAAAAAAAGCACCCACATAGGAGCACTTTTTAATCCTCCTTGTAAAGCTCCAAAGATTATTCCTATAATTATCTCTATTATTGCAACTCCTATCATTACACCATTTTTTTTCTTTAAAACAATAGGAAATTTTGCGTTTTCCAATGCTAATTCCTCCTTAAAATTACTATAATATATAGACAGACTAAGTGAAACCTGAACTTATGCATATTTTTTATATTCAAAATATATATCTTATGTTAATAAATATTATACAGTACATATGCAATCTTTTTCAATACTTGTTAATATTATTCCTTAGTCATTTATTAATCCATTAATCACCAAAAAATTAAACGTATCAAAACCTCATATGAGCACAAAATATAAAAAAGGAGGTGTATCATATGCCACGTAAAGATGGACCACACAAACCAGGATCAAGCAATCCAATGCAAAAAGGTGTAAGAAGAAGAAGACTTCATGCTAACCAAGATAATGTGGGCGATCCAAAAAATAGGCCCGAATACGAAAATTTTGATGGAGAACCAGTAGAATAAAAGTACATAAGAGATACTTACTTTAATTGAATTCTTAGTAAGTATCTCTTATTATAATTAATCATTTTTGCATTGCTACATCTTGGGATAAATTATTTTATTTACTGTTTCTGTAATCAATTCTTTTTCTTTAGCTGATTTTTCTATGATACTATCTAATTCACTATCAAGTTTCTCAAAAAATTCTTCATTTCTAAGCCCATTTAAATTTACTTTAACATTTATTATGGAACTTTCTATAGCACAATGTAGTAAAATTGCTGAAATTGCTAAATCTGATAGCAACATCTTATTTCCATACTTCGCCATAACATTAAGGTTCTTATAAAATTCCAAGCTTTCTCTAGCTAAAATTAAAGGCGCTTCCATAGACTTTATAGTATTCTCTTTTATAGCCAATTTTCTCTTTTCTTTTTCTTTTTCAGTATCTTTAGGCAACTTATAAGAATCCATTAACTTCAAAAAGTTCTCTCTATCTTCTTCCATAAGTTCTAAACTCCTTACAGTGAACTCTTTAGATTCCTTTTGAAATTTTATTATACTTTCTTTTTCATCCTCTTGAAGACTCATATATGCTTTTTTGTCTACTGTCAGAGAATAAACCATAGAATTCAATGCACCAGATAATGCTGCAATAAGACCCGCCACACTTCCGCCACCTGGAGCTGGCAAATCTGATTCTAATTCACCTAAAAATTGTTTTATAGTTTCGTCACAAAATTTCATATAATATTATTCCCCTATCTATAGTCGTATTTTTTTATATTACTTATTGCTGATACCTAATCTATATTTTTATTATCTAGAATCGATACTAGATACCCTAAGTATATCCAAAATATCATTGAAATAAAACTTATTGTATATACTAATACACTTTCAAATAAGTTTACTGCAAGAATACCCGCTATAATTGATGTTATTACTGTCATCTGGTTTTTTTCTCTTCTGTTTAACTTATCTAGATGTTGTATTATAAACACCAAGATCATTGCTATGAACATAAGAAATAGTAGTAACGAAATAAGTCCATTTACCGCGGCTATTTGCACATATATATTATGCATCCCTCCAAGTTCAATTCCAGGTAAATAACTTCCTATTCTTGCATTTCTAACCGCTTCTATAAGATTACTATTTCCTACACCAGTCAAAGGATTTTTTTCTATTACTACAGATGCTGAAGTCCAAATAATATTCCTCTCTGTTGTAAAAGCCTCCAAATGACTTTTAACCATTTCAAAAAATACTCCGCAAAAAAGTATTGGTACTAAAACAAGTGCCACTCTAATATATTTATTTTTACTGTATATAAATATAGATAGATATATTACAGCTATTATCACCAAATATGCACTTCTTCCATGTGAACCAATCATAGTTACTGCCTGTAATATTATATTTCCCATCCACAACATCTTAAGCTTGTGACTTCTTGATATATAATTGAGATATACACACATAACTATAGATAATGAAGTTGCTATAGAAAGAGCATTTTCATTTTCAAAGACTCCCTTTGTGCTTCCAAATACCACTTGTCCGATTTCTATATTTATTCCCGAATATCTCATTGCCAGTGATATAATAGAAGCAACCATCATAAAGATTACATAAGAATAGGTAATTATGTTCATCTCTTTAATAAGCTTCTTTTTTGCTCTAAATACATCAACTGTAAATATTACCACAAATATAATCAAATTAACAATCCAATCTTTAATGTTATTAACACTTCTATAGATAAAAATGTTAAATATTAAAGTCACTATCATAAATAATGCCAATGGAATATCAAATTTATAAATTTTTCTTCTCTTATATCCTTCGATAACCATGAATAAAATTAAAAGCATCCCCCAAGCTATTGTTATATTGCTTAGAATTTTTATTCCTGGCACATCTTTGAGCATAGTTACAAATGTTAGGCTTACAAATAAGTACAATAACTTAAAATAAAATTTATTATCTAAGAAATCATATATATTTTTAATTGCTTCTCTCATATACTTTTTTATACACTCCTTTTAGCTTTTCAACTAATACTTTTTCTGAATAGCTAAAAATTGTTTGTTCTCTAATTTTATATTTATCATACATTTTATGATTTTCTTTTATTTTTCTTAACGCTTCGGCTAAATCCTCCACATCATTCTTTTTAGCTATTATTCCATTATCTTCTTTTATAATATCTTCTGCGCCACCATTATCAGCTCCAATTACCGGCTTCCCACATGCAAGCGCTTCAATGTATACAACTCCAAATGTCTCATGTTCAGATGGTAATGCAAATGCATCACATTCCTTCATTTCCTTCGAAACTTCTTCCCTCGATAAAGCTCCTAGAAGTATTACCTGCTTTTCAATATTCAATTCTTTAATAAGTGATTCCAATGATGGTTTAAGGGTTCCGTCTCCACCAATTCTTAATCCTACATTTTCATTTTTGAAAACTCTAGAAAAAGCTTTAATTAAACATTCAATTCCCTTTCCTTCTTCAAGAAAAGCACATGAAAAAAATTTAAAATCTTCATCCATATTGGTACTCTTTTTAATATTTTCATCCACAGAAAATAGATTCAAATCTACCATGTTGTGAATAACTTCGATAGGTTTATTTACATATTCTTGAATTTCTCTTTTTAATCCAGACCCAACTGCAATCAAATAATCCGAATTTTCATAAGCATTGTAAATATATTTTTTATAACTTTCTCTAGTATACTTTGCATACTTAAGAGATGAATGTTCTGTTAATACTAATGGAACATTATATTTCTTACTTATATATGAAGCAGCTATTCCCCCCCAAAAAGCTGAATGAGCATGGATAATATCAACCTTTCCTTCATTTTTAACAATTTCTTGATACATCTTATCCATTCTTTTATTGAAACTCTTAAACATTAATGGACTTTTAGGTAAATAATTATAATCTTTATATCTATAAGTTCTAAGGTTATCTTCTACATTAAAGTTTATGCCTCTCTTTTCATGAATTTTTCCAAACATAGTAATAGGCCAAATTTCATTGTATGCGACAGTAATCTTCTCTCCACTATTTGAAAGAGCTTTAAATTGTTCCTTAAAAAAACTTCCATGAACTTTGTTTCTTGGAGATGAATACCAAGATGGAATAACCATTATGTGCATTTATTCACTTCCTTCTAATATATTGTTCAACCTTTCCACAATTGAATTCCATTCGTAATTGATATCTGGCTCACAATATATCTTATTATTTTTATGCATTTCTATTAATTTATAGATATGATTTTTTATTTCTTTACTATTATTCTCAGTTACAACACATTTTCTATGATTTTCTACCACTCTTTTAATTGGATCATCTTTATCCCCATAAATAACAAATATCCTACCTTGTGCCCCAAAATAGTCATAAATTTTAGCTGGTATTTGCTTTGAATTTTTATTACCAAATAAAAGCAAAACCTCTCCATTTAACATGTATTTAAGCGCCTCATCGAATGGTATTCTAGGGGATACATTCGCTATTTCTAAATTTTGCAGTTTCTTCCTAGCCTCTATATCATCTATATTTCCAAAAAACAACACATTTAACTGATTATATATTTCTAAGTTCTCTGTTTTTATTTCTTCAAGCGCTTTTACAAAAGGTCCTATATCTCTAAGCTTAGAAAATATTTCTCCTGTATATATTATGTTAAGTTTATCTTTCTTTATAAGCTTAGGCGCTTTCTCATGTAATAATTTATCGTATAATTTCGCATCAAAACCTCTATTTAATATAAAAGTCTTACTATTATCTAAAATATTATAATCTTTTAAATATTCATCTCTATTGGCATCAGTCACAAATATAAATTTATCTGCCAGATTAACAATATCTCTTTCCATATTCTTTTCTAAAACCTTTTTTACAATAAAAGATTTTTCTCTTGTTGAATCTTTAAGCCATGGATCACTCCAGTAAGTAATCCATGGTACGCTTGGATACTGCTTTTTTATATAATAAGCACATAAATGTGAAGATGGCGGCTCATGCATAGAAAATATAACATCAAATTTTTCTTTCTCCATTAACTCTATTCCATATTTTCCTGCTTTTCTTGCCCATGAATAATACATATCTGGTATTGCTAATGCATTTTTTATTTTCCGTAATACTTTTCTTCTATTAGTATTTCCTATTTTTGAAGGCGAATTATTGTAGCTTTCACTATTTCTTGGCATAAACTTTTTAAAGATAAGTCCACCATCAATAATATGCGTTTTGATTTTATCATTCATCATAGAGCGTAATACTTCATCATAATATATTGAATCTTTAGGAAAATTAACAGTTAGAAGATGCACTTCATTATCATTAATCTCACTTAACTTATTTAGATATTGTAAAGTTTCAATAGCTGCTGAATTATTTATCAATGGTGAATAGCAGGCAATAAATAATATCTTCATATACCATCCTCCTATCTTTTTATCTTTTTTAAAATTAATTCTTTTATTTCCACTAGTTCTTCAACCTTGAATAAATAACATAAACCAAGATATATAGCTGCTCCAATACTCACTCCAAGTAATAGGATTGTAATTGAATTAAATTTATTTTCGAAGTAAATTAATAACGTTAAAAGTACCGCTCCCATGATTATTGAATTCATTATTATTATACTTACTTTTTTTAATATCTCTGTTATGTTAAAGTTTTTTTCTAATTTAATTATATTTATAAATAAGAGTACCGATGTTACTATCATAGCTATAACTGAAGCTAATGCTATTCCCATAATACCTATATACTTAGATAAAGTTATGCTAAATATTATGTTAATCACAACACCAATTATACCATTTATTGCTGTCACTTTTGTCTTTCCACTGGAGAATAAAGTTGAATTCAAAATATCTCTTACTCCTGTAAAAAATATTCCCGCTCCGTATCCTAACAATGCAAGTGTTGTAATATTTATCGCATAACCAGTAAACTCGCCCCTAGCATATACAATTGTTATTATGTCTCTACTAAATATCATAACTCCAACACTAATTGGAATTAATAATATAGATAAATATATAATTGATTTTTTTAAAATCTCTAAAAACCCAGACACATCTCCTCTATTTCTCATATTAGCCATAAGAGGATATGCTACGCTGGTAACTGATGTTGTTATAATTGCATTTATAAAAACAATTAACTTCTGCGCATAATTTAAAGCTGAGACTGAACCATCTGGCAGCTTCAACGCAATATACTGATCAACAGCCATATTTAACGAGTTCGCTCCTGCTCCTATAATTACTGGAAGAATCAATACCATAATTGCCTTTAATCTATCATCTTTAAAGTTTATAAAAAGTTTATATTTATACTCATGTGTAATCAACGATGGTACCTGAACTGCTACTCTAAAAAAATTCCCTATTACATTGGCAATGGTCAATCCTAAAATATCATAATTCCTAAACAACAATAAATATAATATCATAGGCAAATTAAAAAACAATCCTAAAATTGACGGAATTACAAAATCTTCATTTACTTGTAATAATGCGGTAAAACATGCATTAACCGATAAAAATAATATATTCACAAGTGTAATCCTTAATAACTTTATTGCAATTAGTCCTGTTTCCTCAGCTGGCCCCAGTATATGGACTATTTCTTTCGAAAAAAGGCTTGTTATAACAAAAAGAAAGAATGATATAATAAAAAGTATGTTTATTATATTGTTTGCAAAATCATTCATCTCTTTTTGTCCCTTTTCAGCTCGAACTTTGCTGAGCATTGGCAAAAATGCAGTTGAAATTGCAAGTCCAACTAAAGTAAATATTGTTTCTGGTATAGACACTGCAATATTATAAGCATCAGTATATATTCCAGCACCAAAATTTTTAGCAATAAGCATGTCTCTGGCAAAACCTAAAAATCTACTAATCAATGATACTATCATTATTACAAATGTAGATTTTATTAAGCTACTTTTTTGTTTCATTTAATCACCTATTTATTTCTGTGTTATAATGTTCAGCTTTTCTATTAAACACTAATCTGCTTATTCCTATATTTTAATACTAACAATAAAAACTTAGGAATAGCCATTAATCTCTTTATTCTAAAAGGTTCTTTCGCAACTCTGTATAACCATTCTAAGCCTAGAGATATCATCCATTTGGGTGCCCTTTTGAGCTCACCTGCAAATATATCAAAAACACCACCAACCCCCATAAAGATATGCACATTTGAATTTCCAATAATTTTTTCAATAAATATCTCTTGCCTTGGGGAACCCATTGCAACAAAAACAGCCCATGGATTCCCACTTTTTACATCTTCAATTATATCACTACAATTATTTAAATCAAAAAAACCATTATGAAAACCAGATATCTTTAGTTTAGGAAACTCATTCTTTATATTTTCAACACATTTTTTAATAGTTTCCTCTTTCGAGCCCAATAAATATATAGATCTTTCTTCTAAATTTGCTTTAATTAATATCTCTCTAAATATATCAATTCCTGCTATCTTTTCTTTAACAGGTTTTCTTAATATCTTTGAGGCAATAACAGTTCCAACTCCATCTGGTATAATAATTGAACTCTCGCTTTTAAAATTCTTTTTAAGCTCAAGATTATTTAATCCATTAAAGAGAACTTCTGGATTTCCAGATATTATATTTACCTTTTCAAAATTTTCAATATAGTTCATTAACGCATTTTTATCCCTATTAAAAATATTAAAATCAAGTATTTTTGTAAACATATTTATCTCCTAAATCTTAGGCAATATATCGTATAGAATTTACAATTATTAATTAAAGTCTGATAACAAATAAAAAACTATGTTAACCAAAATTCAAAATTGAAAAATATACATTGCCATGTTTATTTTATAGTTCTATTTAACATTTGATCTATCTCTATTACGATATCATCTTCCGGAGCTATTTTTTTTGCAAGTTCCAAATGAATTTTTGCTTGCTCTTTGTCTCCTAAGTTTATATAGCACATTACTATATTAGTACAGATTTCAACTTCCTTAGAAGCTTCAAAGGCTTTTCTAAAATATTTTATAGCTTCTTCATATTCACCAATACATGCATAATTCATTCCAAGTTCATTAACTGTTTCAAGACTTCCTGATTCTATAGTAAGACTTTTATTCAAGTAATGAATAGCTTTATTATAGTTTTCAATTCTTCTATACCCAACACCTAGATAGTAATAAACTAAAGGATTTTCATTAAATTCTTCACTTAGTGGTAATAACAATTCTATTGCTTTCTTAGGTTCATCTTTTAAATATTCAACCGCTTTCTCAAAGTGACTTATATTAGTAATATCCCCTATTATCTTATCAATTTCATCCGTTTTTTTACCACCCTTATTTATATACTCATTTATTTCCACTTCTGCACCTTTATAATCACCATCATCTTTAAGTATTAATGCATTATACAGATGTGGTTCTGGCGATTTTTCAAACTTTTCCTTAAATTCTTCAATATCTTCTAATAAAATTTCCGAAAATCCAGAATCTTTTTCTCTTATTGTCTCTCCTATCGCTAGAAGTTTAGTTAAAATTTCTTCTTCTCTTGTATACCTATAAAGACCTTTTAGCAGAATATAAGCATCTTCTAATCTATCTTTTTTTATTCTATCTGCAATAAGACTCTTCACACATTCTTCTGCATCTGGTATATAAGATAGAATTGTTCCATAATCATCATTATATTTAACATTTTTATCTGCTCCAAAAGTAATAAATATACCCTCCACAAAGTAATATATAGGCAGGTTACTTAACTTAACTTCATCATTTACATTTGATACAACATAATCCGAGCTTATAGGCAAATACAGATCATCATTCTTAAAGTTAACGCCTTCTGGTATATTAAGACTTCTTTTGAACCCTTCTTTATTCATTTCTAAAAATAATAATTTACTTAATTTATCTTTATACATTGTCTTGTAATTACTCATTTTACACCTCTTGTTTAAATCTCACTTTATAGATATCCAACTCTAGAACTAAATTTATATGGTAACTTACCGAAATCATAAATATTTTGATTCCGAAAAGCTATGAAAATATTGCTGAAGATCTAGTAAATATGTTTATCTAATAAGTCAAATATTTAATTATCATTATCAATACTTAACCAATTTATAATTCTAAAATTTAGAATGCACAATTATTGAGCAGATTTCCCAGGAAATTTGTAATAATACAATTCTATAAATTTCTTAAAAGAATTTATTTCTTAATTGTGCAGTGTACATTAAATTTATCAATTGTTTAAGTATTCATTAATAATAATTGGTGGACATTCACTTTTTGATTTCATAATTAAAGAAATTGCTATCACCAAAAGATGATAGCAATTTATAAGGAAACTCGACTCACATTCGTTCGCTGAGTACTCACAGAGTAAGCGACCATCATCAAATCACAGATTTGGCTGTCTGCTTAACTGATTCACACAAAATCTCAGATTTTAGCTCTCTACTTATGGAAACTTAGCTTAATTGTGAATTAATTATTTCCATTACTTTTTCTTTAAATGTAGCAATATCTTTCTCAGCATTGTCTAAGCTGTTGCTCTTAACTGCTAAATAAACTTTCATCTTTGGCTCTGTTCCTGATGGTCTTACTACAAAATATGAACCATCCTCTAAAATGTACTTTAATACATTTGACTTAGGTAAGTCAATAGGAGCCTTAGTGTTATTTACAGTGTTTTCCTCAACACTTAATTTGTAATCTAATCTTGTAACGATTTTCACACCATTAACTTCACTTGCTGGATTATTTCTTAGTGCTTCAATGCAGTTTGCTATCTTCTCTTGACCTTCTTTTCCTTTTAGTTCTAATGATACAAGAGTTTCTTTAAAATATCCATACTTTTCATATAAATCTATTAATGCATCATAAAGACTCTTGCCTTGTTCTTTATAATATAAGCACATTTCACATACTAACATTGCTGCAATAACAGCATCTTTATCTCGTACAAAGTTTCCAGCAAGATATCCATAGCTTTCTTCAAATCCGAAAATATAATTTCTATCTCCTGCATCTTCAAATTCTCTTATTTTTTCTCCAATGTATTTAAATCCTGTTAATACATCCATAAGCTCAATATCAAAATCTTCAGCAATACTTCTAGCACCTTCTGTTGTTACTATTGTTTTAATTACAACACCATTTTGTGGCAATTTATTAGTTTCTTTCATTGAACTTAATATATAATTAGTTAATAATAATCCTGTTTGGTTACCAGTTAATACCTTGTATTCTCCAGTGCTATCTTTAACTACAAGACCTATTCTATCGCAATCTGGATCAGTTCCAAAAATTATATCTGGATTTTCTGTTTTAGCCATCTTTAATGCTAATTCAAATACATCCGGATTTTCTGGATTAGGATACGATGCTGTTGGGAAATTTCCATCTGGAGCTTCTTGTTCCTTAACAACTTTAACATTACTATAGCCTAATTCTTTTAATACGGTTCTTACTGGAACATTACCAGAACCATGAATTGGAGTATATATTACATTTAAATTACTAGCTTTTTCCTTAACTAAATCTGTCCTTATAGTTAATCCCTTAACTTTTTCATAGTAGACCTTATCTACATCTTCTCCAATATATTTTAATAGCCCTTTATCTAAGGCAACATTTTCATCTATGCTTTCAATCTTTGAGAAATCATCTACCGCTTTAACAGAGTTAATTATCATTTTTGCTTTTTCATCTGTTACTTGGCCGCCAAATTCATCATAAACTTTATATCCATTATAAATTTTCGGATTATGTGATGCAGTAATTACTATACCACCATTACATTTTAATTCTCTAACTGTAAAAGACAATACAGGAGTTGGTCTTAAACTTTCATATAAATATACTTTTATATTATTTGCACATAAGTTAAGTGCAGCTGCTTTTGCAAATTCCTTAGACATATTTCTTGAATCATATGCAATTGCAACTGAAGGATCTTTAAAATTATCATTTAAGTAATTAGCAAATCCCTGAGTAGATTGAGCAACAGTATATATATTCATTCTATTGCTTCCTGCACCTATTACCCCTCTTAATCCACCAGTCCCAAAATCTAAATCTTGGTAAAATCTATCTTCAATCTCCTTTTCGTCAGATATGCTCTTTAATTCATTCTTAGTTTCCTCATTAATAAAGTCAGAGTTAATCCACACGTTATACTTTTCCTTATAATTCATTTTCTGATCCCCTCTCTGTGTTTTTTCTCCTATACATTATACAATATTTATCCATAATATAAAAACACTTTTATATATTTTGCATCATATATAAAAACTTGGATGCATTGCCAAGCATTTTACCCTTCTAATCTATAATATTAACTCTAATAATTAAAATTATCCTAAAATATATCTTTGAAACACTGTCATTTTTCATAACAATCATAAATTCACTATACATACTCTAAAAAACAAAAAATCAACCATCTAATGCTCAATTAAAATGGTTGATTATAATATTTAAAATTTAACTCTGTTTATCTGTAATTCTATTCTGTTTCTTCTTCCTTAGCCTTTTCTTCTTCACTTATTGATCCTATAACCGTTGATAAATCATCTAAAACTTCAATTCCTTCAGCAAATTTTAGATTTTTAAAAGTATAAACTGTCCCAGCTTGTCCATTAGAAACATCTAATTCAACATCCTTTGGTAAATCTTTTGCTTTACAAGATACCTTTACTAAATCTCTTTGAGTTTGTAATATTAATCCTTTGCTTTCTAAAATGCCTTTACCAACAATCTTAATTAAGACTTCAGTATGCATTGTATCATTTGCTGCTACTTCTTCAAAATCAACATGAATTGCTTTATTTCCCAAAGCATTTCTTTGAATTTCCTTAATTACAGCGTTTCCTTTCCTTCCATCAAGATTAAATTTTACTATTCCATGCTCTCCACTAGCTGAGGTTTCTTTTAGTAATGCTGATTCATCTACAGTAAATATTTCATTTCCTATTTCTTTTCCATAAATTACACCTGGAATCTTGCCTTCTCTTCTTACCTTTCTAGCACCATGACTAGCTGTTTTTATTCTTTTAGTTAAATTTAATTCCTCCATTATAAGTACCTCCTAAAAATTTATTTTTCATTTTCTTGCAATGTATTTAATTCACATTTTAGGAATGTACATTCACGTTGGAATAAAATAAATAGGCCTATTACATTTACAAGGTCTAATAGTTTTTCTAATATTAATTTTATCTGAAGAATTATGAAAAGATAAAATCAAGTTAGACTTACAATTAAACATTTAAAATCGCCTCTAATATCTATTAAATTTTTATTTTCGTAATTTAATTACAATGTATATTATAGCACTTAATTACCAGTTTACACAAAAAATAACAAGTAATATATTAATATAAAACTTGTTATTTTTATAAATTTAGTTTCTTTCAATTCTAACTTTGCTTCCACCCATACCTGATTCTGCTGGAGTAATCATAAGTTTTACTGGTACTCTATTCTTTATTGCTTCAACATGGCTTATTATACCAACCTTCAATTTTTCATTATGAATCCTTTCTAATGAATTCATAACAACTTCAAGTAGATCATCATCTAAAGTACCAAATCCTTCATCAAGGAAAAATAATTCTAATGGTGCAGTTCCTTTAAGCTGAATCTGTGCTGATAATGCCAAAGCTAATGATAAAGATGCTAAAAATGTTTCTCCTCCTGATAAAGTAGTAGAATCTCTTTTGGCTCCACCATTTTTATAATCTCTAATTATAAATCTGCTATTGTCATCAACCTCTAGTCCATAATTTCCATGAGTTATTTCTTTCAATCTCTTAGATGCTTCAACTGAAACATACTTAAGCTTACTTACTGCTACAAACTCAACAAATTTCTTTCCCTTAAATAACTTTTCCAAATCACCAAGAAGAGCCAATTTATGTTCTAGTTTCATCTTCTTATCTAAGAGATCTTTCTGCTCTTCCAACTTATTTTTTATGTTTTTTAATTCTTCATCTACCTTAATTTTGTCTTCATTAATTTCATTAAACTCTTTTTCTTTAATATCTTTTAAGAGTTTTATTTCTGTATATTCTTTTTCACTTAACTCTTTACCATCTATTTTATTAAGTAAACTTTCAATTGCTCCATTTACTTTTGATACTTCACTTTTATAACTTTCTACTTTTAATTTATAATCATTAATTTCTTCTTTTCCAATTATATTTTTTTTGACATCGTCAAGGGAATTAAAACCTTCACTGTCTATTGCAACTTCTAACTGAGCTTCTTCATCTTTTTTTCGTTTACTTAATTCTTTATATTTACTGATTGCAGAAATTAATCGCTCATTGTTTTCATTAAATTCTTTCTCTATTTTATTTTTATTGTTTTCACTTTCCTTAAACTCACTATTAATATTTTCAATATTTTCCTGAATTTTATGTAGTAGTGAAACCAGATCATCTGTATTATCGACTTTGTTCTTTATCGCTTGTATTTTTTCTTCTTTACTTTTTTCATAATTACTTAATTCTGTATTATACCTAGTTAAATTTTCTTTTGCTAAAATAACTTCACTAGTTAAATTTTCTTTATTCTTTTCTAACTTTTCTATTAGCTCCCTGTTAACTTTAATAACCTCTGATAATCTTTCTCTCTCTTTTTCAACAGCTTTAATTTCTTCGCTTTTTTTATTAAAATCAGTTACTAATGTCTTTGCCCTTAGCGAATCCAATCTATTTTTTAAAATATTCAATTCTTCTGTATTTTCTGTAATACTCTTTTCCAAATCTTCAAGCTGTCTTTGGTTAGTTCTAACTACTGCTCGTAATTCATTTATTTCTCCGGTTTTAATATTAATTTCATTCCTCAGCTTATTAACACTTTTTTCAAGTTCTTCTTTAGCTTTAGAATAACTTTCTAAAGCTTTTTCTAAATTTATAAATTCCTGTTTTAACTCTTCCAAAGGTTTTTCATTAAACGCAGTTCCGAGCTTTTCAATTTCTTCAAGATTAACTTTAATTTTTTCGTTAAAACTATTTACCTTAGTTTCACCTTGAGTTATTTTGCTACTAATAATCTTTATTGAATTTTCTTTTAGTTTTATTTTTTCCTCTACATTCTTCACATCTTGAACTTCAAAAATCCTGATATTTTCTTTCATATGATGAGTTGATCCACATACAGGACATGTATCTCCATCTTTAAGTTCCTGTCTAAGAGTATGTGCTAAATTTTCTCTCATAACCTCCCTTTGAGTATTTTTTATTTCCTCTAGTTCTTTTTCAAGTTGCTTTTCTTCTTCTCTTCTACTTAATATATCTATTTGTAAGTTTTTTATCTCTTCTCTAGAGAAATCTATTTCTTTGTTCAGCTTTACATAACTGCTCCATTTTTGCTCATTTTCCACTATCAACTGTTTTAAATTAACTAAATCTTTTTGTTCACCTGGCGAATTTTTAAGTAAAAACTCATATTGTTTATCTTTATCTTCCAAACTCTTTTTTTCTTTATCTAAAACTTCCCTTAAAGCTTTTCCTTTAAGTATAGTTTCACTATTTTCTTTTTCAATAACTGCTTTCTTTTGCTTATCCTTAACTAGAATTCCATTTATTTTTTCTAACTTTTCTTCTACAATTATTCCTTCTTGAACTGCTTCCTTTAAACTTTCTTCAATTTTCAAATTATCATATGTTTTTTCGTCTTCTTTTATTAATTTATTTTTATTACTTATTTCTTCTTCTATTTTAATGAGCTCACTCTGTATATTATTATTTTTAGCATCACATTCTTTAATTTGTGCCTTTAATAAATCTATTTTATTTTCTATCTCACGTATCAAATTCTTTTCTTCAATAGCATCTTTAACTTTTTGTTCCTGCATCATTAATTGAGGAAGTTTATTCTCTTTTTTATCTTTTGCCATGCACCAAAGTTGTTCTATCTTTTCTTTTTCTTCTTTTATCTTACCTATCTTTGATTTTAATTCTTCTAACTCAATCTCATTTTTATCAAAGGCTTTTCTAGTGCTTTCAAATGCATTTAAATAAGGTAGTACCTTTGCTCCTGCCTCGCCTAGCTTTATCTTTTCTATATATGAATTTATGTTTTCCTCTTTTTCCTTTAATGTTTGCTCTTTATTTTTATAATATAGTAAATCAAGCTGTAGCTTCCATATTTCTTCATTTTCTTTATGCTTCTTTTCTATTATATCTAATTCCTTTTTCAAAGCTTCCAGATTATTTTTTAATTCCTCAAGAGCGTTTTCCTTTTCTTTTAATTTTTCTTGACTAACATCGCTGTATCCACTTAATTGTCCCGCTAAAATATTGCTATCAGTTCGCTCTTTGCTTATCTTTGCACTAAGTTTTCTGGATAAATTGTCTCCAAATTGTTGAAGGTTAAACAACCTTTCAAGCATATCACGTCTGTCCTTACCTTCAAGCTTTAAGAATTCACTAAACTTCCCTTGAGGTAAAACAACAGTTCTTGAGAAATCTTCTAAATTAAGACCTACTATCTCCTCAACTTTCTTATTTATAGTTTTAACTCCATCTGCTAAAATTTCTTCTTCTGAACTTGTTACTTCAACGATTTTACACTTTCCAGAGCTTATTCCACCATCTTTTTTTCTTTTAAACTCCCTGTCAATGATATATTTTCTTATTTCACTACCTGATATTTGAAACTCAAAATTTACATTTAATCTGTCACAATTAGTATTTATAAAATTGGAGCTTTTTCTTGATACATTTCCATATAATGCTAGAGTTATTCCATCTAATATGGTTGATTTCCCACTTCCAGTTGGTCCAAAGATTCCAAAAAATCCTCTATCTGTTAATTTATCAAAATCTATAATTTGTTCATCCATGAAGCTATTTAAGCCCTTAATCCTCAATTTGATTGGTCTCATCTGTTCCACCCTCTTCGTTTATAATTGATAAAAGCAATTCCATAACTTCACCTTCTGGAGGAGTGCCCCTTTCTTTAAGATAAAACTCCTTAAATATTTCCTCAAACGATTTTTCACTTAAGTTTAATTCACTCTCTTCTTCCAATCCTTTAACCTTAGGCATTATTTCTAATATATCTGCTTTTAATTCTTTCATTTGTTTTATTTCATCTTCTCTTATGTATCTATCTGTACTTATTTCTAAATACACCCAGCAATCTTTATCTTTATTTTCAGCACATCGTAATATTGCATCTTCAATACTTGAGCATTTCCAAATTTCTATTGGTTTATATACCCTTAAGTTTATTTCTTGTATGTCACATTCTTCATTAGCTTTTGCCTCAACTATATAACATTTCTTTTCAAAGCTAACCTCTTTTTTGTTATAGTGAATTGGTGACCCACAATACCTTGCTCTTTTATCCGTTCCCGGAACTATTTGTGGTTTATGCACATGCCCTAATGCTATATACTGTGCTTCCTTAGGAAAACAACTTCCATCTACTATATAAGCACCTCCTAATTGAATGCTTCTTTCAGAGCCACCTTCCTCACTTCCCATTGCAAATAGATGCGATATTATAAGATTAATTGTATCTTCTCTAAAATGATTTTTTAATGAATTGAATAAAGAAAATATCTTATCACTATAGGATTTAGCTTTTTCATCTTCAGCTTCCATATAGTTATAGATAACTTCATTCAGTCTTTTCTCGCTCGGATAAGGCACAGTTAAGATAACTGCTTTTTCACTATTAATTTCAACTTCCACATACCCTTCTCCTGATGACAAAACTTTATGTTTCCCATACTCACCACAAGGAACTATAGTTTTTGGTGTCCCAACCATAATGATTCCATGATCACGAGCAAGTGGACCTGCCGCAACCAATCTCTCTGGATTATCATGATTTCCTGATATAACCAAAGTAAGTCTCTCCCCATTTTTCGATAGTCTCTTTAAAGTATCATAAAACATTTTTTCTGCCCTTGCCGGAGGGTTTGGATTATCATAAACGTCTCCCGCAATCATGATTAAATCTATATTATTATCTTCTACAATCTTAACAAAATCATTTAAAAACTCTTCTTGCTCATCCATCCGGCTTTGTCCCTCTAAATTCTTACCTAAATGCCAATCAGCTGTATGCAATATTCTCAAATTATATCTCCTCCCATTAGGCCCAATTTATATTTACATTATAGCCTACTTAAATAGATTTTTTCCAATACTATTTTGTGGATATATATTTGATTTAATTATCCCAATCAAATGTATGTGTACCCATACATTTGATAAATTGTACATATATTAATATAATAATTTTATTATTTGTATTGAGTTTTATTATATAAAGCATGCTAGATATAATAAACAAAGACTATAAAAACCTGTATTCATATACAGCAAGTAATTTATAAAAAAGGTAGGTAATATTTATGGAAAGAAGTAAATCTTTAAATACTAGTGAACTAGTATTAATGGGGCTAATGATTGCTTTAACCTATATAGCAGGAAGCATAATTAAAATTCCATCAGTTGGAGGCTTTGTCCAAATAGGGGACTGCATGGTATTCTTATCAGTAATAGTTCTAGGTAAGAAAAAAGGAGCAATTTCAAGTGCTCTTGGTATGTTTCTTGTTGATGCATTAGGTGGATATTATTTTTGGGCACCCTTTACGCTAATTATTAAATGGGGAATGGCTTATATTGCAGGATCCATATTAGAAAAAATGTCAGAAAACAAAGTTACTGTAAGGTATACAATTGCATTTGTATCCAGTGGTATATTTATGGTGATTGCATATTTTTTTGCTGGAATAATAATATCAGGCTTTTTAACAGAGAAAATTGGGCTAATACAAGGAATGGCATATTCAGCTAAAGATATAGTTGGAAATATAATTCAAGTATCTACTGGTATAATAATAGCATTACCATTAAGTGCAGTTGTATCAAAAGCAAAACAAGCTGTATTTGCTCATTAGATTTAGCTTCTAAAAATCATTCAAATTTTTATAACAGAAATTTTTAAAATTTTCTATCGCTAAAAGTCTCAGGTGATTCCGTATCCTGAGATTTTTTTATCTGCATTTTCAAATTCAACTAAGAAATATCTAGGGGATGAATATATTTTCCTTTTTGTTCTCTTTTAAAATGTCCCCTTCTGAATTAGCTTTATTAATAATTTATGCTTCAGAGTAGCCTAGATGTCACCTATTTCACTCCAATTCAAACTCTTATATAATAAAAAAGTGACTACATCATAATAATTAAAAAACTTAATATGATACAGTCACAGTAATTAATAAATTTTCAACCTCTATTTTATGCTCTGTTCTCCTCTGTCTTAGAACTTTCCATTATTTTAGGCATTATCATTGATGAAAGTAACGATATAACAGCTATTCCTATAAGTATTATAAATAAAAAGTGTAATGAACTGTTTAATGAGAGTCTTATCTGTTCATCAGTTACCGCTGAATTATACAAATTACTCGGATCAACTCCATTTATTCCCAACTGAGTAAAATACTTAATTATATATATATTAAATATACTACCAAATATACTTACTCCTATAGTTTGACCTATTGTTTTAAGCAATGAATTAGCCGCAGTCGCAGCACCTCTCTTGTTATATTCTACTGACTCTTGAATTATTATTGTTAAAGTTGTAAATGCTCCACCAAATCCAAATCCCATTATGAAAGCATATATTATTACTAATAATATAGAAGATTCTGCATTCAATGTAGGCAATAACGCTGTACTAATTAGTAAGATAACATTAGATATAAGTATTACTATTTTCCCACCAAACTTTACTATACACTTTCCTAAAATTACTGCAGCTATAAGCCAAGCAAATGACATGGGAGCTAGTGACAAGCCTGATATCTTAGCACTGTATCCAAGTACATTTTGTATGTATATTGGGAGATAAACATTCGAACCCATTAATATAGCTGAAGCCAAGAAGCTTATTAAATTCACAATTGAAGTTGTCTTTGTAAATATATCAAAAGGAATAATTGGCTCTTTTGCTTTTCTTTCAATTATACAGAATGCAACTAGTAATATAACAGTTGCAATAACGGATAATAAAATAAATATGTTATTGCTAGAACTCATATCTTCATTTGATAAGAAGATATTCAAAAATATAACCATCGCCAGTGATAAAGTTATAATTCCAGCAAAATCTATACTATGTTTTTTCTTTTCGAAAACTTCATCCAAATTTCTTTGAATAAGCACAACTGATATTATTCCAAAGGGAAGGTTTATAAAAAATATCCAATGCCAAGATAATAAATCTATTAAAATTCCTCCCAAAAATGGCCCTACTAAACTTGCAATTCCCCACACAGAACTTATTATTCCTTGGATCTTTGGTCTTTCCTCTAATGTAAATACATCTCCAATAATTGTATATGTAACTGTAAATATTGCTCCAGCCCCTATTCCTTGTATAGCTCTAGCTCCTATCAGCATGTACATAGTTTGCGATAATCCACATAAAAAGCTTCCAATTAAAAATATTACTATTCCAATTGAAAGCATATTCTTCCTTCCATATAGATCTGATAGTTTCCCATATATAGGAGTAGTAATAGCGGAAGTTAGTAAATATACTGAAAAAACTGAACTAATAATTTCAAATCCTTGTAAATCCTTCACTATTGTTGGTATCGCTGTCGTTACAACAGTTCCTTCCACTGCTCCTAAAAACATTGCTACCATTAATGCTGCTGCAATGCTTCTTTTTCTTGAATTCATCTTTAAATCACTTCCTTATAAATTTCCTTTGTTTATTTTAAGGTCAACTTTATAATTATATTTTAACTTAGCTATTTATACAACATTATAATTATATTTTAACTTGATGTGCTACTGATTTATGATATAGTATATAATAAAATATTCAATAATTTAAGAGGGGTAATTATATGACAAAATCGACAATGTCAATGTCTTCATTTTTTCGCAATAGATTTGTTCGAGTAATTATAGCTTCTTCTATTTTTCTACAAATAGGAATATGGGTTCGTAATTTTGCCATATTGTTATTTGTAATGGAGAAGACTAATAACAATCCCATTGCTGTTTCTTTAATTTCAGTTGCAGAATTTGCTCCAATATTTATATTCTCATTTATTGGTGGAACCTTTGCAGATAGATGGCGACCGAAGCGTACTATGGTTTGGTGTGATTTACTAAGTGCTATTTCTGTTTTTGCCGTTCTGCTTACAATAATCTTTGCAACTTGGGAAGCTGTATTTTTTGTAACATTTATTTCATCTATTTTGTCTCAGTTCTCTCAGCCCTCTGCAATGAAATTATTTAAAGTCCATGTTCCTGAAGAGTTTATGCAAACTGGAATGGCTATTTTCCAAACTCTTATGTCTATTTTTATGATTATAGGACCAGCATTAGGTACTATTGTTTTTCAAAAGTTTGGAATAGATATTTCTATATCAGTAATGGGTGTAGCTTTCTTACTATCAGCTTCAGTATTAACCCTATTACCCGCTGATGAGATAATTGAAAAGACAGAAACTGCAAATCATTTCTTGGAAGAATTAAAAGAAGGTTTCGCCTATGTTTGGCAGCAAAGAGAGTTAACTATACTTGGATCTGTTTTTGCTGTATCAGGCCTTGCTGTTGGTATCATACAACCACTTGGGGTTTTCTTAATTGTTGAAAGACTTGGTCTTCCTAAAGAAAATCTTCAATTATTACTTATGGTAAATGGATCAGCAATGTTTATTGGTGGCGGATTAGTTATGACAATATCAAAGAAAGTTATGCCTCAAAAGCTTCTTGCAATAGGACTTATAGTTAACACAATTTCAATGGTTGGCATGGGATTATCTTCAAGCTGGATTATAATTCTATTGTTCCAATTCCTTAATGGATTTTTTATGCCTTGCATTCAAATTGGTATTAACACACTAATTCTTCAATTAACGAAATCTGAGTTTGTTGGAAGAGTAAACGGAGTATTAAATCCAATGTTTATGGGATTCATGGTTATTACTATGTCAATTACAGGGTGGCTTAAAAGCCAATTTTCCCTTACTATTCTCTACATCTCAGCAGGCATACTTTTTCTAATAGGTGCAATGCTTACTTCATTAATATTTAATACCTCAATTAGTAGTGAAATAGATTCAGCAGAATAGAAAAGTGAAAAAGCACCACTAGATGTTATAAATTATGATATCTGGTGGTGCTTTATCATTCTTAAAACACTTCTATTTATTTCAAGAATAGAAAAATCATTACTTTTCTATTGGATACTTAGGACCTGTTAGATCTAGTTGATAAAAAACTAAATCCAACCATTTACCAAATTTATAGCCTGCTTTAGTTACTGTGCCAGAGTATTTAAACCCGAATTTCTCATGAATTTTGATACTACCGTCATTTAAACTATCAATGCAAGCAACCATAGTTGCGTACTCATCTCTATTAGCAGCATCAATTAATTCCTTTAACAATATCTTCCCTATTCCTAAATTTCTATAGTTTTTATGAACATATACAGAATGTTCTATTGTGTACTTAAAAGCTGGATAAGTTCTAAATGATCCGTATGTAGCAAATCCTACAGCTTTGTCATCTTTTTCAAACACCAATAGTGGACATCCATCTTTTTTCTTTTCATCAAACCACTGTTTTCTTTCCTCAAGATTATGCGCAGTATAATCATAAATCGCTGTTGTATTTAATATAGCATCATTGTAGATCTCTAAAATATCTGCTAAATCTTTTTCCGTTGCTTCTCTTATCATTTTTCATATCCCTTTCAAAATAAACTAATCTTCCTATATTTTAACACCTATGTGCAATATGTAAAATTATTTTTTTAATAGCTCCATTTTATTAATTTTTATAGTGATAAAACAATCCTGAATTACAAATAATTAAATAATAATAAATTAAACTAAATAAAAAAACAGCATAAATGAACTTATTTGCCTATAGTCCATGTATGCTGAACTTTACTAATATTTTTAATTATTCATCTATTATCATAACCAATGAAAGATTGGCTCCATTTTCTTATATGTACAAAATTCTTTATATCCCAGTTCCTTAAGTTCATTTTTTACATAAGAAATCTTGCATCCTACATCATCTTCCTTATGCGAATCAGATCCTATTGTAATAATAGTTCCTCCTAATTCTCTGTATAACTTTAATATTTCTCTAGAAGGTGTCAAATCATCTAACCCATATCTAAAACAAGATGTATTAATTTCAATTCCTTTTCCATGAGAAATTACGTGAACTAAGATTTCTTTTACAATATCTCTTACCTTTTCAAAAGGATATTTTCCCATCTTATCATATCTATTAATCATATCTAAATGACCTAAAACACTATAATCATTATATTTTTTTATTACTTTTAATATTTCCTCATAATATTTCTCATTATATTCCTTTTGTGTCTTTCCTGTTTGAAAATCCTGTGTCCAAAATGCCTTATTATCTACCTGATGACAAGATAGTATAACAAAATCAAAGTCATATTCATTAAAATCCTTTTGAAATTCATGAATAGTATGTTCTTGCATCCCAAATTCGATTCCAAGTTTCATAGTAATTTTATCTATATATTTTTCTCTGCATCTATTAAATTCATTTATATAAGCTATATAATTGCAATTTATATCTACTTTCACTCCATAATCAACATGCTCTGTAAAGCATATTTCATCAATTCCTAAAGATATTGCCTTTTTGATCTCATCTTCCATAGGATAAGTGGAATCATCGCTAAAACTTGTATGCATATGATAATCAGCTAACATAATTAAATTTCCTCCTAAAATATTATTACAACTATTATTACTATTTCTTCAATATAAACTTCTCAATTAATTCAGCGACAACACCTTCGTTATTATCAGCTTCTGTTGTATAATCACAAGCTCTTTTTACATCTTCAACTGCATTTCCCGACGCTACTGATAGACCTGCTACTTTTAACATAGACATATCGTTGTAGTTATCACCTACAGCAATTGTGTCTTTAATATCTATATCTAAAATTTTTGCTAAATTAATTAGACCACTACCTTTATCTACCCCTAATGAATTAAATTCCATATATCGATTTGACGAATAACTTACAGCACAATGCCCCTCTGTAATACTTCTCATATCTGGCTCAATACCCATCAAATATGGAACATTTATATTTTGATATATAATCTTTGCAATTGGTTCCTCTTCAAGCAAATCCACTGTATTTTCTTTCATAATAGTACACTCTAATTTTTGATTTTTAATTCTTTCTTTTTCACTTTGTGATAAATTATAAATATATAATTTATCTTTTGTATAAACATGTATACAAACATCCTTATTTAATCCATACTCAAAAATTTCTTTCATCTTATCGAATCTTAATCCTTTAAATTGCAGTAGCTTGTTATCCTTATTTTCTGTTAAAGCGCCACCATTAAAAGAAATAATATATTCCCCAGCCTGATCATATAAGTCTAAAATTTTCAAGTCATTCTGAATAGAAGAATAACCTCTTCCTGTAGCTGGTACAAATTTTACTCCATACTCTTTCTTTGCTCTTTTTATTAAATCAATATTTCTTTGACAAATTATATGATTATCATTTAATAATGTCTCATCCATATCACAAGCTATTAGTTTATATGCCATAATTTTGCCTCCTCCTATATTGCGCATTTTTATATATACTTTTTTAAAATATTTAAAACAAAATCTGCTTCTAAGACTGTATATTTCTACTACTTTAAAAAGTCACTTTCAGATTTGATTTTATTGTAGCTCTCCAAAGAATTAAATAATGTATGAATCTTGTGCTGTGAATATATACTCTACTTAATAATTTTCTTCATAAAAAAATAAACTGCTTGTACTCTTTAAAAGTCATCTTTATAATAGATGCTCAAATCCAGTTATAATTTCTACAATATAATTTATATTCTAACTCAATTGATATTTTAAGTTTATAATTCTTCAGTTCAATTTGATGATAATAATTTTTATTAATGCTAAAATAAATATATATGTTGCAATTCTTAATGGATATTTCATAATTGCAGCTAAAATTCTTTAATTATTTTTAGAATTATGATGAGCAATTATTTTATCAACATACATAATACTTTTCCTTAAAAAGTATTAATGACAAATTTAATTGTTTATTCACGACATTCATTAATAAAATAATTCATCTAAAAATGTAAACTTCACCAAGGAGATAATCATCATGACAATTTATAATTTACTTTTATATGCTAATAATTTAACTGAAACAGAGAAATTACTTGCAAATTACATATTGGAAAATCAGGAGCAAGTTGCTGGTATGTCACTAGATGAATTAGCCAAAGTATCTTTTTCATCAATCTCAACTATACACAGACTATGTAAAAAAATCGGATTAACTGGTTTCAAAGAATTTAAAATCAAGTTTGTTGAAGAACTATACTCAAAAATGAATAAGCCAGAAAATATTGATATAAATTTTCCTTTCAAGAAAGACGATACACAGTTTCAAATCGCTAGTAACATTAAGCAGCTTTATATTGATACCTTAACCAACACTTTTTCCTTCTTTAATTCCGAACAGCTAGAAGATGCTGTTGATTTAATTTATAATGCCGAGATAGTCGATGTTTATGCCGTTACAAATAACATACAAACGGCATTGAACTTTCAAGATAAAATGCAAAGCATCGGTAGATACGTTAATGTTTCACTAATTCCAATGAACCAAGTATACCGTGCTGCCGCTTCTAATAATAAAAATAAGCAAGTCGCAATTATTCTTTCTTATTCTGGTAAGACACCTGAAATTAAGGAAATTGCTTTAGTTCTAAAACGTAAGGAAATAGAAACCTTAGTTATCTGTTCAGCTCAAGAAAACTATTTAACTAAGTTATTTAAATATCATATATTTGTTTCTAGCAAAGAAAATTTAAAAAAGAAAATTTCTCACTATTCATCTCATATTGCTACACAATATGTTTTAGATGTCATATTCTCTTGTATCTTTAACAAAGATTATGAAAAAAACATGGAGTATCGCCTAAACGAATTTAATAAGTTAGATCATCGCCAGGTAGAAGAATGACCTAATCTTTAGACGTTTATGCTTCGTACTTAGTATTACATTTTGTTCATTTACATTATAGTAGATAACTATTGATAATTATATACATGCAATCAAAACAGGTATTTATTTTCAAATATTCCTTTAAATAATAAAATTATCTGAAAATATTTTTCAGATAATTTTATACTCATAGAAATATATAATTTTTATAGATTTCAATTAACATTAAAAACCTAGCCAGCTTGTCTTCATTCAACATAATTATTTCTTACTAATATCTTTTTATATTTATACAACAATTATTTAATCTCTCTCAAACAATTGTTGTAAATCTTCTTTTGATAAACTTCCTAATAAGCCGCTATTTTTAAGTTCTCCCGTTAAAATACTGTCAATAAGTTGTTTTTTATCTTCTTGAAGCAAAATGATTTTCTCCTCTATAGTTCCTTTAGATACTAACTTAATCACCTCTACTACATCTCTTTGACCAATTCTATGAGCTCTATCCGTTGCCTGAGCCTCAACTGCTGGATTCCACCATGGATCAAAATGAATAACTAAATTAGCTGATGTTAAGTTAAGTCCAGTTCCTCCAGCCTTTAATGAAATCAAAAAGACATTCACAAACTCATTAGTATTAAAATCTTTAACCATTTTTATTCTATTTTTAGGATTTGTTTTTCCGCTCAAATGGAAAAATTCTATTTTCTCCTTATTTAAGCGATCCCCAATCCTATCTAATGCAGAAGTAAATTGTGAAAATAGAAGTATCTTCCCACCAGAATCAATATGATTTTTAATGATTTCTACTACTTCTTCTATTTTCCCACTTCCTCCATTATAGTCTTCAAGTATAAGTGAAGGATCTAAACATATCTCCCTTAGCTTAGTTAAGTATGAGAATATCTCGATTCTACCATCTTTGTTATTTTTCATTGCAGCTTTTACTCTTTTTACATAATTACTATACACAGCTTTTTGAGAAGGTGTCATTTCAACTAATAAAGTTTTTTCTATTTTATCTGGTAATTCATTCATTACTTCTTTCTTAGTTCTCCTTAAAATAAAAGGCTTTATCATAGTCTTAAGATTCTCTAAATTCTCTTCCCTTCTTGAAATAAATTTTTCCTCAAACTTTTCTTTAGCATAGAGGTAGCCTGGCATTATAAAGTCAAATATAGACCAAAGCTCTGTTAAATTATTTTCAATAGGTGTTCCAGTTAAAGCAAATCTAATTTTTGCCTGAATTTCTTTTACAGCTCTTGAATTCTGCGCTTCCGAATTCTTAATGCTCTGACCCTCATCAATTATGCAATAATCAAAAACAATATCTCTATAATTATCTATATCTAATCTCAATGTTCCATAGGTAGTTAGCACTACATCATATTCACATATATCTTCCATCACTTTATCTCTTTGACTTCCATGAATCATCACAACTCTTAAACTTGGCGCAAATCTTAAAAATTCATCTTTCCAATTATAAAGCAATGATGTCGGACAAATTATGCAAGTCTTTTTGTTCTTCTCTGATAATAATAATGCTATAACTTGTATTGTCTTACCTAATCCCATCTCATCTGCTAATATTCCTCCAAATCCCACTTCACTTAAGGTCTTGAGCCACTTAAATCCATTAATTTGATATTCTCTAAGGATTCCTTTAAAATCACTTGGGATTGATATATTTTTATTATTTATGTTGTCTAACTTATTTTCTATATCATCTAATTCATTCGAATTTTCTATACTCCCTAAACCTATATTCTTCATATTTTCATATAGACATAAGGCTTTATTCTTTTCGATTTTAACTTTTTCATTATTTGAATCCAGATTTATATTTAACACTTCAATTAGATTAAAAAAACTTCTCACACCATTATCTTCAAAATCTAAAAAGTTATTATTTCTTGTTTTGTAAAATTTATTTTTATCTTTATATGCCTCTAATGCACTATTTAATTCCTTTGTTCCTAACTCCCCTATACTATAAAAGAAATTATAACTTCCGTCCACTTCATCTAAATCAACTCTAATTGAATCCAGATCATATATTTTTTTATTGCTAAGGCCGTTTCCTAACATAACATTTCCCAAGGAGTGGATTGTCTCTCCTTTTTTGCTTAGTATATTAAACAACTCTTCATCTTTACCTATAAATACAAGTCTGTTATCCATTTTTACAAAACTTAGTTTTTCAACTTCCATAAGAAGCTTTTCTTCTTTTTTATCATCTCTTATGAACGTATGCGAAACATTTCTCTCATCTAATATATTGATTTTTGTATTACCATAGCTAAGAAATATATCACAATAAATTTTTCCGTTCCCTTCATATAAAAAGAATTCAGGTCTTGATAAATTAGATGCATAATTTCTTAAGTTTTCCGCAATATTTATGTTACTCGAAATTCTACTTAAAAGAGACATTAGTTTAGTGTAAGTATCTATATCTTTTTTATAGGTAATTCTGCCATGAACTAATAATCTTTCATGCAGACTAGCATAATTATCAATTTGATTTTTTGAAGGTAAATAGAGTTCATTCCTAAAATAATAAACATCATTGTTTGAATTTAGTGGAATGGGAAGCTGCTTATGAGTGGTCAAGACTATCATTCCGTTATCTTCCTTAACATTAAAGGTTATAGGTAGGTCTTTGTGTAATATTGGTGCTGTAATTTCAATATAATCAAACTTAAATTTTATTTTTCTATCCTCTATACCTTTTAAAAATTTTCTAAGTTCCTCTGGCTTAAGTATAAGCTTTCCACTTCTCGAAGGTGTTTGTACCTCATAATATAGAGAATCTTTTTCTATTTTACGAATAAGCCTTGTGCTATGATTATTTCCCCATATTTTATATTTTTCTGCAGCTTTCTTTTCAGAATTTTCTTCTCTATTGTTATCATTTTCAAGTAAGCTAATAAATTTATATTCAGTAGCAGTTATATGACTACACATTAATGTATATCCACTTGAAGTAAATTCTTTAAACTCATTACAAGAACAGTTAGCACTCTCTAGTTTTTTCTTCTGAAGATTAATTTTAATATGTGTACTAAATTCGTTAATTTTATTTTTATCCGTAACTTTTCCATAAATATGATATATGTTATCTATCTTTTTCCCCTTAAAATAAGTGATTAAACCATTATTAAATTTAACCTCTCCCTCTCTTTTCATAGTAGATGAAGCTGATTTAAATAATATTGACTTTAATTCTTCTAGTTTCAAATAATCACCTCTTTCATGACAAGCACAAATAAAATTCTAGCCATTTATTTAATCTATAAATTATAAATTAAATATCACTTTTACATCTAATCGTTGCATTCCAATAATGCTATTTTTACATAAAATATATTATAGCATAGTAGTTTAGATTTTTTATCAAATAGTACTTGACCAACTTTCACTTAAAGTAATTAATTGGTTTTGATGTAAATATTTATATTGACATATTTAATCTACAATTGTAAACTGAAATAGTGATTACAATTGTAGATTAAAAAATGAAAGGAGTTTTTTAATGAAAATCTTTCCTAAAATATCAGAGTCAGAATGGGAAGTTATGAAACTTATATGGAAAACAAATCCTTTAACTTCTGAGCAAATAATCAATTCATTATCAGATAAAATGAATTGGTCAACGCAAACTATAAAAACCTTTATAACTAGACTTATCAAAAAAGGTGCAATAGGTTTTGAAAAATCAGGAAGAATTTATAATTACTATCCATTAATTTCTGAAAATGAATGCATAAAATCTGAAAATGAAACATTTCTAAAAAAGGTCTATGATGGAGCATTAGGCATCCTTTTCACTAAATTTTTAGAAGAAAAAAATTTATCTAATGATGAAATCGAAGAACTCGAAAACCTTCTTAAAAATAAAAAAGAAAAAAACTCTAATAAAGATAAGTAACAAATATGATTAAGATATTTTAAAGAAGATACTAAGCTACAGAACACGTATATTTTTTAAATATTAATATTCATATTTAGTATGGTAAAGCCTATAAAATTAAACTTTATATTTAAAAATTCAAATTACATGGAGGTGATATTTTTGTGGAAATCTTAGAAAAGATTTTTTTATTTACTTTACAAATTTCTTTATCAGCTAGTATTTCTGCACTATTGATCATTTTAATTTTAAAATTATTTAATAAATATATTGGCATAAGAGTTAAGAATATATTGCTTATTTTATTACTTATAAGGTTTCTTGTGCCTATTACTCCGGACATGAATACTAATTTCCTTAATACTTTATATCAAAAATGTGAAAACACTCTAAATCTATCCAAGGGTAATACTAACTTGGAACTAGCAAAATTTGATTCAGAAGTTCCTAAGAAAAGCATAGAAAATAACATCTATAACGAAAAAACTCAAATAGAGACAGAAGATAAAACTCAAAGCACTAATAAACAAAATTCTATTTTAAAAATAATCTCATGCATTTGGATAATAGGTGTATTAATCATAGATCTGATATTATTTTTATCTATGCTTATTTTTAAGCGCAAAACTAAGCATTTAGAGACAGATATGTATCCCGAAATTCAATCAGTAATAGAATTATGTAAAGATAAAGCTAATGTAAGTTCTAATATTTCCTTTTACGTATGTGATGACCTTAATAGTCCTTGTATATTAGGAATTACAAAACCTAAGATTTATCTTCCTAAACATATTTTAAATATAAATGATAATAATCTACTTTCACATATATTTTTGCATGAATTATTCCATTATAAAAGAAAAGATTTATTATGTAACTTTTTGAGCACAATTATATTTTCAATACATTGGTTTAATCCTATTGTTTGGTTCCTTCTTAATAAAATAAAACTTTATAGAGAATATGCCTGTGATGCTTGCGTTCTTGAATTACTAGGAGAAAAAGAAGCAATAAAGTATGGTATGAGCCTAATAAATCTTTCAAAAATGTTTTTAAATAAAACTAACCACTCTAATTTAGCAATTTTTTTTGAAACAAACAATCAAATGAAAGGACGAATTGAAATGATAAAAAAATTTAAAACTGGTTCTTATAGAATCTCAATAATTGGTGTATTAGGTTGTGTATTAATCACAGTCATCATGCTTACCAATAGCATAAATGTTAACGCTTTAGATATTAACACCAATAAATTAGCTACTGAGAGCAGTACAGCAATAAATACTCCCCCTAAATTTATTGTTGATACACCTGAAAAATCTTACTATGATATAGAAAAAGTAGAAAAAGTAGCTGGATTCAAATTTAAACTACCTGATTCTCCTCAGCTTAGTAGAGCTAGCAGCCTTCAACTTATAAAACTTTCTGATCAAGATAATGTTTTACTTATATACTTAGATGGTGATACTAAGTTTACATTTCAAGTTTCTGAAAAAGACCCACTAGAATATTTGAAGAAAATAGCTACTGTAAAAGGTGGATCAAAAAATTATATTGAAAGTAAAGAAGAATCCATGAAGCTAGGAGATATAGACGGATTCAATGTAATTTTAACTCAAATATCCCCTTCTCAAACTTTAAAAAATGGTGATGTAATACCTGAACGAAAAGATGTAGATAAATATTTCGCATGGAAAAATGAAGGATTATGGTATAGTATAAGATATAATTCACCATCGAAAAGTTCAGGAAAAAACGCTAATCAAGGATCTAATATTTCGCAAAATAATATAGAAACAATAGCGAAATCTATAGTATATCCAGACGAAATAAAGAACGTAAAATATTCTGTAGAAAAAGATTCCCCTTCAACAGAAATTGCTACAATGATGATTTATGACAAAGAAGATTTGGAATCTGCAAAAAAATACCTAGGCTTTAACCCTAAATTTCCGTTAAAAATAAATGAAGATATAACTATTAATCAGTCAGCAGTAGGAATTTCAGACAACTCAGATATAAAAAACAATAATATTAGCTATGAACTTGATAACATATATAGAAATAAGAACGGTTCAATAACTTTCAACCAGAAAAAAGCTTCAAAAGAGTATGAAGATATGAAAAAAAGTGGATATACCACTATATACAATAACGAAAATAATAAAACTGAACAAATCAAAGTTCAAAAATTAACTATAAATAATAATGACGTATTTAAATACTTATATGATGAAAACTATCCTGATGGCACTTCTGGCAGCAATGGAGAATATTTTTGGAAGGAAAATAATATTTACTACTCTGTATGTTTTTTTGGCAACACTGCTAATTCAGATGAAATAGCCAAAGAATTTATTACTTCTAATCCTATAGATTAGAATATAATTTCCTTACTTTCAAAAATATATATCAGTATCTCCTATCATATTTTTATTACAAAAAATAAATAGTTTAAAAGGTATTGTGTTAATTCAATACCTTTTTAACTATGCATTATTTCTCCCTTTTTTGTCGTATAAAAATATATTAGCTTATTACGAGTATAATAAGCTATGTTAATAATACTTTCAATATAAAATTATATGCCGCCTCATCTTCCCACTGAGATAACTTAACATGACCTAAATTAACTCCATCAATTTTAAAATTTAAAATCTCTTTTAGGTTATTGTAATATAATTCTCTATTCAACTTGATTTTGCTAAATAAAATCTTTTGAACACATGGTTTACTATTCGCATCTGAGGGAAGCATCATCATAGCAACTCCACCAGTATACTTATTTTTATTTAGGTTTGGTTTAATCATATTTATATATGTAACCCCATCATTTGAGCTGCTTAAATTAAAAAATATCATTTTATCGGATACAATATACTTCCCCGTAAAATATTTAATTACCTTGTCATCTGAACAAATCTTAAAATTTACATTTTCATTCTTAATTTCTATGATTCCTTCATGCAAAGACCCTTCTTTAGCTATATTAGTAACAAAAAAATAAACATAGTATTTCTCTTCAAAAATATAGGATCCAATTTCATTATTATTTTCTAAGTTCTCAATATCTTCTGCTGTTAGCGGTATAGAAATAAGCTTTTCAATTGTTATATTATATACTTCAGAAATATATAGTAATGTTTCTATAGATGGGAAAGCATCTCCTGATTTGTATTTAGATAATAAATCCTCAGATATACCAATTTTACCAGCCAACTTTTTTTGTGTTGATTCCAGTTGAATTAATTTTCTTAGATTGTACGTAAAAACCTTAGATGTCTTTTCATATATATCATTTTTTAATGCTTTTACTTCATTAATATTGTTATACATAATATCTGAATCAGCTTTAATATAATTTAATTTCTTCTTTATCTTTTCATTTATTTCTTTAAATTCATATAAATCTTTATTCAAATTCCTCACTCCATATTGTTATCATATTATGATAATCAAGTAAGTTGAATCATATTCAACTGAATATTTTATATTTTTCAATTATCTTAGACATTTATATATAGTAATTGAAACAATTCACTTACTATATTACCATAATATTGCAAACTTCAAAATACAATATATTTTAAGGAGATATTTATGTCTAGATCAATATCTAAAAATGCTTTTTTTAAAGCAGTATTAAATGTTTCAAATATAATTTTACCTATAATAGTTATGCCAATAGTTCTTAGTGCAATTCAAGATAAATTAAATGGATATATGACCATGGGGGAAACCTGGACTGCAGTTTTTATGATTTTCGCAAGCTTTGGAGTTTATCAATATGGTTTAAGAGAAGTAAGCAAAGTAAGAGATGATAAGGATAAACTAACCAAAACAATTACTAGTCTATTTGTAATTACCACCACAACAACAGCTGTAACTTCTATTTTTTATGCTATCTTTTTAACTATATTCCATAGAAATGATGCATATTTTTATACTTGCATGGTTATGGGATTAAACATAGTCTTTAATATGTTCAATGTTGAATGGATCAATGAAGCTCTTGAAAATTATGATTTTATAGCATTAAAAACTATGATAATTAAAATAATATATAATTTATTAACAATATATTTTGTAAAGACTCAGGCTGATTTTTTATTTTACATATATCTTACTTGCGGTATAAATTTTATTAATAACATATCCAGTTTTATATATATAAAAAAGATGATACACTTTGACTTCTCAGATTTACAAATAAAAAAACATATAAAACCTATGTTTTCAGTTGTAATACTTGCTAACACATACATTTTATATACTTGGCTTGATAAAAACATGCTAAATAGCAATTTAGGATCAACAGAAGCAGGATATTATGGAGTCGCCCAAAAGATAATGTCAATGATAGATATCTTAATGTTTACAATAGTTCAAGTTTCCATGGCTAGACTTTCAAACTATTTAGAAAATCATTCAAAAGAAGTCTATTTAAATTTATTAAATAAGGTAATTAAAATATATTTCCTGTTCTTATTTCCAGCCTCAATAGGATTACTTGGAGTTTCTAAACAAGTTATCATAATTATGGGCAAAGGTACTGATATATATCTTCCAGCCGTACCAATACTAATGGTGTTTTCAGTATATATGCTGACTATTGGAATTGATAGAATTATTTCAGATCAGATAATTTATATTTTCGGGAGAGAAAAAACAGACGCTAAGTTAGTTTTCATTGGAGGGATATTAAATTTAATCTTGAATGCTCTTTTAATATTTACCAATATGTTCACACCAACAAAAGTAATCGCAACAACTTTAGTTTCAAATTTAGTAGTTATGGCTTTAGAATATAGATTAGTAAAAAATGAACTTAACATAAATATAAAATTATTTGCTTTTGAGAATTTTAAGTATTTATGTTACTCTTTAATATTCATCCCAATAACCTTTGTTATAAATAATTTTATATCTGGAACTATATTATCCTGTATCCTTGATATACTTGCTTGCTGCAGTATTTACTTTATAATTCTTATAGCAATAAGAGATAAGGTATTCCTTGGATTATTAAGCATAGTCTTTAAAAAATTAAAAGTGTTATATAATCACAGAATAATATAGATCTTTCTAGTTAATTAGAATGGATATAAAAAATGGTGTATTGTAGTCTCTTTTCAAATAGAAGAAACAGTAAATAGTTTATTTTTATTAAAAACTATTTACTGTTCTAAATTTTACAAAAAACTTAATATATTCAATTTCAATTAAACCTCAAAATAAATTATTAGCCTAATAACATTTTTTCATCAATACGTTTAAATAATTATTATAGAATTTTTACGCAACCAACTTATTAACAATTATTTTTATTACAGATTATTTATTAATTCTCTTGCTTCCAAGTTTCATATGAAATTGAGGATCTTTTGGTATACTCGGATTAACACCTCTTAAATTAGGTATCTCTCCACATATTAATTGCATTGGCACTATGAAATTAAATGTTTGATGATGTTCATCTTCACTCACATTTATTTGTAGATTTCTATCATCCGAAGCAACATTTCTTCCTATTACATAAATATTGCTTGTCCATTCAGATAAAACTTCAATCATTTTTGCTACTCTTGGTTCTTTTCCTGTATCTAATATAAATATTGTTGAATCACTATTTATTGCATTATATATACCATGTATAAATTCTTCAAATTCATATCCTGTAACAGGCACTCTCATAGTTTCTAATAACTTCAATGCACTTTCTAAAGTATCACCATATAATTCTGCTGGACCTATTATTCTTATTTCCTTAGCTTCTACTAATCTACTTTTATTTTTCTCAATCCATTGTTCTGACTTTTTATATACGTCTTCAAATCTATCGCTAGCATCTAATATTTTATCTATTTCTTCTTTGTATTTTTCTTCAGATATTTGTCCATTTTCTTTTCCTAATTTAAGTCCAAGAAGCATTAAGTTTAACTTTGTGCAATAAAAACCTTTAGTTTTAGCTCCAGCTTTTTCTTCTCCACAGTATACTGTTAAAATATAATCTGCAGCCTCATCTATTAAAGCATTTTCGCATCCAGCCATAGATGCAGTTATACAACCACATTCCTTTGCCAATTTCATTGCATTATAAGTCGAATAACTACTTCCGCCTTGTGATATCCCTATTATCAATGTCTTTTCGTTTTTACCTTTGAATGTATCTTTAGTTATCATAAATGGATACATTGCTATAACTTCAGCATCTAATATTCCTTGCAAATAAGTTTGTACTTGTACCCCTGAATGATAACTTGTTCCTGATCCTGTAATTATAATTTTATCTATATCTTCCTTTATTATTTCTTTAAATAATTCATCAGATTTTGAGACTATCTCCTTCATTTTAGTTGGAGTTTCTAACATATAATCTTGTATTCTCATTTTTATTACCTCTTTCTCTTATTTTTTATTATAATAGCCATATTGCATGCAATATTATTCCACCAACTATAACACCTATTGTTATTTTAGTGATGCTTACTTTCTTCTTTAATAGATAGTAAATAAAGAAGGCAAATAATAGTGGCAGCATGTTTGGCAATATTTTATCTAATATATCCTGAACTACTACTTTTGCACCGTTTAAATTAAATACCAACGGAGTTTTTATTTTTAACATAGTAGATACCATTCCACCAACAACAAATAATCCAACTGTTGTTGCTATAGACATTATTTTTTCCATTAATCCTTGCTTTTGTATCTTCTCTAATGAGTTAACTCCTAATTGGTACCCATATTTTAATCCCAATATTCTAATAGCAAAACCTGGTACATTATATAATAGTAAGAATAGTATTGGTCCAAATATATTCCCTTCACTGGCTAGAGAAACACCTATTCCTGCTGCTATAATTCTAAATGTCCCCCAAAAGAGCGAATCTCCTATTCCTGCTAAAGGCCCCATTAAAGCAGTCTTTATTGCACTAATCGCGCTTTCATCAAAATCGGAATTATTTGAATTTTGTTCTTCCATTGCAGCAGTAATTCCTAGTATTGTCGGAACAATTACTGGGGTTGTATTAAATATCTCAAGATGTCTTTCTAGAGCTTTAGCTTGATCTTCTTTCTTTGAATAAAGTTTTTTAATAACTGGTAACATTGCATAACAATAGCCTAAATTCTGCATTCTTTCATAGTTAAATGCTCCTTGAAGAGCGAATGAACGCCAAAATACACTTCTTAACTCTTTTTTACCTAGCTTATTCAAAGTCAATCTCCCCTTCCGTTAAATTACTTGCAACTGCCTGCTTAGCTGTGCTATTTTCTTTAGTGTTAATATAAATATTTAATATAAATGCAACACATGCTCCAAATAAAGCTATTGCTGTTATATCTAATTTAGCGTAGGCTGCTAATAAAAATCCTATGAAGAAAAATACAGCCATTTTCTTTGAAAGTAACATATCCATTAATAGTGCAAATCCTACAGCCGGTAATAATGATCCTGCTATTCCAAGCCCTTCTAAAATTATCTTTGGAATGGAATTTATCAATGCTGTAACAGCATTTGCCCCTAACATAATTGCTAAAAATGTTGGAATAAAAGTGCTTAGGAAAAATAACATAACCGGAATCCACATCATTATTGCAATACCCCTGAAGTCAGCCTTTTTAGCATATACACTTGCCCTTTGAGCAAAATAAGAATTTATTATTCTTACTAATACTCCTAATGATTGTGCTAAAACTGCAATTGGTACTGCTATAGCAAGAGCTACCTCAACACCATTTCCAGATAATATTGCAAAAGCTGTTCCTAATATACCACCTGTTACAACATCTGGTGGTGTTGCTGCGCCTATTCCTGCAATACCCATCCATATAAGTTCAAGTTGAGCTCCTATAATAATACCTGTTTTTAAATCGCCTAAAATTAGTCCTACTAAGGCACCTGTGATTATTGGTCTTTCAAGCATTATCTGCCCAAAAATACGTCCATCCAGTATACCTATTCCTGCAAGTAATCCCAGCATAATTGCTTGTGCTATCATAATTTTTTACCTCCTTACTTATTTTAGTAAATCTGATAAAGTCTTTTTCTTATCCCTTGGCAGCATTCTAAATTCAATTTCTATGCCTAAATCATTTATTTCTTTTAAATTAGATACATCATTTTCATCAACTGCTACTAAATCTGTTAGCTTCTGCTTTCCAGCTTCATATCTCAAGCCCCCTACATTTAACTCTTTTATAGCTCCGCCTGAATTTTTTACTAATTCCAATGCATCTTTTGTATTTTTCACTAAAACAAGTACATTATTCTTTTTAGATTGAGCAAATTTCTCTACTATCTCACCTGATTCCTGTACTCCCCTAATATACAAAGTTACATTGTTTGGTTTAGCTAAGTTTAATGCCATGGCCTTCATTTGATCATTTTTTGCTTCGTCATTAACTACTAATATTACATTTATTCCTAATGATGTTGACCATCCAAATGCAACCTGACCATGTATTAATCTGTCGTCAATTCTCATCAATGATATCATCTTCTTCATTCCTTTCATTATTGTTTTTTAGTAATTCATTTACATGAATAATTCCTTTTTTTGATTCTTCTATTCCGTTCTTTACCAATGTTTCTATATCCTCTTCATCTGATAATAGTATTGTTAAAATCATTGGCAAATTTATACCTGTTATTAATTCAAATTCATATCCATTTAGCAATAAATTGGTACATAAATTAGCTACACTTCCACCAAAAATGTCTGTTAAAACAATATAATTTTCTTCTTCGCTTTTATTAGATAAAATTCTTTTCATTTCCTTTTCTGCATCATCTCCCGATTTATCTTTAGTCATGCAGAAATATTCAACATTGCTTAATGATCCTACTATTAATTTACTAGTTTCTATAAATTCTTTTGATAGTTCTCCATGAGTTGCAATTAGAAATTTCTTCATTACCATCACCTCCTTTGTTTTTTTATTTATACCTTATTAATAAGCAAAAAGCATGCCAACTAGTGACATGCTTTTTATAAAACTTTATTGTATTCTCTTAATCGCTTGAAATCATTGAATTGGTCCATATATTATATTATAGATATATCCAATCTCTGCAATTGGTATTTGCACACTATAACTTTTTTCTATCACACTAAATGAATTTTTAATTAGCTTAATCTCACTCTGATGCTCTTCAATTAACAAATTTAAATCTGTATATTCTTCTATCTCAGCCTGTCTTACTAGTCTCTCTACCATACAACTTAAATGAACATATAAAGCAATTTTTTTGTCATTTGGTATTTTTCTTTTCTGATTATTTTCAAACTCATTAATACCGTCCTCTATTCTCTCTATAATCTTATTAGAATCTAAAATAGTCAGGCTATCTATAACTCTTGTCAAAGAGAAGTTTTTCACAATAGAATCATTTATTAATTTAATTTGGTCATGTCCTGCTACCTTACTGAAAATTCTGTACACCTCATCTTCTCTTTTTCCTGATATAATATCTTCTAAAGATATAAACTTAATTGTCTCAATTTCAGGATTATACGTACCAACAATAGCTAATACGTCATACATCTTGAATATAGAGTCATCTTTTCCTTTAGACACTAGATTATTATAACTATACGGAACCACCTTTACATCAACTATTCCTGCTAAACTTTCTGAAAGTAAATTCTGTATCTTAATTGCAGTACTTATTCCTGTAAAACAAGATGCTATTATTGCATATTCTTTATTCTTTTGAGGATAAAATAACTGTATGTTAGGTTTAATTTCTTCATTCATTACTTCAGAGATTTCTTCAATAGTTTTTCCTTGTATTAATAAATTTCCTACTTCTAAAGCTAACACAGTTGTAACTTGATCTATACAAAGCATTGGAATATTAATCTTATCTTTTAAATTTTCATAAATTAAGCTAAGAGAGCCCATATCAAATAAAACAATTAAGCCATTTTTTAATTTATCATCTTCAATATACCTGTTCAATTGCTTAAGTACATCTATTGCTGTTGCATCTATTGGCATATCAATAGATGCAAATACATTTACACCTATAATACGATTGCAGACATTAGCCATACTACTTGCAGTTGCATATCCATGAGCAACAATTATTGCATTCATTTTATTAAAATTTATACGTATTGCGGTAGTTTTAATGAATATAATCATAATAATTAAATCACTATCAGTTAAATAAATATCCAACCTATTTGCTATAAAACTTGCTATCTTATACACTATAGAGTATTCTTTATAGTTTTCTCTCTTTAAATAGCTCAATAAATTATTCTCTATTTTTAACGCCTCTTCATTTAAGCTATAAAAATCATTTTTTGAGTATAGGTATGATGAAAAAGCCAACACATTATTCCCATCGTATTTAATATTATAATTTATTTCTAGATTTCTAAATATATCTTGCATTGTTGATATTATAAATTCTATAATTACGTTTTTAGTTTCATCATTATTAGCAAATACTAGCCTATCCATCAAATTTACCATTATATTGGAACTCTTCTCATAAAATCCTTCTTTGCTGACTTCTCCATTTTCAACTAATTTATACAACTTAAAACACTCTAATATACTTTGCTTAATTATGCTTTGCTTACTCTCTTCATATGTTTGAACATGTATATTGCTATTGTCTGAAAATACAATACTTTTGCTTTTATTATTGTTTTGAAACTTAAAAATTTCTGCATTCTCAATGTATATATTTCTTGGTATATCCTGCAATGTTACAAATATATTCCCATTTCTTCTTTGGCCCTTTGAATATGCTCTTCCACACGCATATTTTATTACATTCTTACATTCTCCAATATTTCCTTTAAACTTTATTTTTAGAATTGTATTTAGTGTAAGCTGTGTAATTTCAATTGGTATTCCAAAAATCTTACTTTCTTCATATATAAAATGTTCTATTATTCTCCTTTTCTCGATAGGTCCCCTTTCCTCTACATTAGGGATATATATATTAATAGGTATTCTTCTTAAAAAAGTTGGCAAAAATTCAGATAGATTTTCTGTTGTTGCAAAAACTAATCGTACATCTGCTTTTCTCTTTACGCCATTCTCACCAATTCTTGAAAATACTCCTGTATCCATAAATGTGAACAATTTTTCTTGTCCTTCGCTATTAAGTCTATGTACTTCATCTAGAAATAAGATTCCGCCATCTGATTGTTCAATTAACCCTGCTTTTGATTCTGTAGCCCCCGTATATGCCCCTTTAGCATGCCCAAATAATATACCAGATAATAATTCAGGATTATTATAATACTGAGCACAATTCAAAACATTATATGGTCCATCTTTTTCTAAAACATTACAGCTTACACTGTACTTGTAGATTATCTCTGCTAAAAAGCTTTTACCAACTCCACTTTCACCTGTAAGCATAACAGTTAATCCCCCTTTGGGATATAAAACTGCCGTTTTGATTTGCTCAATGACTTCCTTCAGACTGTTATCATAGCCAATTATATTTTCAAAAATAATCTCCTGTTTTAATGACTTACATTCCTGTTCTAGCTCGTATATATCTTTATATATACTCTTCTTTGTTGGCCCAATAATATCATTAATTTTTTTTCTAGGAAGAAATTTAACTGGACGATTATTTATCTTAATTAAATCGTTAGATTTCACCAATTCATTTAGTAATCTACTTGCTTGAGTTCTGCTCATCTTAAAAGTGCTAGCTATATATTCAGTCTCAATTCCTCCATACTTTTCTAATTCCTTAAAGCTCTCAAATACAGCTTCAGAGCTAATAAATTCTAAAACTTTAGTAATCATAAATTCCCTCCCGTACATATAAAAATTTATTTTAAACTAGTATACTAAGAAACATTTCCCTCTAAAATTTTTATCTCATCTCAGCAAATTATTTATATAATTTTATCACATTGTTAGTAAAACTCAATCATATTTAACATATTTTATTTTTTGCGCACCTTTATTTTTCCTTTATCAAAACTCACCCTTTATTTTTATATATTTAATATATTTAATATATTACAAATATCATACTAAGTTTTATAAATAAAACAACTATCTGTACTATAACTAATTCAAAAAATGACAATGCACATTAACTATTTGTCTAAAAAAATATTTAATGATATGATAACTTTAAAATTACTTACCTAGTTTCCTTAAAATAAATAACTCTAAAATTGTTTATAATTCTTTATGATTTAAAATGAAGGAGAAATGCCTAATGATAGACTTACACATTCATACAAATAATTCTGATGGAGATTTTGATGTAATAGACATCTTAAAAATGTCGGAAGAAAAGAATTTAGAATTTATTTCATTTACAGACCATCAATCTGTTGATGCATATAAAAAAATTAGCAACTTAAATATAAAGGATTTATACGGTGGTAACATAATTAATGGAATTGAAATCGCTTTTTCATTTGGCGGAATCAGCATGGATATGCTAGGATATAATATTGATATTGATTCTATAGAAAAATCAAGAATATTACAAGTTAATAAAAATATTAATGTTATTGAAAAAGAAAATTCTAAATTAAATTATTTAATAAATGTTTGTAATGAACTAAAAATTCTACATTCCTCTAATTTAAATATAAATGGCAGAAATACTCCTGCTAACGATGTTATTTGCGATGATATTTTAAGCTATGATGAAAATTTGCATATTCTAAAAAAATTAGAAATTACTGATAGAACTACTTTTTATAGAAAACACTATTTAAACCCTAATAGTCAATTTTATATAAAGCCAACAGAAGATCTTCCAAATATCTATGAAGCTGCAGAAACCATTCATAGTTCAGGCGGTAAATGTTTTTTAGCTCATCCTTATGTATATGACGTAGATAACATATATAATTATATCGACAGTATTGTCAAATTAAACTTAATAGATGGTATTGAATGCATACATCGTAAGCATTCTCACTCACAAATAAATGAAATAATTAATTATTGTGACAGCCATGACCTGTTAAAAAGCGGAGGCAGTGATTTTCATACTTCAGCTCATACATTAGGATTTGGAAATGAAGGTAAAATACCAATTAATTATCCCATAGCTAAAAACTGGCTACAATAATTCATTCATATTTATTTAGCTTTAATAATATATTGTGAACTCCCTTTTATTATATACCTTGAGTTTCGCTTAATAAGAATGCAGATAAAGTGAACCCTTTTAAGTAAATCCTCTTCTAGCATTTTCAGCTTTCTCTACTTAATTGGGTTCACTTCATAATAATAGTTCTTATAATTTTCATATAAATATATTTTTTTATTTTATAATTATCTCTTTTCCTTTATAGGCTTTCCATATCCATATGCACCTTCAATCATGCAAATATCTGCCGAATAATTACTTGCCTTTTCAAATGCACTAAGTATTTCATTTTCAGTTAATTTATTATTATCTTTCCACCCAAATCTTAACAAAGTGACAATAAATGCCGCGATGAACGAATCTCCTGCTCCCATTGTATCCACTGGATTAACTAACTTTACCTTTCCATTATAGTATTTATCGCCATCAAAAAATACTTGTCCATTTTTTCCCATAGTTACTAAGACATACTTACATCCAAAATCATGAATCTTCTTTTGAAATATTTTTATCTCATTTATATTCATATTCTCACATGAAAATAAAGCTAAATCTATATATGGACATGTCTTCTGCAAATAGTCATCTGTTCTATACTTATCTTTGGTAGAAAAATCAAAAGTTATTATTGAATCTATCGCTTTTAACTTATATACTTGATCTTCTAACTTTGCATTACAACTACTATGTATGAGATCAAATTCAGCTAAATACTCTAACTCATCCTTTTCAATTCTTATAGGCTTAGGCCAATTTGCTCCTATATCAACATTTAATAGATCTCTCTCCCCATCGATTATATTTATATCACACCTTTTTGTGGTTCCATTTTCCAACTTTCTACATTTTGATATATCAACCCCTAAATCTTCTAAGGAATATTTTATTAACTCTGCTTCCTCATCATCCCCAAATACTCCTAGATACGCAGAATCAACTTCACATTTTTTCGCATTTACTGCAAAATTTATTGCATTTCCTCCTGGATACATCATGTTCTTATTCATATATCTATCTATTACGTTGTCTCCCAGTCCAATAACTTTCATAATATTATTTCCTCACTTTCAAAAAGAGGTTATCCTAAAAGTTAATTTTAGGATAACCATTATTATTATTTTTAATATTCAACCTTTCTGTAGTAACGTCTTATTTCTAATGAGTGATTACGTATTACTTCTAGGTGCGCACTTATCCTTCCTAGTATTGCCCACATTACTACTGGAGATAATAATTTCCTATATTCTTCACTTATTCCTGGTAGTTCATAATCCTTTGTATCAAATACTGTAAATTTATCAGTATAATCAACTAAGAACTTTTCTACTCTGTCATCTAATGGTCTAGTTTCTGCCTCTGTTTTTAATAAAGTTGCACACACATCTTTTTCAATTAGTTCTATAGTTCCATGAAAAAATTCTGGTGAACTTACAGATTTAGTTCTCAACCATTGGGATTCTTCTAATACACACATTGAGTATGAATAAGTAGTTCCCCAAAGGTTTCCAGACCCAATCCAAATTTGATATGGATCATTTTTATATTTTTCTGCATATTCTCTTGCTTTTTCATCGCTTGCTTTTCTAACATGGTTCAATGCAGCTGGTAAGCTTTGTAGCTCTTCTGCAAACTTATTATAATCCGTAAATTCGTGATTGTTATTTAATAACTTACCAATTAATATATATAGAATTAATTCTTGTGGTCTACCATCCTTGTATACTACTGAATATGTTGATAGTTCTTCTAGGATAGAATTCTCTTTCCCAATTATAGAAATAGTAGTAACTCCCTTTTCCTTTAAATACTTTGCTGCTTCAACAGTCTCTTTTGTATCCCCTGACTTGGATGCTAAAAAAGCTATTGATTTATCAGTTATTTGAGAATTTCCTGTTAATAATAATTCTGCTGATATTTCTGAGTATACAGGAATCTTAGATTTTGTTTTAATCATATATTCAAATGGTTGCATCATTGCTATAGATCCACCAGATGATGTAAATAATATATTTTCAAATCCTTTTTCTGTTAGCTTGTCTGCTATTTCTTCAATAGCCTCCCTTTTACTATAGATATATTCTCCATTTTCTAGCATCTTTTTTTCATCAAATTTAATCATAATATCCTCCTAATTTTTATATATTGATATCTACGTAATAAATATTTATATAATTGCATCTCTAATATTAAGCTGCAAATATTCCTAAAAATGTGCCTAATATGCCTAATGCCATTAATCCTATTAGTATATATATAACTTTTAATTTCCTCTGCAATAATGAGTAAATTATAGTAGTAAGCCCAAGAGGAAGAATATATGGCATTATTCCATCTATTATCTTCTGTATTTCAACAGCACTATCTCCAGTTCCCATCATTCCAGCAATTTTAATGTTCACCATTCCAGGTATCATTGCTCCTATTATAATTAATCCAATTATTGAAGCCCCATATGTTAACTTAGGCATTAATCCAGAGTCTTCTATTTTTTCAAGAAACTTCGTTCCAAATTTATATCCACTTATCATACAGACATATCTAACAATAAATTGTGGTATATTAAATAATAGTAAAAACAATATTGGTCCTAAAATATTTCCTTGTAATGATAATGATGTTCCAACTCCTGTAGCTATTACCCTTAATGTTCCCCAAAAAAGCGAATCTCCTATTCCTGCTAAGGGACTCATTAGAGATGCCTTTACGCTGCTTATTGAAGATGTATCAAAATCTTCATTATTTGCGTTACTCTCCTCCATTGCTGTAGATATCCCTAATACTAAAGTTGATACATATGGTGTTGTATTGAAGAATTCCATATGCCTTTTTACGGCCTCTATTTGCTCTTCTTTTTTCTTATAAAGTTTCTTAATAATCGGCAGCATAGCATAGCAATACCCCATATTTTGTTGGCGTTCATAATTCCATGAATATTCTAAAGCAAGGCCTCTCAAAAACATCTTCTTAAGATCATTTTTAGTAACTTTAACATCATTTGATTGTTCTAAATTATTAGAAATCTTCATCTAGCATTACCTCCTGTTTCTTTACATTATTGTTTTGTAATCCCACAAGAACTATCGCAATGATAGTTGCAAAAATTGCAACACCTAGCATAGGTATTTTTAAATATGCACTAATTGCAAATCCTAATACAAAGAATATAACCAATTTTTTTGTCAAAATCATTTGTGCTAGAAGTGATATTCCTAAAGCTGGAATAAATCCTGCTGCAACTACTAGCCCATTTTGTACAAATTGTGGAATGCTATCTAGAACGGCGCTCATAAATGGGCTTCCTAAATATAATGCTAGTGCAACAAAAATTCCTCTTGGTAAGCTCTTTACTACAAATCCCCCTAAAAAGTGCATCCTACTTACACCGTTGAAATTTCCCTCTTCTACATATTTATCTGCTTTATGAAGAAAAAATGGCATTACAAAAAGTGTCATAACATTATCAACTAATAGAAATAGCGTTGCTATTGGAAATGCCAATGTCAATGCAACTTCTGCTCCTTGCCCTGTTGCTATCGCAAAAGCTGTACCTAAGATCCCTCCTGTTATAACATCTGGTGGAACTGCTGCACCTAATGTAACTGCTCCAATAAATGCCATTTCAAGAGTTGCTCCCATTATAATACCTGTTTGTAAATCGCCCATAACTAATCCTACAAGTACTCCTGTTACTATTGGCCTTGTTATTAAGCATGATCCTAAACACCATTCAAACGTAACAAACATTGCAATCAATCCTACTAAAATAGCTTGAGTCATACAATTTTACCTCCTTATAATACGTTTTTAACTAAAATTTTCTTATCACCTGGAACCTGTCTTATCTCTAATTCAATATCTCTATTTATTAGTTCTTGTAATATTCTTTCCTCCTCCTTTGATATTGGAACTGATTTAGTGATTGTTCTTGTCCCTTCTCTAGGCATAACACCTCCTATATTAATTGATTTTATATCAGGCAATTCATTGCTTAATTTTGCTGCATCTTCTATTGTTTCTACTATAATGAATAACTTATATTTATCTGTAACTCCACTTTTTATAGCCGCAATGGAATCCTCTATATTCTTAATTACTAATTTAACCCCATTAGGTTTAGCCAACTTTATTGTTGTCTTCTTTATCTCATCTTGCATAAGTTTATCATTTGCAATTAATATACAATCTGTGTTAATTTGTTGAGTCCATGCTAATGCCACTTGTCCATGTAACAAACGATAGTCTACTCTTAATAGTTTAATCATATAAAATCACTCCTTTAAAATTCTTCGTCTCTAATTGATTTAGCCGTATGAAATGTTTTATTACAATATCTTATATTCTCTTGCGTATTTTTAATTGTTTCTTCGATTAATTTTTCTGTACTCTCTTCTTGGCTTGTTATTAATTCAATTACAAGTGGTAAACACATACTCGAAATAATGTGTAAGTTTTCATAATTAATGTATTTCATAAACTCATTATTTACACTTCCTCCGAAGATATCCGTTATTACTATTAACTCTTCCCCATCTTCTAAATTATTTATGACCTCCTTTACTTGTTGGCTTAAATTTTTTTCGCTGCTTATGTATGCACAAAGTGTTGATATATTATCTTGTTTTCCTATTATTATCTTTACAGATTCATGCATTCCATCTGCAAGTCTTCCGTGACTTGCTAATAAAAATCTTCTCTTCAAAATTTATCATCTCCATCCAAACTCATGATATTATAAATCTTATTTCACTTCTCATAGCATTATAAAAGCAAGAAGCGTGCCAATGTCTGGCACGCTTCTTTATTCTTCACTATCTCTATCACTTAAAACTCAGTATTTTCAGTACTTTGATACATCAAAATATCATAAATAAATCCTATCTCTGGTAGATTAATTTTGACATTATATATTTTTTCAATGACACTAAATGAATTTTCTATAGTTTTTATCATATCTTTTTGACACTCTATAAAGTTTTCTAAGTTTGGATATGCATCTATTTCTTCGTGCCTTATCAGTCTTTCTACTAAACAACTTATGTGAACTAATAAAGCAATTTTTTTCTCATTATTTAATTTCTTTTTCATAGCTATTTCTAAGTTATCTAAGCATTCCTCTATATTTCTTAGCAATTTATCTGTGTCTAATATAGTTAATGTATCTATTACCCTTCTTAATGTAAAATTGTGAACTATATTATCATTAATAGTTTTCAAGTCATTTTCATCAGCTATTTTTTGGAGTATACGTCTTAATTGATTTTCCCCTCTTCCAGACATTAAATCTTCTAAGGAAATATAATTAATATGTTTAATTTCCGGATCTGCAGTACCTACTATAGTTAAAACATCATACAATTGGAATAATGCTTCATTCATTCCAAAAGTTTTTAGCCTCTCATAGTCATGTGCTATGACCTTAATCTTAAGTTTTTCTGGGATACTGTCCTGCAATAACTTCTGAAGTTGTAACGCAGTTCCCATCCCAGTAAAACAAGAAGTTACGATTACCTTTTTCTTATTTTCTTCAGGGTATAGAATTTTATAACTTGTTTCATTATGTTCTTTTAGATTTTCCACAAGTTCTTCAAGATAGATTTTATTTTTTAACATTTCACCAACAAATAGCGCCATTTGAGTAGACACATTATTAATAATTACTACTGGACCATTTATATAACTATTTATGCTTTTATATATATCATTTAGCGAACCCATATCAACAAGTATTACCAATCCTTTAGATACATCATTTTCTTCAATAAAATTTATTAACTTTTTTGCTATTTCATCCATTTTTATATCAATAGGCATATCAAAAGCTTCAAACATATTCATTTCTAACATTCTATTTGCTACATTTGCAATACTACTAGCTGTTGCATAACCATGAGCCAAAATTACAGTTTTAGTTCCGTTATTAGATTGCTGAATGTTTAAGCTTTTCAAATAAAAAGATAAAAAAATCTTATCATCTATCGTAAACTTAATATCCATCTTGCTCTCAATAAGCTTAATTAATTTAATTGCAATCTCATGTTCTAGCTTATTGTTTTTTAAAATATAGTTATACAAACTATCTCTTAATTTTCTTTGTTCCTCATTCCATTCTAATGAATCTTCACTCTTTATATATAAAAAATATGATATTGCATAAACGCTATTACCATTAAATTTTATATTATAATTTATCTCCATGTATCTAAATATCTCTTGAATACTCGCTGTTATGTATTGAATCATAACATTTTTATTTTCTTCTTTTCTTTCAAATATTAATTTATCAAACAAAGCATATACTTCTTGAAAAACATTAGTCTCAAAATACTCAATGCTTACATTTTTCTTTTGAATATCATTAAAAAAACTCATTATTTGAATATAAGTATTCTTTATTAGTTGCTGCCAATTCCCATCTTTTTTTAATATCATTGGTACAGTAGTATCTGGTAAAATTAATATATATTCACTTTGTTTTATCTTTATATCAGATTTCTTAATTGAGTCTTCCAACAACTCTTCTGGAAAATCCAATACCCCTAACTGTATCATTTCTGAATTTATTTTTTTAGTATAAGATTTAGCACATACATATTTAACTGTGTTTTGCAGTTCACCTATATTCCCTTTAAAGCTATAATTCAACATTAGATCTATAGCCCTATTTGAAATTGAAATCTTTTTATTTAATATTTTCGCTTCTTTTATTAAAAATTGATATATAAATTGAAGTTTTTCATCGGTGCCACGCTTATCTAGATCTGGTATTGAGACTGATATAGGAATTCTTCTTAAAAAAGTTCTCAAAAAATTTTCTGATAGTGATTCTGTTGTAGCAAAAACTAGTCTAACGTTTGCTTTATGCCATCCTGAGCTTTCACCCATTCTTCTAAAAACCCCTTGATCCATAAATGTGAATAACTTCTCTTGTCCTTCCTCGTTTAGTCTATGCACTTCATCTAAAAAGAGTATTCCTCCATCAGCTTCCTTAAGCATCCCTTCTTTTACGCTTTCTGCCCCAGTGAAGGCACCTTTTATATATCCAAAAAGATTTGCCGATAATAATTCAGGGTTATTATAATATTGAGCACAATTAAATACAATAAATGGGGAATCTTTTGATATTACTTGTTTTTCTACCGAATAATTATATATATACTTTGCTAAAAGACTTTTACCAACTCCAGTTGGCCCACTAAGTATAATCGGTAATCCGTTATTAGGATAAAATATAGATGTTTTTATTTGTTCTAACGCTTTTTCTAGACTTCCTTTAAATCCAATTAGCTCTGAAAACTTGTCCTTTTCTTCATCTAATGGTTTTTGAAAAAATAATTCTTCAATGCTATTATATTTGTTGCCTTTTATTCCAAAAAAACACTTTTCAAATTGACTATAATGCAAAAAATAAACAGGTCTTGTATTAATTTTTATTATCTTACCTTCGTCAACCATTTGATTTAAATAATGGCTTACAGTATTTCTCTTAACATCAAACTTCTTTGCAATTTCGCTAGCTGTAAACCTAGAATTATCACCAGCTCTTCCAAAGTAGCATGTTTGCTCTTCCAAATATCCCATTATATAGTCTAACAACATATTTATCACCCTTATATATTATTTTTGAGAAATGAAACAAGAGTATATAAATAAAAAACTTTTTTATATTATACTATATTTTTCTACATTAGAACTATATCTTAACTTTATATTTAAATATTTTTACATGACCTGTACTTTCCTTTTTTATAACTTACAAGAAATATATAGTCTCAAGAATAATTAAGTACTCTTTTACAGATATTTCTATATTAAATGCTTCTTCCATTGGTTTTAATATTTCTCTAACAAAATTATATTTATCTTTATTCTCATCTAACATTTTCTCACTATACTTACGATATATAATTTTTTCGCCACTCAACATACGCTCTATTACACATGCAATGTGTAATATTAACCCTATTAATGCAGAACTATTAAGTTCAACTTTATTATTTACAAGACGTATGTAAAAGCTCCTAAAACACTCGATATACTTATATGAATCTATATTTACATTTTCTCCAATTACTTCTCTCATATCATATATCTCTTCTATTAGACTTAATCGTGATTTTAGTAGTTCTACTTTTTTCTTATCAAAAATATCTGATGTTGATATATACAACAAAGACTCATCATCTGGTTTTACCGCACTTACCACTGCCAATATATCCTTTTCTGCCTTTATTTTTTGTATATTATGATTGAATTTTTTCTTGTTTACTATGTCTATATTAAGTATGTCGATGTCATTGCTAGTGATTTCTAGTTTCTTTTCCACAATTGGCTTGAGTTTTATAGCAGTTCCTTGTCCTGTGATGCAAGCTGTTATAATTACTTTCTTTTTAAGTGTTGAATTTATACTAAAATTATCTGCATAACTTCGCACTATATGTGGATTCAAATTTATGCAGCAATCATAAATTTCCTCCAATGAGGCTTTTAATGTTGCTTTTCTTGTAGCTTCAAGAACAATAGGTGTAGACACCATTTCTATTGTTTTTACCGGTACCTTTGTCTTTTCGTAAATCATATCACCAAATAAAACAAGAGATCCCATATCTACTAACAGCAATACTCCTCTACCTTTATCTATTTCTTTTACTATTTCTGTTAAATTCTCTAGTGCAGTCTCTGGTTTCTGATCCAATGGCATATCATAGCCTATAGCATATTTCTCACCCAAAAGTCTATTAGCTACATCAGCCATTGAACTTGCTGTATACTCTCCGTGCATAGCAACAATAATTCCAACACTACTCTCATTTTCATAATCCTCTTTATCTATACATAAAAACATAGTTATAAATCCAACTTCATCTTCTGGAATTCTAATATGAAATGTGCTTTCAACTTTTTCTTTCAAATCATACGAAATTTCATATTCCCTGGAATGCATCTTTTTAATATCTTCAAGCTGATGATTTTTAATTTCTTTTCCATTTAAAATTCTTTCAACTGTACTTGCTACATGCATTGATAGTCCATATAAAATTTTACTATCAAACTGCATTAACAATTTTTCACTAGCCTTATTTAAAAATTCACTAACTAGATCTACAATTTTTCTATCAACTACTTTATATAATTCTTCTAAACTATCCTTATCTATATTCAGTATATATTTTTTAAAATACGTATCTATATCAAGACTCATTATAAGTTTTATGTCCTTTTCACTTATTCCATTAGACTCCAAAAGTTTTCTTTTTTCTTCTAATGCTCCATAAAAATCAACTATTTTTATATCTTCTTCTTCTCTTACATTATTTTCATCCAAACAAAACTTTATAACATCTTGATTTACAAACCTATCAATTTCACTTCTTTTCTCTTTATACTTAAATAATCCGCTAAGTACATACTGAGGCAAGTATTGACTATGAATGCATATATTCTTATCTCTTTTCATCATATTCTCAAGAAAAGCTTTTGAGCAGCTTAGTTTTATATCGCTTTTGAGTTGCCCAATATTATTAGAACAATTGTATAGTAAAAATGCTTTTAGCGCATTTGCTGTAATACTTATGCTCTGCTTAATGCAACTCACTTCTATCTTTAAAAAGTTTTTAATAAGTTCGTATCTTTCTTCTATAGTCCTATCTTTTAATGCTGGTAACCGTATAATCATAGGAATCCTTCTAGTAAATGTTTTCAATAATGCCGATTCAACATTTTCAGTAGTAGCACATATTATAAGTAGTTTAACTTTATACTCTTCCTCAGAATCTCCAAGTCTCCTATATATGCCCTTATCAATTATAGAAAATAGCATTTCTTGACCTTCCGATGGTAATCTATGAACCTCATCCAAAAATAATATTCCTTCATTAGCTTTTTCAACTAATCCTATGGTATCTCTGCTAGCACCAGTATATGCCCCTTTCTTAACACCAAAGATGTGACTCACTAGTAGCTGTGGATTATTTGCATAATCTGCACAGTTAAATGAAATAAATGGCGCATTGGCTTTTATTTTGCCAATTTCTTTAGCATACTTATACATAACTTCTGCAAACATTGATTTTCCTGTACCAGTTTCCCCTAAAAGAAGAGTATGAAGTCCATTGGGAGGATATATTATAGCAGCTCTGGCCTGTTGTGATGCGTTTTTCAGACTGAAGCTAGTTCCAATGATGTTATCAAAAGCATCTTTTAAAACTTTTTCTGTGCCTTGCCCTATCTGAATATCCTCCTCCTTTATTTTATATAGTACCGGCTTCTTCAATATCTTTTCTATTTTTCCATCTCTATAAAGTTTATTTAAATCACTAGATACGTTTGTCCTTTGAATATTCATTATTAATGAAATTTCTGTAGCTGAAAAACCGTTGATGCATCTACGTTCATTATATTCCTTACTACACAGATCCCTTAGAACTTTATAAATATTATCAATCCTTCTCATTGCTTTTCCCCTCATATCCTATTCGTATAACTCTCTTAACGTTAACACTCTAGGTACGTAAATTAAATTTAAATATCTTTAACTAATAAGCTTATTATACATGATTTACCATAGAATTTGAATAAACATATCAAAGAGTGGATTATTCAAGTTTTATTAAATAACCCACTCCATTTTTACTATTTGCTGTTTTTACTTATTATACATTGCATGCTATTTCTTTTTCTTTAAACTTTTCTTCATACATTTTAATAAGTTCACAGATAAGATCTTTAGCTAAAGATGCAGTCATTAAATGATCTTCTGCATGCATCAGTAATAAAGATAATTCTTGTTTATTACCTGCGGCCTCTTCTTGAATTAAGCCAGTCTGTATATTGTGAACTAATGAAAGTTCTTCTTTAGCTTGTTTCATACATAGATTGGCTTTATCAAACTCACCATTTCTAGCTAAATTTAAAGCCTCAAAACAAGCTGATCGTGAATTACCTGCGTGACTAATTATAGTGAAAACTATTTCTTCTAATTCCATATTCATTTTAAATCCTCCATTATTTATCCATTAAGTTTAGTGCAAGTTCTAGAACACTTTTTCCATCTATTCTTCCATAAAGTTGTACTGGTATGCAGGCATAAGGCTTACCTTTTTCATCAACTATTTCTTTAACCCATTTTTCTTTATATTTAACTTGAGGCCCAAGTAAAAATACATCATAATCATCAACATTTTCATCCAAATCTTCTACTGGTTCAGCATTAATAACTAAGTCCTTGTGACCTATTTCCTCTGCATATTTTTGCATTTTTGTTACTAGCAAACTTGTTGACATACCTGCTGCACACATTAATAATATCTTCATGCTAAATTCCTCCTAAATTTCATTCTATAAATATTTTTCTAATTAATACACTAAGCTTGTACTGTATTTAAATTTTCTTCTTTCCCTTCAATTTCTAATTGTTGTTTTTCAGCAAATTTAAAGAATGGGTAGTAAATTATTGCTGCTATAACCATTTCTACAGCAGACCAAACTGCTGCTCTCCAATCTCCACCAGTTGCAATAAATGGTCCTATAATAGGGGGCATTGTCCACGGAACCATAGCTACTGGTCTACCAATTATGTCAAAATACATCATAAAATAAGACAAAGTAGTAAGTACTAAAGGTACCACTGTAAATGGAACTAGAATAACTGGATTTAAAACTACTGGAAAACCAAATATGACTGGCTCGTTTATTTCAAAACATGCAGATGGAAATGAAACCTTTCCAAGTGATTTATAAAGTTTGCTCTTTGAACGGATCATTAATAAAACTAAACAAAGAGTTGCACCTGTTCCTCCTACATTAACAAACAATGAGTAAAATCCTGATGCTGTAATGTATGGAATCTTTTCATGTGCTATAAAAGCTGCTGTATTAACAGTTAAAAATTGAATATATATTGGATCTGCTATACCTTCAAGCGTCATGTCTCCATGAATACCTGCTGACCAAAGTAATGTAACTAATGCGCTATATATTAATATTCCCGGAAGAGTATTAAGGGCAAAAACAACTGGACTAAATATCATAGTAATAAAATCAGTTATATTAAATCCTATAACTACTCTTATTAGCCAAACTGTAATCATAACTACAAGAGCTGGTATTAACGCAATAAATGAATTTCCAACTGCTGGCGGAACTCCCTCTGGTAATTTAATAACAATATTTCTCTTTACGAAAAATCTTAATACTTCTACTGCAAACATACAAACTATTATAGCAGTGAAAAGTCCTTCTGCTCCAAATTTACTAGTATCTAATTGAAAATCCTCTGTCACTTGTGTAAGTAAAAATGCTACAAAAGATATTACTGATCCTGTAATTGGATCTAATTTATAGCTTTTAGCTAAGTGATATCCTATTCCAAGGGCTGCTAAAACGCCTAGAACTCCAAATGATGAATTTACAACTACATTCATCTTTGGGCCAAGCTCTCCAATATAATCTGCCCACCAATCAAATGGAAGGTTACCTAAAATAAGAAATATACTTCCTACAATAATGAATGGAATTGTAATAGCTAATCCATTACGAATTGCCATTAGATGCCTTTGATTACCGACTTTAACTAATGGTGGTATCATCTTTTCTTGAAAAAAATCCATAAATCTTTCCATAATTTCTTCTCCTCCATAATTTTTTCGTTCTGTTAAGCTGCATAAACATCTTTCAATTCTATTTAAGTAGTAATCGCAAGCTTGCTAAGTATTGAATATCTCTGCTAAAGTATTAAATAATAGAACTGAAGAAAACAAACATAAAAATTTTCTATCTTACGATAAGTTATATAAAACTAATTTTAATAAACATTATATTCAAACAATGTATTATGAAAGATGAAATCCATAACTTTTGCATAATATTATTAATACTCAAAAATGAAAATAATTAAATCACATAATTATTTCAGCATACTAAAGTAATCGTTTTTATATGTTACAGTATAATTTTAATATTTATAAATGTATAAGACAAATATAATTGAATTATTGTTTATTATTACTATCACAATATAAATTTTCACTCAATATATAGGCAAAAGATTACGTTTATTTTTTATAAAATACAAGAGATTTGAGGTTTATGGTAAATAACTAAGTTTGTTTATTAAATTTATGCTTAAGTAGGATTAAACTAAAATTATATAATCGCTAAATAGTAAAATTTCTATGAAGTATTAAATTATTTCTTCTAGCAACTCACAGAATGAATTTATTTTTACATAGAATTATATAAGCAATTACCATGCCAATACTCTAAAATACTGATAAAACTCAGACTTAATTGATTCAGTATAAAATCAATACACATTTTACAGTTTTCTAAAGATATAATACACGTATGTGTATTATATCTTTTCTACATTTCGTTTTTCATAACTAAAAGGCTTAAAATACTGCCATATATAATTAAACGCCAGTATTATGCCATTAATTGATTACGTAGCCTACTAACGCTTTGAATATAAATTTGTTATCACAACATATATGCATACAAAATTAATATTTAAAAGTGCAAAAATCTGTATAAACTAAAAAACAATATTAATACTTGTCCATATTAATACTGTTTTTTATCTTTATTTATATAATTTTATTGCATAGCTAAAAATCTAATTACTATCCTGTTTACATTAATTTTAGTAGCTATCACAAATTAGTATAAGAAAAACCTGTTCTTAAACCATTAATTAATACTAATAAACATCACCATCTATATTGAAAGTATCTCCATAAACTGTAAAATTAAAGTCTGGTTTCAAATCTACATTACCTGCTTTTAATAATTTTCTGTATGCATTAACTCTATCCGAACCTTCTGGATCATCATCTTTAAGGAATGCATATCTATAATCCATTACACTAGAAAGAAATTTATTTTCATCTATACCATCCTTAGGTAATCCACCTAACTTTTTCTTAGCCGAATTAATATATTCTTTTGCTCCATCTTCTCCATGATTTACACACATATCATATATAAATGCTAAAGTTAGTTGATGTTTAGCGCCAATGGAAGTTGCTAGAGATACTGCTGGTTTCCAATACATTTCATCAAGTTCATATAATTGAGCTTTCTTAAATAATGAATCATTACATGCCTTTACATCTTTTATAAAATTATCTAGGCCTTTAATATCATCATTTTTTCCATCCTCATCATGTTCTTCCTTGTCTATTCTATCTAATGCTGGAATATACTTTGCCAAATTATTATTGGGATTTAGCTTAGTATAATAATGTATTAATATATTTCCATCGTAAGTTCCTGTAGTAAATCCTATACATCCAAATGTAATTCCTCGTCCATCAAATGAGCCAAGCTTCTCTGCATAATTATAAACAAACTTTGTTTTACTATTTTCACATACAGTCGTTAACTGAAGGTCCACTGCTTTTTGTTCAGAATTTGCAGTAATGGCTAATGCTGCTGAAGAGAATGAGAGACACATAGTCAAAGATACTGCTAAAGTAACTAATTTTCGTAAATTTTTCATATAAAAATTCCCCCTAATAATTATTTTATCTCAATTATATATAAAGCAAATATTATGCCAATTATAAAATACAAATAATGTATATTGAAAACAGATGCTTTATAGATAAATAATACATATTATTTAATGTGTATTCTAAAAATACATGTACAATACACATAAATGTATTAATTACATAATATGTAAATCGCATATAATCTTAAAAAGTAAAAGCTTTGTATTGAATTACTTGATCCTTTTAAATATTAATAATTCAATACAAAGCTTAATTATTATGAGAATATAATTTTCTAATCTTCAAGGATAGCAGCTACAATACTTGAATTTTTCAACATAAAGTTTTTTTATCTAAAATTAAAACATTATCGTAACGTTAACACTTTTGTTTACATATAATAATTCATGGTAATAGTTCAAGAATATATATCTTAAGATAAAATAATATTATGGAGGAAAACAAATGACTAAAATATATGAAGGAGACGCTATAAATCAATATACTGGCGTAAAACCAACTGAATTAATGCAGGAATCATCAAATCTTTTATTTAGAGTTCCTGTATTCCTAAGCCATCCAAGTAGATTGAATTCTATTCAACAAGAATTTGTTGATGCTATAATATCTAAAATAAGAGAGGCTTTATTATTTCCACGTACCCTACCAGTAACCGAACAATATCCCGAAACTCCATTAACAAATATCAGAAGAATGATGCTATCTAGTTATGGATTTATTTCACTTAATCTTAATCAACGACAGGTATATATAATTCAAAATAATCTTGGTCAACCTCAAAATCAGTTTGCTCTTGAGGGTAGTCCTTTTGCTCAAATTGAACCAGCTATGGCTTATCAATACGGTCTTCCTATTCTTCTTATAAGAGAAGCTGGAGTAGAACAAAGTGGGATTTGGTCATTTGGTATAGGTCCATTTCTAATTTTGGAGTGGGATCCTACAAGGCCACTTGAAGATTTCTTTACAAGCAATGCGTGGCTAGAAATATTTCAAAATTGGATATCACAGGTAAGAAACGGATTTTATCTTCAAACTCAACCTGAATTTAAATATTCTTGTAATAACACTGATGTAAGGTAAATTAAAAATATTTCTTAGTTTTTATACTCCATCTAAAAGATCTAAAAAAGCTGTTACATCACAAAGAAATTCTTTATGTAACAGCTTAACTTTTCTTTTAACTGACATTAAAATACTTTTTAAACATGATTCTTAATTATAATCCTTATTAGCCATACAAAACACTTCCACACACTAAAAATCCCCATGATAATTTAATCTATCATGGGGATTAAACAAATACTAGTAATATCTGAATTAACAAAATCAACATATATTAATTAATATCTATTTGCTTCTTATTATTCTTCCTCTAAAATTTCTTCTACTTCTTCTACACTCAGCCCTGTAGCTTCTGCAATTTCATCAATTTCTTCAAAGCCCATTAAATCACGAGCTAAGGAAATCATAAGCTTTTTCACATTTTCTTCAACACTTGGAGGGAGCTCAGACATATCAGTTAAATTTTCTGTTAGATCAAAATATTCTTCTCCATAAGACTCTTCTTCTTCTGCTTGCTCAAAAAGTCTTCTTTTTTTAGCTTTTTCTCTATCAAATTCATTAAGATATACTAACTTACTATTGTTTACTTCTAAGTCTTCATCTGAAAACACTGTTATACCTTCATTCTCCAATAAAAGGGCTGTAATTCCCTTGCCTTTTACTTTATTACCTGTAAAAGTACCATCATACACAAAGTTAGATCCACATGAAGGACTTCCTTCTTTTAATATAGCTTTTGTGGTTCCAAGTTCTTTTGCAATTTTTAATGTTTCATATGCACCATCTATAAATTGCTTAGTAACATCCTCACCTTTATTACTTAATGCTTTTCCATTCCCATCTAACACTTCACTTGCTGCACTATTTAGTTCAACAGGGTTTCTTGGAGTTGGTAATCCGCCTAATTGCTCTGGACAAACTAGAACTGCTTTTCCTTCTCTAAATAATTTTAAACATCTATCATTTAGATTATTTTTACCACTATATTTACAATTAACTCCACACAAGCATGCACTTATTATGTACATATTATCACCTCTTATCTAACGTACACTTAACACTATAAAACAAAAACTTAAGAGAAATTTAATTATAGCTTTACTTAATTATACATTAATATTTGTATAATATTCTTACTAACAATAATTTTAATGATATTTTTAACTTAAATAAGTAAAAATATTAGGTATATGAAAAAAATAACTACCCCTTAAGTTCTACCATAGTAACTCCGTCTCCACCTTCACCATATGCACCTAGCCTATATGATTTTACATGTGGATGTCTCTTAAGCATATCATTTATTGCTTTACGAAGTACTCCAGTTCCTTTACCATGAACTATTGTTACTTCCCCTAAATTAGCCATATATGCATCATCTAAATATTTATCTGCTTTGTAGCACGCTTCTTCTGCATCTAATCCCCTTAAGTCTACTCTAGATTCTACATTACTTAGATTAAGCTTTACTTCTCTTTTTCTTCTTACTTTTTCTTCTTTGGTAACTTGAGTTTTTCTTAAATCTTTAAGCTTAACATTTACTTTCATTATTCCAGCTTCAACTTGAACTTCGCCTCTGTTATCTGGCATAGAAACAATAATTACTTTTTGATTTAATGAAGGCAGGTAAGCTTCCATTCCAAGAGTTACATTAGTTATAGATTCCCCCTCATTTTCCTTCATCTTGTGAATTCCTTTTTCTCTTTCTTCTAAACTATCTTTAAGTTTCTTCCTCTCTTCTTCAAGTCTTTGCCTTCCGCCACCTGCTATTCCAAGCTTTTCAAGCTCTCTCATAGCTTTTAAAATATCATCAGCTTCATCTTTAGCATTTGCAATTATCTCTTTAGCCTCACGTCTAGCATCCATATAAGCTTTTTCCCTAGTATTTTCTAATTTTTCAAGCTTTTCCTCATACTTCTTTTTAAGATCTTCTGCTTGATCTCTAAGCATCTTAGCTTCCCTTGCTTCTTTTTTAGCTATTATACTTTTTTCTTGAAGTTCTCTGATTAGATTTTCAAATTGAAGATTTTCTTCAGACATGTATTCTTTTGCGCGTTTAATGACACCTTCTACAAGTCCTAATCTCTTAGAAATCTCAAAGGCATTTGATTTACCTGGAACCCCAATTAATAATCTATAAGTTGGCCTCAAGGTTTCTATATCAAATTCAACAGAAGCATTTTCTACACCATCTGTTTTTAATGCATAAGCTTTAAGTTCACTATAGTGAGTAGTTGCAATTAGCTTTGCGCCTCTATTTCTTAAAGTTTCTAATATTGATACTGCAAGAGCTGCTCCTTCTGCTGGATCTGTACCTGCGCCAAGCTCATCAAATAAAGCTAATGACTTGTCATCTACATGCTTCATGATATTAACTATATTAGTCATATGAGATGAGAAAGTAGATAAGCTTTGCTCAATACTTTGTTCATCACCTATATCTGCAAATATTTCTTTAAAGAAGGCTATAGATGAGTTATCTCTAGCAGGAATTAATAATCCGCTTAATCCCATAATATGAAGTAAGCCAACAGTTTTTATTGTAACAGTCTTACCTCCAGTATTCGGCCCTGTTATCATTAATGTTTGAAATTCTTCTCCTAGATATATATCTGATGGCACAACTTTATCATTTTCTATTAATGGATGCCTTCCAGAGAATATACTAAATGCTCCATCTTCTCTAACTATCGGCTTTATAGCATTTAATGCAGATGCATATCTTCCCTTTGCAAATATAAAGTCAAACTCAACAAGGACCTTTAAATTACTCAAACATGAGTCCCCATTAATTTTAACTTTCAGAGAAAGATCAGAAAGTATTCTTTCTATTTCAGCCTTTTCTTTTAAAAACAATTCTCTTATTTCATTGTTTAAATTGACTAAGCTCATAGGTTCGATAAAAAACGTTGCTCCGGTTGAGCTTTGATCGTGTACAAGTCCTGGAACTTGACTTTTATATTCTGATTTTACAGGAAGCACATATCTATCGCCTCTCATAGTATATAAATCATCCTGTAAGTATTTTGAGTTACTTCTAACAATAGAACTTATTTTTTCTCTAACTGAAGAGTTCTTTTCTTTTAAGCTTCGTCTGATATTACAGAGAGTTTGGCTAGCTTTATCACTAATTTCATCCTCTGATACTATGGCTCTTTCTATTTCGTCTTCTAATGCTTTTACTGGAGCTAATATATAAGCTAAGTCTTCAAGTTTTGGATATGACTTTTCAACTTCTTCTCTTTTAAAGAATTCCTTCATATTTCTCGTAGCTTTAAGCATTCCACCCACTTTTAATAATTGTCCTGGTGATAAAGTTCCTCCCTTTTTAGCTCTTTCTATACCTTCATGTATATCAGCTAATCCTTCAAGTGGCGGATTCCCCTTTGATATTAAGATTTCAAGAGCCTCGTTTGTCTCCTCTAACTTATTATTTATTTCATATAAATTATCATAAGGCTCAAGATCCTCAACTTTTGCTTTAGCAGCATTTGTTCTTGCATATTTCTTAATTTTTTCTTTTATCTTATTAAACTCTAAAATTCTTAGAGATCTTTCATTCATATATCCCACATCCTAACAATCAATCAACAATTGACAGCATATAAGAGATAACTAAGAATTCATACTTATAAAACTTAAAATACTCTCTCTAACAAGTTTCAAAGTAATTTGCATCTTAATCATCAATTACAAGCCGTCAACTATTTCTTGGTATTATTCTACTCCACGTTTATAGTGGCCTTTAGTATATTTATTATTTTCATTTTTTGCTTTACGAGCAATCTGATTTAAAACATCTTTTACTTCATCATAACTTTCATCTTTAAAGTCTACTCTAAAATTTGAAATATTAAAAGACTTAAGTTCTTCCATTTCATCAATTAAATTGGTAGTTATTGAATTTAAAATATAACTTCTACAGCTATTATCACCCAAAACAGTAAAACTTTCATTCATTCTATCTATTAACTTAAAATTGTCCTTCATACACACGCCACTACATTCTTTTTTAGATGACTTATTACCAAAAGTACTTCCCATAGGACAATATTCACTAATCATAAGCTCAGTTTTTCCATAAATATTTATTCCCATGTTGCAGTTAGTGTTCTTCATTAATTCTTTTATTTCTTTTCGATTTAGTTCAAGACTTAAGAATGGAATATCAACGTCTTGCGCATAAAATTCAGCCGCTTCTTTATTAAATATATTTAATTTATAATCTCCTATTATAAATAGCTTATCTTTATAGATTTTTATTATTCCAGCATTAGATGTAATTATTCCCTTTATATAAGGTTTTAGTTCATCTATTATTTTTACTATGCTATTAAACTCCTGCTTAATGATATTTGGAACTTTTAAATATATATTTTTATCTTTTGAAGTTTCATATAAATTCTTTAAGTCATTTTTATTCAACGCATGTTTTTGCCTGCTGAAAAATATATCTAACGCTATATTTTGAGCCTTATTATCCTCAAGTAGTGCCTTTAGTTGATCTTTTGTAATACAACTATAAATGTAGCCTAAGTTTTCCTGAGATTTTGCATTCCATTCTTTAATAATTCCTTCTGTTCTTTTCCTTCTATATGAACTTACTTCTTCTTTTAAAATCTTTTCAAATAATTCTCTTCTTAGATTATTTATAGATGAAATTCTTATAAATCCGTCATCAAAAATATCAAAAATTATCTTATCAAATCTATATGGAATTTCTCCTGATTTTCTTAAGGCTTCCTCAACTCTTTCTCTTGTTAATGGTTTATTCGTTGCCTCTTCAACCATTTCTCCATAAACTCTATACTCTTTTTTATTGTATTTTGCTTTAATACAAAGAGGTGAATTAACTTTAAATTCAATCTCACCAGTTAAATTTATCTTCCTTTTATAAGGTTTTAAATCATCATTTAATTCATCATAAAGTTTTTTGTCAGACATCTTATATAGCTTATAGCCTTTTTTATATCCACCAGTTGGAAATAACTTAACTGTTTCGCCCTTAAAAGCTTCTTTAACTTCATTATTATTATTTAAAATCTTACTTAAAGTAAATCCATCGTCATTAAACCTTATACCATCACCCAAAGATACGCTTGCTTCTAGTTTAACTTCTCCACTGTTAGACACCTGACCTATATATACACCAGTATTTTTAGGGTAATTATAGCTCATCATATCTTTTCCTACATTTTTATATAGATATGCTTTAGCAAAACCTTCTCGATTAAATAGTTGTGCTAATTCTTGTCTTCCCCTTTGTAAATCAAACTTTGTATTTACTAACACCTTATCAATAGCTTTTCTATAATTCCTTGTAACTCCAGCAACATATTCTGGCTTTTTCATTCTTCCTTCAACTTTTAATGACGAAGTTCCACTCTTTATAACGGCGTCCATATCATCAATAAAACATGTATCTTTAGGACTTAAAAGATAAGCCTTTCTTTCTCCAAAATTTTCACCCTTCAAGGTATACTGCATTCTACAAGGTTGTGCACACCTTCCTCTATTTCCGCTTCTTCCGCCAATCATAGAACTCATTAAGCACTGTCCCGAATAACATACACACAAAGCACCATGTACAAATATTTCTGTCTCAATTCCCAAATCTTTTGAAATATACTTAATTTCATCTACTGTAAGTTCTCTAGATAAAACTATTCTCTGCATTCCTTTTTCTCTAAAGTATAAGGCTCCCTCTGCATTATGAATTGTCATTTGTGTAGATGCATGAAGTTCAAAATCAGGATACACATCTCTTATTAATTTTACTAACCCTAAATCTTGTATTATTATTGCATCTACTCCAATTTCATAAAGGTATCCTGCATATTTTAAAGCTTCCTTTAATTCACTTTGTTTTAAAATTGTATTTATAGTGACATATACTTTTACATTATAGCTATGAGCATAATCAACAGCCTTCATCATTGTTTCATTATCAAAATTTGATGCATAAGCTCTAGCTGAAAATTTATTTCCACCAAGATATATTGCATCTGCTCCATTATTTATAGCAGCAATTAAACTCTCCATGCTTCCTGCTGGAGCCAGTAATTCTATCTTATTCATATTTCTCCTTCATTGATTATCTTTTCTTTTTTACAATAGGACCTACCTGTTCTTTTTTAGCTCTTGCAATTTCTATTTCTTTATTTATTATTTCTGCTTGTAGCTCAAATAACCTATTGTGAAAAGTTCTTGCTTCTTGATTAAGTTTATCATTTTCATTAGCTAATTCTTCTTTTTCTTTAGCTATTATTGACATCTTTCCTTGTAAATCATCTATTGATACCTTACTTGTATTCAAATCTTTTTCCTTAGCTTCTATTTCCCTTTTTAATTTTAGGAAAATCCCCTCTTTATCTTCCAATTCCTTTTCTAATCTAGCTAAAGCGCTCTCTCTACTTGCTAATTCTTCTTTAATTCTTCTTAAGTCATTTTCTTTACTCTCTAATGTATTGCTTACTTCCTCAATCTCTTTTACCTTAATATTAACTTCTACTTCTTTTTCTTCATGAACTTCTTTAAGTTCACCTTTTAGCTTTTCATTATCATTTCTTGTTATTTTTAATTCCTCTTCTAATCTTTCTTTTTCTCTATCAGAATTCTCTATTTCTTGTGATAATTTATCGTTAGTATCATTGATATTTTTAATTTCATTATTCAAAATATCTTGTTCTTTCTTTAATTTATTAATTTCACTTACTAAAGTATCCTTTTCTTCATTTAATAAATCAATTTGATTTACCAATGCTTCATTTTCTTTATTTAGCTTACTTAATTTTTGCTTACATTCTGTAATTTCTTTTTCTGATTCTTCAAATAAATCATTAATCTGCTTATTAAGATCAGCTTTTTCCATATTATTATCTTGAATTTGTTTTGTTAATCTAACAGCATTATCTTTTTCAAGTTTTAGACTATTATTTAATTCCTGCTCTCTTTCAAGTAATTTTTTAATTCTCTTATTCAATTCTTCTTCACTTAGTAATAATTCTGTAATTTTATTTTTTAGTATTTCTTTTTCTTCTCTAGCCTTAGATGTTATTGCATTATTAGTCGTAATTTGATTTTCTAACTTTTCCTTATGCCCCGCAAGTTCTTTAGCACATTTATGATAATCCTCATTTAATTTTTCTAAATTTGCTTTACATGAAGTATATTCTTTGTTTATAGCCTCTTTATTATTAATTTCATATTTTAAGTTTTCGCTTGCTTTTTTTAATTGCTCACAAACATTATTATAATCAGCTTCTAGCGTGATATTCTTTTCTTGTAATAGAAGCATCTTATTTTCTAAATTTAACTTAGTTTGAGTAAGTTCTTTTATTTGTTTATCTAACTCAAAATTTACGGCAGTCATTTCGTTTAATTGTTCAGTTACCATATCTTTTTCTTTTCTCGCTTTAGTAAGTTCGCTAGTTAAACTACTTACTTGTTCATTAGCTTGTTGCACTTGCTTATCTAATCTATGCTCTTTGTTTTTGGCCTCATCTATCTTCTTATAAAGAATCTTGCTCTTCTCTTTATAGTCGGAAATATCTTTTGTTAAGACTTCATTACTATTCTTATTTCTCTTATTCTCATCAGTTATTAATTTATTTTCTTTTTTCAGCTTTTCATTTTCAATTTTCAGTTTATTAATTTCATCACTTAATGAACTAAATTTTACTTCTACATTATTATATTTCCCATGTAGCTCTTCTTCTTTCTTCTGAAAATTACTTTGAAGTTCTGATTTTTCCTTATTTATATTTTCTAATTGCAAACTAAGCTCGTCTACTTTCTTCTTTAAAGAAGAATTTTCACTACTAATAGCTTCTTTTATTTTAACTGCTTTATCTAATTCTAAATCACACTCGTAAAGTTCATCAGCTATATTTACCGCCGCCAAAACAGAAGCATCTGTTGTACTAAAACTAGCCTTCTTAGACAAAATTTCTTTAATTCTTGTATCAACAAAATTTGCTACCCCAAGCAAATATTTTTCGTCTTTTTCCCCTTTTAAGTTATAATTCATACCATTTATATTAACTGTTACCCTAATCATAATAATAGCACCTCGTAAAATTCTTTATTACTTCTAATTATATGGTATATTCATCAATAAAACAATTATGTTAGGCTAACTGAACCTTGAATTCTTGCACTTTTTCTTTAAATTTCCGAAAAACAACCTATATCTATTCAATTGCTAAAAAAGTTTTCGTACTTCTTAAATTTTATGCTATACTTATTTTGATTATTTTATTGTTTAATTGTATAAAAATGATTAATATTACTTTATTGTGTTAATCATTCTTATATATAACTAGAATTGGGCGGTGAGTGAAATTAATATTAAATCTATTTTAAGCATATTACTATCAAAAATTACTGCGTTTTCTGCAAAACATATTGTAAAAGGCGGAAGTAATTTTCCTGGTAAGATAGCTTTAAAAATTGATAAATCAATCTTAAAACATGTTAGCAAGGGATACAAGGTAATTTTAGTTACTGGAACTAATGGAAAAACAACAACTACAAGCATGATTTACAATATCCTAAAGGAAAATAAATTACACGTTATAACAAACAGCACTGGAGCCAATTTATACCCAGGTATCGTAGCTTGTTTTATTTCCAACTATTCTTTTTTTAAGAAAAAAGAATATCCTTATGCGGTAATAGAAGTTGATGAGGCTAATGTAAAATTCATTACAGAATATATAACCCCTGAAATAATAACTGTAACTAACTTATTTAGGGATCAGCTAGATAGATATGGAGAGGTTTATACAACTCTTGTTAAAATTTTAGAAGGTGTGACTAAAGTTCCTGAGTCAAAACTAGTTTTGAATGGTGATGAATCTTTGCTCGGAAAGTTAGATGTAAAAAATCCAGTAGTATATTATGGTTTTAATACACCTATTAAAGAAGATGCTACATTGGAAATAAATGCTGATGCAAAATTCTGCAAGTTCTGTAAGGCGCCTTACTCATATAACCTAGTTACTTATAATCACTTAGGCGATTTTTACTGTCCTGAATGTGGTTATAAGCGTTCCGAACTTGATTATGCTGTAAATAAAATTTTTGATTTAACACCTGAAAACTCTTCTGTATTAATTAATGACACTGAAGTTTTTATAAGCCAATCAGGTGCTTATAATATTTACAACGCCTTATGTGCATTTGCCATTTCAAAAGAACTTGGAATAGAAGACTCAGTAATTAAAGCTTCTCTTCAAAATCAAAGTTCAAGCTTTGGCAGACAAGAGCAAATATCTATTGATAATAAAGATGTACAAATTATATTAGTAAAAAATCCTGCTGGATATAACCAAGCTTTAGATACCCTTGCTCTTAATACGAGTGAATTTTCAGCGGTTTTCATGTTAAATGATAATTACGCTGACGGACGTGATGTCTCTTGGATTTGGGATGTAGACTTCGAAAAAATATCTAGTTTAAAAATAGAAGATATTTTTGTATCAGGAATTAGAATGTATGATATGGCAGTAAGATTAAAGGTTGCTGGATTAAATGTAGATAAATTTATTTTAAAAGAAGATTATGAAGAGCTTACAGATAAAATTAAGGAATCTGCATCTAAAAAAATATATATATTAGCAACTTATACTGCAATGATTAATTATAGAAAATATCTTCATTCAAAAGGTTATATAAAAAAACTTTGGTAAGATAAGGAGAATACTATTATGGAATTAACTATTTGTCATTTATATCCGGATTTACTAAATGTATATGGTGACGTAGGTAATGTACTCATTTTAAAACATAGAGCAGCCCTTAGAGGAATTGATGTAGATATAATAAATACTTCAATAGGTGAAAACATAGATAAAGACAATGTGGACATCATCTTCTTCGGTGGTGGTCAAGACTATGAACAGTCTATAGTCTCTAATGATTTAAATGAGATAAAGAAAGACGCTTTAACAAGTTATATTGAAGATGGCAAAGTTATGCTAGCTATATGCGGCGGATATCAATTATTAGGTAAATACTACACTGCTCCAAATGGAGAAAAAATAGATGGACTTGGTATTTTAAATCTATATACCGAAGGCGGGGATACTAGATTTATTGGAAATACAGAAATATTTAACGAAGAATTTAATGAAACTTATGTTGGATTTGAAAATCATTCTGGTAGAACATATATAAATGACCATACTCCCCTTGGAAAATGCATTCACGGATATGGCAATAATGGTGAAGATGGATATGAAGGATGTATCTATAAAAATACATTTGGTTCGTATTTTCATGGCTCTTTTCTTTCAAAAAATCCAGAATTTGCAGATAGGCTTCTAACATTAGCTTTGAAGAACAAATACGGAGAAGATGTAAAATTAGAAAACTTGAATGATAATTTCGAATTAAAAGCAAAAAATTCTATAATACAAAGACTAAAGTAAATATTACAAAATTGTAAATTCTCATATATTGTTTGTAACTTTTTACATAACATTTATTGTTATAGCATTACATAAATGTTATACTTAAAATGTTTTATTATACTTAAGGCATGTTAAAAAAGATTATTATTTTATATATGTTTAAAAGAAGTGGAGAGATTTGACTTGAAAAAAAATTTAATTTTAAAAGCATTTGCATTAACCCTTTCTCTTTCTTTATTTAGTCCATTAAGTATGGCAAGTTATGCAGCAAGCAATTCTGCAAAACCTAATACTGAAACTTCATCAGAGAACTTACCAAACATTAAAGCTGAAGCTGCTTTAACTATGGATTTAGAAACAGGAGAGATAATTTATTGCAAGGATGCTGACAGCAAGAGATATCCTGCTAGTACAACAAAACTTTTAACTGGCTTATTATTAGCTGAAAGCAAAGACAAAGCAGATCAGCTTGAATATACTAAATCTGCAAAGGAACAACCTGAATACTCTTTAAATTTAAATTATATGCATAATACTATGCAGCCTGGTGACAAAGTAACTTCCGATGATATAATGAAGGGCTTACTACTTTTTTCTGGTAATGATACTGCATATGTAATAGCAGACAATATTTCCGGAGATGTTAAATCATTTGCTGAATTAATGAATAAAAAAGCAAAAGAACTTGGAGCTAATAATAGTAACTTTGTTACTCCTAATGGACTTCATGATCCAAATCATTACACTACAGCATATGACCTTTCAATAATTATGAAGGCAGCTTTTGCAAATCCTTGGGAAAGAGAAACAATGGAACTTGAAAAAGCTCCTATAACTTTAAAGAATTCTAGAATAATTTTAGAAAATAGAAACCTAACACTTGGTAAAAATGGTAACCTTGCTGGTAAAACTGGTACAACTAATGAAGCTGGCGGTTGTTTAGCGACTGTTTATGATAGAGATGGGCGTCAGTTAATTGGTATTGTTCTTAAAAGTAGACAAATTGATAATGCAGATATGACAAAATTTAATGATATGGATGCTATTATGGATTATAGCTATGGTGCTAAAAAAGAAGTTTATAAAGCAAATGGTGAAAGTGTTGGAACCGCTGATGTAAAATATAAACCATTTATATTATTTGGGCCTACAAAAACTATCTCTGTTCCAATTAAATTGACTCAAGATGTGAACTATTATAAAAATGCTATAAACGATTCTGAATCTCAGATTACTTATAAAGGAACAGATTCTACTGCATGGAGTTTACTATTCAATAAAAATACTAAACTTACTTATAGTACAAGAAATCATTCTGAAGAAGTTACAGGTTCAGTTGATATTTCACTAGGTTCAATAATTAAAGATAATTTAATTATCTACATTTCTACTTTAGTAGGTTTGGCTATTATCGTAACTCTTATTGCTCTTATTAAAAATGCTGCATCTAATTCAAGACGCAAGAATAAAAATTACTATAGCCGTTCTAACAGAAGAAGAAGATAATTAAATAACTTTACTTAATTTCTATAATATATCTTAAGCATCTTCAAAAATAGGTTGTATTCTTCCTAGGTATTTGAAGATGCTTTTATTTAAGGAGTAATTAACATGAATAAATTGAATTTTAAAGGCAGTGTTATGCTTAATCCCACGCCTGTAGTACTTGTCACATCAAAAAACAAAGATGATAAAGTTAATGTTTTTACAGTTGGCTGGGTAAGTACTGTTTGTACTAAAGAACCTATAATAGCTATGGGAATACGACCTGAGAGATTATCTTATGATTACATAAAAGAAAGTGGTGAATGCGTTATTAATTTGCCAACTAGAGAAATGGTTAAGATCGTTGATTATTGTGGAGTTCGCTCTGGAAAGAAGGAAGATAAAATTAAACATTTTGGTTTGCAACTTAATAACGGTGAAAGTATATCCACACCTTCATTGCAAAAATCGCCGATAGCTTTAGAATGTAAGTTAAAATCAATTACACCTCTAGGTACACATGATCTATTCCTGTTTGAAGTAACAAACGTAAAGGTCGACGAAGACTTAATTGATTCAAATGGTAAGATATGCTTTAACAAAGCTAACTTGATTTGTTATAGCCATGGTGAATATTATGGCTTAAACGCTAAACCATTGGGCACATTTGGATATTCAGTAAAAAAGAAAAAAAAAGTACATAAAAAATAATAATCCTCAATTTATTTTATATTTATCATTAAGTTTACAGCAGTTACATTGTCTTTTGCCATGTAACTGCTTTCTTATTTATATAATATATTTTCAATGTAGAATAAATTTAATATTAAAAGACAATATAATAATAAATATTATAGTTTGAAATTGTCATATGGAGGATTGAAATGAGAATATTAAAAAAGATAGTATCGTTCATAATTATATTAGCTATTATACCTACTTATAATCTTAAAACTGCTTTATATGCAAATGCACAAGTTATCCCGAAGAAGCCAGTAAAGGTTGCAACACTTTTATTTGCTTTCGATGATCCTTATATCTCTTTAGTAAGAAACAGCTTGGAGGAAATTCAAAATAAAAACAAAGATTCTGTTAGCTTTACTTTTTTGGATGGTAGAAGAAATCAAGGTATACAAAATGCTTTATTAGATTCAGCGCTCCAAAGTGATTACGATCTTTTATTGATAAATTTAGTCAGCTTAGATAAAAATACTGTAGAATCAGTTATTAGGAAAGCAAAACAAAGAAATATTCCTGTGATTCTATTTAATACAGTACCTTTTGATACTGAGCCCATCAAATCTTATAATAGAGCTCTTGTTGTATCAACAAATGCTGATCAATCTGGCATTTTGCAAGGAAATTTAATTGTTAAAGAATGGAACTCCGATAAAAAAACTATGGATAGAAATGGTGATAACGTATTACAATATTTTATGTTAAAGGGCCCAAATAATAGTACTGTAACAAATGCAAGAAGTACATACTCTATCTCAACTATTAATGATGCTGGAATTAGAACACAAGAAATTTTATCTAAATTCTGTTATTGGGATGAAATATGTGCCAAAGATTCTACTGAATTACTATTTTTGAGATATGGAGATAAAATCGAGGCAATAATTTCAAATAATGATGCCATGGCTATAGGGGCAATTGAAGCATTACAGAAATACGGATACAATAAAGAAGATAAATCAAAATATATACCTGTTTTCGGAATTGATGGAATCCCAGCAGCTAAAGACCTAATTAATAAAGGTGTTATGACAGGCACTGTTTTTCAGGATCCTAATCAAACAGCTGAAGCCCTTTATTCCATAGGAATGAACTTAGTTGCTAATAAAAATCCTCTTGAAAATACAAATTATAAATTTGATGAAACAGGAGTTACAATTCAAATGCCCTATCAAGAATATACTCCTCAAAAATAACAACACATTCTATTAATTAATAAGGCTGTTTTAAAGCAATTAAGATATATATATACCTAATTAATTTAAAACAGCCTTATTGTATGTAGCTAAAAACCGAAATTTACAAATTAAAATAACCCAGCTCACCTATGTCCGCCAAGTAAATAATTAATGTAATTTTATGAACTTACTTATAATATAAAATGTTTTTCTAATTCTTCAATCATTTTAGATTTAAAAGCAGTAAATTTATTATTATATTTACAACTTACTTTTTCATGCTTCTTGTCATATACAACTAGGGAAATATAAACAGTATCATTGTCATAAGAAAGTAAATATCCTAGTTCTGAATTCTCTTCTAAATCTATTTTTTTATACTCATTGGATACTATTTGATATAAATTATTCTCCTTTTTTTCTAAAATAACATATTGTGATCTGATCTCATCATTTTCATTTATGCTACAATATCTTTCATCACTTAAGTTTATAAAAATATTATCATCATTATATTTCCCAAATGGAAGATACAAATACCTCTTCTCTTTAATGAAAGAAATAACAGAATCTTTTATTTCGTCTTTTCTCCCCTTGTATTTTCTTCCATCCTTGTTGATTGAAAATATTAAATCCGTATACTTTCCATCCCATTTAAAATATTTCCTTTGCCATTCCTCAAGAAACAATAACATATTCAAGAAATCTAATTCACTGTACTTCTTTTTTATTAAATAGTCCTTCTTAAGTAAATTCTCTAACTGCTCACCTACATTTTTATCTATTTCTTCTAAAATAGTAGCTTGTCCTCGCTTACTCAAAAAATCTCCAAATTCATCTCCAAAACTACTTGTTAAAATTATCTTAAGAATCATTTTGTTATACTTCAAGGATTTTTCTTTAATATTCTTAGCGTATGTATTTTCACTACAACTATCTAAATATTTTTTAATCAAAGTTGAATCTTTTTGGATATACCCTTCTTTTCTCAGCCTCATCTGGCTTAGATCCTTTTTTACATACTCATCCATAAGATGATCCTGCTTGTCCACATCTTTGGCTTTTATTGATGTAATTATAGGTATAGTCTTTGATACTTTTTCTTCTAAAACTTCTTCCACATTAGTTAAGTAGCTTTTAGGAAATTTCAAATCACATTTACTATCTAACTTTTCTTTAAATTTGTTAACTATATTTATTTCTTCCATAATATTTACTTCTTTTTTGGATACAACTTTTTCCTCAACTTCAGATATAATAAGCAATTTACTTCTTTCAAAAGCATACCCTAGTCCATAAGTTATAAGAACTTCATCATCGTGAGCCATATTTAATCTTCTCCTACACCAGCATTAATTTTTTAATATCATAAACTATCATTTTTTAAATTATTCATAATTACTCTATCTTAAATAATTATAATTTGCTTTTCTTCCTATAATCAACAAGTAAATATTACTAAACCTCTTTTATAGTCCCATTATTTATAATATACATGTATAAATATATTTTTTGTAAATTCTAATACTTATATTTACCTTATAATCTGCCTACTCCACTTCATATATTGCCACTTATAAGAAAATAACGGATTATTTCTAAATAATTTCTTTAGAATAACCCGTTATTTTTACTGTTTACTTTTATTAGTATTTTTAAGCTTTTATTTTATTATATGATACATGTATAATGCTAAATTATATACTAACGGAGCAATTATCACTGTCATTATTCCTGCAATGCCAATTGATAGACTACTCATTGCCCCTTCTACTTCCCCAAGCTCTAAAGCCTTACTAGTGCCAACTGCATGAGATGCCGTTCCTATAGATACACCAACTGCAACCTTATCTTTTATCCTAAAAATTTTACATATAGTCGGTCCAAATACAGCACCAACTATACCTGTGATTATAATTGCAAGGACTGTTATTGGAACAACTCCTCCTAATTGACTGCTTATTGATATTCCTATAGGAGTTGTTACTGATTTTGGAACTAATGATTTTATTACACTTGCATTAAGTCCAACTAAATAAGATATTCCTATTATAGAAATTATTCCTATAGCGCTACCAACAAATATACCTGTTAAAATAGCTTTAGCATTCTTTTTCAAAAGATCCAGCTGTTTATATAAAGGCACTGCAAGTACAACAGTTGATGGTCCAAGAAACATATTTATAAATTGACCACCTTTATTATATGTATCAAAATCAATATGAAATGCAAACAAAAAACATATTATAATTCCTATTGCAATTAGTAGTGGATTTAAAATTGGTATTCTCGTATTTCTGTTAATGAATATACCAACTTCAAAAGCCGCGAGTGAAAGTACTAGTCCAAATAAAACATTGTTTATTAATATTTGCATATATTTTCCTCTTTTCTTATGACTTTATCTGTACGTAAGCTAAATATTTTTTCTTGGCTTTCTTGAAATAGTCTGAACGACAATACCAGTCACCCCAATTATTATTATAGTCGTCAATATACATACTAATAATAATTGCCACCATGTGGATTTTATTATCCCAAGCGACGTCATTAGTCCTACTCCTGCTGGAATAAAGAAAAATGCCAGATGATCCAGTAGAAAATTTGTTATATTGGAAATACTATCCACTTTAATCACCTTTGTGTATAATAATATAAATAATATTATCATTCCTAATATATTTCCTGGTATCGGTAGATGAAGCATCGATGATATAAGTTCTCCTGACAGATAGATTCCAAATATAATTAGTGCTTCTCTAAATAGCTTCAATTTTATCACACTCCAATTATTTAAGCATATTTGTTAAAAAACCAACTTCTCTCTATTCTTAATATGCCCTTTATAATTTAATTTACCATCATTGCATTGATAAGTAAAATTCCTTTACACTTTAAGTAAAGGTTACCTTTTTGTTAAATATCCTTATATTTTCAGTATTATATATTAATTGCACTTTAAATATAAGTTTCTAAAAATATGTTTAATTTTATTCATTATAAAAATTAAAACGACTTATTTCTTATATAAATAAGTCGTTTTAAGAGAGTATTTGTGGAGTTTAATAGTATACTTTTAACTTCTATCCTTTACGAGTTTATTTTCTACTATTGCAACCACCTCATACATGATAAATGCAATTGCTGATAATATTACAATGCTCATCATTACCATATCTAGCTGAGCCACTTGTCCTCCATATACTATCAAAAATCCAAGACCATTCTTCGCTACTAAAAATTCTCCCATTATTACCCCAACCCAAGATAACCCAACATTTATCTTTAGCGCTGATATGAGGATAGGAATAGAGTATGGAAATATTAAATATCTTAATATCTGTATTTTTGTCGCTCTAAAAGTATTCATAAGCATAATTTTCTCTTTATCTATTTCATTAAATCCAGTTAATACACCTATAATTGTTGTTATTACTGATATTAAAAGAGCAATCACTATTATTGCTGGAATACCATTTCCAATCCAAAATATTATTATTGGAGCCAAAGCAACTTTAGGAAGTGCATTTAAAACTACCAAATATGGATCTAGTATTTTTGATACAAAAGGGCTCCACCATAAGATTACTGCAATTAGTGCGCCTAGTATTGTTCCTAAAGAAAATCCTAAGATAGTTTCATAGCATGTGACTGCGATATGCTTAATTAAACCTCCACCTTCATATAAAGATACAAATGATTCAATTACTCTAGTTGGACTAGAAGTAAGAAACGGATCGATCCACTTAAGATTTGCAGCTATTTGCCATAAGGCTATGAAAATAACCAATATAAGAATTCTAGTAATTAAAATTTTTCTTTTTGTTTTCTTTACCTTATTCAAATATATTTCATGTTCCTTAGACATATTATTTGCTTCACTAACATTTACACTTTTCTTAGCCATTTCCATCATTCAACTCCTTCCATAACATATTAAAATAGTCACTAAACTCTGGAGCTCTTCTCTTTTGGAAAGGAGTCAATTCTTCATCGCTAAAATGTATAGGAATTTCTGCCTTCACACTAGATGGTCTCTTAGATAATACTATTACTTTTTCAGACAAAGAAATCGCTTCTGCTATATCATGTGTCACCATTATTGCTGTCTTTTTTTCTGTTTTTATTATCTTATAAACATCATCACATACTAAAAGCCTCGATTGATAATCTAGTGCTGAAAATGGTTCATCTAAAAAGAGTATCTCTGGATTTAATGCTAAAGTCCTTATAAGTGCAACTCTTTGCCTCATACCACCTGAAAGTTCACTAGGATGATGGTTCTTAAATCTCGTTAACCCATAAGCATCTAATAATCCACTTACTCTTTCTTTTGATTCACTATTTAGCTGCTTTTTTATCTTTAATCCTAAGATTACATTTTCCCAAACCGTATTCCATTCAAATAAATGATCCTTTTGAAACATATATCCTATCTTATCCAAATTCTTTTTTACATCTTCACCTTTGTATAATACGCTCCCATTAGATGGTTCTAACAGTCCACTCATTATATTTAATAATGTAGATTTTCCGCATCCTGACGGTCCTAAAATAGAAATAAATTTACCATCATCTACTTGAAAATTAACATTATTTAAAGCCTGTGTTTCACCTTTAATAGAATGATAATTCATTGATATATTTGATATTTCTAACAAGCTCAAATAAAATCACCACCTTTTCATCTTTATGTGACCTTTATTTAGCTGCTTTTTCAGCAAAAGAATTATCTACAATTTTGCTAAATTCAGGTCTTTGCGGCATTAAGCTTGAATCATAATCAGTAATTATATCCATAAGTCTATTTAAATTTTCTTCTTTAATTTCAGGTGTATGAGCTATAGCATCAATCTTTTTATAGTTATCTATAACTGTCATAATTGTATCTTTATCTGTACCTGGAAAATAATCAATTATGCTATCTGCAACTTCCTCTGTACTATGACTAAAAAACCACTGCTGACCTTTATAGATAGCATTTGTGAACCCTTGTATTACTTGTGGATTTTTATCCATATAAGATTTTGTTGTAAAATAACAAGTATAAGGAATTAATCCTGATTCTTCACCAACAGATGCAAGAATATATCCAGTTCCTTCTTTCTGAATTGCAGAAGCTGTAGGTTCAAAGAGAGCCACATAATCACCTGTACCGCCTTTAAATGCTCGGTACATGAAAAAGCGATTTTAGAAAACTGTATTTTGAGAATTGATTTAAAAGATGAGTTTAAAGATCTGCCAGCAAATACGATTGCTGAAAATTTGATTAGATTAAGAAAGTTAAATAATTTAACACAAAAAGAATTGTCACTAACTATAGGTATTAGCAAATCGAGTATATCAAAATATGAGCGTGGAGAGCTATTCCCCACAAAAGAGCAATCGATAAAACTAGCTAGTTATTTTAATATTAATAGTAAATATTTTTACGATCCGTATTTAGAATCTATGGATAACTTTCATCAATATTTATCCACCGTACTTAATAAAAATATCCACATTAATAAGGATAAGTTGTGTAAATCTTTGGATATATCTAAAAGAACTTTATATAGATATTGTTATCAAAACAATGTGCCATCTAGAAATATATTTGATAGAATGGAAAGCTATTTAAATACTTAAATTTAAGATTTATTCTCTTAAAATCGTGTTAATGAATTATTTTATTAGAATATATTTTTATAATTTTATGTATATTTTATCTTAATAGTGTTAAGAATTAAGATACGATTTCCTATTTTTTAATAAATAAAGAGATAGCTTTGGACATTACTCTCCTAATATTTTTTTGCTATCTCTTTTTTTTGCAAAAAAATAAGGGTAATAAAGATTTCTCTTTACTACCCTACAAGACTTAATGCTTAAAAAAGAATCTTGTAATTATCTTGGGAGTCTAACGCTATCCACTATCGCTGTTAGCTTTGTGTGTAACATTATAATATCATAATTCCACAAATTATACAAGACTATTTTCATCTGATTTATAAGAATTATTATATTAAAGCAAAAAAGGTAGACTAAGTATTCTACCTAGTCTACCTTTACTAAACAGAGTATATGCAATTTAGTAATAATCATTATACCATATTACTTTATATCATAAAACCAGCTTCCCAAAGTTTCTTTTAGCTCTAGGCATTTGCTCATAGATAGATTTTGAGTTTCAATCCATACCCCTTTTTCGTTTCCCCTAAAATAACATCTAACTCCTTTAAAATATTGGAGCACATAATCAGCATCAACACCATTAAAACTATTATCTCCTTGATAGCCATTAGGTAAATAGTTTGTAACAACATATCCAGTAGTTTTATTTAATATTCCATCATTAAACTCATTCATATCACATTCTGTATTTATTCCGCTTACAGATCCTGTTTCACTATATTGGTGTCCTACTCTATTAGTGAAGAAATTAGAATTTAATCTCCATGGATCATTATTATAGTTTGCTTCCCATAATGGATAATCTGCAATTCTATTATCTAAGTTATCCATAAAACTAGTATAAGTATAAATACCTATTTGCATATTAGATAGCTCTTTAAATTTAGCAATAAATCTTAAAATATAATCCATTAGTCCATCAAAATTAGTTTCCACATCTAGCATTGGAATGAGATCACTGGTTTTATCTTTTATGGCATTATAAAAATTATTAGCCTGACTTTCTGGCTCACTAGTTCCAACTAAGAAATGATAGAACCCTGTTTTTAATCCTGCGTAATGTGCATTTGAATAATTAGTATCTAAATAACTATCTTTAAATGTTGTCCCCTCTGTAGCTTTAATGTAAACAACTTCTACTCCTGCTGTTTTTACCTGGTTAAAATTTATATTTCCGTTATGATTGCTTATATCTATGCCTTTAAACATTTAGTATCATCCTTTCTCATTTTAAATATAAAAATAAGAGTAACCCTAAAGGCCACTCCAAAAACTCTGCTTATACTGTTTGCTGCACATCTACGTTTACTGTTGCTGCTGCAAGCGATTGAAATTTGCTTAATTGATCTTTTAGACTTGCGTTTTCTGCTTGTAATTTAGTATTTGATTCTTGCAATTCCTTCATAATTACGGAATTATCTAATACTGCTTCCTTACCCACATTAACGCTTCCCGCAACTGCTTGCCTAAAATATATAACATCTTCCTTAGTTAGTTCTGGAAATTTAGCAAGCAATAATTTATCGAATTCTTCAGTTTTACTTTTAAATGTATCTTCAATTTTTTCTGTAATCCTAAAGTTCTCATCTACAATGCTCCATACCTCTCTAGCTGCTGTCATGTATGTTTTATTTTTTAATATACTTATTACTAGTCCTAAAATTTGTTTTATCATTTTACATACCTCCAATTATTTATTAAATATTCCTGTTTGAACTGCATAAAAAAAGAAGCTAATTAAAGCTCCTCCCATTGCAGTTATAAACCACTTCATCATGCTAGTTAAGTTTTTAAGATTTTCACATAAGTTCTTAAGTTCTGTCTTTAATTCTCTCCCATCCTGTTCAAGTTTATCAATCCTATCACCGTGATTATTAAGCCTTCTTTCGTGAGTTTCAATTTTGTCTTTCACTAATTCTTCATTCATATTACACCTACCTTATTTGAAATCTTTATAAAAGTGAGCAATAAAAAAACACCATATTGGTGCAATTAATCACTTATACTTTTATTTCTTTATAATTACTATTATACTACTTATAATTATTAAATTTTTATACACTTTCTATACTTTTTATTAAATTTAATGATACATTCTATTTTCCTATGATGCAGTACTTTCTGTAGTTATATCTTCTATAGCTCCCATATCTACAAGAACTAATTTTACTTGCTCTTGTAAATTTAAAAGTTTAGGAACATCCTTATATTCATAAGTACCGCCTACTATCAATGTTACCCATACTTTTACACATCCACTATTTTTATTAAATTGCATTCTAAACACTCTCCTTAAAATCAAATTTATTATACTAAGCATTGCTTTTTCCCATTGCTACTATACTTGTTAACTCTGCATTTGCTTGCGCTAAGTCATTTACTTTTTCCTTTAAAAGCTCTAATTCTGTTTTAGGTATGTCTTCAAATATTGCTTCTTTTGTTTCAATATTTACTGACTTTGTTATTTTTCCATCTGGAACTTCACAAGATAAATTTGTTAATATGTTATCTTCTAATTCGGTTCCACCTGATTGTGTAAATAATATTTCTCCTGTGTTTTTATTGTATATTGCTAATGTTTTCATTGCTTTTCACCTTCCCTTTACTTAATGCTAACTAAATTTCCATGCATGCCAACTACCTGATAATTTAAAACTACTGGCCGAATCATTGTACCAGTATATTACCTGATTGCTTATATAAAACCAAAAATTGTCTGGGCTTGAACTAAATCCTGGGAAAATTACATAAGCCCCTTTTGGTGAAGCTTGTAACCAAAGTATTAAATCTGGTACGAAATTTAAAGATATATTATAGCTATAAGAAGTGTGATTTGAACTAGTTCCTGAATATCTCGGTATTGTGTAATCCAATGCACCAGATACATGTTGATAAGTTGATGCTGTTCCAACAATACTCTTACCATTCCAACCAATATTTACACCATTAACTATATTCCACGGCATTAAATTCGGAATATGTAGTCTGTTTGTACCGGTACCTGAATAGTACCCCTTTGGAATATAAAGATCAAATGCACCTACATATTCATTAGTGGCAACACCACCACAAATTCCAGAACTGTTGTAAAAGTCACCCGAATCTGCTCCTCCCATATTAATTGCACTTGTCATATTTTCAAGAGTTCCAAACTTTTTAACTCCATCATCATATCCACTATATCCTTTTAGCAAATATTGAGGATCTAATAATGCATCTGCTGTATCTACAACGGAAGATTTACCTGTAACGCCATCTATAGTAATACCAGCTCTTATATTTCCCGGAACTAACAAAGATAAATCAAGACCTCCAGTTATACCAGTATCATTATCATTACTAAAGGTCGTATTCCTACGCACATCTTTCGCTAGTGCAGTTCCTTCCGCACTAGCTTTGATAAAAAAACAGTCACCAGTTGAGTTATACCAAACTGTATACGCCTTTCCTGCTATTAAATTTGGTGATGTTGTTGTTCCTGGTTTATATAATTTTTTTCCATTTATAGTGATTGCAGCTCCCCCATTGTTTGCACTTGCTATAAAAGTTATTGGATATCCATTTACTAACGTTCCTTTAATTGTAAGTGTTATGGCTGTGGCTGATCCGCCTGCTGTTTGATACACCATATCTAACAATTGCGTATCTATTGCATTTAAAGCGCTTTGTAATCCATCTACATTAGCTATAATGTGATTATGACTATCATCTGCTACGGTAGTTGTTATCGATATATTTCTTGAGCCATCGAAGTCGGCTGAACCAGTAACATCTCCAGCTAATGCTATATTCCTAGGTGTCTGTATCTTAGTTGCTGTTCCTGCATTCCCACTTATACTTGTTTTATTCGCTACCGCTGCAGTTACAAAAGCAGTATTAGCAATTTTAGTACTATTATCTCCTGCAGTTTGAGTTGGCGCTGTTGGTGCTCCTGTTAACCCCGGAGAATCTAGCGGAGCTTTAAGAGGTAATGCTGAGTTAATTTCTTTTAGCTTTGTATCTATAATATCAGCATTACCATTAAAATCATCTATATTTACAACATCAGTTCCTTCTGGCTTTTTCAATCCATAATTTGTTGTTGTTAACATTTAATCAGCCCTTTCTATTCATAAACTTTTAACTCATCCCATGTCTTCAATTTTGCATTGTTACACGTCAATTTATTTTCTTTTAATACATTCCAAACGGTATAAGTATATTTAATCGTGTATCCTAGATGTGCAGGTTTAATATTTTCCAGCATATCTTTAAATAACTGCATGTTTTTTGGTATCCCCTTAACTCCAACAAATTGGACTACAAAAGCATAATTAGGATTATCTTGTATTATGTTTACTTCTCCACCAGAAAAAGTTTCAGCTACATTTTTAATCATCTGTTTAGTTGTTGTACCTTGCCCTCTTTTTTTAGCTTTAAGTACTTCTCGTCTTTGTTCATACCCTAAAGATAAATTAGTTTCAATTCCATATTCATTTTCCCAATAGGTAAGCCCCCATGTTGCAGTATCTATCCAAAGTTGATTCTTTATATCCTTAATTTTATAATTTAATCTTCCAAGCTCCAGCGAATTAGAATGTTCTAATTCCTTCATAACTTTAGATGTAATATAATAATCAGGCATATATCGCATAAGATCAGGAGATATTAGTTTTATTTCATCTATGTTATCTTCTTCATTAATTCCATATTTGGTTGTACCATAATTCATGCTATACCCCCTCTAAATCATTCCATGACAATCCTTTTTTTAGATAGACTGAATCATGATTATGTGTACTTGGACTTGCTCCAATATCAAATGGAGTTGGCTTCACTGAGTTAGAGTATAGTTCTATCCATGTTGACCACGAACTTCCACTTTTAGTTCGTATATAAACATGACCTACATTTACTGTCATTCCAAAACCTAATTGTGTTAAATAGCTTTGATCACCGCTACATATAACCATAAAATTAAACCACCCACTCGAATAAGGTCCATTTACAGGATTTTGTACATCATACCATCCATTAGCTACTATATTATTCAAATCAGTACTTGTATTTAGTCTTTGACCTTTTCCTCCTAATCCATATCCACTAGGTGCAAAATCACTAGCATGTTTTCCATCTAATTTATCTGCATTATCTATAATCCCATCGCTATTAGTATCATATATGCTTTTAAGCATATCACCATATCCAGCATTAGATATTTCGTCTTTAGTTGCAAATTTTGAATTTGCTTCTGATTCTGTATAATATCTATCATCATGAGTATGAGGTTTTGGAGCTTGACTATTTACACCAGAACTATCAAGAGTGGCCACTCCACTAGCAGCTCCCATTTCACTTCTTTTTACTTGAGGGTCGTTAGTTACATTCCCCAATCCAACATCAGTTTTAGTTGTGCCATGTGGATTAGTTCCACTTGGATGTGTGTAAACTGTTTTTTCAGCACCATCTATCTTTATGTTCCCATTAGTTGTACTTACTTCAACTTTGTTAGCATTACTGCTAATCCCATCAATTTTGCCTTTATAGTTATTATCAAAATCATTTGTAGATAAACTTTTTCCCGTTATTTTATCTACCTTATTACTCACGGTATTCCATAAGGTTCTCTCATCACTTGTAATATGCTTAATGGTGTCACTAATGTGGGTGTAAGCAGCATTCCAATATCCAATTAATGTGGCTGTTATTCCATCTATTACAGATTTATTTCCATGCTCATGCTTCTTATTATTTGTATCTGCTAAATTTGCTTTTTCTGTATCTGTATAATCATTGGTGCTAAGTCCCTTTCCTGAAACTTTATCAACTTTACCAGCTAACATTGTAGTCATAGTCGTAGCAAAATTAGGATCATTTCCAAGTGCATCTGCAATTTCTTTAAATGTATCTAAAACATTAGGCGCGTTATTTATTAATTCTGATATCTTTTGTAATACTTCATCCTTTGTATAAACTTTATCCTTTGTATATCTATTAGATAATTCTGCATCTATAGAACTTTCTTTAGTTTTAGCTCTATTTATCTCAAAATCTAGATTTGTTGTTAAAATAGACTCTGCGCTTTTTGCTCTAGTAATCTCAGAATTCAGGTTAATTGTTAACGTATTTTCTGAACTCTTTGCTCTTGATATTTCTGTATTTAAATTATCAGTTAGAACTTTTTCAGCCCCAGTAGCTCTATTAATTTCACTATTAAGATTTTCTTGAGTCTCAACGACTGCATCCTGAAGTTTATTAACATCTTCTGCCTCAACTTGATCTCCTAATGTTTCATAGCTTATATAAATAGGGCTTACATTAGAGTAAATTTTAATTATTGTTTTCCATGGAGTTAATGATGGAGTTGATGTAAAATATGCTTCAATCTTATTTCCTGTAAGTTTACTTCCTGTATAAACATTCAATGTCTTTAGATTTACATTATCATGTTGTAGCTCTGATTCATAAACGCCATTTAATACTTTGACAACTTCCTCAATTACATATATATTATTTTCAAGTTTATTGAGCTTCTCATGGAATTGAGTTACATTCAAATCACATCACCCCCAAATTTACATTTCCCATTACTGCAATTTCTTCATCAGCTAAATTAATATTTGATATTGCACCATTAATTTTTAAATCAGAATAATCCATAACGCCTTCAGTGCTTAATAATATTTTTCCTATCTTTGCTATACTTATATATGAAGCATTGAATGAAATACTTTGTAAATGCTCTAGTACCAATGTCTTAAAAGTTGTTTGTATTATTCCAAGATTAAATCCATTAGTTATACTCACATTTGCAGTTATATTTATTGCTTTTTCAATCGCTGAAACAACTGTTACAGTTGCCCCAATTGGTGCTTGTCCTTCACCCATTCCATCAACTGGATCGATATACTTTTTAACACTATCCACTAATGTTTTATCAGCTCCAGTCTTATTAGCATTTATAATAACAACTTTTACAGTTCCGTTTCCTGCCCAAAGTGGTACAACTCTTGCATCTCCAACGCCTGTTACCTCTAATGCCCAATTTCTATAATGATATTTATTCCCAGACGTTGCAGGAGTCTGAATTTTGGCATAATATCTTTTTCTTAACTCTTCATCTGTCTCTTCATTATATCCATTAGAAATAGCTTCTTTATTAATTACTTTTTGTAGTCCTGAAAGTGTCTTTGGAAAATATTTAATAGTTCCAACTGGTATATTACCTACTTCACCGTACTTCACACATTTTACTGAAACATCTATAATCCCACTTTCAGGTATAACCAATGTTTCTGTAAATTCAAAACTAACACTATCACTAGCTACGAGTTCACCTTTATTTATAGGAGAGCCGACTACTCCAGTAATTGTAACTTTCCCGATAGATTGAGTTGTTAATTTACGTGTTAATCCAACATCTTTTACTACTTTATCAAGATCCTTTCCAGCTGCTGTTTCTGCAAATCTCTTATCTAATACGCCTTCAATTTCTGTATATGCATTTTCTAATTCAATAGCAACTGGTTTCTCAGCATCATACATGAACTCGCCTTCGCTTTTGTTATATTCATCACTTATATTGCTAAGTAATCTAGCTTGTATAACAGCTCTGCTATCGCTCATTTCTACGTCACCACACTTTCCGTGATCGTACCATAAACACTTATAACATCAAAATTACAATTAAGTAACGTTTTATCTTTTTTAAATACAAAATTATTTACAGATTTTATATCAGAATTTCTTAGTAATGCTTCTGTAATTATTGTTTGAATCTGTGCTTGCTTATAAGGCAAAGGATATTCACTCATTATTAAATCTAATAATGAATCAACACCATATTTTTCAGAATCATTTGTATTATATATTTTGTATTTATTCTTATCAGTTCTTATAGTTTTTTGTATCCATTGCTTTAAAGCTTCATATTTGCTTACTATTTCGACTTTTCCATCTTTAACATTAAAATCTCCTAGCTCAAAATTGAAACCAGGAGATTTACCACCACTATTCATTATATTTGCATTGTTTAATTGAGTTATTGTACTAACCGCCTCTTGATTTGGAAACAAATAATATCACCTGCCTTTAAACTCTATCCACTGCCACATAAGCTTGACCATTAGAAATAGGAATACATAAAACTTTATCATTTACACCTAAATCTCTATTAATAGAAAAACTTTTTTGCACCTGATCCTCTATAGTGATTTTTCCTGCTATACCTTTTAAGCTTTCACATATATATAGCTGCGCATTAATATCATCTTCTGTAAATATGGCAGCACCGCCAAATAAAGAAACTTTAATAGGATCTAACGCAATTATCTTTCCAATCCTCACCTCATCAGCATCTCTATTGTCTCTTTCCCTTAACAATTTCATTAAGCCTGTATCATATCTATCCATTTTATCACCTACCAAACAACTGTAATACTAACTTTGTGAATCCCATTTTCTAATTTATGATTTGCAGTTTTTATTTTATAGTACCCATTTAATCTCTTACCAGCAGTTAAATAAATCATTCTATTTGGTTTTACTAAGTCACCATTTTCAACAGCAAACATATCATTTAAAGAACATGAATACTCTATTTTATTACTATTAGCTAATGTATTATTTGCAATATTTTGAGCTTGTGCAACGTTCTTATCATCTACAGTTAAATTATCGCTTAAAATACCATAAAAGCCTTGTTTACTTGCATCTTCTGCTGTTGCTTCCACTTTTGCTTTACCATCATTTCCGCTAGTAACAGTTATTTTATTTTTCATATTTTCCATAGACATTTCTATATCTATATCTTTAGGTAAAATTAATCTAGGAGTTATTTTCATTTCTGAAAGTTTTCTAACATATAAAACATTACCTTCAATTTCTTTAAAATATGTTGTTCCTTGATCACTTTGTGCTTGATCTAAAATATCATCAATTATTTGTGCCATAGTAGTATTGACATATGTTTTACTTATTTGAGTTGGAATATCTGCTATAACACAAGTTAAATAAGCTTCGCCAGCTAATGATTTTATTGCTTCATCTGCTCTTATATTATAAAACTGCTTAACTGATATCTTATTATTTTTTAAATAAAAACTATAGTCCTGGCATGTATAGCTCCATGTCCATCTCCTTTGAATTGGCTTGAATGCAATTCCTCTAAATATTTCTAATGAATCATTAAACAGTTGTATGACTGTCCCTGTTGGAATTTCTTTTATACTATCAAAAGTTAATTGACTACCTATATTATCAGTGTCTCCACCCCACGAAATAGTATTGCTATCTTTTATTATGTCTTGATTATTAACAACAAGTCTATACATAACACCACCTAACTTTCAATCCAAGCACCATCATCACCAAATGTATATTGAACATCATCTATTGTAGCCGTTCCACTAAAATACATCGCGCCATCTGAACCAAAGTAATACCATTTATCATTGTATTTAATCCACTCATTCCTAGCCATCATACAATTATCTTTTAGATAATACCAATATCCTCCGTCCTGCAACCAACTAGATTGCCTAGCATAACCTGCAGCATTGAAGCTATACCACTCATTATCTATTAACTGCCAAGAGTCTTTATAATAATTTCCTGATGTATCCGTGTAGTAGTACCATCCAGTTGAATCTTGTTGCCAACCAACCTCATAAACTTTAACAATAGTAGTATTGTAATCTCTCCATTGTTTAAGCCCTAAAGTATATTCATAATCTCCATTTTTCATTATTTGAGGTTCAAATTTTTCAATACTAAAAGTATCATTCACATGGTAACCATCTGGAGTATTTATAACTAAGCGAATAGGCTCAGTATTTGTTTTAGCATTTTCAATTAAGTCGATTATTTCCTTTGCATTAACTTTACTTTTAGAAAAATAATACTTGCTTGCATCTCTTGGGAGCCAATCGCTCCATGATCCTTGAAGCAATCCCTTTTTCTCTATGAAGTTATATGGAATATCCCAATACGTTTCAAACTCTTCATTTTTACTCTCACTCGAAAACGCAGGCAGCTTGCTTGGTATTGTTGGGAATTGCAACACTTTTGTTCTGTTGTAATCACTTATATAGATATTATAATTACTCATAGCCTACTTTCCTTTCTAAGAATTAACCATTTGATAGTATAATTTATTAAAAATATGTTGTCCTACTTGGTCTGCAAACTCTTCATTACCTATCATATTTCCTTGAACTGTCAATTGCACAATTATTGAAGCACCACTATTATTCAATATCTTATCTGTTTGACCTGCTGGAATAACTTTTGATCCACTTGGAAGTATTGCCATTTCACCATTACCAAACTCATTCATTCTAGTAGGGCCACCAGACCAATAATGTGTTCCTGTTGCATTCATAGGTGTTCTTGAATATACTGTATTTCCACTTTTATTAGTTACAGATGTAACTGTTTCATTTGTTGTTATATCAACTGTAGATCCATCTAAACCAAGGAATTTTTTAAGCTTCCCCCATGCATTTTCTGCCCAATCACATATTTCTTGAAAATGCTTAACAACTTCATAGATAGCAAATCCTAAGCCAGCTATTGCAAGCGTTACAACTCCAATTGGATTTGCATCCATAGCGACATTTAACAGCCACTGTGCTCCTTCCCACGCTGTAGTAGCATTTTGTATTCCCCAAATCATAAGTTCTATTGTTCCCCATGCACTAGTCGCGAATGTTGTAATCCCAATCCAAGTATTAACTCCAACAATAGCTAACTGCCATGCAGCAATTGCTCCAATTATGCTATATACAATAGGTTCAATTGTTGGCCAATTATCATTTACGAAATTAACTACTCCTGTGGCTCCGTCAATTATATCTTTAATTGCATCACTTACAGAATCCCAACTATCAGGTGTTACAGCTGAAAATGATGGTACAACACTATTATAAATGGTTCTTGCCAAATTAGATGCAGAGCCTATTAAATCACCAAGTGAAGGCATGATTTTATCTATAATTGAACCTCCAACACTTAAAAAAGTATCAGTTACTCCACTTACATCTTCTTTTATTTCAGGAATATTATTTCTAAACCAATTTGCAAAATCATTTAAACGAGGTAATGCAGCATCCGAAATTGGAATTAATACGCTTGTTTGAATATTACGTTTAATTCCCTCAAATGCACTACCTACATCGTTATATTTTATTTTATTTATTTGTGCTAATGCATCATATGTGTTGCTTATCTCTCCATCAACATTTCCTAAACTTTCAATTACGTTTATACCTAAATCTTCAAATTGAGTACCAAATAATTCAACACCTATTTGGCTTTGTTTTAAAGGATCTTTCATATTTGATAAAGCTGTAATAACATCCTCAAAAGTATCTTTTGCGCTATCACCACCTTGAGCAAATTTAGCTGCTAAATCATCAGCATTAAATCCAAGCTGAGAGAATCCATCTGCTGTTGTTTTGCTTCCATCTATTGCTCTAATAGAGAATTCTTTAATTGCATCACCGACTTTATCTAAATTAAATGCACCTTCTGCTGATCCGGCCGAAAGAATATTAAACATATCTTCAGCATTTAATCCAAGTTTTTTGAATTGCACACTGTATTCATTGATAGAATCTAACATTTCTCCACTAAAATCTAATCCCCCTTGTTTTCCTTGTGCAATTAAATTAAATGCTTCATCACCATCTATTCCAAATTGTTTCATTAAAGTTGATGCTGATCTAACAGATTCTTTTACCTCATATCCAAAAGTGTCTTTTAATGCTATTGCATTTTCAGTTAGTCCTTTTAAATCATCACCAGTATATCCTGTCTGCTCTCCTACTGCTTTTAACGCTTCACCTATCTCTTCGAAATTCTCTCCAAAATTATCATTGTATATATCTAGCATGACATTCTTCATTCTATCCATGCCAGTTTCAGCAAGTCCGCTAGATGTCATAACTCCATTTAGAGATTTTTGAAGTTCATTTCCGAAAGTAACAGTTTCAACTATACCTTCTTTCATAAACTCCCATATATCCATACCAGCACCAAATCCAATTCCCCTGAGCATAGATTCTTTAACAGTATTAAAAGCTTCACTAACAGTTTTTTTCATTTTAACAGCCTGGTCTTCTGTATCCTTCATACCAGACTTAAATCCCTGAGTATTTTTAGCAACATTTTGAATAGTATCACTAAAATTATCTTTCAAATTTAATATGGTATTAATTACTTTTGATGACAAATTATCACCCCCATATTAATTTTTCTGTGGTTTAGTATTCATTAATTCATTTTTATAAATAACGTATTCCATTAAAAGCTCTTTTTGAGACTTAGGTAAACTCCATAAATATTCGAGGGAATGACCACATTCAAAGAAATAACCTAGCCAAAATAATGGTCCTATTTCTCCTTTGCCATTCCCTCTTATTAGTTTTTTAATTTTTCTTTAGTCTTTTTGCCATCACCAAAAGCTTCCTTTATCTTTTTAGCTATACCAGCTAAATTTTCAACTCCAAAAGCCTTAACTGGTGCATCTAAAGGATCTTTTATTCCCCATGCTTTATGCAGTTCTGGATTTTGTAAAAATGGGCAAGAAAAATAAATAAATTCTTTAGACGCATTAGCCAATAATTTATAATCTGTACCTATTATCTCTTCATTTTTATTCATTTTAATTGCATTTGCCTGTGCATCTAAATACTCTAAAATATTATCTTCTGTAGGTCTTATAAAGGTTATAGGTCCATATCCTTCTATCTCTATATCAGCTTCTTTCCTTATTCCTTCACTTTTCTCTAATCCCTTTTTAATAAAGTCCTCTAATGACATTTTGTTCATAATATTCCTCCAAAATTTTATTTTAAAATTGAAAAGATGCTTAATTAAAAGCATCTTAATATTAAATAGTTTCAATAGGATCGAAGTCTCCAAAGTTAAACGGAAACTCCTCTTCAATTATTTTTTTAGATTCAAATCCAGCAAGTAAGAATTCAGTTATTACTACCCCCTCTATACTTGCCTTTTCACTTTTTCCTGTTGCTTTATCAGTTAAGCTTGATATTAATTTTATATCTGGCATGACTCCACTTTTATATGCATCAGCACAAATCTTCCATATTGTACTATCAATTTTTTTTACTGTAAGCGTACCTTCTCCTGACCACCCATTATATCTACTATATGTTGCATTATCTCCGCAAAACTCAACCGTTTCAAAATTACCTTTTACTTTAGCTTCAATCTTGCTTAAATTAGCTAAAAGTTGTCCATTGAACCAAAGATTACCGCTGCTACCTGTCAAAACTTTATTTGCTAACGCTTGATTTCCCATAATTTATTCAGCCTCCTTATTACGCTAAATTTATTTCAAAGTCTAAATCAACCATGCTTTGTAGTATTTTTACATTTGCTTTACTAAATAAGCTTCTCTTAAATGTATTTTTTTTGACTTGAAGATCTGTCCAATCTTTAGCTTCAGCTGTTCCTGCTTCTATCCACGCTGCTCTTTGTGCTTCAACATTTATATCGCTTTTGTTTTCGTATTCCATATCAAGTACATCAATACTAGCCAAGTTCTTGAAATACCCATTAACAGCACTTATAAATAAAATTTGATTATCATATTTATTCTTATATCCACCGCCTAGATAATCTTCTTTAAATGTAGTTGAAATATCATCTTGCATAAGATCCATTGCTTCAACCACCTCTATCTCTTTCATATCTTCTGTAGCTGATTTCCCATTTGTAGTAGTTAAACTGTTAATTCCACGTGCAATTCTAACATCTGCACCATCATTAATTAGAATAAACTTACCAGCGCCTAGAGCCTCATTTCTATCCTCAGCCTCTGAAACCTTACTAAGATTTGTGCATTTAAAGTTATTGCATCCTTGTGTAATATTACATTTCGCTAAAATCCCAATAAGACTTGGACAATATTTTTCTCCTGTTTGTTCGCGCCTGCTATCACTAAAAGTTATCTTTGTATTAACAAAATTAACTACATGTTTTTCATCTGGTGAAGTTACATTGTATACTACCGCTTTATAAGTTTTTTTATTAGCTACTTGAGATTTTATCCAACTTGATAAAGTTGTAAAATCTTCTGTTTCACCATCTGCCATTGTTATCCATCCTGTTTTTACATTCTCGATAACAATCTTTAATGCATCAGAAATAGTTGCGGATCCACCAATCTTTACTACACAAGCCTTATATGGAGCAAATGTAAATATATCTTTTAAATATTGTAAATTATCTTCCGTATATAATTCTTTATCAGTGTTTATCTCAGTTATATCGGAATATTCTTTATAATTAAACATTGCGCTTGTATCATCTTTAACTATTAATATTGCATAACCTCTTTCACTTCTCTCAGGAAGCGAAGCTGCCTTTTGACTGAATGACACATCAATATTTGGCATTGTAACTGTCATATCATCACTCCTATTCTTCTAAATTTAAATTGAAGTTTAATTCTTCTATTGGTTCTAAGTTAGAATCATCATATATTTCCTCAAGAGAATATAAATCAAAAGTAACTTGTAATACTCCATCAGTTGTGCTGCATTCTATATCTTCAGCAATCGGCATATAAAATGTATCTGTGACTTTTACATCCTCTAGGAATACATTCTCTAATAAATCCTGCATTGCCAAATTATCTAGTTTAGGTTTATTCTTATCTTTTGCAAAAAAATAAACCCTCACCGGAAGGGTTCTTTCTTTTAATTGACTATTAAATTTTCCTGATTGTGTAGTATCAAATGTAACTTTTATAGACGGTCTTATAACATTTATATATGATCCATCTGTCTCTTTTTTTAATGCTTCTGTGGTATCTTCTGATACAATTTCAACATCAACAAACTCAGTATCTACTAATGCAGATTTTACTGTATTATTTATAGCCTTATTTATTTGTTTCAATGTAACCATATTACAGCCCCTTTATAAATACTTCATGTAACCATTCTTCAACATCTGAATAGAAACCACTTTCAAATGCTTTAGCAGCCTCTTCCATGAAATGAAATCCAGGGATAAATTTTTCTTCGCCAGTTTGCTTATTCGATTGTCCTTTAGCAACATTTTTATGTGGTTCCCACATAAAGCCATCATTAAGTAAATGAGCATGTGGACTATTATTAAAAGCTCTTGCAGACCACACACCTCTATATTTATAAGCCTTACCTGCCTTGAATCCTTTAAGTAAATTTCCTGTTTCTTGACCTATTCCTTTACTTTTAAAAACCGCTTTATTTTTTTTGTTAAGATTATTAGCTTCTTTTTTTATGAATTTTCTACTCTCTTTTGGCATAGTATTATTAACTTTTTCAGTTAATTTTTTCTCAAATTTAGTTAATTCACTGAAATCAAATCCATCATTACCCATATATCTATCCTCCTATGATTTCTTCACAGAATATTTCAAGAAACTGATGAGCAAAATAAGGATCTAATATATATTTAATATCAAATCTACGCCCTTGATGTATTAGCCACATGTCTTGGGTAATATCCTTACCCGCACTATATCTAACCTTAATTTTATGTGTTACATTGGATAACATTGTATTAGCTTGTTGCTTTTGCAATGAACCTGTTTGTGGTATTATTGATGCCCATATAGGCTTATCCTTAACTTTACCTGGTCTAAAATCTTTTTCCTCAAGTTCATTTTCAAATTCTACGTTTCCCCAAACTTCTATTCTTTTATTTAAAGCTTCTATACTCATAGCGTTTCCTCTGTTGTATGTTCATTAGATAGGGATAAGTGAGCCCTTATCATTTCATAAGAATCTCTATACCTTTCGGCTTCTTTATCATCTGTGCTAAATTCACATTTACAGAAAGTTTTAATAGCTCTAATTATTAAAGGATCAGTTTCAACTATCTTGCTTTCTAATATTCCACTTAACTTTAAATCTGCCTTAGCTGCATCAATGGAATCTTGTATTTCTTCATCTAGATCGTCATCATCTATTCTTAAAGCTAACTTAATTTTATCTAATATCATACACTCTCCCCCTTATAATTGATTTCTATCTTATAATTCTGAAATTTAAATACAAAAAACCAGCATATTATATACTGGTTCTTTTAATATTCTTATCCCTTAAGCTCCCTTCTTAATTAAAAGAACTCCATTTGCATCTCTTAACTTTCCATCACCAATTAAAGTAGCCTTATCTATCCATTCATCTGTATTTTCATCAAAGTATCTTTTCATTGTCATTTGTAAATTAGAGTTAAATATATACTCATTTAAATCTACGAATAAAGCGAAAACAGCATCTGCTTCAGCATTTTCATAGTTTGGCAAATAATCAGCTTCAACACATAACACATCATATCCTCCAAATCTTCTTACTGGTGATCCTGTTATTCCGTAGTTAGTTCTTGCTATAGGTTGTCCATTATTATCAACCATTCCATCAATATATCCTTCAAAAGTTGCTTTTGTCATAATCCAAATTCCATTACCTTCATATGCAAGTGGGATTTTAGCAAAGATGTTCTTTTTCCATTTATCCCACTTACCAATATCAGTTGATGAAATTGTTATTTGTTGAGCTTCAGGTATTTCTGTTGTATGTTCCAATATTCCTTTAGGCTCTCCAACTCCATCCCCCTTAATAACTGAGATCTCTATTGCTACAACTATTGCTTCTGCCATATCTGACGCTATAGTTGCTTCAAATACTGGTAATGATACTGTATCAGCTTCTAAACTTGTGGCTACTCTGCATTGTAGCTTATAGTAACTAAACTCAATGTATGTTTTTATTTCTTTCTTTTGCTTCTCTGATAAAGTGCCCTCTGATTTCCAAGTTGCTTTTGGCTTAACACTAGCAGTAGGAATTTTAACTCCACCTTTAAATGCAGTTTTTCTAATTCTACTATAAATTTGTCCATAAGATTTTAACTTCTGAACAACCTCATTCATTATAGTAGTCGGAATAACAGCTCCTATATCAGTAGTCATAGTTGTTGAATCTGCTCTTAATTCCTCCGATATAACTCCTGTTCTAGCATAATTCATAAATGCTTTTCTATATTCAAGAGTGGAATATTTATCTTCTCTTTCTTCAACCACTTCCTTTTTAACTCCTGGAATAAAAGTTTCTCTCTTCTCTCCAGCTTTACCTGCATTTATTTCTCCTGCCTCCTTAATTAATCTTTCCCTCGTTTCAATTTGATTTTGCATTTCATTTAATTCTCTTAATTCCTTTTCTATTGCTACTAAATCTGCTTTAGGATCTTCTAACATTGTTCTTAATTCTGCTTTTCTTGATGCTATTTCTTTTAATGTTTTCATTTATAAACACTTCCTTCTTTTATAATAAAGTTTCAATAACTAACTTTTTTCTTAGATTTTCTTTTTGATTTAAGCTTTCCTTAAATGTTTCTAAGCTCCTACAGCACATATCACTGCTGTCATATGCAGGGAATGTACATGGACTTACTTCAAATAAATCTGCTTCCACAATACTTCTCTTATATATTTCTTTGCCTTCATATTGAACCTTTGACCATACATCATCATTACATCTAAATCCAAAGGATGAACCATCAACATCTCCACGCTGTACACTTTCATATGCATCATTTCCATAAGTATTATTAGGCAAATCAATATCATAATTTAATCCACTCATATCTGAATTAAACCTTAGTGTCCCTACTGAGACACTTCCGAGTGGCTTTGAAGTATCATGATTCCATAATGCTTTTTGATTTCTATTTTGAAGTGATTTATCAAAAGCTCCTGAAGCTATTTCCTCAAGAAATTCATCTCCCCATCTATCTCTCATTAATGTTGGTGAATTATACTTTACTGCATAACCTCCAATAGTCTTTTTTTGCCCTTCTGAAACTGATCTAATTTCTATCTTTTCCGTCGTCAGTTGCCTTACTTCCTTCTCCTTCATCTACATCTTCACCTCCTCCCAAGTCATCACCAACTGTTGTTGTATCTAACCTTCTTAAAGGTTTATCTCCACCTTCAATTGGTCCAAGATTCATAACATCTCTCCATTCATTAGGAGTCATTGCACTCCTGTCCACCATTTGAACTAAATTAAGCTTCGTTGCCATGGATGCATATTGGAGACTGTTAGCTTCAAAGATTATATAATTGCCAAATCCTCTTTCTTTTTTACTAAATATACGCCTTGTAAACTCTCCACTTAGCTGCTTTGATAAAGGTTCTATTTCAGCTTCATAATAAGCATTCCATTCATCTTCTGTATATTTGCTTTGAATTATATTTTCATTGGTATTAAAAAAGCTATATATCCTCAATACTGCTCTATCCATTTGAGCTGCATTAGGTACATAGCTTTCATTCTTTATTTGCTCTAAATCATATCTTGGATCTGTTGCTGCTACACCTTTTCCTTTATTAATGCTTAAGAATGTGTCAACAAATTTACTTACTTCTATATCTCTATCTTCTGGCCTTAAAGTAGATTTAAATTTCATAATCCACTTAATAACCATAGAATTTTTTATAGCCTTTACCATTCCTTGATCAGTAGTATTTACTACTTCCATAAGATTCTTTAATGTCTCTTGTGGTGTATCGCCAAAAAAGTCACTTTCATTAAAATCTCTTCTTAAATGAATTATATCTGAATAAGGGACTGTCATTCTCTTACCTGTCATAAATGTATATCTTAAGAACAGATCTCCTTCTTTCCCTTCTATTAATTCCACAGACGTTGCTGGAATTGGATACAATTCAGTTGCATATCCAAGTTCATCACGCTTAATATAAATAAAAGCATTGTGGTTAAGCATCAACTGAGTTGTTACCTTTTCTAACATCATTTGCATGGTCATATATGGATTAGGTTCTTCAAGAATAAATCTAATATATGGCTGCGGATTAATTTTAAAGTTGCCATTAAAATCTAATATATGTTTAGGATTCAGTTTTCCTATGGCCTGTGCCTTTGGTCTTATTGCTGCTCTAACCAAATCACTTTTATATAAATTTCCATCCCAGGCATAAAACCCATTTCCTGAATCAGTAATCATTTCAAATCTAGTAGTAGGCTGTGGAGATCTTTTATTCCCAAAGATATTTTGAAATAGACCCAAATATTTTCACCTCTCTTTTAAACCATATTTTCATATTCACTCATTTTATCCAAAAGTACTACATATCCAATAATAAGCGAAACACCTCCATCAATACGCTTTCTATTATCAGTACCTTTTATTGGCTGAATATTGTTATTTATATCAGTTTTAATTTCCATATTAGATAAACACCATTTATCTATTGGATTATTATTATAAATAATTCTATCTGCAATTAAATCTGCTTTTAATTCCTTCATTGGAAAGCTTAATGTGTAAGCCCCCTGTCTAACTGGAATCATTGCATCTTTTCCAAATTCATCTTCATATGCTTGAAGCAAACTATCATCCACATGCCAAGGATCATAACCAATCCAAGGTATATAAATATCATAAAGATCTCTTAATTCCTTAAACCATTCAAGCATGTCATATTTATTTACTTTATTACCTGGACAAACTCTTATTAACCCTTGCTGCTCCCATAGCTTATATGGAACATTATCATCCTCTTTATTAGTTTCTTCTTGATTTAATTTTTCTTCTGGTACAAAGTACATTTGAATAACATAAATCTTAGGATCATCTCGTCTCATACATAAAACTTTAGCTGATGCTAAATCTGTTGTTTCTGCTAAGTCAAAGCATCCAATTCCATATCTGAATCCCATTTCCTTAAGATTAAAAATAGCTTCATTGTTAAGCTCATCCCAACGTAACCATGCTGATGCTGAGTTTTCCTTCATGTTAAAATCTTTAACCATTACAGTAGCTTTAAAGGCTGGATCTGATTTAGCTTTATTTACACAATCCCTTAAAAATTCAACCTTTTTAATTGGACCTAATCCTGGATTAGCTTTAATCCACATTTCTTCTTTGTCCCATTCTTCCTTATCATCAAGCTCATAAATAAATGCTATAAATCTATCATCCTTTATCTTTCCATCAAGCACACCACATGCATAATCATATTGTGAGTCAAATATTGAACCTCTAATAAAACCATTAGTAGTTATGCAATCTAAAAGTGGCTGCCTTCTACTACTCATTGATTGCTTCATTAGATCATATATGTCTCTGTTCTTTATGGCTGCTAATTCATCAATAGTAACCATATGCGCATTTAAGCCATCAAGACCATTAGAATTACTTGCTAAGGCTTGAAGGCTTCCATAATTAAAAGGACAATATATATCTGATTTTCTTTTCTTAAGATGTTTATTTAAATCTGGTGACTGCTGAATCATTTTATAGCATTCATTAAATCCCTTTTTGGATTGATCCAATTTAGTGGCTATAATATAACATTCCGGAGATCCTTCTCCATCACCAACCAGCATGTAAGTTTCATCCGCTGCAAGCTCTGTAGTTTTTCCGTTCTTCCGACCTCTAATATCAAGTACCTCTTGATATTGTCTAAATCTAGTATCTTTATGAACGAATCCAAAAACTGCTTGATGTTTTGCTTTCTGAAATAATTCTAACTTCAAAGCTCCACCAAGCTCTCCTTGAGCTTGCTTGCAAAATGTTTCAATAAATTCTATTGGTCTATTTCCTAACTCTTCATCAAATACCCATGGATAATATTTTTCTGGATTATGTAATTTATCAATCAGCATTTCATACACTTGCTTAATTCTTTTACATGCAACAATTTCACCTGATGCAATTTTGTTATAGTATTCCTCTATGTAATTCATTATTTTAATTTACCTTTTTTAATAAATTCCATAAGTGCATCTGCTTCTTGCTTTTTAACTTCAACTGGCAGCAAGTCAATTAATTGTTTCATTACTCCTGAATATCGTTGCATGAAAGTCGTATAAATTTTAACCTCTGGTCTTTCCCTGTTAAAAGATTGTTCTCCCTGTTCAAATAATTCAGTCAATCCTTTTTTAATAAGATCTGTTCTCGTATCTTCAAGTGATACTTTCATAAATGCAGCTTCATTAATTAACCCTTCAAGAACTTTAGTTTTATCTTTTGGGAAATCCTTAAATATCTTTTTAATTTTATTTATCTCCTGCTTTATCTTTTTATCTCTTTCTAATTGTTCGGAAATGCTCAAAAATATACCCCCTCCTATTTTCAAAATTTCGTTCGGAGGAAAATTGTTGTACCCTATACGGTCTCCCAAAGCCACTCCCTGCAAGTTTTCATGGGGGGGCTATAGATCAGTCTTCATATTCTCTAACTTAACCATTTGAAACATCAACTTTCCTAAAAGACTTTCTTGTTTTTCTTTATCAACAGTTTCTCCTTTGTTCTCTTTCTCTCCTAGCTCTATCATTTGATCTAATGTAGTCACTATAGATTTAAATGTATCTCTTAATTGAATTAGTTCATCCATTATAAATCAGTTCTCCTTTCTCATTGAACTTGTAACCTTTCTTAGTAACACTTTTCTTTTCTCTATTGAAGTCATGCTCTGCATTATGACAATCCAAACATAGATACTCTAAGTTATCATGATTAAGTGTTATGTTAGGATCATTGATGTTGTTAGGCGTTAAGCCTTTTTTATGATGCACAATGTATCCTGGACTCTCACACCTCTCACATAAACCATTTACTGATTTTATATATGATGCTTTGCATTTCTTCCACGCTACACTGTTATAAAAAGCTCTAGCGAACTCTCTAGCCATTTCACTCCTCCACCTCGTTTAATTGATTGTATAATAAAAAGCACCTACATTTGTAAGTGCCTTGTTTGAAATAAAAAATTATTCTTCTCTAATTTGATGGCTGAATAAATAAATTTTTAACTAAATTACTTGCTCATAGAATCTGTTAATTCTTTAGTCATTTCTGTATAAACTATCCAATAACATGTGATATCAATAAGTTTTAACAAATCGTTTATATCATTTCCTTCCCATTTCCTAACATAATGTGTTTCATCATTCCCTATCCAGACAGCCCTATCTGCCATATTTTTAATATTATCATTTTCAATATATGTATTGATAACATTAGCTAAAAACAATTTTTCTATATGTTCTTTCCTGTCGGGGTTATTCTTTATGCAATAATCTTTAATTAAAAATTCCAACGCTTTTCGATAACCAACACCGCATATTTCATTTAATCCAAGTTCTTTCGCTCTTGTAGCTTCACAATATATTTTATAGAAACTTGGAGATAATTTTTTTATTTTATCATCGATTTTTATTTGAGCCACATATGGAAAATACTCCGATATTTTAAAAATTTTATATTGATTATTATAAGACCACTCATAATCGTATCTAACTGTAAAAATACCATTACACTTTTTGTTAGGACATTCTGTCACTAGTAATCTTTTTTGATCCTCCTTATCAGCAATTATAAATCCTTGTGGTACCCTAAACTTAGTATGACATATTGGACATTCATCTACAATCCTCATATGCTCTTTATTGGAAAATTCTTCATATTCCTCAAATGTATCAAACTTTTGTGTTCTCATATATATTCCTCCTATTGCTCTAATATGTTTTATTTTGACATTACACTGTAAAATTCCTTTTATTTGCTTATAAATTATAATATTATTTTTCTCCTATAGTAATTGATTATAATACCAATCAATTCATCATCAATAGCTATTCTGGAATTATCAAAACTATCAAATAAAAATATTTTTCTATTACTATCATTTAATCTATTAATTACATCTTTAATTACTTCACTTGATTCAATTACTATATTTCCCTCTTTCATTTCATCCTCCAAATCTATTAAAAAAGATTGTTAAAAACATGAATAAGTCGCCCTTGAACGTTCGTGTTTTTCGATTTGAATGTTTGATTATATAGGAGAATCACACATTCATTTTTAAATTTCTCTTCTTCTATATGTCTTTATTTTTTGACCTCGAATGTTAATACCTTCGAAAATTAAACATTCATATGCAAAAATAAAAAATATCACCTCACAAAATCACTTAATGACTTTGAATATTGATGATATTTTTCTTTATCTAATCCTATATATAATTCTGTTTCCTGAGTAGTTCTATGGCCTAATAACTTTTGCACTGCTACGATATCCTTACCACTTTCAACATAGATCTTGTAGGCATAAGTTTTTCTCATGCTATGAGCTGAAATATCATATAAACCAAAATATTCTCCTGCTTCTTTTAAGATATTACTAACAGCCTGTACTCCAATAGGTTTATTAATTCCTTTCCTAGATTGAAATATATACTCATAATCCTTTTTATCCCTAATGTATTCTTTAAGGAGCTTTGTAACTTTAGGTATTACTTCAACTGTCCTTGGCTTTCTGTTTTTTTCTCTAATATTTTTTGAATTCTTTTTCTTACCTTCAAAAATAGTAAATTCACTTCTCCTAAGAGCTTCCCTTATGTCTCTGGCTTTTAATTTAACTAAATCACCTGCTCTATATCCAGTAGTTATACCAACTACGAATAAAACATAATCACGTTCATTTTTATATTTTAAATAATCCTGAATATCAAGAACCCTTTCTGTATTTGTAATTGGCTTAGCAGGTCTTTTCCTTCCCATATTATTTCACCCACCTCACCTGATCCTTTCATCATTTTTAAAACATTCTTCTATTTCTTTTTTAGTATAAGGATAATAAAACAATTCTAATTTTTCACAATTACTTTTATGAACACAGCCTTTGCAATTTATAGGCGATTTAGCACATAAAACTTTATTCTCTATAAATCTAATATTTAGTTCAATCTTCTTTCGCATGATTTAACCTCCTTACCTATAAAAAATTGCATAATAAAAAAGCACCTAAAAATAAGTGCTTTAAAAATCTAAAATGTCATCTAAAAATCACAATAGGTTATTCCTTTAACCACATACAGTATATAATATTTTTTGAGTACTGCATAGGTACTTTTCCTGCTACCTTTGTGATACCTTTCTTGCTACCCTAACTGCTACCTTTATGATACCTTTTCTGCTACCCCTACTGATACCCTCTTAAGCTAATTTCAACTTCTGAAAAGCCCTATCTATGGAGTTTTTAATACTTTTTCTTGATTTAAATAACTCTTGTGATGCTCGTGTTATACTTTTCTTTTCTATAAATACTTTTTGTATAACTTCAGCTTCATCTATATCTAATCTTTTTAATGCATTATCAATTCTTTTATTAGCAATTTCATTAAACCTTATTTTCTTTTCCAAAGTTTCTATTTCATTCATAACATAATCATTATTTTTGCATTTCATTGAGCTTTGAACTTTTTCCTCATAATTCATTGCTCCAAGCTGCTCACCAATTTTTAATTCTTCAACTTTCAACTTCATATCATCAATTTCAATTTCTCTTAGTCTATATAATGCTAATTCCCTTTTTACTCTCTCGCTCATGTTTTTCCACCTATCCTTTATAATACTTTTATGTTATAATCTAGATAGATTGATTAGAGAATCTTCTTTCCATGATTCATTCTCTAATTGTTATAGGTGTTCATTATGAACACCTTTATTTTTTATATTAGTATCATGAATTAAATTACTTGAATACTTTTTTTCAAATAGTACATAATATAATTGGTTGTTGATTATATTATTATTTATAAAATCCATTGTATGCCCCTTAATGGGGCATATTTTGCGTTTAATAATAGAATTGCGTATTAAAAAAATCGCAAATTCAATCTCTTGAATAAATGCGATTTTACAATACGTTATTTATTTTATCGATTTATAATTTAAGAATAATGTGTTATTCAATATAAATAGTCCATTTCTTGCATTTATTACACAAGTATATAGCGAAATCTAATGTTTCATCCGCGGCATCTAAATCGAAAGTGAAAATTTTTTCTTCTTCAATGACCCCTATATCTCTGCGCCAGACACTAAATCTTTCTGCATTACATTCCAGGCACTCAGAATCACATCTCCCTACATACTCAAAATCATCAATCGTTATTTCGTTATCCTGTAAAAATTGAACTATAACTTCTTCATAACTTACATCTGAATGCCCAATAAAATTCTCTAATTTCAAAAATTCACTCATACGAAACCTCCCATAAAATACTGTACATGTCATAAAAATGATTATAACTAGAATCATATGCAAATTCAAACTACAATAACTTATTTAATGTCTATCAGAATATATTAAAACTCATATGGTAGAAATTTTATGAATTTTCAAAGTATATATTGACTACCTGCTATTTTTAGGATATTATATATTGCCTTTTTTAAATATAAATCTAACAATTAAAAATGTTTTACATATTATAAATATCGCATTATTCAATTTTCAAAGAACATTTTTTTTCATTTACTACCACGTCAAATCTACATTCTGCATATTTACTTAATAAGTACACATAATAAAATTATTAATATTTATTGTTTATTCTAAAATGTTGAGGTGGCTATGCTATGAAAAAATTTATACTTATATTTTTAATTTCAATATTTTTATTATTTAATCTGACATTCTCTACATTTGCTGCTAACATTTTTAAAGAGGGTATCTATAAAGCAGCTGATTTTAATTTTTCAGCAGAAAATACCTATAGTGTTCAAAATGTATCTCAAAAAGATAGTGTTTATATACTTCTTTATGATGAAAATCAACTTCAAATCCAAGCTATACGACTAGCTCCCAAATCTGGAAAATATAATTTATTACCACTTAAGCCTGATTACAGAATTGCTATAGTTGGTAATGGGGAGGTATTTATCGATTAAAAAGTTACACCAATACTACTAATTTGGAAGGTGATCTTATATTATGAGAAGAAATATTTCAGTAATATTAATTTTAATATGTTTATTCTTTAATTCTCTTGCATTAATTCCAGCATTTGCGGCAACTACATTTAAGGAAGGTATTTATCAATTGTCTAATCTTAATGTTGCACAAAAAAATCGTTATACTATTCAAAATGTATCACCTGATAATAGTGTTTATATCGCACTTTTTGATGAAAATCAACGTCAAATACAATCTATTTATTTACCACCCAAATCAGCAAACTATAGCTTGCTTGCTCTTGAACCTAGTTATAGAATTGCAATTATTGGGAAAGGTGAAGTACTTATTGCTTAAAAGACACTTTGTAGTGTCTTTTTGTTTATGAACAATTTCTACACATTCCAAATTACTCTCCAATTTACTCATCCACTTTATCATCCTTCTGAATATATCCCATTTCCCTAAGCTCCTTATTTAAAGCTTCTTTAATATCTAGTCCTTCCTCTTCCATTCTCTTTTGTACTCTTGGAACCACTATATCAACTATATCTTTAATAATTCCCATCCTTATAGCTCCTTTTTAGGAAGAGAGCTTTAATTGACTCTCTTCTTATTTATCTTTTGCAGTAACCTTAACATTAACAATTGTAATCCCTGCTAATATGCCTTCCAGTCCTACAAGGTATTAATGAATATCTCTAATTATATTTTCACATACTAATTTTAGCGATTTAACTTACACTCTAAAATTGAGAAAGAGGGCTTATTAAATGAAAAAAATATTTATTATACTTTCTGCGCTTTTACTTTTATCTTTTAGTATGAATAATCTAACAGTCAGTGCTAGAACAATAAATATCCAGTTATCTGAAGGTATTTATAATATAAGAGATTTAAAATTAATGGAGAATACTACCTACAATATTCAAAACACTTCTGCCGGAATTAACCTTATGATAAGAATGGATGGTCAGCAAGAAGTAATGGAATCACACCGTTTATTAGAAAACTCACCTAAATACAATATTGGTCCTTTGAAATATGTTGATAGAATTGTAATATTAGGCCCTGGTACTGTAACAATAACTGAATAAATATTTTCAAATTGCACATAATATAATGATTTCGCTAACATATTATTTATATAATCCATTTTGGCCCCATTAATTGGGGTTTTTTTAATGTGCAAAATTATTTATCAACATTTAGAATTATTTGAAATTGGTCTTCATATAATTAAATGTAGCTTCTTCGTTATAACTTTATTTCTCTTTTATTTACTCTTTTATCCATAATCTTTTTTTGCTTTTACCCAGTAACCTATAAGCCCCTTTTTAGGGGCTTCCTTCATGTTGTCCACCAATTAATTACATAGCATTTTTCATTTTTATTTCTTTAAGCTTCTTTACTGCTTTGTAGTAAAAGGCTGTCTGCTTACCATCCCAATTAACATTTAAGGTTTCACCATTGTTATAAATTCTTACTACCTTGCCTATATGCTTTGTGCCTTTATACTTTATTTCTACCAGTTCATTTTCCTCAAAATCTATAACATTATGAGCAAAAGTTGATGGCTTAATAGTGCTTTTCTTCTCATCAATATCTGTTTTTGCACTTAAAATATGCAAGCCTATATTTTCTTTAGGAACCTCAATTTTATATACTTCATCTTCATGATATTTTGGTTTTTGTAAGTATTCTAATATCCATCCTTTAGGATTTATAACAATTGTATTATCTTGCTTTTGAATTATTATATTAGCATCACCTTTACGTTTAATATATTCTGCAACATGCATGCCTTTAAGTTTTTCAAGCTGCATATCATTTAATTTTCTATCTTGATTTACAAATAAAATTTCATCAGCTGGAAGCAGATCTATATCTTTTCTTAACTCCAATTCTTTTACTCCATCACTGTTAAAGTACAGTGTCTTTTCTTCAAGCTCTACAAGCAATGCTCCATATATTCTTTTAACTATTCTTGCTGCATTTGGTTTATATAGATTAATAATTTCTGCAAATTTATCTTTATGACTTTTGACTATTGGTGCATACTCTTTTTTAGGCTCTTTAACTTCATTAAGCACTAAATCAAATATGCTTATTTGGCCATCTAAAACTTCATCCATTTTATTTTTAATCATCGTTATCCCACCCAAGCAGCTTCTTTTCTAAATTGTCATAGTCATAGTTTCTTGGCTCGAAATTATTAAATCTGAGTGGCTGCACCTCTTTATTCTTAGCTATCTTAACTGGATTTTCTTTGTCTACATAATTGCCTTCTAAGATCTTAATAAAATTATTTGGCTTTACTAACCAATCAAAGGTTACTGTCCAGTTCTTATTATTTTGACCTTTTAAGAAACTGCTGCATTTTATATTTTCTATAGCTTGAAGTATTTTATCTTGTCCATATTCTTTAAGCCTTGCTTGAAGTAATTTATATCTGTTAGTGCCTTTGTTTATGGATATGAGCTTTTGGAGTCCAAGTTCATTCCACTTATCTATTATGGGTTGCACTTTAGTGCTACTAACTATATCTTTAGATATAGTATTTATATTATTAATTGTATTATTAAGTATTGTATTATTATCTTCACAGTTTTCCGAATACCCTCTGTCGATATCTCGAGTACCTCTATCGATATTTCGAACACCGCAGTCGATATTCCGATTACCCCCTATCGATATTTCGAGTAGCTTAATTATTCTATTTTCTATTGCTTTTGTGCCAGCTTTGTATTTATAAGAAATGCTTAAAAATCCTTTTTTCTCTAAAGATTTTATTATTTCACTACACCTGTTTTTAGATAAGCCAAAAAACTCTGCAAAATAGTCATTAGACGCAAAACATCCCTTTTCATTATCTAAGCTATCTATTTCAACTAAAAATAATTTTTCATTCATAGTTAAGTGAGTATTCAGCCAAATTTCTTTTGGTATCCATATGCCTTTAAAATCTCTTTCCACAGTCTCGCCTCACTTTCATTATTTGTAATTTTCATTAACTAAAAAACTTAGCTGCATCTACTTAAAGCAACACAGCACCTTTTACATATTTCAATAAATTCTTCAGGTGTAGTCTTTTTATTAAAACTTGTCCTATTAAACCTTATGTCTTCTCTTGTCATAGCAAAAATAATATTAAACTCTTCTTTGCTGACTTTTGATTTTAAATCATTTAAGAATTCTAAAACCATTTACTTTTCCTCCATTTCAATTTATAATGGAGATACGGATGGCATTCCGTATCCCTAAAACTTGTGAACCTTTAATTAAGGTTCTTTTTTTATTTATAAAGTTCATCTTCTTTCATGTTTTTATGTTCATAAAAATCAATACATTTTTTTGTATTCACATCAGTAAATTCAACATATAAATCTCCACATTGATTAAAACAAACTTCTCCAACAGTTACTGTATAGATATCATTAAGTAAATCATTTTCAACTGTAATAGCTCCATCTTTTATTTGCTTCCACATACGTCTTTTTCTTTCTGGAGCATACATTATTGTGTATTCACATTTTTCAGAATCACTTTTAAGAACGTCATAGCCTATTTTCCATAAGATTTCTATTATATTCATCTTCTGAATTTCTCCTTTAATATGTTTAAAATCAGTTAATTTGCTTTTAATATCTTTAGAGCATTATTTAAAACCTGAAGTCTTAGCTCTGGAGGACACATTTTCATAACAGCAGCAACTTGTAACTCTGCCATAAGCTCATCAAAGCCTTTTTTATCTTCTAATCCTATAATGGTTACCTTTAATTCATCGCCTTTCATATCCATTCCCCCGTAAATATAAATCATTTCATAATATGTTTTCTTATCACAATGTGTTACCTAGCAAACTTTATAGTTATAATTGCACATACCATTTCATCAAGTGTTTTCATTATCATTTGCCAATCTTCTTTTTCATCTTCATCAACTTGACCATCACGTGAAATCTTAATCATTAATTTCTTAATGCTCTCTAGATCTTCAAGCTCATCTAAAAATGTTAATACTGCTTCAGCTAAATGTTTAACTTCTATCTTTGGAAAAAGTTCTTTTCCTATCAAAGTATTTTGATAATGCTGCAAAATTAAATATGGGCGATTATATATCTTAGCCATATCAATTACTATGTTTTCTGGTGGTGTTCTCTTCCCTCCTTCATATGCTCTTAAACTATCAACAGATATATCTAGTAGTTCTGATGATTTTTCTTGAGTTAAGCTTGTACATTCTCTCGCTATTTGGTAAATATTTCTGTAGTTTTCTACCATTTATTTCCCTCCTTATTCTTGATAAAATCCAATTATGACTTAAAAGCATAGTTTAATCTAAAAAAATATTTATTATTTGTCTATTATCTAAATTTAAAATCGTTTTTAATTCTTTTATTTCTTCTAATGAAAATGGAATTATCCCATTTTCCTTTTTGTTATATGTACTTTGAGATATTTCAAGCTCTCCTCCCAAATATTCTTGACTAAAGTTAGCTTGTTTTCTCAAAACTTTTAATTGATCTATTGGCATTTCTCACACCCCCTTTATGATTTTAAGTCATATACTATACTCTAATAATAATGACTCAAAATCATAATGTCAATGGTTTTTAACAAAAATTATTCTTTATAGTCATATTTATAGATTTGAAATCATATTCAGTATACAATTTAAATGAGGTGATAATAATGGCAACATTTGCTGATAGGTTGAAAGAAGAGCGAATACAAAAAAATCTTACACAAACAGAATTAGCTAAAACACTATATTTAGGTCAAACGTCAGTATCTAAATATGAAAGTGGTAAACAAATTCCAGAGATGCCTACTCTGCAAAAGATAGCTGATTTTTTTGAAATATCTATAGATTACCTCTTAGGAAAAACTGATATAAGAAATTACACTGATGATCCTAACATCACTATTGCACTTCATAGCGATACTGATTATGATGAACTTCCCAAAGAAGCTAAAGAAGAGATTAATAATTTTATTGAGTATATAAAACAAAAATATAAAGATAAAAAATAAGGTGTTCTTTATGAACATCTATATTTTTAAATATAGATTGTTATATTTTATCAAAATATCAATATAAAAGGAGATTTTTATTATGCTAATTTTTATTATACTAGCTCTAATTATAACAATATTTGTTATTAAAAAATCTAAAACTAAATTGCAGAAAACACTAAATGAAACTGTATCTAACTTAAATAAAACAATAAGAGAAAAAGATGATATAATATCTGAACTTTCTAAATATCAAGATATTATCGACGTACAATCAAAATGTGATGAACTTCTATCTACTGCTCAAAATGAAGCGGAGTTAATAAAGAAAAGATATGAAACATTATTAACCTTTGCTCAAATAGAAGCTGAAAATATTAAAGAAAAATCATTATCTGCAAAAAAGCAAATGGACGAACAAATAAAAATAAGAAAAGTAGAATATGATAACATTTTATCCACTGCGCTAGAACAAAGTAAACAAATAATTTCAGATGCAAATATAAAAGCAGAAGAAATTGCAGGGGATGCTTACAAAGCTTTAAATAACCATAAAGAGTTGGAACAAAAGGCCAAGGCAATGAAAAATGTTATAGAGGGTTATGGTAATAAATATATTATCCCCACTCATGGAATCCTTGATGAACTTGCAGATGATTTTGGTTATACCGAAGCTGGAATTGAACTAAAGAAATCACGACAAAAATCAAAATTTATGGTTGAAAACGGACTAGCTGCAAAATGTGATTATGTTGAAAATAATAGAAAGACTACTGCTATTAATTTTGTTACTGATGCTTTTAATGGTAAAGTTGATACAATTTTATCAACAGTAAAAAGTACAAACTATGGTGTTTTAAAACAAAAAATTACTGATTCATATATACTTGTTAACAATTTAGGTGAAGCTTTCAGAAACGCTGTAATTACTCCAGAATATTTACAAGCTAGACTTGATGAACTAAAATGGGCTGTTGCTGCCTTTGAATTGAAAGAAAAAGAAAAAGAAGAACAACGCCTTATCAAGGAACAAATTAGAGAAGAAGAAAGAGCTAGACGAGATTATGAAAAAGCTATAAAGGAAGCCGCTAAAGAAGAAGAGATGTTAAAGAAGCTTATGGAAAAAGCTCAGTTACAATTGCAAGAAGCTAACGATCAGCAAAAAGCAGAATATGAATCTAAACTTATAGACTTACAAAAGAAATTACAAGAAGCTGAAGAAAAGAATCAAAGAGCTTTATCTATGGCACAGCAAACAAAATCTGGACATGTATATATAATCTCAAATGTCGGTTCGTTTGGTGAAGATGTTTATAAAATTGGTATGACTAGACGCTTAGATCCACTAGATAGAGTAAAAGAACTAGGTGATGCAAGTGTACCTTTCACTTTTGATGTTCATAGCATGATTTTTAGCGATGATGCGCCAAAACTTGAAACTGAATTACATAAAATTTTTAACAAAAATCAAGTTAATAAAGTTAATCCTAAAAAAGAATTCTTTAAAGTTAATATTAAAGATGTTAAATCACAAATAGAGAAAATGGGTATTCAATCAAAATGGACAATGTTAGCTGAGGCTAAAGAGTATAGAGAAAGTTTAGCCATTGAAAATGAAATGAAAAGTTCTGAAGAATTTGCCAGTTAATAAAAGGTGTTCATTACGAACACCTTTATTTTCAAATATATATTTGAGTAATTATATAACTATTTTTGAATGGGGCGATTAATAATGAAGGATTTGCTTAATTTACTTGTGGAAGGCAATTATACTCTGTTCATTGTATTAGCATCAATGATTATCTTTGTCTGGCTATTTAAAGATATAAAAAAATCTTTACTTGAAACTAAAAATCAGGATTTAGATTTTTTAGACCAGTCAATTAATTCCTATGCACAAGTTTTAAAAACAATATATTTCTATCTAAACAATTCTACTGATGAGCATGATTTAATAAGCAATATGTATTTATCATATAAGTATTTTGATAAATCTATTATAGAAAAAATAGATTATTTTACATCTCATAGTTTTATTATGACTCCAGAAAAGAAAAGTCAGTTGCTTACAGAACTATCAAAGGAAATAAAAAATAAATTACAATTATTAAAAAACAAACAATTGCACTCTATTATAGATAAGAATTATGCTTTTTCAACATTGGAAATATTTGACGCATTGAACAGAAATCATTTTGATGTATATTGTAATGCCTTTATATATTCTATATTAATTTTTACTGTTTCTCTTATTTTGCTAATTATTAGCCTAAACTTTCTCACGTTAAATGCTCTAAATGTAATACTGCTTATTATATATGTACCTACATTTATTTTTTGGCTGATTTCAATTTTAATTTCTATCGAATTATTACTTGGAAAACATTACAAAAGGCCGCTACTATTTATTTTATTTGTTTTCTTACCAGTTATATTGACTTATTTCATTGTAGTTTGCCCATATTCCATAATAAAACTATTTCTTGTAATTATTTTTAGTACTTCTGTAGTTGCAAGCTTTTTTGTAAATGTAAAATATTCAAAAAGGATTCGTAATAAAAACTAAGATTACTCTTTATCATGATGCTGATTATAATGATCTTTCAAAAAAAGCTAAAGATGAATATTAATGATTTTATTGAATATATAAAACAAAAATATAAGGATAAAAAATGAGGTGTTCGTTATGAACACCCTATTTTCAATAATTGCATTTAATAATTTTTAACTCATTATCATTTATATTCTAATTCTAAATATATTTTTACATTTCATTTAGAATAAATAATTTCTGCCTTTGTTTTTTTTATGAACTTTACTTCTCTTTCCTCGCAAGTATCTAGCAAAATTATATCTAATACAATATCACATTCTTTTCTCCAATATTCAATCATATTTTTTCTTAAGTTAATAATTGAATTAATATTATTATATTTTTTATTATATATGAGTATAATATCAATATCTTTGAAACTGCTTATAGCCTTGATACTTGATCCAAATAAATATAAAGAAATTCCATTAAATTTTTCGTCTGGACAAAGTCCTATCATCATGTTTTTTAGGTTCATAATCAATAAATTCTTGTCCATCATAGTATATTGCTCCTAAGAATTCTTTGAACTTAAATAATCCTATGTTCTTTTCTTTCGCTTCATTCTTTGCCATACTAGTATACTTATTCCATGCACTAACTGTAACAATACAATCTATACTTCTATTCTCAAGCAATATTTCATTAACATCAGCTTCGCTTACTATATAAATATTAGTCAAATATACTATTAAATTAGATTTGCCTACCCTAATGATTTTTAAAATTTGTTGGTCCAATTCTTCTATATCTGAAACAAATGAATTAGCTGATACAAATTTAATTAAAGCCTTTACACTTTCTGGCCTAGGTAATTTTTCATATTTTCCTCCTTCTGGCATTGTAAGTTACCTCCTTAAAATATTGTTAATTTCTGTTGGAAATATTGGTGCATATGGATTAGGTTCATCAGATATTTGATTATACTCAAATTCCAATACATGCTCTCTAAACATTTCAACAACATTTATTTCATCCTGATTAATAAGATGATTATTTTTATCAAGTAAATTAATAATTTTTTTATTATTCGGGATAATAATATTTATGGCTTTTTGTTTCCATATTGCCTCTGCAGTCGTTAATAAATTAATAGAATACTCCGAATGAGGGCCGTATTCTTCAAATATTATCCTATTTTGTGCTAACAAACTATCAAGTATTTTCCTTAATTCTGCTGCAGATTTATATACCGGCTCAATAAAGCATAATTTTATTTTATCTATATGATCTTTTTTCCATTTTAATAACATTTCAATAGGAAATTCGTCCGGATTCTTATCTATTAATGTATGACACGTTGGACAAAGAAGAATTATATTATCAAATTCGTCCCTCATCAGTAAATCTAACTCATTATTTCCCCTGGGTCCTTTTTTACTTTGTCCTATAATATGTGCAAGTTCCTCAATGTTTGTAATTTTGCCACTTTCAAAGAATTTATATAATTCTTTGTTACATCTTGGATTTTGGCAAAAGCCACCCGAACTAAAATATAGTAATTTCTGTACTTTTGAATTTATACTCAAAATACCATCCCTTTCAATAACTTAATATAAATAATTAAACTTTTTGAGACTCTTTAATCATTTCTATAAGCTTTTCTTTTGCTTTTTCAAAACTTCCATCATCATCAGTTTTCCTAGACTCGCATTCCCCTGTATCCGTATCCGTATCACGCTCTCTTGTGTTATTGATTAAAGTTGAAATTAATTTTTCAAATCTTTCATTATTCCTATTTTCAAGCTTCACATATATATTCGCAAACATCTCTTTACACAAAACTCCAAATGATATACATATTATAATTAATCCTAAAATAGTCACACTTGATAACTTATAACTTGTGCTATTATCAATCTCCATGGTCTTACTATTTTTATCATCTGCGTAATTTACTTTAAATTCGTTTTTTTCATCTAACATCCAAACAATTACTTTTAATTCTGCATTCTTAGACAATCTTTGTAAATTTAATACCATTCTTTTATCACTTATCGTACATTTTGCAACTTCTGTACTGTCAAGCTTATAATCACATATCTTCCCATCAACATCTATATCAATATTCAAGTTATTTGATGGCATAGCTCCATCGTTTTTTATTGTTATAACTCTTGTGCAATTTGATATATTTGAAAGTAATTCTGAATTATTATTTTTAAGATATTCTTTCAACTTGTCATTTGATTCATTTTCAAATTTTATAGTATCCAGTGTTAATTTAGGTCCGCTAAATCTATCTACAATATTATTACCAAAAAGTAAAATCAAGAGTGATATAATTAAACCTCCTATTGAAACTGCTATCGCTACATTGGGTTTGTCTTTTTTTAAAGCCAATTGAACATCCCCCCCATGTTTAAGTCATGAACAATCCACTCTTTAGGTAAATCCTCTTTCATACAAGTAAATTCTATATATTGAAGTTTATTTTCTTTGCACTTTTTTGCTACATAATCTCTAATATTATATATTGCAGATGCCTCTATGTAATCAATTCCATCTATTGCTAATATTCCTGTTGAATTTTCATATCTCTCATCACTGTACATTGATAGAATTAATGTAATAATAATTTGTAGCAATCTATTCTCTCCTAAAGATGCACTCTTAATATTTCTTCTATTCAGAAATTCATTCTCTAACTTATAATGGTTCATAAAGCCAATTTCATTACACAAATTTTGAAAATCATTTTGCAATTTATCATTAATCTTATAAAATTTCTCATCACAACTCATTTCAAGCTTTTTATATGCCTCTATTGATGCCTTCATAAAATTTTTATCTTCAATATTTTTCTTTCGTATATTCAAATATTCACCATTTAATATATTTTCAAAAGCTTTAATATTACTATCTTCTATATTCTTTAATTCATGGATTTGCTCTCTTACATTTAACATATATGTTGTCAACATATCATATGAGCTTTCACTATCTTTAATTTCTTGCTCAAAAACTTTTATTCGTTCTTTTGATTTTCTTAAATATCCAACATTTATTCCTAGTATTTTCTTTATTGTATCAGTCTTATCACTATATATCTTAAATTCAGGTATAAACGAATATTTTAATATCTCAGTTGCTGCTAGTTTATCTTCTCCAAAATTAAACGAGGGTTCTAAAATACTATTATAAATTTCATAGTATGAATCACTTTTTACTCGAACTTCTTCGTTAATTCCTCCGCTAAATATTAATTTATTTGAACCAACATCTCTTTTGACCCTAAACTCTATATTTTTGACTTCAAAATCTATATATAAGTTCCTAAAATCAAATTTATCAACAGGAAACTGCTTTTCCAGTCCTAATATATACATTATTGAATTAAACAACAATGTTTTACCCGACATATTTCTTCCAGTAATAATATTCATACCTTTATTAAAAAATATACTATTATCACCAATATTTATCTTTTTTAAAGTGATTTTATTCAAATAGTTCACATCCTTATAAATATTTAAATACGATGATTATTTATAAATAATCTATATTATTATCTTATTATATTTTGTATCTGCTAATATTCTTTTATATGCTAAATACATTGTTATTTAATATATTAAAATTCAAAAAATATATACTTATTATAGCATATTTTGTAAATTATACGCTATATTCAATTCAAACACTTTACATTTCCGTCTTGAACATACGTTCTTACTGCATTATAATAATATCATTAATACTGATAATGGCGGTGATTGACTAATGAAAAAATTAAATGATATTTTTTGTATTATTGAGAAAGAAAAAATACACCTTGAGGAAAGAAATCTTAATCAGTATTCATTTAATGGAATTTACTTTAAAGCTCCAGATCTTCCTCCAGTTATAATTATAGAAAAATCTATTGTTAATGATAGATGCAAATATTTATCTATTCTCGCTGAAGAGTTAGGGCATCACTTTACTAGTTTAGATAATTTAACTATTCAATCTAGAAATTATCCTGAAAAACTTATGAAGAATAAGCAAGAACATAAAGCTAAATCATGGGCTGCTAATTTTCTTATAAGTGATGATGAATTCCTTCAAGCATTGTGTAATTGTATATCTACTCCATGTGAGATATGTGATTTTTTTAATATAACTAATGAAATGCTACAATATAAGATTCATTCTATAGTTGTTGATGAAAATAGATATAATCATATAAGATCTTCATTAAAGAGAAAGGAAGTCCCATATAATAGTTGTGAAATATAGTATTTTTCCTACTACTTTTTAATAAATATATGTAGCTATACTCAATTAACTTAACTTATTCATAACACTACAATCAGTGTATAACACTTTGGAGGTATACTATGAAAGCAGCTATTTATTCTAGAAAATCAAAATTTACTGGTAAAGGTGAAAGTGTAGAGAACCAAATAGAGCTATGTAAATCTTATGCTAAAAATAACGGCTATGATGATATTTATATATATGAAGATGAAGGCTTTTCAGGTGGTAATATAAACAGACCTGAATTTAAATCTATGATGAAAGATGCTGCAGCTAAAAAGTTTGATGCAATTATTTGTTATAGGCTTGATAGAATTAGCAGAAATGTTTCTGACTTCTCAACGTTGATTGATGAATTAAAAGTCCTTGGCATTGATTTTATTTCAATACGTGAACAGTTTGACACTTCTAGTCCTATGGGTACTGCTATGATGTTTATTAGCAGCGTATTTGCTCAATTGGAACGTGAAACTATAGCTGAACGTATCAAAGACAATATGTATGAGCTTGCTAAAACTGGTCGATGGCTTGGTGGCACTCCCCCTTTTGGTTTTTCTTCTGAACCTATATATTATTTAGATAATAATTCTAAGCAAAAAAAGATGATGAAATTATCTCCTATTAATGAAGAAATTTCTCTAGTTAAACTTTTATTTGAGAAATATTTAACTCTTGGAAGCCTTGGAAAACTTCAAAAGTATCTTATTCAAAATGACATTAAAACTAAAAGAAATTCTGCTTGGGATATAAAAGCCTTGCAGCTCTTACTTAGAAATCCTGTTTATGTTAAATCTTCTGAGCTTGTTATAGGTTATCTTTCAGTCAAAGGTGCAACTGTATTTGGTGATCCAAATGGTAATGGAATATTAAGTTACAATAAAAAAGATTCTAAGGATAAATATAAAGATATTAGTGAATGGATTCTTTCTGTTTCAAAACATGAAGGTGTAGTTGATGATAATTTATGGATTAAAGTTCAAAGGCAATTAGATAAGAATAAGGATCTTGCACCTAGACTTGTTAATGGCAGCGAATATGGTGTATTTAATTCAGTGCTCCATTGCGCTAAGTGTGGTGGAAGGATGATTCAAAAGCAAGGTCACGTTTCTAGGAAGACTGGAGAAATTCTTCGTTATTATATATGTATAAATAAGATTAACCCAAGTGATAATACTTGTGATTCTAAAAACATAAGACTTGATAAATTAGAAAAGAGTGTTATGAAAGAACTCTTTAAGGCTACAGATGATAAAGGCTCACTTATTAAAGCCATTGAAGAATATAAAAAATCTTTAGAATCTGAATCTATAGATAAAAGCAGTATTAAATCATATGAAAAACAGATATCTCAAAAGGAGCTGCAGGTAAAAAACTTAATTGATAAGCTTTCTTTAAATCCTAACATATATGATTTACTTTCTTCTAGAATTGAAGAATTAAATAAAGAGATTAAAGAATTGAAATTTAAAAAGTTTGAATTAGAAAATACTAATAGTAATTTAAAAGCAGCTATTAAAGAAATTAATGCTTCTACTTCTATGCTTTTGAATTTTAAAAAGCTATGGGAAAATGCTGATTATTCTATGAGAAAGCTTCTTATAAATTCTTTTGTTGATTATATTTCTTATAACTCAGATACTCAGGAAGTAGTTATAAAGCCATTTTGCACTAATAAAAAAAAAGGCGCTCTTTAATGTAGCGCCCAAATGCACCTGCAGTTGCAGCAAAATCTATATTATTTACCATATTGACATCTGTTTTTGGGTTAATATTATTGTGTTTCATAGCATATTCAAAAGCCATTTCTGGAACCCCACCAGGTCTTCCTCCTATAATATTTTTTCCTTTAATATTTTGCCACTTAAAATTATCTTCCTTAGTTCGTCCAACCACGAAGGAACCATCTTTTTGGGTAAGCTGTCCAAAAAGTACTGGGTAGTCTTCTCTTCCTTGATTATTAATGTAAATAGTTTGTTCTGGTCCACAAAAACCAATATCTGCTGATTTACTTAAAACTGCCTGCATAGTTTTATCTGCGCCTTGACCTGTTTGTAAATCAATTTCGATTCCATTCTCTGCAAAATATCCTTCTTTCATTGCAACATACATAGGAGCGTAAAAAACTGAACGTGTAACTTCATTTAAGCGTACAGTTACTTTACCTTCCTTAGTTTTATTATTGCTACTACAGCCAAACATAGATATGGCAGTTATACTCGAAATCAATAAAGCAGTTAATACTTTTAACTTTTTTTTCATTAAATAAAGCATCTCCTAATACTGTTTTATGATGTATCATATGATATTTAATCAAAGATTGTTCTAATATATGCGCTCTATTTGCTGGATACAATAAGTCTTAATTTATATAAACTATTTGGGCTTTAAAACTTTATTTTGTAAACAATTCACATTTAACAATTTTAACTTAAAGCAACGCACGAAGTATAAACTTCTAAATTTAATTGTCGATTTTTAAATAATATGATAATATAATCATATCGTTTTTATAAAAAAGGTATTTTATCCACTTATCATTTCTAAGAACAATATCAACAACATTAAATGTATAGAAAGGGGAATTTAATATGAAACTATGGTCCATTATAGCAATAGGAGTATATTTACTTATTTTGCTTACAATAGGATACTACTCTTACAAAAAAACATCTAATCTTTCAGATTATATGATAGGAGGAAGAGGACTCGGACCTCTTGTTACAGCATTATCAGCAGGCGCAAGTGATATGAGCGGTTGGATGCTTATGGGACTTCCTGGAGCAGTTTACCTAACTGGTATATCTAATATTTGGATAGGAATTGGTTTAACCGTAGGTGCCTACTTTAACTACCTTCTACTGGCTCCAAGATTTAGAGTCTACACAGAGATTGCAAATGACTCTATGACAATTCCAGACTATTTAGAAAATCGTTTTAAAGATAAGTCTAACATACTTAGGCTTGTATCTGGTATCGTAATACTTGTTTTCTTTATTCTTTATGTTTCATCAGGACTTGTGGCTGGAGGAAAATTATTCGTTGATACATATAAGCTAACTTATACAATGGGTGTAGTTGTCACTCTATCTGTTGTTGTTCTTTATACGTATTATGGTGGATTCTTAGCAGTTAGCCTTACTGACTTCTTCCAAGGGACTTTAATGTTTATATGTTTAATCACTGTTCCAGTTGTAGCGTATATGAATATAGGGGTAGATCCTGGAACATTTGTAAATAAGGTAAAAGCAATTGATCCTAAATTATTTGATATATTTAGAGGGACTAGCATAGCTAGTATTATTAGCCTTCTAGCTTGGGGCTTAGGCTATTTTGGACAGCCTCACATTATTGTTCGTTTCATGGCAATAAAATCTGCAAAAGAATTAAAATCAGCAAGAAGAATTGGTATTGGATGGATGGCAATAGGTCTTTTAGGTGCTGTTGTAAGTGGTATTATAGGTCTTGTATATTTTACTGAACATAACACTCCATTAACTGACCCTGAAACAGTTTTTCTTCGACTTGGTGATATATTATTTCATCCATTTATTACAGGAATTATATTCTCTGCAGTACTAGCTGCTATTATGAGTACTATTTCATCTCAGCTTTTAGTTTGTTCAAGTTCTATTACAAAAGATTTTTATCTAGCTTTCTTTAATAAAGAAGCTTCCGAAAAACAACAAATGGTAATAGGTAAATTAGCTGTATTAGTCATAGCAGCATTTGCGACAGTACTTGCATACCTTCCAAATAAGACTATTTTAGATATTGTTGGCCAAGCATGGGCTGGTTTTGGTTCGTCTTTTGGTCCAGTTCTTTTATTAAGTCTGTACTGGAAAAGAATGACTAAATGGGGTGCCTTATCCGGAATGATTGTTGGTGGTATAACAGTTCTTTTATGGATTGTTTTAGGTTTATCTAGTTTTCTATATGAAATGATTCCAGGATTTTCATTATCACTTCTATCTGTAATTATCGTTAGTCTTTTAACTAAAAAGCCAGATAATGATGTCAGTAACCAGTTTAATAAAATGGAAAATATATTAACAGATATGAAATAATATATTTGTTTTCTAAAGGTATAGTATTCAATTAATCTTGTACCTTTAACTTATAAAAAATAACAGTAAGACTAATAATTCCATGGTCTTACTGTTATTTTTTATCCTTATTTGCTTATTTTAAATTTTGATACTAACTCATTTAATCTGTGAGCCAATTTAGCTAATTGATTAGCTGAATCTCCTATTTCGTCCATAGTAACAGCCTGTTCTTCAGCTGATGCTGATACCTCTTCTGTTGCTGATGCCGTGTGTTCTGATATAATTGATGTTTCTTGCATTTCTACTACTGTATCTTTTGCTGTTTTAATCATAGATTCCGTAGAATTATATACATCTCGAACTACATCAAAAATGTTTCTTATTGCTTTTTCTATATTATCAAAATGAGTTTCAGCCTTTAATGCCGTTTCCATACCAACAGTAATTTCCTGAGAACCTTCATCCATACTATTACTAATAGTCTCAATTTGATTTTGTATTCCACTTATTAAAGCCGAAATCTGACTAGCAGCAGTAGCAGATTGTTCCGCAAGAGTTCTTACCTCATCTGCAACTACGGCAAATCCCTTTCCTTGCTCTCCAGCTCTAGCAGCTTCTATTGCTGCATTTAAAGCAAGCAAATTAGTCTGACTTGCAATATTAGTTATAACTTCAACAATCTTACCAATTTCATTTGATCTGTCAAGTAACATTTTACTTTCTTCCAAATTGGTTTTATTATTTTCAACAATTAGCTTCATACTTTCAACAGCTTTATCCACCGCTTCAAAAGCAACCGCACTTATGTTATGTGATTCTTCAGCAGTTTCAAGCATATCATTACACTTATTAACAACAATTCTACTTACTTCTTCCATTTCACTTGTTTTCTCGCTAGCTAAAGTCACTTGTCTTGACTGCTCAGTTGTATTTTCTGCTATTACTTGTATTGCTTTAGCAACTTCTCCAGTGACTTTAATACTATCATCACACGAGTTTGCAAGATTAGTTGAAACTTCATTTACCTTTGATGATTCATTATTTATATCTGTAATTATGCCTCTTAATGCTTCTATCGTATGATTAAACGCTGTAGCAAGATTTCCAAATTCATCTTTGGATTTTACTTCTATTGAACCACTTAAGTCTCCAGTAGATATAACTTCCGCGAACTCATTAAGGCGTACTAAAGGTTTGATCAACTTAGTTGCTGCTGTAAATATAGCTGCTGATAAAATTACTATAATAGCTATAACTATCCCAATCATAATTAGTATCAAATGATTAGACGAAGCAAAAAGTTCATCCTCATAAACAACATTTATAACTGTCCACCCAGAAATCGGTGACTTTGCATAGAATGCAATTTTTTTCTCAGATCCACTTCCAAATTTAAAAACTCCTGGTTTATCACCTTGAATGGCTTCATTAAGTTTAGTAAGATCTGAATCGTTAACTGTATTTATTTTCTCTTTCATGGCCCAATCTTTATTTGGATGAACTATAAAAGTTCCGTCACTTCCTAATAATATTCCGTAACCTTTTTGACCATATTTTAGATTTTTCACTTGATTTTCTACTGCTTCAATAGCCAAACTTGAGGCAGCTCCGGCTGTAACTTTTCCTTGTGCATCTTTATTCCATGCAACCATCATTACAACATTCTTATCATAAGCTTCAGAATATGTAGGCTTAAATATTGCATCATAAGGAACGCCATTTGTCTTTGAATATCTTTCTGAAGCTTCTGTTGCAGCACCTTTAGCCCAATTAGCAGTTGCAAATTTTCCATTGCTTACATTATAAAATCTCGCTTGTAGCTTATTCAAACTATCAGCGTTACTCCATTCATTAGGCTCTAGGCTATTTAGTATATGCACTGCTGCATATTCGTCTGGATATGTATTTTTAATAAAATTAAATCTTGATAAATTTAAATCATCTATTATATTTAATGATCCATCTGTACTATTTAAATTTAAACCAGGATTTTTTTCCAAAACTTGTTTAAGCACTGGGCTTTGAGCTGTTTCTTGAACTTCTGCCATTCTACTCGTCAGCCATGTATTAATATGACCAGTTGCTTCTGTTGTTCTTAATGACATGGAATTCACTAATTCGCTTTCTATGATGCTCCTAAAATTAATATATGCAAATCCTGTCAGCGATAGCAATCCAACTATTACTAGCGGCAATATTATTACCATTAACTTTGATTTAAATGATATTCTCATGATTAATCATTTCCTCCTTAAGGTGTACAAATTTTTTAATCTTGAAATTCACCGTTATGCAACCATATATGTTTTAATTCTTCCTGATTTCTATCTAATGTTTTTCTCTCTCTCATAGCCTTTGCTGGTATACCCGCTACCAACTCATTTTTTTCAACATTTTTACCGACTAAAGAAGAAGCTGCTACTATTCCTTGTTTTTCAATTGTTACTCCAGGCAATATAGTTGAATTAGAATATATTTTAGCGTAATCTTTAATTACTACTTTTGCATATGTCCTTAATTCATGTTCATGCTCCTCATGAGAATGAGTAAAAATTGTAACGCCTTCGCCAATTCCTACTGAGTTACCTATTGTTATTCCACCTTTTGAATCTAGGAAAGCACCTTTGTTCATAAATACGTTATCTCCTATTTCTATATTGTCAGGAACATTGAAACGTACATTTTCTTCAGCTATAAAATTCTTTCCGCATGACTTAAATAATTTTTTTGCTAATATCTGTCTATAAGGAATAGCAAAATTGGCAATTAAGCACATAGGTGATTTATCTAGTACATCCCATAAAAAATGAAGATATCTTTTTTCTTCTGAAAATTCTAATTCATTATTTTTAGGTAAATAGTCCCCATATAATTTCATTTTATCTAATATTTCGTATGGAAAATAACATTTTAGAGAATTTAAAATTTCTATTACGCCCTCTTTATTTATCCCTTGTTTTACTATAACTTCTACTTCGTTTAATAATTCGTCTATTTTACTCATATCATTTCAGATTATTAAAATCGCAAAAAATAATCTTTTCGCCTCCTTCATAGTCAAACTTTCAACGCGATTTTATAAGCAACATTAAGTGGAACTGTTTGTCCAAATTATTTTAGTTTTGCTACTAATTACTATGATTATATTTTATTATCCTTCTCCACTCCCTTCTGATCTTTTAATATTATTTATAATTCAAACTTCGAATCTCTAGCAGCAAATACTTTGCACATGAAAAAATAATAAAAATAGCTTTCTTATTGTAAGTTTTAAGAGCACAAAAATGGTGTCTACATAATTGTGGACACCAAAATTAAAATATAAAATTTATTATTCATAGATACATTTTGGCAACCTGACAATCATAGAAAATTAAATTTTTCCTTAGACTCATAGCTTTGCGACCCTATTTTTCAATAAGTGTGCCTATTGATATTATATTTTTTTCATTTTTATTCTATTATTACATCTTTTACAACATTTTTCAACTTATATACACTAAATTTAAGTCACAATATTGTAAAAATGGATATCATTTAATCGTTTAATTCAATATAATACCATTTATTCAATAGTATATATTTATAAATTTAAATATATTATATATTTTTTTCTTATCGCCATGCTAATAAATTCATTTAAAAATCAATAAATTTTTCAATTCCATATATACTAATTCATGAAAATATATCTCCTAAAATTATTTTTTTATAGAATTTACTTTTTAAGTTCTGTATCAAACTCTCTTCTTGTCCAAGTTTTAAAATCAGCTGGATTTTCTTCATTAATTAAAAATACTCTTGCACCACGAGGAATTTTGTCATCTCCATATCCTCCGTATCCAGTATATCCAGCATATCCAAGCCTAACACCATCTAAAGCAGCACAGTAATTATTAAAATGATCATGCCCTACAAATATACCTTTCACATCCCCAATTTTAACTATTTTGTTAAATAAGCATAAATTTATCTTGGCACAGCTCTCATCTTCAAGCCTTTCACCATTTACTAATCCAGTCTTCCATGCCTTTTCAAATTTCTTTAAAGGTATATGAAAGAACATAAGCGCAGGTATTAATCTTTTATATTTTTTCTTCAAATTTATCGCTGTTCTTTTATACCACCATATTTGAGTAAGTTTTATCCAATCATATCCTCCAATAATGGTAGGAGCGTATTTTCCTGAATCTATCATATATATATTAAATTTAGGCGTTTTATCTTTTGAACTTTCTACAAGAAGATTATAATTACCTATCCTATCAAAAGTTTTATACCCCACTTGACTCAGATTATGTTTAAAGCTCATATATAAATTCATCATTTCTTCTTTCGTCATCATATTATGTTCATCATCATGATTACCAAAAACTATACACCAAGGTACATTTCTATTTTCCATTGGCTCCGCTATATGATTTATAGCTTTTTTTACATCTTCTGCTGTCTGACATTTGCCATCAATAATATCTCCTGATAATATAACCATATTGGGGTTTTCGTAATCTAATATCTTATTCATAAGATCTATAGATTTGTCTCTGCTCGGTCCTTCATGTATATCTGTAAATTGAACTATTTTAAACTTGCCATTACTATCAAACCTAAGGTTATTTTTCATATATATTCACCTTTCTTAAAATATAATATTATATGAAAACTAGGTTGTATCTGACACTAACTATTTGCTAATTAGACCTTATTTTAAATTGTAAAAGGATCATTGCATTTTGCAACAATCCTTTATATCTTATAAAACATTAAATATATATTTTTTAATTAAATTTCTACATTTATCAATTAATTTATCACTTGGCTCACTAGAGTCTTAAACGTAAATTTATTATTACAACATATATATCATAATGATTTTATATCTTTATAGCTTAAATTCTTCAATCTTTTCTTTCAATTCCTCAGCCATATCTTTTAAATTATTAAAATTACCAACAAAGCTTTCTGTTGACGCTGTCACTTCTTGCGCTGTCGCTGAAACTTCCTCTGTTCCCGATGCTGTTTCTTCTAATATCGCTGATAAGTTTTCTACTTTTTCAACTACATCATCCTTCATATTATTTATGGTGCTCACACCTTCAGCTATTTTACTCACCTTTTCTGTTAAACTTTCTATAGCTGTTACTATTTCTATAAATATCACTTCTGATTCTTTAACTGCATGCTCTTGATCATCTACTGTTCCACTTGTTTCTAATACCCTGTCAACTGCTAATTCTGATTTACTTTTTATTTCTTTTATTATTTCATCTATTTGTTTGGCTGAAACTGATGTCTCTTCTGCAAGCTTTCTTATTTCATCAGCGACTACTGCAAATCCCTTTCCTGCTTCTCCTGCTCTAGCTGCTTCTATTGCTGCATTTAAGGCTAAAAGATTTGTTTGCTCTGTAATCGCACTTATTGCCTTATTCATGGTGCCTATTTTCATTATACTTTCCGAAACTTCACTTACAACATCTTTTACTGATTCAGTACTTTTTTTAGTTTCATATGATTTATTTATAACGGTCTTTACAATCTTTATTCCATCTTTACCTAAATCATTTGCTTTTATTGCCATACCATTTACACTTTCAGTCGCTTCTTCTATCTTATTCATAGATTGAGATAGTAAGTCCATGCTGTGTGATATCATTTCTAAATTGTTAGAAGACTCCATAGTTCCACTTGATATTTGATTTATTGTCTCACTTACCTGATTCATCGATATTGCTACTTCTTTGCTCATACTAGCTGAATTTATAGCATTTTTATTAACATTTATTGCCGAATTATCAACACTCTTAATTAATTTTGCAATATTTTTCTGCATTTTATTAAAACTATTTTCTAGAATTATAAATTCGCGAATATGATTATTTATAATAATTTCTTTGTTAAATTCTCCATTCGCAGTTCTTTCCATTCCATCTTTTAAGGAATTTACTCCTTTACTTATTCTTCTAGCAATAGCCATAGTTATAATTAATGTGATTATCGCTATTGCAAATATAATTATAATTGATGCTATAGTTGAATCATTTTCTGATTTCCTTAGCTCACTAGATGGGATTTTTAGTATTAACTTCCATCCAGTAAGTTCCGAGGTCTCAAAATACCCCTCATATGTACTATTATTATAATTGAATTTGATTTTACCTTTATCACCAGTTGATATCTGATTCCAGCAATTGTATTCAGTTGGCTCTGTTCCAGCAATTTTAGTTTTGTCATTGTCAGAAATAACTACACCATCTTTATCAGTAATAATAAATTCTCCGGTTTGTCCGTATTTTATACTTGATAACTGATCTGCTAGTTCACTTAGCTCTACATCTATAGCCATAACGCCTATCGGTACATTATTTTTAATCACAGCCTTATATATTGTTATTGCGCTTTTTCCAGTTATTTTATCTTGATAAGGACTATGAATAATATATTTATTTGGATTCTCTATAGTCTCTTTAAACCAGGATTTTTCTGTAGCGTTATAATCATCTGGCAATTTACTATCAAGTATTTGGAATACTTTTCCAGTATTGTCTGAATAATATATATTTAAAATACTTTCATCAGTCTTCTTAATTAATTTCATATCTCCATTCAATTTATTATATGGTGATTCTTCAATATTAAAATTATTATTCTCAATTAATGTTTTCAATGTATCTTCATAATATGTAATCTTATTATTTATTATTTCCTGTCCTATATTTGAGAGTAAAGTTCTATTTTCATCAAAACTCTTTTCATTACTCCTCCTTGATGTCGTTGTAGAAATGATACCTAAAATAACTACTGGTATTATTGCTAACATAGCAATTGTAATAAGTAAGTATAATCTTATACTTACTGATTTAATTTGACTTTGTGCTTTATGCATATTTTCCCCCACCTCATAATTAACTTCAATTCATATTATATCGCAAAATATGCCAAAATATCTCATTTTATATTCTTTTTATGAAACTATGCTCAAAAATGACATTTTTTTTGACATTAGTCATATTTATTAGCAATATTTTAATAAATCATCTTATTTATTATCACATTCCCATTTAAATTGACAAATTTATATTTATTTTTGATAGAAAAAATTAAAAATCAACCTTTTTAGGTTATACCCTCAATTTTACTGGAATATAATTTCCTAAAGAAGAACAAAAGTGGCTGCGCCACGCTCTTTCTTTATACCATTTTTTACAGGCCAATATCCTTATAACCATTGGTATCACTGGCTTTCAAAATCAAAAAATTCTATACTTTCCTAGACAATAAAAAAACAAAATCCAAGTTATATTAGTAACCTGGATTTTGCTTTCACTAAATTCTTATACATTATTTATTATTATGTTTCTACATATTTAATCCTGAATAAGCTTCTTCTCCGTGCAAAGAAATGTCTAATCCCTCTGCTTCCTGTTCTGAAGTAGCTCTTAAGCCCATTACTAAACTCATTACTTTAAGTATTACAAATGTCGCAACTGCTGCATATAAGGCAGTTGCACAAGTAGAAATTAAATGAGCTTTTAAAAGCGCAAAGTTACCATATATTAATCCATCACTCCCTGCTGAATTAATTGCCTTTGATGCAAAGATAGCCGTAGCTATAGATCCCCAAATTCCTGCTACTCCATGACAGCCAAAAGCATCTAAAGCATCATCGTATCCTAATTTCCTCTTCAATATAGCTATTGCGAAAAAGCTTAATGCTCCGCCAACTGCTCCAATAAGCACAGCTGATATAGGGCTCACGAATCCTGCCCCCTGAGTTATTGCAACTAACCCGGCTATAGCTCCACTTACTGTTCCTAAGGCTGTAGGTTTTTTATAGAGCAACCATTCACAAAGTACCCATGCAACTGCTCCTGCAGCCGCTGAAGTATTAGTTGTAAAGAATGCATTTACAGCTACATAATTCATTGCAAGAGCACTTCCTGCATTGAATCCAAACCATCCAAACCATAAAAGCCCTCCACCTAATATTGCCATAGGTATATGGTGTGGTTCAGGGATCGCTCTCTTTCTTTTACCAACAACAATTGCCGCAACAAGTCCAGAAACTCCTGAGTTTATCTCTACTGGATTTCCTCCAGCAAAATCAAGGACTCCTAAATTCTTTAACCATCCATTAGCTCCCCATACCCAATGAGAAATAGGGTCATAAACAAATGTACTCCACAAAATAATCAATATTATAAACGCCGGGAAATTCATACGTTCAGCAACAGAACCTGAAATTACAGCTGCAGTAATCGCAGAAAACATTAACTGAAATACTACAAATTCTAAATGTGGTATTGTGCCTGCATAATCCGCATTAGGCGCCATTCCTATACCTTTTAGGAAACTCCAATCTAAACCACCTATTACTCCTTTTACATCTGGACCGAAGGCTAAAGTATAACCTATAAAAATCCATTGTAAAGATATAATAACAAGAGCTGCATAACTATGTACTGTAATACTTAATACATTTTTGCTTTTAACCATACCTCCATAAAATAAAGCTAATCCTGGCACCATTAGCATTACTAACGCTGCACTAATAATTACAAATCCCATATCTGCGCCGTTTAATAATTCCATTTTCTATTCCCCCTTGAATAAATTTAATTAAATTTTAAGTACAATTGCTTATTCTAAGTTGTTAAAAAATAAAAAAGACGCTTCACTCCAAAGAAGGTATACCCATACTAGATATATCTTTTTTGAAATGAAAACGCCATTGTTTTCTACATATTTCTTTAAATTTTTAAATTACTTTTATAAGTTTACTATCCCATGTTTTATATGTCAATATAAAATGATAATTTATTATTAGTTATTTTTAAATATGAATTATTTTTTTCATTATACATACATGCCAAATAAAATAACAAAATCTCAGACGGCTGTTAACCAAAGATTTTTAGGCAGCTGCTTTTTTAAGCGTATGTAAAAAAACCCTCTTGTTTTTACATTAAATCAAGAGAGTTCTAATTAAAAATTAAATTCTTATATACATATTATTGATTAATTTCTATATCCACATGAAAAATCTTCTCCAGGATTTATATCTAATACAACACGTTCGGGTTCAACAAGCGCAACTTCATGTCGACATTTCCACTTACTATTTTCCGTAATTCCTTCTATGGTGTCTATTTCTTCAAGAACATCGCTATTTTCAAAAATGTAATATCCATAAGAATATAAAATATTCGATATTTCGCCTGGATCTAAATTTTTAAAATGGCATTGTAAATCACATAAACCTACTGCTGATAATCCTAATGTATCCATTACATACTCATTCTCATTATTTTCAATGTTAAATAATCTTACATTTAATATACCAATTAAAACATCATAATCATCATCTAGAGGATTGTTTTTTAAATACTCTTCCCTACTTATTACTTGTTCAGTAATATTAAAATGAATGCCTTCACATGGAATTAATTCAACTATAGAATAAAGAGTTTTTTGAAAAAGTTCTATTCTTTCAGCATAATTTAATCCTATAGCCATTATATCTGTAACCAAAACTCTAACATTACATTTTTCAAATTCTTCTTTATTCACATAGTCAAATGATTGTCCTAATGATTTTCTCAATTTATTAATTTCAGGCTTTTCTTCAATGACGCTAATAACAATTCCAACAGGCGCATTTACATTTTTATATTCTAATATATGATCCATAAATGCAAATGAAATATTGTTATCTCTATTAGATGTAACTTTAACATTTTTAAAATACTTTTGTATATTTCTTAGTAATTCATTTTCCAGAATAACAGGCTTTTCTTTCATCAAAAGTTCAACACTATATATTTCTGAAAAAGCATCAGCTACATTTTCTACCTTTCCATTTTTACTTACTTCATATCTTTTCATTCTATACCAACCCTCTTTCTTATTTTTAATTTTAATTGAAATAAATTCTTTATTCTTTGCTCCAAATAAAAAAGCTGCCTCAAAACATAATTAATTTTGAGACAGCTTTGTCTATGTAAATATTTATTAATTATAACACACTATATATAAATTTAATATACATTCACTTAAAATGTATGTATTATTATAATTATTTTTATATTTTCATTTAATTTGAAAATTAATTCATTCACAAATGGTTTGGTAAATCCATAATATTATTAATAGTATAGATATATTTAAGGAGAAAGCTATGCCCTTAAAATACAAGAACCACATAGACTTTGATAAATTACCCAAAAATTTTCCTCCACAACATCAGGATTGTCAACCAGGAATTGAAGCACGTATGGATCCACCGCCTATATTTGATAATCCTGATTATAAAGGAAGTGATAAATTAAAAGGTAAAGTAGCACTAATCACAGGCGGTGATAGTGGAATCGGAAGAGCCGTAGCTATTGCTTTCGCTAAAGAGGGAGCTGATATAGTAATTTCATATTTATATGAACATCAAGATGCAATAAAAACCAAGCAATATGTTGAAAAATATGGCAGACACTGTCTTCTCATGCCTGGTGATATTTCCTACAAAGATTTCTGCAAAAAACTAGTCGAATGTACAATTGAAAAACTAGGAAAAATTGATATTTTAATAAACAATGCTGGTGTTCAATTTCCTCAAGATAGTATAGAAGAAATATCATCTTCCCAATTAAAAACAACATATTCAATCAATATATTTCCAATGTTTTATCTAACCCAAGCTGCATTGCCACACATGAAGAGAGGAAGTACAATTGTAAACACGGCTTCTGTCACAGCTTACCAAGGTAGTAAAACTTTAATTGACTATTCTTCAACCAAAGGCGCAATTGTAACCTTCACTCGTTCTCTTTCCCAATCCATAGTAACCAAAGGAATTAGAGTTAATGCTGTAGCTCCAGGCCCTATTTGGACGCCACTTATAGTATCAAGCTTTTCTGCTGAAGAAGTTGCTAAATTTGGATCTGACGTTCCTATGAAAAGAGCTGGCCAACCTTTCGAATTGGCTCCAGCATATGTATATCTTGCATCTAATGACTCCTCCTATGTTACTGGACAAGTACTTCATGTAAATGGTGGAACTATGGTTGATAGTTAGAATAAATTTAACAACCGAATATATTCTTTAGGGCACAATAAATTAGGGCTTTTTAACAAGCCCTTACTTATTGTCTATAAATTCAATCTTCCAATTAAAGTATCCACTCTCCTCATTTTTCTCATATTTGAAATATGCCGAAAATGTATTACCTTTTTTACTCTTAAGATTTCTAAATCCTACTTTTCCATTCTTAAGCAGAAGTTCAACCATTTCTTTAGATATTTTCTTACCGAAAGATGCTATATATCTATCATCTTTCCAAATCGTATATTTGCATCCATTTTTCCAGTTACTGCATCCAAAACTCTTTTCACCTTCAATTACTGGATTTCCACAGACTGGACATGGTCCTATATTCTCACTATCTTTAGGTATTTCTACTTTAAATCTTGATAATGCAGCATCATCTTTTTTTATCAATTCTACGGATTGGATTGTGAAATCTGTTATAAGTTTAATAAATTCACTTTTAGCAAACTTTCCTTTCTCTATATCTGAAAGAGTTTTCTCTAATCTACCTGTATACTCCAAGTCAAATAATTCTTTCACTGGAAAAGTCTCAACCAAATTTCTCCCAAGCTCTGTACACATAAGATTTTTACCTTTTGTCTTTAGGTATCCTATATCCTTTAATTTCTTTATTGTTTCTGCTCTAGTCGCTGGAGTTCCTATGCTAAACCCACTTAAAATTGCCTGCATCATTTCTTCTGAGTCTTCATCTTTTCCTTCAATACCTTTTCCGCAAGTCTCCATTACTCTAAGTAATGTTTTTTCAGTGTGATACTTAGGTGGCTTCTTAGTAACAGAATTCACTTTAGAATCTACAATATCTACAGTTTCATCTATTTCAATTTTTGGTAGAATTACATCTTTACTTTCTATTTTCTCTACTACTTTCCATCCCTCTACAAGCTTTACTTTTCCTTTCGAAACAAAAATTCCATTCATTTCTGAAACATTAGCTTTTAATGTAACTTTCGTTTCTTCAAATTCAGCTATAGGCATAAACTGCATTATAAATCTATTTTTAATAGCATCATATACTATTTTTTCATCAGACGATAAGCCCGATGGCTTTATATATGTTGGTGTTATAGCACTATGGCTCTCAACCTTCGAGCTATCAAAAATTCTTTTTGATGTACTAAATTTAATATCTTTTTCATATGGCAATCCAGCTTTTAATGTATTTAAAACTTTTTTCGCTCTATCCTTTAAACTTTCTTCTAAAACCACACTTGCCGTTCTTGGATAGGTAGTAAGCTTCTTTTCATAAAGAGACTGTGCAACTTTAAGAACTTTATCTGATGTCCATCCCTTATATTTACTAGTTATATGTCCTTGCAGATTAGATAAATTAAATAAGTATGGTGGATATTCTTTTTTTAATTCTGTCTGCTTATCAATAATCTTAGCAGTTGCTCCTTCAAGCCTTGAAATAAATTTATCCAAATCTTCCTTTTTCTCAAACTTTTCAGAATCATTCTCATAATAAAGTCCCTCAAATTCTTCATTGGCTGAAGTTTTGAAGTTTGACACTAGCTTATAATAAGTTGTTGCTGTAAAATTCTCTATTTCTTTATCTCTATCATAAATAATCTTTAAAGTTGGAAGAAGCACTCTTCCTATATTAATAGTCTTGTTTTCTTCAAATTTATATTTCAGTGTACTTACAGAAGTTAAATTAATCCCAATTATCCAGTCACTCCACTGTCTTCCTATTCCAGCATCTTGCAGTGGCTGCATTTCCTTATTATCTTTTAGTGATTCCATTCCGCTTTTAACTTCATCAGGTGTCCACTCGTTTAAAAGTAATCTATATATAGGCTTTTTCACCTTAAAATAGCCAAACAATTCATCAGCTATAACCTGCCCTTCCCGATCGAAGTCAGTAGCTGATACAATGCCATCAACATCTTCTTTATCAATTAAGGATTTTATTATTCCAAGCTGTTTCTTTGCACCCTTATCTTCAACAGTTCTGTCTACACTATCACATTTAACCTTATATAAAAAATGCTCTGGAATGAAAGGAAATTTCTCAAACCTCCATCCCTTCATATTTTCATCATAGTCTTTTGCATCATATAATTGTAAAAGATGACCAAACGCCCACGTTATGTAATAGCCATTTCCTTCAAAATAACCATCTCTTCTAGTTTTTACATTAAATGCATCTGCAATATTTTTAGCAACAGATGGTTTTTCCGCAATAATAACTTTTGCCATGATATATTTTATTATCCTCCTTTAAGCACAATTAAAAAAATAATGGACCATCATATCTGCATGTTCTGCACTTTAGGTCTATTATTTCCTTTCAGGTGCCTTAGTTATTACTTGTAGCACTTATATATATTAACACTAATCAAAAAATAAAACCAGCTGAAGTTCTTTATGTAAATATCAGGTATCAAAAATAGACAAATACTCTCATATTAATTATTTCCTTTACATATTAAAAGAAGGTATAAATGAACAAATCATTTATACCTTGCATCTAAATTATTCAAGCTTTTCTCACTAATAATATTTTAACTTATTCTTTTCTTTCAATACACAATGCTTTATCTGTTTCTTTAAGCATGTTTTCTATAACTTCCATTGAAGAATATCCTAATTTATTATTAAATATTTCTGTACCGCATACTAAAAACTCGCTTCCCAATTTAATGGCTGACTTTATAGTTTCAGTAGTAATTCCACCTTGCATCTGCACTGTTCCATCAAAGTTTCTAGTAAAATAATTAATGTAATCTGCTATTTCTTTCGAATTCAACATCCCAAATGAATTACTTGAACGTGCACCTGTAGCCTCCACTTGAAATGTTAACATTCCAATCTTATCTTGAAATGGCAATATAAATTCCAGTATTTCTTTCTTAGTTTTTGGAATAAATCTATCCGTTCCGACAACCTCAATCACAGGGCTTACGCAAGCTCCCATTTCAATTATCTCATCTATAATTTCCTTTAATTCCTGGCGATCTTTCACTACTTCTAGCTGAAAACATACAGCCCCAACATTTATGTGCTTAATATCTTTTATATGAATCTTAGGATAATCCGTAAGTAAATGTACATTCAAAAATACCTCATATAATCCAGCTATCGTATTTAATCTTTCAAGAAAGCTTATGTTAAAAATGTGAGAATTAAGGCTTGGACCATCACTTCCAAAATTGCTATAATCATCGAAGTTTATATCCACATGTAATGTTTTTATATTACCTTGTTTTAGCAAAATTTCTACTTCTTCAATCACCTTACCTTGAATTGTATCAATATCAAGTGATTCATCTAATTTATCCAGTATAGTAATTAATGCAGGGTTTATTTTTATAACTTTCCCATTTATAACATCTTTTTTGTTATAAAATCTTAATGCCGATGTCCCATAAAAAATTTCCCTATTATTCTTCATTAAAGCCTCCCGCTAATTTAAGCTTTTATTAGTTTATTCTTATAATTTATCCAAAACTTATAATCTTTAAATATCTACTCTATTTCTTTTTTCTCCTCTATTATACGCACTTATATTTTCTAATAAATCTGAAAACAACCTACTTCTAGCTTCTTCACTTGCCCACGCTACATGGGGTGTCAAAATCAGCCTATCTTTATTTTTTACTTTTAATAGTGAGTTTTCTACTGGAATAGGTTCCTCTTTAAATACATCCAAAGCTGCACCACCTATTATCTCCTCATCTAAAGCTCTGGCCAAATCTTCATCCACAATTATAGGACCTCTTCCAACATTAATTAAAACAGCATCCTTTTTCATTTTAGTAAAAGCTTCATAATTTAATAATCCTTCAGTTTTTTCATTTAAAGGAGCATGTATTGAAATAATATCACATTGCTTTAACAAAGACTCAAACTCCACTCTTGCAAAATCTGAATCTGAATTTTTTCCTGAAGTTGAATAGTATACTACTCTTGTACCAAAAGCTTGAGCTATTCTAGCTACTCTTTTTCCAATGGCTCCAAGTCCAATTATTCCCCATATTTTACCACATAAATCTTTATATGGTGCTTCTAAATTTGTGAACATATCATATCTTGAGTACTCTCCAGATTTAACAAAGTTATCAAAATAACTTATATTATCGTATAAATGAAGTAACATAGCAAAAGTATGTTGAGCTACAGTCGTAGTCGAATATCCTCTTACATTAGTTACCGCAATATTTCTTTCTTTAGCATATTCTATATCTATATTGTTATATCCTGTAGCCATTTCGCATATTAATTCCAATTCGCTCGCATCTTTTAAATCTTCCCTGTTTAACTTAACTTTATTAGTTAAAACAATATTAGCATTTCTAATTCTTCCTGCAACTTCTTCTTCAGATGTCAAATCATAATAAATCACCTGGCCAAACTCATTTAATTTAATATAGTCTACATTTCCTAAAGTTCTTCCATCCAATACTACTATTTTCTTCATACTCAATCTCCTTTTCCAACTTTAAAATAATCCTATTTACTCTATAATGATAAAAAAAGAAGTTCCTAAAAATTATGATTTCACTTGCTAACTTTATGAATACACGCCTTATTTTTCTATATTAATAATACCGTAAACAAATTTAAATGTAAACTTATACGTAATTATTTTACACCTCAACCAATTCCGTATTCATGTGTTAAAAATTGATTTTAAGTAATTAAAAATGACTATAATACGTAAAAAAAAATAAAGAGTTATGGATATAAAATTTTTCTCTCTCCATAACTCTTAATTATTTTATTTTTAAATCAATAATTATTTAATATGGGCAGGTTTTATATACCAAATCTCATCTGCATATTGCTTTATAGTTCTATCACTTGAAAATGTTCCTGAACTATATAGATTAGCAAAACATTTTTGAGCCCATTTCTTTTTATCCTTATAATCTTCAAACACTTTTTCTTGAGTCTGCTTAAATGAATCAAAATCTGCAAGTACATAATATTGATCTCTTTCCTCTAACAAAGCATTATATAAATCTTCAAAGTATCCAGTTCTTCCATCATCTAGTGTACCATCGATTAAGGTATCAACTACTCTCTTAATACTTGGATTTTCTCTATAATACCATTTTGGATCATAGTCATGCTTAATTCTTTCAATATCCTCTACTCTAAGTCCAAATATATAGTTATTTTCCTCTCCACTTTCTTGAACAATTTCTATGTTAGCACCATCATAAGTTCCAAATGTTGGAGTAGCATTCAACATAAATTTCATATTGCCTGTCCCTGAAGCTTCTTTCCCAGCCGTTGAAATTTGTTTAGATAAATCTGAACCTGGAAATAGTTTTTGAGCATAAGACACTCTATAGTTATGGACAAAAACAACTTTTATTTTCTTAGAAACTTCTGAGTCATTATCTATAAGTCTAGCTATTTCATTTATAAACTTTACAATCCCCTTAGCTCTTCTATATCCTGGGAATGCTTTAGCTCCAAATATAAATGTTGTTTTGGGTATATCTAAATTTGGATTTTCTTTTATTCTGTAATATAAATCTAAAATGTATAAAGCATTTAATAACTGCCTCTTATATTCATGTAATCTCTTAATCTGAATATCAAAGAATGAATCTGGATCTATATTAATTCCCTCTTCTTGTTTAATATAGTCTGCTAATTGAATTTTCTTCTCATGCTTAATTTCCATAAGTCTCTCAAGCACTGCATCATCATCTTTAAATTTCTCCAGTCCCTTAAGAAGACCTAAATTTTTAATCCACTCTTCACTTCCTAACAAATCTGTAATAAGCTCGGATAATTCTGCATTGCAGAGCCTAAGCCATCTTCTTGGTGTAATTCCATTAGTTTTGTTTTGAAATTTATTTGGATATAAATGATACCAGTGATTTAATTCATTCTTCTTTAAAATTTCTGTATGAAGTGCTGCAACACCATTTACAGCTCTCCCAACAAATATAGCTAAATTGGCCATTCTCATCTGATTATTTGCGACAATTCTGAAATTCCATATTGCACCTTCGTCATATCCCTTTTGTCTTAACTCATTCATTAATGCTTCATCAACTTGATATGCAATTTGAAGTATTCTTGGGAATAATCTTTCTATTAATCTTATATCCCACTTTTCTAGTGCCTCAGCAAGTATTGTATGGTTTGTATATCCAAAAAACTCTTTAGCTATTGATAATGCTTCTGAAAATTCTACATACTCTTCATCAACTAATATTCTTATAAATTCAAGAATTGATATTGTTGGATGAGTATCATTTAATTGTGCCACATTGTATTTTACAAATTCAGAAAAATCTGCTCCAAATTTAGCCTTATGTTTTTTTAGTATATCTTTCATAGACGCACTTGAGAAGAAATATTGTTGCCTAAGCCTTAATATCTTTCCTGCCTCTGCTGTATCATTTGGATATAATACTCTTGATATATCCTCTGCTTTATTTCTTGCTGATACAGCTTCAATATATTGTTGGTTATTGAATAGATTGAAGTCAAATTCTCTTAAAGCCTCACATTGCCATAATCTTAAAGTATTTATATTTTTAGTTCCATAACCAATTATAGGTACATCATAAGGAACTGCTTTTACTGTCATATCTGAATATCTAATTATTTGAATTTCATCATCTTTTCTAACACTCCATGAATCCCCATACTTTAACCATGTATCTTCACATTCAGTTTGAAACCCATTTTCAATGTTTTGTTTAAATAACCCATTGCTATATCTTATTCCATATCCAACTAAGGGCATGTTTAATGTCGCTGCAGATTCCACAAAACATGCTGCAAGTCTTCCAAGCCCACCATTACCAAGTCCTGCATCTTCTTCTATTTCTTCGATTCTATTTAAGTCTATATTTAACTCTTTTAAAACATACTTAACTTCATCGTATAAACCTAAATTCATTAAATTATTACCTAGAGCTCTTCCCATTAAATATTCTGCTGATAGATAATATGCCATTCTTCCTTTATTATAAGTTTCACTTGTTTCATTCCAATTATCAATTATCTCCTCCAAAATAGTTAATGAAAGCGCATTAAAAATTTCATAATCCTGAGCATCCTTCAACTTTACTGCATGTTTTACTTTTAAATATCTTTCTATACCATCTCTTATTCTTTGTTTATCCACACTTACTCACACCTTCCATAAATTCTAGTTAATCTATATATTTTATTTGCTAACTCATTAGTAAAAACACCGTCTTTTGCTCTCCATGTCCAATTTTCTCCAATAGTAGACGGTAAATTTATTCTAGTTTCATTTCCAAGATTTAAGAAGTCTTGCATAAGTGCAATAGATGTATCTGCAACACTGCTCCATATTCCTCTTATAAATCCCCAATTATACCCTTCTTTTTCTGTAAGATTTAAATATTCAACTGCATTCTCAACTTCATTCTTACTTCCTGTCGTTTGAATCCAACCTTTTATAGTATCATTATCATGAGTCCCAGTATATGCCACGCAATTTCTTTCATAATTATGCGGTAGATATGGATTTTCACAATCACCTGAAAAGGCAAATGCTAATACTTTCATACCTGGAAAACCAGTCTCTATTTTAAATTTTATAGTATCTTCAGTTAATAGACCTAGATCCTCAGCTATAATCTCTATATCTCCAAGTTCTTTTCTTATTGCATTAAATAATTTCATTTCTGGTCCTTTTACCCATTCTCCATTTACAGCTGTTCTCTCTCCATAAGGTATGGACCAGTATGCCTCAAAGCCTCTGAAATGATCTATTCTTATTACATCATAAAGCTTTAAGCTCTGCCTGATTCTATTTATCCACCATTTATAGTTTTCCCCTTCCAAATACTCCCAATTATAAATAGGATTTCCCCAAAGCTGCCCAGTTGAAGAAAATGCGTCAGGTGGGCAGCCTGAAATTTTTATTGGAGTTAACGTTTCTTCATCTACTAAAAATACTTTTGGATTACTCCACAAATCTGCGCTATCCTCTGCAACATATATGGGTATATCACCTATAATTTTAATTCCCAATTCATTAACATAATTTTTCAAGTTTGTCCATTGTTTAAAAAATTCGTATTGGACAAATTTCCAGTATTGAATTTCATCTTTAAGTTCTTCTTTATAGTTCTTTAAAACATCATTTTTCCTTAATTTAATATCAGCATCCCATGTTTGAAAACTTTTTAGGTCAAACTTATTCTTTAAGGCCATAAATGTAGCATAGTCATCAAGCCACATATCTTCTTCTTTTTCAAAATTCTTAAAATCCTCAGATTGTTTCTGCTTAAAATTTTCATATGCCAATTTTAATACTTTCAATTTTTCTTTAAATAACAATTCATAATTTATACGCTCTGGATTATCACCAAAATTTATTTCATCATAATCGGACTTTCTTATCAAATTTTCAGACTCTAAAATATCAAAATCAATAAAATAAGGATTTCCAGCAAATGCCGAAAATGACTGGTATGGTGAATCCCCATAACTAGTCTGTCCTAAGGGAAGTATCTGCCAAAAACTTTGACCCGCTTTCTTCAAAAAATCCGCAAATTCATATGCCTCTTTTCCAAATGTTCCAATTCCATATCTACCTGGCAAAGATGCAATATGCATAATGATTCCACTACCTCTTTTCATTCTCATTCCTCCACCCTCTAGGAATATATATAATAACTTAAAGTATTATATATATTATTTTCCTTTTTAATATTCTTTAGATATCAATAACCATTACTTTAACAAATTGAAGCATGAATCCCTCTCAATTAAATTAGTTTCTAATAATATATGTTGGTTTTCTTTTCTTTCATTAATCTGAGATATTAATAAATTTATACTCATAGTTGCCATTAGCTTGTCCGGCTGTTTTACTGTTGTTATACTAGGATTATAATATTCACTTTCATCCATGCCATCAAATCCGATTATTGATATATCCTCAGGAACTTTTAACCCACTATCAAGAATTGCTTTAGCAGCACCTATAGCCATAATATCTGAAAGAGCAAAAAATGCAGTGATATCATTTCTTCTTTTTAATAATTCCAGTGTTTCATTATATGCGCCTCTGCTTGAATATCCACCAACAATAATTAACTCATCATCAATTTTTATTTTACTTTTTTCTAATGCTTCCCTATATCCTTGCATTCTTAATATGCTTACGCCTATATCATCAGCTTCTCCTAAAATTAATGCTATTTTTTTATGACCTTTTTCTATCAGATATGAGGTTGCATCATATGAACTTTTAACATTATCTATACCAACCGATGAATAATATTCCTTGCCTTGTTTTGAAACAGTATTGACAGAAGTTAGTACTATAGGGACATTTATTTCTTTAAAACAGTCATCTGTAATATCAGCAAAATTACCGCCTAAGCAGATAATTCCTTGTAATTTCTTCTCTTTTATAAAAGCTATTAAAGTTTCAACCTCTTGGTCATTCTTATAATCATTTTGATGCAATATCATTGTATATCCATTTTCATTTATTATATTTCCTATGACATTAATCATTTGAGAAAAAAATGGATTGAATACGCCTTTTACTAAAACTCCTATATTTTTTGTGTTTTGTTGTTTTAGTATTCTAGCACTATTATTAGGTATATAATTGCTTTCTTTTATTACTTCCAAAATCTTTTGTCTTGTACTTTCTTTAACATCAGGATGATTATTTAATACTCTTGAAACAGTGCTGACTCCAACCTGTGCTAATTTTGCTATATCCTTTATATTCATATTTATCTCCTGCATCACTACTAAATTATAATAGTTCGGTATCGTTACCTTAATTTCCCGTTAATTCAAAAATCTTTATTAAATAGATATTTAAGCATACAATATTATATTCGTTTTATTCGTAATCATGTTTATATAACAATTCAGTTATTTAATTAACTTTAATAACATTTTAACAAACGCGGAATATTTATACAATAAATTCCTGAAATTATATTATATTTTCTTAATTTTCTATTTATGATTACATAATGGCTGTCTTATTAAGTATTTTTTTGTAATTACGATACTTATAAACCAACAATTTTTTTATTTATTCTTACTTGTTTATATTTATATGACTAAAAATAAAAAATCTTATCTGAAGATTACTTTTAACGATCTTCAGATAAGATTTCTAGCTATATCTATTAAATTTTATTCTTTTGAATCCAAATAAAGAAGGCTATCTTGAATAATGCAGCATCATTAAATTTCCTTATATCGTAACCTGTGTATTTTTGTATCTTATCTAATCTATAAATTAGAGTATTTCGGTGAACATACAATCCTTTTGAAGCTTCACTTAAATTTAAGTCCGATTTAAAGAAAACCTCTATAGTTTTTAACATATCTTCATCTAACTTCGAAAAACTTTCATTAAAGTTATTTAGTATTTTTTCCTTAATATCCTGATTTAAATTATCCATAACTTCTTCAAATAAAAGGCTGTTACATCCAAATACCATTTGAGATACATTATACTTTTTAGCTAAATTAATTTTATACATATTTTCATTATATAACTTGTTCAATAATTCATAATCCCCAATATGACAATAACTTATATAACACTTTTCGTAAAGTGAGAAGTATATTGTTTCACTTATACTAGATACATGCTCCTTTATATCTTCAAAAATTCCAATTAAAATGATTGTATCTTCAAATATAAGAATGGTTACATCATTATTATTATAAACATTTTTTAACGCCTCTAATGCCTCTGTTACTTTTTCTTTTAAATTTAAAGTAACTAAAAATGTTTCTTCTTTTATTGGCGGCATAATTTCCTTAATCTTTTCCTTAGATATACTTAAGCCTTGTAATAACTCAGAAACTATTTTTTCTTTTTTGTTATAACTATCTTTATACCTATCTTTGATACAAAATACTAATATTCTTATGAAATCCTTGCGGTCCCCTTCTGTTTTTATTTTGAAACTTTTGGGTCCAATAAAAAATGTATCTTCAAGTATATTTTCGCTAAAAGAATTAGGATTAGCCTTAAATATAATTTCATCGTCCACATAAACTTCAAATGGTATTTCACAATCTTCATATATTTCTTGTAAATATTTCACTAATCCCTTCATTCCCTCACCTCAATTGTCACTAATTTAATACTAGCAAATTCTCAACTCTGTTTCTTTATCAAAAACATGAATATTTTCATGTTCTACATATAATTTAATCTTGTCTTTAGGTTCTGCTTTAGTACTTCCATCAACTCTTGCAGTCATATTATTATTTCCTGACTTAAAGTAAATGTAACTTTCAGCACCCATACGTTCAACAACTTCTACATCTCCAGTTAAAGTTGCTGCAGGGTTATTTTCAATTATTTGAGCATTATCATCTAAATGCTCAGGTCTTATACCAAATACTACTTCCTTATTAACATATCCTTTTTCTTTTAATACTTTAGCTTTTTCTTCTGGCAATAATATATTATTTTCATCAAATTTACAATATAACTTTCCTTCCTTTTCACTTACAATACCATTTATTAAATTCATTTGAGGACTTCCTATAAAGCTTGCAACAAATAAATTATTTGGCGTATTGTATATGTTAAGAGGAGTATCAACTTGTTGTATTACACCGTCCTTCATTACAACAATTCTAGTTCCCATTGTCAAAGCTTCAACCTGATCATGAGTAACGTATATAAATGTTGTTCCTAAACTTTGATAAAGCTTTGATATTTCTGTTCTCATTTGAACTCTTAGTTTTGCATCAAGATTTGATAAAGGCTCATCCATTAAGAATACCTTTGGTTCTCTAACAATAGCACGTCCTAATGCAACTCTTTGTCTTTGACCTCCTGATAAAGCCTTTGGCTTTCTGTCTAGCAAATGTTCAATATCTAATCTCTTTGCTGCTTCTCTAACTTTCTTATCTATTTCATCTTTAGGTGCTTTTCTTAACTTCAAAGCAAATGCCATATTATCATACACTGTCATATGTGGATATAATGCATAGTTTTGGAAAACCATTGCTATATCTCTTTCTTTTGGTTCTACATCATTAACTAATTTTCCACCTATATATAATTCACCTTTAGATATTTCTTCAAGTCCTGCAATCATTCTTAAAGTTGTAGATTTACCACAACCTGATGGCCCTACAAAAACTATAAATTCTTTATCTTCAATTTCTAGATTGAAATCTTTTACTGCAGTTACATCCCCTTCATAAATTTTATAAATATGTCTTAGTGACAAATCTGCCATATTTATTTCCTCCCTTTTCTGCTTTAATTATCTCAATTTATATTTTATTTAATGTTTTCTGTATATTCATTTTACTATATGTAATCCTTTATATTCTATATTGAGAATTTACAAAACTCTCTTGTCTTTTTTGTGAAATAATATAAAAGGATAATAAAAAAGCATATACTAATCAAAACTAGATATATGCTTTGCTTATAATATTTTAATGTTTATATACAACACTTCGATTAAGCAGTAAGATTATGTTACAATCCCTTAAATAAAAGCTTATTTATAATATCCATTAAATGATTTAGGATATTTTTCTCTATCCCAAGTATAATTATTTTCAATTAAAGTACTATCTCCAACTAAAAAGTACTTATTCTTATCACTTGAATCATTGTTAGTAACATCTATATGATACCAATTACCTTGAATTTTTACAGCATTCCATGAATGAGAAACATCCTTAATTTTCCCGACTACAATTCTATTTTCTATTCCTGCATAGTTAAACATTCTATAAGCAGTCATTGCATACCCCTGGCATACAGCTAATGAGGTTGTCAATGCAGAATAAACACTTGTAGATTTTAGAGTATAATCATATTCGTATCTATTTATAATATACTCATTTATAGCCTGTACTTTTTCTAACTCTGACATATCCTTATTAATTAAAGAATTAGTAATTCTCTTTAATTCATTATCTACATAATTTTCCTGTTCCTTAGTTGTCAGATATTTTACATCTAAAGTTGTCTCTATACCATTTTCAGTCACCTTTGCTTTAGGCTTTATCTCTAGCCAAGATCTCTCTAAGTAATCATCTTTTGAATATGCATCCTTAATACAATTACTTATATTCTCTTCAAATTCCGACCTTGCCCCTGTATATAAAATAGTAAAATCAGTATCTCTATTTTCGAGATGATTATAAATATGATTTTCCATACTCTTCATATTATTAACTTCATCATACGCAAATGCAGTTACAGTTATAGCTTGTATAATAACAACTGCTATCATTATTGTTTTGAAAAACTTTTTCATAATTAATATGTTCCCCCATGTCATTTCAACACTTTCAATTTCATCATATGTAGACCAAACTCGCTTGCGACTCTGACGCTTGAGATTTTTTACTAATCTGCCTTTTTAAGCATATGTGAGAGAAATCTGCCACGCGAATATATTTTCCTTTTGAACGTAAATTTTAAATCAATCTTTTTCATAATTTATACTCACAAAAGGCACAATATTAGCAGATTGTCTAATACCATGACTTTCTAGAGAGTAACAAATAAGTTATCATTACTTCTATTGTACTTACTTTATTCATTTTGTAAATATAAATTAATACTTTATTTATATTTTGTTTATAAATTGTTGACTTTTCCCTATTTTTCTTCCATTTATGCACAATTGACAATCTTTATTTATACATATATATTATAAGTTATATATATGCTAAGGGAGGTATACAAATCATGAACAAACCAATTATAGGCATAAATTCAAACAGAGTTATTAAACACGAAACTCAATATTCGCACTCAGTTGTAGAATCACTTGGCAATGATTATGTTGAATCTGTAATTAAAGCAGGTGGTGTTCCAATTATACTTCCTATTCTTTCTGATGAAGAATCCATTAGAAGACAAGTCGAACTACTTGACGGCATCGTTCTTTCTGGTGGAATAGATATAAATCCTTTATTATATAATGAAGAACCATCGCCTAAATTGGGTTATATTTACCCTGATAAAGATGAGTTTGATCTGACACTTGTAAAAATAGCTTATGAACTTAATAAACCTATTTTAGCAATTTGTAGAGGTCATCAAATTCTAAATGTAGCTTTTGGCGGCACATTATATCAAGATTTATCTGATATGAGTGGTTGTTATATAAAACATCATCAACAAACAAAAGATGGAGCGGCTAGCCATACTTTAGAAATTATTGAGGGCTCAATTTTATATGAGATCTTGGGAAATACTGCGCTAATTAATTCCTTTCATCATCAAGCAATTAAAGATTTAGCTCCTGGTTTTAAAGTTACGGCTTACTCTAAAGATAAAGTGATTGAGGCTATTGAGAGTTGTGAGAAAAATTTTGTTATCGGTGTGCAATTTCATCCTGAAATTATGACTGCTTATAACGATAAAAATATGCTTAAACTTTTTGAAGCTTTTATAAATGCTTCATATAAAAATAATTCATTAGATCATAAAAAATAATTTAAAATCCCTAAATTCAAGTTGCCTTATGCAATTAAATCTTTGTATACTTGCCTTTCATAAGATTTACTTTAGGGATTCTAAATTATCTAAACTATAAAAGAATGTGCCTATATTATACTATAAATATGGAGTTGCAATTTATCGCATATTTTGAAACATTTTCAACACATTAAGTATTCCATACCCCCATACTGGATTGGGGTATAAATCTCCACTTCTTTGAACTGCACCTCTTTGAATATATGTTTTTATTGTTTGCGAATATATATTAGGGTCATTTCCTTCTACAATTCCCCATTGAAATAACATAGCGCAGGCCCCTGCTAATATAGCCGCTGATACACTTGTTCCATTAACAATAGCCGTTTGATTATTAGGCGCTACAGTTAATGCATTTATCCCTCCTGCAGCCACATCAATTCTATTAAGATAGTCCTCTAAAAATGCTATTCCGGAATAATCTAGAACATTATTATTTAGCTGATTATACGCTGCTGCAGTAATTGTGTATTCAGAACACGCTGGATTACTTATAGTTCCATATGGATCTGAAGAAATAAACCTAGTTCCTCCAATACTAACTCCTTCTTGAGGTATCCATGCATTAAATCTGCCATTTAGAATTGACTGTCCTGTCAGGGTAAAACGCCAAATTCCTTCTGTTATATTTAATAACCTTACTCTCATTAATTGATCACCTGTGTATTCTTCTGGAACATAGTAATTTACTACCATTGAAGTGGTTTCAAATACGAATGAATAAGTTTCTATAGCCGTTATCTCTGCATTTATAGTTCCAGTACTCTCTCCTGATGGTGATATTATATTTAATGTCATTATATTAGGTGATTCAATCCAGATATCAACTATTATATTCTTTTGCTCTGGCGATATATATAGCTGTATTGTTCTCGATTCATTAACTTGAGATATTGTACCTGATGTATGTGTTCCACTTGCACCTTGGTTTCCTGAGCCATTAACTATTGCAATCCCACTACTTTGAGACATAAAATCCATATATTGTTCTAAAAACCCATTTCCTTTATGACCTCCTAAATTACTTTCTAATGGCATATATATAACCATAGGCTTATTATTTTCTAGTGAGTATCTATTTAAAAATTCTAGTGCTGAAAAAAGAGATAACATGCTGTATATAGGTATTTGTATATTATACCGTCTTTTATAAGCAATATTTTCAAGAAGCTTTATCACCACAAAATCGCATTCTGGAACCATCCCCTTTAAATTAGGATTTTTTCCAACTGATCCAATTATCCCTGCCATATTTGTTCCATGACCTATTTCATCTTTGGTTGGAACTATATCGTAAGGCGATTGTCCAGACCTAAAAGCATCTATTGCTTGTTGTATTGTACCTTTGTTGTATACACTTCCAAACGGAACTCCATTCTTTCCAGTTTGCTGCTCAGAAGTTATAGTTTGATCCCAAATGTACTCTATTTTAGTCTGCCCATTTTCTCTTATAAATTCATCATTTAAATAATCAATACCTGAATCTATAATTGCTACATTTACTCCTCTCCCTGTAAGTCTTAATGGCAGCTCTAATTGCAAAAAATTAGCTTGGGATGCTTCGATTGGCGAAACTTCTTCTAGAGTAAATATATCTGGAAAGGCCCTATATATTACTGTAGAAAAAACCGGAATCGGTGTACCTGTATCAAGCTCTACAGGTGCAGATAATATAGCATATTGATTATCAATTATAGTCGCATAATACCCCGGCTGTTTTGAAACTTCATCCTCAATGTTACCTTCGTATTGAACTATATAATGATAATAATTTGCATCAGAAAAAATATTTATTGGTGCTCTAAAACCTTCCTTCATCTAAACTTTACATCTCCTGCCCTTGGAATTCTTATAAATAATTTATTTACATAATACTCTTCAAACTCACGGTCTTCATTTGTATATTTTTTATCAGTAATATTCATCCTAGATCTCTGGTTGTTATTTCTATATAAACCACTGATTATATTGAAAATACCTAGTAGATCAAAATCACCATACCCTGTTTCTCTGCTGGGATATCTATTAGCTGAATTTCTGTTGGCACCATACATTATGTATGTTCTAATTTTTTTAGTATACATAGTAGGATCATTATGATCTACAATCCCCCATTGTAATAAAAGCGCACACGCCCCAGTCACTACCGCTGTAGCAGCTGAGCTGCCTGAAAATGTTGTTACTCCTCCTCCAACTTTTGTTGTTAATATATTTACACCTATAGTTGAAATATCTGGGTTAATCAATCCATTAGTATTAAATCCTTTACCAGAAGCCGCAATTAATGCATTATTATTTCCATAATAAGATACTGTGATAACATTGACAGCTGTTGATGGTATTGTCAGAGTGGTAAATGGATCTGATTCGAGAAATATTGTATTTTCTGGCAGAGTACTTTTGGGAGGCAGCCATATGTCATATCTACCATTTGTTATATATTCCCCTATTAAATTAAATGTCCATGTCCCTGGCTTTATATTACTAAATGTAAGACTTATTACTTGATGTCCTGTGAAGTGTTCTGGTGAATAGAATCTTACTAGCATATCTGTATTTAAAAAAACAAATCTGACTGGTTGAACTTTATTTATTTTAGATTGTATAACTGCTGAAGCCTCACCTGTCGGAGAAATTACATTTATTGATGCAATATTAGGTCTTCGTATCCATATATAAATTGGAAGAAATTTTATTTCCCTTGGTATTCTCAGTTCTATTACTTTTGTATCTCCTACATTCCTCATATATCCTGATACATGCCCTTGAGAATCCCCCTCATTTCCAACTCCATTTACTACGCACAATCCTCTACTATTTCCAATGGATGTTATATATCTTGAAATCAAGTTGTTACCATCATGGCTACCTTCTGTGCTTCCAACACCTAGATAGATAACCATTGGTTGCTTACGTTCTACTGCGACTCTTCTCAAATATTCTACTCCAGCTACAATTTCAGATGCATTATATACCGGAGTATAAGGAATTCCATTTTCTTGCAATTGTCTTTTAAAATTAGTAGATTCCAAAAGCTTAACAATAACAAAATCACTTGCATTAGCAATTCCTTGAAACTCAGTATTATATCCTCTTGCTCCTATAATCCCAGCAACTTTTGTTCCATGTCCAACTTCATCTCTGGAAGGAACTATTTGATACGGATCTCCATTATTTCTTTTAGCTGCAATAGCACTATTAATTTGATCATTTGAATAAATTTGTCCTATATATACAGAGTCACTAGTATTACTTTGAACAGATTGATCCCATATACTTATTATTCTTGATGTATCATCTTCTCTTATAAACTCATCATTTAAATAATCTATACCTGTATCGACTATTCCTATTAGCACTCCCATCCCATTCAAATCTAAAAAGGGATTTATCTTTATGTTATTTATATTATCTACAGATGATGGTGAGATATCTTGTAATACATAAATTGTCCTAAAATCATAAAATACAATTGCTGGAACATCATTTAGGAGCCTATCAAAATCATTACTTCGTACAGATATTACTCCGATATTGCCTGTAATTATATCCCCACAAGCATAAGATAACTTATCTATTTGTTCTTTGAAATTCCCTCTATACTCAATCAAATAATTTGCCGAATCGGGATCATAATATAAATTACAGTCACGTAAATCAGACATATCTAACTCCTAATATTACTTGCATTAATATTATATATATTTTTATATTGTTTATTTGATGATTGAAATTATTTGTTCATCTCTAAATTAATAACTGTGATATTCCTTAATATTTAAATTAAATTTTTCATCCTCTTATAATTTCTAATAAAGTAATCAAAAAAAGCAACAAACATTATAATGCTTATTGCTTAAAATACTTTTAATTATATATTATTCTGAAAACTTAGTCCAAACCTTTATATTCAAACCAGTCAACATCATTAACTATCTTCATGTAAATTAACAAAAAAAATAGCCGTCGGAAGAATATCGGAAGAAATTAACCTTCCATTCTCTCAACTGCCTATTTTACATATGCGAGATAAGCCATAAGCCGAGTTCTGTATTAAGCAATCATCTATCTAGGCCTACTGTTGCCAGTAAGCTCAAGCGACGCACCCGGAGGCGGGACGGGCAGCCCCTTAATTGCCTCCCTATTCGGTCTTGCTCCAAGTGGGGTTTACATAGCCGTGAAGTCTCCATCACGCTGGTGAGCTCTTACCATCACCTTTCCACCCTTACCTAAGTAAACTTAGGCGGTATATCTCTGTTGCACTTTCCTTCAAGTCGCCTTGACTGGACGTTATCCAGCACCCTGCCCTATGGAGCTCGGACTTTCCTCTCCTAGATCTAAGTCTAGCAGCGATTGCACGTCTCACTCGCAAAATCTATATTAACATATATCTTTTTAAGATGCAAATATATTTTTTATACAACATTTCTAAATTATAGTTATATTAAAAAAAATATTATTGTTAATAATAGTATTACTATTATTCCATATAAACTTACGCCACAGAATAGAAGCGTTAATAATATAAGTCCACCAACAATTAATTTAGGATAAAGTAAAAATAAAAGAGGATTCTTGCTAGGAAAAAATGGTGGAAATCTACCATTCCATCCACCATATTTACTTCTTCTGCTTCCTCCCCTAAAAAAATTTCGTATTGTTTTCTTACTATGTTTAAAGAAATTTTTCAAGTCATCTTTTAAATCTTCACTATTTTTATTATTAAAATCATGATCTTTCCCCATAATTCACCGCACAATTATTATTACACTATTAGTATATGCACCTATTCATTTTTTTAGTAAACTCTTTTTCAATTAATTATATGCATTAGAACTTAACATTTAAATAATTTAGTGCAGTTATGACCTTAATATAAAGTTTTACTAAATATTAATTTATTAAACAAACTCATAAGGATCTTCACTTTTTTTTGAAGCAATGAACTCTACATCTTTAAATTTTTCCCTTAAAAAATCCAATGTTTTTAAAAACACAAGGTACTCTGTTGAGAAATGTCCTGCATCTATTATGCTTATACCTAATTCTTTGAAATCCGATGCAAAATGATATGTTGTGTCCCCTGTTATTATACAGTCTGCACCAAGATCTTTTGCTTTATAAAAGAAATCTTGTCCACTGCCATTAATTATAGCTATTGTCCTTGCTTTATTTTTTCCCCTAACAATCCTCATATTTTTTATATTTAAATTTTTTTTAATAATTTCTATAAGATCATTCAACATTATTTCTTCGTCTAATTTAACTAGTCTTCCAATTCCGCCATCTTTATAATTATTAGATTCATTAGGTTCAATAATTTCTTGTGACTCAAATCCTAGCATTCTAACTATAGTTTCGTTAATTCCGCCTTTAGCACTATCTAAATTGGTATGGCAAGAGTATAAAGCTATATCTTCTTTAATTAGATTTATCAACTTGTTCCCCAATAAATCTCCTTTAACTATACTCTTAGGTCTTTTGAATAGCAGTGGGTGATGAGTTATTATTAACTCACATCTTAAATCCGCTGCCTCCTCAATCACTTCATTTGTGCAATCTAAAGATAATAAAACCTTGTTTATAGTCTTATCTTCATCTCCAACCATTAGGCCAACATTATCATACGATTCCATTAAAAATTTTGGTGCAAATTTTTCTATTTCTTTTCCTATATCCTTTACTTTGACCATAATCTCACCGCCTAAAAACTTTTTAGTAGCTTCTTTAACTTCTCATTTTTTTCTATTAATTCATTTCTTCTCGAAATTGCATGTTCAGTATTATCTTTAATAAAATCTATTACCTTTTCATTTTTTTCAATTTTACTTTCTATGTATGATTTAAATAGTGGTGATTTTTTATTTAATATAAATGGACTTATTTCATAAAATATATTCTCTAACTTTATATAATCACCTCTCTTATACTTAACTTTAAATATCTCATAATACTTGTCTTCATCCAAGCAAATGTCCTCTTCTAATATTTCATAATCGCTAGTATATAAATATTCTCTTAATACTTCTGGATTTTGTGCTGGTTGAAGCAATAAATAATCTAATTTTTTCACCTTATCTAAATCATTCTCTAATATATCTCTAATTAAATTGCCACCCATTCCTGCAATTATTACAGCTTGAGCTTCTTTATTTTTTAATACAGCTAGACCACTTCCTAATCTTAAATCTACCTTATCTAATACGCCATCAAGCGCTGCATTAATTTTAGCTTTTTTCAGTGGATCCTTATTAATATCTGATGCAATAACTTTTTTAGCTATATTATGTTTAACTAAATATATTGGTATATATCCATGGTCTGTTCCAACATCCATTATTATTTCTACTTTATTAATTTTTTCTATAATCCATTTTAGTCTTTTACTTAATTCCATATTTACCTCTTTTTTGTCTTACTTATAAATTTTAGATATCCAATTTAAGGATTCGACTTATTAGATGAATGTATTTACAAAGTTGCTAAAACCTTAAGTTCATATCTTCACTAGAAATCATAAATATATTTATGATTTCGGTATGTTATTACACAAGTCTAATTTTAAAGTTTGATATCTATTAATTCCTTATTTAAAAAGAAGCACCTAATTTTAGGTGCTTTTAGCTACTAATCTAGATAATCTTTTAATTTCTTGCTTCTTGACGGATGTCTTAATTTTCTTAAAGCTTTTGCTTCAATTTGCCTAATTCTTTCTCTAGTAACATTGAACTCTTTTCCCACTTCTTCAAGTGTTCTGGCTCTTCCGTCATCAAGTCCAAATCTTAATCTTAATACTTTTTCTTCTCTAGGAGTTAATGTATCTAGGACATTGATTAATTGTTCCTTAAGCATTGTAAATGCTGCTGCTTCAGCTGGTGCTGGTGCTTCATCATCTGGGATAAAGTCTCCTAAATGAGAGTCTTCCTCTTCACCTATTGGAGTTTCTAACGAAACTGGTTCTTGTGCAATTTTTTGAATTTCGCGAACCTTATCTACTGGAAGTTCCATAACCTTCGAGATTTCTTCTGGAAATGGATCTCTACCTAATTCTTGGAGCAATTGTCTTTGTACTCTAATAAGCTTATTTATAGTTTCTACCATATGAACAGGTATTCTTATTGTTCTAGCTTGATCTGCTATTGCTCTTGTTATTGCTTGCCTAATCCACCATGTAGCATAAGTCGAAAATTTATATCCTTTTCTGTAATCAAATTTTTCAACAGCTTTAATAAGACCTAAATTTCCTTCTTGAATTAAATCCAAGAATAACATACCTCTTCCAACATATCTTTTAGCTATACTTACAACTAATCTTAAATTCGCTTCAGCTAATTTTTTCTTAGCCTTTTGGTTTCCTTCTTCAATTTCTTTCGCATAAGTTATTTCCTGTTCAGAAGACAATAAAGGCACTTTTCCAATTTCTTTTAAATACATTCGAACTGGATCATCTATAGCTATACCTTCTGGGACCGATAAATCAATTTCTTCTTCAGTTTCTGTATCAGCAATTTCACCTATTATTTCAACACCTGTCATTTCCAAAACTTCATATATCTTTTCTATTTGCTCTGGGCTCAAATCAATATGATCCATAGCTTCCATAATTTCTTTATATGTTAGTGAACCATTCTTTTTACCCTTGTCAATTAATTCCTTTACAGCCGCCATTTTAGCATTTTTATCTTTTTTATCGTCTTTTGGCTTTGTTACTTTTCCATTAGCTTTTTGTTCCATCTTATTATTGCCTCCTTCCGTCATAACCTTCAACCTCTCTCTCCCTTTTTAAGTGCTTCAGATAATTTAGTAAGCTCTATTGCAATTTTTATAGATTCTTCAATTTTCCCCTCTTTTTCGAACCTATTTTGCTTTTTCTTTAAATCCTCAATTTGCAGTTTAAGTTTAAAGCCTCTTACCTCTTTTAAATAATCTTTTATTAGTCGCTCTCTATCAGTAAAATCTAAAATCTCATGTTCCCTTATCTTGGTCAACTCTTTAGAACTTTCTATATCGTCACATCTACTTTCTACATAGGATTCTATATTACCTATATCATTAGTATCCTCACTTTTGCCTTGTAATATTAATGAATAAATTTTATTATGTGATTCTATTACAAAATCTCCTGATTTTATGGAGCTTTTAATCTCATCATAAAATTCATCTTTGAACATTAATTTTAATAATGCTCTTTCAGCCTTTAAGTATGCGGGTTCTACATATAATTTTGTTCCAAAATATTCCTTTTTATTCACAAAATTGTCTTCTTTTTGTTTTTTTGTTATTACTTGTGAAAGTAAGTCATATAATGCCTGTTCTTTAATTGCTGTTTCTTCTGAAATTTTCCTTATATATACATCTTTTTCTATAGGATTTAGATCTGCTAGAATTTCTGCAAATTTTTCTCCATATTCTACTAAATCATTTCCACTATTTAGATTTATACCTTCAGCTGCTTTCTTAATTCTATATTCAATTAAAGGAAGCGCTTCATTTGCCAACTTCAGAAATGACTCCTTTCCATGATTCCTCACAAACTCATCTGGATCTTTTCCATCTGGTACTATCAATACTTTTACATCAAATCCAGCACCTCTTAGAATTTCTAGACCTCTTAAGGTAGCAGTCTGTCCAGCCAAATCAGCATCATAAGAAATTATTACCTTATTAACATACCTTTTAAGAAGCCTTGCTTGGTTTACTGTAAGTGCAGTTCCAAGTGATGCTACAACATTTGTTATACCAGATTGGTGAAGCGATATTAAATCCATATATCCTTCAACTATAATAATGTAATCCTCTTTTAGCTTATTCTTAATTGCAAAATTTAATCCATAAAGATTTATCCCTTTTTGAAAAATCATGGTCTCTGGTGAATTTAAATATTTTGGTTTTGAATCATCTAAAACCCTACCTCCAAATCCAATAACTTTTCCTCTTACATCAAACACGGGAAACATTACTCTATTTCTAAATTTATCATAAACATTCCCTGATTTCTCACTTTTTGAGATCAATCCAGCTTCAAGTAATAGATTATCTTTATATCCTTTTGTTCTTAAGTAGTTTGTTAATCCATGCCAGCTATCTTGAGAGTAGCCTAAACCAAATCTCTTTATAGTTTCTTCTTTTATCCCTCTCTTTAAAAAATATTCTTTTGCCATTTTAATTCTTTGTAAATTAGCAAAATAATATCTAGCTGTTTCAACATTTACTTTATATAAAAATTCTTTCTTTCTAGAAACTGCGCTATTTTCATTATCATTTATCTGTAGCGGAATATTAGCTTTATCTGCTAGATATTTTGCAGCTTCTATAAAAGTGAGTTTTTTATATTTCATAACAAACGTAAGCACATTTCCTGCTTCTCCACATGAAAAACATTTGTATATCTGTTTTTCACTTGAAACACTAAATGATGGAGATTTATCATTATGGAATGGACATAATCCCATAAAATTTCTACCTGATTTTTTTAGCCTTACATCCTCTGAAATAATATCAACAATGTCATTTTGTTCTTTTATCCTTTCAAGAACTTCTTCTGATATTTGCAAGGAGACATCTCCTTCCTACTGCTTTTTTTGGCAATTATATATTATTCGACATAATAACGAGTTTTCCTTCTAAAATAATTAGAAAACTATTAATTTTTTTTTAATTTAAAGTTTCACCAGTTATAAAATAATATTTATTGAATAATACTATATATTAAAGTAATTCTTTTTATTAATTTAAAATCCTCTTTTTTTTATTGCAAATCTTTATTCATTGAGAATATTATTAAATTCATTATAGTTTTAAACTTTCTAAGACATGAATCTCATATATAATTAATCTATTACAAACTTAGGGATAAATATTTTATTAAATAGTGATAAGCAATAATCATCACTCATTCCCGCCACATAATCAGCAACTCCTCGTTTCAGGCCCTCGTTTTTAGCTATGCTCACATAAATATCTGGCATCTCATAAGGATTTTCCTCAAAATGTTTAATTAATTGATTTAAAACAAATTTCGCCTTATTTCTTTCAACCTTTAATGTATCCCCTAAATATATATTTTTAAACATAAATTGTCTAAGTTCAGTCATTGCTTCACTTATTTCTGGACTTAACCCAATTTCCTTTACCCCATTATTAAGATTATCATTTGATTTTTTTATAAAATCTTTAATTAAGACATTTAATCTTTCGTTTGAAGTATCTCCAAATACTTTAACAATTTCTCTTGGAATCTCTTCTTTTCTTAATAAACCTGCTCTTATAGAATCATCAATGTCATGATTCAAGTACGCCATTTTATCGCTAAATTTCACCACTATTCCTTCTAATGTAATTATATCTTTAACGCTTCCAAGCCCACTATGATTTAATATTCCATTAATTACTTCTTCAGTTAGATTAAGCCCCTGCCCGTTATTTTCGAGTTTAGTAACAACTCTAACGCTTTGTTCATTGTGACGGAATCCATCTTCTAAATATTCATTTAGCACTTCTTCTCCATTGTGTGCAAAAGCAACATGCCCAAGATCATGCCCTAACGCTATAGCTTCAATTAAATTTTCATTTAATCCGATTCCAGCTCCAATATTTCTTGCAACTTGAGATACCTCTAATGTATGAGTTAATCTAGTCCTATAATGATCTCCAAATGTTTTTATATATACTTGTGTTTTATGCTTGAGGCGTCTGAATGATTTGCTTTGAATAATTCTATCTCTATCAAGCATATAACAAGTTCTAATATCATCATCTTCTTCTCTAATTTTTCTGCCAATAGAATTTTTTGAAAAAGCAGCTTCTTTAATTAATGTCAAGCTTTCAAAATTTTGAATTTTTTCTCTTACATTCATATATTATCACCTCTTTTTATGTATTCTATCTATATCATTATATTCCTCTATTTATTAACTATATTTATTATTTGCAAATAACTAAAAAATAATATCTTTATATTCATTAATTTTTATTTTTTATTATTTTTAGTCTAATACTAAGATTAAATTAATATTATTTAATAATTAGGAATTTTTTTATATAGAAATCTTACCTATATATATATTTCTATATCTTAATTAAAATTTAAAAACATGTTAATTTTACTTAAAGGTATAACTTTCAATCAAAGTTTACCTTGTATCATAAAAGTTCAATAAAAATCACCTTATAAAGGAGCGTATTTATGGGTACTGAAGTTTTATCTTTACAAGAATCTAATCTTTCCCCAGAAATTATAAAACAAAATGTTTTACCATACTATAATTTACAAAACTCTCAGATTTCAATAATTAAATTTAAAGATACTGATAAGCAAAGAGCAGTTTATAGGGTAAATTATAAAGATAAAAATTACTGTCTAAAAAAAGTTTATTATAATTTGAATGACTTGCTATATGTATATTCAGCTATTGAGTGGCTATATAGAAATAATATTAGGGTCTCAAAACTTTTACCTACAATTGATAATAATAGATTTGTATCTTATCGAGATATGCTTTTTATATTAACTCCTTGGATTGAGGGTGAGAAATGTAATTTCGATAATTTGGATCATGTTTTAATCTCTGTAAGAAAACTCTCTGAGATTCATTCAGTATCTCGTAAATTTAGACCTATTTTAGGAAGTTCAGCAAAAGAAGGATTTGAGGATTATTACATATCTACCTTAAAACATTTTGAAGATTTACTTAAAGCATCAAATGAATCGTTTAAATACAAAGATTCATTTTCAAGACAATTTATTTCAAGTTTTGATATAAATTTACGCCTTGCTAAACTCTCTCTAGACATATCAAATAAAATTGACAATAATGAATTAAGTAAATCTTTATGCCATGGTGACTATGTAAACAAAAACCTAATTTTTCCTCCTGATCTAGATCCTTGGGTGATAGATTTTGATAAGTGCAAAGTAGATTACAGTGCAAAAGATCTAGCATATTTTATGCGAAGATTACTTAAACGAGAAAACACAAAATGGAATGTTGAGTTAGCTCTCTCTATATTAGATGCCTATAATGAATTGTGTCCTTTAACACACTCAGATTTACGTTACTTAATTTCTTATATTTGCTTTCCGCAAAAATATTGGAGGATATCAAGAGACTACTATAGGAATATTCACAAGTGTAATAAATCTGCTTTCTTAACTTTAATAATAAACGCGACATCAAAAACAAATCTTCAATATGATTTTGCGCTAGATATAATAAATCAAGTACAAAAAAAATTCAATATGACTTTACTTTGAAATTGTTTCTGTAAACCACCATCTTTTATTAGGTTGAGCCAATCTTCTCTTCATGATTTTATAAAAACTAACTGCATCAGGCTGTCTATATTGTAAAATATTAGGCAGCCTGCATTCTAAATAATTTCATAATAACAGCTTAAAAGTACGATAATAAAAGAGCATTGTAATTAAAATCACATGTGATTTCAAATTACAATGCTCTATATTTTTTCACTTTAAATCTTCTTTTACTAAGATTTATATGCTACTTTATCATAATCTTTAATTTTTTAAAGTTATCTTGGATTTTTTACTTGCGCTTGTGCTGCTGCAAGTCTTGCTAGTGGAACTCTAAATGGTGAACAAGATACATAGTTAAGTCCTATATTATGGCAGAATTCAATTGATGAAGGATCTCCACCATGCTCTCCACAGATTCCTAAATGGATATCTGAACGAGTAGATTTTCCTTTTTCTACTGCTATTTTAATTAGAGAACCAACTCCTGTTTGATCTAATTTACCAAATGGATCTTGTTCATAAATCTTCTTTTCATAATAAGCAGATAAGAACTTAGCTGCATCATCTCTTGAGAATCCAAATGTCATTTGAGTTAAGTCATTTGTACCAAATGAGAAGAATTCTGCTTCTTTTGCTATTTCATCAGCTGTTAATGCTGCTCTTGGAATTTCAATCATAGTTCCAACCTTATAATCTAAAGTTACTCCTTTTTCTTCCATAACAGCTTTAACTGTTGATACAATTACATCTTTAACATATTTTAATTCTTTAATTTCTCCAACTAATGGAATCATTATTTCAGGTACAATATCGTAGCCTTTAGTTGTTTTAACTTCTATTGCTGCCTCTATAATAGCTCTTGCTTGCATTTCAGCAATTTCAGGGTAAGAAACTGCAAGACGGCATCCTCTATGACCCATCATAGGATTAAACTCATGTAATTCTGAAACAGTAGATTTTAATTCCTCATAAGTTATTCCCATTTCTCTTGCTAATTCTTTTATATCTGAATCCACAGTTGGCAAGAATTCATGTAGCGGTGGATCTAATAATCTTATTGTAACTGCTTTTCCTTCTAATGCTTCATAAATTCCTATGAAATCTGATTTTTGCATTGGCAAAATCTTATCTAAAGCTACTTTTCTTTGTTCTAAATCTTTAGATGTAATCATTTGTCTTACAGCCATAATTCTATCTTCTGCAAAGAACATATGCTCTGTTCTGCAAAGACCTATGCCTTCTGCTCCAAACTCAACAGCTTGTTTTGCATCTCTTGGACTATCTGCATTAGCTCTAACTTTCAATTTTCTTATTTCATCAGCCCATCCCATGAATGTCGCAAAATGTCCTGAAATTTCTGGTGTAACTGTTTTTATTTTTTCTCCATATACATTTCCTGAAGTACCGTCAATTGAAATGTAGTCTTCAGATGTATAAACTTTTCCGTTAACTTCTACAGTTCTCTTTACTTCATCAACTTTTATAGTTCCACATCCAGCTACACAACAAGTTCCCATTCCTCTTGCAACAACCGCAGCATGAGAAGTCATTCCCCCTCTTACTGTAAGGATACCTTGTGCTGCTATCATTCCCTCTATATCTTCTGGTGAAGTTTCAAGTCTTACAAGTACAACATCTTCTCCAAGTGCTGCTCTATCTTTAGCTTCATCAGCAGCAAATGCTATCTTACCACATGCAGCTCCAGGAGATGCAGGTAATCCTTTTGCAATTGGTGTAGCTTTCTTTAAATCTTCAGTATAAAAAGCAGGGTGTAATAATGTATCTAATTGTTTTGGTTCAACTTTTAAAATTGCTTCTTCCTTGCTTAGCATTCCTTCTTCTACTAAATCAACAGCAATCTTTAAAGCAGCTTGAGCTGTTCTCTTACCATTTCTAGTTTGTAAGAAATATAATTTACCTTCTTCTATAGTAAACTCCATGTCTTGCATATCTTTATAGTGATCTTCTAGTGTGTTAACAATTCCTTCAAATTGTGCATATATTTCTGGATTTTGTTCTTTTAATTTTCCAATTTCAAGTGGAGTTCTAATACCAGCAACAACATCTTCACCTTGTGCATTCATTAGATATTCACCATATATAGCATTGTCACCATTTGCAGGGTTTCTTGAGAATGCAACTCCTGTTCCTGATGTTTCTCCCTTATTACCAAATACCATTTGTTGCACATTTACAGCTGTACCCCATTCACCTGGAATATCATTTAATCTTCTATATACTATAGCTCTTGGATTATCCCATGATCTAAATACGGCTGTAATTGCTTCAATTAATTGAGCTTTAGGATCACTTGGGAATTCCTCACCCTTTTCTTTTTTGTAGATTTCTTTGAATTCACTAACTAATTCTTTTAAATCATCTGCTGTTAAATCTGTATCAAATTCAACACCTTTCTTCTCCTTAAGTTCATCAATCTTATTTTCGAATAATCTCTTTTCTATTCCCATAACAACATCAGAGAACATTTGAATGAATCTTCTGTAAGAATCATATGCAAATCTTGGATTATTGGTCAATTCTGCCATTGCTTCTACAGCTATATCATTTAATCCTAAGTTTAAGATAGTATCCATCATACCCGGCATTGAAACTCTTGCACCAGATCTTACTGAAACTAGTAAAGGATTTGTATTATCTCCAAATTTCTTACCTGTAGATTCTTCAAGCTTTGATAAACTTTCATAGATTTGACCTATTATTTCATCAGAAATCTTTCTACCATCTTCATAATATTTATTACAAGATTCTGTTGTAACAATAAAACCATCTGGCACTGGAATTCCTAGACTAGTCATTTCTGCTAAGTTAGCGCCTTTTCCTCCAAGTAGATTTTTCATTGAAGCATTTCCTTCACTAAAAAGATATACATACTTATTTGACATCTCAATACTCCCTCTTTTCTTATTATTTCTCACTATATTTACTATCGATGCCTATCTAAAGACTTCGTAGCTACCCTGTTAATTAATTCTCATTTTCTCCAATTTTAACAAATAATTTTGTTATGTTAGTCTTAGAAACCTTTCCGATTATCTTCATCTGATCTTTTCCATCAGACTTTTCTATTATTTCAACAACCGGAATACTATCGATCTCATGTTCAATAATTTTCTTAGCCAAATCATATGCGTTATCATTCTTATTCGCACAAATTATATTTGGCATTCTTGTCATAATTACTCCAACAGGAACTCTATGTATATCAGTCCCCCCTATTGAAATTTTGAGAAAGTCTTTTCTAGAGACTGCACCTGTAAGCACCCCATTATTTTCTATAAATAATGTCCCTACATCATTCAGAAATAGGTATACGATTGCATCATATACCATCGTATCTTCACTGACAGTCACAGGTTTTGACATTATTTCGGATACTTTAATTTTGTTAATGTTTGAATAAATCAATCCATTAGAAGTCTTTCCTGTATATACATATCCTACCTTCGGTCTAGCATCCAAAGTTCCTATCATAGTCAGTACCGCCAAATCAGCCCTGAGCGCAGCTCTAGTAACTCCAATTTTTTCTGCAAGAGCTTCACTAGTTATAGGTGCATTTTCTTTTACTAAGCATACTATTTCTTCTTGCCTAGGTGATAATTTCAATCTTATCCCTCTTTCTGTAAATATAAGAAATATTTAGTTCAAATTCATTAATTTTTACTACTCTCTAATTATATCATGTAATTATTGTTTGACTAGACTTAATTTTCAGAAAAATCAAATAAATTCGCTAAATATTTCTTGTATATTAATTTTATATCACTGATATATCTATTTTTCTTTATATTACTCTCAATATCACTTAATTTTCTGAATTTTCTTTCTCTTCATCAAAATTAACTGTATAAGTATATACAGTATCTGAACCAGTATATACTTTTTGTTTTGAATCATCACTATGTTTACCTATGTCATTCTTCATTTCATTAACCTTAGTCTTAATTTTATCAGCAAAATCAGTAGCTTTATTTTTAACATTGCTTGCCATTTCTGAAACATACGTGTTTACAACTTCCACAGATCCATCTTCCATAGTTATCTCTATTGTAATTTGAGTCGCTATTGCCGCGATAACTCCTGCTGCAAGTATTGGTGGAATTATAATAGCTACAACTCCTGCTGCAATTCCTGCATTGACCGGAATATCTACAAGCTCCTTATCATCTTTCTTGACCTTTATCCTAGTTACATTTCCCTTTTCTATTATTTGTTTAATCAAAGCCTTTAGTTCTTCTATAGATATAGGAGCCCTATTTACTTCCTCATCAACAAATTCATCATTAATATCTGATAACTTTTGAGACTTTTCAATGTATATTAAAGCCTCTAATACGTCTCCTTCGCATACTTCTAAAGCTTCCTTTGCCTTTTCATAGCTTACTCCTGTTCTTTCACGTATCATATCAACTTTTTCTAATGTTATATTTTCCATAAATCATCACTCCTTAATAAATTTTAACATCTCCAAACTTTTAGGCTTTTTAGCATAGCTATTAGATACTAAAAAAGTAATTACTTTTTCAATCTCACTTTTTATTTCATTATTTAAATTTAGTCTATATAATTTATCTATATCCATATTCATCAAAAACCTTAAGGCATTATATGCACCTTTTGAAATAAATACTCCATGTTCTTTGGGACATTCATCACATATACCTCCATAGTGGGATAAACTTATATAATTAGATGAAGATATCTTTTTTCTACATACGCTACAATTATTCAATGTTAGATTATATCCAGTTGTTTTTAATAATCTTAATTCAAATGCTCTTATTAGTAGTTCGTAATCTAGGGCATCTGTATTCAGTAGGTATAATGTTGTAATCAATGTCTTAAAAAGTTCCATATTAATTTCATTATCAGTACAAGCAATATCTATTAATTCGCATAAGTATGAGGAATATGTAAGTTTATGTAAATCATTTAAAAGTCCTTGAAAAGATTGAATTATTTTTCCTTCTTGAAGAGTGTACAAGCTCTTACCTTTATATACCATATATTCTCCATAACATAATGGCAATGTCAATGCTAAGAACTTACTTTTACTTTTTTTAGCGCCTCTAACTATAGCTGTAATTTTACCTAACTTCTCAGTATAAAACCAAACTAGTTTGTCATTCTCTTTAAAATCTTGCGTTTTTATAATTACAGCTTTTGTTTCAACTATTGACAGGTCAACCATCTCCCACTTGGAATATATAAAAAAAATAATATGTTAGGCTAATTATCTATTTCTAATTGATACTCTATTTCTTTGAATTCGCTTTATATCCTAATTCTTTTAATAAAAGCTGATTATCTCTCCATTCTTTTCTAACTTTCACCCATATTTTTAGATTAACCTTGGATCTTAAAAATCTTTCTAATTCATATCTTGAATTTTCGCCTATTCTTTTAAGTGTTTGACCATTCTTTCCAATTATTATTCCTTTATGGGAATCTTTTTCACAAATTAAATCTACTTCTATATGATATGTACCTATTTCATTTTGTTTCATTTGAATTATATCTACTGCTATACCATGAGGCACTTCATCTCTCAAGGTTCTTAAAGCTTTTTCTCTAATTATTTCTGATACTACAAACTTTTCTTGAACATCTGTTATCATGTCGTCTGGATAATATTTAGGTCCTTCTGGCATTGCTTTCTTCATAAGTTCTACTAATACATCAACGTTTTTCCCTTTTATTGCAGAAATAGGTACTATCTCTGCAAATTTAAATTCTTTTGAATACATTTCTAAACTTTTTGCCACTCTATCTTGTGTACTTTCATCAACCTTATTTAAAACTAAAAATACAGGACACTTTTTATCCCTTAAGGTTTCTAATATAAATTTATCGCCCTTTCCAATCTCCTCATCTGGATTTGTTAAGAATAATACTAAATCAACATCTTTAGTAGATTCTTTTGCCGAATTTACCATGTATTCTCCTAACTTATGTTTAGGTTTATGTATACCTGGTGTATCAACAAATATCATTTGATAATCATCACCTGTCAATATTGTTTGTATGTTATTTCTTGTTGTCTGAGGTTTATTAGAAACTATTGATAACTTTTCCCCCATTATATAATTTAATAAAGTCGATTTTCCTACATTAGGTCTTCCAACTATTGTAACAAATCCTGATTTAAACATTTTTTCCTCCTCAAAATAAGCTTAAAAAAGCTTAACTAACGTTATCCTATTTTACAAATAGTATACTCTATTTATAAGTAAATTGACAATCTACTATTCTTAATTTGATCATATAATAATTTAATAATTACTTCCAATTGTTTCCTTATGAATTAAATCATTAATTCTTATAATTTAAGAAATAGGAGACAATATAAGTTTTATTTCATCTTATATCTTCTCCTATAAATATTATTTTTATTATTCTATATTTAATTAAAGCCTAAATAATGTAAAAATAAACAAAGTTAATAATATACCAAATATAGCTCCAACTATTACCTCTAAAATACTATGAACTTCTGAATCCACTCTACTTTGTGCAGTTATAAACGCCAATAAAAAACTCAATAGAATGCAAATTGGTTCCTCCGTTATTAATGATATTGCAGTTGCTATTGAAAATCCCAAAGCACTGTGGCCACTGGGCATTCCCCCTTTTAACGGAGTTCCTTCTCCAAATATTGCTTTCGCTATTATAGTTACTATACATACTATTACTAGAACAATCAATATCGTATATGGCTCTGAATTCTTTACTTTATTAATTAAAGAAAATGAAAATCTACTGAGCCTATCCCAAAATATAATATAACCAACTAATAATGCGTTTATGGCTGTTATTAATACCGCACCTGCCGCCGCATTCTTAGCGATTTTAGCCAAAGGGTGGTAATAATTAGTTGTCATATCTATAGTCGCCTCTATGGCTGTATTTATAAGTTCAGCAGCTATTACCATAGTTATTGTAACAGCTAATATCAGAAACTCATATTTTGTTATGTCAAAGAAAAAGCTTGCAATTAGTACTACTAACGCCACTATTAAATGGATTTTCATATTTCGTTCAGTTCTTACAGTATCGATAATCCCAGTTATGGCATTATTGAAGCTTTCCAGTGTTTTTTTCATTTTCATTATTTACCCCTACTTCTATTACATAATAAAAAATATTACCCTCTGATTATGTTAAGTTTATTTAAAATATCTTCTTCTCTACTTCTCATAATTATTTTATCATCATCCTCCATATGATCGTATCCCAATAGATGCAATACTGAATGTACAACTAAGTATGAGGCTTCCCTTTCATATGAATGATTAAATTCTTTACTCTGTTCTAATGCTTTTTCTAATGAAAGAACTATATCCCCAAGTACAAGTTCGTCACCATCAAAATCAGATTGAGAAAACTTATAATCTTTATACATATCCTTAAATACTTTCTTATCTTCGTATTCTAACATAGGAAAAGATAATACATCTGTTTCTCTATTTATTCCTCTTGTTTCATTATTAATTTCCTTTATTTCATTATTATCAACGAACAATAATGAAATTTCACATTTCATATTTACTTCCTCTTCTTTTAATGCAAATTCTATTACTTCTGTTAATCTTTCTATTAATTTTTCACTTGCTTCCACTTTATTTTGTCTATTATCTACATAAATCATTATTTAAATTACTCCTTAGTTTTAAATTAACCTTTATTGCTTTCACCATTGAAATCCTTCATTTTTTCTTTAGGGTATTCTATTCTTTGATGGTATATGCTATTTAACGAAGTCAAAAAACATACTCTTATTTTTTCTATATCTTTTAATGTTAAATCACAATCATTTAATTGTCCTGATGATAATTTATCATCTATAATGCAATTAACCATTTGGTTAATTGCATCCTTAGTAGGTTTCTTAATTGATCTTACAGCCGCTTCAACACTATCAGATAGCATTACTATCCCAGCTTCTTTTGAGCTTGGTATTGGGCCTTCATATCTATAATCTTCTTCTTTTATTTCCTCTGGATTTTCAGCACTATTTTTCATAGTATAGTAAAAATACTTTACTAATGTTTTACCATGATGCTCTAATATAATATCTTGGATAACCTTAGGAAGCTTATATTTTTTAGCTAACTCCAGACCATCTTTAACATGAGATTTTATTATCATAGCACTTAAATTTGGAGGTATATTCTCATGTGGATTATCTATACCCATTTGATTCTCTCCAAAGAAATATGGCCTCTCTGTTTTTCCAATATCATGATAATATGATCCTATCCTTGTAATTACCGAATTAGCACCAACTTCTTCTGCTGCCATTTCTGAGAGATTTGCAACAAGCATACTATGGTGATATGTTCCTGGAGCTTCCATTAATAATTTTTTTAACAGTGGTGTATTAGGATTTGATAATTCTAGCAGCTTTAATGTAGTAACCTCATTAAATGTACCTTCTAAAAACGGTAATATTCCTAATGCAAATATACCTGATAAAAGGCCTCCAATGAATGTGATTCCACCTTTTACTAACACATCTCCGAAATTGCTCGATATTAATATTCCAGTAGACAATGTAAGTATTACGGTAACAACAGCAGTATACAATGTTGAATATAGCAATTCATTTCTTTGTTGCATCTTTTTCAAAAATGCCGCTCCTAATACCGAACTTACTATTCCTAGAATAATAATCTGAACATCAAAACCATTTAATGCTCCTATAACTATTGCATTTAAAGCGCTAAGTACAAATGATATCTTATAATTTAGTAATAGCGTAAGCATCATAGGCGCGCACGCAAACGGAATTAGAAAAGGCGATATAACCCCTACAGTTCTAGCTAACACAAGTGAAATCAAATTAATTGTACTTATAAGAATAAGCTTTTTATTGTTCTTATATATTTCACCATAATTTATTCTCACATATCCATATTGAAGAAACAATATTATCATCCAAAATATTGCAAGCGCTAAATAAATATATACATAAGCTGTTACATTTTCATCGTTAAGCATTCCAAGATCTGATAGAATATCAATTTGATCTTGTGTTACAGGCTCTCCTTCTTTAACTATAATCTGATTTTGTTTTATTATTACTTTAGATACATTCTTCTTAACTTCCTGTATCTTTTCTTGTGTTTTTTCTTCATCAAAAAAAACATTGGGGTTTATTTGTGTTTGAGCTATTTGCTTTAAAGCACTTGATACATCTTTATCCAAGTTTAAATTATCTATTTGAGTTGAAACAGCTCCTTTTGCTTCTTTTAAGGCACCTTCATCTTTTTCCTGTATATTTTTTTCATATGCACTGTCAATTATATTTACTATTTTGTCTTCTATGCCCGGCAAAGTATCTTTTGATATTCCTATCAACGCCTTACATTGTTCATCTGTTAATTGAAATATAGTTAATTTCTTAAGCTCAGTTTGCTTATCAGCTACGGTAGAGCTCGCCATATTGCTTAATGATACAAGTTTATCGAACAATGCCCTTACATTATCCTCAGCTTCTTTCTTAACTTCTGGCTTTGATGTATACTGTTTCCCTACCTTTTCGGCCGCTTGATCTTCTTTTTCCTTTGTAGCTTTTTCATCCACTATATCTCTTGGAGCTTTTATATCTACTCTTGGTATATCTCCTTCTTTTAAGCTATATTGCTTAGGAGTTATTGCGGTAACAAGCAATAAATAGCCTATACTAAATACAAGTATAAATAATACAATTCTTTGAATTCTATTATTTTTCCATTTATTATTTTGTTTTATATCCATGTAATTCACCTTTTCATCTTAATAATAAGTAATAGGCATAAAAACAACTTTGAATACCCCTTATGATACGTTTTTAGCAATATCCTGTTCTACAGTAAATTTAACATTAATTAAGATCTTTCCGCCTTCAATATCTTCTACTGCAGTTTTCTTATCTATTATCTTTGCATCGTTGCTAAGTGTTTTTCTCAATGACCCCTCTAACTTTTCTGTAGCTTCTTTAACTGTACTTTCTTTATCTAAGTTTACATTTATACCTTTTTTTTCGAAATATGTTATCTTATTAAAGAAACCATCCTTCTCTTCTATTTTATCATAATATTCAAATTGATTTATAGCTTTTTTCAAGTAAACTTTTTTCCCAAAAAAGTTTAAGTATATATCACTATTCTTGTTACCAGTTCTCTCAAGCTTTTCTCCACTTATTTGAACCTCCATAAATTTATCATAAAAAGTATTTGCTATAACTGTTCCACTCGGTTTTACTTCCATCTGAAAGCCTTCCCTTCCTTGGATAGGCAATATTAGATCGTCACCTTTCTTTACTATATCTCCTGGCACAACTGCTGGATTTCCTGAATTCGTATATACTCTCTTTACTTCTCCATCCATTTTAGCAACAACTTGATTATATAATGTTTTTTCTGTAGACGGAGGATTTACTTTTTCCTTTATAACCAATTTTAATGTAGACCCCTCTATCCTAACCCTAATCCACATTATCTGGCTATTTAAATCTTCCATCTTTTTTTCTATTTGATATACATTAACTTGTGATTTGTTAAGCCCTGGTTTGATTCCAATTGATGAAAGCTGTTGTCTAACTTCAAATGGACTTAAATTCCTCTGTGTCTCTATATCTATAGCCCATATATAATTTGATAATATATATATCACAGCAAAAAATAATCCCATTCCTATAACTAGAGAAATCTTTCTTCTCATTTTCATAAGTAAAACTATTATTCCACTAGTTCTTACTATCTTAACTTTTCCTTTATATTTTTTTATTAATATTTCTGCATCTTTATAATCTCTGTAATATATAGTTACTCTTACCGTTGTCAAGCTTACTTTCACTATATTACAGGTATAGATTTGGCTATTCCAAAAGGCATTTAATATTTTTTCTGGCACTAAAGCATTAATTTCTATGGTTACTTGTCCCGATTTCAAGCTGCTAAACATAATATTCTACCTCTCATATGAAATACCTTTAAAGATTCCGCTTATTGTTATACTCGTTTCTGCAATAAAAAGTATTTCGAACTCTTTCCCCTCAATTATGATTGCACCTATTCTGGAATTTATTTTAACCATATTAGTTTCGAAAAATATAATGCCCTTATGATTTTCAATAGTTATTTCTCTGTTTCCCACGACTATTATCTTTGGTAGATCTAATGAAATGTCACTTGGAAAATCTAACTTGCTAAGTATCTTTTCTTTACCTCTTTGAAATTTTTCTTCCATACTTTCCTCCCACATAAACTTTCTCATTGTAATTTATGATAGGATTTGCGAATTAATTCTATAATTTAATAATAATGATAATTTTCTGCAAAAAAATAAAGCCAATCATTACTATTATGGCTTTATCTAATTCATTTACGATAATGTATTCTAGTTATATGAACCAAATATTATCCTTTCATTGCTAGTCCAATTTTAGATAACAATGAAACAGGACATAGGATACTATTTATAATCCTATGTCCTGTTATATTAGTATAAAACTCAAAACAATCTTGAATTTTATTCTTATTTATTATTTAAATATTCCTTAACAAGCTGACTTACAAGTTTACCATCAGCTTTTCCTACTACTTTAGGTTTAACAGCTGACATAACTTTTCCCATATCTTTAATGCTATTTGCACCCACTTCTTCAGCTGATTCTTTTACTAATTGTTTTATCTCTTCTTCACTTAACTGCTGAGGAAGGTATTTCAACAAAATTTCAATCTCAGCCTTAGACTGATCTATTAAATCTTGCCTATTCCCCTTTTCAAATTCAAGCATAGCTTCTCTTCTTTGCTTGATTTCTTTAGCTAATATTGTAATAACTTCATCATCTTCAAGCTTTCTATTATCAGTTTTTTCAACCAATAATACTGCAGCTTTAGCTGTACTAATTACACTAGATGTGAACTTATCTTTTGCTTTTAAAGCAATTTTCCAATCATCTTGCAATCTATCTTTAATTGATGACATTTTTGTACCTTCTTTCAAAAGAAAATATCATTATTTGAACTTTCTCTTTCTAGCAGCTTCTGATTTCTTCTTTTTCTTAACGCTTGGCTTTTCATAATGTTCTCTCTTCCTAACTTCAGAAAGAACCCCAGCTCTAGCACATTTTCTCTTAAATCTTCTTAACGCACTTTCAAGTGTTTCGTTTTCTCCAACTTTAATTTCTGACATTTACTATCCCTCCCTCCGCTAGCTTAAATTAACTCAGCTATGGGCTTAATAACACATGCTATATTATACAATATTTAAATTAATAATGTCAAGAAATTAAGAAAAAATCTCCAGTTACTATTGATCAAATAACAACTCAAATTTAGCCTGGTGGCCACTGTAAACTTCGCCCTCCAAGTACATGGAAATGAATATGTTTTACTGTCTGTCCTGCATCCTCACCACAATTATTTACAACCCTATATCCTTTATCTGATATTCCAAGATCTACTACTAATTTACCAATAACTTTAAATATATGTGATACAATATCAATATTGCTGTCATCTAAAGTATTAGCACTTTCGATATGTTCTTTTGGAATAACTAAGAAATGAGTTGGAGCTTCAGGATTTATGTCATAAAAAGCATAAACTTTATCATCTTCATATATTTTTTTACTAGGGATATCCCCACTTATAATTTTGCAAAATATACAACCTTCCATAAATTCACCTCCTTCTAAGTAGCAATCTCAATTCACAAACGTAAGAATCGAGATTTTATAATTCATATTTAGAAATTCTCTTTGAATTATATATCTTATTCCAAAAATGATCCTTAATCAATCTTATCTTGATTTATATTATACCAAAACTATATAATTTTTCCAACAACATATTCCGCATCTGAGGCCATTATTTTACATAAAATTATTTTTCCTATCATATCTCTGCTTCCATTTGGAATTTCAACTTTTACATAATTTCTTGTATACCCCTCAAATACCCCAGGCTTATTAGATACTTCTTGCTCAACTAATACATCTAGTTCTCTTCCAACTAAAGATTTACTAAAATCGCCTTCATTCTTTGCATTTAGTTCAATTAAAGCCTTACTTCTCTTGTCCTTTACATTTCCATCTATTTGATTAGGCATATCTGAAGCCTTCGTACCTTTTCTTGGGCTGAATTTGAATATATGTGTTTTAGTTAATTTAATTCTCTTTAAGTATTCATAAGTTTCGTTAAATTCCTCATCAGTTTCACCTGGGAAACCTACGATTACATCAGTAGTTATTGATGCATCTTTAAGGTTTTCTCTTATTCTATTAACTGCATCTTCGTATTCTTTAGCAGTATATCTTCTATTCATTCTTTTTAAAGTTGCATCACAGCCGCTTTGAAGTGATAAATGAAATTGTGGACATAGTTTTTTCATTTTTTTCATTTTCTCGATAACTTCATCTGTAAAGAAACTAGGCTCTATAGAACCTATCCTAACTCTTTCAATTCCATCCAGTTTCTCTATTTCTTCTAATAAAGTTATTAAAGTTACATTTCCATCTAAATCAACACCATAAGATGCTGTATGTATTCCTGATAATATTATTTCTTTAAATCCATGTTCACTTAAATTCTTTATTTCATCCAATACTTTTTGAGGGTCTTTTGAGCAAGTTGTTCCTCTGGTATAAGGTATGAGACAATATGCACAAAATCTATTACAACCATCTTGTATCTTTAAAAATGCTCTTGTTTTATCTTGATACTCTTCTATATTTAATTCTTCAAACTGTTTATTCTTTAGAACTTCTCCAACCATTAACTGAGGTTTTTGCTCATCCTTAGCCTTATTCACATAATAAACAATATCGCCTTTATTTCTAGTCCCAAGTACAACATCTACCCCTTGTATTTTAGAAACTTCTTCTGGCGCAACTTGCGAATAGCATCCAACAGCTGCAATTATTGCATTTTCATTTCTTCTTCTAGCTCTGCTAATTATTTGCCTTGATTTTTTATCACTCATATTAGTTACAGAACAAGTATTTATAACATAAACATCAGCAAAACCTTCAAAGTCAGTTACTTCATAACCTTCTCTTATGAACTTTTCCGCCATAGCCTCTGTTTCATAATGATTTACCCTGCATCCAAGAGTTGCAAAAGCCACAAGACTCTTCCCCTCTGTATTTTTTATTGGTTCTTTGTTAGATAACTTCTTAAGCTTAGTCTTGTCACTACCTGCTCTGACTAATTTCATTTGGTTCTCTCCCATTATGATAGCTTTCCTCCTAAATCTCCTAATTCATATTGAATTAATGCCGTAGCTGTAAATCCAGCCGTCTCTGTACGTAATATTCTATTTCCAAGAGTCACTATATAAGCACCCTGTTCTTTTAAATCATCAATTTCAGATTCCTCAAATCCGCCCTCAGGCCCTATCAATATTCCAACATTATTTATAGTATCTAAATCCACACTATCTCTTTCTAATTTTCTCACAAGAGTTTTAATCCCAAAATCTTCTGCATTTTCATAAGGTACAATAATCAAATCCATCTTTTTTAATTCATTTATTGCCTCATTGAAATCTATAACTTCTTTAACTTGAGGAATTACACTTCTTTTTGATTGTTTGCATGCCTCAAGAGCAATTCTATTTAGTCTATCAAGCTTTTTAAATTCGCCTTTAAGTTTTACATCTACTCTTGCAGTTGTTACAGGAATAAACTCAGATACTCCAAGTTCTGTTCCCTTTTGTACTATCAGGTCCATTTTCTGACCTTTTGGTAGTCCCTGAAACAGATGTACTTTAACTTTACTTTCATTATTTATATCTAATCTTTTAATAATTTTAACTATAACTTCACTTTTAGTTATAGTTTCTATCTCACCTAGATACTCAATTCCTTCGCAATTGTTTAATACTACTTCTTCACCTTCAGATAATCTTAAAACCTTATAAATATGTTTTACATCATCTCCAAGTATTTTACCTTCAGTTTCACTAATATTATGAGGTTCTGTAAAAAACTTATGCATACGACTCCTCTCTAATTCACAGTTCACAATGCTCAATGCACAATTAAATAATAATTGATTACGGTATATCAACTATAGATTTTCTAAAAAATCTCTTAGAAATTTCTCCCAAACTGTGCATTGTGAATTGTACATTGTGCATTATTTTCATAATTACATTTTCAAACCGTTAACCAAAATTTGCATTACAAATATCTATATTTATACTAATTAATTGCTTTAGCAACTATACAGTTCCATTCTCCATCTTTATTGATTTCAATAACTTCAAAACCACATTCAGCAAACTTTTCTGTAACCATATCTACCCTATCATGAATTATACCTGAAGTTATAAATAATCCACCTTCATTTAGAGCCTTTTTAACATCCTCAGTTAGTACACAAATAATTTCTGCTATTATATTTGCAACTACTATATCGGCTTTTCCATCAACTACATCTAAAAGATTTCCTTCTAATACTTCAATATTATTCAAATTATTAAAGCTTATATTTTCTTTAGAAGAATCAACAGCAACAGGATCTAGGTCAACCCCAACAACATGTTTAGCTCCAAGCTTCGCTGCTGCTATCGCAAGTATTCCTGATCCACATCCTACGTCAAATACTGTTGTATCAGGCTTTACATACTTATCTAAAGCTTGAATACACATCCTTGTAGTTTCATGAGTTCCAGTTCCAAATGCCATTCCTGGATCCAACTCTATAATTAGTTCTTCATCATTTTTTTCATATTCTTCCCAAATTGGTTTAACAACAATCTTATCTGTTATTTTAACTGGTTTATAATATTGCTTCCAATTATTAGCCCAGTCCTCTTCGTGCATCTTCTTAGCTTCTACTGTACCTTCACCAATATCTATTCCAAATTCTTTAATTTCAGAAAGTTTTTCCTTAACATATTCAACAATCTCTTCAACCTTATCATCTTGAGAAAAATAAGCTTTAACTACAGCTGCATTTCCTTTATGTTCTAAGATATTTATATCTGCAAAATCCCAAGTTAATGGTCCTTGATCTCTTGAAAGTAAATCCTCCGGATCTTCTATTGCAACATTAGGGCAATTTAATCCATAAAATATTCCTGATATAGGCTCTAACGCCTCGCTCTTTGTTATTACACTAACTTCAATCCATATTCCATCCATGTTTATCAACCTTTCTAATTCAGTTTCAGTAACAGTTTGCAATTTAGGAATCCATTTTTTTCAAAATTTATTAAAAATATTTTTAAATTCCATAGAATTTTTTTCCTACAATTGCTCTTTGCTAACTATATAATTTTATTTTTTTAAAGTTATTGTAACCCTTACAATAACTATAAATATTTACATATTTATATATTTAACATTGATATCTATTTATATAGTTAACTATTTACATAGATTTCTATTTAACTACTTACATATATATCTAGTTAAATTTATATATTTTAAAATATTTTTATTGATATCTAGTTTAATATTTAAATTTTAAAATATTAAACTTCTTAATTGTGACCAGTAAGTTCCGTATTGTGCTTAAAAGCTCTTAATTGTGCTTTGCACTTTTTTCATATATGAATTGTTCTTAATTGTGCTTCACACTTTTTCATATGTGAATTGATCTTAATTGTGCTTCGCACTTTTTCATAGGTGCGTATCTTTTCATATGTTTAAATTCTTAAGTGAGAGTCCAAAAGTGATGCTTCAAATCTTGTATTTGGTTAGCAGAACTTTCTCTTCGAGCATCTTGTATTTGGTTCCTCGAACTTACTCATCAAACACATGTGAATCGGGTAAATTCTTAAATTCTTAAATTCTTAAATTCTTAAATTCTTAAATTCTTAAATTCTGGTCATTATAAATCTAATTGTCTTTCATGGCAATCAAAAATTTTATTTTTATTCCTTGTTCACTAAACATTTTTTCATGCTCAGTCTGAACATTTCCTTCAACATCACTATTGTGAAGATCATATGTTATATATTTAATTCTAAACCCTGCTTCATTAAAATATTCAAGCGATTCCTCAAATAATTCATCATCGTCAGTTTTAAAATAAATTTCACCTTCACTCTTTAAAAATGTTTTATACTGTTCAAGCTGCCTCATATGTGTTAATCTTCTCTTTTTATGCTTTTCCTTTGGCCACGGATTGCAAAAATTTATGTATATTCTACTTACAACATCTTCTTCACTTAAGATTTCACTGATAAGCCCTATCTCTTGAGCCATTAATTTTACATTATCAGTCTTCCTATTTTTTTCTTCATAAGCCTTTTCAATATTTCTTTTTGCTAATCCTAATACCTCATCCTTTATGTCAATTGCAATATAATTTATATCTGGATTCTCGGAGGCATGAACTGCCATAAAAGTTCCCTTCCCACATCCAAGTTCTAGATATATTGGTTTATCATTACCGAAAAATTCTTTCCACTTACCTTTATATTCTTTCGGATTTATAACAAAAAAATCGCAACCTTCAAGCTCAGGTCTTGCCCACGGTTTTTTTCTCATTCTCATGTTAGTTCACTCCATCTTTTATAAGCTTTTAAAAAATAGCATTTCACTGCAATTAAGTTTTTTAGATCATTAAATTGAACTTATCGACACAATACCATATAAACAAGACGCTCATACCGTCTTATTGTTCTATTAATCGGCCGTATCCTTCATAATAATTATACCTATAAAAATTTATATTGCAATTTTTATCTCAAAAATATACAGGTATTGCAAATAACTCAAATATCTGTACTGAATCTTTTATCTCAAAGTATTTTTATACTTTCTTAATACTAATTAAGAATTCTCTCCCCCCTCAAGTTGTTTATCTAAAAAATCATCCAATTTAATACTTAACACCCTATCATTATTAAATATAAAAAAATAGCACACCTCATACTTAAGAGAATGTACTATTTTAACTACTTTATCTTATGACTTATTTTTTATATTTCTCTATTATTTTTAATAGTTCTTCCTCGTTATTTTCTACAAACTCATAAAAATTCATATTTTTATTCTCTATATATAATGATAATTCATATAAAAACTCTGGTATTTCACTGGCAAGTAAGTCACCATAAACTTTTCCGAGCCTTGCACTTCCTGTTTCAAATGATCCGTTAATATGTAATTCAAATACATCTTCAACAACATCGACAACTTTTTTACGTTTTCCTGTAAGCCCGATACCAACGACTTCATGAACTGCACATGAATTTCCACATCCTGATATATGAACTCTTGGAAGTATATCTTTATTATAACCCTTTTCTGCAAAGTAATTAATTATATTGTTAAGCATTTTTTGACTCTCTAAAATTCCAACTTGACATATTGGCACTCCAATACATGATACACTTTGCTGAAGAGCTGTTTCTCCTCCAATATTTTGTGTTAAATCTAAAATTTCTTTAGCTTCATCACCATTTAAGTTTCTAAAATATAAACCTTCTGTCATAGTAAGTCTTATTTCTAAGTCTTTTACTACTTTTAATTTATCTAAAATTTCTCTTAATGTCTTAACAGAAATTTGTCCGCCAATTGGATGGAAATATACGCTGTATAATCCTTTTTGCTTTTGTGAATATAATCTTGAATGTTTTAATTCAATTTCTTTACCTTCTTTAGTAATTTCCTTAGATTCTACAAATAAATCTAACGCATTATTATCTAACACATATTTTAAATGTTCTTTATATGTTTCTATGAATTTCTCTTTGCCCATTCTCTCTAATATATATCTTATACGAGCTTTATTTCTATCTTCATAGTTACCTTCTTTTATAAATAAACTAGTCATGGCTTCTACGTGGTATAATACATCACTTGGTTTTATAAGCTCATCATATTCGACTGCAACTTGAGGATTTCTTCCAATTCCGCCTCCCATAAAAACTCTAAAATACTTTTCATTATCTTTAATTGTTGCTAAGAACCCTAAATCAGCTACATTACAATGCCCCTGATCTGAGTCGCTGCTTGAAAAAGATACTTTAAACTTTCTTGGAAATTTATATGATGTTATTTTGTTTAAAAAATGTTTATTTACAGTTAATGCATATGGTGTCACATCAAACGCTTCATCTTTATCTACACCTGATAGTGGAGACATAGCTACATTTCTTGGAAAGTTTCCGCCGCCTCCTCTAGAATATATATCATTATCTATACCATCCTTCATTATTCCACAAACTTGATCTATCGTTAAATTATGATACTGCACTGCTTCTCTTGTAGTTAAATGAAATTTATCTAAATTATATTTATCAGCTATATCACATAACCAATTCATGTTCTCAAAGCTACTAATTCCTGAAGGAATTCTTAGTCTTATCATGAATTCTTTTTTATTACGTTCTGAGTATACCCCCATTCCCCCAGAAACTTTTTTAAAATCCATAATAGATACTTCACCAGATAAAAATTTATTTCCTAATTCTCTAAACTCTTCTATTTCAATTAATAATTTTTCCTTCAATTCCTTCACTTTTTCTCCTCCTAAATATAATTATTTTAATATATTATAACCTATAATTTAAAATATGACTATAACTATAGGTTTTGTCGGGGAATTTTTATTTAAAAAAGAAACTATTGAAATAATGCTAATTGATAGACATTATTCAAATAGTTTCTCAGATATAATTCTATTTATTTTTTCCAAATAATTTTTTCTTAGGAACATTAGCTTCATCAAACTCTTCACCAGATGCTCTCATAAAATCATATAAAGCTTCCTTTTGTTCCTTATTTAAGGTTTTAGGAATATCAACAATAACTTTTACGTATTGATCTCCTTTTCCGTTTGAGTTAACTCTTTGTATTCCTTTGCCTTTTAATCTAAACATAGTTCCTGATTGTGTACCTGGTGGAACAGTATATTTAACATTTCCATCAACTGTAGCTACAGTTATTTCTGTACCTAATGCTGCTTTAGGCATAGAAATATGAGCATCTATATAAACATCGTTTCCTTTTCTTGTAAACACCTTTGATGGAGTAACATTAATTCTTACATACAAATCTCCAGGACTTCCACCTCTTAACCCATGTTCTCCTTGTCCTCTTAAAGGCATTACATTTCCTGTATCTACACCTGCTGGTATGTTAACTTTTATCTTTCTTGTTTTTCTAACACTGCCTTTTCCTCTACACTCTGAACATGGCTTTTCAATAATTTTACCAGTACCTCTACAAGTATCACATGTAGAAGTTGATACAAAACTTCCAAGAGGAGTTTGTCTTTGAACTCTTACTTGACCTGATCCACTACAAGTTGGGCAAGTCTTAGCATTAGTTCCAGGTTCGGCTCCACTTCCATGACAATGTTCACAGTTTTCATTTCTAGTAACAGAAATTTCTTTCTCTACTCCAAAAACAGCTTCTTCGAAAGTTAATGTTATTGTATACTCAATATCATTTCCTCTTACTGGACCATTTCTTCTTCTAGAATTTGATCCTCCGCCTCCAAAGAATGATTCAAAAATATCTCCAAATCCGCCCATATCAAATCCGTCAAAGCCTCCAAAGCCTCCTCCTCCGAATCCGCCACTACCATCAAAAGCAGCTGATCCGAACTGATCATATTTAGCTTTCTTTTCTGGATCCGAAAGTACTTGATAAGCTTCATTTATTTCTTTAAACTTTTCTTCTGCCTCAGCATTTCCTTGATTTCTATCCGGATGATATTTTACAGCTAATTTTCTAAAGGCTCTTTTTATTTCATCATCACTTGCACCCTTTTGAAGACCAAGCAATTCATAATAGTCTTTATTTGCCATTCGTTTAAATTCACCACCTAGTTTTATTTACTGTAGAAAAGGGAAGACGAGCTTGCCTTCCCTATCCTATTATATTAGATAACTGTAGTTTAGTACACCTAATTTATATCTTATTTATCTTCATCTACTTTGAAATCAGCATCTACTACATTATCATCATGTGGTGCACTTTGAGCTCCTCCAGCTGCTGCATTTGGATCAGCTGCTCCTTCTGCTCCACCAGCTTGTTGATACATCTTTGTAGCTATTGGATAGAATGATTGATTTACTGCTTCGATTGCAGCTTTAGTAGCTTCTACATCATCTCCATCTTTAACTTTCTTAAGATCTTCAATTTTAGCTCTTACTGCTGCCTTTTCATCCTCAGTAGCTTTATCTCCAACTTCATTTAAAGTCTTTTCTATTTGATATATAGTTTGGTCTGCGTTATTTACAGCTTCAACTTTTTCTTTTCTCTTCTTATCTTCTTCAGCAAATTTTTCTGCTTCTTTTACAGCTTTATCTACTTCATCATCACTTAAGTTAGTTGAAGCAGTAATTGTGATATTTGCTTCTTTACCAGTTCCTTTATCTAATGCAGATACTTTAACAATACCGTTAGCATCTATATCAAATGTAACTTCGATTTGAGGAATTCCTCTTGGTGCTGGAGCTATACCTGATAATGTGAATTGTCCAAGTGACTTGTTATCCATAGCCATTTGTCTTTCACCTTGAACTACATTAATTTCAACTGATGTTTGGTTATCTGCAGCAGTTGAGAATACTTGACTCTTCTTTGTTGGAATAGTTGTATTTCTTTCGATTAATGGAGTAGCTATACCACCTGCTGTTTCAATTCCAAGTGTTAATGGAGTAACATCAAGTAATACCACGTCTTTAACTTCACCAGTTAATACACCTGCTTGAATAGCTGCACCAACTGCAACACATTCATCTGGGTTAACTCCCTTAGATGGTTCTTTTCCTGTAAAGTTCTTAACAGCTTCTACTACTGCTGGAATTCTTGTTGATCCACCAACTAAGATTATTTTATCTATATCATTTAATGAAAGTTTAGCATCAGCTAATGCCTTTCTCATAGGTTCAATACTTCTTTCAACTAGGTCATGAGTAATTTCATTAAACTTAGCTCTGCTTAATGTTAAATCTATATGCTTTGGACCTGTTGCATCAGCAGTGATAAATGGTAAATTTATATTTGTTTGTTGAGATGCTGATAATTCAATTTTAGCTTTTTCAGAAGCTTCTTTTAATCTTTGAACTGCCATTTTATCTTGCATTAAGTCAATTCCATTTGAAGCTTTAAACTCATCTGCAATATATTTCATTATCTTCTCATCAAAATCGTCTCCACCAAGCTTTGTATCACCGTTAGTTGATAATACTTCAAACACTCCATCTCCAAGATCTAGAATAGATACATCGAAAGTACCACCACCTAAGTCATAAACTAGGATTTTGTGAGCTGAATCTGTTTTATCTAAACCATAAGCTAATGATGCTGCTGTTGGTTCGTTGATTATTCTTAATACTTCAAGGCCTGCAATCTTACCTGCATCCTTAGTTGCTTGTCTTTGGCTATCATTAAAGTAAGCTGGTACAGTAATAACTGCTTGAGTTACTGTTTCACCTAAATAGCTTTCCGCATCTGCTTTTATTTTTTGTAAAACCATAGCAGAAATTTCTTGTGGTGAATATTGTTTTCCATCTATATCAACTTTATATCCAGTTCCCATATGTCTCTTTATTGAAATAACTGTTTTATCTGGATTAGTAATTGCTTGTCTTTTAGCTACTTGACCAACTAATCTTTCTCCATTTGCTTGGAATGATACTACTGAAGGAGTAGTTCTAGCACCTTCTGAGTTTGCTATAACTGTTGGTTCTCCACCTTCCATAACTGCTACACATGAATTTGTAGTTCCTAAATCAATTCCTATAATCTTTCCCATGATATTTTCCTCCTAAAACTTTATTAGTTTATTTAAACTTGAATTTTTCAGTTTATTATTTTTGAATTCTATTTATATATCTTAATAAGAAACTTGTTCCTATTTCTAATTAGCAACTTTAACCATAGTATGTCTTATTATCTTATCATCTTTCTTATATCCCTTTTGGAAAACTTCTGCTACTACATTTTTACCTAATTCTTCATCTTCTATATGCATTACTGCATTATGAAGATTAGGATCAAATTCTCCAGTAGCGTCTATTTCTTCAACACCAAGTTTTGCAAATGAATCTTTGCATCCCTTTATTGTCATTTCAATTCCTTTTTTCAAGTCTTCAATACTACCATCAGCTGCAACAGCTCTTTCTAAATTGTCAAGAATAGGAACAATCTCTTTTAATACATCTACATATGCATCGCTATATATTCCTTCTTTTTCTTTAGCTGTTCTTTTTCTATAGTTATCATATTCAGCTGTTAATCTTAAAAGTCTATCTTTTGTCGCATCTAATTCTTCTCTCAATTTCTTATTTTCCTCTTCTTGATTTTTTACTAAATCTTCTTGATCTTCCTCAGCAGCTTCTATATTTTCTGAAGCCTCTTTGCTAGCTTCATTTGTTTCTGCCGCATCATTACTTTCTTGAGTCTCATTATCCTTTTCTGCTACTTCATCTGCAATTTCTTCTTTCTCTAGTTCTTCATTTTTAACATCTCTATTTTCTTCCATGTATCTAACACACACCTCTTCTCTTTAAATCTAACATCTATTTTGGATTGCTCAATATATTATTAAGCTCTTTTATAACTTCTGACATAATCATTATTACCTTTGAGTAATTAATCCTTCTAGGTCCAATTAATCCAATTTTCCCAATAGGCCTATCCTTAAAGGAATATTCAGCAGATATTATACTACAATCTCTAGCTTGTGGCTTGTAGTTTTCATCCCCTATACTGACTGTTATATTGTCTTGAGGATTAAACAGCTCCATCAAAGCTTCTTTATCATTCAAAAGCGATAGCATTTCTTTAGCTTTATCAATATCGTTATATTCAGGATAATTAAATATGTTGGTAGTTCCCTCCATGAATACTTCTGTAGAATCCGCCGAGTTTAGAGTCTCATATAAAATAGGCAATAAAGCATTGAATATTTCTTCATAGGCTCCTAGATCCTTTTTTAAGTTATTAATTACTTCTAAATTAATTTCTTGTATAGAAAGATTCACCAATCTATTATTTATAACTTCATTTATTCGTGTTAAAGTTTCAACTTCAGGAACTCTATTATTTAGCTTCATTATATGATTCTTTATGACACCAGTATCTGTTAAAAAAACTGATACTAAATTATGATCATCAACTTTAATCAGCTGAATTGACTTTATAAAGCTCCTTTTTACTGATGGTGTCTCAATTACACAAGTTAATTTAGTAAGTTCTGACAATAAGGCGCTAGTTTGCTTAACTATTTTATCTACTTCAAGCATTGCCGAATCGATTATATATTGTTTTATCCTTAGATCTTCTTCAACTGTTAGCATCTGATTATCCATAAGCTGATCAACATATAATCTATATCCCTTACTAGAAGGAATTCTTCCTGCAGAAGCATGAGGTTGTTCTAAGTATCCCATATCTTCAAGGTCAGCCATCTCATTCCTTATTGTTGCGGACCCAATACCTAAGTTATAGTTTTTAGCAATAGTTCTTGATCCTACAGGATCTCCTGTTCGAATATAGTCATTGATAATAGCTTGAAGTATTCTTATTTTTCTGTCATCAATACTCATAACCTCACCTCTTTTTGTTAGCACTCATTAACCTCGAGTGCTAATGACTATGTTTTTAATATATTATTTATGATGTTTTTTGTCAATTCTATTTATATTTATTATAGCTACCTAACGTTAATAATAAAGCAATTTTGTTAACTTAGCTCTTTATATCTCCTATTTTCTCCATTTTTATATGTAATATATTTTTATAATTGCGCTTAATCTTTCTTTAAACTTTTCATAAGAGAATCCATTAAGATAAAATGAAATCACTCATTACATAGTTTGATATTTCTATGCCATGCGAAGTTAGATATAGATTTCCCGAATTATTAATTAATAATCCTTTTTTAATATTTTTTTCAATAATTTCTCCATACACTTCATATATATCTTTATTAAATCGCTCTTTAAATTTCTCTACTTTTATCCCTTCAATCATCCTAAGCCCCATAAATAAAAATTCTTCCATATCATCTTTAATATCATTTAGGTGAATTTCTTCAATTACACTTTCTTTATTATTTATTCTTTTAATATATTCCTTAATATTGTCTATATTTTTACTTCTTTTTTTATCTATAAATGAACTAGCAGACACCCCCATCCCTAAGTATTCATCACATTTCCAATAAACTTTATTATGAAAGCACTCTTTGCTTTTCTTTGAATAATTAGATATTTCATATTGATGATATCCATACCCGTTCAATATGTCTTTAGTTGTCAAATACATAATTCGTTCTTTATCCTCTTCAGGTAAATTCAACTTATCTTCTTCATATAAATTATAAAACCGAGTTCCTTCTTCTATAATCAAGCTATATGCAGATATGTGATCTAGTTCAAGTTCTGCTGCTTTTCGCAAAGAACATTCCCAATCTTCAATAGTTTGATTAGGCAATCCAAACATCAAGTCTACATTTATATTATTAAATCCTAGCTTTCTAGCAAGAAAATAATTTTCTTCAAATTCTTCATAGCTATGTATTCTTCCAATATCTTTTAATAAAGAGTTTTTTGTTGATTGTAATCCCATGCTAATTCTATTAACATTGTGTTCCTTCATAATATTTAGATTTTTTTCATTTAATGTACCTGGATTACACTCCACTGTGAACTCCAAATCATCCTTTAAATTCAATTTATTTAAAGTACCTAGTAGTTTTTCTAGACTTAAGTCATTCAAGTAGGATGGCGTTCCTCCTCCAATAAATATGCTACTTATTCTGTATTCTTTTCCTTTTTGTAATATTTCATTACTTAACGCTTCTATATATTCGTTCATTAATCCTTCTTTTCCTGAATAAGATGGAAAATCACAATAAAAACATTTCTGTTTACAAAAAGGAATATGTATATATAAAGATATATCCCTCATTAATTTTTCCTCCAAACATTATTAAATATTTTATTTGATAAAATAAAGCAAAAATAAAGAATGAATAACTAGAGGAGCATTTACCCTTCATTTAAACCTATAAGGTGTGTACACCTTTAATTTAAATTTCAATAGATATTCTCGCTTTTATCATTCATTCTTTATTATTTATTTTTAGATAATATACATCATACTTTTTTCATATCAAAAACTATCTATACTAATAATTTTTCTGCCTGTTCTTTTAATAAGGCAATTTTACTTTCTGCATCTACAACAGAGAAACCATACACATCAACAAAATTGTAAAAATAATTAGCAAATGCTATTCTCTTACTACGTGTTATACCCAATGCTTCACCTAGCTTTTCTAAAAGTTCAACTTCTTCTTCATTATATTCTCCATCAATAAGAGCAAGGCCTATTAATTCAAAATAAATAATATTTTTACATCTATTAGACGAACCTTTTAGATTTTCACATACGGAATTTAGATCTGATTCTGATATTTCACTTTCATTTATGCTTAGCTCTTTTAGATAGTCATTATAAAGATTTTTTTCTTCTTTCGCAAAAACATTGTCTGAATTTGCAAGGATTCTAACCAATTGCATAAATGCAATTCCTTCATTTTTCTTTAACTCATTTAAAAACATTCAAACCCCTCCCAAACCGGCATTAAAATAATTATTTGTATAATCCTAATTAATATTATACAAATAATTCCTCAAAAATAATATATTTTTATTTTATACATTCGCTAGTTTTTAGAATTACTTTTTAAATAAATATAATTTACATGTATAATGTATTCTATTTTATATTACTTATACTAACTAATCTACCTTTAATACCGCCATGAATGCTTCTTGTGGAACTTCAACAGAACCAACCTGTCTCATTCTCTTCTTTCCTTCTTTTTGCTTTTCAAGTAGTTTCTTCTTTCTTGAGATATCTCCACCATAACATTTAGCTAATACATCTTTTCTCATAGCTTTTACGGTTTCCCTTGCTATAATTTTAGATCCTACTGCTGCTTGAATTGGAATTTCAAATAATTGTCTTGGGATAATTTCTTTTAGCTTTTCAGCTATTCCTCTTCCTTTATGGTAAGCTCTCTCCTCTGGAACTATCATTGATAATGCATCAACTACATCCCCATTTAATAATATATCTAACTTAACTAATTTAGTTCTAATATATCCTTTAAATTCATAGTCTAAAGACGCATATCCTCTAGTTCTAGATTTTAATGTATCAAAGAAATCATATATAATTTCGTTCAATGGTATATCATAATTTACAACAGCTCTGGTTTCTTCTATATATTGCATATCTATGTATATACCTCTTCTATCTTGACACAGCTCCATAACTGCTCCAACATAGTCTTTTGGGGTTATTATAGATGCTTTAACTACTGGTTCCTCCATATAATCCACTTCTGTCAAAGGTGGTAGGTTAGTTGGATTTGTTATTTCTAATATTTCCCCATCAGTTTTGATTACTTTATATATAACAGATGGTGCAGTAGTAATTATATCTAAATTAAATTCTCTTTCAACTCTTTCTTGAATTATTTCCATATGTAATAATCCTAAGAATCCACATCTAAATCCAAAACCTAAAGCAATAGATGTTTCTGGCTCAAAGCTTAATGCCGCATCATTTATTTGTAGCTTTTCAAGAGCTTCTCTTAATTCATCATACTTTGCTCCGTCAACTGGGTATATTCCTGAATAAACCATTGGTATAGCAGGTTTATAACCAGGAAGTGCTGTTTCGGTTGGTCTATTGGCTTCAGTTATAGTATCCCCAACTCTTGCGTCTCTAACATTCTTTATGGATGCTGTTACATATCCAACATCACCAGCACTTAACTCACTGATTGGAAGCACTCCTGGAGTAAACACTCCCACTTCAGTAACGTCATAAACTTTATTAGTAGCCATCAATTTAATTTTAGTTCCAATCTTTACTCTTCCGTCCATCACTCTAACTATACATACAACACCCTTATAACTATCGTAGTAAGAATCAAAAATTAATGCTTTTAAAGGAGCTTCTTCATCGCCATCAGGTGAAGGTATAGTTTTAACAACACACTCTAATACATCACCTATATTAAGCCCTGTTTTAGCAGATATAGTAGGAGCTTCTTCTGCTGGAATTCCTATTACATCTTCAATTTCTTTCTTAACTTCATCGGGTCTTGCAGAAGGCAGATCAACTTTATTTATTACTGGTGCAATTTCCAAATCATTATCTAATGCTAAATAGCAATTAGCTAAAGTTTGGGCTTGAATACCTTGTGTTGCATCAACAACTAATATCGCTCCTTCGCAAGCTGCTAAACTTCTTGAAACTTCATAATTAAAATCTACATGTCCTGGAGTGTCAATTAAATTAAGAATGTATTCTTCACCATCGTCTCTTCTATATACAAGCCTCGCTGCTTGAGACTTTATTGTAATTCCTCTTTCTTTTTCTATCTCCATATTATCTAGAACTTGCTCTTCCATTTCCCTTTTAGTTAAGGTTCCTGTAGTTTCAAGTAATCTATCCGCAAGGGTTGATTTACCATGATCAATATGTGCTACAATTGAAAAATTTCTGATATGTTTTTGTCTTTCACTTTTCATACGCATAACTGTTATCCTTAACGAAAAACAGTCCTTTCACCCCCGTTATAATTAAATCAGCTAAATTATAACATATATCCATAAAGAAAGGCTATCAAAACTTTCCCTCAATGCTCTATGTCTAATATGCCTTATATATATTTTAAAATCAACTAAATAATTTAACTAATATTATGGTTTTATTCTTTCAATTATATCCTCTATTTTTTTAATAAAAGAAGATTGATTATTTATCCTAAAATCATTACTTCCTATCTTAACTAAAACATCTTTTTCAGATTCTTTATAAATTTTAAGAAATGAATTATCCTTGATAAAATTCGAGAAATCTTCTCCAAATTCATTGCTTACAAGTTTATAATTTTCATTAGTATTTCCAAGAGGAGATAATGCTTTAGTATTAATCATATCTATTTTAATTATTCCAATAAAAATAATAAATAATATAAAAATCATTGGTGATATTCTTCTTAAAATGTTACTTTTAATAATTTTCTTCAATGTCGAAACACCCTTTTTAATTTATTTTTTGATTTTTATTTAGATTCTTTCCATATAGTCAAACTATTATTCACCCTCAACTTTCTCAGTCAAACAATCTACTCACCAATTATCTCAATATTATGTATTAATAAATTAAAATAAAGAAAAGACTAGGGATCTAAATTCTAGCTTTAGACTCCTAATCTTTCCTTTAATTTTTATCATCAAGATTATATTTAAATCTCAACTTGAAATATCTATTTAAATACTTAGTGCTAAAAATCAAACTTGCATGTTATCTAACTTTTCCTATGCACTCAATATAACTTCCAAACCTTTTCCATGTAACTTTATACTTATTTCTTATTCAAAACTTCCGCAATTACTCTAGCCATACATTCTGCCGTAACTTTTGACTCGTCTGGTGTATTAGTATGAGATCCTATTTCAAAAAGTAAACATCCATCGCTTTTACTTTGATTAAATGCATTTTTCCCTCTATGATATGTTAATATTTTTATAGGCAATCCTGGGAATAATTCAGATGTTTTATTAAATACTTTCTCTGTAAGCTCTTTATTTTTAGGATATCTCGTACTATTTTCAGCATTTACAAACATTATTTTAGATGCGCTCATTCCATCAACTTCTGTTGTTGTCGCAGCTTTATCTTCTACGGAATCTCTATGCAGATCTATAACCATTTTGAAATCTCCATATTGTTTTAAATATTTATCAACCACTTCTCCAGATCTTGTATAACTATCATTATAAGAAATACAATTATTGGTTTTATCATGTATAACTGAAATCCCATAATTCTCTTCTAATTCATTAGCAAGAACATCGCCTACTCCCACTACATTGGTATCTTCATTTAAACTATCTGGTTCTGATGCATTATAATTTTCTGTAGTATGACTATGATATATTAATACTTCTGGCTTAGATTTATCCAATGTCTTCTTTAAGCTAGGATCATATATTGGGGTATTCTTACTATCAGTGTTTACTTGTACTTTTGATATACTGTCTTCGCTTATTTGAAACGGATTAAAACTAAAATTAGTTTCAGTATTGCTAGAACTTTCTCCATCACCAAAGAAACTAAGTTCATTTTGAATTATTCCTTTATAGCTAAGATTATTTAATCCTAATACTTGAAAACAAACATTCTTTAATGAAAGTTTATTTTCAGCATAGGTTCCTTCATCATAAACTTGGGATTCTATTATCGGCATTCCTAAATTTAACAATTGAACATAGGCAAATGCTCCTCTTTCTTTGTTATTTTTTAAAACATTACCTAATCTTATGAAAAATACACCTATAATTAAAATGAGGATTATTAAGCCTATATTAATGTTAGGTTTTGCTTTTATCCTTTTATTAATTTCACCTTTTTTTCCTCTTCTGCTCATATATATCACGGTAATCCCCCCCTTGCCCTTTTTTATATTTATATTAACGGATTTACATAATTATTCTAATAAATATCATTCTATCTATTTAAAAATTAGAATAGATTAAAATATATATTAATAATCAATCTAAAATAAAAAGATCCCAAAATAATTCAAATTACTTTGAGATCTTTTCTTCTTATTCTAAATTTCAAGAAATAAATTATTAATAATCAACCCATAAACTTATTAATCTCATCCATATCCATATTAGGTTGGACTGCCATGTTTATCCCATTGGCTATTATTCTTGATAAAGAATTAACCATTAAATCAATGTCCTTAGGTGTAACTATCATATCCATACTTGCTTTTGATGACATCACTTCCTTAATGAGTCTTTCCTTCTCATTTTTATCAAGAGATTTTAACATTTTATAAAATTCATTTCCACTTGATGAATTATTTATTAATGAATCTATTACAGAGTCTATAGTATCATTAGCAATTGTTGTTGCATCTACAACTGTTGGAATTCCTACCGCAATAACCTTAACTCCTAAATTTTTTTCATTTATTTGTTTTCTATTATTGCCTACTCCTGCACCCGGCGATATTCCAGTATCTCCAATTTGAATTGTTGTGTTGACTCTTTCAACTCTTCTTGCAGCTAGAGCATCTATACATATCACTAGGTCTGGTTTAATTTTTTCCACAACGCCTTTAATTATTTCCACAGTTTCGATTCCTGTAACTCCAAGCACTCCAGGCGCTATAGAGCAAACAGGTCTTACAGACTCATCAATTGCTTCTGGCATAACTGTTTGTAAATGCCTAGTTACCATAATCTTTTCTGTCACTTTAGGGCCTAAAGCATCTGGTGTCACTTGCCAGTTTCCAAGTCCTACAACTAATACTGTTTTCTCTGTATTAATCCTAATTAATCTTTGCAAAATCTCTGATACTACTTGTGAAACTCTATCCATAGTTTCACCATCATATGCTGTAAAGTCTGGCATTCCTATAGTTATATAATTTCCCTTTGGCTTTCCAATTTTTTTAGCACCTTCATCATTTTTTACCTTTACTGTAGTTACCTTAATATCATCATCACTTTCTTCTATAACTTCTATTCCATCTATATCTACTTCATCCTTGTGACTTTCTTTATAAATTTCTCTCGCTTCAAGTACTAAATCCGTTCTTACATTTATCATACCAACACCTCTTTATAAATTTACTCAGTCTTATTTTTCCTTTTTCTTTGAATTTAATACTTGAATTACATAACTTCTGATGCTATAATAAGGTTTGTTGAATATGAACTCGTACGCAGATTTCCCCAAAAACTGCAGAGACCCTATAAAAATTTAAGGGGGTGAATTAAGAATGGCAAATATAAAATCAGCAAAAAAGAGAATTAAAGTTACTGAAACTAAGACTTTAAAGAACAGAATGATTAAGTCTGCTTTAAAGACTACTATAAAGAAATTTGAAGCTGCTATAGAAGCTAAGAATAATGAAGAAGCTAAAGCTTTATTTACATCAGTTGTTAAGTCATTAGATATGGCTGCTACTAAGGGAGTTGTTCATAAAAATATGGCTGCTAGAAAGAAATCAAGATTAGCTGCTAAGTTAAACTCTATGGCATAATCTTAAAACCCATCTAAGTAGATGGGTTATTTTTTTATTCTTTAGGAATTTATATTCTAGTAAAACCTGTGGATAACTTATAAAAGGTTGATTGAATAGTTTTGGTATTTTAAAAAGAATAAAAAGAAATCTTATTCGCCTGCCAAATTTTTCTCACATGCGTTCTAAAAGGCAGATGCGTGAAAAAAATCTTCGGCTCCACAGTCGCCTGCGATTTTTTTATATTCTTAATAAATATTATTTTTTAACTGTAAGTGTATTTATTAAAAGGAATTCCATTTCCATATTCTTATCTATTCCAGTTGATTTTAACTTTGTTTCTGTATTAACGCAAAGCTTAATTAACTCTGATAACTGCTTTTCTGTGAATTTATTTGTCTGCATTATTAATTTTTCACAAACAAACTGCGGCAACCTATAGTCTGACATAAAATCATCTACTTTTTTTCCATTGCTAAGTTTTATCTTTATCTCATATAATCTCAAGAAATGCTTTTGAATAGCACTTATTATCAGCATATGCTGGTCTGATTTATATAAAATTTCCTTCATAGTATCTATAGCTTTATCAATTTTTTTGGTAGCTATTAATTCAACTAAATCAAAAGTATCATCCTCACTTGATTTTGAAATAAGTATATCAATATCCTCTTTTTTTATCTCTCTTTCACCACAATACGATATAAGCTTGTCAGCTTCTCTTTTTATAATGTCAAAATTATTATAAACTTTCTCACAGAAATAAGATAACTCAGTTCTTCCAATTTGTTTTCCCTTCTCTTTAAATACTTCCGATACTTTCTTTAAATATTTGTCCCTTTTTAATTTATCACAATATACTATTGTTAATGATTTACCAATAGTAGCTAATTTCTTATTTTTATTTGGTCTATCTCTCTTATCATTCAATAAATAATACATTATTAATACTGTATATGGAGGTAAATTTGATATATAGCTCTTAATATCATTGTATATTTTAGTTCCTGACGAATCAGTTTTGTCCTGTAAAAAATTAGACCTATAAACAACCACAACTTTTTTTTCTCCCATGAATGGCATTGTTTCACACGCATTCATGATAGCATCAAAACTTGTATTCATTCCATCTATCCTTATTAAATTAAGATCCATAAATTCTTCAGCTATATTCTTTTTTATAATCAGACTTATTCCATCTTTAATAAATTCTTCATCTAACCCACAAAATATATATCCATTTTTTATATTTCCTTTTTCAATCTCTTGCTCATAAACTTCGTAATTAATCACTTTAATTTTCCTTTCGTATAAAATGTGCTTCTAATTTAATTCTAATATAAATCTATAAACCTATACTAATATTCCGTCTATTATAAATATGTTATTAGTGATCCTATCATTAAAATTTATTATATCATACTCTTCATGTTGAGTTTTATCACTTGTAACTTTTAATAGATATTTTTTAGTACCAGTATCTAGAACGTAATCTTTTCCTTTGAAACTTATTTTATAAATTCCATTCATAATAATCGTACTTCTCTGTCTAAAATATTTTGTTGCAAGTGCTGATTTAGAAAGTCTATTTAAATCAATTTGATTTTTATTGGACATTAGTATTCTATCACCTTTATAAGAAAATAAAATAGCACCTTCTTTATAATACCTTATACTTGGAATTGGACTATATATCTGAATTGTAATTATAAAAATAGCTATAAGAGGAAGATAAACAAACTTTTTATATCCTTTATTCACAAAGTAAGCACTAAACATTAAAAATAGATAGAAGAAAACTACATTTTCATTTCCATAAAACATTGGCAATGAAAAGTTCTCCATATAATTTAGAATACAATCAAACATATTTATTATTTTCAAGTTTATATAACTGCAAAAATCAAATAATTGAGTATAAGTATATGTCAATACCAATGCATTTCCTGTAATAACCATAAGATCTACAAATGGAGCCAAAATTAAGTTTCCAATAATAAAATTTGCTGAAAAATCCCTAAAAATTAAAATTAGATATGGTAACGTAAATATCTGAGCGCTTAATGTTAAACTTAATGCTTCTCTTAATTTAATGTTCAATTTATATAATGTATTGTTAAACTTCTTATTAAACATTGCTATTCCCAAAGTAGCTAAATAAGATAAGTGAAAAGATATATTAAAAATACTATAAGGTTCATAAAGAACCAAAAATGTTGCAGAGAAACACAGAGCAGAAATTGAATTATTATTTCTTTTTAAAATACGTCCACCTTCTACACATGCAAGCATTAAAAAAGACCTTATACTAGAATAATTGAGTCCTGTAAATACAATATATATCATAGTTACCAAAATTCCTAAATTTCTCCCAACAAAAATTCTTATAAAACCATATACTATAGCTACATGTAACCCTGAAACGCTTATGCTATGTATGATTCCAAAGTTTTTCATGTCATCTTTGTCTTCAAAATCTAAATAATCGCAATAACCAAAAGCAATTGATGATATTAGCCCTGCCTTTCTTGTTCCTAAATTTTCTTCTAACCGCAAATATATATTTCTTTTAATCTCATAAAGCTTTGTTATCAAGTCTCCATTAATCTTATACAATACTTTAGGCTCTACTTCCCCAACTATCCCATTATATCTATCTTGTATGTCATCAACTTTTCCTATAATTTTATATTTTTCACCTACTCTTAAATTCTTATCATTAGTTCTTATCGTAATACTCTTACCTTCATAGCTTCCTATAACACTATAATTGCTTATTTTTATTATCCTTACTTCGCCGCCTATTTTGCTTGGAATTTTATAATAGGAACAATTAATTAAAATTCCAACAACAAAAAAGATAATCATAATAACAAAGAAACTGAAACCACAATAATAAAATATGCATATAAAAAAGAAGGCTACAATGAATATTGTAAGCCCCCTAAATTCCTTATTCATTCCATAGAAAATACAACTAATTGCAAGCGTCAAAAATATGTATATTAGTGGATTTCCTACATCTCCTATTTTTTTAGAAAACATCAACTCACCTCATTAATGAGTTTTGCCACTTTCTAGCTAAAATTTCAAAGATTAATAAAAATATTATCGATGCTGCTATTTCTATTCCTATTATATCTCTAATTAATATTCCATTAATTAGAATCATACTAATTACGGCAATAATAATTACTAACAATGATATAACAGGCATAATCAATTCATTAGAAAATTTTCTTATAGAAATATTGCTATTAAACAATGTAAATAATAAAATTCCAATTGATAATATAGTTAATGTCACTATCGCTGCTTCCTTATCACCAAGTTTGTAAATTGAAACCATTGTAATTATGCTTAGAACAAATGATCTAACTATCATTTCATTTCTAGTAATATCTCGCCCTTTTTTAAGTAATATTATTAATGATAATGGAATGAATAAAACTCCATTTATCGTTACCACATTTCCAAAATCCAAACTTCCAGTTTGTCCCATTATAATACTTCCTACTAAAGTTAGAAGTTCTGAGAATAGAGCAATGAAATATACTTTGAATCCTCTATCTATATTGCCATCAAATACTCTGGAAAAATCTCTTATTTTAAAGAACCCATCTAGGTAATTTTCTTTAATATATACATCTGATACCTTTTTTACAATTGTAGATGCTTTTCCCTTACCTATTCCTACGTTTGATAAGTTGAGTGCTGGAAGATCGCCTAACGTTTCACCAGTAGTTGCAACTTTATGGCCATCTTTTATAAATAATGAAACAATCTTTGATTTAATTTCTGGATTTACTCTGCAAAAAACCCTTACCCTACAAAGCAAATCCTTTAATTCTTGATGATTTAAAGAATCCAGTTCTATTCCTGCTACTACCTGATTATTATTCTTTATTATATTAGCCATTTTTGCATTTGTTATAGCACTTAATTTACTTTCTTCTGTAAATAATATTGGTACTATTGCTTTATCCTTAATTCGATTTATTGTATTTTCGAGATTCTCTTCAAGTGGATTTTCCAATCCAATTATTCCAACAAAGACCATGTTGCTTTCTATATTTTCAGATTTAGATGGTTCATAAGTAAAGTTTCTATACGCAAAACCTTCTGTTATTAACCCTTCTATAGATAAATTCATATCAACTTCCTTTATTTTTGCTTTGTATTCATCCGTAATCTCTTTCTCGATACCTTCTATCATGACATGTGTACATTGTTCTAAAACATCATCTACGTTTCCTCTAGTATTAGCTCTATATCTGTTATTAAATTTACTTACAACTGTAGAGAATCTTTTATCAGAATCCATAGGTATATCTAAAATTTTAGAATTCCTACTATCTATAGCAGCTTTGTAGATTTTTTTTCTAGCAGCATAACTTAGAAAAGCAAGCTCATCTAACTCTCCTTTTCCACTATCATCACTTGGATTATAAATAGCGTTATTACATACTAATGATATTTCAACTATCCTATCAAAGGTTGTCTCTTTTACATACGGATCTTCAGTCGATATCAAATTATCGTTAATAAATAGTTTTTTGACTATCATTTCTTTTTTGCTTATTGCACCAACTTTATCTAAAAATAAAATATTAACATCTTTAATTAAATTAAATACTGAAAAATTTATTATTTCTATATTTTCATTCCTAAAGCTTTTAATTATATTTTTAAAAACTAATTTCGCGATTATAGTAACTGGAAAACAACCAAGGGCAAATAAAGCTGTGCATATGTAATTTTTGTTTGCATCTTGTCCTGTATATACAAAATATGATCCTATAATTATAATTCCTAGGAAATAAATTAATAAATATCTTTCTAAAATTTTAGATATCATTGTCCCAAAATTATGTTTTCTATTACTTGCATACGTAAGCATGGTAAGCATTCTACCTAACTGAGTAGAATTACCAGTGGATATTACTATACCTAGTCCGCTACCTGATTTTATTATAGACCCTTTAAACAATATATTTTTCATATCTGTTAAAGAAAATATATTTCCTACTATCTTACTTTCAAATTTCTCCTTATAAAATGCTTCTCCTGTTATACTCTTTTCGTCAACTTTAATTTCATTAGCACTTATTATTCTTATATCTGATGGAATAACAGAGTCTTTATTAATTTTTACTATATCGCCCATTACTAATTCTTCAGATTTTATAATTTTCTGGGCTCCATCTCTAATAACTACTGTATCTGCAGAATTCAGCCTTTCTAAAGCTCCAATTTCTTTATCTCTTTTTATAGTATGCATTACTATTAAAATTAAATTTAATAATAATATCAAGGCTGTTATTATACCAAATAAATAATGTTCAAATACGAATAAAATTATTGTAATTATCAAATTTATAATTATAGATTTTTGCTTTAAAGCATTTAGTATATGTTTATAAATTTTATTTCCACTTGGTAAATCAATCTTATTGGTCCCATATTTTAATCTTAATGCTTCACAATCATTTTCACTAAGTCCACTTTGAACATTACTATTTAGTAATTCAACTATTTGAGCCCAAGAGTTATTGCAGTATTTTTCCAAAAAAACCCCACCATTCTAATTACTTCATTAATAACTTCTTTATTATACTATATTTTTCATTTTTATATATATACATTCATTTATAGTATAATTATACGTTTAAAGACATTAAAAGGCAAAACTTTAATATCTTATATATATTTTCGATACATATTTATAAAAGTTAATTTTATCTGAGCATTTCTACTATAATAATCTTCATTGGGCTCAATTATTTTTCCATATTAAATTTATTTATTTTTTGGTTTTTGGATTAAAGATTAGTGCCATAAGATATCCAAAGAATATTGATGCTGTAATTCCTGCTGCAGCTCCTTTAATTCCACCTGTAAAAGCTCCTAATAATCCTATTTCATCTACCTCTTTTATTGCAGCTTTAGCTAATGCATTTCCAAAGCTCGGTAACGGAACTGTAGCTCCCGCTCCGCCAATAGAAACTAATTTATCATACCATCCAAAAGCACCTACTATAGCTCCAAGCACAACAAACACTACTAAGATTCTTCCTGGAGTTAATTTTGTGACGTCTATTAATATTTGACCTATAACGCAAATAATGCCCCCAACTATGAATGCACTTATATAATTCATTCACTTTTCATTCCTTTCAAACAAAAGATTTTTATAATCTAACATCTCGTTTATTTATAAGTTTCCTCTTACTTAATTTGAATTCATTTCAATAGCGACTGCATGTGCTATTCCTGGAATTGTCTCACCTTGAAGAGAAGACGTAGTGCTCATAAGTGCACCTGTAGAAACTAATAATACTCTTTTAATTTCCTTTTTCATAAGTCTTTTATATAAATAACCTGTAAAAACAACTGCTGAACATCCACAACCACTTCCACCTGACAATGTATTCTGCTTTTCATTATCAAATATAATTTCGCCGCAATCTATATGTTGATTTCTAATATTATATCCAAAGTCTTCAATTAATTTATCAGCAAGTTCTCTTCCTATTACGCCTAAATCTCCTGTAGCTATAACATCATAATCTTCCGGTTTTCTTCCTGTATCCTTAAAATGATTTACAATTGTATCTGCCGCTGCTGGCGCCATAGCTGCTCCCATATTATTAGCATCTTTTTGCCCATAATCTTTAACTTTTCCTGTTGTCACATATGTTATTTCCGGATAATTCCCCTCATGTCCTAAAATTAATGCTCCTGATCCAGTCACTGTCCACTGAGCTGTGGCTGGTCTCTGAGATCCATATTCAAGCGGAAATCTGAACTGCCTTTCGGCTGAACTAAAATGTGAAGATGTAGCTGCAACCACGTATTTAGCAAATCCTCCATCCATAATTATTGACGCTAAACTCAAAGATTCTGACATAGTAGAACAAGCACCGTATAATCCAAAGAATGGAATACTGAATTCTCTAGCTGCAAAGCTTGATGAAATAATTTGGTTTAATAGGTCTCCTGAAAATAAATAATCTATATCTGTTTCTTTAAGGTTCCCTTTTTTTAAAGCTTGCGATATAGCTGTAAACATCATCTCGCTTTCGGCTTTTTCAAAACTTTCCTTTCCTAACATGTCATCGTTTAATATCTCATCAAAATATTTACTTAGCGGTCCTTCCCCTTCTTTGGGGCCTACTATAGAATGCGTTGATATTATTTTAGGTGGATTATCTAATTTTACAGTTTGATTTCCTATCTTTTTATTCTTCATTTGCAAATTAATCACTCCTCTACATTTTTGAATTAAAAACAACTTTATTATTTATCAAAAAAATACATATCCCCATCTTAAAATTTCAATTCCTTTTTTCATTTAAATTATTGAAATTATATAATAAATTATTCCTATTATTACTGATGTACCAATACCATATACCAATACTGGTCCTGCAATTGTAAACATTTTGGCTGCGACTCCAAATATAAATCCTTCTTTTTTAAACTCTATTGCTGGAGAAACTACAGCATTAGAAAACCCAGTTATCGGAACAACAGTACCAGCTCCACCAAAATTAGCTAATTTTGCATATACTCCAGTACCTGTTAACAAAGCTCCTAAAAATACCATTATAATAGGAACCATATTCATTATTTGTTCTTCTGCAATTCCAAATCCTGCTGCAATATTGTAAATCAACTGACCTACATCGCATATCAATCCTCCAACTAAAAACGCTTTTAAGCAATCTTTAAGTATCTTTGATTTTGGAATGGCTTCATTGGCCATATCATTATATTTTTGCTTTATGCTTTCTTCACTTACTTCTTTATTATTAGTCAAGATGATCACTCTCCTTTTTTACCTGTATATCTATCATTTGCAAAATTATTAAGATTAATCGTGTTATTTTTTGGCATATATTTTATAAAAAAATAGAATATATATTTGATCTAATTTAATAAAAAATTATACAAATACATATTCTATAATAACTCTTTTTTATGTTTATCATTTTTCTTACCAATGTGTAATTAGCAAATTTTATTCTTCTAATTTTTTCCGCATTTCAGCTAAAACCTTCTTTTCAATTCTCGATACCTGCACTTGGCTTATACCTAACATTTTAGCTACTTGAACTTGTGTTTTATCTTTAAAATAACGTAACATTATAATCTGCTTAGCTTTATTATCTAAACTATTTAATGCTTCTTTAAGAGCTATCTTTTCAATAAGATTTTCATCATCTGCACTTTTCTCACTTAGTTTATCTATTAAAAGAACTGGAGCTCCGTCATCCTGATGTATTGTATCATATAAGTATTGTAAGCTATTAGAAGATTCAATTGCAAATAAGATCTCCTCCTTATCAACATTTGCATAATCTGCAAGCTCTTCTATAGTAGGTGATCTCTTAAGCTTTTTTGTTAAAATCTCTTTCTGAAAATGTATCTTTCTAGCAAGGCTTTTAACATTACGACTTACCTTTATCATCCCATCATCTCTTAAAAATCTCTTTATTTCTCCTATAATCATAGGGACTGCATAAGTAGAGAACTTAACATTATAATTTAAGTCGAAATTATTAATAGCTTTAACTAACCCAATAGATCCTATTTGAAATATATCTTCATAATCATATCCCCTATTTAGAAATTTCTTACTTATAGATGACACCAATGGCAAATTCATTTCTATTAATGTATTCATAGCATCAGTATCGCCACTTCTTGCTAGAGCTAATAGCTTTGGATTCTTATCATAATTATAATCCTCTCGTTTTAAATCCTCTTTTTCCATCTTATTTCACCTAACTTACCACGTTAAATTTCTTCTTAATTACCACCTTTGTACCATTACCTTTTTCACTGTCAACCTCTAACGCATCCATAAATGTCTCCATTACAGTGAATCCCATACCAGATCTTTCCAAATCAGGTCTTGATGTATATAATGGCTCCATAGCTTGCTCTATGTTATCAATTCCAATTCCTTTATCAATAATCGCTATAGTTACTTGATCTTCATTAATTTCTGCTTCAATTCTAACTAATCCATCTTCTCTATTTTCATATCCATGTATTATAGAATTAGTAACTGCCTCAGACACTGCTGTTTTTACATCATTTATTTCATCAATTGTTGGATCTAATTGAGCAACAAAAGCTGCAACTGCAACTCTTGCAAAAGCTTCATTTTCAGATTTGCTTACAAATTCTATGCTCATTTTATTGTCAGACATGATAACCCCTCCATCTAAATGCACCTTACTGCTTCATCTACAGTATTATAATTTTTAATTAACTTGTACAATCCGGCCAGTTCAAAAATTCTATTAACATTCTTATTAGGTTCTGCAATACAAAGCATCCCCCCTTTGTTCGATAGTTTTTTATATCTACCCAAGACAGCTCCAATTCCTGAACTATCCATAAAAGTAACTCCTGAAAAATTTAAAATAACTTTTTCTATATTATCTCTATCTATCCTATCATCAATTTTTACTCTAACTTCCTCTGCACTATTATGATCTAGTTCACCACTAAGAGTAGTTATTAGAATATTTTTTTGTTTCTCAAATTTTAAATACATATTAATTAAGAATATCTCACAATGTAGTTTTAAACTTATATATTTAAGTTTTAAGATATTCTACGTTCACCTCCTCTTTTCCCTCATTTCACCTTTTACCATATTTTAACATACTATTTTATTCAACGTCAAACTATTTATTACATTTTTTTCTATTTATTATAACTCATTATCTTAATTATCCGCCTATATCACATATATTAACGATGTATAAAATAAAGATACCGATAATTAACTACACTACATAATTATCAAATATTAAATGAATATATTATTTTTGCCTAATACATAAAAAATAGAAGATAATCCCAATATACTCATATAAATATATATCATAAGATCATCTTCTATTTTATTTTCTTATAGATATCCAATTTAAGAATTAAACTTATGAATAGTAATTTCTAGCATAAACTAATGATTTAACCATGTTAAAATCTTCATTTAAATGAATATATATTGAATTTACTGATTCAAAAAGCTCATCAATAGATATAAAAGCACTAGTACTAAAAATACAATTTTTCAACTTATTCCAGATATTTTCTTGTGGGTTTAGAATCGGAGAATATCTAGGAGTATTTATTAAAAACAATTCTTCGCTATGCGCGTCAGCGAAGTCTTGTATTATTCTAGAGGTATGAAATTTAGCATTATCCAGTAAAACATATACCTTTTTACCGACATGTATTTTAAGCAGTCTTTCAAGAAAAACTTCAACTTCGTGTGATTTAATCGAATGTTTAGCTGGATAAGCATCCATAATAGTATCAAAGTTCTTGGAGATTTCTGTTGCACCTATTATATTGATTCCCTCGTGAGAGTTGTTACTTTCTAAAATAGGGGATACGCCAATTTGACTCCAAGATCTGCGAATATCAGACTCTGTTCTAAGTCCGGTTTCGTCTAAAGAATATAGAACATAATCAGAAGAATTTTCTACAGTAGAGAGAAGGCATCGCATTTTTTTTAAAGACTTCTTGTTCGGCCTTATCAGCTTTAGTTGCGCTCGTTTATAGCTCAAATTACTTCTTTTTAGTAACACTCGTATATATTCAACTGAATATTTTATTCCATAATTCTGATATATATATGTCGCTAAAAGAGGGCAAGTCCATACATTACCGATGAATCCAAAATCATTTGGATGCGTATTTAGAACAGTATTTACTAAATCATCCTTCATTTCAGCTGTAAAAGTTCCTCCGGTCAAAGCACCACGGCCATCTTTAAGTGCCTTAAGACCGACGGAATTCCAGCTTTTTATATAATGAATAACTGTTGATTTAGTTTTTAATAAAAACTTTGATATTTCAATAGTACTATTTCCTTCATATCTCATGATTACAGCTGTTAGCACGTTACGAGCAAATTCGTCCTTAGATGAATTTCTCATTTTCTTAAGATTTTCGATTGTCCAATTATATAATGATGTTACTTCAATACCTTTTCTACCCATAGCTATTTCTCCTTACAAAAATTAACTAGTACTAGTTTGTGTAAAAATAGCTATGCTATGCATAAGTGTATTTCTAAGTTTGGATATCTATATAGATAACCAAACTATAAGTTAGATTTATACTATGAAATATATCTCAACTAGAAATAAGTTCATATCTTAGTTGTGATATCTAACTTAAAGATTTGACTTATTAGATAAGCCAATAATTACTTTTTCTTTTTTCCACCCTTATATTTTAAAATTTCATTTTCTATTTCCTTAAAGAAACTTTTTACTGATTCTCCTTCATCAAGTATTAATACTTCAATAGCATCCTCTAAAGTTTCCATGGTATATATATGAAACTTTCCATTTCTAACATCATCTTCAACTTCATATCTTAATATTAATTCATCGGCATTTGTACTTGGAATTAAGACACCTTTCCCATCTGTTTTATCAATAATGCTGCAAACTCTATGGAATCCTTCAATTTTTTCATTGACCCCACCAATTGCCTGAATTTCTCCAAACTGATTTATAGATCCAGTGACAGCAATATTTTGTCTTATTGGCCTCTTACTTAAAGCTGATAGAATACATATTATCTCTGCCACAGAAGCACTATCTCCTTCAAGCATTCCATAAGTCTGTTCAAAACTTAATTGAAAATCTACTGGCAATTTTTCATAAGGACTTATTAAATTACTTAATAGTCCTCGCAATATTCCAATCGATTTTTCATGGATATTTCCACTCATTTTGCATTCTTTATGAACATCTATTATCCTTCCATCTCCTATATTTGACAAGCATGTTATCCTCATAGGCTTACCAAAACTATAGGATCCATTTCCAACTACAGAAAGCCCATTGATTATTCCTGTTTTTCTTCCGTTTACTGTTATCAATATTTTTTTACTTTTATAATTATCCATTATATCTTCCAAAATCTTTTCATCTTCATATGCTACATCAATTATATCTTGCTTTTCTATATTTTTTCTTTTATCTTCTTTTGCATTATTATTGGATAGATGCAGTAATTTATTTATATAATAATCATCTATAGATATTTTATTTCTTTGACCTGCGACCCTAGCAAGGAATTTAATCATTTCCTTAAGAGCATCATCTGTTATATTCAATAAGTTATCTTTTTTTATCTTTTCTTTTATTAATCCTTCAATAGAATTTTTAGTAATATCATTATATTTTAATTCGGTATCCGCTTCTATCCTAATTGGGAATATTTGTTTAAAATCTTCATCATTATCATATAATATCTGAAAACTCTCATAGTCTCCTATTAAAATAACCTTCAAATTAATAGGAATTGACTCTGGCTTTAATCCTGCGAGAGATATCATTTCTAAATAGCTCTTCGTATAATTATAGTTTATTTTGCCATGAATTAATGATTTCTTTAGATAGTAGTAGCTTACACCACTACTTATTAACGAACTTAATCTTAATATAAGACATCCTTCATTAGCCTTTAACAAACTACCAGCAGAAATCAAAGATATATCTGTACTATATCCACCGTTATTGTTTCTATATTCAATGGTACCAATTAAGTTTCCAATAGTAGGATCTTCATCATAGATAACTCTCGGATGATCTATGGCGGAATTATCAACAATTACATTTACATTATAATTAGAGAATATATCTTTTAGACAATCTTCATCATCTTCCAAATTAATAGTATAACACTCAACTACTCTTTCTTCTATATCATCATACATTTGAAGAAGATATTTATAAACATCATCCTGGGAAATAAATTGTAACAATAAATCATCCTTATGACTCTGCATATTCTTTTTTATAAAATCTTTGTATATACTTTTAAGTTTCTTAATGGATTTTATTTCAATATCTTTTAATGTCTCTAGAATTTCCTCTGCTTCTTTTTTTAATTTTGATGCTTGTTTTTCGATGCTTTCTTGAGTGTTACTTTCGAGACTGTCATATTCATTTTGAGTCATCTCATTGCCTTCATCTTTCAAAGGAATAAACACAAATCCTCCGCTAGTTGCTTTAACATCAAAATTCTTATTTTTTGCTGAATCCATAAGTTTTGTTATATAATTATTCCTTTTTTCACTTATTTCTTCAATAATATCTTCCTTTTCCTCATCTGAAGAACTGTTATAAAACTCTACTATGCATTCAAAGTATTTCTCTTTTATATCATCAATCATTTCTTTTAATATATTTCCTTTACCATTTGGTAAAAACAATGCAGTAGGATTTAGTTGTTCTTGTGAGGTTACATAGCAAATATCTTTTGGTGCAGGAAGTTTTTCATATATATTTTCAACACACTCTATTAAATTCTCTAGTTTCTCTTTTGAAAATGAATCTACGTAATATATATTGTATCCTTCTTTTTCAACACTCAAGCTCTTTTTAATTCTATTTAAAGTAGATGTAAATTCGGGTACTCTATTAATATTACTTTTTTTAATGTTATCTGTACACGAAGTACAAAAAATAATTTCATTTGGAGTTAATTCTTTCTTCATATCTTATCCCACTTTGAATCTATTATATACTTAATTAAAATATTTCAAAGCAGACCCCTCCCTAAATTGATAGTATATAATATTAATATTCTTTAAATGGCAAAATAGATATATTTTTTTATAAACTAAAACATAAATAATATTAAAAATCAGAATAAAATCATAGGCAACCGTGAAGTTCGAAGTTTTTTTATACCTCTGTCTTTTCCAACTCATATGAGAAAAATATAGCATTAAATAAAAAATGATCACCTAGATATTAATCTTAGCAACCATCTTAAAAATATTAATTACATGGAATATAAACAACTTACATTTCATTTAACATCCAAATAAAAAAATTCAATACTCCTGCATATACTAACCAAGCCAGATAAGGAATTAATAGAAATGCCTTATTTCCAATCTTTTCATAAAACCTCTTTATAGTTAAAATTACAAAGATAATCAAAATAATAAGTTCTAAAAATGCTAACGCATAAAGCTTAAACCCAAAGAAAATTATAGTCCATAAAAAATTTAATAATAGTTGTATGGCGTAAACAAATATTGCAGAGCTTACATCTTTATTCTCATATTTTAAAATATATACTTTATATGAGCATATTCCCATAATTATATAAAGTATGGTCCACACAATCGGAAAAACTATTGCAGGCGGTGAAAAAGGTGGCTTAATTAAGCTTTCATATATTGATCTCATATTAGGAACTAATAATGTTGAAAGCCACCCTATCAAAAGTGGAATAATTATTGATACAAACAATGGAATAATTCTTATCTTTTTTTTATTCCCTGACTTTTCTGACATAAATTATACACCTCAAATTTAAGTAATTAGTTTAACATAACTAATTTAATATATGTTTATTTATGTAAAACTATGATTAATTAATAAGACTATTTATTACAAGTTTATTTATATCAAATTGTAATTATTTTTAGTACCTATAAATTTATTAAATTCATATCCACTTACTTTTTTCATTTCCTATTAAGCTAATTCTACTCAATATATATATCCGAAAACTCTATATCTATCTTTTCTTCTAATAAATTTGTTTCCCAATCTTCATTATTGAATTTATCTTCATGTAATTGCTGAGCCATAGGCATAATTATTGTGAATTCATTTCCTCTATTATTTGATGTGAGCCGTATATTTCCTTCTTGAAGTTCAACTAAGGCTTTAGTTAGAAATAACCCTAAACCGCTTCCTTCTTTTAGTCTATTAAAAGTTTTATTCAGTTTAGTGAATTTATCAAAAATATATGGAATGGTTTCTTTATCAATTTTCAAGCCATCATTTTTAACTTTTATAGAAACTTTGTTATCCTTATCAAGCTCTACACTCACATTTATTTTTCCACCTTGCTTTCCATATTTAACAGAATTGGAAAGAATATTTAACATAATTCTAGTTATCATCTCCTTATCACACTTAACATAGATTTCCTCTTCCTGTGCATCAAATGTCAGAGTATTATTTATTAATTTTATGTACTTATTAGACGCCATCGAAACCTCTTCTACTATGTTAACTATATTATGTATTTTTAGATTCGGAATTAGATACCCCTCTGAAATTTTATTAGCATCTATAAAATTATTAATAGTCCTTATAAGCCTTAAACAATTTTGCTTTATAATCTTTCTATTCTTATTTACTCCATCTAGATTATTTTCATTAAAATAAATTTGATTAACCTGCAATGCAGAAAATATAAGATTTATAGGCGTTTTTAGTTCATGAGAAATATTAGAGAAAAATTCTTTTTTTATTTCATCCTCTTGCAAGTATTCTTCAAGAATTTCTCTCATCTTTTTATTTTCTTTAATTTCACTTATATCATGTATGTAAAGAATCTTGCTTATTTCATCTATGGAAGCCAAAAATATTTCAACTTCGAAATCAGTATGTTTCATTTTTATGCATGGAATATAATTACCTGCTCTCTTAATATCTTCAAGCGTTATATCAAAATACATCTTTATAAAATCATTTATTTCTATTCCTAAGATCTCATCATTAGTTATGTTTAAAGTTTTTAATGTCCTCTTATTTATGTGTCGAAGCCTATCTAGGTAAAATAGAAATACACCACCATAAATAGAATCAATTAGTTCATTATTCCTATCTCCACTCTTTTTGATCATTACACTTATTTCATTTAATATAGAATTCCTTTTCCTTAATATAGAGTTAAGTTCTTTCTTTGTTTTAGTTGCATTGCCTATATTATTATTAAGTTCTTTTAATGAACTATCCACTACTTTACTTATTATGTAATCATAAAATTTATATAAAGTAATACATTTAACAATTAATATAAATTCAGAAACTTTCACATAGTTCATATAAAGGCATATAAATCCCAAATAATTAAATAATATAGAAAAAATATAAAATATTATTTGTCTAAATTCATCAATTGTAAATTGCTTTCTTTTAGATAAAGTATCTTGTACTGTAGATATACACAAACCTATACTTAACAAAACACTTATGGTAATGCACCATATAAAAAGTGATAGTTCATAAGGATTATGTATTCCATTCCCTCCATTAAAGCTAATAACAAGCATTATACTGATTAGTATTTCTGATATACATATTATAAGACTCTTTCTATCATTATTTTTAACCACGAGTCCTACTTTTATTATGCAGTACTCTAAAGTAGCATGCATGCTATAAAGAAGTATGAAGTAACTTTTAGAAATATCCTTAAATAACATTATTATCTCAGTAACATTTATAGCTAGTATCATAATAAGTATTAAATATATCACTTTGAATCTTGCTACAAAACCTTTACCGACAAACTTCCCCCTTATTATATACACATAAATAAACGCCAAAATCATAGATATTGCAATTATATTATTCAATAGCAAATAAAAATTAACATTATCAGTAAGAATAGAGCATAAAATTATTAGTACCGTTAAAAATGCATACTTCTGAATGTTTCTAATTTTTATCTTTATTTTGTCCAATGCTAAGAAACCATTATACATCTCTATATCCCTTTCCTAAATTCAATACTTACAGTTGTCCCTAAATTATTATTTCTTTTTATTTCGATTTTTCCGCCTTGTAGTTCAATTAATTGTTTTACTACAAAGAGTCCTATGCCTGTCCCACTTTTTCGGTCAGGATTACAATTTCCTCCAATTGAATATCTATTAAATGCTTCGTATATAAATTCCTCATCTATTCCAATCCCATTATCTTTTACAGATATATTGACCTTATCATCAGATTCGTTTACCACCACGCATATTTGTCCACCATCTTTAGTAAATTTCACAGCATTAGAAACTAAATTTAGGATTATTCTATACATAAATTCACGATCAATATCCAAGTAACACTCTTCAGTATTAGTATCAAAAATTAAATCTATATTATTTAACTTCACATATTCTACTAATGACATTACATTGTCCTCTATGACCTCAACTATGTTCATATTCTCTAATCTTGGCGTTAAATAATGGGAATTTATCTTTGAATTATCTATTAAATTGTTGGTTAATTTAATTAAAGAGATACAGTTTTGCTTAGATATATCATTATATTTCTTTAATATATCAAAGTCTTGTTTTTCAACATATATTTTTTCTACCTGCATTGCCGAATATATTACATTTATCGGTGTTTTCAAATCATGACTTATATTTGAAAGAAATTCTCTCCTAATACTTTCTTCAATTTGTTTATTCTCAACTTCTTTCCTTATTTCATCCACAAGAACTTTAGAAGTTCTATCTTTAATCAATAGCAATTTCCATGATACATTTTCATAATAAGGCAAAAATTCTGCCTTTATAAATTTCTTTTGATTTCCTATATAAAGAATTGCATCATAATCTTTATTTTCTGCATTATTATTTACAAAATCAATATAATTGCTTATTTTTTTATTTATTATTTCTCTTTTTTTTGAGATTCCCGAAATCTTTAAAAATTGTTTATTCACAAATAATATTCTATCATTATCTGCATTCAGAATTATAATTGGATGGGGCATAAACCTAAATAATGTTGAATATAAATACTCTTTACTTCTTAATAAATTTATTGAACTCTCTAACTTAGCATTTCCTAATTCTATTTCATGATTTAGTTCATCTAGTTCCCCATTTTTATCATTCAACGAACGTGATAAGGCCTTATATGGATCTTTAACCAACCTAGATATAATAAAATTCCAAAGCATTGTAAAGTTTGCAAAATGTATAACTTCAATTAATGCATCTTTTATATATTGGCCATTGTTAAATGCATATATATTAATTAAAAATATCAGAACCGTTGAGGATATGTAAACTTTTATGATGCTCCATCCATGTTCCCTTAAGTAGTTTGATTTTTTTAAATTCATAACTATTTTTATAAATGCTGGTATCTCAATAACCGTATATATAATTTTCACAAAGAGTATAGTCAAATTAGAAAAATAACTCAGTAACGTACATGTAATAATTAAAATTAATATTCCGTAACTTTCTATCTTTAATTTTCTTCTTTCCAAATAATATTCAGTTAATACATAACTAGCAAAAGTTTCTATTAGTAATATACTCTCTCTGCTTAAATTTATATAATTTTTAATTTCTATTAAGCTATTTGCATCATAAATTTTCATTATAAATCCAAACGATGATATAAATATCATTAATGAGAAAAATATTATTATTATCTTCGAAACATATCTTTTGTAAAATCTTCTCACTTGCTTTAATAATACAAATAAAATTATACTTAGGGTTATGTAATAAATTCTAAAAATTAAAGGTATATGTACACTAGCATCATTAACAATAAATTTTAATATAAAATATAAAAATATACTTATCATATAAATATATATGATTATAGATTTACTCATAACAAAATCATTTGATAGTCTTTTATACTTTTCCATTTTTCCCCCTATTTTATGAAACTATAACCTTATTATATCATTTTCTTCTATTATGCCACCTTACTTTTATAAATAAATGTATACAATTAATTTTTTGCAGAAAAAAATAGCCAGCAATCAGTTGTGTTGACTATTTATTCCAATTAATAATAATTTTATTTTAACAACTACTAATGTCTCAATATTCCACTCTTTTTTAATTTCTCCATAAAATTATTTGTAATACTGTTCATAAATCCTTTTAATAATATTCCAGCAATTAATGAAACAAACATGTATATAGACAAAACTGCTATGTCTTTAATCAATATTGAATACACTATTCCCGCCATAATCTGTCTCATACCACTAATTGCATATGTAAAAGGCAAAAAAGGAAACAATTTTTGAAAAAATACTGGTGCAACTTCAATCGGAAAGTTACCACTTGCTCCTGCCATCTGAAGTACTAATATTATAACAATTGCGGCTTTCCCTACATCATCTAGTATACTTGCTGCAGTATATATAACAATTACAAATATAATACTTACAAATATACTATAAAAAATATACATTATAGGATGAACTGCATAAACCTTTAGCATAATTAAGCTACCTATACTTGCAACTAATGCTTGGCATACTCCAACTGTCAAAAATAATAATAGTTTTCCTAAATACATTTCATATGGTTTAATCCTTGTTCCATCATCAAATTTAGGTGCTTCAAGCGATAATAAAGCCGATGCCAACAATCCCCCAACCCATAAGCAAAGTACGGTATAAAATGGAGTCGTAGCTGTGCCGTAATTAGGCCATGGAAATAATCTATTATCTTCTATTTCAACTGGACTCGCTACAAAATCACTTTGATTTTCCCAATTGCTTGTCATCATGTCCAATAATTCATCAATTTTATCTTCTTCATCCATGTCCTTGATTTTATCTGCCAATTCATGAATCTTATTTTTAGCGTCTGGTAATTTGTTTTTTAAACTATTTAATTCATCATTAGTTAAATTGGTAGCATCCTGTGAAATACTTAGCAATTTTTCTACCTCTGGTAAAGTATTTCTACCTTCATCAATAATAGATAAGCTATCGTCTAAAACGTTTCTAGTTGAATTAATACTTTTTTCTACTCCTGAGACAATTTCTGAATCATAATTGTCTGTAATATTTGCCACCAAACTATGTACTTCATCTACAACTTCTATAATATCCTTAAGTGTTTGAACATTTAATCCTTCATTATCTATTTTCTTAATTTCTTCATCCGATTTATCAGCTACTATTTGTAGTTTATCTTCAATCGTATCTAGCTTATCACTATTATCTGAAATTATTTTACCTATATCTTTCAAATCATCTTGCATATTTTTTACAGAATTTAATTGTTTATCTAGTTTGTCTGTTATTAATTTTATCGAATCTATATTAGGAACATTATCACCAAATGAAGGTATTTTGATCTCTATATCACTTAATTTATCAATAAGTTTCTTTATATTTCTAAGTTTATATTTAACATTATTAATTGTTTCTTCTGTTGCAATAGCAGAATCCCTTATATTTAATAACACCTTTTTAGATACTTCTGGTAATACATTCTCATCTATATTTTTAAGTTCTACACTCGAATTATCAAGTACATTTTCTGATTTTATTAAGTCCTGCTTTACTGTTGGAGAAATGTCTGATAGTTTTCCTTGAGTATCATCTAAAACCGATTTACTATTATTTAAAAAATCACTTGATGAATCAATAGCATTAGATATTGTTGGAAGCATATCATTAGTTTTAGTTAACACATTTTTCAAATCAACTGTTCCGTTGCTTGCATCATCTAAAAGTGTTTCTATTTCTGACACATTATCATCTAACTCATATATGTTATCAACTATTTTTCTAAGCTTAGGTCTATTGTCTTGTATATCAACTCCTCTTTCGTTACATATCCTAAACAATATTCCTGAGACTGTCTTAATTACATTTTCGTCTAACTCATTTTTTACTGTTTTTATACCTGAATCTGTCATTTTAGGAGCAATCGCATTTTTCTTTTCATTTACTGTGTATATTAACTTTGGTTTATTAATATTTTTTTCTAACAATGTTGTAATGTCTTCAGAAAAGTTTTCTGGAATTTCAATTGTTGCATAATACTTTTCTAGTAGCAAACCTTGCTCCCCATTTTCCTTATCTGTAAAAACCCATCCTAATTTGTCATTTTCCTTGAGTTTATCAACTAAATCTTCTCCTAAATTTATATTCTTGTCCTTAAATACAGTCCCTTTATCCTCATTAATAATAGCAATCTTAATTCCAGCTGTATTGGAATAAGGGTCCCATGAAGCCTTTATATTTATCAATGAGTACATAGATGGAATAATTATCATTACCATAATCATAAGTCTTGCTACCCAATTAGTACGTATTTTATTGATATCTCTTTTATATATTCTAAATATATTCTTCATAATTAATTCCCCTAATATTGCAATATAGATTATTTTAACTACTCATTATTGAACTTTCTTTTAATTTTTCAACAATATTTATTCTTTTTGCATTTATCGGTTCTTTAGCCAAAACTCCAATAATAATTGATCCTATCATAAACATAAATAATATAATGCTATCTTTAAATAATATTGAATATATTACTCCTGCCATAATTTGTCTAACTCCACTTATTGCATAGGTAAACGGAAGAAATGGAAATAGCTTTTGATATCCTGTCGGATTAACTTCTATTGGGAAATTCCCACTAGTTCCGGCAACCTGTATAACAAGTAATACCACACCTATGACTATTCCTCCATACCCAAAAAGACTAACAGCTGTGTAAATTATGCAATTAAATACAACACTTATAAATATACAATAGAAGACAAACATTATTGGATGTACTGAATAAGAATGCAATATAAATAATGCTCCTAGACTAGCTATTAACGCTTGACCTATTCCTATGAATAAAAATAACGATAGCCTTCCAAAATATTTCTCGTACTTATTTAATTCTTTATCATTTTCTATAGAATGTGCCTCTGTTCCAATTAGGACTGATAATACATATCCCCCAATCCATAAGCAAAGAACTGTATAAAATGGCGTTACTGTAGATCCATAATTAGGCCATGGGAATAATCTATTATCCTGAATTTCTACAGGACTAGATAAAAAATCACTTTGAGCGTTCCAATCATTTGTTATCATATCTAATAATTCATCAATATCTTTCTTGTTATCTATTTTCTTAAGTCTCTGCGCAAGCTCATGTACATTGTCTCTTATATCTGGAAACTTCTCTTTTAATTTTTTTAATTCATCATTAGATAAATCTGCTGTATTCTTGAAAGTATTCAACATCTCTTGAACATCTGGCAAAGTTTTTTTTCCTTGAGCCGATAAGTTTAACCCAGTATCAATTATCTTTCTCATTGAGTCAAACCCCTTATTAATTGTTGGTACAATTTCTGAATCATAATTATCTGTTATATCAGAAACTAAATTATGCAAATCATCTAATACTTTTCTAGTATCTGTAAGATCCTGCGTGTCCAATATTTTATCTCCACTATTTAATTTATCAATATCTTTATTAGTTCTATCAATTAATTTATCAAGATTATTATCTATATTATCTAACCTATCTATAATTTTAGAGATTGTCCTACTCTCTTGCTTTAACAAATCTCTTTGATTTTCAATTACATCTGCTTGTTTATCAAAAACTTGCTGAAGCTTTTTTATTTCATCATAGCTTTGTAGTGAGTTGTCAATTGAAGGTTTAGGAATTTCTATTTCGCTAATCTTATCAATAGCTTTTTTTATGTTCTTCAATCTAGACTTAGCATCGCTAGAACTAGTTCTAATTGCTTTAGAAGTGTCTAATATCTGTAACAATGCTTTCTTTTCTACTTCTGGTGATATATTTTCATCAATATTTTTAAGCTCTGTTCCTATAATATCCAGCGTATTTTCACATTCAACAAGATCTTCTTTAACTTTTGGAGATTCATTCTGCAAATCTCCTTGTGTTTCATTTAGAAAACTTTGTGTATTATTTAAAAATTCAGCAGTTTCATCAACAGTGTCTGCTGCAGTTGGTATAAGCTCATTTGTTTTTATCATTAACTCAGAAGCACTTATTGTTCCATTAATTGCTTCATTTAGCATTTTTTCAATTTCTGGCATATTATCATCTAATTTGTATACTGAATCTATTATATTTCTAAGCTCAGATCTATTGTTTTGTATATCTATACCAATCTCATCACATAATCTGAACATTATTCCCGATATACTCTTTGCTATATTCTCATCTAATTGAGTTTTGACACTTTTTACACCTGCATCAGTTATTTTAGATGCAATAACATTTTTCTTCTCATTTACAGTATATATTAACTTAGGTTTTGTAACGTCTTTCTTAACTACAGTCGTAACATCCTCTGAAAAATCTTGTGGTATTTCAATCATTGCATAATACTTTTCATTTGTTAAACCATTTTTGGCAGTTTCTTTGTCTACAAATACCCATCCTAATTGATCATTTTCCTTGAGCTTATCAACTAATTCATCGCCTAAATTTATACTATGTTCTTTGTATACCGTTCCCCTATCTTCATTAACAATTGCAACTTCTATTCCCTTTGTATTAGAATATGGATCCCAGGATGCCTCAATATTTATTAATGAATATAAAGATGGTATTATCATTAAAACTACTACAACAAGCGCTGCCACCCAGTTAGTAAATATATTCTTCATATCCCGTTTAAAAATATTTATTATATTCTTCATATTCAATGCTCCTGTCAGCAAATATTTCTTTGTATAGATTATATCACACAAAAATGACCAAGAGTCATTTTTTCTTCAATAATTATTTTCCGTACTTAAAACTTGATTTCTATTCTGGAGAAATTAACTATTATACATTTACCTATTCAATTAAGATGAAATGTATGATAAAAAAATAAAGAAAATGCCCTTAGCTATTATGCTAAAGGCTATAAAATTACTAATAGTTAATCAATTCTTATTTCTTCCTTCTATGTATGAAAAATTAAAATTAGCAATTAATTTTATTAAAATTTAAATGTAGATATTTTTTTAATTAATTTACTTGTGCTCTCTTTAGATTCATTTATATTTAATATTATTTTATTAGTTTTCTCATTTATTTCGACTACCTTTTCTGCTATTTCAGTAGTTCCTTCTGCTCCATCTGTGGAAGCTTCAGCAACTTGATCTATTGTTTTTAAAATATCCTGTATAGATGCCAAAAGTTCCTCTGAAGTTGAGCTAAAGTCCGAAACTAAACTACTAACAAATTCTGCATCCTTGCTATATTTATCTGCAACTTCCATCATAGATTTATAATCATTATCTACGTTATTTGAAATAAATTTCAAAAGCTTACTTGAATTGCTTGATAAATCACCTACAGATTCTGTAACTTTATCAGTAACGCTCTTTATTTCAGTAACTACATTCTTAGATTCTTCTGCAAGTTTTCTTACCTCTTCTGCAACAACTGCAAATCCTTTTCCTGCATCCCCTGCTCTAGCAGCTTCAATAGCAGCATTCAATGCCAACAAATCTGTTTGTGCGGCAATCTCGATTATAGATTCAGATAATATACTAATTCTAGCTACAATATGAGAGTTCTCAATGGCTTTTTCAAGACCTTCTTTTGTCTCTAAAAATATCGCCTTTGCTTTTTCTTGTGACTCAATCGTATTTTTCTTAACATCATCTGCACTTTTTTGTATTCCTTCAACTGATATTAATCCATCTTGAATTTTTTCCGATATTCCCTCTACAGCTTTTTCGATTTCATGAGATGTTGCTAGCATCTCCTCTGATGATGCAGCTGTTTCTTCCATTCCAGCAGCAATACTCTCTGTACTGCTTGAAACTTCTTCTATTGTACTTGATAGATTATCTATCTTACTATTTATATCATTATTTATATTTATAACATTTTCAGTACTCTCATTGACCTCACTAATTATTAACCTTAAGTTTGATATAAATTTATTTAAACTATTTGCAAGTCCAGCAATTTCATCCTTAGATTTAACTTTAATTTCTTGAGTTAGGTCACCACCTTTTTCTGCAAGTGCATCTAACTCATCCTTTAAACTTTTTAGTGATGCTATTATTCCTTTGATAATCATAAATGAAATAACTATTGAAAAAATAATTAATACTGAAATAATTATTATAGATATATTCTTTACTTTTTGGTATATATCACTACCCTGCTTAGAAAAATCCGCTCCCATTTCTTGATTATACTTAGACAATTCATTCAATGATTCTGATGCTGAGTCGAAGTATTTCTTTCCTTCTCCATTCATGATTTCCATGGCCTCATCAGTTCTTAAATCTCTACTCAAGCCTATAACTTTCTCATGTATTTTCAAATATTGATTCCAATCATTTTTAGCTGTCTCAAATAATTGCTTATCTTTATCATCATAAAATGTTTTTTCATATAAATTCATACTGCTTTGAATTTCGTTATTCTTTGCTTCCATATCTTTTTCTTTTTGAGCCATTTCATTTTTGTCAGTTGAGATTATATGTTCATATTCTATTATTCTAAAATCAGATGTCATCGTGTTTATATTCCCTGATTGGATTAATCCTGGAATTAATTCTGTAGACATATTAGCTGAAACCATATTAATCACATTTAAGTTATTAATTGAATACAAACTTAAAAGAACCATTGAAATAATAAGCATAGATATAAGTGATACTAATTTACCTTTAATCGATTTAAACATTAAAACCCACTCCCCCTTTAATCACATAATAAATATCCAACAAATTTATATTATATAAATACTTATTCGATGGTTTTTTACAAAAACCTTTTTAATTTCATTAAAATTTTAATTTTCACTTCATTACAACAACTATATTTTTATTTCCTTAATTTTTATTAAAACTTTTCAAATCCCAACTCCACTATTTGTAATTTTAGAAATTTAATTAATCATAGTAATGAGATTATAAACAATTGTAAGATTTTAAAACAAAAAATATTTCATGTATCCTAATACACATTTTTTTCAAAAAAATAACACATATTTAGCTATTTTCATAACTAAATATGTGTCATATATAAACCCTTCACTAAGTTTCTAAAATATGAAACTCGACAAAATTCATAAAATTTTGGTGCAGGTGACGGGACTTGAACCCGTACGTCCATGTGAACACTACCCCCTCAAGATAGCGTGTCTGCCATTCCACCACACCTGCAAATATAAATTACTCACTTAATGATAATCTATTCTTATTTAAAATTCAAGTAATTTTCATAAAATATTTAAGTTAATCATTAGGCAGAGACTAATAATTAACTTAAAAAATGTACATTTAGGAAGCTTTTCATTAGATCAACTACCTTATCTGCCTCAAAATAATCGTCTTTTTTATCATAAAGATATTGATATATATGATAATATGTGTTTACCTTATCAACATATTTTTTTGTTTCCCCAAAAGGTATATAATCTACACTTTTTCCATCTGAAGAGTATTTTCTATTATCAAGCCATGATTGTACATTAGTTGGTCCTGCATTGTACGCTGCAATTGTCAAATCCATATCTTTATCAAAAGTATCATTCAAACGCCTAAGGTACCAGCATCCCATTTTAATATTATATTCTTCATTATACAGGTCTTCTTTAGAGAATGTATTATATCCCATTTCTTTCGCTGCCCATTGTCCAGTATCAACCGTTATTTGCATAAGACCTACGGCATTTTTATGTGAATGCGCATCATCATCAAATTTACTTTCAGTTTTTATAACTGCTAGTACTAGCAATGGATCTAGATTATACTGCGAACTGTACATATCAACATACTGCTGGTACTTATAAGGAAAAAACTTTTCTTTTATAATATATCTCGAACCTATGCCAATTGCTGCTACAATTACTACTAAGAATACTATTGCACAAAAGGTTTTTCTTAGAAACTTCATTATATTCTCCTTACTTAGCATATTAGTTTTATAAAATCAATAAAATCATAAACTTGCTTCTGCAATTCAATTAAATCAGTATTATTGTCAATAATAATATTCGCAAACTCTTTTTTTTCTTCCATAGACATTTGAGAATTTATTCTACTAACAGTTTCAACTTTAGTTAATTTATCTCTATTCATAACCCTTTGAATTTGAACTGAATTATCCGCATATACAAGTACAATATAATCCATTTCCTCATGCATATTATTTTCAATTAAAGTAGGAGCATCTATTATTACTATTTTTTCATTCTTTTGTTCGTACAATTTTATCTTTTCTTCAATTGATTGTTTAATATACGGCATAATTATACTTTCATATTTTATTCTTTGTTTAGGAAATCTGAATATGTGGTTTCCAAATTCTTTCCTTCTAAATTCACCTCTCCAGTCAAAGAAACCTGCTCCAAATTGTGCCCGAACCATTTCTAATATCTTTGGATTATTTTCAAGTACTTCTTTAGCTATAGAATCTGCATCTATTATTTTTAGTCCTTCTTTACTTAAAATATTTGATACAGTGCTTTTTCCGGTGCCGATTCCACCTGTTAAACCAATTTTAACCATTTTATAAAAACCACCTTTTTTAATTCCACAATACATTATTTGGCATCGTACCATGTATCTCCAAAATTAACATCCACATCAAGTGCTACTTTTAACTTAATTGCATTTTCCATTTCATAAGCAACTAAATTTTTAACTTCTTCAAATTCATCTTTTTTTACATTTAAAATAAGTTCATCGTGTACTTGAAGGATTAATTCACTTTTTAATTCTTTTTCATTTAATTTATTATAAACATTAACCATCGCAAGCTTTATTATATCAGCTGCACTTCCTTGAATTGGTGCATTCATTGCCAATCTATCACCCAAAGCCTTAACTATTTTATTTGAAGATTTTATCTCTGGAATAAATCTTCTTCTATTTAAAATTGTCAATACATATCCCTTTTCTTTAGCTTCATCTACAACATTTTCAAGATATTCTTTTATCTTAGGATATCTTTCTAAATATATAGACATGTATTCTTCTGCTTCTTTCTTTGTGATCTTTAAATCTTCTGCAAGACTAAACGCACTTATCCCATACACTATCCCAAAATTAACTGCTTTTGCTCTACTTCTCATAAGAGAAGTAACCTCTCCTATCGGAACTTTAAATACTTCCGAAGCCGTTTTTGTGTGAATATCACTATGATGCTCAAATGCATCTATCATATTTTCATCTCCAGCAATATGAGCCAATACCCTTAATTCTATTTGCGAATAGTCACATGAAACCAGTATATCAGTTTCTTCCATTGGTATAAATACTTTTCTTATTTCTCTACCCATTTCATATTTTATAGGAATATTTTGCAAATTAGGTTCTGTGCTTGATAGTCTTCCTGTTGTAGTTACAGTTTGATTGAAGTTTGAATGGATACGCCCATCTTCATCAACCACATTTTTTAAACCTTCTACATATGTAGAATTTATCTTTGTGATTTGCCTATAATACATTATTTTAGGTATTATATCATGCTTATTCATTAGCTTCTCTAAAACTTCTTGGTTAGTTGAATATCCAGTTTTTGTTTTCTTAATGACTGGTAAATCCAATTTTTCAAATAATATTTTGCCTAATTGTTTAGGAGAACTAATATTAAATTCCTCATCCGCTAATTCATATATTTCTTTTTGTGTCTTATCAATTTCTTTTTTAAACTTCGTCTGTAGCTCATCTAACATACCTTGATTTATGTTAAATCCAATACTCTCCATGGATGAAAGCACATAAATTAATGGATGCTCCACTTCATAATAAAGTTGATCCATATTTTCCTTATGAAGATTTTCTTTTAATTTTTCATAAACCATAGGTAAGTAACTGCAAAGAATTGCCTTAATATTACTGCCTTCACTGTTAGGATTATCACCAATATAATGATTAACAAGTTCTAGAATTTCATATTTACTCTTTGATGAATCAATTAAATAAGCTGCTATCGCAGTATCAAAATCAAATCCCTTTATTTCAATTTGATTTTTATTTAAAAATGTAACAAAGTTTTTTCCATCATGAATAACTTTTTTAACATTATCATCTTCCATAAGATTTTTCAAAACTTTTAAAGCTTCTTCACTATCCTTAGAACTTATGTCTTTGAAATCTATAATAGTACCCTTATTTTCTTCCCCTAATATTAAATATTCAAGTTTTAATTTAGAATATCTAGATGCATCAGTTAAAGTATAATCTATATAAATTCTATTTCTCATCTCCGAAAATAATTCTTTCATATCTTCAATTGTAGTAATATTTCTCACTTCAATGTTAGATTCTTCATGAACTGTGTCATCTTTAAATTTAGATAGTATTGACTTCATTTCAAGTTTAATGAGCATCTTCTTAATTTCTAATATATTTTCTTTATTATTAGAACTTATATCTTCTAAATTTAATTCGATTGGAACTTCTCTCATAATTGTAGCTAATTTCTTAGAAAATATTGCTTGTTCAACATTATTTTCTAAATTTTCCTTAAGTTTTTTCCCGGAAATTTTATCTATATTTTTAATAACTTTTTCAACAGATCCATATTCCTTTATAAGCTTAAAAGCAGTCTTTTCTCCCACTCCTGGAACGCCTGGTATATTATCTGACTTATCTCCCATTAATCCTTTTACATCTATAAATTGCTCTGGAGTCACTTCAAATTCATCCATAAAGCTTTCTTTATCATAAACAGCAGTTTCACTGACACCTTTCTTAGTAATTATAATTTTAGTTTTTTCTGATGCTAGTTGAAGTGCATCACGATCTCCTGTAACTACAAATACTTCTGCATTATTGTCCTCAGCAAATTTTGACACCGTTCCAATCAAATCATCTGCCTCAAAGCCTTCAACTTCAAATATCTTAATTCCCATTAACTTAAATAGTTCTTTAATAATCGGGAATTGTTCCGCAAGTTCTGGCGGCATCTTATTCCTACCTGCTTTATATTCGGAATACTCTTTATGTCTAAAAGTTGGTGCTTTCAAATCAAAAGTAGCAATTATACTATCTGGATTAATTTCATCCTTCATTTTAAGTAGCATATTTATAAAACCATAAATGGCATTAGTATTTATTCCATCACTATTTGTAAGAGGAGGCAAAGCATAAAAAGCCCTATTCATAAGTGAATTTGAGTCTAAAATCAATAATTTTTTCATTAAAAACCTCCTGAAATTTAACATAAAAATTTACTCAACTAGAAATATTATTATCTACTTCAAGTCATTATTTAAACTCATTATACTATATTGTATAACTTAAAGTATACATGTATCTTGTTGTGTAATGAATTTATCTCATATTATTTCCATAATTATTAGTAATAATTCTTATTTTGTATATTCTTTATTTTACTATAGTAGATAACTTGCAAAAATTGTTATAATGTTAATTATAGATCGTAATTCCAAATGCAAAGTATTTTAAATTAACCAGTACTATAAAAATCTATTATGTGATGAGGTGATATAATTGTTAGATAACCTTTTATCTAAATATGCTAAACTTGCTATTATCAAAGGTGTAAATATACAAAAAGATGGACTTTTAGTTATAAATAGCCCTATTGAGTGTAGTAACTTTGCAAGACTACTTGCAGATGAAGCCTATAAATATGGTGCTTCTGATGTAGTTATAAATTATAATGATGAAAAATTCAATAAGATACGATTTAATAATTCTTCAAAGGAAATTCTTTCTATTACGCCAAAATTTGAAAAAGATAAATATGACTATTACGTAGAAAACAATGCAGCATTTTTGAGTATTTCCGCGTCTGATCCAGATATTTTTAAAGATGTAGATTCGGATAAAATATCGGCATACCAAAAAGGCAGACGTGCAGCCTTAGAGAAATATCATAGTGCATGTACTTCCAACAAAAATGCTTGGTGCATAGTTTCAATTCCAACTGAAAACTGGGCAAAAAAAGTCTTTAGTGAATCTAACTCATCTGAAGCAATCGAAAAATTATGGGATGCAATTTTTACTGTTATGAGACTTAAAGAATCCGATCCTATAGATGCATGGAATAAGCACACTAAACTTCTTCATGATAAGGTATTAGAATTAAATTCCTATAAATTTAAATATCTTCATTTTACAAATTCTCTTGGAACTGATTTAAAAATAGGATTAGTTCAAGATCATATTTGGTGCGGGGGTGAGGATATAACGCAAGATGGTCTGAGATTTATTGCTAATATGCCTACAGAAGAAGTTTATACTACCCCTAAATTGGATGACGTAAACGGAATTGTTTTTAGTTCAAAGCCTTTAAGCTATTGTGGAAATTTAATAAACAATTTTTCATTAACATTTAAAAATGGTAAAGTTGTAGCTTGTTCTGCTGAAACTGGATTAGATATTTTAACTGAGCTTCTTAATACAGACGAAGGTTCAAGATATCTAGGTGAGGTTGCCTTAGTTCCATATAATTCTCCAATTTCAAATTCAAATATAATTTTTTATAATACATTATATGATGAAAATGCTTCATGCCATTTAGCTCTTGGTTCTTCATATCCTTGCTGCATAAAGAACGGAGAAAAAATGACAAGAGAAGAATCAATTCTATCTGGTTCAAATGTATCGTTGATACATGTTGATTTTATGATAGGAACTAAAGATACAAATATAACTGGTATTACACCAGCTGGTGAAGAAATTAAAATTTTTAATAATGGTAATTGGGTTTAATATTTTTTAATAAAATAAAAATACAGGATTGATTTTACAACCCTGTATTTTTATTATTTATTTTTAGGCTTGCTTCGTTCTTTATTATTAGCATATGTCTTCAATTCATTATTGAGAGCCTCTACAATATTATTATACTTTGCCTTAAAGGCGCGCCTAGCCATAAATCTTTGAATCCATAATGACATATATCCAAAAAATTTATCTGTTGACTGTTCTTCTTCAAATACTAATTTGGTTGTGCCATCTTTTTGCCCTTTGAAATTATATGTGGATACACATGTTGTAAAATCAGTTGAGGTAGTAATTTGATATTTTTCATTTTTTGCATAGCCTGTTATTTCAACTGTACATTCTACTGGATTAGGTCTACCAGTATTTATGCTCTTTTGAATCTTACATCCTGTCGCATCTTCTTCGTTAAAATCCGAAAAATCTTTCTTTGCATTTTTTATAAAAATATGGAACACATCTTCTACTGGATAATTTAATATTCCAATAGCTTTCATTTTGAATTCCCCCTCTAATGAATTTACTTTATTATTTTCCAGTAAAATATTCTATCCCTATTGCTTCTCGAACTTCTCTAAGAGTATTAGCTGCCACTTCTCTAGCCTTGTTGCTACCATCCTTTAGCATTTTATATACCGCATCTATATCTTTTTCAAACTCAATTCTTCTATTTCTTATTGGTTCCAATTCAGCTTGTAAAATTTCATTTAAATATTTTTTTACTTTTACATCACCAAGACCACCACGCTTATAATGCTCTTTCATTTCTTCAACAGCATTTTTATCAGTTGCAAATACATCTAGATAAGTAAATACAGTATTTCCTTCTACTTGCCCTGGATCTTCTACTCTTATATGATTAGGATCTGTATACATTGACATTACTTTTTTCTTAATTGTATCAGCATCATCAGATAGATATATACAATTTCCTATTGATTTACTCATTTTAGCTTTTCCATCAGTTCCAGGTAATCTTCCCGCATTAGAACTTGGAAGTACTGCTTCTGGCTCAACTAGAACTTCTCCATATATAGAGTTAAAACTTCTAACGATTTCCCTTGTTTGCTCAATCATAGGCAGTTGATCTTCTCCAACTGGTACTGTGTCTGCTTTAAATGCTGTAATATCAGCCGCTTGACTTACTGGATAAATAAGAAAACCTGCCGGAATACTATTTTCAAAATTTTTCTGTTTTATTTCTTGCTTAACTGTTGGATTTCTTTCTAACCTTGATAAAGTAACAAGATTTAAGTAATGCATTGTTAATTCATTTAGTTCTGGTATTTGTGATTGTACAAATATATTTGATTTGCTTGGATCAATTCCAACTGCTAAATAATCGAGTGCAACTTCTGTTAAACTATTTCTTATCTTTTCAGGATTTCTTGCATTATCTGTTAAAGCCTGCTGATCCGCAATCATTATAAAACTTTCATATAAGCCTGATTCTTGAAGTACAACTCTATTTTTTAAAGAACCTATATAGTGTCCTATATGTAATTTACCTGTTGGTCTATCTCCTGTTAATATTACTTTCTTACCCATTCCAAATTCACTCCTAAACCGCAAAACTCATTAAACTTCTGACTTAGTTTTACTTTCAACTACTTTATTAATTACATCTACTCTTTTATCTCCTAAGACATTAGCTATCTTAACTGACATATTTTTTTCTTTATATATAGCTTCTCTATTAGCATCAACTATCTTCATAATTCTTTCTTCCATCTTTTCATATGAAATTAGGTCATCATAATATGTATCCACAATGTCCTTTAAACATGTTGCTAATTCTCTTGGATTTCTATAAACTGCTCTCATTTCTTACTCCTTAAATATAACAAAATAATTTTTATATAATTTATATCAATTCAAAATTCTCATCCCTTATCTGAAAATTATGAACTAACCGCATGTATTAATATAAGCTAAAATAAATTCCACCTTAAAATTATTATTTAATATAAATCTTTAACTTAATGTTCCATAAATACTTATATTATAACAAATAAGTTTCGCTTTATTATATCATTATACATAGTAAAATTCTATATTCAAAAATAAAGACTACCTTAAAATGCAATTTTTAAGATAGCCTATAAAATTCTAATTTTCAAACCTACTGATTAACTTGCTTATTTAATACTAATTGAAAAATCATTAGGCACTATCATTACAATACATTTGGCACGTTTGACAACATTAGTAGTTACTGAGCCAATCATTCGATTTAAACCTCTTTTAGTAGATTTAGTCATAACGATTACTCCTATATTTTCTTCATTTGCTTTCTTTATTATTTCATCTCCTGGATATCCAAAAGTAAAATAAGTTTCTGTCTTATAATCTTTCATTTTTTCTTTAGCTGCTTGTAATATTTCTTCACCCAATTCTTGTGCAAATTTTATCTCATCAGCAACTATCATTTCATTTATCAGTACTAATTCTTTAACATTCATTATTATAATTTCAATTGAATCTTTATCGGGAAATATTTCTTTTACAAATTCTAAAGAATGCATACTTCTTTCTGTTCCGTCTATTGGTATTAACACTTTCCTTTTATTCATGTATACTCCCCCTTAAATATCTCGATATTATAGTATTCTACACATTAGCAATAATATCCTCTATTTCACCTTAATGAATATATAATTTTTTACTTATCTATATAAATTCCCATTTCTAATTTAAGTATACCCTGAAATAATCATTTTTATAAATTTATAGGGCATATCTACATATAAAACTTTTTATATATGCAAATATACCCTTATTTTATTTATATTTTTATTCGATAATTTCTCCATTAGTAGAAATAGTTACTACTTGCCAAGGAATCATTTTATCACTTGCCTTTAATGCATTTTTCACAGCATTTTCTATTCCACCACAACATGGAACTTCCATTCTTACAACAGTAACACTTTTTATATCATTCATCTTCAAAATTGTCGTTAGTTTTTCTGAATAATCTCCCTCATCTAGTTTTGGACATCCTATTAATGTAATTTTGTTTCTAATAAACTTATTATGAAAATCTCCATATGCATAGGCTGTACAATCTGCTGCTATAAGTAAATTAGCATTATTAAAATATGCTGCATTGGGAGAAACAAGTTTAATTTGCACAGGCCATTGATTCAATTGTGATACTATCTCACCCTCAGTTCTCGCATCCTTCACTTCAATCTTCTTATGGTTTAACATTCTAGCTTGTGCACCTGGGCATCCAAATTGAATTGTTTGATTCTTGTTTAACTCTAATTTCTTTTGCTCAGTATTTCTTTTCTCCATGTTTATCTTTACAGCTTCTTCATCATAAGCAGCTGCTTCTCTCTCTTCGAAAGAAATAGCATTAGTTTCACATGAAGGAAGACAATCTCCAAGCCCGTCACAATAATCATCCCTTAATAATTTTGCCTTTCCATCTACTATACCTATAGCTCCTTCATGACAGGCACTTGCACAAACACCACATCCGTTACATTTCTCTTCATCTATTTTAATAACTCTTCTTATCATAAAATTCTCCTCCTACATTTCATACTCATTTAAATTCACTAATCATTAATTTTTGACCATACATTAATAATTGAAATATAGCATTTAAATAAATCAATTAACTTATAGAATTATTATAATAGAATGTTCATATAAAATCCGTTTCATTTGATACAGAAATATTAATTATCAATTTTTAATTTTCTAACAATGTTAAGTTTTTTAAACTGAAGTCCAATATTTTAGCTGAGTGTGTTAATGCTCCTACAGATATGTAATCAACACCTATTTCAGCTATTTCTTTAATATTATTTAGTTCAACATTTCCTGAGAATTCTATTAAGGCTCTTTTTCCTATTATTTCAACTGCTTCTTTAGCTATCTCTAGACTCATATTGTCAAGCATTATTATATCTGCGCCTGCTAATAGTGCTTCCTGTACCATTTCTAAATTTTCAGTTTCTACCTCTATTTTTCTAACAAATGAAGAATTTTTTCTAGTTAGCTCTATAGCCCTTTTTATTCCACCAGCCGCACTAATATGATTGTCTTTAATCATTATACCATCAGATAAATTAAATCTATGATTACATCCACCTCCAATCTTTACAGAATATTTCTCTAATATCCTTAAATTTGGTGTTGTTTTTCTTGTATCTAATAATTTTGCATTTGTGTGTTTTATTTCTTGTATAAATCTATTCGTTAATGTAGCTATTCCACTCATCCTTTGAAGTAAATTTAGAGCAATCCTTTCCCCAACTAATAAGCTTCTCGTATTACCTTTTAGAAAAGCAACTCTGTCTTTTACATGTGCATTATCTCCATCACGCTTATAAAATTCGATCTCCACATTTCCTAATAAATCAAATACTCTTTTAAATACTTCAAGGCCTGCAACTATGCCTTCTTCCTTGCAAATTAATTCTACTGTAGAGATACTTTCTTCTCCTATAATTGAATTTGTGGTTATGTCACCGCTTGGACAATCTTCAATAAGTGCATCTTTTATTATTTTATCTATAACTAAATAATTTATCATCTAACTTTCCACCCTTTTCTTTTATAGTTCTAACAGTCATCTCTTTATTTTCTTCTTGTAATTCATCCCATGATTTTTCTAATCTCTCCACAGGAAAAACTTTAATTTCCAAATAATCCACAATATTGTTAATTGATATTGCAGCTCTTCTTGAAAATACAAGTCCTTCAAGTAATGAATTACTTGCGAGTCTGTTAGCACCATGTACTCCTGTACAGCTTGTCTCTCCAACTGCATATAAGTTTTTCATAGATGTTTTAGAATCCAAATCTACTTTTATTCCTCCCATAAAAAAATGCTGAGCTGGAGAAACCTTAATACATTCTTTTGTTATATCTGTTCCTCTTTTTAAGCATTCCTCATAAATGGTTGAAAATCTATTTATGATATAATCTTTTCCCAAAAACCTTATATCTAAATTTACATAAGGCACTTCTGTCTCTTTTATCTGATTATATACTGCTTCTGATACCACATCCCTCGGCAAAAGCTCATTTATGAATCTTTCCCCTTTTATATTTGTAAGAATTCCACCTTCCCCTCTTAGAGATTCTGATATCAAAAATTTCCTCTTATTTTCACCTTCTTCATAAAATGCTGTCGGATGAATTTGAATATAATCCATATCCTTTAATTCTATACCGTGTCTTATTGCTGATGCTATTCCATCTCCTGTCAATATTCTCTGATTAGTTGAATTATTAAATAATCCACCTATGCCTCCAGTTGCCAATACAACAGCTTTTGCATAAACATTTATTTGCTCATCTTCTCTTATTAACATGGCTCCAATGCAATTATTTTCTTTTTCTATAATATCTACAAAATGAGTATTTTCATAAACACTTATATTTTCTCTCTTTTTCACTTTATCAATTAAAATTTTTGCAGCACTTTCTCCTGTATTATCCTTTGTATGGACTATCCTATTTACAGAATGAGCGCCTTCTTTTGTAAAGTTTAAACTTCCATCTTCATTTCTATCAAAAGCAATTCCCATTTCAATCAATGATTCTACGTTAACCATAGATTCATTAATTAAAGTTTCAACAGCCTCCAAATCATTTTTGTATCTTCCTGCTTTTAAAGTATCCTCTATATACAGTGGAATATCCTCAACACCTTTTGCAACAGATATTCCCCCTTGTGCCAGATAAGTGTTACTACAAGTAATCTTATCTTTGCATACAATCAAGACATTTAAATCTTTCCTTAAATTTAATCCACAATAAAGACCTGATACCCCTGAACCTATTATTAGAACATCAACAAACTTATTCATATTTTTCCTAATTACTTCTAACATCTTGCGATGCAAGTAAATGCATATTTTCTAACGATCTTAACGCCTTTTTTCTAACATTTTCTTCTATAATCATTTCATTTTTCATATTTAATAAGGCATCATACAAATTTTCAAAGGTTGTCTTTTTCATGTCTTGGCAACATATTTTATCTCCTGGTATAAAGAAATTTTTATTAGGATTCTTTTTCTTTAATTCATGTAAAATCCCTTCTTCTGTCGCTATTATAAAATCGGTTCCTTCATCTTTAGTCGCATAATCTATTATTCCACTTGTACTCCCTATATAATCTGCAATATCTCTGATTTCCTTTGTGCATTCAGGATGGACTAATACTTTTGCATTTATATGTTTTTCTTTTTCAATCAATATATCTTCTCTGCTTACCTTATTATGGCACCTACAAAATCCATCCCATAATATGAACTCTTTTTCTGGGAAAAACTCCGATATATATTCACCTAGATTCCTATCAGGTAAAAACATAATCTTTTTATTAGGTATCTTCTTTAATATTTTCAATGCACTTGAAGAAGTCACAGCTACATCACAATGAGCTTTCACATTACACGTTGAATTTATATAGCAAACTACATATGCATCTGGATGTTTTTCCTTTAATTCTAATAAAGCCTTGCCGCTTGCCATATCTGCCATAGAACATCCTGCACTAGGACATGGCATTAAAACAGTCTTATTCGGTGATAAAACTTTTGCACTCTCTGCCATAAATTTAACCCCGCAAAACATTATAACTTCCTCTTTGCAATCTCTAGCTATTTCACTTAAATAATAAGAATCTCCTACATAATCTGCTAAGTCTTGTATAATTCCTGGTTGGTAATAGTGTGCAAGAATAAGTGCATTCTTTTCTCTCTTTAACTTTAATATTTCTTTTGCTAAATCCATCGCCATGTTTATTTACACCTCTTTTAATTAATTTTACAGGTGTATATACACCATTGAAAATAATTATAACACCACAATTTTTAATATTCAACAGATTTCATTGCCTTATTTAACCTACAAAAAATCATTTTATTTTTCTTGACAGCTAAAAGTTATAGTTGTATTATTGTATTAACAACTTAGTACAACAATACAGTAGTACAATTTACGAAGGAGTGAGACTATGTCATGGGATTTTAATGACGATAGACCAATTTACATGCAGCTAATGGAACAAATACAACTTAGAATCGTTTCTGGCATATACAAAGCTGGTGAAAAATTGCCATCAGTTAGAGATATGGCAGGTGATGCAGCTGTTAATCCTAATACAATGCAGAAAGCATTAACAGAACTTGAGAGAACTGGTTTAGTATTTTCTCAAAGAACTAGTGGCAGATTTATTACGGAGGACGTTAATATGATTAAAAATATAAGAAATGGTTTAGCAAGAGATCAAATTGAAAAATTTCTTCACAACATGGAAAAAATCGGTTATACCAATCAAGAGACAATCCAACTTATAGAAATTATATCAAAGGAGATGAAATAATGGGTAATGCTGATAATAAAATATTGTATAACTCTAGCGAAAGTGATACAATGTCTACTTTTACAAATAGCAATATGGATAATGTCCCTATTTTAGAATGCAAAAATTTATTTAAGACTTATTCTAATACAGAGGCATTGAAAGGGATAAATCTAAAAATTAATCGTGGCAGAATTGTTGGACTTTTAGGTCCAAATGGCAGTGGTAAAAGCACACTAATAAAGTTGGCAAATGGTCTTTTAACTCCATCAAATGGAGAAATATTAATATCAGGAAATAAACCTGGAATTGAAACAAAGAAAATTGTTTCATATCTTCCAGAAAGGACTTATCTTAATGACTGGATGAAAGTTTCAGACATTATTAGCTTTTTTCAAGACTTCTACGATAATTTCAATCCTGAGAAAGCTTACAATATGTTATCAAAACTTAACATTAATCCTAACGATAAATTAAAAACTATGTCAAAGGGTACAAAAGAGAAAGTTCAACTTATTTTAGTTATGAGTAGAGAGGCCGATTTATATTTATTAGATGAACCTATCGCAGGTGTTGATCCTGCTGCCAGAGATTATATTTTAAATACAATAATCACTAATTACAATGAAAATGCCACTATAATTATATCTACTCACCTTATTTCTGACATTGAAAGAATATTAGATGATGTAGTATTTATATCATATGGAAATATATTCTTAACTAAAAGTGTTGATGAAATAAGAGAAAATGAAGGCAAGAGTGTTGATGCTCTATTTAGGGAGGTATTTAGATGTTAGGAAAATTAATGAAGTATGAGGTAAAAGCAACTGGCAGAACCCTTATACCGCTATATTTAGTATTATTAGCATTTGCTATCATTAATAAAATTTTTATCGGAACTGGTCTATCCCATAAACTTCAAGGATTTGGTTCAATCCCATTTATACTAAGCATCTTTGGATACGGATGTACTATGGCTGCTGTATTCATAGTCACCTTTTTCATAATTATCCAAAGATTTTATAAAAATCTGCTTGGTGATGAAGGATATTTAATGAACACCCTTCCAGTGAGCACCATCACAAACATTACAAGCAAACTTTCAATTGCCACTTTTTGGACTATAATAAGTGGAATTATAGCCATACTTTCAATAATTATTATGGCATTTGACCCTAGGGCTTTTGGTCAATTCTTTTCTGAAACTTTTAGGGCTCTTTCAGAAGGTTATGCTAAAATAGGAATACAAATTTATGTAATTATTATAGAATTATTAATTGCTATGATATTTCAGTTTGTAAAATTTATTAGTATGATTTATGCTTCTATATCAATTGGGCATATATTTAGTAAGCATAGAATTCTTTCATCTTTCGGGGCATTTATAATATTAAATTTAATTGCAGGTGCAATATCCTCATCTATTGGGATAGCTTTTTCATCCTCTAGACTGCCTGATTTACTAAGAAATATTGAATCTCTTTGGCCTATTAATTTATTTTTAATATCTATCACAGTATTTAATATAATCTTCATAATAGTTTATTTCATAATAACAAGCTATATATTAAAAAATAAATTAAATTTAGAATAAAAAATGCTATTTTAAATATATAATCTTAGTATAGTGCCAACTTGTATAAAAAGCTAAATACAAACACTAATACTTACCAAGATAGTATATTTATTTATAAATATTAAAAAAGCGACTATTGAAATAATTTTCGATAGTCGCTTTTAATATGCAAATTTTTTAGTCATTTTCTATGCATTTTTATAAATTGTTAAATATTTTATATTGACTTATTCCTCATTTTATTACATAATTACATATAACTTAATAGGTAAATAACTAAGATAGAGGCGCGAAATTTAAGAGTATTATTATGGAGGTAAGCTCATTGAAGTAATAAGAAAGGAACTTTCGCCGAAGTAAATAGCTGATTGCTTTAATACTATTTGCTGGGCTTGTGTAAAATATATACAAGACTGCCACAACTTATTTTGTGGAGAGCTATTTTTAATGTAAATGTCGATATTCGTCATATTTTTAAAATGTGTAACTTTCGTATTTATGTCATGAGTATGCTCTCATGGCTTTTTTTATTGTTTTAATTTTTATATTATCTTAGTTACTTGCTTATGGAAATTTAAAACCATAATGGAGGATAGAAAAATGAGTGAAGAAAATCACGAATTAAAGAGAAGTTTAAAAGCAAGACACTTAAACATGATAGCCATAGGCGGATCTATTGGTACCGGTATATTCCTTGCAATGGGTGATACTCTCCACCAAGCTGGTCCTGGTGGTGCATTAGTAGCTTATGCACTAGTAGGTATAATGGTATACTTTTTAATGACAAGCTTAGGAGAAATGGCAACTCATATGCCAATATCTGGTTCATTTAGCTCATATGCTAATAAATTTATTGATCCAGCTCTTGGATTTGCCCTTGGCTGGAACTACTGGTACAACTGGGCTATAACAATTGCAGCCGAAATGGTTGCCGGTGCTCTGTTGATGAAATACTGGTTTCCAGATGTAAATGCCCTATATTGGAGTATTTTATTTTTAGTAATTATAGTAGGCTTAAATATTTTATCATCTAGAGCATATGGAGAATCAGAATACTGGTTTGCTGGTATTAAGGTGGTTACCGTTCTTATATTCATAGTAATTGGTGTTTTAATGATTGTAGGCATAATGGGTGGAGATAAAATAGGATTTCATAACTTCACCATTGAAGATGGACCCTTCCATGGAGGAATTAAATCAATATTTTCTATTTTCTTAATTGCAGGTTTTTCATTTCAAGGTACTGAACTTATTGGAATTGCTGCAGGTGAAAGCGAAGATTCTGAGAAGAATATTCCAAAAGCTATAAAATCAATATTTTGGAGAATATTAATATTTTACCTAGGTACGATTATTGTCCTAGGAGCAATAATACCATTTACTGAAGCTGGACTTGATACAAGCCCATTTACAATGGTATTTGAAAAAGCTGGTATTGCAGGTGCTGCTTCACTGATTAATGCGATCATATTAACTTCTGTATTATCTGCTGGTAACTCTGGTATGTATGCATCAAGTAGAATGCTTTATGCAATGGCTAAAGAAGGTATGGCTCCTAAAGCTTTTGCTAAAACAAATAATAGAGGTGTACCTATAAATGCCGTACTTCTAACTACATTAATAGCTTCTGCTTGCTTTTTAACAGGTCTATATGCAGAGAGTACTGTTTATGTTTGGCTAGTTGCAGCATCTGGTCTTGCTGGATTTATAGCTTGGGTAGGTATAGCAATATGCCACTATAGATTTAGGAAAGCATATGTTTATCAAGGAAGGGATTTAAATGAGTTAAAATATAGGGCTAGTTTATATCCATTTGGTCCAATATTAGCATTATTAATGTGTATTATTATAATAATAGGTCAAGGATATTCATACATTACTCCTGAGGCGATTGATTGGAATGGATTAATTGCAGCTTATATAGGACTTCCATTATTCTTAATCTTATACGTAGGTTATAAAATAAAGAATAAGACTAAAGTTATTCCTTTAGATAAAGTTGATTTAGACTTCTCTGATAAATAGTAACAAAAAGTAAGATCATAATTTTTAAGTTTAACTTTTACTTGTACTTTCTATTTTAGCTTTAAATATTATATTTCTCTGGAAATAAGAAGAGTACCTCAAATATTTTTGAGGTACTCTCCTTTCTATATTATATGATCCTATTCATTAATTATATAAGGCACAGTTACAATAACTACATTTCTCATCTTAAGTATAGATCTTCTTAAAAGTATTGATGTTTGATTATGAAGTGTCTGATGCCACCATTTATGTATAATAAATTGAGGCATTACTATTGTTATTACTTCGTGTTTCTTTAAGTGCTTATGTTTTTCTTCCACATACGCTAAAAGTTTTTCGTTAACATTTCTGTATGGCGCATTTTCTATGACCAATTGAGCTGCTATCCCAAGCTTATTATACTTTTCTATTAGTTTCTTTGTGACTTCTTCATCTGTACTAACATGATAAACTTCTATGTTCTCCCCAAGAGTTAAAGCGCAATTTAAACTCTTAATGAAAGATTTATTAATTGTTTGAACTGGCACAATAACATGTTTTGTTATTGCTTCTCTTACAATTAAACTCTCTAAACCTGTTTCTATTTTTAAGTTCTCTCTAACTTTAGTATAGTGTCTTCTAACTCTTAACATTCCTGTTACAAGTATCGGTATGCATACAAGCACAATCCATGCTCCATGCTTAAACTTCTCTACACCTATTATTATGCATGTTGCTGCTGTAACAGCTGCCCCTAACCCATTTATAAACGCTTTATGTCTCCAATGCCCTTCCTTGCTCTTAGTCCATTTTCTAAACATTCCAAATTGTGATAATGTGAATGATATAAATACACCAACCGCATATAAAGATAACAACATATGAGTACTACCATCTGCAATATAAACTAAAAGTGAGGATACTAGAAATAACAATACTATTCCATTTGAAAAACTTAATCTAGTTCCCCTTTTCCCAAGTTGTCTTGGAACATATCCATCCTTAGCTAATATTGATAACAGTAGCGGCAAATCTGAAAATGCAGTATTAGCTGCAAGTGTAAGAATAATAGCTGTCGTAGCTTGTACTATAAAAAACATTAAACTGTTTTGTCCAAAAACTTGGATCGCTATTTGTGCTATTACTGTAATATCTTGACCTGGAACTGCTTTGTACATTGTTGAAAGGTATGATATCCCACCAAATATAATAAAAACAATACAAGCTAATGTTCCTAATACTATTTTCGCATTCTTCTGAGCTGGATTTTTAAAATTAGGTATTCCATCACTTACCGCTTCGATACCTGTCAAAGCAGTACATCCTGAAGAAAAGGCCTTTAGGAATAATAACAAAGTTAAATCTCCAGCTGCTTGTGGAACTACATATAATTGCTCTGGACTTTCTTTCAACACTAATACTTTGAATACTCCTGTTATTATCATTATTATTATTGATAATATAAATAAATATGTTGGTATTCCAAATAACTTAGATGAATCCCTTATTCCTCTAAGATTCCCTAATGTTATTAACCCTATTACAAAAATAGCTATTAACGGTTGATACGGCAACAAGGCTGGAATCGCTGATGTTATTGCAGCTGCTCCTGCACAGGTACTAACTGCAACAGTTAATAAATAATCAATTATTAATGATGACGCTGCCACCAATCCTGGAAGCTTACCTATATTTTCGCTCGCAACAATATACGATCCGCCCCCATGAGGAAAATTATCGATTATTTGTCTATATGAAAACACTATTATTCCTAATAAAACTGTAATTGCTATTGCTATTTCTATCATGGATCCATATGCACGCATACCAAGAATAGGTATAAGAACTAATAGTATTTCTTCACTTGCATAAGCTACCGATGAAATAGCATCACTTGATAATATTGGCAGCCCCCAAATAACACTAAATTTTTCTTCAGCTAATTCGTTAGTTTTAAGAGCTCTTCCAATCAATAATGATTGAATTTTTTTAAACATAATTCTTCCCCCATATTGTAAAAATTATTATGCAATTTCAAATTTATTTAACAGGTAATAAAAAGGATTTTCTCCTCCTTTTTTATTACCTGCTATTACAACATACAGATTATATATCTATATATTATTGATGTAAATATATTTATTTTTATAAATACGTTTTCAATACAACTTTATTTTTAAATATTTTTCGACAGTACGATTTTGTCTTTACTACTTACTGTATTTTAAATAAAAAGAAAGAAGATAACTAGTTTCATACCAGCTATCTTCTTCTATTATTTATCTTATATTAATTTATCTTAAGAACATTGCCATATCATCTTCAACATTTGTAATTCCACCTATACCAAAGTTTTCTACTAAAACATTAGCTACATTTGGTGAAAGGAATGCTGGAAGAGTTGGTCCTAAGTGAATGTTTTTTACTCCTAAGTGTAATAGAGATAATAAAACTATTACAGCTTTTTGTTCATACCAAGCAATGTTAAATGCTATTGGTAATTCATTTATATCTTCAAGACCAAATACTTCTTTTAATTTTAGTGCAATTACTGCTAATGAATATGAATCATTACATTGTCCTGCATCTAAAACTCTTGGAATTCCACCAATATCTCCTAAATCTAATTTGTTATATTTATATTTTGCACACCCAGCTGTTAAGATAACAGTATCCTTTGGAAGCGCTGCAGCAAAATCTGTGTAGTATGATCTAGCTTTTTGTCTACCATCGCATCCTGCCATAACAAAGAATTTCTTAATTGCTCCAGTTTTTACTGCATCAACTACTTTATCAGCTAAAGCTAATACTTGGTTATGAGCAAATCCACCAACTATTTCTCCTTCTTCAATTTGAGTAGGTACTGCACATCTCTTAGCTTGTTCAATAATTACAGAGAAATCTTTCTTTCCATTTTCATCAGCTGCAATATGAGTGCATCCTTCATAACCTGCTGATCCAGTAGTATATAATCTTCCTTTGTAACTATCTCTTGGAGGAACTATACAGTTTGTAGTCATAAGTATTGGTCCATTAAAGCTTTCAAATTCTTCTGGTTGTTTCCACCATGCATTTCCGTAGTTACCTACTAAGTGTGAGTATTTCTTTAAATGTGGATAGTAGTGAGCTGATAACATTTCAGAATGTGTATACACATCTATTCCTGTTCCTTCTGTTTGAATTAATAGTTGTTCTAAGTCTTTTAAGTCATGTCCTGAAATTAATATTCCTGGATTTGTTCCAACTCCAATATTTACTTTTGTTATTTCTGGATTACCATAACTTTCTGTATTAGCTTTATCTAATAACGCCATCCCATCAACACCAACTTTTCCTGTTTCTAAAGTTAATGCTATATATTCATCTATTGTTACGTTGTTATTAGCAGTTAATGATAATGCTTTTTGCATAAATGCACATATATTTTCATCTTCATATCCTAAAGCATTTGCATGTTTCATGTATGCAGATAAACCTTTTAATCCATAAGTAATAAGTTCTCTTAAACTTCTGATGTCTTCATTTTCAGTAGCTAATACACCAACAGTCTCTGCTTTAGCTTCCATTTCTTCTCTTGTTTCTGCATTATATAACGCAGCTGCACTTAAGCTTTCTTTGTTAGCTAATTTTCCTAATAATTCTTCTTTTATTTTTAAAGTATCTTTTACTCTTCCATAAAATACTTCTTTATCAAAGTTAGCATTAGTTATAGTAGTGAAAAGATTCATTGTTACTGTAGTATTAATAGCTTGTGATACAACGATACCTTCTTCTCTAGCTTTTGTTGCAACTTCTGATAAACCTCTAGTCACGTATATTAATAAATCCTGCATTTTAGCAAGGTCTGGAGTCTTACCACACACACCTTTTACAGTACATCCTGTACATCCTGCTGCTTCTTGACATTGAAAACAAAACATTTTATTATCCATATTGAAATCTCCTCCACACACTTAATTTTTATCAAATAAATTTTTATAAATTTCTATATCAGTTAGGTACATTCCCTCGAATCACCTTATGAACCTATTTTACATTGAAATTATAAAATACTCTGTTTCATTTGTTACGACTCAGAAATCTTTTGGAATTATTTTTATAAATACATAAAAATAACCTAGAATTCATATATACTCTAAGTCATCACAATTTAAAGGTATTGTGACGAACTTAAAGTGAAGTGGTAACCAACCGAAATAGAATACATATATGTTTCGCAGGACTAGAAAAACTTCGCTGGGTATGTCTAAATAGGAGTTTGTATCCATTTATGCATGCTCCAAAATTCATTTTGGACAAGCAAAACGGAACAATATCCCATTAAGACATACCATCAGCTCATTTTTCAATGCCTGCTGCACATATATGTATTCTATTTCTTTGTTTTACTATCACTTTAAGTATTTCACAGATTTATCTTCAAAAGTTATATATTTGTGTATTATAAGGGTACAAACTGTATTAGTGATTGTAAATAATCTCTATCAAAGGTATTACTAATCTGATAAATATAAAAATACTTGCATTAATATATTCTTAATTTAAACTTACTACTAAACAAAGAATAGTAATATATGTTTTTACAGAGTGTTCATAAGAAGATTTTGCTGGCCGTTATTCTAGATTATAAGTTGTTCCAAATATGCTTGTTCAAAAGCGTAGTCTTTGAAGCAAGCATTTTGGATGCAACTTATAATCTTAGAATAATCCAGTAAAATCTTCTAGGAAACAGAGTAAACACATATATTCCCATTCGATTGTCTGGCAGTAAATTAAAATTATACTATACTGCAAGTATTTTTATATTTCAGACGATTCGCAATACATTTAATTCTAGCAGAAATGTATTCCACTCCAATAAATACGTTCTTTGATAATAGTTTTTTCTGGGAATTCTATTCCCTCTAGAGCCCACTTTTTATATTCTTCAAATCCAACTCTATCAATTATATAACCAATATGCTCTTTTCCACCTGGAGCATCTTTGTCTATATATTCCTCAACAAATTTATAAGTATTTAATATTATTTTAATTATACTTTGCTCATCAGCCCAAATTAAGAAATCTTCAGCAAGACGAGGGTTCTTCTTACCTGATCTTCCCATAAGAACTAACTTATAATATTTTTCTTTACTTCTTGTCCATGCCCCAGTAGGACACGCATTTGCACATTCACCACAACCAATACATTTTTCTTTATTTCTTACGATTTTATAGTTAATGGCTTCAAGTGCTCCTACTGATTTTTTCTTACAAGCTTTCACACATGCCATGCAGCTTACACATCTATCAATATTATATTGTGGTTCTGTCATTCCAATTATCCCAAAGTCATGTGTTCTTGCTTTAATACAATCATTAGGACATCCTGTTAATGCGATTTTAAAATGTAAATCATTTGGGAAAATAGCTTTTTCTATTTTCTTTGCAAAATTAGTTGTATTATAATTAGCAAACGGACAAACATTGTTTCCAACACATGCCGATACATTTCTAGTTCCTGCAGCAGTATATCCTTTGCCTGGTATTTCTTGATTTATTTCTAATTTTTCAATAATTGGTTGTAACAATTCATTTACTTTATCCATATCCTCAAAGCTTATACCTGGTACTTCAAAACCTTGACGTGTTGTTATATGAACAGTTCCATCACCATACTTTTGTGATATTTCTTGTATCATTCCTAATAATTCCGCATCTAAATGCCCCCCAGGAACTCTAATTCTAGAGGCAGTTATCCCTCTTTTTTTAGTGACTCTAAAAGCATTTTTCTTGATTGCCTTTGTATTTAAATCCACAACTAACCCCTCCTAATCTATTAAGAATTTGCCTTTTGAATAATTGAAAACAGGACCATCTAAACAAATATAAGTATCATCTATTTTACAGTGTCCACACTTTCCGATTCCACAACACATTTTTCTTTCTTGTGAAATCCAAATATTATTTTCATCTATACCACGTTTTAAAAACTCTGCAACAGTAAACTTCATCATAATAGGAGGTCCTACTACAATAACTGCTGCATTATTAATATTCTTTATTAGTAAATCAGGAATATATTTTGTTACCATTCCAACATTGCCATTGTATCCTTCTTCTGCATTATCAACAGTTAGAATAAGATTTATATTACTTTTCCACATTTTAATATCATCTTTGAATAAAACGTCATTAGGAGATTTAAATCCTGCAATTAGAGTAAAGCTTTCTGCTTCACCTGCATTTTTTGCAAAGTAATCTACAACTCCTCTTACTGGAGAAAGACCTGTTCCCCCTGCAACAACTATTAATTCTTTTCCTTTGTAATTTTCAATATCAAAGCCATTACCATAAGGTCCTCTTAGAAATAATTTATCGCCAACATAATTATTAAATATTTCATTAGTTACTTTTCCAACACGTCTTATAGTTAAGTCTACAGTACCGTCTTCAATACCACTTACTGAAATAGGCGCTTCACCAAACTTTGGTAATGAAACTTCAAAGAACTGTCCTGGTTTTACATCACCATTAAACTCCATTCGAAAAGTATATTCTATTTCTGTATGTTTAATTACTTCTTTAATTTCCGATAAAAAAGGAATATATTCATTTTTACTCATTGTCTGCCACCTCTTTCATACCATCTTTTAATTTGTTCACACAGTTAGAGAATGATATATATTCTGGGCAGATATCATCACATCTTCCACATCCCACACACATATGATATCCCCATTTCTTTTTATAGTCATATACTTTGTGTAGTACTTTAAAACGCATACGTTGCCCTTTATCTAACCTAAAACTATGTCCTCCAGCCATATTTGTATATCCATCTACATGGCAAGATGCCCATACTCTTCGTCTTTCACCTGCTTTACCATTATCAGTATAGAAGACATCCTGCATTGTAAAGCAAGTACATGTAGGACAAACAAAATTACATCTTCCGCAAGCAATACAACGAGCACTGTACTCTTTCCACATATCTGATTTCATAACATCTAAAGAAAGATTATCTAGTATCCAAACCTTTACACTGTTTTCCGTTACAAAGTCTGGTTTAACATCTAAAGTTTCATCAACCTTAAATAGCTTTCCTAACTCCTCATCTTTAGCATCTACATATACATTATCTCCATTTACTTTTAAGTATGCATTATATTCATCATTTTTATTTGTTTCCATACTTACACAAAAACAATTTTCAAATGAGTTTTCACATCCTATTAAAATAAATTTTGCATTTTCTCTTATTCTCTTATAATAATAATCTTCTTGTCCATTTCTTAAATAAATGTCATCCATACGTTTTACCGCATGTAAGTCACAGCTTCTTAAGAAAATGATAGCACCTTTTTTAGGAGCATCTGCTTCCTTTATGGAATCTTCTGTGAAATAGAAAAGTGTTTGAGATATAGGAAGTAATACTTCCTTATATGAATATTGGGCTTTTTGATCAAAAACTATATCATCTATTGTTTTTATTTCACCATAACGTACTCTATCAGTATCAGAGAAACTACCTTCACCTTCAAATAATTTTGGTGCATATACTACATATTCTTTTGATAAATATTCGAATACTTTATTAATATCATTTTTGCTTAATTTATATCCCATCAGCTTACTCCTTTACTTCTTTTTTGAAATTATATAATAAGGTAGTGCTAGAAATACTGCTCCACCAATCATATTTCCAAGTGTTACTACACCTATGTTATACACATAACCCATAATGCTTACACTTGCAGCTCCCGGATTAAGTAATCCTATTGTCAAAAGAGTCATATTGGCAACACTATGTTCAAAACCTGCTGTTATAAATGCAAATAAACACCAAAATATCATAATAAGCTTAGCTGATTCACTTTTTAATTTAAAACTACACCATGTAGCTAAGCAGACTAGTATATTACAAAAAATCCCACGTACTAATAATGGTAAAAATGGTACACTCATTTTAGCTGCTGATGTTTTTGCAATAAATTCTCCAACGGGTCCAGCTGTAAGTCCTGTAGCATAAAATAAATATCCTGCAATAATAGAACCAACTAAATTTCCTATAAAACAAACTATCCATATGTTAATAGTGTCTGTCCACTTCACTTCTTTTCTTAAAGAAGCAGCTGTCATAATAAAGTTGTTTCCTGTAAAAAGTTCTGATCCTGCCATAATTACTAAACTAAGGGCAACTCCAAAGGATACTCCCATGACTATTTTTGTAGCAGGTGATCCACTACCACCTAATAATCCTCCTATTGTGAATATAAGCATAATTCCCATACCCACATAAAGACCTGCAAGCATTGAACTTATGAAATATCCTAGTTTATTTGTCTTTAATAAATTAACTTTTGCCTTGGCTGCCATAATTACACTGTTAAATTCTTCACAAAACATACTATAAATTCCCCTTTCATATATACGTTTACCTATAAATTAATTATAAGTTATTAATAAATAAAGCACCGTGATATAAATCACGGTGCTTTAAAAAATTTTGATAATTTATCTTGATCAATTACTTTGATTTTTTTATTCTCATACTTAATTAATTTATTGTCCAAAAGTATTTTTAGTGATCTGGATACAGTTTCTCTTTTTGAGCCAAGTAAATCTGCTAGATATGTTACACTTATATTCATATTAATAGTTACTCCATCCTCACACTTAACTCCATAATCTCTGCTAAGTTTCCAAAGTTTTGCCGCAAGTTTCTTTTCCATTCTTACTACACCTGTTGCATTCTTTAGCTGCCTATACAATCTTCTTACTTTCATAGCTAATGAGAACATAACATTCTTGGTAAGGATAAAATCATCCTCCATAATCTTTAAAAATGTATATTTATCATAACTTAATATGTAAGACTCTTCAAATATCTCACAATTTATAGACGACGGTAAATCTTGTATAATAACATCATTAATCATTTTACCTCTACCCAAAATGAATATAACACGTTTATTTCCATTCTCATTTAATTTATATAGAGATATACTTCCGCTTAATACTACATATAAAGTAGATACTTCTTCTTTATCTCTAAAAAGATGATTTCCAGGCTGATACTTTTTAACTTCTCCAAAATCCTTAAGCTTACTTAAAGATGATTTAGAAACACTATTAAAAATTTCTAACTCCTCTAACTGTTCTTCAGAAATATTTTTCATAAATAACTCCTAATTACTTACTATAAACTTAATAAAATAATATTTGCGATAGTAAGCTAACCTAATTATTCTATTATAATAAAATTATTTTATATTAATGATTTCTACGTATACCTCTGCCTTATGAAATATCAATATATATCATTTTAATCAAATAATTCTGCTTCTAACTCTTCAATATTTAAAATTTTAATTATATTTCTATCAAACTCAATATAATTTAGATCTCTAAGATTCATTAATTCTCTTGATAAAGATGGTCTAGGAATACCTAGTGAAGATGCAATTTCTTCTTTATTTTCTTTCAGTTTAACTATTTCACTTTTTTGGCTCTTTGCCTGTTCTAATATGTAATTTATAACTTTATGTTTGATGCTTTTAAAAGCTATACTTTTTATCTTTGAATTTAACATAAATATCTTATTACTCAATGAAGACATAAAGTTCCCTAATACTCTTTCATCACTTGTACATAATTTTAGTATGTCTGCTCTGCTTATATAAAGTATATTACAGTCACTAAAAGCTATAACTGTAGATGGATATTTTGATTTCTTTGAGAATACTAATGCCTCACCAAATACATCTCCATTACTTAGTCTCTTTAGAATTATTTGTTTTCCGCTAAGGTATATTCTTTGAATTTCGACTATCCCCTCTAAAACAAAACCTAAACTATTACATTCATCTTCTTCATTAGCAATAATTTCTCCCTTTTTATATGATCTTAAATTATATCCAATATTTGAAATAAGATCCCTAATTTCCTCAACACTTAAATCTTGAAAAAATTCATTCCCCTTTAATTTATTAAGTACATCTTCCATATAGAAATTCCTCCAAAAAATATCTAATCAGGGCCCAGACAAAATCAGTCAAAGTTACTCTAAAGATTTTAATAATTCATCTAAATTTCTTTTTAATTCAATAGCACTTTCAGTTGTTATGTTAGCTTTACATACTATTTGACGTGGTACTTCTAATATGTCATCCTTTAGAAGTCTTCCTTTTTCAGTTAATTCAATAATTACTACTCTATCATCATTTGTGTCTCTATATCTTGTTATTAATCCCATTCCTTCAATCTTCTTTAATAGTGGCGTCAATGTACCAGAATCTAAGTGCAATCTTCGTCCTATATCCTTAACCGTACTCTTTTCATCTTCCCATAATACCAGCATCGCGATATATTGTGTATATGTTAGATTGAATTTATCCAGAATTGGTTTATATAATTTTATTATTTCCCTTGATGCTGCATATAAAGAAAAGCAAACTTGATTGTCTAATTTTATACTTTCATATTTTTTTGATTTATTCATAATTCATTCTCCTATAACCGCCATATCATTTATATAAATTTAATTTTAACAAACCAAAGTAAGTTTAACTTTTTTGCTTTGGCATGTCAATTTTAATATAGCACTTTTCGTCCAATACATAAAGCTCACTTATGCTCAATATTATAGATAACATATCTTATTTCTATAACTTTACTATTTTTTAGAAACAGAATCCACATAACTTACTGCCGATAAAGCTGCTATATTGCCTTCTCCAGCTGACTTTATATATTGATATGGCTTTCCAACAATATCGCCAGCTGCGAAACATCCTTTAATACTCGTTCTCATTAATCTATCTACCTCAATATGGTTATCAACTATCTTTAATCCTGGTACCAATTGTCCTGGAGAAATGCTATCTCTAAGTATAAAAATACCATCTGTTTCAATTTCTGAATTCTTTAGTTTCAGCTTGCTTACTTTATCTCCTCCTATAATTCCAACTGGTGTATCATTGATAATTTCTATAGAAGGATCTACCTCAACTTTTTCCTTATACATAGGAATATAATTTACTTTAGATGCTATTGATGCAATAAAATTAGCCTCTTCTTCCTCATGCTTATTATAAGAAACTATTGTAACTACCTTTCCTCTATATAGTGGAGCATCACAAGTTGCACAATATCCTACTCCTTTTCCAAGAAGTCTTTCTTCTCCATCAAATAATTTTCCGTATTCAACACCTGTGGCTAATATTACTGATGTAGCTTCATATATTTTTTCATTTACCATTAAAGCAAAATAGTCTCCCATGGCATATACATTATTAATTCTCTCTTCAGTTATATTTATATCCATTTCTTCTAAATGTTTATTAAACTCTTCTTGCAATTCTTTACCGCTTTTTTTATAAAAACCTAGATAATTATTTATTTCATGAGCTTTTGCAAGCTTACTAGTAAGTTCCTTATTCCCAAATATTATAAAATTCTTTTTTCTTATTCTTGCATTCAATGCAGCTGACAAACCTGCAGGTCCACTTCCTATTATTGCTATATCATATCTTTCGCTCATCTTTTTTTCCTCCATTTACGTATATTTAATTATAAACCTATTTCTATTATAAACTATCTTATTTAAACTATATAATTATAATATATCTTCTGCACCACTTAATGTCTATTTCAAAAATGCAATAATTTAAGCATTTAACAAATTTATAATATCTTCTTTAATTTTTGATGGCTTTGTTGTTGGAGAATATCGCCCTATAACTTCTCCATCTTTATTAACTAAAAACTTAGTAAAATTCCATTTTATATCCTTATTAAAGAGTCCTCTTTTTTTATTTTTCAAGAATTCATATAGCGGATGTGCGCTAGTTCCATTTACATCAATTTTCTCAAACATGGTAAAAGTAACTCCATAATTTAATTTGCAAAACGAATTTATTTCCTCATTGCTAGATGGATCTTGTTTGGCAAACTGATTGCATGGAAAACCTAATATTTCTAATCCCTGATCTTTATATTCCTTATAAATATCTTCTAACTCTTCAAATTGTGGTGTAAATCCGCACTTACTCGCAGTATTTACTATTAAAACTACTTTTCCTTTATATTCTTCCATTTTTACTTCTTGACCATTCATTTTATTTGCAGAAAAACTATAAAAATTCATGATTATCTCTCCTTACATAATTATGCTTAAAAAGTAACCTTTATAAAATTTAATTTTACTCAACTTATTTATTTAAAATTAAAACATAGTACATTTTAATATTGCACTATGTTTTTTAATGTAGAAAATATTTTATAGATTACTTTCAATTGCTTGTTGAATTTTTTCTTTTGGTAAAAATCCTATAAGTTGCTCTGCTTTTTGTCCATCTTTGAATATTATCATTGTTGGAACGCTTGAAATTTGAAACTCATTTGCTAAGTCTAAACTTTGATCTATATCAACTTTAATAAATTTAGCCTTTCCTTCCATTTCGCCTGATAATCCTTCAAGCACTGGAGATAACATTTTACAAGGTCCACACCAAGTTGCAAAGAAATCTACAACTGTAACTCCACTCTCTATTTCATTTTTAAATTCGTTAGTATCTACTATTTTCATACTTTATTCCTCCATCTTATAAATTAAACTAAAGCTTTTTTAAACATATCTCTAGCTATTTTAAACTTTTTTATATTTACTATTCATAAGAAAAATTAAATTTTTATAAATTAAATTTAACTCAATCTTTTATAATCATATTGTACTTTTTATAATATTCATTGTCAATATTTTTATTATTATTTAACTATATAAAAAATCAGCTTAAAATGCAAATATTTCTTTGCGCGTAAGCTGATTTATTTGAAATACAAGAATTACTCTACATATCTTACTTCACTATAACTTTAAATTCATCAAAATTTATCTTATACTCTGTTAGCATATCTATAACAGTATCCCTAAAAGAATTTTGTGGAGATTTTTTTTCAACTGGTTTAATTGATTTCATAGTCTTATTAATATTTTTATTTTTTTTATATTGTTTTGTAAGTACCTCAGCTGTTTTAACAAGTAAGTCATCCCAATCTTCAACATCTATAATATTATCATCCAACTTTATTGCTTTAGGTTCTTTTAATGAAAAATCCTTATATATTTCTATAGCTTCTTCATTAATTAAGGTATTTTTTAATTCTTGTTTTTCTTTATCTATAGATGCTTCTTTCTTAATTTCCACCAAATCTTTTCTTATCTTACAAATACTTTCTTCATCAGATTGTATATTTTTCTCATATTCATCTTGCATCCACTTAACATATTCATTTATGTTTTCAACAACGCTATATATAGCTATAGATGTATCTCTATAAGCTTTACTTAATTTAAAATCCCTATCTTTTTTAATTATTTCATTTGACTTATCTTCAATGTGGTCTATGGTATTTTCTAGTATGCTTGCCAAGTTGCTCAGACCACTTTGAATTTCAATGGACATGGATGGAAAATTTTTAATTACATACTGAATCGTATCTACATCAAAAAGAGATAAATTTTTCTTTTTAGAAATTCTTTTATCAATCTCTAAATTCTCAATTTTAGTTTCATTAGTTACTTGAACTTCTTTTTCTTGAATATCATCTTTTTTAAAAAAACCCATTACTTGACAACCCCATTCATATATTATTTATATAAATATTTTACCATATTATTACATTTATGTTATCATTTTTAGGATTTTTTTATATTATTTTTTTATCTTATATCTCTATATTAATTCCTCTCTCTTTATATATGGATTTAAATATCTGTTCTTTTTAATTGTAGACTTTCCTATATTTATTGCTTCTTTAGGGCATATATTTATACAAGCCATACAGTCTGTGCATTTTCCTAACCATTTTGGTCTATTATTTTCTATCACGATATTATCTACCGGGCAAACTTTCTTACACATATTGCAACTAATGCATTTCTCATTTACATTAAAGTTTCTATCTTTATTTCTATAAAAATCTTTCCATATCTTATATGCTAAATTTCCAATTCCAGCTTTAAAGTTAATTTCTTTAGCATCTCTTCTCTTAACTGACTCTATAAAATCCACTATCTTACTTTCATTTTCTTTTATAGTTTCCTCAGCTCTAGCTTTAGTAGGATTTCTACCTGCTCGCATATAATTAGAAATATACCTAATAGTACAATAATTACTTATTTTAACATTACTTTTTAATAATTTATTAATTTGAACAAAGCTAGTATTTGCTCCACCGCCTCCTGTAACTCCAATTGCAAAAATATATGCATCTTGATTTACCTTTAACTTTGAGATAAATTCATTAACAACAATCGGTAGTCCTGAACAATGAATTGGATATATAAATCCAATAATATCTTCACAAATATCAAACTTATTTTCTTTTAACACCTTACTCATGGATACTAATTCGCAATCTTTAAAACTTTCTTTTATAATTTTTGCTACATACAATGAATTACCAGTCGATGTATTATAAAATATCTTCATTTAAAATTACTCCTCTAACCCCTACTATACCTATTATTCATCAAATAAAAATATATTTATTTGATGAATAATTCCATAAAAATTTTTCTTATTTATTACTAAGATCTATAAATTCTTCTATATCCTCTTCTATAGTTTTTAAAGAATTTCTCCAGAATTCTGTATCATTTATATCTATGCCCATAACTCTTGCTACATCAGCTATTTTATTTTTTCCTGTAATTGAAAGTAATTTTTCATACTCCTTCGAAAAAGTTTTTCCTTTTTTTAAATATTCAGCATATAATCCTTTTGCAAATAATAATCCAAACGCATAAGGAAAATTATAATAATTATACTCGGCATCATAATAATGAGGTTTCCAAGTCCACATGTATGGATGTAAAAAATCAGGATCTAATCCATCTCCATATGCTTCTCTTTGAGCATCCAGCATAAGATCCTTTATTTCCTCAACACTTAAAGAACTTCCTTTTCTAGCTTCGAAAAATGATTTTTCAAATAGGAATCTAGAGTATATATCAACAATAACTTGTGTGCAATCGCTAATTTCAGTTTCAAGGATTGCTAAAGCTTCATTCTTAGAAGCATCTTTTATTGCTGCCTTTTTTATTATTGTTTCACAAAATGTAGATGCGGTTTCTGCTATCGGCATTGGATAATCTGAATTTAACGTAGTCTCATTATTTAAACACTCTCCGTGAAAACCATGGCCTAATTCATGGGCGAGAGTTACTACATCTCCAAAATTATCACCATAGTTTAGGAGTATTCTACTCTCTCCATTGAAATGTAGATTCTCGCAAAAAGCTCCACCTACTTTTCCTTCTTTTGGTTTCACATCTATCCAATGATTATCAATTGCTTTCCTTGCAAAATCTCCTAAGTTGTCACTAAATGTTCTGAAGTTTTTTTCAACAAATTTAGTACCTTCTTCATATGTAAACTTCATATCTGCTTCGCAAACAGGTGCATATAAATCATAAAATGGTAGTCCGTTTTTATGACCTAACATTTCACCTTTTCTTCTCAAGTATTTCCTAAATACCGGAAGACTTTCTTTCATAGCTAAAAACATTGCCTCTAAAGACTCTTCACTCATTCTTGAATCTATGAGTGTCTTTTCAAGTGGAGATTTATATCCCCTAAAATCACAAACTGTTAAAACTTCACCCTTTATTCCATTTAATGCCGCAGCTACACCTTCTTCTACTTTTTTATAAGATTTTATTTCTGCTTCATATGCTTTTTTTCTTACAGTTGCATCCTTATCATAGGCCATATTTAAAACCATTGTTAATGGTATATGCTTAATTTCATTATCTTCTTCAATTTCTACTAATAATGTGGAAATCAAATTATCCTTAAGTTTCGCCCAGGCATTTGAGCCTGTATTTTTCATATTAGCAATTATACTTTCTTCCTTATCGCTGAGCAAATATTGACTTTGTTCAACTATATTTTTTAACATAAATTCATGTTCCTTAAGTAGCTTAGACTTACTTATTATTTCATCCAGGCCTTCTATGCTGCTAATATATCTTTCAAATTTAACTGAACTGCCAATTAGATTTGTTAATTTCTTTTCTAAAATATCTGAATACCTCAATGCATTCTTATCCTTTGTATTTACGCTTAAGCTTAGATTTATAAAAATACTAATTCTACTAGATAAGTCTGTTACTTTTGTAAATCTATTTATATAGTCCTCTAATTTTTCTACTAAGTTATTTTTATTTTTAGTAGCTTCTAATGCCCATTTATTGATTTCTTCAATAATATCTGTTAATTTATTTAAGTCTTGTTTAAATTCATCGCCATCAAATGACGGATATATTTCCTTTAGGCTCCAATTTAGTTCCATAAATATTCACTCCAAGTCTGTATTTATATTTTTTCCTAACTTTATTATATACCATTATAATATCAATTATAGGTTATAAAATATTCATTATATAATAAAAATCTAGAAGTTAACTAATAATAAATTTAGTTTACCTTCTAGATTCTTACATATACTATATGCGCTTTATATTAAAATTGTTACATGCAAAATTCTAATTTACAATTACATTTGCAATTTCCATCTGTAAATTTAATTATTGTATCCTCTCCTTGATGAATAAGTACTCCATTATCAACATTTTCTATATTAGAAAGTTTCTTGAGTACTAAAGACCATTCTCCTTCTGTACCCATAGATTCAATAATAATATTTTTTTCATTTTTGGTGACTTCCACTTCAAGAACTTTGTTGCCTTTCATGTCTACAACACTTGTGGCAGTTTTCTTATTTTCTTTCAATTCATAGGCCAAAATTGATACATTCTCTCTATAATTATAGTCCGGCTTAGAACTTTCATTTCCAACAGCAATTAAACTATTTTCTTTAACCATCATAGGTACACTTAAGTAATCATGTCTTTCTCTGATCCATCTTCCACCCTTATATTTCTTTCCGCTTATGAAGTTAGTCCAAATTCCTTCTGGTAAATAGTAATTTGCTTCTCCTTCTTCATTAAAGATAGGTGCAACTAAGATAGAATCTCCAAGCATATATTGTTTATCCAAGTAATTACAAGCTAAATCATCTTGGAATTCTAACATCATAGCTCTCATAGCTGGTACACCTCTTTTTGATACATCATTAGCTATGTTATATAAATATGGCATTATTCTACACTTAAGTTTAGTAAAAAATCTAACCACATCACAAGCTTCTTCATCATAAAGCCATGGTACTCTATACGAACTGCTTCCATGTAACCTACTATGAGAAGATAATAATCCAAAAGCAACCCATCTCTTATATACATCAGCTGTTGCAGTACTCTCAAAACCTCCTATATCGTGGCTCCAGAATCCAAAGCCCGACATACAAAGAGATAATCCACCTCTTAAACTTTCTGCCATTGATTCATAGTTCGCTTCGCAGTCTCCTCCCCAATGTACTGGAAATTGTTGTCCTCCAACAGTAGCTGATCTTGCAAATACTGCTGCCTCATCGTCTCCTAAATTTTCTTTTAAAGTCTCAAATACCACCTTATTATATATTTGAGTATAATAATTGTGCATTTTATATGGATCTGATCCATCGAAATATTCAACCTCTGTTGGTATACGTTCACCAAAATCAGTCTTAAAGCAGTCTACTCCCATATCAATTAATTCTTTAAGCTTACCTGAATACCATTTGCATGCATCTGGATTTGTAAAATCTACAATTCCCATTGCAGGCTGCCATAAATCCCATTGCCACACATCACCATTAGGTTTCTTTATCAAATATCCGTGTTCCATGCCTTCATCAAATAACTTTGACTCTTGAGCAATATATGGATTTATCCAGACACATATTTTTAATCCTTTTTTCTTTAATCTTGTAAGCATTCCCTTTGGATCTGGGAATACTCTGCTATCCCATTCAAAATTACACCAATTAAAATCTTTCATCCAAAAGCAATCGAAATGAAATACTCTAAGTGGCAGATCTCTATCTGCCATGCCATCAACAAAACTATTAACCGTTTCTTCATCATAATTTGTAGTGAAAGATGTTGTTAACCATAATCCAAATGACCATGCTGGTGGAAGTGCTGGTTTACCTGTTAGTGTTGTATAATTTTCAACTACTTCTTTCATTGATTCTCCACCAATTATAAAGTAATCTAGACATTCTCCAGGAACGCTAAATTGAACTTTAGTGACTTTTTCTGAACCAACTTCAAAAGATACCCTTTCAGGATGATTTACAAATACTCCATATCCTTTATTAGTAATATAAAATGGTATGTTTTTATATGACTGCTCTGTACTTGTTCCTCCATCTTCATTCCATATATCTATGCTTTGTCCATTCTTTACTAGAGGGGTAAACCTTTCTCCAAGTCCATAAACCAATTCCCCTACTGATAATTGTAATTCTTCCTTCATGAAGACTCCTTCTTCTGGAACCTTCATAAAGACTCTTTCTTCAGTAGTATTAACATATGCTAGTCCTCTTGGCATACTAGACGTTAGCTTTTTATCCCCTCTATAAAAGCTCATTTGAAATACATCTTTATCTATTACAGCTTTAAGATCTCCTGATTTAAATATTATATTATTTTCATTTTCTTCTATTAAACTATTAACCTTCTCATATTTATAAATTTCAAAGTTTGGAGACTTTTTTCGTTGTCCCATAAAATGATATGCTCTAACTCTTATTACATTTTCCATTGGCGAAGAGATTTTATATGTTATAACTGGCCCCTTTAATGTATCTCCTCGTTGGTTTATCTTATTACATGGTGCATAAAGAGTTACAACATCATCTTCTATTTTAGTACTATAAACTTCTTGAGGGCTAAATATCTGATATCCTGGCTTGTCCAGCCAGCATCCATTGCTAAATTTCATATTAATACACGCTCCTACTCTGTTTCCTAAATAAGCTTTTGTCTTTAGGAACTTTATAAATTCTATTATTTTATTTATTCTTCCTATTTAAACTATGCTAAATTATCTAACTATAACATTCCTGTTCAATTAGCCTTTTACAGATCCTGCTGAAACGCCGCCAACAATATATTTTTGTCCTAATATAAATATAATTAATACAGGTAGCAATGTTAGTATTATATCTGCACTAACTAAATTCCATGAATTTTCAAATGCTCCGAAGAAATTATAAACAGCTAATGTCATCGGCCATTTTGCAGAATTATTTAAATAATATAAAGGCATTGTAAAGTCATTCCAAACAACCATAAAATTCAAAACAAATAAAGTTGAAATAATGGGTTTTAATAATGGAAGTATTATTTTTATAAATAATCTAATTGGTCCACATCCATCAATAACAGCTGCTTCATCAATCTCTCTAGGTATTGTTGAGATAAATCCATATGATAAAAATAGGCTAAGAGGAATGTTTATTGCTGCATAAACAAGAATAATACCTAACCTGGTATTTACAAGATTTAATGCTTGCAAAACTTTCATTAACGCAACGTTGTTAATAGGTATAGCTATACCAGAAAGGATAAAGTAATATATAAAATTATTAATACCTTTACGATTTCTTGCAATAACAAAGGCTGCTGCTGCTACTACAATTACAATTATTAAAACACTACAAGTAGCATATAAAAGGCTGTTTAAAAACGATGAGACCAATTTTCCCTGTTCGATTACTGTTTTATAGTTTGCAAATACCCATTCTTTAGGCAGGGAAAGGGACATCTTATTGGATTCACCTTGAGTCTTAAAAGAATTAAGAAATAAAACTACCATTGGTATTAGTACTAATAAACTTATAAAAATTGTTACTATATTGGCTGCTACACTTCCAATTGACTTCTTTAAAGTGACCATTATGCATCTACCTCCTTATTTTCCATGGATTTAATAATGAAATATACTAATAGCAATAATCCAAAGAATAATATACTCGATAATGTAGTACCCATTGCATAATTTCCTTTAGAAAATTCCTTATACACTGCTGTGTTAATTACCCCTGTTGCATTACCTGGCCCTCCATTTGTTAATGAATAAATCATATCAAATACTCTAAATCCATATGTTACATTTAATATTGTTACATTTATAATAATTGGTTTTAATAATGGCAAGGTTATTAAACGAAACTTTTGCCAGAAACTAGCACCATCAATATTTGCCGCTTCATAATAATCAGGAGAAATAGACATCAATCCTGCAATAATTACAACCATTATGTACCCCATACCTTTCCAAGTATCTACAGACATGACAGTTGCAAAAACAATTTTTAAATCAGTCAGCCAATTCATAGCCAAGAAATCCATTCCTACAGATTTAAGAAAATTATTTACAAATCCTGTATCTGGATGTAGCATACTTTTGAAAACAAGTCCTACTACTAAATAAGACATTACTTGAGGAGAAAAGATAACCATTCTATGAAAGTTTTTTAGTTTGATAAATTTTTGTGTTAATAGTAGAGCTAAAGCTAGGCCAACTACAGTTTTCATGATTGTTGTAACTGTAGTAAATAATACCGTATTCCACAAATATGCACGGTATTCCGGTTTCCCCTTAAATACTTCAGCATAATTTTTGAATCCTATAAAATTGATCTTGTCCGTAAAATTGTTCCAATCTGTAAATGAATAAAATATACCTATAATTCCTGGTAAAAAGCAAAGTAAGAAAAATATTAATAGAGCCCCGCTTGTAAAGTACCACGGATATAATTTTTTTCTGTCCATTTAAATCCCTCCATTCTAATAAAATAAGGTTTCAAAAGGAGAAACCTTATTTTCATATAACCGTAATTATTTATCCCAATCAGGATCTTTTTGTAATTTAGCTTGTTCTGTTCTTCTATTCATAATTGTTTCTAATACTTGCTTTGGAGTTGATGAACCACTATACATAGCCTCTAAGTCTTTTCCAATATCCATCCATTGGCTGTCAATATATTTAACGCCAGCTTGCATAACCATTCCTTTTTGCAATGAATCAATGTATGCTTGGTCCTCTTTTGAATATTTTGATTTTACTTCAGGCCAGCATAATTCTGATAATCCTGGTTGTCCATCCAAACGCTTTTGTAAATTCTCAGGTCTTGCTAGGAAATCAAAGAATTTCTTTGCTTCTTCTACATGCTTTCCATTTTTATTTATAAAATATGCATTACTTGCAGGATTCACACCAATTGTTTGGTTATCTCCCCAAGGCATTGCAAATATACCTAACTTATTAACGTCAAAATCAGGGAAATCCGACTTCACTTCATTTCTCCATGCTGATTCTGCTATAAACATTGCAGCTTTTCCTTTTGCCATCGCTTCTTTTGCATTTTCTACTGAATTACTTAAGTAATTATCTCCATAAAAACCTAAATCAGCACATTCTTTTAATTCATTGATTATAGTTTGTAATTCAGGTATAGAATCTAAATCAACTTCATTTTTATTAAGCTTATTATATAAGTCTGGATGCTTTTGTTGATACATTGCTCCTGTTTCAAATAATGGAAGTACTTGATGCCATCCATTTTGAGTTCCTTCATAAATTGGAGTGACTCCTGAATCTTTTATTTTTTGACATACATTTTTGAATTCTTGATAATTAGTTGGTATTTTCAAACCTAATTTATCGAATATCTCTTTATTGTAAACATAGAAATACATTTTTTTACCTGGAAAAGTGATACCATAAACTTTGCTATTGTATGAGATTGAAGGAAGAACATTTGGGTCCATTCTCTTTACCCATTCTTCACTTGATACATCTAATACATATTTTTCAGGATTAACTCTTGTTACTAGATTTAAAGGATCGGCATCCGCGCAGAAAATATCTGGAGCCTCACCCGAATCCAATTTCACTTTAAGTAAATCACGCCATTGAGCATCCGGAGAAATTTGAAAATCAATTTTAATTCCTGTTTCTTTTTCAAAATCTTTTGCCAAATCCTGTACAACTCCAGATGTTGGAAGACCAGATTGATGAGATCCAAATGTTAATGTAACTGAATCTCCACTTCCCGATGCACTTTTACTTCCATCTCCACTGCTGCTTCCACACCCTACAAAAGCACTCCCTATCAGTACTGTCATACAAACCGTACTGACTAATTTTAATAAACGTTTACTCATTAACTATACCCCCATTAATATAAATATTTGGTGCATATTTCTGATATGCTTTACATTGGCTACATGCTTATAATATCACTAAGTATATTAATTAGACATAGATAAAAAAGAACTCCGTTTTGCACTTTTTTGAACATTATTATATAATGTGTTTTGGAAAGGAGGATTATAATGAATTATAAATTACGTTATTCTCAAAAGACATACTTATTTTCTATTTATGGGTTACTAGTAGCCTTATTATTGCTTTTATTCTTTCTTTGTTTTTATTACTTTTATAGTGATAATATTTACCAAACAGCCAAAACCAAATCTGAAACTATCAGTGCCTCTATTCATAAATCAGTATCAACCGAATTAAATAATATGTCCACAATATCCATGAATATTGTCTACTCGAATGCTATAAAAAAGAATTTTACTAGTTTTACACATAATAACACAGATACAATAAATCTCGAACATTTTACTCAATCTAGAGAAAACGTTTTAGCTATATATGATATTATTACTGCTATAATCGGTCCCTTTCAATCAGCCAGTCAAGTTAATCTTTATACACAAAATGGAATATGTATAGGATCAGGTTTCTTTCAAGGAGTAATAAATGTAGATTTGAATACTGTACCATGGTATAAGGATACATTAGATAAAAATGGTGAAAAAAATATTTTTCTTACTGATAAATTATCATACTCTCCTACTAAAATTGAAAATATGTCAAACCATCATTATCTTTCACTTTCACGTGTATTCTTTAATCGAAATAATGAACCAGAAGGTATTGTTGAAGTAGTACAAGATTGCAACACTGTATTCTCTCTAATTTCAGAATTAAAGCAAAAAAATCCTTCAACATCATTCTATATATATAATGAACATAATGAGTTAGTTTACCCCTATTCATCTGCCCCAGAAGATAATATAAATTATACTAATACTATACAAGAACACAATTTAAGTCCATCAGTTGGGTATTTTATTAATATAGATAGTAAGCATGATGTCCTGATGTCGTATCAAAAAGTCGATTCATATAATTGGACAATCATTGCCGTTGAACCTAAGGAAGTTGTTTTCAGATCATTGCACTCCTTTAAAGAAGGTTTTATTATTATAGCTATAATTTCAATCATTTTTACACTATTTTTATGTTTTATAATTTCAAGTAGATTAACTCAACCTTTAAGTACTTTAACTAATTCTACAAAGATGGTCACTATAGACAGAGTATTAAATGAAAATGAAACTCTATTAGTTCCAATTAATAGTAATATACTTGAAATTTCCGAGCTCTATCAATCGTTTTGTGATATGTATGAAAAATTAAGAGATTCTTCTCATGAAATTTTATTATTAAAATCAGAAGAAACTCGTGCAAAACTACAAGCGACCCAATCTCTTATTAATCCACACTTTTTATATAATAGTTTAACAAATATAAGTATCATGGCTGAAGAAGATATGAATAGCGAAATAATTAATATATGTCATGCATTGTGTGATTATTTCCGTTATATTACAACATGCGATGAAACTGCTGTTCATTTATCTTTAGAAATATCATATACGGAAAAATATATTGAATGTATGAAAATGCGATATGGAAGTGATTTTATTTATACTTCAAATATTCATGAATCAACAAAGAACATTTTAATTCCTAAACTAATAATACAACCTATAGTAGAAAATGCTTTTAAATATGGCTTTAGCTCCTCACCACCTTGGATTTTAGATATCAAATCTTCTATAACAAATGATCAAAAGTGGCTTATATATATCGAAGATAATGGTGGTTGTTTAAGTGATCAAGATAAAGAGAAATTATTATCTAATCTCTATAATTTAAACAGAACTAAAGAACTAAAATCATTAAGAATTGGCGGAATGGGACTTAAAAATGTATATCTAAGATTACAACTTTTATATGGTACTGAAGCTATATTTTCAATTGATAATTCTCAAAAAAATAGAACAATTTTTATAATCGGTGGGCCCATACATCTAAATAAGGAGGATTTTTATGAACAATACACACACCTATAAACTTATTGTTGTTGAAGATGAACATCTTATAAGACAGAATATAATAAAAAAAATTAATTCTTTATCTATTCCTTTTGAATTAGTAGGTGAAGCTAGCAATGGAGAAATTGCCATTCCTCTCATAGAACAGCAATGTCCATCTCTAGTTATTACTGATATAAGAATGCCTCAATACGATGGATTAGAATTAATTAAATATCTCTACAAAAATCATCCTCATATAAAGACTATGGTATTAAGTGGATACAATGATTTTAAATATGCTCAGACTGCATTAAAATATGGTGTAAAAGATTTTTTATTAAAACCAGTAAAAATAGAAGAACTTAGCACTGCTTTACAAAGCATTCTTGTTATGCTTGAGTCCGAAAGTAAAGAATTCTCTTCATTTTCAATTGATCACCACAGTCTAAAGCCTGAAAGCCTAAGCCAGTTACTTGAAAATTACTTGCTTAATAACTATGCCTCTGTGACATCAATAACCGAAATTTCTGAGAAATTTGGATTTACAAGTGAATATATAAGTAAGATTTTTAAGAAATATACCGGAGTAACTCCGATAAAATATATCACTAGAATTCGCATTAATGAAGCCAAACAGCTTTTAATTAATCAGCCTGACTTGGAAATAAAAAAGGTTGGTGAATTGATTGGTTATAAAGATGCCTTCTATTTTAGCAGAGTATTTAAATCTAATGTAGGTGTGTATCCTAGCGACTATAGAATAAAACATTTAAATTATAACTAATAATTCTATATTGTTCTCATAATATTGTGTTTTACACCATATTAATTACTATCATGAATTTATCACTCCAAAGAAAAATAGAAGGCAAACTCTCATATTGACTGTTTGCCTTCTGCCTCTTAAGTAACTAACCAAAAACTTTTAATCTATCAAAACTTTTTCTTAGAACTAAGCTGAATAATTATTTTCTTTATTAACTAAATGACTCCTAACTTTCAAATGCTTGAGATAAGTCATAAATTATATCATCAATATGTTCTGTTCCTATTGAAAGACGGATTGTATTTGGTTTAATTCCTGACTCTGCTAGTTCAGTTTCATTCATTTGAGAATGTGTTGTACTCGCTGGGTGAATTACTAATGATTTAACATCAGCTACATTTGCAAGTAGTGAGAATATTTGTAGTTTATCAATAAATTCCTGTGCTTCCTTTGCTCCACCTTTAATTTCGAATGTGAATATAGAACCTGCTCCCTTAGGAAAATATTTTTTATATAAAGCATTATCAGCGCTCTCTGGTAGCGATGGATGATTAACACTTTCAACCCTTGGATGACTCTTTAAAAATTCTACAACTTTTAAAGCATTCTCAACATGACGTTCAACTCTAAGTGAAAGAGTTTCTAAACCTTGTAATAATATAAATGCATTAAATGGACTTATGCATGCACCCGTATCTCTTAATAAAATAGCACGAATTCTTGTCACATATGCGGCAGCCCCAACTGCTTCTGCGAACTTAATTCCATGATAACTTGGATCTGCTTCTGATAATTGTGGGAACTTTCCTGAACCTATCCAGTCAAACTTTCCTGAGTCCACAATAACTCCACCTAGTGATGTACCATGTCCACCAATAAATTTAGTTGCCGAATGAACAACTATATCTGCCCCATGTTCAATCGGTCTAAATAAGTATGGTGTTCCAAATGTATTGTCCACTATTAGTGGTATTTTATGCTTATGTGCAATTTCTGCTAATGCTTTAACATCTAAAATATTTGAGTTCGGATTTCCAAGTGATTCAATTAAAATTGCTTTAGTATTATCTTGAATTGCATTTTCAAAATTTGATAGGTCAGATGGATCTACAAATGTTGTTGTAACACCGTTTGTAGGAAACGTATGTGCTAACAAATTATAAGATCCTCCATATATAGTTTTTTCTGCAACTATGTGATCACCAGCTTTAGTTATATTTTGCAATGCATATGTTATTGCTGCTGCTCCAGATGCTACCGCAAGAGCTGCCACTCCGCCTTCCAAAGCTGCAACACGTTTTTCAAAAACATCTTGTGTTGAATTTGTTAAACGACCATATATATTTCCAGCATCAGCTAATCCAAATCTTGCTGCTGCATGTGCAGAATTTTTAAATACATATGAAGTTGTTTGGTAAATTGGTACTGCTCTAGAATCTGTTGCTGAATCAGGTTGTTCTTGCCCTACATGAAGTTGAAGTGTTTCAAATTTTAATTTTCTTTCTTGATTACTCATAATTTGTTGCCCCCATTTTATATAATTTTTATTTTTAATATATTTACTATGATTTGTACGTTACCCTAATTTTCTAGATATTATATTTAGATTTGAATTTGATTTTTATCACGACCCTAGAGAAATATACAAATAATTAGACATTTAGATAATAAAAGAGCTACTTTCTAGATAAGAAAGTAGCAAAAAAATATGTACATTCTTATCTTTCAGATAAAATATCTGCAGGAATTAGCACCTTAAATTAAAATAGGTTTTTAATTCAGGTTGCTAGGCATCATAGGGCCAGTCCCTCCGCCTTTCTTGATAAAAATTATTATATTATATTATTCTTAGTTGTTTACTATGATATAAAGTATACATTTTATTGCTATATATGTCAACAGTATTTTAAATTTTGCATGTATTTTTTATCAATTAGTTATTTTATCTAGAATTCACAGTCATATATTCTAAATAAACCCAGTCGCAATATTTCTTTTCTACTTTACAAATATTTAATCTTGATAGATAATAATTATTATAAAAGACATGGAGGTAATAAAATGGAAAGTTTAACTTTAGAAGAAGGAATGAAAGCTCCTGATTTTACATTAGTAGGATCTGATAAAAAAGAACATAAATTAAGTGATTATTTAAATAAAAAAGTCATCTTGTACTTTTACCCTAAAGACAATACTCCTGGGTGTTCGCAAGAAGCACAAGATTTTAAAAATGCTTTAGATGATTTTGAAATCAAAAATGCTGTTATTTTAGGTATAAGTAGAGATTCTCTAGCGTCTCATGATAAATTTATTGCAAAATATGAATTGCCCTTCATTCTTCTTTCAGATGAAAAAGAAGAGGTATGTAATCTCTACGGCGTATTAAAGGAAAAAAATATGTTTGGGAAGAAATCCATAGGGATTGAAAGAAGTACATTCGTAATAGATGAAAATGGGATTATATCAAAGATTTATAGGAAAGTTAAAGTTACAGGACATATAGAACACTTAAAATGTTCTATACAATAATTTAATTATTTAAAATATTTTATGATAATAAATAAAAAAAGATAGTTATTACAACTATCTTTTTTGCTTACCTCGCAACGTCCTACTCTGCCACACAGTCTCCCATGCAGTACCATCGGCGCTATAGACCTTAACTTTCCTGTTCGGAATGGGAAGGAGTGTTACCTCTATGCCATCAT